>JABAOH010112377.1_pt1 | contig 644147 bp, 636 predicted proteins | sample 7062181 | NCBI WGS metagenome assembly JABAOH01 (sample SAMN14538630, study PRJNA623070) | marine sediment metagenome | biome: marine biome [ENVO:00000428]; feature: marine pelagic biome [ENVO:01000023]; material: deep marine sediment [ENVO:00002113]; isolation source: pool of 5 deep marine...
AAGCGCTTCGAGGAAGCGGATGCGGATTACCACGCCGGTTGATGACCGGAGTGGGTGCGCGCGCGTGGTGGGCTGAAGCCCACCCTACAAAAAGCGGACGTGCACAGCCGTCATGCCAATCCTGCGTAGGGTGGGCTTCAGCCCACCGCTACGGTCGATCCGATTCAAGGCGTAATGCATCCCGCCCGGCCCTTCGCCAAATCTGCTCAATCCATCACCTCGGACAAATCGATCCGCCGCCAGCGCGCTTCGGCGAAGCTGTACACGGCGAAGGCCAGCAGGCCGACGCCGATTGCCAGCAGCAGCGCGCCACCGGCGGGCATGCCCTGCAGCGCTTCCAGCGCTTCCTTGAGGCCGGGTGGGTCGGTCGGTTCGTAACGGCTGCCACCCATGAACAGCAGCCCGGCAATGATCAGAAAGGAACAGCCACGTGCAGCCAGGCCGATACGCGAGACGGGCCGAACCAGGCGCATGGTGCCCTCGTCGCACTGGAAGTAGCGCTCGAAATGCGCGCGCCATGCTTTGATCAGGTGGGCGATGCCGACGCCGAGCGGGATCAGCGCGATCGCCCAGATCAGCCAGTGCGAATGTTTCAGGCCCAGCAGCCGCATCAGGCTGTCGGTGCTGTCGCTTCCGGAACCGCCGCCGCCCTCGGCGAAACGGTCCAGGCCGCTCACCAGCAGGCTCAGGGTGAACAGCGCGAGCAACAGATTCACCGCGCCGCTGCTGACCAGCCCCGTGCGTACCAGCAGGCCCTTGGCATCGCGGCCGTGCCGGTCGGTATCGCCGATGCCTTGTGTCAGGCGCCAGGCCACATGGGCCAGCACGCCGATCACCACCAGCCAGAGCAGCACGGCACCGAAGGGCTGCCCGAGCAGCTGCTGCACGGCCCCGCGGGTGTCCACGGTGTCTCCCGAGCCCAGTGCGGCCATGACGGCGAAGAATCCGACGATCACATACACCAGGCCACGCGCTGCATTGCCGCTGCGCGCCAGCCAGACCACTCCGCGGGTCACGTTCATCGTTTTCCTCCGTAGGCCATCCACCTTTTCAGTAGATGCCCTCTTTGCGTCTCGGTTCGAGCCTGCTGCGATATGGATGCACAGCGCCGTGACCCGCTGAGGCTACAATCGACCGGCACCGCCAACGGGGGCTCCGGTGAACATCGATAACCGAATCAAGTACCGTCATCTGCTCTGCTTTCTGGAAATATCCCGGAAGGGCAGTCTGGCGCGCGCCGCCGAAACGCTCGCGGTGAGCCAGCCAGCGATCTCCAAGACCTTGAAGGAACTCGAGGCGCTACTTGGCACCAGCCTGTTCGAGCGCAGCAAGACCGGCGTCAGCTTGACGGCCGCCGGCAGCTCCTTCCTGCGCTACGCCGGGCCGAGCGTGCAGGCGCTGCGTGAAGGCGTGCGCAGCCTGCGAGCGGGCGAGCATGAGGCCGGCATGGTGCGCCTGGGTGTGCTGTCCACGGTGGAAAGCGCGTTACTGCCCGATGTGGTGCGTCGGCTGCATGCCCAGCATGCGGCGCTGGTGGTGAGCGTTGCCACGGGGCCGGGCGCATACCTGCTGGGCCAGCTGCGCAGCGGCGAGCTGGACCTGGTGATCGGCCGGGTCACCGACAATCCGCAGATCGAGGGGCTCAGTTTCGAGCACCTCTATAGCGAGTCCATGACGCTGGTGGTGCGCCCGGACCATGCACTGCTAGGCGCCGGCGCCGGGCAGCTGGGCGATTATCCGGTGGTGCTGCCGCTGGCCGGCACCAGCATCCGGCGCTCGGCGGACAGCCTGTTCATGCAGCTGGGTATCGCTGCGCCGCCGCGGCGCCTGGAAACGCTGTCCGTCGCGTTGAGCCGTCGCTACGTGCTCGACAGCGATGCCGTCTGGGTTGCGCCACTGGATGCGGTGCGCCAGGACCTCGCGTGCGGAGAGCTGGTGGAGCTGGACCTTGGTTTGAAGGAGCCCGGCGGCTCGGTGGGCATCTGCAGCAACCCATCGCTACCGCCCACCCTGGCCATGCAATGGTGCTGCGAGGCGCTGCGCGAAGCAGCGGCGGTTTACCGCAATCCATAACCTTTGGGTTATGGATTGCCCCGTTCTTTTCAATTTCGGCCTGCGGCAGGCTGTCGCACACTGGCTCCGCCTTGAAGGCTTCGTGCCCAACGACAAGAAAGGAGCCTGCCATGTCCGAACCGGACACCCGCCTGTTCGTCGCCCGTGATCGCACCTGGCATCCGGCGGCGCTGACGCCCGACTACAGGACCTCCGTAGCCCGGTCGCCACGTCAGGCGCTGATCAGCATCCCCGCATCGCTGTCCGAAACCACCGGCCCGGATTTCTCGCACCTGGAGCTCGGCGACCAAGACAACGATCTGTTGCTCAACTTCAACCATGGTGGCTTGCCCATCGGCGAGCGGATCATCGTCTCCGGACGGGTCATGGATCAGTACGGCAAGCCGATTTCCAACACCCTGGTGGAGATGTGGCAGGCCAATGCCGGCGGGCGCTACCGGCACAAGAACGATCGCTACGTGGCGCCGCTCGACCCGAACTTCGGCGGTGTCGGTCGTACGTTGACCGATAGCGAAGGCAACTACGTCTTTCGCACCATCAAACCGGGTCCCTATCCCTGGCGCAACGGGCCGAACGACTGGCGGCCCTCGCACATCCACGTCTCGGTCAGCGGCCCGTCGATCTCCACGCGGTTGATCACCCAGCTGTATTTCGAAGGCGACCCGCTGATTCCGCTGTGCCCGATCGTCAAGACCATCGCCAACCCCGCCGCGGTGCAGACGCTGATCGCCAGGCTCGACATGGGCAACGCCAATCCCATGGATTGCCTGGCCTATCGCTTCGACATCGTGCTGCGCGGGCAGCGCAAGACCCATTTCGAGAACCGCTGAGGAGGCTCTGACATGCCCGTTGAACTGCTGCCGGAGACCCCCTCGCAGACGGCCGGCCCCTATGTGCACATCGGCCTGGCGCCGACTGCCGCCGGCAACCCGACCCGCGAACTGGAAATCTGGAACGAGATGGCTAGGCCGGACGCGCCAGGTGAGCACATCCTGCTGCTGGGCAGCGTCTACGATGGCAGCGGCCATCTGGTGCGCGATTCGTTTCTCGAGTTCTGGCAGGCCGACAGCACCGGCCGGTATCAGCCGCGTTTCGGTCCGGAGCAGTCGTTCAACAGCTTCGGCCGTACCGCCACCACCTTCGATGCCGGCGAGTGGAGCCTTCGTACGGTCAAGCCGGGTGTGGTGAAGAGCCGCGCCGGGATACCGATGGCGCCGCACATCAACGTGTCGCTGTTCGCCCGCGGGATCAACATCCACCTGCACACGCGCATCTACTTCGATGATGAGGCGCAGGCCAATGCCGCCGATCCGGTGCTGAACCTGATCGAATGGACCCATCGGCGCGAGACCCTGATCGCCCGACGCTGCGAGGTCGACGGCAAACTGGCGTATCGTTTCGACATTCATCTCCAGGGCGAGGCGGAAACGGTTTTCTTTGACTTCTGAGCTCAGCGCCGTCGCGGGCGTAACCAGCGAGCGGGTTGCCCCGCATATCCAGCAACGGTTTGCCGATGCCCTGCAGGCCCGTGGCTACCGCGCCGACCCGGCACAGCAGCGCGCGATCGACCAGCTCGCCGGCTGGCTCGAGCGCTGGCTGCATGGCCGCAGCAGCTGGTTGCGCGCGCCGTCCTCCGGCGTCTACCTGTGGGGCGGCGTCGGCCGCGGCAAGAGCTTCGTCATGGACGCCTTCTTTGCTGCAGCCCCGGTGACGAGCAAGCGCCGCGTGCATTTCCATGCCTTTCTCCACGAGGTGCAGCTGCGCCTGCAGGAGATCACCGGCCAGCCCGATCCGCTGCGGCTGATCGCCGCCGAGATCGCCGGGCAGAGCCGGCTGCTGTGCTTCGACGAATTCCATGTACATGACATCGGCGACGCCATGCTGCTCGGTCGGCTGCTGCAGCACCTGGTGCAGGCCGGTGTCGGGCTGGTGTGCACGTCCAACTATCCACCGGCCGGGCTGTGCCCCAATCCGCTGTATCGCGACCGGTTCAAGCCGGCCATCGCGCTGCTCGAGCGGCGCTTCCAGGTGCTGCAACTCGATGGCGGTGAGGATTACCGTCTGCGCGGCGACTACCGATGGGGAGATTACGCGGTCGCGCCGGAGTCGGAGCAGGGCGCCCGGGTCGCCGCGCTGCTGCCCCTGGGCGAGGCTGCCGAGCACGATCTGATGCTGGAGGTGAACCGTCGTCCGCTGCCGCTGCTGGCCCGCGAGGCGGAGCGCGGCTGGCTGCATTTCGACACGCTGTGCCGCGAACCACGCGCCAGCGCCGACTTCCTCTGGCTGGCCGAAGAGTTCCATGCGCTGGCGTTGTCCGGGGTGCCTCCGCTCGACGGGCAGGGCATCGACGTGCAACAGCGCTTTCTCAACCTGGTGGACATTCTCTACGACCACGGCAACCGGCTGCTGCTGGTGAGCGACATGCCGTTGTCGGCGCTGCTGAGCGAAAGCGCCCACGTGGATTTCTCCCGCACCCGCAGCCGGTTGCAGCAGTTGCGCTTGCTGCCACCGGGCGATGCCCCGACCGCCTGACGAGACTTCCATGCTCGCGATCCTCGGGATTACCGCGCCCATCTTCATCCTCGTCGGTATCGGCTTTCTCGCCTGTCGCAGCGAGCTGATCAGCCGCGAGCAGGCGGCGGGCATGGGGCGCTTCGTCATCACCTTCGCGCTGCCGGCGCTGGTGATCAAGGCGCTGATCGACCAGCCGCTGGAGCAGGTGCTGAACTGGAACTACCTGTGCGCCTATGGCCTGGGCTCGCTGGCGTCGTTCGCCCTGGGCTACGGCATCTCACGCCGCGTGCGGGGCGACAGCCTGAGCGGCAGCGCGTTGGCGGGACTCGGCAGTTCGGTTTCCAACAGCGGGTTCGTCGGCTATCCGATCGTGGTGATGGTGGTCGGCTCGCCGGCCGCGGTGGCGCTCGCGCTGGGCATGATGATCGAGAACCTGCTGATGATTCCGCTGGCGCTGACGCTGACCGAACTCGGACGGCAATCGGACGCGGGCGTCTGGCGAGCACTGAGCGGCACGCTGAAAAGCCTGGTACGCCACCCGGTGCTGATCGCGATCACGCTGGGATTGACGCTGGCGGTGCTCGGGCTGCGCCCGCCGGCCGTCATGATGCGGGTCATCGACATGCTGGCGCTGGCCTCCGCACCGGTGGCGCTGTTCGTCATCGGCGCCAGCCTCAACGGCCTGCGGGTCGGCGCACTGTATACCGACATGGCGCAGCTGGCAGTGGGCAAGTTGCTGCTGCATCCGCTGCTGGTGATGGGGTGCTTCCTGCTGTTTCCGGTGAACGATCCGGAGCTGCGCCTGGCCGGTATCCTCATGGCGGCGGCACCGATGCTGAGCATCTATCCGATCCTTGGCGCACGCTACGGCCTGGAAGGACGCTGCGCGGCCGCCGTGGTCAGCGCGACGGTGCTGTCCTTCCTGTCGATCAGCCTGTTTCTCTGGCTGCTGCACTAAAGCCGCATTGGCGATTATCGGTCACTGTGTCGATAATCGCCCTACATCAGCTGTCCGGGGTTTCCGCCATGACCGACGAATCGCGCGTTTTCCAACCACCGATGGCACCGCCCATCGTCGCTTCGCCTGCCAAGCGCATCGAGGCACTGACCGGCGATCCCAACTTCATGACGTCGCTGGCCCGTGGCCTGGCGGTGATCCATGCGTTCCAGGAGCGCAAGCGTCACCTGACCATCGCGCAGATCAGCCACCGCACCGAAATCCCCCGCGCCGCCGTACGCCGCTGCCTGCATACGCTGATGAAGCTCGGCTATGTCACTACCGACGGCCGCACCTATTCGCTGCTGCCGAAGGTGTTGACGCTGGGACACGCCTACCTGTCCTCCACACCGCTGGCGATGACCGCGCAGCCGATCCTCGACCGCCTCAGTGAACAGCTGCACGAGGCCTGCTCGATGGCCACGCTGGAGGGTGACGAGGTGCTCTATGTCGCCCGTTCCGCCACGCCGCAGCGGCTGATCTCGGTGGATCTGTCGGTGGGCAGCCGGCTGCCGGCTTACTGCACGTCCATGGGCCGTATCCTGCTGGCTGCGCTGGACGATGCAGCCCTCGACGAATACCTCGAACGCGCCGACTTGCAGGTCAAGACCAGCCGTACCCTGCATACGGCCGAGGCCCTGCGGCAGAACATCGCCGAGATTCGCCACCAGGGCTGGGTCATCATCGATCAGGAGCTGGAAGTGGGCCTGCGCTCGCTGGCGGTGCCGCTGAAGGATTCCGCCGGGCAGGTGCTGGCGGCACTCAACGTCGGCACCCATGCCGGCCGCGTTTCGCGCCAGGAACTGGAAACGCGCTTCCTGCCGGTGTTGCTGGAAGCCAGTCGCGAACTGAGCACGCGGCTGTTCCACTGATGATACGGTCCGCCTAGTCGAGATGCCGGGGACGGGGGGCCAGGCGGACGTTGCAGATAAAAACGGGGGTTGGCACGCTAATCCGTTCGATAATCGAACGCTATGTCGATTATCGGATTGTGGCCCGGGAGTTGGACCGTTACCGTTTTCACAACGCAATCAGCGTACCGAAAACAACACGAGATTCGACTCATGGCTGAACTCCTTACGCTCCGCGAAGCCGTCGAGCGCTTTATCCAGGACGGTGACACGGTTGCCCTGGAAGGCTTTACCCACCTTATTCCCACCGCCGCGGCCCACGAGATCGTGCGTCAGGGCCGCAAGGACCTGACCCTGGTACGCATGACCCCGGACCTGGTCTACGACCTGTTGATCGGCGCCGGCTGCGCGAGGAAGCTGGTCTTCTCCTGGGGCGGCAACCCCGGGGTCGGCTCGCTGCACCGCCTGCGCGACGCGGTGGAGAAGGGCTGGCCGCAGCCGCTGGAGATCGAGGAGCACAGTCACGCCGATCTCGCCAACGCTTACGTCGCCGGTGCTTCCGGCCTGCCATTCGCTGTGCTGCGGGCCTACGCCGGCTCCGACCTGCCCAAGGTCAACCCGCTGATCAAATCGGTTACCTGCCCGTTCACTGGCGAGGTGCTGGCTGCAGTGCCTTCGGTACGCCCGGATGTCACCGTGATCCACGCGCAGAAGGCCGACCGCAAGGGCAACGTGCTGATCCAGGGCATCCTCGGCGTGCAGAAGGAGGCCGCCCTGGCCGCCAAACGCTGCATCGTCACCGTCGAGGAAATCGTCGACGACCTCAATGCGCCGATGAACGCCTGTGTGCTGCCGACCTGGGCGCTGACTGCGGTCTGCCTCGTCCCGGGCGGTGCGCATCCGTCCTATGCCCATGGCTACTACGAGCGCGACAACCGCTTCTATCAGGCCTGGGACCCGATCGCCCGCGACCGCGAGGCGTTCAGCGCCTGGGTCGACACCTACATCCGTGGCACCGAAGACTTCGCCGAATTCCAGCGCAAGCTGGCCCAGCAGCAGGAGGCCAACTGATGAGCGCCTACAGCACCAATGAAATGATGACCGTGGCCGCCGCCCGCCGCCTCGGTAACGGCAGCGTCTGTTTCGTCGGCATCGGCCTGCCATCGAAGGCCGCCAACCTGGCGCGCCTGACCCATGCACCTGAAGTCGTGCTGATCTACGAATCCGGCCCGATCGGTGCCAAGCCGTCCGTGCTGCCGCTGTCCATCGGCGACGGCGAACTGGCCGAGACCGCAGACACTGTGGTGCCCACCGGCGAGATCTTCCGCTACTGGCTGCAGGGAGGGCGCATCGATGTGGGCTTTCTCGGCGCGGCACAGGTGGACAAGTACGGCAACATCAACACCACGGTGATCGGTGATTACCACAAGCCCAAGGTACGCCTGCCCGGCGCCGGCGGCGCGCCGGAGATCGCCGGTAGCGCCAAGGAGGTGCTGATCATCCTCAAGCAGTCGCATCGCACCTTCGTCGACAAGCTGGCCTTCATCACCTCCGTCGGCTTCGGCGAGGGCGGCGAGCACCGCAAGCAACTGGGGCTGCCCGGCAAGGGCCCGGTGGCGATCATCACTGACCTGTGCATCATGGAACCGGAGGTCGGCACCCACGAGTTTGTCGTCACCGCATTGCACCCGGGCGTGACGCGCGAGCAGGTCGTCGAGAACACCGGCTGGACGATCCGTTTCGCCGAGCAGGTAACCACCACCGAGGCGCCGCGTGCCGAGGAGCTTCAGGCGCTGCGCGCGCTGGAGGCCCGCACCGCCGCCGCCCACGGTCAGCCAGGAGGTGAGGAATGAGCCGCGACGTATTCATCTGCGATGCCGTAAGAACGCCCATCGGCCGCTTCGGCGGTGTGCTGGCGGGCGTGCGAGCCGACGACCTGGCAGCGATTCCGCTCAAGGCGTTGCTCGAACGCAACCCCGGTCTCGACCCGGCGGCGGTCGATGAAGTCTTCATGGGTAGCGCCAACCAGGCCGGCGAGGACAACCGCAATGTCGCACGCATGGCCGCGCTGCTTGCCGGGCTGCCGGAGACGGTTCCGGGGGTGACGCTCAACCGTCTCTGCGCCTCGGGTATGGACGCGGTGGGCACCGCTTTCCGCGCCATCGCCTGCGGCGAACTGGAGCTGGCCATCGCCGGCGGCGTCGAGTCCATGTCCCGCGCGCCCTATGTGATGGGCAAGGCCGACAGCCCATTCGGCCGCAGCCAGAAGATCGAGGACACGACCATCGGCTGGCGCTTCATCAACCCGAAGATGAAGGACATGTATGGCGTGGATGCCATGCCGCAGACCGCCGACAACGTCGCCGACGAGTGGGGCATCAGCCGCGAGGATCAGGACGCCTTTGCCCTGCGCAGCCAGCAGCGCACCGCTGCCGCGCAGCAAGCCGGTTTCTTTGCCGAGGAGATCGTCCCGGTGGTGATCAAGGGCAGGAAGGGCGACACGGTGATCGATGCCGATGAGCACCCGCGTGCCGATACCACGGCCGAGGCCCTGGCCAGGCTCAAGCCGGTCAATGGCGAAGGCAAGACGGTCACCGCCGGCAACGCCTCGGGCGTCAATGACGGCGCGGCGGCGATGATTCTCGCCAGCGCCGAGGCGGTGCAGAAGTACGGCCTCAAGCCGCGCGCCCGGGTGCTCGGCATGGCCAGTGCCGGCGTCGCCCCGCGCATCATGGGTTATGGCCCGGTGCCGGCGGTGAAGAAGTTGTGCGAGCGGCTGAAGCTGGCCGTCAGCGATTTCGACGCCATCGAACTCAACGAGGCTTTCGCCGCTCAGGGCCTGGCCGTCACGCGTGATCTCGGGTTGGCGGATGACGATGCCCGTGTGAACCCCAACGGTGGTGCCATCGCCCTCGGCCATCCGCTGGGCATGAGCGGCGCGCGGCTGGTACTGACAACGGTCCATCAACTGGAGAAATCCGGCGGCAAGCTGGGCCTGGCGACCATGTGCGTCGGGGTCGGCCAGGGGTTGGCGCTGGTGGTGGAGCGGGTCTGACAGGCCGCGATAGCTTGGCCTGTGAATGGGCGAGGGTGGATGGGCTGAAGTCGCTCTGCGACATGGCAGGCGGCAATCCGGCAGGCTGGGTTGCAGCCCACCAACCGCCGCATCCTCGCCGAGCGACGTTCACACCGGTGCCCGGATATGTTTATCCAGCGGTGGGCGCGGGCAGGCATTTGGACCACACTGATCCGTCGATCGAACAACAAGGAATCGGGTTTTGAACCGGCCGAGCAACCAACTCTTCGATGTCTATTTCACCAGCGCCCCGATGCGTGAGGTGTTTTCCGACCGCGGCCGTGTGCAGGGCATGCTGGATTTCGAGGCGGCGCTGGGCCGGGCCGAAGCGCGGACCGGGGTGATCCCCGCCACTGCGGTCGACGCCATCGAGGCGGCCTGCCATGCCGAGCACTACGACCTGTGCGCACTGGCCGAGGCGGTCGCCACGGCCGGCAATTCGGCGATTCCGCTGGTCAAGGCACTCGGCCGGCAGGTTGCGGCCAACGACCCGGATGCCGAGAAATACGTGCACCTGGGCGCCACCAGCCAGGATGCCATGGACACCGGGCTGGTCCTGCAACTGCGTCAGGCCCTCGCGCTGCTCGAGACGGACCTGCGCCGTCTCGGTGACGCGCTGGCCAACCAGGCCGCGCGCCATGCCGAGATCCCGATGGCCGGGCGTACCTGGCTGCAGCATGCCACCCCGGTAACCCTCGGCATGAAGATCGCCGGCTGGCTCGGTGCCGTGACCCGTCATCGCCAGCGGCTCGCCGAACTCAGACCGCGGCTCCTGTGCCTCCAGTTCGGTGGTGCCTCCGGCTCGCTGGCTGCGCTCGGCGAGCAGGCCTGGCCGGTTTCCGAGGCATTGGCCGGTGAACTCGGCCTCAACCTGCCCGACCAGCCCTGGCATACCCAGCGCGATCGCCTGGTGGAGTTCGCCAGCCTGCTTGGCTTGATCGCCGGCAGCCTGGGCAAGCTCGGCCGCGACCTGGCCCTGCTGATGCAGACCGACGTCGGCGAGGTCTTCGAACCCGCCGCGCCGGGCAAGGGCGGTTCCTCGACCATGCCGCACAAACGCAACCCGGTCGGCTGCGCGGTGATGATCGCCGCCGCCACCCGGGCGCCGGGGCTGGTGGCTACCATGCTGTCGGCGCTGCCGCAGGAACACGAGCGCAGCCTCGGTCTCTGGCACGCCGAATGGGAAACCTTGCCGGAACTCTGTTGCCTGGTTTCCGGCGCCCTGAGCCAGGCGCTGATCGCCGTCCCGGCGCTGGAGGTGGATGGCGAACGGCTACGCGGCAACCTGGAGTTGACCCGCGGGCTGGTGCTGGCTGAGGCGGTAAGCATCGCTCTGGCGCAGCGCGTCGGTCGCGAGAAAGCCCACGAACTGGTCGAGCAGTGCTGCAAGCAGGCCGTGGCCGAGGGCCGCCACCTGCGCGGTGTGCTGCGCGACAGTCCCGAGGTCAGCAGCCGATTCAACGATGCCGAACTGGATCGCCTGCTCGATCCGGCCAACTATCTGGGCCAGGCGCGCCGCTGGGTCGAGCGCGCCGTGGCCGAACACCATGCCCTGAACGAGTGAGAACGACGATGCCGAGCGTACAACTGGCCGATGTCAGCCTGAACTACCGATTCGACGGCCCGGAGAGCGCGCCTGTGCTGGTGCTCTCCAATTCCCTGGGCACCGACCTGCACATGTGGGGCGCGCAGATTCCGGCCTTCGCCGAGCATTTCCGCGTGCTGCGCTACGACACCCGCGGCCATGGCGCTTCGGGCGTCACGCCGGGGCCATACAGCATCGAGCAGCTGGGCCATGACGTGCTCGGTATGCTCGCTGCATTCGGCATCGAGCGCTTCTCCTTCTGCGGGCTGTCCATGGGCGGACTGATCGGCCAGTGGCTGGGTATCCATGCCGCGGACCGCCTCGAGCGCCTGGTGCTGTGCAATACCGGGGCGAAAATCGGTACCGACGAGGTCTGGAACGCGCGCATCGAGGGCGTGCTGACCGGCCGTGAGCAGGCCATGCGCGACATGCGCGATGCCTCCATCGCGCGCTGGTTCACGTCGGCCTTCGCCCAGGCCAACCCGGCGGTGGCGGCGCGTATCACCGAGATGATCGCCAGCACTGCGCCGGATGGCTACGCGGCCAACTGCGCGGCGGTGCGCGATGCCGATTTTCGCGAGCAGCTGGGTGCGATCAAGGCGCCGACCCTGGTGGTCTGCGGCACACAGGACCCGGTCACGACGGTCGAGCATGGCCAGTTCATGGAGCAGCGCATCGCCGGCGCCAAGCGAGTGGATTTCGACGCGGCGCACCTGTCCAACGTCGAGGCGGGCGAGGTCTTCACCCGGGCCGTGCTGGATTTTCTTCGCGGCTGAGCGCTGGTCGTTCAGTCCACCGCAACCTCTAAACACTGCTTATCTCGGCGGACCGGCCTCAGTCGCCGGCTTGCCCTGACAGGAGACGCCCCACAATGGACGAGAAGCAACGCTACGAAGCCGGCATGCAGGTGCGGCGCGCGGTGCTCGGCGATGCCCATGTCGACCGCAGCCTGAGCAACATCAGCGATTTCAACGCCGAGTTCCAGGAGATGATCACCCGCCATGCCTGGGGTGATATCTGGACCCGGCCTGGCCTGCCACGCCACACCCGCAGCCTGATCACCATCGCCATGCTGATCGGCATGAACCGCGAGGGCGAGCTGAAGCTGCACCTGCGCGCCGCGCGCAATAACGGCGTCACCCGTGAGGAGATCAAGGAAGTGCTGCTGCAGAGTGCCATCTACTGCGGCATCCCGGCGGCCAACGCCAGCTTCCACTTGGCCGAGGAAGTCTACGCCGAGCTGGGCGTCGAATCGCTCGGCGAGTCCTGAACCCACTGCGCCAGCCGCTCTCGCCCCTCCCACGCCCGTACCGCTTTACCGGGGGCCGGGGCGTTTTGCCTGGCGTCCTAGCGCGGGATGCCACATGCCTAGACAACGTAATGCTGGCCATGCCGGAGCCGGCGGCGTAGAGCCCGGCGGTGGATAGCTCAGAAGCAAAAGCCAGAAACGAAAAAGCCCTGTAAAAACAGGGCCTTATCGTGTGCTGTTTGGAGCGGGCGAAGGGAATCGAACCCTCGTCATGAGCTTGGGAATCTATAACGGGTCAAATATCAGGGTATAACGCGAGGTATCGTAAAGGCGCTACAATCCCCGTCCTGTATGGGCTGGGGCTTCCGGCTCAGTCTCAATTTGTCCCGCTGAATTTCGTGTTAGTTCGGGACAACTGTCACCGGAAACTGTCACGCATGCTAACCGAAAAGCAGATCCGTTCGCTCAAGCCAGAAGACCGCGACTATGTGATGTCCGACGGGCGCGGTGCGCGCGGGGAAGGGGTGCTGCTGCTCAAGGTTCGTGCCAACGGCACGAAGGAGTTCTACTACCAGTGGTTCGTGGCCGGCAAGAAGAAGCAACGCAAGCTCGGTGTGTGGCCAACGATGTCGCTCACCGTTGCGCGGGACAAGTGCAAGGGTGCGTCGCCGCAGAGTGAAGCGGAGGGCACGCTGCAGAACCTGATCGATTCGTATGTGGCCAAGCTGAAAGCCGAAGGCGCGGCCTCGGCCGGCAATGTGGAATGGTCGCTCAAGCACTATGTCTCTGAGCCGTTCCCGCACCTGGTGAAGAAGCTGGCCAGTGCCATCGAGCCCGGGGATATCCGGGACATTATCTCCGCGATGATCAAGGCGAAGGTGACCACCTATTGCAACCGGGTGCGATCGCAGCTGCATGCGGCCTTCCAGCACGGGCTCAACCAGGAATACAACCCTCGGGACTACCTCAAGTCGAAGGTGCGCTTCGGGTTGACCTATAACCCGGTGGCGAGCATCCCGGTGCAGGGCGATTGGGAGCGCCCAGGCCAGCGCGTACTGAGCAAGGAAGAGCTGGCTGCGCTGTGGAACCTGCTGCCGGAGGAACTGAGCCTGGTCACGGCGGAGCTGATCAAGTTCCTGATCGCCAGCGGTGGGCAGCGGCCGGAGCAGGTAGTGGCGTCCGATCGCACGATGTACCGAGACGACTACTACATGATCCGCAGCAAGAAGGGAGTCGAAGGCGAGCGACAGATTCACGTGGTGCCGTTCAACGGGCTGAGCCGTGCGTGCCTGGAGCGGCTGAAACCGATCTCAGGCGATGAGGCCTTTCCGTTCATGGGCCGGTACAAGAACAACTCCATCAACGTCCAGTCCGTGTCAAGGGCGGTGACGAAGCTCTGCGCGCGGCACCCGGACACGTTCACGACACCATTCACGCTGCGCGACCTGAGGCGAACCTGCAAGACGCTAATGGGTGTGGCGGGCATCAGCAAGGAACTGCGCGATCGCATCCAGGGGCATGCGTTCAGTGATGTGTCATCGAAACACTATGACCGCTACGACTACCTCAAAGAAAAAAGCCAGGGACTTGAGGATTGGGCCACCTGGCTAGTTGAGGTTGCTGGCGTCAGAGAGCCGCAGTTAAGTCCACTTGTGGTGTCGCTTAATTAGGCTAAGCACTCGTTCCACATCTCGCTTCAGTCTGTCGGATACAATTGAAGCACTCGGGTAGTCGCGCAATTTCAAGTCGTGTTTGACTATCCGTGCATCGCCTGGGAATCCTTGGAAATTGATCTTATAGCAATCGTATAAGAACGGTTTAACCCACATTGCTTCGTCGGTAATGATGATTCCGTCGGTGCCGGTGCCGAAAACCGTGATGTCAATTAATGCAAGAACATTATGGATTGGAACGCCACCATGCGTACGGCCGAAGGCGGCCATGGCATTGCCTAGCTTTTTCCTTCCTTTGGTGGTACGTAGTTTATCGCCCCAGAAAAACTCTGAGCCCTCGTTATCTTTGGAGATAAACTCATTTCTAAAATGCTCGGCGAACGAGGCGCTGTCAATCGGATCGGGGTCCGCCCAAGCTGTTTTTCTGATGTCCTTTGCGTTTTCTAAGCTGGCAGTAAGTTCTCCAACCAGCTCAGCTGTGGCTATAGTCAGCTCCTCGCCAAGGATGGCTTTCATAGGGGGGCGGCTGGACAGCGTTTTCTGAGCCAGGCCGGATAGATGCATATAAGTATTATGCTCACGAAGAGTCTCTTCAGTAGCATGTAGCTCCATCAAAAACTTGTCGAATCCGTATTTGATGATTTGTTGGACGATGAGGTCCACCTCTTCGCTGCTCAGCAAATAGTCAGTCGCAACTAGGATAAGTTGTTGCTCGAAAATCACCTGCATTGCAACGGAATCGTCAATTATTAGCTGATCCATCACGACGCTGCTGGCTTTTCCGGCAGCTAGGCTCGCGCCGATACTGCCAATCGCTCCACCGACTATCGTACCGGCTCCAGGCAAGAGCAACGTGCCATACGCTGCGCCTGCCATCCATCCAGCGTAACCGGCACCAATCCCGACCGTAGTAGTCGTGAGGTTCTTCGTGAGTTGAGCGCCTGAAATACGCCCCCGGACTATTCGAATCACATCCGGGACGGTCATAATCGTAGTGGTAACAACGAGTGTCGCTAAGTTTCCACGCAAAAGCTTTGCCAGCGTTTTTTGTGCTGCCGCGCCGGTCAAAGCTTTACCAGTCATAGCGCGGACCAACGCATGAACAACTTTATCGCTCAGTTTTTCAACAATTTTCAGGCTGACTTTGCGGAAAGCTTGTTCAAATGCGGTTCGCCCCAGTTGGCTAGTTACCACGCTAATTGCTAATGCCGTCCCACCGACCTTGAGGCCCGCCCACGCGGCATGTTGAAGTGCTTCTTTGGGGTCCTTGCCGGTTAGGATTGCATGCCCGAATGCAATTGTTGCGGAAAGGGATCCAGCGATTGCACCAACTCTAACTCCGTTGATTGCGTCAAAGGTGATGCTCTCAAAAGTACCAAACTTGGCGATATTAACTGCTTGTTTATAAGTTAAATTGCCCTTCCTGACAATTTCCGTTGCTTTGTCTGGGTCTGTAACGCCTGGAACCTTCCCTGCTTCGATCTTTGCTCGCATGGACTGCACTGCAGCTTCATACTTGTCAGACGGAACCTCGATCTGCATGATCGAGTTGTCGCTGTTGATATATCTGAAATTTCCGTCTTTATCGAAACAGGAGTTAATGCATCTGCTTCCGGTTGCGCAGTATTTGGATTGGATGTTGATGCCGTTGACAACCCTGTCGGCGCCGTTGAGGGCGTTATCGTCGCCGACAATAATCGCGTCTTTCAGCTTGAGCTTATCTGCAAGGTGATTTCCCTGCTCAGCTGCAAAGCCATGGCCGCCGCTTGCGTTGAAGCGAACCTGATCAGAATACAGGTTGGCTGACTCCATTGAGCCTGCACCCAAGCCAGCGGTTACTTCCGGATCAATAGTGCGCTTCGGCTTGTTGTCCTTCGCCCCAACCAGGTACGACTCGGTCCAGTGATCAGTTCGCGAAGCAGCTCGCTTTGCTGCTAGCTTCGCCTTCATGATCTCCGGCAGGCTCAACGCGGCTGCATCACCGTCCGGGATTGCCAGCTCGACTGATTCATCCTTGAAGTTAGACATTCGACCGCTCCGTCATGATAGTGGCGCTATTATATCGCCACTATCGAGGGCTGATGTCCAACGGTTTCAAGCCGCTTTTTCTTTGGAAGCCGCAACGCCCCATGACTCTGGATCGCGGAGCCAAGCTCTCAATTCCGAGGCGCGCCAGCCTACCCGGCCAGGTGAAAGACGAACTTGACGAGGAAACCGCCCTGCCTTTATCTCTCTCCATAGCGTGGCGTGGGAAAGGGTGGTGACCTCCAGCACCTGCTCCTCGCGCAGGTATCCCTCAAGCGCGACCACGGCGTTTCCCTCCCTTGCGATGCGCCTTGGTGCCGCCGTGGCAGGTCAGGCGGTAGCTGATGAACGTGGCCAGCTCGCCGATCTCGGCTTTGATGTCGTCGATGATGGCGCCCATGATCGGGTTCACCTCCTCATTGGTGGCGCGCTGGATAGTGCGGGAGTTGTCGACGTGGGTTATGCCGTCCGGCGTCTTGACCAGCCATTCCATTGACCAGCGCTGCGGCTTGCGTGGCAGGCGCCCGCTGACCTGAGCGGTGTCGTTTGGCATTTCGGTGCTGTAGAAGATGGAGTAGGTCATGCCGCATCCTCCCCGAATGTGCCTTCGTCACAGAGGCCGTAAGCGCTACTACAGGCTTTGGCATCCTGCTCGCCCGCCGTCGCGATTAGGTCGTACTGCACTCCGCCGCGGGTTGTCCGCGCCCACTCTACAGTTTCACGGATATTGGCCATTGCCATGACCTGCTCAGGGCTGTTTGCCTTCGTATGGCTCCGTTGATGCTTTCCGGTCGAGGCCGCGAAGAACGTAGCGCCGCCGCGTTTGCTGGCTTGGCGGACCAAGTCCTCCCAGCGCTCGATGCGGTCAATGTGCTCCGGCCACCGGGCGGCGATCTCCCTCAGCTCTCCCTTTCGGCAATTGATGCATGGCATGCATCCGACGCGGCCGGCACCCATTGAGTACAGGGGATTAGGCTTTATGCCCATGTGCCGGTGGGCCTCGAACACTGTTGCCACGTCCCATTTGAGAATGGGGCGATAATTGTAAAGGCCGCCGCCCAATGCTTCGCATTCCGGTAGATAGCGGCGCGCATCCGATTCATCGTGGCGAACACCCTGCCAAGACATGATCATGTTCTGCCCATCCATCAATGGGAGCATGACCTGCTCGATGATGACGTTACGCTTTAGCTCCTCGGTGCAGAACTGGGCCTTGCGGCTGGGGAAGCGGCCCTTCCATAGGCAGAGGTCCAGAAATGGAATGCCAGTTGGGTGAAGCACCTGCAGCGCCGCCTCGATTATGCTTTCCGCTACGCCTTCGGCGCGCCATTTCGACTCTACGAACGTCCGCTTCCGTGCTATCTCGGCACTGAAATCTGCACTCCGCCGCTCAATGGTGACTCCGGTCATCCGTTCAAGGTAATCAATGTACTCGAGCGTCAACTCGTGTTCGTTTCCGGTATCAGCGAATACGCCGCGAAGATTGGGTGCCTCCATCGCTACGGCCAGTGCCAAGAGCGCGCTGCTGTCCTTGCCTCCCGAGACGCTGACGACGTTGTGCAGCTCGCCAAGCAGGGTGTTGGTTGGTTGGAACGGCCAAGAAGGGGAGCCACCCTCGGTTACGTGAATCAGTGCTGTCATGCTGCATCCTCCCCGAGCTGCTGCGCGTTCAGGTTGGCGCGGACGAGGGCGGCGGCTACCGGTGGGCAGACGCTGTTGCCGCACATGCGCACCTGAGCGGCCTTGCTGAGCTTCTTGCCGCCGGCGGTGCGGTCGTGGATGTAGTCGGCCGGGAAGCCCTGGGCGGCGAACAGTTCGTGCGGCTCGAGCATGCGCATGCCGATGTCCACGATCTGGTAGGGCTCGCCCTTGATCATCACGAGCGCGTGCCGGTCCTTGGTGGTGATGGTGTGCAGCGGGTCATGCAGCTGCTGGCCGTCGCCGGTGCCGTAGTACTTGAGCAGGAAGGCCCGCACTTCGCCTATGTGCCCGCCAGTGGTGAGGGTATGGATCGGCTCGCGCAGCTCCTGGCCGATGCAGTTGTTGCGCAGCTTCACCAGGTGGCTGGTCACCAGTGCGTTGTGGTCGACGGTGGTCGCGGTTGGCAGCGGGCTCTTCAGGCTACTGCCTGGGCCGGTGTAGTTGCCGCCGTAGTGCTTGGCGAGGAAGGCCGCGACGAGCGCGTGCTTGTTCCCGCCGGCGACGCAGGTGCCCAGCGGCTTGTCCAGGCCCGGCACGCGTGGCGCCTGACCCTTGCGCTCCCCGTAGCCGACTTGCACCAGGGTGGGCGCTACAACCGCGAAGTGGCCACCCTTTACTTGAGCGCAAATGGTGCGCAGCGGCGCGCCGGCCGGCATGTTGCGCTGGGTGCTGCCGTTGGCGTGCTCTGTGATGAAGGGCGCGAGCGTTGGCACGACAAGCCCTGTGCCGAGCTTGCTGGTGATGGTTTGCAGAGGCTCATCCAGTGGCTGCCCCCGGAAGTAGTCGTACCCGTGGTTGACCTTCACGAGAAACGGCTGCGCCGATTCCAGCACATAGCGCTGAATACCCCGGGCGATGCGCCGCAGCGTCGCCTCGGCAAGCGGGCGCTTGCGGTCGAAGATGCTCGGGCAGGGCAGCGACCAGTCGATGATCTCCGCGGCGGTGCGCCAGGGCTTCAAGCGCTTCGCCTTGACCGCTTCGCTCGCCGGGTCCCCGTGGGTTGGCTCGGGCCAGACGATGGGCTGGCCGTCGCAACGGGCGATGAGGAACAGGCGCTTGCGGATGGTCGGGGCACCGTAGTCGCAGGCGCGCAGCTCGCGCCAATCAACCTGGTAACCGAGGCGGCGGAGTGCGTTGACGAAGCTGGTGAAGGTGCGGCCCTTGTTCTTCGGGCAGGGTCGGCCGTCGGTGGCGAGCGGCCCCCAGGTCACGAACTCCTCGACGTTCTCCAGCATGATGACCTTCGGCTTGACCGTGGCGGCGTAGCGGATGGCGACCCAGGCGAGCCCGCGGATCTCCTTCGTCACCGGCGCGCCGCCCTTGGCCTTGCTGAAGTGCTTGCAGTCCGGGCTGAACCAGGCGAGGTCGACGGGGCGACCGTCGACGATCACGCGCGGGTCGACCTCCCACACCGATTCGCAGAAGTGCTTGGTGTGCGGGTGGTTGATGTCGTGCATGGCCACGGCTTCTGGATCGTGGTTGATGGCGATGTCGACGGGGCGGCCAAGGCCCAGCTCGATGCCCGTGGAGGCGCCGCCGCCGCCGGCGAAGTTGTCGATGACCAGGCCGTTGAAGTTGAACGCCGGCTGTGGGTGGAGACGGTAGAGGTTATCCATGACATGCACCTGCAGGCAGGTACGGGAGAACGATGCCGTTTTTAGGAGGACTAACGCCTACACTTGACGATCCAAGGCTACGGAGATGAGCCAGGCTTCGATTCCAATAACGTGCAGCTATAAAGGCGTCAGTTTCGAGATCATGTTTCGCCTGCAAATGCAGGATGGTAGCGGGGAGAGCTGGTCTTACAGTCTTCGCTTCCCTCCTGGTGCATGTGATAACCACCCCGAAGACTTCTGTTGTTTGCAGTGGTACGGGGATGAACTTGAGGCATATAACGAGGCGTTGAACTGGGCTTATCGCTACATCAATGGACGCCTGGGGCTGGAAGATGATTTGGAGTCTGTTTGCCCCAACCAAAGTGCTGGGCCGGGCAAGCTTCCGAAGGTCTGAGGCTACTGCCGCAAGTGCGATAGACATTCTGTTCCCCTCACATGCACTGCGGCGCCGAGGCGCCTGTGTGTTCTGCGTCGACGCGCTCCCAGGTGGAGCGAGCGCGGGCGCGGTGGGTGGACTGCATCAGCTCGAGCAGGCGGTTGTGGTAGTGCAGGAACGCACGGGAGGGCGTCCAGTGTTCCAGCGGCGTGGCGAGCGGGGTGACGCCGGCGAGGCATTCCCATTCGCCAGCGTGCTCCGGCATGAGCTGGGCGCGTTCGGTGGCGAGGGCGATCATGTCCGCCTCGTGCACGCAGGAGGGCAGCTCCGGTTCGAGGTGGAAGTGTTCGCAGATGGCCACCCAGACCTTGCGCTCGACCTCGTCGTAAAGCGAAACCAGGCTCTGCGCTTCATAGAACTCGCGAATGCCCAGCTTGAGCGGGCGCACCATGTCGCCGACGTAGGCCTCGGTGGCGTCGTGGAGCAGGGCGGCGAGCTGGTGTTCGGCCGGGACGATGCTGGCCACCAGCAGGCTGTGCTGCGCGACTGAGTAGTGCCGGCTGGTGTGGCCGTTGAAGCGGCAGAGCTGCGACAGGGCGTGGGCGATGTCCAGCGTGCAGACCTGGTCAGCCTTGGGCGCGAGCAGGTCGAAGCGGCGGCCGGAGCGGGTGAGAATCCAGGTCATGCCATCACCTCCGCTTGCAGGGCCGGCACGTTGTGCCAGTAGCGGTCGAACAGGGCGCGGGCGTGGCCGGCGAGGCGGTGGCAGATCTGCGCCTGGTCGTGTGAGTCGAGACCGGCGAAGGTGTTGGCGGCCAGGGTGAGCTTGTCCGCGATGGTCACGAGCTGGGTGGCGTCGTCTTCGGTGATGGCGCGGGTTTGCAGCTTGGCGATCTGTTCGCGGCAGTCGTCTAGCTCGGCCGTGGTGGCTTCGAGTGCCTGGGCGGCGTTGAGGCGGCTGATGGTGAGGTGGTGTTTGGCCTCGTCGACCTCGCGGCGGGCCTGCTGGAGTTCGTAGCGGTGGGCCTGCAGGCCGCGCTGGTAGCCGATGTCGAAGGCCTCGCGCTTGCCCTTGCGCAGGCCCTCATAGAAGCCGAGGCCGAACACGATGGCCATGCCTGCGACTGCGCCGATGAAGGCGATGATCTGAATGGTGGTGAAGTTCATGTGCTGTGTCCCGTTTGAGCCCGCCGGCTGGTGAGGCCGGCGGGGTGGTGGTTGCCCTTGGTGGGGGCGGGTTATGCCGCTTGCGCGGCGGCGGTTTGATCCAGCCAGTCGGCCAGATCGTGTAGGTAGATGACCCAGGGGCTGCGGTTGGAGCTGGGGTCGAGCTGCCGGATCTTGAGGTTGAGCTGGCCTTCGCGGACTTTGCGGCGTAGGTGCTTGACCGTGGTGATGTGCGGCAGGTGGTCGGTGAGCAGCTGCTCGGCGGTGATGTAGCTGCCGGCGTAGCGGCTGCGCAGGGTGTCGAGCGTGGTTTGCGGTTGTGGCTTCATGGCTGCACCTCCCCGCGCCCCGCCGGGAGGCGGAGGCGGATCAGTTCGGTGATGCCTTCGATGGTCTTGCCGGCCTGCCGGTCGACCACGCTGCCGGTGCCATCTGTGATGACGCAGGCGAACGGTGCGCCCTGCTCCGCGGTGAGCGTGACGTGCGGCAGGTAGCCGGCCGGCAGCACGGCGAACAGCGCGCACCAGAGGCGACCGAGGTCGTCCGCGTGGGGCTGGTTGGCTTGCAGGTGGGCGATGGCCTCCGAGCAGGCGCCGCGCAGCACGCTGGCCGGTACCACGCTCGGGTGATCCAGATGCAGGCTGGTGAGCTTGAGCGCGCCGATCGCGTGTTGGGTGGCTGAGGTGGTCATGCGGCGGCGTCCTTCTTGGTGACGGTGATGTCGAGCTGCTCCGCCAGCCAGGCGATGCCGGCCTCGGTGGCCATGACCACCCCGTAGTGCGTGTAGCTATTGATGGCCGGGTTCCAGCGGCTGCGGGTGTCGACGAACAGCCGGCCCCGGCCGCGCTCTGTGCTGATCAGCTCGCCGGCGTGGTTGAGCAGGCCCAGCTCACGCATACGGGCGCGCAGCTTGCGCGGGCCGATGCCGAGCACGGCAGCGGCCTGGTCGAGGGTGCGGTTCATGGTGGCGGGCCTCAGGCTTTGGGGCTGGTGGCCGACAGAGCGCGGCGAGCTTCTGAGATCGCGAGGTCCATCCAGCCGCCCCGGTTCAACTCAGGAAACAGGCGTTTCTGGCGCTCCCATTCCGCGCAGAGCTTGTGTAACGCAGGTTCTAGGCTGATCTGCTCTGGCTGCTGCTCGGCCTGGCCGTTCAGTTCAAGCGCGGCGGTGTTGAACGCCGATGCGGCCGCGGCCAGATCACCTGGATCAGCGTGCTGCGGAATGGCCTCGGCCGTATCCAGCGTGCCGTTGGCTACCGCCTCGATCCAATCGGCCAGATGCTGGACGTTGGCGCCGTCGTTGCGCTGGAGGGTCATGCTGTGGCGCTGCTCGCGCATGACCAGCATGGCGAGCAGCTGATCGCCGCTTGCGCTGGTGAATGGCTCAATGCTGAGCTCGGCGCGCAGCTCGCGTGCTGGCTGGGTGAGCAGCAGGGTTTCGCTGCCGGCTTGGCTGGCGAGCATGCCGAGGGCGGCTTCGCTGCCTTTGGTGAGGGAGAAGGTGCTCATGCGCAGTCGCCTCCGAACGGGCCGAAGCTCTCGAAGGTGGGGCGGATGTGGCGCTTGAGTTGTGCAGCGCGCAGGGTGACGTGAGCGGTCAGGCCGGTTTCACGCTCGATGCGGCGTACGGTGAAGGGGTTGGATGCCGCTGCCGGGTGCAGAAAGACCGGGCAGCGGGTGCTGCTGTGCTGTGCTGTGTCCATTGTCGCGATCCCGTGGTGAGTGGGTACGCAACCGAATATGTACTACAGGTACACTTAAGTCAATAGGTGATCTGTACCTAAGGTACAGGAATCAGCGGCGGCGGTGGAGAGCCATCGAAGGTGAACGCTGCCATCTGGCCGCTTGGTCATGGCGACGCCGTCCGTTTGCTGAATTTCATCCAGCAGGCGCTCCCAGTCTTCGGGCCGGTCATCCTGCTGTGGGGTGAGGTTAGCCTGACATTCGCGTAGGGCGCGCGGCGTGGTGATGGTGCGCTTTACCCGGCGCACCAGCCGGTGATAGGTCGAGAGTTGCGATGGGTGAGTGATCGATGCCGGCCCTTGCATGTGACGCCTCCTGAATGCTGTTTATCTATACAGTATTTATGGGGCGGAGGCGGGGCAACGATTTGGCGAGGTGACTCGGTGCCGCATGTAAAGAAAGGGAGCAGATATGGGCACTGCGTTCAGTAGAAAATCCAAATTTGGGACGGGGTCCGGTGCGTTACTGGCTGATAGGAAGATTCAGCTGAGTGCCGGAGCGGCGATGATCCAAGACTTCTAGCACTTGGTGTTCGGCTTTCAGCTGGCCACCAACAAGGCTTTTAATCTCGCGCAAGCGAACCTTAAGAATATCCCCTTTTCCGAATCGGGTTTCACCGTGCTCAACCAAACGAAGAAAGTTCGGGTCGATAATTGATGCGTAGAAGGTTGAGGCTCCGTCATAGAATCTCCATTTGTTCTCGTCCCGAAATGCAATATTTACTAGCTGTAGGCTCGCTACTCGCTCGCTCTCGTCCAGTTGCTCTTCTTCTTGCTCGGGCGCGATAAATGCAGTGGAGTCCGCTTCAGTCGCCACCGCAAAATCAGAACCTTCTTCGCGGACTGCAAAGTAGTTCACCCCGGTTCGCTGCAGCGGAGTATGAACAACGTCCTGGAACGCTTTGCGAAGCTTCCAGTTTCGGAACAGGGCCAAGACTTTTTCTTCAGTGTCGAAGTGGTCATCATCGCAGAAGACCCGCACGGTACCCGTCGCGAGAATTTCGACTTTGGTAATTTTGCGGTTGCGTACCCACTTTACGAGCTGGAATACCCCGTGCGAAGCCTTTCCGGTGAGGCCAAGGATCACAACGAGATTGAGTGCTGCAGTAACTGGTGAGCCAGCAAACAGGTCTTGTGCTTGTTGCAGTAGGCTTTGGGTAACACCGAGATCGATGGCAAAACAGCCCGTTTTGAAAGAACCCTTAACATTTACCGAAACCCTAGTTCGGCCATCATTTAGGGTTGCATTGGCCTCTTCGAAGAGCTCACCAAGGGCAAGCAAAGCGGGCGCAAGGTCCCTTACCTCCATCTCATGAGATTCGAGTGCTGGTCCGTCATAAACGATCTGTAGGGATGCTTTGCTCATGTCGTCCATTGTCGGCGGCGTTGCACCACCTGTCCAATCTTGGTCCATTAAATCCAGTTCCCTTTGTTGGCAGGTTGGCAGACCTAAACTCTCACCTTGCTCGGTGGCAGGATGGCCCCGACGTAGTGGATGGTCTCAATCTGCTCGACGGGGATGGTTCGGCGGCCGAATGCGTCGTTAACGGACATGACGCTGACCTCCGTATCGTTGGCGTAGAGCAGTTCCTTGACCATGCTTTCTCCGCTGGTGAGGCAGATCAACACATATTCACCTGGTATCCATGAATGGTTGGGTTCACAGACGGCGATCCAGCCAGAGCGAATCGCAGGGGCCATCGAGTCGCCGCGCAGGCGCAATGCGTACGCGTCAGGGTCGCGAGAGGGCACGTCGACCACACCGTCGCCGCCGTCCAGCGCATACCAGTAGCCCTCGTTGCCGAGCTGCGCGGTGCCGACGATCTTGATCGGGCGATAAGGGGTGACGATTTCCGGGCCGGTCTCCACATTTGGCTCAGAGGGCGCCTGCGGGACGCGCATTGGGCCTTCATCGTACTGAAGCCACTCTCGGCGAACCTCCAGCTCTTGCGCGATTGCAAGCAACTTGCCCGGTCCGGGAATTGACTCTCCGTTGAGCCATTTACTGGCTGCCTTCGGCGTAACGCCGGCCACTTTTGCAAGGCGTGCGCCGGCTCCCCAGGACTCGATGCCCTTGGCTGCTAGTGCTGTTTTAAGGCGTTGCGAGAACGCTGCGCGGATTTCTTCATGCTGAACCATAGGTTCAATTTCGCACGCCCTTGCATGTACTTTCAGTTCCGTCATAACATGTACCGCAAGTTCATAGTTTGACCGGGAGCCACGAGATGAGCTCAGTAAAAGACGCGGTTCGATGTGCTGGCGGCGCCAAGGCATCAGCGCAGGCATGCGGCGTCAGCGTAAGGGCCGTTTACAAGTGGCTTGCTGCGGACGCTCTTCCGCGCACCGAGTACACCGGTGAGACCGATTACGTCGAGCGGCTTGCAGCTGCGGCTGCAGCAAATGGTTCGCCGTTCAATGCTGCCGAGCTGCGCGAGTCGGCAGCTCCTCGTAAATCAGCAGCCTGACCACTCACCAAGGCACACCCCACCGGGACACAGCACAAGGATTCAGGCGGCGGGGGCCGGTTCCGGGAGCCTCAGCAGACCGGAGCCGGCAGGCCCAAGGGCCAGGAGCAACAAACCTGACGCCATGGCGGCAGGTGGATGTAGAGGCTGGAATCAAGGCGCCCACTCACCAAAGTAAAGCAGCCTTGACCCAGCGGTCCGGGAGACGGGTACCACCCCTGACTCCCTCAACAGCAACCCCGGTGGACACAGCACGTATACGACCGGGGTTTTTGCTGCTGTGGCCATAGGATAGGGCGTTGCCCTGGCCTATGGCTATGGTAGCCAGCGGGGTTTACTACCAATGCGCGCTACTACGCTTGAACACGGGCCGCTTACCACTCTGGAAGCGGCTATCGACAAGGACGCCCGCGAGGCGATCCGTGGGGGCCACAAGGCCGTTTGCGCCATTCTGGAAGAGCCGTATGGCCCGTTTCAGAAGCGCCTTTCCTGTTCATACCCTGACCACCACCTGCATGCGGACGATGTGGAGCGCGTGATTGCGCTCGTGCAGGGCCCGGCCGTGCTGGCGTGGTTCGAGCAGGTGTATGGGGTGGTGAGCTTCAAGCCGACGCCGGTACCGGCCACGCGCGATGCGCTGAAGGCGCTGGGCAAGCTGCTGCAGGCCGAAGGCGAGTTCGTTGACAGCCTGCATGACGGCGCCGCGGACAACGTGTGGGAGCCGCACGAGGTGGAGACGCTGCGCGGCCATGCGAACCGGATGATCAGCGAGATTCTCGGCATCGTGGCCGGTGCGGAGCAGGCCATGGAGGAGCAGCGCCATGGATGAGCATCTGATCGAACGGGCTCAGCGGGAACAGGACGAGGAGCTGCAGCGCATCATCGCGAGCCGTGTGCAGTACCAGGGCGAGAGCCTGACCGAGTGCGAAGGGTGCGGCGGCGAGATTCCGCAGGCCCGGCGCGAGGCGGTGAAGGGGTGCCGGATGTGCGCCGACTGCCAGGCGTTCGCGGACAAGATGAGTGCGGGGGTGCGCCGTGGTTGATCATTCGAACGTGGAGCTGCTCGCGTGTCCTTTCTGCGGTGAATACGAAATCGTCCGGACCGAAGTCTGGTCCGGCTTCCACGCGAAGTGGGTGGACACTCAAGAGTGCAAGTGCTGCGGTGCGGCGGCGCCAGTCGAAGTCTGGAACCAGCGCGACAGCGCCGCGCGGCAGCCCGAAGATAATGTGCCAGTAAATATGAGCTTGCCGTGCGAGGTGAAGCTGCCTGGGGGCATGACAATCGGAAGAGGCTGCCGATTATCCACATTGCTGCTCGCGTTGAGGCAACGCGAGGACGGCCCGCTGTGGCGTCAGTATTTCGGTGCGCCTCAGCCGTTCGACCCTGCGCTCCACAAGCTGATTGGCGATGTTGCCTCTATCGAGGAGCCGCGTGATGTCTGAGCGCGTACCTCTCACCCTCGCCGATCTCCCCGAGCTGCTGCAGTACATCCCCGCCGATGACCGAGACACCTGGTTGCTGGTGGGCATGGGCATCAAGGCGGAGTTCGGCAATAACGGATTCGATGCCTGGGATACCTGGAGTGCCGGTGCTGACAGTTACAGCACGGCGGATGCGAAGACCGTGTGGCGCTCGTTCCGCAAGGCGGGCACGGGCATGGGCACGGTGATCAAGCTGGCGAAGGACAACGGCTGGCGACCACGCCGGGAGCCGATTACTGCCGAGGAGAAGCGCCGGCTGAATGCCGAGGCGGAAGCGCGCCGTGCAGTGCGGCAGGGGGAGATCGAGGCGGACGAGGCGAGGGCGCAGGTGATGCGCGAAGCCGTGGCCGCGGCCTGCGAGTTGATCTGGACGAAGCACTGCAAGCCGCAAGGCGAAAGCCCCTACCTGGAACGCAAGCAGGTGGGGGCTTTTGGCGTTGGCTACTTCCATTACACCGTTGTGCTTTCCATCGATGACGAGCGGCAGCGCTGCGACGTGTGGGTGGGCAGCGAGACGCGTGAGTTCTTCGCCAACCTGCCGAAGCCGCGGCCTGATTCGATCAGCTTCCTGATGTTCAAGGCGGGCAGCATTGCCATTCCGCTGCGCGATTCGGCGGGGAAGCTGTGGAGCCTGCAGGCGATCAACGAGCAGGGCACGAAGCTGTTCCCGAAGTACGGGCGCAAGGCGGGTTGCCGGCATGTGCTGGGCGAGCTGGACGGCACTGCGGTGATCGGCGAGGCCGAGGGCTACGCGACGGCGGCGAGCGTGCATATGGCGAAGGGCTGGCCGGTGGCGATGGCGCTGGACTCCGGCAACATGCCGGCGGTGGCGCGTGACCTGGCGGCGCAATGCCCGGATGCCCTGCTGGTGGTGGCCGGTGACGATGACCCGACGAAGCCGGGCAACCCGGGCCGCAAGAAGGCGGAAGCGGCCGCGGGTGAGGTGGGGGGCATTGCTGCCTTCCCGACCCAGCCGGCCGAAGGCGGGGCAGGGCAGGACTGGAACGATGTGCATGTGGCGTGGGGGCTGGAGGCTGTGGCGCAGCAGCTCGACGCTGCGGTGGCTGCTGGCAAGCCTTCCCCGACCCCATCTGATGACGAAGGCGCTGCGCCGGCCGGCACCTCCGACAACGGGGGGCAGGGGGCGGGCTTTACGGCGGAGCAGATCCTGCGGCGGTTTGCGTTGGTGGAAGGCACCACGCACATCTGGGACCAAGACAAGAAAGCGATGATGAAGAAGACCGCGTTCGAGGCGCTGGTGAGCAAGCCGCTCGCCAAGGCCTGGCTGGATGACGTGGCCAAGAAGCTGATCGGCGCGGATACGGTGCGCGAGCTGGAGCAGGCGCGGCGGATGGCCGGCAAGAAGGCCACGGCGCTTGGGATGACGCCCATCGACCGGTATGTGTACATCGACGGGACGAAGGATGTGTGGGACCGCGAGAAGAAGCGGCGCATTCCGGAGGGCGCGGTGAAGATGGCGCTGGGCGATGCCTACGCGCTGTGGCTGAACTCGGCCGAGCGCCGGACGGTGGATGTGGACCACATCGTGTTCGACCCGACGATGACGAAGGACCCGGCGGTGTACATCAACACGTTCGAGGGGCTGCCGCTGGAGCCGGTGCGCGATGACGCGGCGTGCGAGAACCTGCGCTGGCTGATCTCGTTCCTGTGCAACCACGAGGCGGAGCCACAGGACTGGCTGGTGAAGTGGCTGGCCTTTCCGCTGCAGCACCCAGGCGCGAAGCTGGACACGGCGGTGCTGATGCATTCGGTAATGGAGGGCTCGGGCAAGAGCCTGCTGTTCGCCGATACCTTCGGGGCGCTGTATGGGCCTTATGCGGCGACGGTGGGCCAGACGCAGCTGGAGTCGAACTTCAACGCGTGGCAGAGCCGGAAGCTGTGGGCGGTGTTCGAGGAAGTGGTGAGCCGTGACCAGCGGTACAACCAGGTGGGCAAGATCAAGCATCTGATCACCGGCAAGACGGTGCGGATGGAATCGAAGTTCATCAATGGTTGGGAAGAAGCCAACCATATGAATGCGGTGTTCCTTTCGAACGAGATCCTGCCTTGGCCGATCAGTGAATCGGACCGGCGCTTTCTGGTGATGTGGCCGCTGAAGACGCTGCCGGAGGAAAGGCAGCGGGCGATCGGCGCGGAGCTGGCGAACGGCGGGGTGGCGGCGCTTTATGGCTGGCTGCTGGATGTGGACCTTGGCGACTTCAACGAGCGCACGCGGCCGCCACATACCGAGGCGCGGCGCCGGCTGGTGGCGCTTTCGCGGGCCGGCTGGCAGACGTTCCTCCATCAGTGGCAGCACGGGGAGTTGGGGCAGAAGCTGTGGGGCGCGTGCCTATCGACGGACCTCTATGCGCTGTTCCTCGAGTGGTGCCAGCGCAATCGCGAGCATGCGATGAGCCAGACGAAGTTCAGCCTGTTTATCAGCTCCGAGGTGGAGAAGACGCGGTCGATCCCCTGGACGGAGGGTGCGAACCGGCGCTTCGGGGCGTTCTTCTTTCCCAGTGACCCGGACTCTTCCCTGCCCCCATCTATGAGCGCTGCTGCGCTTGGCCAGCATGTGGCGGCCTGGCGGGCGAGTGCGAAATTGGCGGGATGGGATGTGGACGGCTGGGACCATTTGAAGGGGGCGGCGGCATGAGAATGGCGAAAAGTGTGTTGGGTGTGTTGGGTTGTGTTGGGTTTGGTTTGCGCACCCGGCACAGCGCGAGACCAGCAACGGCGCGGCTTTGCGGGGTGTGTGTTGGGTGTGTTGGGTTTGGCGTCGCGCGCGCGCATGCGTGTGTTTTGTTGCAACGGCTGAACGAGGCTTATGAAGCGAGAAAAAATTGCTACGCGAGGACCGAAAAACCCAACAAACCCAACACACCTAACACAGTTGCTTTGAAGGCATTGATTTATAAGGGTTTTGAGTGTGTTGGGTTTGTGTTGGGTTGCGAGTTTTGTGTCGGGTTGGGGGGCAGAGCATGATCGAGGCCATGGAGGTGCTGTTGCAGGCGTGGGGCCGTGAGGTTGTGAACCCCGCTCTGGATGTGGCCATCGCCTCGCCGCTGGGGCGGATGGGTGACGATGCGCCGGGCGGTGTGGGCGGGCATCGCTGCCTGTCGCTGGTGGAGTGCGCGGTGGCGATCAGCCGGGCGAGCCAGGCGGTGAGCATGGCGCTGGATGGTATGGCGAAGGATGCGCCGCTGGGCCTCGGATCGCGTGGCCGTGTGCTGCAGCGCCTGGCGCATGTGCGCTACTGCCAGGGGCCGCAGGCGGTCGCCGTGGCGGCGCAGTGTTCGCGGCTGGGTATCTCGATGCGGACGTATCGTGCGCAGGTGGACGAGCTGCATGCGGAGCTGCAGGCGGAGTGGCCGGTGGCACTGGCGCGGCTGCAAGCGGCGGAGCGGGGCACGGATGCGCATGCGGCTGCGGTGAAGCGTGCACGGGCTGCGCGTGACGTGGCACGGGAGAACGCCCGGGCTGAACGCAAGCGGGTGGCTGATCGCAAGGCCGCTGCGCGGGCGGTGAAGGCAGCGGCGGAGTTACGGAAAGTAGGCGCTGCTGGATGACCGTTCGTCGGGATGGTTTGGCGCGAACAGCGTTCAACCGTGCTCAAGTGTGCTCAACCGTGTTGAACAGCGTTTGCAAAAATCGGCGGTTGCGGGCGTTGCATCTCGGCTGTAGAAAGTGCCCATGGTTGTAGAGCTGCGCCCGCAGCGATAGCCACCGAGCGACGTGCTGTGTCGCGGCCTGTTCCCCGGCAGGCCAGCCCTCGCAAGAGGGCACCCATTCCAAGGCTCACCCGAAACGGTGGGCCTTTTTCATTTGTGCCGCTGGAGGTCAAGCATGTCCACCGAACAACAGGTGCAGCAGTCGCTGGCCGATCTTCCGACGTGGCTGCTGATCCTGGTGGCGCTAGCAGGGCTTACCGGCGAGATGTGGCGGGCCGATGCGGCTGGCATGGCGGTGGGTGAGCTCATCAAGCGCGTTCTGCTGCGCTTCGGTGCCTCGGCGGTGTTCGGTCTGGCGACCGTGCTGTTGGCAACAGCCTGGGGGTCGAGCCTGCTGACCTCTGCAGCGCTGGGAAGCGTGGTCGCGTGCCTAGGGGCAGATGTGGCCAGCGGGCTTTATGCGCGCTGGCTGGCGCGGCGGGCGGGTGTGTGTGATGAGGTAACTAAAGCCGCGGCCGAGAGTTCTGACCTGCGCTAAGAATGCTATGTGTCAGTGGTGACAGGTTTAAGTACGTTGGTGCATGCATTGAAATCGTTAATGATCTGAATTATTTCTGGGAGCTGCTTCAGTAGAGTAGCCACTTTTTCTTCCGGAGCTACGGATTGTCCTCCCTGTTTTGCCATCAGCTGACGCTTGCCATCCAATGTCTGCAAAGCTGCAAGTGTTTCGGTAGGTGCTACCGATAACTTCGCAACTTTTTCTAGGGCGTCGTCAATTTTGAAAGCCGTCTTGTTTATCTCGCTAATTTCGTACCGAAGGAGCAACAGATTACGGTTGTGTGCGTATAGCTGAGGTGCTTTGATGAAACTCAATGCCGCTAGCTGTGCCGCTGTATCTGATTCCGAGTTCATTGCTGCGTTAATAATCGAGGCCGCTTGGAAAGGCTGTAGGCCGCTGGATTGTATTTGTCCGGAGTAAACAACGCCCCTGATTGTATCGTTGTTTTTTCTCACGGCTTTTTTGGCGTTATCGATGGTTGCAGTGTCTAAACTCCCCAACTGATCAGCAAGAATTTGCATCTGCAGACCGGAGCAGTATGCGGATTCGGCAGTGTTGAAGTAGATAGCACGTTGATCTTTGGGTTTGAAGTATTGATTACTTCCCATACCTAGACCTAGCAGAGCACCCGCGGCTTTATATAGCTTGGACTTAGACCCTGTGAGCGCTCCACCTGCCGCAAGAGTAACTGCGAATATAGACAATCCGTCCGCTTTCACTCCGAAGTCATTAGCGGCGTCAGATGCATGCGCTTTCTCCAAAGCGCTTGCATAGAAAGCAGATGCCACGCTCTGAGCCTGCTCAGCAGGACTGGACGCTACTTTTTTGGGTGCTGTGAAAGCGGACGCAGCTCGCGGAGCCTGAACGGGGGCGGTTGTGCAACCTGCCATCATCAACGCAGAAACTATCAACAACGAGCCGGCGAATTTCATAGAAGATCCGTCCTTGGTGAGAAGTTACCTTAGTGTAGTTCTCTATCCGGCTTTGCAAGTCATGCGCGGAGGGAAGAAGTGAAGCGGGTCCTCCCCGGCGTTTTTTCCTAATGCGGCGACGTAGACCGCGGATTGTTCGCAGATTGACGGGCGTATAGGGGGTTCCGCTTCCGGCCTGGCGCTGCGCTGGAGTTGTTCATGCCCTCGCAAAGAGAAATTGCCCAGCATCTGGACATGAGCGAGCGCAACTGCCGAGACGTGCTCAAGTCGCTCGCAATCGACTGGACCTCGGCCACCCTCGACGAAATTCGCACCGCCTACATCCGCGACCTGCGAGAGAAGGCGGCCGGCAGGGGAGGCAGTCAGGTCGAGCTGCTCAATGCGGCTCGGATCGAGGAGTCAACGGTCAAGGCGGCCAACGGCCGACTGGCCTATCACGAGAAACTCGGGACGCTCGTCCCCACGGCTGACGCAACGCTCGCACTCAGCGACTGGGCCAGCTTCGCCAACCGCGAGTACCAGAGCGGATTCGAGAAGCTGATTCAAGAGCTGGAGAACGGCCTGAAAGTCAGCATCGACCGAACCATGGTGGCCCGCATTGCTGAATCTACAGTCGGCCGAATTGGAGGCTATGCGGATAAGCTTGGCCGGCGTCTTGCTGGAGGCCGGCAAGCAATTCAATCCGCCGAAGCAGATAGCGACAGCTGAATACCTGTCGAACGAGTTTTATCTGCCGCCCGAATCTGGCGTGCTCAGCGGCCTCTACGATTTCTATTACACCCCTTACTTCCTTGGTGTAGCCGCTGCGCTGGATGACCCAGCTGTCAATGAAATCGTCTTGATGAAGGCAGCCCAGATCGGCTGGACCTACTTCATGCTTGGTTTCATATTCAAGCGTGTGCAAGGCCAGCCCATGCCGATCATGGTGCTGTTCGCTAAAGAGGGTGACGGTAAGAGCTTCCACGATGAGAAGCTGGTTCCAGCTGTTAACGCCAACCCGCAGATCGGGCGGCTTATGGACGTTTCCACGGCCAAGAAGCAGGGCAACCGCTGGAACCACAAGTCATATGCCGGCGGCTTTCTCAAGCTGGTCGCCTCCAACTCGCCTGGCAACGTCAAATCGACTTCATCGGTGGGCCTGGCCATCGTCGAAGAACCCGACGACACCAGCGATGACGTGAAGAAACAGGGCGACGCCATCGGCCTGCTTGAAGAGCGCGTCAAGCGCTACCCCGGCGCCAAGTTCGTTGTCGGAGGAACGCCATCGCTCAAGGGGTTTTCCAAGACCGAGCAGCGCATCGAGCAGAGTGATCGGCGAGTTCTACCGATCGCCTGTCACGAATGCGGCGAATCACATGTGCTGGACTTCCAATACATCAGCTGGCTCGAAGCTGACCATGATGCCCAGCCGCACGAGATCTACGGACGCGCCCTGCCAGATACAGCCGTCTACGCCTGTCCGCATTGCGGCAGTACATGGGACGACTATCAGCGAAAGGAAAATATTCGAAATACCGTCTTCGGAGCGTTTGAGCGAGGCGACCCGTTACGCGGGTGGGTACCGACGCGGCCCTTCCACGGTAAGGCAGGGTTTGAAGAGCTGAATGAGCTGTACGCCTGCCTGCCTGGCACAACGCTCGCGGGCCTGGTCCGCGAAAAGCTGGCGGCGGAAAAGCTCGCCGAGAGTGGCGATCTCAAGCAGATCATCAAGTTCGTCAACCAGAAGCAGGGTCGGCCGTACGAGTACAAGTCCGACCTGCCTGACGCAGAAAAGCTGGCCGAGCGTGTCGAGGAGTACGCCGAGCTGCGTGTTCCTGCTGGTGGGCTGATGCTCACCCTTACCGTGGACGTGCAGCACGACCGTATCGCGATCATCCTGCGGGCTTGGGGCCGAGGCGAGGAATCCTGGCTCATTCTCTGGACCGAAATATCCGCTCAAACGGGTACGTCGGACAAGAACGACCCGGTGTGGGAAGAGCTTGATCGGCTGCTGTTCGGCGTCTACGAACACGCCAAGGGTTATCGGCTGCGCATCAGCGCGGCCAGCATCGATGCTTCGGACGGGCAGACGAACGACGCGGTGTACCACTACGTCCGCACCCGCAGGCAGCGGCTATCCAAGCTGCTGGCGATCAAGGGGGCCACCACGCTGGACGCGGAGATCCTCACCGCCCCGCGCAAGATCGACCTCAACACCAAAGCCACCAAAGCAGCGAAGTACGGCCTGCAGGTCTACATGGTCGGCACCAACAAGGCCAAGGACCTGCTGGCCGAGCGCCTCAAATTGACCGGTCACGGACCAGGCCGCATGCATACCTATGCTGGCGTGAGAGCCGATTACTTCCCGCAGATGTGCGCCGAGGTGAAAGCGCCAAGTCGACGGCATGCGGGCAAGAAGGTCTGGCAACCGAAGGCTGGCGCGGCCCATGAAGCATGGGACTGCGAGACATATCAGATCCACCTGGCTCGCTACCTGCGATTGCACCTCAAGTCGCCCGCCGACTGGGATGCCGTAGAGGCTGGATTGATGCAGCCGGACCTGCTTGCTGACACCGATGTGGTGCCGGTAACCACGGTCGACAACCTGCCAGCTGCACAAACCACGACCACAAAACCAGCGCCCTCGCTGGCGGAGCTGGGGCGCATGATGAACGGAGACGATTGATGGCAACCCTGCAGCAACTCACCGAGGCACGCGACGCGCTGCACCTGCTCATCACCGGGCAAGGCATGGTGCGAGTCCAGCGTGACGGGAAAATGGTCGAGTTCACTCCGGCAAACCGCCGAGACCTGGAAAGCTACATCACCCAACTGGAGGGCCAGCTCGGCGTCGGCGCGCAAGCCCGGCGGCGGCCGGCACGTGTGATCGCATGAGCAACTTGCAGATCCTGGCGCCGAACGGCCTGCCGGCGCGAGAGCAACTCAGCACCTGGCAGGGCGCCGGTGGCGGCTTCGGTGGCCAACTGGAGCGGTGGCAGCCTCGGCTGCAAACCGTCGACGCCGCGTTGTTGCCGAACCTGAAGTTGGGCAACGCCCGCGCCGAGGACGTGACGCGAAACAACGCGTTCGCGGCCAACGCCGTGCAGATGCACATCGACAATATCGTCGGGCACCTCTTCCGGCTCAGCTACAAACCCCGGTGGCGCCTGCTGGGCATCAGCGACGCTGACGCCCGGGCGTTCGCTCAGGATGTCGAGGCCTGGTGGTTCGAGTTTGCCGAGGACCCGGTCGGCTGTTGGCTGGATGTCGAGCGAAAGCGCACCGCAACGATGATGGTCCGCGAAGCGGTTGGCACCCATACCCGCTTGGGTGAGGTCTCGGCCGCGGCTGAGTGGGTCGAGCGTCGGGGCACCCCCATGCGAACGGCTGTTCGCATGGTGAGCCCCAAGCGAATCGGCAACCCGGGTGATCGCTCTGATACCACCAACCTGCGCGGCGGTGTCGAGTTCGACCGCAACGGTATGGCCATCGCCTATCACATCCGCCAGCTCAGCACCGGTGGCCTTGGCTTGGGGAACGGTTACGCAAGCGAATGGCGCCGTGTCGAGCGAGAGGCTGCGAACGGCCGGCTCAAGTTCATCCATGTCTTCGAGCCAAGCGAGGACGGGCAGGCCAGAGGGGCCAACCAGTTTCTGTCGGTGCTCGAGCAAAGCCACATGCTGCCCAAGCTGCAGCACACCAAGCTGCAGAACGCGATCGTCAATGCGATGTATGCCGCGACGATCGAGAGCGAGTTAGGTAATGAAGCGGCGCTCGAGCTGATCGGCGCTGGCGAGGAAAGCATTACCAAGATCGCCCAGTACATGATGGCGGTGAACAGCTTCAACAGCGGCAGCAAGCTATCCCTCAACGGCGTGAAAATCCCGCACCTCTGGCCCGGCGAAAAGCTGCACCTGCAAACCAGCGGCAACGTGGACAACGGGTTTGCCGATTTCGAATCGAGCATCCTCCGCTGGATGGCGGCCGGCCTCAACGTGCCTGTAGAGCCATTTTCGAAGGACTACCGACAGAGCACCTACAGCAGCGCTCGCGCGTCGATGATGGAAGGTTGGCGGTACTACATGGGGCGCCGCAAGGTTATCGCGGCCCGCTTCGCCACCCATCTGTTTGTACTGGCGTTCGAGGAGGCGCTGCAGCGTCGGCTTTTGAAGCTTCCACGCAACGCCACGCGCGGGTTCTACGAGGCGCGTGCCTCATGGTGCAACTGTGAATGGATTGGTGCTGGGCGCCTGGCAATCGACGGTCTCAAGGAAGTGAAGGAGGCGGTACTGCGTATCGAATCCGGGCTGAGTACCTACGAGAAGGAGCTGGCGCTGCTGGGTGAGGACTACCAGGAAACCTTCGCGCAGCAGGTGCGCGAGATGAACGAGCGCCGCGAGGCCGGCCTGCCGCCGCCGAGCTGGATGCAAGCCCAGGCGTTGGCCCCGGATCAGACTGAGCCAACCGAATAGGACCCCACATGAACTATCCACAAATTGCCAGCCGGGTGCTGAACACACCCCTGTTGCTGGAGCCGGCCTATGCGCGCGTTTTTTTCAGTGCGCTGGGCTCCCGGCTCAACATCGCCGAACTCAAGGACGAACAAGGCGCCATCGATATGGGCCAGAAGCTGCGGGTGGACGCCCGCACTTACAACAAGACGCGGACCAACAGCTGGGGAGAAGAGGAAGTCCTGTTTCAGGTAGTGGATGGCATTGCTCTGCTGGATGTGAAAGGCACCCTGGCCCACAAGTCCGGCTACCTCAAGCCGTACAGCGGTATGACCGGCTATGACGGCATCATCAACCGCTACGCAATGATGCTCGCCGAGAGCGACGTCAAGGGTGTGCTGATGGACATGCACACACCAGGCGGTGAGGTGTCCGGCTGCTTCGACACCGCCGACCGCCTGCGGCAAATGGCACGGCAAGCCGGCAAGCCACTATGGGCCATGGCGTGCGATTCGGCCTGCTCGGCTGGCATGGCGCTGGCCAGCGCGGCGGAACGTCGCCTGGTCACCCAAACCGCCTACATGGGGTCTGTCGGGGTGGTGATGGCTCATGCGAGCTACGAGGACTACCTGGAGCAGGAGGGCATCAAGGTCACGCTCATCCACTCCGGTGCGCGCAAGGTCGACGGCAACCCGTATGAGGACCTTCCCGAGGAGGTCCTGAGCCGCTTTCAGGCCGATACCGACGCACTACGTCAACAGTTCGCCGAGCTGGTCGCCCGCAATCTGGGAATGACCAGCGAGGCGGTGCTGGCCACCGAAGCTGCGGTGTTCCGTGGCCAGGCGGCAATCGATGTCGGCTTCGCCCATGCCATGGTCAACGGGCATGAGGCAGTTGCCGAGTTCTCTGAATACCTGTCCACCCAGGGCAGGGTGACCACCCTAGGAGTCAAACGCATGGCTGGAAACACCCCCGCGCCGACTGCCGAAGCTGCACCGCCTGCCCAGGCGGGAAGCGAGGCACCGGCCGCAATCGACACCGCCGCCGCTGCCAGCGCTGAGCGCACTCGCGTGCAAGGCATCCTGCAGCATGCCGAAGCGCAGGGCCGAGGCAAGATGGCGGAGCACCTGGCCTTCAACACCAGCATGGGAGTTGAAGAAGCGGGTGCTCTGCTGGCTGCTGCGCCCAAAGAGCAGGCCGCCAACCTCGACGCCAGCACCGCGCTGGACAAGATGATGGCCGCCGAAGAACAGCCGAACCTCACCGCAGGTGCAGGCGACGCGAAACCCAACCTGGCCCAGGCTATTGCCGGAAGCTGGGCCCAAGCCACGGGAGCGAAAGTCTGATGGCCACCGTACAGCAACCCGTCGACAACTGGGTGACCGGTTCCGACTCTTACCAGACCACACTCGGCACCATCGCTGTTGGGCAGAACCTGGCGGAAAAGACTCCGCTCGGCCAGATCACCGCAAGCGGCAAATTGGTTGCCTGGGACCCTGCTGCAACAGACGGCTCCGAGGTTGCCGCATACATCACCGCCTATGCCGTTGACGCCCGTGCAGCCGAACAGCAGGCGCAGGTAATCAAGTCCGGGACTTTCAACCCGGAGCAGGTCGTCTGGCCGGCAGGCACGACAGCCGCGCAGAAGCTTGCAGCCTTCGTCGGCACGCCGATCAGCCTGCAATTGCCTGTTTAAGGGCTTTCACCGCACCCATAGGGCCGCTCTAGCGGCCTTTTTTCATTCAGGAGACTGAACAATGGCCGCTGGCTACGATACGACCACCCTGCTGGGTGTGAAGGAACTTCTCCCGAAGTTCACCCCGCTGTTCCTGCAGATGTTCTTCCCAACCGTCGCCACCTTCCCGACCGAAGAGGTGGCGTTCGACAAGATCAAGAAGGATCGTCGTCTGGCTCCCTTCGTCTCGCCGTTGGTATCCGGCCGGCCGAGGCGCGAGCGCGGTGGCTTCCTCACCACACTCAAGCCGGCGTACATCAAGGAAACGGACGTGGTTCGTCCGACCCGCCTGATCAAGCGCCGCCTGGGTGAGGCCTTGAACGGCGAGATGAGCGCCGCGCAGCGTCACGATGCCGTAGTCGCCGATCTGCTGGTCGAGCACGAAGAGAACATCGTGGCGCGCGAAGAGTGGATGGCCGTTCAAGCCGTGCTGTACGGCAAGGTCACCATGGAAGGGCCAGATCACCCGCCCGTCGAGGTCGATTACGGGCGCAGCCCGGAAAACCAGGTGATTCTCGCCGGTGCGGCGAAGTGGGACGCGGTCGACCCCGAGACCTACGACCCCACCGACGATATCGAGGACTGGGCGAGCGAGACCACCGGCCCGGCTGGTGTGCTGATGATGGGCAAGGGCGCCTGGCGCCTGTTCAGCCGCTTCAAGGCGGTACGTGACAAGCTGGAAACCCGCCGTGGTAGCACGTCGCAGTTGGAGCTCGGGCCGCAGCTTGAAAAGGAAGTCATGCGTAAGGGCTTCTTCGGAGAGTTCGAGATCATTGTCTACACCGGCAAGTACACCAACGACGAAGGCGAGAAAGTGAGCTTCATGCCGGAGTTCGGTGTGCTCGTCGCCCCCTCCAGCGCAGACAACGTGATGGCCTACGGCGGCATTCAGGACGCCAACGCCAACGCCAACGGCATCGCGGAAGCCACGCGCTATCCGTCCAACTGGTTCACCGACAACCCCAGCGTCGAGTGGCTCCAGACCCAGACCGCGCCGGTGCCGGCGCTGTTCGACGCCGACGAGTTCACCTTCGTCATCGTGGCCTGACCGGCTCCCTCACCACTGAGGCGCGCCATCGGCGCGCCGTCAGGAGAATACTCATGGCAAAGCAATACATCGTGAAAACCACCGTGCACGGGCTGGCCAAAGCGGGTGGCAAGAAGGTAGTCATCAAAAGCTCGCCGGAACCGCAGGATGTACCCAGCGGCCTGGTGAAGGAGCTCCTCGAGCGTGGCGTGATCGAAGAGTACGAAAGCAAAGCGAAGGGCAACGCCACTGACACCGCTGATGACGAAGATGCTGGTGCTGGTGCTGGTGAAGGCGACGGCGCGAGCGGCGACTGATCATGGCCAGCGACTTCGACCGCATCATGCAGCGTGCCGATACCACGCTGTTCCGCGTGTTCGGTGAGGATCGCGGCTCTTGCGGGCCTACATACACCGCCCCGGACGGCTTTGCCCGTCCGGTTCAGCTGGACGTCATCCTCGGCCGTGACGTCGAGGTCGCAGGCGCTGACGGCACGTTCCGCGTCGTGCAATGCCTGGTAGAAATTAGGCTATGCCAGTTGGGCAAACCCAAACGGGGCGGTCGGCTGAACCTGGCGGAAGGCGAATTCATCCTGGATGAGCCACTCGGCACCGACGGAATCGTCGAGCGTTGGGCGTTGCTCCCTGCGAGGTAGCGATGGCCGGTTACGATTCAGTCCGCGTCGAATACAGCGACGCTGGCCGGTTCGCCGGCCGGCTCGATGAAATGCCGGTCAAGCTCAGGCGGGCGATTCAGTTGGCGCTGAATACGGTAGGCCGGCGCACCCGAACGCGTAGTTGGCGTGCGATCCGGGATGAGATCAATCTCAAGCCCAGCTACATCCGCGACGAGGTCAATTTCATTCCCGCTACGCCGGAGCAATTGCGCGTCATCATCTTCGCTCGTAAGCGCGGGGTCACGCTCAGCCAGTTCCCGCACCGTCAACTCTGGAAACGCGGCAAGTCGGGCAAGCGTGTCAGAGCCGGGGTGCGGGTCAGCATCAGTGCTGGTTGGACGGAGCTGAACGAGGGTGCGTTTATCGCCCCAATCGGCCCGGCTGGCGGGCTTATCGCCGAACGGGTCGCCAAGCCGCGCCTGCCGCTGGAGGTACTGCATGGGCCATCGCCTTCGCAGGTGCTCGGCAGCTTGCTCGATGACCTCGGCGCCGAAGCGTCCCGTGATCTCGGTGCTGAGACCGAGCGCCAACTCAACAGGGCGGACCTATGACGAACCCCATTCAACAGGCACATCAGGCGCTTATCGCGCGTCTCCAGCGTATTACGCCGGGGAATGGCTACTTGACCGATGCCGGTTTCAGGGTGCGCGAGGGTTGGCTCGAAGAGCTGCTAAGTGGTGACGAGGTAGCGTTTCCCTTCATCGCGGTGCAGCCAGACGAATACCCAGCTCCGCAACAGGGCCCCGGCTCACTGCAGGGCACGATTGGTCGTCGGGTAGTCGCTGTCGTGGATGGCTCATCGCCGGAGGGATACCTGGGGCAGCTTGACGCGCTTTACCTGGACCTGGCCGTTGCGCTGCAAGCATCGCCAAGCATGCCAAACCCTTGGGGGCGGCCGGGCCCCTACAAGGTCACACTCGGCGCTTCCCGGCCCTTCCCTCCGGGGAGTGGGCTTTCCGCCGGCACCCTTGTTTTCCCCGTGCAACTCCACGTCATCATCAACGGAGAGTAACTCCATGAGCAGCAAAGCCACGGTACCTGCCCAGCAGGTCGCCGAGATCTCGGTCGTCCTGGCCAAACCCCACACCCACCGCGGCGAGCATCTGAAAGCCGGGGTGAACATCAAAGTAACCGCCAAAGAGAAAGCCTGGCTCGAAAAGCGTGGCGTAATCGGCGGCCAATCGGAGGAAATGACTCATGGCTGATCTGCGCGGCGCGTTTCTGGGGGTCGGAAAGATCTATCTCGAGGACCTCGAAGATCCCAAAGGGCTGATCTTCATCGGCAACTGCAACTCGCTTACCTACGAGGCCACTCCTCAGGAGATCGAGGAACAGGACTACACCACGCCCGGCGGTGGCCTCGACGCATCCGTTCAGCGCATCAGCGCGCTTAACGTCACCTACAATGCCCGCCATTTCAAGAAGGACAACTTGGCCCGTGCGATGTATGGGGCTGCGTCTGACGTTGCGGCCGGCACTGTGACCAGCGAAGCGCACACCGCTCACCCCGGTGCCCTGATCCTGCTCGCCTACCCCGGCGCCACCGACGTTGAGGTCACCAATGCAGACGGCCAAACCACATACGTGCTTGATACCGACTACACCCTGGACCCTGCCGGTTTTCCAGTCATCACCGAGGACGGTGCTATCACCGAAGCTACACCAGTCCTGGTGAGCTACAGCTATGCCAAGCACGCGACCATCCAGGCGCTGGTCAAGTCGGGCAAACGCTTCCGCCAGGTCTTCGTGGGCCTGAACGAGGCGCGCTCGGGCAAGCCGGTGGTCATCGAGGTGTTCCGTGTGAACCATTCTCCCGCTTCGCTGAGCTTCATTGGCGACGAATTCCAGGGCATGGAATTCACTGCGAAGGTTGAGAAGGATCAAACCAAGGTCGGCACCGGCATCAGCCAGTACATGGTGATCAAGGACGTTGAGTAAGCGCCCGAGCCCAAGCCCAGCCGTGTGCTGGGCTTTGGCGCGGGGGCTTTGGTAGATTGCCCCGAAAGGTACGGGAGGGACCCTTATGCGATGCCCAAAGTGCAGCTACGAACCAACAATGGCTGAAATGCAGCGCAGCTCAACTGACTGCGTCAGGTGCGGCGCGAACTACGCAACCTACCGTGCGCCGACGGCAGCTCAGCGCCTCGCCCGTGGGATGAAAGGTGCCAAGGCGGCGGTAGCCGAAGGTCGAGCCAAGCGTAGCGCCAATCTGTATTGCCCTCACTGCGGTTCGGTCAGCGGTGGTATCTCGCATACCCGTGGCTCGATGCTGGTGGAGTTGATCCTGTGGCTTTGCTTCCTAGCGCCGGGAATCATTTACAGCGTTTGGCGCATTTCGTCGCGGCAAACCGTCTGCCCGTCATGCTTCAGCCCTGATGTCATTCCCGTGGATTCACCGCGGGCACGGCGTGAGCTAGGCCGAGGCTGATCGAACCCACGTCTTTCAACCCGCTTCGGCGGGTTTTTAATTGCCTGGAGATTCATATGAGCGGGAGCGCGGTAGGTAAGTCGGTGATCAAGAAGGTCGGAGGCCGCAGTGTCGTCTGTAGCGAGCTGACCGTTGGGCAGGTACGTGGCCTGTTGCAGCAGAACAGTGGCGGTGACCTTTTGGACGAGCTGCTGCTCGAGGACGTGCGGCTGGCTGACTTGCCGATTTTTACCGGCCTACCAGCTGAGGAGCTTGAGCAGATGCTGCCCAGCGACCTTGATGTGCTTGTTGAAGGCTGCAAGGAGGCCAACCCCAGTTTTTTTCGCATGCTGGCCAAGCTGGCCAGTCTGCAGAAAACGGCCTGAAAACGCTTGACGATGTGGCATGCCGGCTGGTCCGGCTGGGCCACCATGGTGTGTGGGGCTATCCGTGGTCGCTGTTCCTGCAGGCACTGAAAGGGTGACGTATGACTGACGTAGAACTGCGGCTGGTAGCGGATGTTGAACAGGCGACGAAGGGAATCAGTGCATTCAGCAAGCACTATCAGGAGCTCGTTCGCACCCTGGCCCAACCGCTGAAGAGAATCAATGCGCTGCGGGAGTTGGAAGACGATCTCGAGCGAACTGGGGAGCAGTCGCGGCAGACACGCGAGCTGGTTCGCGACCTCGGGAATGAGCTGGCGCGACAAGCCGAGCCGAGCAAAGAGCTGTCGGCCGCCTATCGCAGCGCGGTGAGTGAGCTGCGTCGGCTGGAGCGGGCTGAGCAAAGCGCGCGGGCCGAACTTGCTAACCGACGTCGTGAGCTGCAAGCAGCTGGCGTTGACACGCGGAACCTCGCCAGCGAGCAGCAGCGCCTTGCTCGTGAACTGGAGACTGCGACAGCGGGTGGCCGCAATGAGCAGGCAGTAGCCGGCATCCGCGCCCGAGCCGCGGCACTGGCACAGGTCGCCCGTGAGCAGCGCTTGGCAAACGTGGAGGCGGCCCGCTCCGATCTGGGCGTCAATCGTTATCGCCAGCTCCAATCCGAGCTTCAGCGTTTGCGCAGCCAGTACCAGCTCCTGCGCACCTCCGGCAATCTGACGACCCAAGAGTTGGCGTTGGCCCAGCGGACCATGACTGCCCGTGTGCGTGAGACCCAGCAGGCGCTGCGGGAAATGAACGCCGAGCAGCGAAGCGGTGCTGGTGCATTGTCAGGCATCGGCCTGCTGGCCGCCGGTTACGGTCTGGCTCGCGGGCTGCGCGGTGTCACCAACACCGCCGATCAATGGGTCGAGATCGATGACCGTATTCGTCTCGCGTCCGAGTCACAGGCCGAACATGCGCAGGGCATGGAGCGCTTGCGTGAGATTAGCGACCGCACCTACACGGACATGAAGAACAATGCCGAGCTCTACATCGGCTCGCTGTCGGTTCTGCGTGGCCGCGGCTTCTCCAGTGCAGATGCGTTGGGCCTGACCGAGGCAATCGGCCTCGGGCTGGTAGCCAGCGCCGCGAAAGGGGAGCGCGCGGCTTCGGTGATCAACCAGCTGAACCAGGCGCTGCAAGATGGCGAGCTGCGAGGCGACGCCTTCAACTCGATGATCCGCAACACGCCCGCGCTGGCGGACGCCATGGCGCGTGGGCTCGGCAAGACGCGCGAGCAACTGGCCGCCATGGCGAAGGATGGCGAGCTCACTACCGACGTGTGGGTGCCAGCCCTGATCGGCCAGGTTGATAGCCTCGGCGATGCCGTTGACGGCATGCAGGTAACGGTAGGCGATGCACTAACCAGGCTGAACAATGCCTGGGAGGAGTCGATCGGCAAGGCCGATACACAGCCGCTCATCAACGCCATCGAGGGGCTCACGCAGGTAATCTCCGATCCGGTCGTCATGGAGAACCTGGTCGCTCTGGCGGGCGCTTTGGTCACCTTGGCCGCCACTGCCGCCGAAGGCGGCTCCGAGTTCGTGGACCTGGGCAAACGCATCGGCTTCATCGCGGCGAATGCAAGCGGCGCTGTCACCGAACTGGATCGCATCGACCAGCAGATCAAAGACATCGACCGCAGCATTGCGGGCACCGGCCTGAACCGGACGCTCGCCAGCATGTGGTATTCGAAGGAAGACCTGCAGGCACAACGTCAGGCGCTGGTTTCGCTGCGCGAGCTGCTTTTAACCGAGCAGACCGGCATGAACGCCGAGCAGCGTGCCCTGGAGCAGCAGGCGACCGAGGACGCCAAGCGGCAGCAGGCTGAAAAGCTGGCCGATTACCGCCGGTACATTGGGGAGCTGGGGCGACTGCAGGCTGAGCAGGTGAAAGCGTCCGAAACCGCTGCGAAAAAGCTGGCCAGCGACGAGAAGAAAGCGCTCAGCGACATTGAGAAAGTCCGTAACGATCGCTTGAAGATCGAGCAGCGTTACCAGGAAGCGCTGGCTGGCTTGGGCGGCAGTGGGGAGGCATCCTACGGAGCTGCGCAGGCTCTCAAGGTTGGCGCAAAGCAAGCACTGAGTGCAGGCGATGTCGCTGGTGCGCAGCGACAGGCTCAAGCCGCGCTGAAGATGCTCCAGGATCTCGCCGCGGCTGCTGGGAACACCTACGGTTTCGAAGGGTTCATCAAGGAACTGCAGGCGATCGAACTGGCCGCGAACGACATTGAGCAGACCAACGCAGAGGCCAAGCTTCAGGCCATCCGCGGCGAGATCGCCTCGCTCGAGGAACAGGCCAAGCAGCTGAAGGACATTTCGGTCTCGGTGAAAACCGACGAGTCGACCATCGAGCAAGTGCGGTCGCAGATCCAGGCACTGGCGCAACAGCTCGGCCAGACCGAGATCGTGATGCCGGTACGCCTGCAGATGCCGGATACGAGCGGAGCAGCGGCCACTTCACCGACCACACCCGGCTTCTCCGGCGGTGGCTGGACCGGGCCGGGCGGCAAGTACCAGCCGGCAGGCATTGTCCACGCCGGTGAGCATGTGCAGCCGCAGGAGGTAGTGCGCGAGCCTGGGGCGTTGGCCTTCCTTGAGCGAATTCGTCGCAACGGCTTTCGCGCCACGCTGGATCAGCTGCGGTTGCGCGGCTACGCCAACGGTGGGCCCGTCGTGCCGGTTCCGCGCTTCGTGCCGAATGTTCCGGCGCCGAGCCCGGCGCTGCTGGAGGCGGCTGCTGGGCTGCAGTTTCCGCACCTCGGGCAGGTCGATCTCAGCCTGGGTGGTGCCTCGTACACGATGTATGTCGAGCGCGAGGTGGCCAGCGAGCTGCGCCTCGCGGCGAGGAAGATCGGCCGCACCCATCGCTGACCAAAGCCCCGCACCTGCGGGGCTTCTTGTTTCTGGAGTCTTGAATGTCCCCACCACGAATCATGCTCGGCGGCGTGCCGATCGTGCTGCATGCCGGTGCGCCCGAGGAAAGCATCGGCCCGATTGGCGGGAGCACCGTGCTGCGCATGAGTGACGGCGCCGGCGTAAAGATGCAGCACTGGAAGAAGTCGGCCGGCAGCATTTCCGGTTCCGGCTGGATGCCGCCAGGCCTCGCGGGGCTGGATTTTTCCCAGCCGCTGGAGCTGCGCAGCACCAAGACGCTGAGCCACGTTGGTCCGGGCCCGACCTTCACGTTGCTCGGCACACCTCGGCCAGACGTTGCGCCCTGGGCGCAGGCGCTGATCGGTGGGCGGGATTGGGTACGGGTGCCGTGCTCGTTCGCGGATGGCGTGGTCACCGTGCCCCCAGTGCCCGGCGCGACGCTCTATCAGGCTTGCTACATGCCTGTGTTCTCGGTGTTCGCTGAGGACCCACAGGAATCGCAGTCATCAGGTACGGCCAGCCATAGCTGGTCCATCCCCTGGGAAGAAGCCTAAATGCTCAACGCCTCGCCACTCAACGCCGTGCCGCTGAACGGCCTGGCCGGTGTCTCCGCAGAGCCTGAGTACATCGTCCGTGGCCAGTCGTTTCTCTGGACGCTGCGCCTGATGGTCGGCGGGCTTAACCTGACGCCGATGCTCACCGGCACGGTCACCGTTGACCGGGAAGAGGGCGCCGCGGGCATCGCTGGCTTCGATCTGTTCATCGCGCCAGGCGTCGCCGTAGTGCCTCCAGACTGGAAGGGCCGGGCGGTGTCGATCGACTACATCAGCACGAGCCAAGGCGAAACGATCGAGGCGCGCAAGTTCACCGGGCAAATCAGTCGTGCTGACTGGAACCCGGTAAATCGCATCCTAACCTGCGAATGCTCCGACCAGCTGCAGCAGCGGGTCGAGGGCATGACGATCGCGGCTATCGATGCGCTGGTTGGAGGGCGCTGGTCGGAAGACCTGTTCGAGCCGGTCGAGGGCCGCAGTCATTGGGACTATGCCCGCGAACGCGTGAGCACCCGCACCGCCAGCCTGGACTGTTCCGCTTACGGCGATCTGCGCGTGACGAGCTGGTACGCCACGGCGCCGCATTTCGTATTTGGCCCGGGAACAACGCTCTATCAGCAGATCGACCTGCAGCAATCCGACCTTGAGGCGACGACCAATCGCGTCGAGATCGAATTCAGCTATCGCTATCAGCGCCTCTGGCAGCTGAACGAGGGCTATAGCTGGACTCACGTCAACGCGGGCGGCGGCCAGAGCGGGTTCTGTAACTGGCGCGTGTGGGCGACCGAGCTCCCTGACACCGACATGATCGCCAGCGCCGTGTCCGGAAGCGGCCAGCAGCTGCTCGGCGGCGTGGGCGGCTACAAGCTGCCGTTGTCCATGGCCAACCCGTGCGGCGACGGCCAGGGCTGGGTCAACACCTTCGACAACCTCTGGCTGTCGGCTTCGTTCACCGGCGCCAGGCGCTGGGTGCAGAGCGTAACGGAGAGCTACAAGCTGGTGCTGTCCACCGCTGCCGGCGAGTCAGAGCTGACTCGCATCGTTCAGCGCGCTGGCTACACCGTGTCGATCGAGCGCGATCAGGCAGAGAGCTGGGGCAGCGATCCGATCCGCGGTGGCGGAACTGGCAGTCAGGACCTCTCCGACGAAGGCCGGCGCAGCAATGCCATCGCAACCGCGCTGCGTATTGGCGAGGCGATGATCGTCGGCGCTCACCGGGAGACGACGCTCAGCTGGGATGTCCCGACCAGCATGGCGATGGGCATCGACCTGTGGCACACGCTTGAGATCGCCGACCAGGGCGTTCACGCGGTTGGCAAATGCCGGCGCATCGTCCACCAGTTCGATCTTGGCAGCGGTGAAGCGATCACCTCGCTGAGCATTGCGATCATGCGCGGCGGCGGTGTCAGTGACGCGCTGGCTGTCCCTGCGCAGCCAGATACCAGCCTGCCGCCGTTTACGTCGTCGGCTCAATTGCTGCTGGGCACCCAGCTCGGTGGCCGCCAGGTTGACCCGTACACGGGCTTCCCCATCGGTCCGTATGACGATGATCGGCCAGGCTTCTCGGGCAACTACGACACGAACGACAACATGCCGGCCGAGTTCTACCCGCGCCGATTCGACATCAATGCCCGCGAAATCGGTGCCGAGTATCGCGACGAGCGCACGGCCTCAGCCGAAGCGTTCTATCGCATCGGCATCCCCAACGATCTGCTGGAGCTATGACCATGACCAATGAGGAACGGCGCCGCGCCTCCGGTGCGGCCATGGAAGCGAGCCGCCGCGGAAGTGGGGCCGCGATGGAGGCAAGCCGGAGGGCTAGCGGGGCTGCCATGACCGCGCGCCGGACGGGTAAGAGCGTGGCCGACGACATCCAGTCCCTGTTTCAGCCGCCGCGGCAGACCAAGCCACTTCCTCGCATCGATCCGGTAGGTGCGTTGCCTGCACAGAAGGGGCGCGGCACGTCATCCGGCCCTGCGACTGGTGGCGCTACCGGCGGCGGCATCGCCAGTCCGTTGATCGAAACGGCAGGGACGCGCGAATTCCACCCGTCGATACTCAGGGCTTCTACCGACGGCGCAATCTTCTTCGAGGTTCGCGCAGCCAAGAAGGTCACGATGACCGACGCCAACGGCGAGCCGGTCGTTCTGGAGTTCCAGAATGTCAATTCCTGACTTCGTAGCGGGTGAGGAGCTGGTTACCTTCGGCATGCCGTGGCACGGCCTCTACGTCACACCCGTCTCCGGTGCCCGCTACATTGAGCTTGCCAGCGGCCGCAAGATCTACTCGAGCATGTTTGCCGGGCCCACGCCGAGCAACACCTACCTGGTAGACCTTGGCCTTCCGGAGCCAGCGCTGCAGCCTGCCGACCCGGAGGCCAGGCTGTGGAACAAGTACATCGCGAGCGGAAACGGGAATGCCTCAATTTTCAATGCTTGGGGGCTGAATCTACTCAATCGTCGTGTTCGGGTAGGCAACGAACTGGCGAGTATCTCAATGTCCGCTGTGAATCTCGGGCCAGTTCTTGGGGCTGAGGTTCGAGCGGTTATAAGCCTCAAGGCCGGGCCGCGCTTCCTGGATGTGCGGGCACCGGTTGCGGCGCTTCAACAGCTGCCCAACCAATATGGAGAGGCGTACCTGCTGGACACAACGCCAGACGGGCGCCGCTGGATGTTCGGCCTGAGATTCACCAGGAGCTACACCGCCTATCCCTATCAGATTCGCGTGGATCAGGATGCCGACGAAGGAATCGGCGCCATCATTGAGGCGGTTTTTTCAGCTGACTTCACATCCATGACGGTGAATGTCCTTGCCGGCTATACGGCCTGCATGACCGGCACGAACATCAGCGCACAGGACGGCGGCCCGTTAACCCAGGCAACGCTCTGGTTGGTCGGCTCGGCTGGGAGCTGGGCAAAGTACTCAGGGGAGGGCGAACCGCCAGATCCGCCCTATCAACCGTTGCTCACCGGGACGGGAGACGGGCCGTTCAAGTATGCGATCGGCTACGGTCACGGATCCTCGACGGCAACGGCCACCAAGGACCGAGTGATTGGCGGATGGTACGGGCCTGACGGAACGCCGCAGCTTGTAACCATCCGCATTTCCACCAGCCTCACGCTTACCGCGCAAGAGCCCGTATCGCGCGCTGACATGGAGCAGTGGTGGAGCCCGTATGTGCGTGACTACCAGTACACCGCACTGGTCAAGATCGGCAATGGCGGCTTCCAGCCATGGTTCACCGCGGGCTACACGGAAGACCAGAATCCGAACATCACGACGTATTCGCTGCGGTTTTCGTCAACCAACTATTCGAGCGTCGAAACCAATGCCCCGGTGATTCGGGTGCCGTCCATCCATGGCGAAATCATCACGGGCGCGGTCGGTCCTCGACATGACGGGGCGCCACGACTGGCCATGGCGTCGTCCTACGGCAACGCGAACTACGACCTGACCTGGTACGCCGGACTGCAGTCGAGCAACAAGGTCATTTCGGCCATGGCTCGCTGTATGGGCAACAACCAGTTCGAGTACGTCGCTGGCCCTGCCATCACCCCATCGGGGGTTGATGTTGGCGACACGGCGACCGGGAACCTGATTCCAGGCCACAACCGGTTTGCAAGCAATTTCAGCCAGGCGCTGTGGGATTACCACACTGGCTTTTCGGTCGGCGCCTATAACCCCGTCACTGGACAGATCAAGCGCGCGCGTCTCGGCGGCGGCTACTTCACCTGGGTGTAATCGATGAACTACGTCAACAACTGGCTCCGGGCAATTGACCTGGAGCAGGGTGCTACGTCGTGCCCGCTCGACCTGCCTGACGGCGAGTACCGACTGACGCTGGCTGACACGGCCGGCACCGAGTGGGAGATCGTCGACGCAACCGTCGCGAATGGCGTCGCCACCCTAGTGAGGGCGCGAGAAGGCACAGCGGACCAGCTCTGGTCACTTGGCAGTGTCATCTACAACGCCATCACGGCGGAGCAGGCGATGTACCTCATGCAACAGGCGCGACAGGTCCCCATCTTGCAGCAGCTGCTTTCCGACCTCGCCGCGCGTGTTGAAGAGCTCGAACAGGGCCAGGGCGTGGATGGCGCCTTGGCCGACGAGTTGGGAAATGAGTTGGTCGATGAGTCCGGTTACAACCTGGTAGGAGAATGAATGCAATGGCTATTACGCAACACACATATTCAGGGAATGGCTCGCCAGAAGTGACCGGCATCGGCTCCGCCGCAGCGATTGGTAGCCACTACACCGATCTCGATACCGGCGACTTCTATCTCCGCGTAAGCGATCCGGGATCAGGTGGGCGCTGGCAGCAAATGATGTCCGTAGTGGTGGCGGAGACGGTAGACGATATCAACTACATGACCCCTGCCGGGCCGATGTTCGTTATGTCGCCAAACGGCGACATACATGTGTCGCGAGTCATTAACGGGGTGTGGTCCTGGCACCTGCTGGCGGCGACGCCGACGTAGTTGACTGCAAGTTTATCCATTCGACACGGTAACTGCCCTGAATCAGTCATATTCGGGGTGTGGATGTGTGATCGAGCGCGCCAGTCATTGGCCAAAAATCCGGCAGGATCGTCGCTTCATCCATTTGCAAAGGGAATTGCAATGCGCGCGTCTATCAAACGCATCCTCACGGTGGTCGCCTTCGGCACGTCGTGTTCGATGGCAGGCTTCTATATCGGCATCAATCAGGCGTACGACCATATTACGGAGGATTTGCCGGCGATGATCGAGTCGGCTGTGTGTTCGATGCCGCAGGTCTCAGAGCTGCTTTCCCTGTAACCCCGTGCGCCTGCGGTGAGCTAAAGCGCTTCAAGGCGCAGGGCTTCAGCCAATAGCTGATTGGCCAACCTTTCCAATTCTCGCATGGCGGCCAAACGGTCAGCTGGCCTGATCTCCGCCTCAGCAAAGTCGATTTCTGTGGGCACGGCATCACGTATCGCCTGCGCTGCCCAGCCGGCCGCGAAAGCCTGAACACTCGCTTTGACCATTGAAACCCCTCGGCCCGCCACGTGCGGGCTTTTTTGTGCCTGGAGGAAAGATGCAGAGCAACGAACCCAAGTGGGTGATTGAGGCCCGCAAGCTGATCGGCCTGCACGAGGTGCATGGCCCTGATCATAACCCTGAGATAGTGCAGATGTGGCGGGACATCAAGCGCGGAGGCATCAGGGACGACGAGACGCCATGGTGTGCAGCGTTCGTCGGAGCGATGCTTGAGCGTGTCGGAATCCGTTCCAGTCGATTCGAAAGTGCCCGTTCGTATCTCGACTGGGGACAACACCTGGCGCTTCCGGTGTCGGGCTGCATCGTGGTGTTTACTCGCCATGGCGGTGGCCATGTCGGCTTTGCAGTTGGTCGCGATAAGGTCGGCAATCTACTGATTCTCGGCGGTAACCAGTCGGACGCCGTGAACATCAAGGCATTCCCAGTTGCGCGCGTAACTGGCTATCGCTGGCCTGCAGGTGTGCCTGTAATCGCTGAGCCCTTATCCCTGTTCAATGCCGAGCGTTCGGAGCGTGAGTCGTGATCGCCTCGCTGGTTGAGCGCTCGACCATCTACGGGCTGCTGGCCGCGCTGTGCTTCACGGCTGGCTGGAAGGTGAACGGTTGGAGGCTGGGGGAGGGTATCGCTCAGCAGCAGGTGGAGACGGTTAAGGTCGTTCGAGTGATCGAGCGCAAGCAGCAGTTGATCGCCGATACAGAGGGGAACAAGGGCCATGAAGAACTTGAAGGTTTGCGCCGCGCTGCTGATCGCGCCAGCGTTACTGCTGCAGGGCTGCGGGTCGAAGCCAGTCGACTCGCCACTCAGCTCGCTACCTGCAATGCCGGAACTGCCGGCGAGCGCCAGGCAAGGGCAGACGCCACCGCAGTGTTTGCCGACGTGCTTGGAGAATTGGAATCAGAAGGCCGAGCAATGGCGGAAGCGGCTAGCCGCGCCCGTAGCGCAGGGCTCACCTGCGAGCGGGTTTATGACGGAGTGATGGCCGTTGACTAATACCGATCCCCGGAGACGCTAGGACGCCGATTCCATAGCGTGCTTAGAATCTTGCTAAGGTTCGAGAGGTCACAGCCGCGCCTGTGACCTCCCTAGCCTTACACCCTCGTCAGAACAACGGCAACGCAAAGCACCAGCACAACAGCGGTTACTGGAGCAAGGCCGGCGGTACAAAGTACTCCAACCACGCCGCCGAACGCCGTGAGGCGTTGGGGTAAAGCTGCTGAACCAGCTCGTTCGAAAATGCTCATCGCATTCCTCCCTAGCTGTTCTCCCGGTCTCATGTAGCAGTTGGCGAGGAGGTTCAGACTTCGCTGCCAATTTCCCATTGGGTCCAGTGGGGCAGGCGGCAGCGCTCCAACTGGTCTTTTGTGGCCCACGCTGACGCATGGTAGCCAACATCTTCTGGCGGCATAAAATTAGCATTAAGCCTACCCGCGGTCCATCTTCGAAATGCCGCTTTGAACCCAGCCTCGCGGTCGCTTCCGCCGCTGGTATCTTACCGAGCAATTCCGCTCTACCGCGCCTTCTAAGTATGCTGATTATATCGGGGTTCAATGAGCTCAGGCCCCTCATTGCGAACGTTGCCGACTGCGCGATCCACGGCGAACCACTCGAACGCCTCAACCGGCAGTCCCAGGTCGCGCACGATCTGCTCGGCGCGCGCCAGAGGCAGGTCCGGTTCGATCCACTCCCGCGCCAAGTCTGCCTCGAGCACGACCGGGCGGCGATCGTGGATGTCCACCATGCCCTGGTCGCTGTTGGCGGTGATGATCACGAAGCCATCGCCGTCACGTTCGGTCAGACTGGTACGGTCCAGCTGGGCGAGCGCAGCGAACCATAGTGGCTCGCCATCCTTGCGGCGAATGTAATGGGGCTGCTTCTTTTTCGGGTCCGCAGGGTCTTTCACCCATTCGTACCAGCCATCCGCAGCAACCAGTGTTCGGCCGGTGGCCCAGATGTCCCGGAAAAACCGGCTGGTCGCTGCCGTCTCGACGCGGGCATTGATCGCGGGCGGGCGTTTGCCGACAGCCCAGAACGGTTGATAGCCCCAAGGCAGCTTGGCCATGCGCAGGCCCGTGTCTGTCTCGTAGAAGATCATCACCCGCGAACGCGGCGCGACGTTGTAGCGGTTGATCGGCTCCGGATCGATGCCGCCCTCGATGGGTTTGTCGTAGCGCAGCGCATCCAGGTACTCGACCGCTGTTCGGTACTGCGTGAATCGACCGCACATATCCCCTCCAGCCTGTTATCGGATGGCTGCCTCTCTTCATTGACCGCTGGATGTGCTCGCGGTTTACTGTACGCATATACAGTAATCGCAGAGTAGTATCATGCGCGCCACGATTCTCGGCCAGCTCGGCCCGTCTTCCACGTTCCTCCAGTACGTCGACAGCCGCGTGCCGGCAGGCTTCCCTTCGCCAGCGGCGGACTACGAGGAGGTCACGCTCTCCATCGATGAGCTGGTCGACTTGCGTACGCCACACGTCTACCTGGTAAGGGTAGAGGGCCCCAGCATGGTCGGCGCCGGCATCTATGACGGCGATGTGCTTGTGGTGAACCGGGCGCTGGAGGCGCGCTCCGGGCAGATCGTCGTCGCCTACGTCGACGGCGGCATGACGGTCAAACGGTTGCAGGTGTCGCCGGATGGGGTGTGGCTGCAGCCAGAAAACCCGGATTACCGATCGTTCCGCGTCACTGAGTCCCTGCACGTATGGGGCGTGGCCACTCACAATCTGCACCAGCTATGTTCGCGCTGATCGACTGCAACTCGTTCTACTGCAGTTGCGAGCGTGTCTACCGGCCATGGCTCGACGGCGTGCCGGTGGTAGTGCTGAGCAACAACGACGGCTGTGTGATCGCCCGCACCCGCGAGGCCAAGCGCTTGGGCATCCCCATGGGCGCCCCGTATTTCCAGTGGCGCGACCAGATGCGCGAGTGGGGTGTGGTCTGTTTCTCCAGTAACTACGAGCTCTACGGGCAGATGAGCGCCCGGGTGATGACGACCTTGGAGGGAATGTTTCCGCGAATCGAGGTGTACAGCATCGACGAGGCGTTCGCCGACCTGACGGGGATGACGGGCGACTTGGTGCCGCTGGGGCACGAGGCGCGTGAGCGCGTGCTGCGCTGGACCGGTATACCGGTGGGGGTGGGAATAGGGCCGACAAAGACCCTAGCCAAGCTGGCCAACTGGGCCGCCAAGACCTGGCGCAAGTCCGGCGGGGTGATCGACCTGCGCGATGCGGAGCGGCGCGATCGGCTGTTGCGGATGACAGAGGTTGGCGAAGTGTGGGGGGTTGGCCGGCGGCTGACGGCCCGGCTGCGACCGCTTGGCATTCAAACGGCCTGGGACCTGGCGCAGTACGACGCGGCATCGCTGCGCCGGCAGTTCAGCGTGGTCTTGGAGAAAACCGCACGCGAGCTGCGCGGGATCTCCTGCCTCGAGCTGGAGGAGGCGGTTCCGCCGCGGCAGATGATCTGCTCCTCGAAGATGTTCGGCAGCCGTCTGCGCGACATCGCTCCAATCCGTGAAGCGGTTGTTGCCTACGTCACCAAGGCGGCCGAGAAGCTCCGTTTGCAGCAGAGCCTGGCCGGCGCGCTGCAGGTGGCCATCCGAACCGGCATGCACAACCCCAACCAGCCGCGCTACGCCAACGCCATCAGCTGCCCGCTGCCATACCCGACTGACGATACTCGCGTGCTTGCTGCCGCGGCCGTGCGCGGGCTTGAGGCCATCTACCGGGAGGGCTACGCCTATAGCAAAGCAGAAGTGCTGCTGATGGATCTACGGCAACGAGGCGAGTTCACCGGCGACCTATTCGCCGCCGCCCCACGGCCAGGCGCCGATCGGCTGATGGCCGTGGTCGACCAGATCAACGCGCGCGAGGGCAGGGGTAGGGTACGGCTCGGCCGCATCCCGGCCACCGCGGAGTGGTCGATGAAGCGGGAAATGATGAGCCAGCGGTATACGACGCGATGGAATGAGTTGATGGTGGTGCGGTGAAGGTCTTAAAAGCTGGACCTTTTGGGCTGGCTAGAGAAAACCCATAAACTCTTCAACTGCGTCTTTGCGCAGCCACTGGTTAATTTCTTTCCGCTTTATTGGTCCGTGATGATTGACAGTAAGGCGAATAAGCCTGGCGCAATACTCAATTGCGAATCGGTGGTTCTTCTTTGTCTCGGATCGGAAAACATCACAGTCGCTCTTCCCGGTTGCGTTAATCAATAGCTGCTTCAAGCTAGAGTCAAATGACATTGAGTCGCCAGAACATTGAAAAATACCTGCCTCCTCTGTGCACGGAGTATTAGAGGTTTCGCTGTTTTTATCTACTCCTTCATTCCAGTTCCAGCTGCTTTCAAAACCCGCCAAGACCCTCAATACTTCCAACATCGCAGCCTTACGATGTTTCAGGTTGCGCCATGGGCCGAGGTCATGAACGATGTTCGAATAAATGTCGTGCTTATTATTCGGTGAGAATATTTCATCCGGCGCATAAATCGCCCAATCGATCAATTCGTTCAGGAACTCGTCGGGCGCAACGCCCCGATTGAATACTTGTTGCTTGCATGCCGTAAAGGTCCGACTCATAGGGCACCTCACAGGGAAGCCTTGACCATAGGACGAAGTGTAGCCTTGTATCCCTGGTTTACCTTTCCAATTATCACTGTGAGCCTCGACCGCCGGCACCGCCGGCACCGCCGACATCCGGCTCTCCGCCAGCCCAGGTCAGTGGGCGCTTAGCCAGAAGTGTTCGCAGTAGTGCCTGCCATGGAAGATTGCGATCGGCTTGTAATGTAAGCCGCTGGACCTTGCTCGTTAGGCGCCCGTAGCCTTCGCTGTCGCGCCGATAGGCAGCGGGTGCCGATGGTCGCCACCGGGACTGCCTGCGTCCTCGACAAAGGCAGGGTAGTAGCTGGAAGTAAAGATAAGCTTGATCTGGCTGCCTGGCTGCGGATTAATTTGCCTGCGCCTGACTCATAGGAACTCAGCACTAGGACCACAATCCCAACCAGTCCCGCTACGCCACTCCATTAGCTTGCCCGCAGCCATATCCGCCTGACGACATCCCGGTGCTCGCCGCCAGGGCGGTGCGCGTTCTTGAGGCTATCTATCGGCACGGCGATGCCTGCAGCAAAGTGAAAGTGCTGCTGATGGACCTACGGCAACGAGGCGGATTCCGCGGCGCCGCCGCCCCAACACGTGAGACCAGGGGAACGGTGCGGGTTGGCCGCATCTCAGCCGATGCGGAGTATTCGATGAAGCGCGAGATAATGAGCCAGCGGTATACGACGCGTTGGGACGATCACGCTATATGAGATACTTACGGTAAGGGGCGAATTGTACTTTTAGAAGGAGGTCGGTAACCCATGGCGCGGGATAAATATATATTTAAAGACTCATCGCGGGTTTATAAGCAGGCCTGTGCAATGGCGGGTCGCTTGCGTAACAGTATCAACGGTTCCTCAGATTGGTTCTCAGAAGCTGCCCAAGCGCTGGACATGAAAGGATTAACCTCTCTCCACTGCGACAGTCAGTGGGCTCAGGCCATCGAATTAGCTAAATCTCGTGTGGACTTGATTGCAACTTCAATTGATCCGCGCATTGCAATTCCAGCTCTTTTGCAGGCAGTGGATGAATTTTACTATATCGATGGCGAGTGGCGAAAAGAAGTGCCCTTTTGCGGTTCTGCAATTAAAGCTTCAATAGCGATGATCTGGCCTAATCGAAGTGTTCAAGCTATAGATAAAAGTGCTGCGCAGGTGATCAGGTTGGTTTCAGCGGTTATGGCATGGGAGCAGTTGGTCGCGGCCTATGAGCAGTACAAGGTTTTTAGATTCGACCCTGTGACTTTCCATCGAAAAGGATTTCGATTCTCGAGTGATAAAGACAACAAGATACGCGCCGACTGGAATGATATGGCTCGGCCATGCGGGATCAACCAAAGAACGCTAGAGCAATCCAAAGCGGTGATTTTTGAAGCGCCGGGAAAATTCTATGATGCTGTAAGAGAGGTGCTCGCAGGACGGGAGCCGAAGATGATTCAGCTCTTCACTGGTACTGTGTTTGAAAACGCCGGTAATAATCCAGACTTTTGGCTAGGACTTAACGCCCGTCTGCTTCTCATGTTCTGGGCAGGTCAATTCAAGAAAGCTGGAATGAAGGGGCTCGGCGGCGTGGTTTTGTTTGAGGAGTTTGCAAGCGCCGCTACGGGTATTGGCTTTAACCCTGAGTTAGCTCAGAAGAACATAGAAGCCTGCTTTTGGCAAAAGAAATGGTACGACAATCGAGTGAGGGACTTCCCGTCAAACATGCTGGTGGAGCGGCCAGTATTGCGAATTGACAATAAAACTTTCGCCACGACCATTCCCTTAATTATGGACTCTATAAATTGTTATGTGGAGCACTCAGTATTCCGCTACGAGGGTTATGGCGGTGTTCCAGTGGACGCTGAGGCATTCAGGTTGAATGTTTCAATGCCATTTGAAAAGGACGCGGTGCATGTGTTTTGCCAAGCTGGATGGAAAGCAAGTGGGGTTAGTCACTCAGGATATTGGGCTGCCGGGGAATGTCAGTTAACGCACCCCGATGGCTCAAAGGTGCCTGGAGAAATAGATGTTTTGGCTTTGCATCCATCCGGTTTGATAGCGCTGGTAGTCGAGTGCAAAGTTCTTTCTCAACCATTTTCTATGAGCAAGTTAAAAAATATAGTTGGCAAGCTGGGAGAGGACGACCAAGAAGGCTTCCATGCGAATTTGGAAAAGAAGACCAATTGGCTATCTGGAGTGCCCGCTTTGCAGGGGGCTCTGGTGGAAGGTGCGTTACTTGTGGATCAGGGCTGCTTTTTAGGTGCCGACGCGAAGCATCCAGTTCTTAATCTTGAGCGTCTACGCACTCTGCTAGAAGATTTGAACGAAGAAATAGATAGCTATGCAAGTTGCACGAAATGCTGATCTCAACGTCAGGCATTAAGCGGTAGCAGTTCACCCATTTAAGTTGTCGTTGAGGAGATGGGTCGGGATGCGCAGAGACTTAGCTTGCGTTCTGCTCATGCCCAATCCCATCAGCTGACATCTGCGTACATGTTGGGAGGTAAGCTGCAGGTATTAGCGTCCGCGACGACGTGCTTCTTTATCCAGCGACACGACGTTCCTGCCGTCTGTGCCGTCTGCGTGTCCGATTGCATCCTGGCGATGCAGCAGATGGGCTATCAGCGTGCATCCAGCAGCTGAAAAGTGAAACGCCACCCACTTCCTTTTGCGTCCTTCGGCTTCAAACCAAGCCTCAACATCAGGTGACATACGAACTCGGTGTGAGCGATGTTCTTGATTGTAGAGGGCTAAGATTTTCTCTTTAGGGCAGAAAGTGTTCGGATCCTTCGGAGAACGTGCGTCGGCGCTGGGGTACTCGTACGGACGACCTACCATGGTTTCCTCCGTTACTATGCAGCTTGGCAGTGCAGTAACTGTCGCCGTTACTGTCACCGAAATAGAAGGTTCCACAAAGAACCCTCACAGAATATGGAGCGGGCGAAGGGAATCGAACCCTCGTCATGAGCTTGGGAAGCTCAGGTAATGCCATTATACGACGCCCGCTCAGGGGTGCCTTTTTACCAGAAGGCTTGAGTGAAATGAAGCGTGGCGGCAGGTTTTTCTGGCCGGTGGCTATGGGCGGTCAGATTTGTGCGATCTCGTTGTCCGTCAATGGTCGGTAGCAGCCGGGTGTCAGGCTGGCATCCAGCAACAGTGGGCCCATGCTCTCGCGGTGCAGGGCGGTGACCTTGTTGCCGAAGTGGCCGAACATGCGCTTGACCTGGTGGTAGCGCCCTTCATGCAGGGTCAGGCGGGCTCGGCGAGGGCCCAGCAGCACCAGTTCGGCCGGTAGGGTGGTGAGATCCTCGAAGCGAAAGTACAGGCCTTGGGCGAAGGCCTCGACGCAGCTGGGATCGATCTCGTCTTCGGTTTCCACCAGATAGACCTTGCCCTGCAGGCTGGTCGGCTGAGTCAGGCGGCGTGACCACTGGCCGTCGTTGGTCAGCAGCATGAGGCCGGTGGTATTGAAGTCGAGGCGGCCGGCGATATGCAGGTCATCCTTGTCCGGTTCATCGATCAGGTCGATCACCGTGCGATGTGCGGCATCACGGGTGGCGCTGACGCAGCCGGGGGGTTTGTGCAGCATCAGGTAGCGGGCGACCTTGCCCGGTTGCAGAACCTGACCATCAAGTTCGACACAGTCGAATATGCGCACCTCCCGGTCCAGGGTGCGAGTAACTTCGCCGTTTACCCGTGCTCGGCCATCGCTCACCAGCCGGCGGACGTCCTGGCGGCTAAGCTGTGCGCGGCTACCGAGATAACGATCGAGGCGCATCAGGTTTTGACTGCGGTTTCACGACGAGCGCAGCGAGGACAGATGCAGGCCCGGTTTCTGAGGGCAGCGGGAATGCCGTCTAGCGTGTCCTGGGGAATGGTGGTGGTAAAGCACCAGCATGGCTGGTCCGCGGCGGGATCGCACTCGGCGCACTGGTTGGGCTGGCCGCAGAGCGGGCAGCGTGACGGATCTACAGGCTCGCTCATGGCATTTCCGTTAACGACGAGCTTCGCGTGCCGGCGGGCCGGCACGCGAAGCCGGGTTACATGACGCGCTGGCCGGGCTTGGCGCCGTTATCCGGGCTGAGCAGATAGATCTCGCTGCCGCCAGGGCCTGCCGCCAGCACCATGCCCTCGGACATGCCGAACTTCATCTTGCGCGGCGCCAGGTTGGCGACATACAGGGTCAGCCGGCCTTCGAGCTTGCTCGGGTCGGGATAGGCGCTCTTGATGCCGGAAAAGACATTGCGCGTGGCATCGCCGATATTCAGGGTCAGGCGCAGCAGCTTGTCGGCGCCCTCGACGAACTCGGCCTTCTCGATCAGGGCGATACGCAGGTCCACCGCGGCAAAGGTGTCGAAGTTGATCTCGGCGGCCAATGGTGCCTTGGCCAGTTCGCCGTTGCCAGCTGGAACAGCGGCTTCGGTGGCGGCCAGATCTTCCTTGGAGGCTTCGATCATGGCGTCGATCTTTGCCGGCTCGATGCGGGTCATCAGCGGGGTAAAGGCGTTGAGCTTGTGGTTGGCCAGCAGCGTGGCGTGGTCGTCCCAGCTCAGCGGCGCTACGTTGAGGAACTGCTCGGCAGCGGCCGCCAGGTTCGGCAGCACGGGCTTGAGGAAGATCACCAGCTGGCGGAACAGGTTGACGCCCAAGGCGCAGATTTCCTGCACCTCGGCCTGCTTGCCCTCGACCTTGTTCAGCGCCCAGGGCGCCTTTTCGGCGATCCAGGCGTTGGCGCGGTCGGCCAGGGCCATGATCTCCCGCATGGCGCGAGCGAAATCACGCGCCTCGTAGGCGTCGGCGATGCTCGGCGCGGCGGCTTGGAAGGCTGCCCAGAGTTCCGGCTCTGGGTTGGCCTCGACCATCACGCCGTCGTTGCCCTTGTGGATGAAGCCGGCGCAGCGGCTGGCGATATTGACCACTTTGCCGACCAGGTCGGAGTTGACCTTCTGCACGAAGTCGTCGAGGTTCAGATCGAGGTCGTCGACACCGCGGCCGAGCTTGGACGCATAGTAGTAGCGCAGGTATTCGGGATTGAGATGATCAAGGTATGTGCGCGCCTTGATGAATGTGCCGCGCGACTTGGACATCTTCTGCCCGTTCACCGTCAGGTAGCCGTGCACGTTGACCGCGGTCGGCTTGCGGAAGCCCGCGCCTTCGAGCATGGCTGGCCAGAACAGGGTGTGGAAGTAGATGATGTCCTTGCCGATGAAGTGGTACAGCTCGGCGCTCGATTCCTTGCTCCAGAAGGCATCGAAGGAAAGTTCGGGGCGGCGTTTGCAGAGGTTCTGGAAGCTCGCCATGTAACCGATCGGCGCGTCCAGCCAGACGTAGAAGTATTTGCCCGGCTCGTCGGGGATCTCGAAGCCGAAGTAGGGCGCATCGCGGGAGATGTCCCATTCCTGCAGGCCACCGTCGAGCCATTCGGCGATCTTGTTGGCCACCGATTCCTGCAGCGCGCCGCCGCGGGTCCACTCCTTGAGCATCGCCTCGAAGTCGGGCAGCTTGAAGAAGAAGTGCTTGGAATCCTTGAGCACCGGGGTGGCGCCGGAGATTGCCGAGCGTGGATCCTTCAGCTCGGTGGGCTCGTAGGTGGCGCCGCATTTTTCGCAATTGTCGCCGTACTGATCTTCGGCCGCGCAGCGGGGGCAGGTGCCCTTGATGAAGCGGTCGGCGAGGAACATGCCCTTCTCGGGATCGAAATACTGGGTCACCGAGCGGGTGGCAATGTGCCCGGCATCGCGCAGGCGGGTGTAGATCAGCTCGGCCAGTTCGCGGTTCTCTGGCGAGTGGGTGCTATGGAAGTTGTCGAAATTGACAAGGAAGTCGGCGAAATCGGCGCTGTGCTCGGCCTGGACGTTGGCGATCAGCTGTTCGGGGGGGATGCCTTCCTTTTCCGCCCGCAGCATGATCGCCGAGCCATGGGCGTCGTCGGCGCAGACATAGATGCACTGGTTGCCGCGCAGCTTCTGGAAGCGTACCCAGATGTCGGTCTGGATGTACTCGAGCATGTGGCCGAGGTGGATCGAACCGTTGGCATAGGGCAGGGCGCTGGTAACGAGGATCTGGCGGGCTTCGGACATGGGGACTCGGCAGTCGGAATGGCGAAAGAAAGTCTGCAACTATATAGCTCTGCCACGGTTTTTTCACCCGCGTGACCAAGGTTGGCCGTAGTCCCGGTCGTCGGTGGGCTCGGAACTACAGGGCAGGGTAAGATGCCTGTCTGATTTGCTCGGTCTTTCCAGGAGTAACCATGTCCGTCACCCGCGAAGCTGTGGAAACCGTACTGCGCCAGTACACCGACCCCCATCTGAATCAGGATCCGGTGAGCGCCGGCTGTGTGCGTTCAATCGACATCCAGGGCGACCGGGTCAGCGTGCAGCTGGAGCTGGGCTACGCCGCCGGGCTGTTTCGCAGCGGTTGGGCGCAGATGCTGGCGATGGCCATTGAAGGGCTCGAGGGCGTCAACCGTGCCGATGTGCAGGTGGACTGCGTGATCCGTGCGCACAAGGCGCAGGATCAGGTGCCGGCACTGGCCAATGTGAAGAACATCATCGCGGTGGCGTCCGGAAAGGGTGGCGTCGGCAAGTCCACCACGGCGGCTAATCTGGCGCTGGCGCTGGCCCGTGAGGGGGCGCGGGTCGGCGTGCTGGATGCCGACATCTACGGACCGAGCCAGGGCATCATGTTTGGCATCGCCGAGGGCACCCGGCCGGAGATCCGTGACGGTAAGGCGTTCATTCCATTGCAGGCGCATGGCGTGCAGGTCATGTCGATGGCCTTCCTCGCCGATGACAAGACGCCGATGGTCTGGCGCGGGCCCATGGTGTCCGGTGCGCTGCTGCAGCTGATCACCCAGACCGAGTGGAACGATCTCGACTACCTGGTGGTGGACATGCCGCCGGGCACCGGGGATATCCAGCTGACGCTGGCGCAGAAGGTCCCGGTGACCGGCGCGGTGATCGTCACCACGCCACAGGACCTGGCTCTGCTGGATGCCAAGAAAGGCGTGGAGATGTTCCGCAAGGTCAATATCCCGGTGCTGGGCGTGGTGGAAAACATGGCCATCCACATCTGCTCCAACTGCGGTCATGCCGAACACCTGTTTGGCGAGGGTGGCGGCGAGAAGCTGGCTTCGCAGTACAACGTCGATCTGCTGGCCTCGCTGCCGCTGTCGATGGCGATCCGCAGCCAGTCGGATGCCGGCAAGCCGACCACCATTGCCGATCCGGACAGCCAGATCGCCATGATCTATCAGCAGATGGCGCGTACCGTCGGCGCTCGCATCGCCCAGAGTGGGCAGATCATCGCCCAGTCGATGCCGAAGATCGTGGTGTCCGAGGATTGAGTCGACAGCCTGCGGGCGGCGTCAGCTCGCCGTCCGCAGGCTGAAGGAGGAAATCGCAGGCACAAAAAAGCCCCGCCGAAGCGGGGCTTTTTCAGAGAAGCTTCAGGTTAGATAACCTGAACTTCCTCAGCTTGCATGCCTTTCTGGCCGCGGGTAGCGACGAAGGAGACTTGCTGGCCTTCTTTCAGGCTCTTGAAGCCGTCACCCTGAATGGCACGGAAGTGTACGAAGAGGTCGTCACCGGATTGCGGAGTGATGAAGCCGAAGCCTTTCTCATCGTTAAACCACTTAACGGTACCGGTTTGGCGATTGGACATTTGATGTCTCCTTGAACCAAGTTTTGAAGAATAAAGTGCGGGCTAAAAGGCCCGAACATCACTGTGTGCAAGGAGATAGGAGTCGTATCGATATTTGGATCGAAATCTAAACATGTAGCGATTCACGGTGACACATGCAGCAGCAGCCCAGTAACAATACCGTTTTTCTGGAGCAAAGCGAGCTTTATTTTGGATTTCTTCGCCGAGTGGCTGCTGCTGGCTGTGACGGCCGTTGCGGCGCGCCAGTAGCCAGGCTTTGAACACCCGCGCCAGGCTCGGTAAGATGCGCCTCTTCGCAGGCCCATTAACCTATTCAGGACGCCAGCCATGAGCATCAAATCGGACAAGTGGATTCGCCGCATGGCCCAGCAACACGGCATGATCGAGCCTTTCGTCGAGCGCCAGGTGCGCAATGAAGGCAATGACCGGCTGATCTCCTACGGTGTCTCCAGCTACGGTTACGATGTGCGCTGCGCTGACGAATTCAAGGTCTTCACCAATATCAACTCGGCAACGGTGGACCCGAAGAATTTCGACGAGAAGAGCTTCGTCGATATCAAGAGCGACGTCTGCATCATCCCGCCGAACTCCTTCGCGCTGGCCCGCACCGTCGAGTACTTCCGCATTCCGCGCAACGTGCTGACCATCTGCCTGGGCAAGAGCACCTATGCGCGCTGCGGCATCATCGTCAACGTGACGCCGCTGGAGCCGGAGTGGGAAGGGCATGTGACCCTGGAGTTCTCCAACACCACCCCGCTGCCGGCGAAGATCTACGCCAACGAGGGTGTGGCGCAGATGCTGTTCCTCGAATCGGATGAGGAGTGCGAGGTGTCCTACCGCGACCGCGGCGGTAAGTACCAGGGCCAGCGCGGCGTGACGCTGCCGAAGGCCTAAGCTTTTCCGGATATGAAAAAACCTGGCCTGAGCCAGGTTTTTTTTTGCGCCGATCTGCCGGTTACCAGCCCGGCACCCCTCGCATGTCCGGCAGTTTGTGGGCGATGCCCTTGTGGCAGTCGATGCAGGTCGCCTCGCCGCTGGCCAGGGCGGTGGAGTGGAACTCCGCTGCGCGCTTGCCCTGCCGGGTAAAGTCCATGTAGTCGAAGTTGTGGCAGTTGCGGCACTCCAGCGAGTCGTTGGCCTTGAGCCGTGCCCATTCGTGCTCGGCCAGCTCGCGGCGTTTCTCGAGGAATTTCTCGCGGGTGCTGATGGTGCCGAAGATCTTGCCCCAGACTTCCTTGGAGGCTTGCATCTTGCGCGCGATCTTGTCGGTCCACTGGTGCGGCACGTGGCAATCCGGGCAGGTCGCACGCACGCCGGAGCGGTTGCTGTAGTGGATGGTGTCCTTGATCTCCATGAACACGTTGTCTTCCATCTCGTGGCAGGAGATGCAGAACGCCTCGGTGTTGGTGGCCTCCAGCGCCGTGTTGAAACCGCCCCAGAAGATGATCCCGGCGATGAACCCGCCAAGCGTCAGCGCGCCGAGGCTGTAGTGGACGCTCGGTCGCCGCAGGACGGCCCAGTAGCGTTTGAAAAACGACTTGATCGACTTCATCCAGGCCCCCTCAGTTTCCGCCGGTGGATGGTGAGGTTTCCCGGTACAGCAGCTCGTCGATGTTCTTGAAGCGGTTTTCCACCAGCGGCTTCACATCCTGCTGCGGCACGTGGCACTGCGTGCAGAAGTACCGTCGTGGCGCCACCGCGGCGAGGGTCTGCTGATCGCGGTCGGTGTAGTGGGTGATGCTGATCATCGGTGCCTGGGCGCGGGCGCTGTTGGCTCGGCTATGGCAGCTCAGGCATTTGTTGGCGTTCTTGTCGACGTGATAGCCGCGGATGCTGTGAGGGATGGTCGGCGGTTGCTCCGGGTAGTTGCGTTCGCGCCGGACATCCTTGTTTTCCTCGTCGTGCAACGGCGGCGGGGTGAATTCCTGGGTGATGGTGCCGCCCGGGCGTCGGCCGTCCGGCGCGGGGGCGTCGAGGGGGTAGTTGGTTTCGGCGGCAACAGCCAGACCGAACACCGCGAGCAGGGTCAGCGGCAGTAGGCAGAATTTCATGGCGGCTCTCCTCAGGCGATGCTGACCACTTCGATCTTCACGGCGCATTTCTTGAAATCGGTCTGTTTGGAGATCGGGTCGGTGGCATCGAGCGTGACCTTGTTGATCAGCTTGTTGGCATCGAAGAACGGGACGTACACCAGCCCCATCGGCGGCTTGTTGCGCCCGCGCGTTTCGACCCGGCCCTGCATCTCGCCGCGTCGGCTGACGATCTTGACCACACTGCCGCGGCGCACGTTGAGCTTGCGCGCATCCTCGGGGTGCATGTAGACGAGGGCGTCAGGAACCGCCTTGTGCAGTTCGTCGACACGCTGCGTCATGCTGCCGGTGTGCCAGTGCTCGAGCACCCGGCCGGTGCTCAGCCAGAACGGATACTCTTCATCCGGCACCTCGGCGGGCACCTCATAGGGAAGCGCGAAGATGATCGCCTTCTTGTCCGCATTGCCATAGAACTGCACACCGCTGCCGGCTTCGACGTAGGGGTCGTAACCCTCGCGGTAGCGCCACTGGGTCTCCTTCTCGTTGACCACTGGCCAGCGCAGGCCGCGTTCACGATGGTAGACGTCGAACGCCGCCAGATCGTGGGCGTGGCCGCGGCCGAACTCGGCGTACTCCTCGAACAAACCCTTCTGCAGATAGAAGCCGAATGCCTCGGCCTCATGGTTGGCATAACCCTCGGCGATTTCGTCGTTGGAGAAACGATCGACCTGGCCATTCTTGAACAGCACGTCGAACAGCGTCTTGTCCTTGAACTCCGGCGCCTTGCTCAGCAGCTCCGCCGGCCATACCTCATCGACGCGGAAGCGCTTGGAAAACTCCACCAGTTGCCACAGATCCGAGCGCGCCTCGCCGGGTGCGGTGACCAGCTGGTGCCAGAACTGGGTGCGGCGCTCGGCGTTGCCGTAGGCGCCTTCCTTCTCCACCCACATGGCGGTGGGCAGGATGAGGTCGGCGGCCTGGGCGGAGACCGTGGGGTAGACGTCCGAAACGATCACGAAGGTTTCCGGGTTGCGCCAGCCTGGCAGGATCTCCTGCATCACGTTGGGGCCGGCCTGCATGTTGTTGGTCACCTGTGTCCAGTACACCTTCAGCACGCCGTCCTTGAGCTTGCGGCTCTGGTCTACGGCGTGGAACCCGGGCTTTTCCTGGATGGTGCCTTCGGGCAGCTTCCAGATCTTTTCGGTAATGGCGCGATGCTTGGGGTTGGTGACGACCATGTCCGCTGGCAGGCGGTGGGCGAAGGTCCCGACCTCGCGCGCGGTGCCGCAGGCCGAGGGCTGGCCGGTGAGCGAGAACGGGCTGTTGCCCGGCTCGCAGATCTTTCCGGTCAGCAGATGGATGTTGTAGATCAGGTTGTTCGCCCAGACACCGCGGGTGTGCTGGTTGAAGCCCATGGTCCAGAAGGACATCACCTTGACCTTGGGGTCGGCGTACAGCTCGGCCAGGGCCTTCAGGCGCTCGGCCGGTACGCCCGATTCCTTGGCGGCGTGTTCCAGGGTGTAGGGTTTGAGGAACTCGACGTAGTCCTCGTAGCCAATGTCGGTCCAGGTGTTGGCCACCGCGGCATTCTCGGCCTTCAGCTCCAGCGGATCGGTCGGACGCAGGCCGTAGCCGATGTTCGTGGCACCCTTGGCGAATCGGGTGTGCTTGTCGATGAACTCCTTGTTCACCGCGCCGCTCTGGATGATGTGGTTGGCGATGTAGTTGAGGATCGCCAGGTCGGTCTGCGGGTTGAAGATCATCGGGATGTCGGCCAGCTCGAAGCTGCGATGCTCGAAGGTGGACATCACCGCGACCTTAACGTGTGGTGCGCTCAGTCTGCGGTCGGTGAGGCGCGTCCACAGCACCGGGTGCATCTCGGCCATGTTCGAGCCCCACAGCACGAAGGCGTCGGCGTGCTCGAGGTCGTCGTAGCAGCCCATCGGCTCGTCGATGCCGAAGGTGCGCATGAAGCCGGCCACCGCCGAGGCCATGCAGTGGCGCGCGTTGGGGTCGATGTTGTTGGAGCGGAAGCCGGCCTTCATCAGCTTGGCTGCGGCGTAACCTTCCCAGATCGTCCACTGCCCCGAACCGAACATGCCGATGGCTTCCGGGCCGCCAGCCGTGAGTGCCGCCTTGTACTTTTCCTCCATGATGTCGAAGGCCTGATCCCAGGTGACCGGCTGGAACTCGCCCTGCTTGTCGAACTTGCCGTCCTTCATGCGCAGCAGGGGCTGGGTGAGGCGGTCGTTGCCGTACATGATCTTCGACAGGAAGTAGCCCTTGACGCAGTTGAGGCCGCGGTTGACGTCCGCCTTGACGTCGCCGTGCGTGGCGACCACCCGATTCTCTCGCGTCGCCACCATCACGCCGCAGCCCGTGCCGCAGAAACGGCAGGGGGCTTTGTCCCACTTGAGGTTAGTGGCGTCCGCTTCGGTGACCAGATTGCTCGCGGTCGAAGCGATGGGCATGCCGGCCACGGTCGCCGCGATGGCGGCGGCATTGGCCTTGGCGAATTGACGTCGGGTAAGGCTCATCAGGCGTCTCCTTCGAGGAGTTCTTCGTGGTAGACCAGGGCGGCGTTAAGGACGCCAGGCAGCTGCTGGATGCGGTCGATCGCAGCGAGGATGCGCGACTCGTGCTCGGCCTCGAGCACCACCACCAGCTTGCCGCTGGGGCTTTCCTGATGCAGCTCGAGACCGGGTAGCAACTGGAGGTTGGTTTTCAGCGCGGCCAGCCACTCGGGGCGGCAGTGCACCAGGAGGCTGGCGATATGCAAAGGGTGTCCCATCACGCGTTTCCGTCTGGCTTGGTGGCAGGGCGTGAGCGCCCCGGTCAATGGTGCGGGAGCTAGGCTGGGCCCGGCGGCCCGAAGATCATCTGCACGATCCAGACGATGAAACCGTAGCCGCTGACCAGCGCGACGCTCAGGATGGGAAACAGAAACACGATCAGGAAGACGAACAGGCGGGTCTCGTCCCGCTTGGTCGAGGCGACAGAGGGGCGGGTGTCATTCGGCGTTACTGTCATTGTTCTACTCCGACTGGCATATAGGGGAGTCTAGTCACTGACCACAACATAGGGCAATGTTCGTTTCGATAGTTTTGCAGTCGGCGCGGTCCCATCGATTGGCGACTCACTCGATCGGCGCGCGGCGACGGGGCAACCGTGCTAGCCTGCGCGGCTTTTTTTGCAGCCTGCTGCAGGCGTTGACGATGATCGAAACCTCCCACCTCAAACGCGGTACTGCCGCTTATCGACGCGCCACGCTGGCGCTGTTCTGTGCCGGCTTCGCCACCTTCGCGCTGTTGTATTGCATCCAGCCGTTGCTGCCGTTGCTGGCCGCGCATTTCGCCGTCTCCGCGGCCAATAGCAGCCTGGCGCTGTCGCTGACGACGCTGTCGCTCGCACTCTGCTTACTGATCTCCGGGGCGCTGGCTGAAAGCTGGGGGCGCAAGCCGGTCATGGCTGCAGCGCTCGGGTTGGCGAGCCTGCTCGGCCTGGCATGCGTGCTGGTGGAGTCCTGGCATCTGCTGCTGCTATTGCGCACGCTGTTGGGCCTGGCGCTGAGTGGCCTGCCGGCGCTGGCGATGGCCTATGTCGGTGAAGAGTTCGACCCGGACTCGCTGCCGGCGGCGATGGGGCTGTACATCGGCGGCACTGCTCTGGGTGGGATGCTCGGGCGTTTGCTGTCCGGCCTGTTGAGTGATCTGGGCGGCTGGACGCTGGCGCTCGGCGGTATCGCCGCGCTGGGAATGGTGGCCTTGAGCCTGTTCGTCTGGTTGCTGCCGGCGTCGCGCCACTTCAAGGCGCAGCCGCTCTCGTTGACGGTCCTGCTGGCCAATTTCCGCCTGCACCTGTCGAACCCGGTCCTGCGCAGCCTGTTCCTGCAGGGCTTCCTGCTGATGGGGGGCTTCGTCGCGCTGTTCAACTACATTGGCTTCCGCCTGGCCGGCGCGCCATTCGGCCTGTCTTCCACGTTCATCGGTCTGTTGTTCGTCGTCTATCTTGGCGGCATTTTCAGTGCCGGCTGGGCGGGCCGTCTGGTGCCGCGCTTCGGTGCGCGGCAGGTTCTGCGCGGCGGCGTGGCGCTCATGCTGCTCGGCGTCGGGCTCTGCGCAACGCCCTGGCTGGCCAGCATTGTCGTCGGCCTCGGCGTGTTCACCCTCGGTTTCTTCGCCGCGCATGCAGTGGCGAGCGGCCAGGTCGGCAGTCATGCCCAGGGCGCGCGTGCGCAGGCCTCGGCGCTCTATCTCTGCGCCTATTATCTGGGGTCGAGCGTGGTGGGGTACGGTGCCGGGTATGTCTGGGATCACGCCGGCTGGCAGCCGTTGATGGCCCTGCTGGCGGGGCTGTTCGTCATGGCCGGTTGGCGGGCGCGAGCACTCTGAGCAGCCGCGACGGCTTCATTCGCGGCGCTGTTCGCCAGTGAACGACAGCGTCGTCTTGCAGCGCCGACAGTAGTAGCGCCGCCCCTTGGCGACCAGCGCATGGCGCTGCGGCGTGAAGGCGAAATCCTGATCGGCGCAGCTGCAGCGATAGACGTAGCGTGTGCCGACGCGGCGGCGTATCGCATAGGTGTGGCAGCGATCCGGTGGCAGCTCGTAGACACCGCGCATGATCAGTTGCCATTCCTCACCGTGGGGCTGAATCCGTGCGCCGAACATCTGATGCGCCACCAGGTGCGCCACCTCATGAGCCACGGTCTGGCGCAGGAAGTGTTCGGTGTTCTCGCGGTAGAGCTGTTCGTTGAAACGCAGCAGATTCTGCTGCAGGTGAGCCACGCCGGCCTTCTGGCCGCGCAACTTCAGGCTCACCTCGGGGCGGGGGAAGCGGCGCTTGAAAAATTGCTCGGCCAGCGCGTAGCAGGCTTCGACGCGGGCATTGAGACGCTCGGGCATTGAGACAACTCCTGGGAGCGCCGCATTATGCCAAAGCGCCTCGGGGCCTAGCAGTCTCGTTGGTCACTCGTTCGGTCGTTCGTTGAATCGGCGTTCGTTGTCCAGACCGCCCGGTTCGTCCTGCGGGCGATTCTCCTCGAAGCCGTAGCTCTGGTTTTCCGGCGTATTGCGCTCATAGGTGGGCTCCAGCACCTGCAGCCAGAACAGGATCATCGGCACCTTCAGGTTGACCAGCACCAGCAGCCCGACAGCCCAGGTACAGGCGCCGTAGAGAAAAGTGTTGCGGTTGTCGATACGCATGAATTTCGGCAGGCCGACAAAGAGCAGGTAGGTCGAGTAGACCCCCGCGGCCACGATCACCAGGATGGCGATCCAGCGCGTCGGGTAGAGCGCGCCAAGCCCGGCGAGGAAGAATGGTGTGATGACGTAGGCGGTGAAGCCGACACACTGGTTGAATGTCGGGCGGGCGTCGAAGGTCCGCGACATCCAGCGCAGGAAGAAGCCCATGATGAAGGTGCCGAGGATGATCGTCAGATAGATCAGGAGGCTCAGCTGGAACGCGCTGCGGGTGTCGAGCCAGATGCGTTCGTTTTCCACCAGGCTCCAGCCGACGTAGCGGGTGCCGATGAACATGCAGATGGCAGGCAGCAATGCCCAGAGCAGCAGATGGACAAGGTAGTTGGAGCTGTTCTTCTCCTCGTCGCGGCGAATGTCGGTCCACGCCTTGTCGGGGCGGGTAAGCAATGTGAAAAAGTGCGGGATCATACCGAGTCTCCGTCTGCCTTGAGGGCCGCTGCGCTACGAGTCGCCAGCGGCGTTATGGCTTTAGAACGGCAGATGCGGCGAGGGTTTCCCTGTCGTTTCGTCGCGCTCCCTTGGCGAGTACGAAAAAGGCCGCCCGAAGGCGGCCTGATCAAGCACAGCGGCTCAGCGCACGTAGACGGGGCCGATGCCCATGCCCCAGGTAATGACCGACAGCGCGATGATGGCCACAAGCACCACCAGCCCCACGGCGAGCACCGAGCTGGAGAACATGAAACCCTCGTCTTCCGGGATGTTCATGAACTTCGGCAAGCCAACGTAGAGCAGGTAGGCCGTGTAACAGACCGCCGCGGTGCCCACCAGCATCCCGAGCCACAGGTGCGGGTAGAGGCCGGCGAGCCCGCCGATGAACAGCGGCGTCGCGGTGTACGCGGCGAACACGATGCACTGCGTAAGCGTCGGGTTGGCGTCGTAGGTGCGCGCCATCCAGTGGATGAAACCGCCCATTACCGCCACACCGGCCAGCATCGCAAAGTAGGAGAGTATCGCCAGCTGCATGCAACTGGCCTGTGTCAGCTTGACCGGCTCGCCACCTCCGATGCTCCAACCCACCTGGGTCGCGCCGATGTAGGCCGACACAGCCGGGATTGCCGCAAGCAGCAGCACATGGGTCAGATACATGTGGCTGACGGTCTCTTCCTCGCCACGGATTTCGTTCCACTCCTGACCAGGGTGGGTGAACAAACCCCAAACGTGATGGATCATGCCAGCGTCTCCTCTGCTTATGGAGGGTCGCTTCGCCTGGCGGTCGTCATCGAGGACGGCGCGTGCGACCTTATGTCGCAGTATAGGAATGCGGCTCGTAGATGCATCAGCCCGATTAGAGCGTTTCGAAGCTATGCGGTCAGTGGTAATAGCGCGCGAGTATTTCCATGGCCAGATTGATCGACTGCAGACGCTGGGTGCTGCCGCCGCGATCGGGATGATGCAGGCTCACCAGCTGTCGGTAGCGATGCTTGATCAGCTCCAGCGTGAGCGGCTGGGGCGAGCGGTCCAGCTCGAACAGCTCGAGTGCCGCACGCTTCTCGTCGCTGCCCTGCATGCGCGTCCAGAAGCTTGCCAGCAGGCGTTCTACATCGTCCTCGTCGGTGTCGCGCAGGTTGCTGAGGTCCAGATAGTACTCGCGCAACGCGTCCTGTTCGGCGAGCCCGGCGGCTGCCCTGGCATAGGGCAGCAACTGGATGTGCAGGGGGCTGATCTGCAGATGCCCGCTGCCCTCGGCCCAGAGCCGGTCGCGCAGCAGGTACAACGCGTTGAACACCAGGAAATGCGTGCGGAAAAGCACCAGCTTGTCGGTCAGCGGCAAATTGGGCACGTGCGTGCTGTGCCGTCGCTTGAGCTGTTGGATCAGCTCGTATTCGCTGCGGCCCTCGGGCTTTTCCTGCAACAGCAGGAGCAGATGGTCTGGCAGATCCAGTGCGGGGGAGAGGTCGTCCATCCGCCGAGACTAGCACAGGGCCAGCAACGGCGGGTCAGGGCTGGTTCACATCGGCCACACGGCGAACGGGCTGCGGTCGGGTCTGCTTTACGCGTAAAATGCGCGGTTTTCGCATCTCACCCGGACACCTGACATGGGCAACCTCTCGGTCAACCAGAACAAACTGCAGAAGCGCCTGCGCCGCCTCGCCGGCGAGGCCGTCACCGACTTCAACATGATCGAGGATGGCGACAAGGTCATGGTCTGCCTGTCCGGCGGCAAGGACAGCTACACCATGCTCGACGTGCTGCTCTATCTGCAGAAGGTCGCGCCGATCAGGTTCGAAGTGGTCGCGGTGAACATGGACCAGAAGCAGCCGGGGTTCCCCGAGCACGTCCTGCCTGAGTACCTGAAGTCCATCGGCGTCGAGTACCACATCATCGAGAAGGACACCTACTCGGTGGTGAAGGAGAAGATCCCGGAAGGCAAGACCACCTGTTCGCTGTGCTCACGTCTGCGCCGCGGCACGCTGTACACCTACGCCGACGAGATCGGTGCGACCAAGATGGCGCTCGGGCACCATCGCGACGACATCCTGGAAACCTTCTTCCTCAACATGTTCTACGGCGGCACGCTGAAGGCCATGCCGCCCAAGCTGCTCTCCGACGATGGGCGCAACGTGGTGATCCGGCCCCTTGCCTACTGCAGCGAGGCAGACATCGAGGCGTATTCGAAGATGAAGGAGTTCCCCATCATCCCGTGCAACCTCTGCGGCTCGCAGGAAAATCTGCAGCGCCAGGTGGTCAAGGAAATGCTGCAGGAATGGGAACGCAAGTCGCCGGGACGCACCGAAATCATGTTCCGCGCGCTGCAGAATGTGGTGCCCTCGCAACTGGCCGATCGCAATCTCTTCGACTTCAAGAGCCTGCGCATCGACGACAGCGCCACGCCGCGCTTCGTCGATGTGATGAGCCTGTAGGTCGCGCTAGCGGTTTCCGCAGGGCGGGCTTGTTCAGCCTGCCATCGTCATTCACCGCATCGCCTCGGTGGGCTGAACCCACCCAGCGAGCTTTTTCGCCATGCGGGTTGAAAGCCGCACGCCTGGCGGAGTATGGTTCGGTCATCTTCTGGAGATCAGCATGTCCCTGAACCCTGTAGCCCTCAACGTTGTCGATGCCGGTGCCATTCGCACCGTGGTCGTTCGTGGGCAGCAGGTTGCCGCCGCTGGTTATTACTTTGGGTATTGGTTTAGCCACAGGCGCGCCTGATACCCCACAGGCGCCCTAGCAAGCAGGGTCGCCACCAGAGCAGTTTTCGAACCCCCGGTCGGCCACCCGACCGGGGGTTTTGTTTTTTCGGCCATCCGATGGCCATAACGCTACGAGGAACACGCCATGACCACCTACTGCACCGATCGTTACTACCGCTACGACTGGCGATTTAGCCGCTTCGACGTCAAACAGCCCTCCCGCGACCGAACACCCGACTAGCGCCGCCGCGGACCACCCGCGCCGGCAGAAGGAACCGCCAGATCATGAATGCATCCGCCACCGTACTTGCCAAACAACCCGCCGCCACCGCCGAAGCCAGCGTCGCTCGCCGCAGCGCACAGCCGCTGCCCAGCCCCGCCGTATTGCGCCAGCGTCTGCCCTTGAACGACGCCCTTGCCGGACGCATCCGCAATGACCGCGACGCCATCCGCGCTGTACTCGACGGCCACGATCCGCGCCTGTTGGTCGTCGTCGGGCCCTGTTCCCTGCACGATCCCGTCGCCGCGCTGGAATACGCCGAGCGCCTGGCCGCGCTCGTGCACGAAGTCAGCGACCAGCTGCTGCTGGTGATGCGCACCTATGTGGAAAAGCCGCGCACTACCGTTGGCTGGAAAGGGCTGGTCTACGATCCGCATCTGGACGGCAGCGGTAACATGGCCGAGGGGCTGCATCTGTCGCGGCGGCTGATGCTGGATATTCTCGAAACCGGTCTGCCCATCGCCAGCGAACTGCTGCAGCCGCTGGCTGCCGGGTACTTCGACGATCTGCTTGGCTGGGCCGCGATCGGTGCACGCACCAGCGAATCGCAGATCCATCGCGAGCTGGTCAGCGGGCTGGACCTGCCGGTGGGCTTCAAGAACGGTACCGATGGCGGCCTCGGCATCGCCTGCGACGCGATGCGTTCGGCCGAGCACCCGCACCAGCATTTCGGCATCGACGAGCTCGGCCATCCGGCCCTGCTGCAGACACACGGCAATCCGGATACGCATCTGGTGCTGCGTGGTGGGCACGGCGCACCCAACTACGATGCCGCCAGCGTCGCCGCCGCACGTGCCGCCCTCGCGCAGCAGGGCATCGCACCGCGAATCATGGTGGATTGCAGCCACGCCAACAGCGGCAAGAACCCGCTGCGCCAGCCGGCAGTGCTGGAGTCGGTCATCACCCAGCGCCTGGCCGGCGATGCGAGCTTGCGCGGCGTGATGCTCGAAAGTCACCTGTTCGATGGTTGCCAGCCGCTCTCCGGCGAGTTGCGCTATGGCGTGTCGATCACCGACGGCTGCCTGGGCTGGAGCGGCACCGAGCAGCTGCTGCGCGAGGCAGCCGAGCGATTGCGTGGTTGAGGCATCCGGGGCGGGTGAGGGTGGGCAGGCCGTGGCGTAGCGGTCGCCACCACGCCTGCGGGCGGTCGGAGCGCCGGCTTGCAGGCAATCGTCAACCTCGGCACCCTTTGCCGTCGCTTGATCAACCGAAAGGCCCATCCATGCACGACTATAAATGGCTGCACGAATACTGCCTCAATCGCTTCGGTTCCGCGGCGGCGCTGGAAGCGCGGTTGCCGCAGCCGCGCAGTACCGATGAGCTGCGAGCTGTCCCGGACGATCGCTACCTGTCGCTGATCAGCCTGCGCATCTTCCGTGCCGGGCTCAAGCACAGCCTGGTGGACGCCAAGTGGCCGGCCTTCGAGCAGGCGTTCTTCGGTTTCGATCCGGAAAAGGTGGTGCTGATGGGCGGAGAGCACGTCGAGCGGCTGATGCAGGACGCCCGGTTGATCCGTCATCTGGGCAAGCTCAAAAGCGTACCGCGCAATGCCCAGTTCGTGCTGGACGTGGCCAAGGAGCGGGGCAGCTTCGGCAATCTGCTGGCGGACTGGCCGAGCAGCGACATCGTCGGCCTGTGGCGCTATCTCGCCAGGCACGGCAGCCAGCTCGGCGGCCTGTCGGCGCCGCGTCTGTTGCGCATGGCCGGCAAGGACACCTTCGTGCCCAGCGACGACGTGGTGGCGGCGCTCAAGGCACAGGAAATCGTCGACAAGGTGCCCAGCAGCCAGCGCGATCAGGCTGCGGTTCAGGCGGCCTTCAATCAATGGCAGGCCGAAAGTGGCCGCCCGCTCTGTCAGCTTTCGGCGATGCTGGCCTTCACCGTGAACCACTGAGAACGCTGCGACGGTTTGGCACAGCGCTGCGTGAATAGGCGCGGTGTAGAGTTCAAACATGACCATCGTCAAAGACAAACGTGCGCAGATCGTATGGGTGCTTCTGACCTGCATCCTGCTCAATGTCTTTGTCTGCAGCCTGAACCATGCCAGCCATGTGGGTTTCGAGCTGGCCATGGGGCAGGACGCCTTCTGTTTCACCGATGGCACGTCATCCGGCGGCAAGATGCCCGCTGCAGGTGCCCATGACGCCCCTGAACAGGCTTTCGACTGCCCGCTGTGCAGTTCGCTGTTTCTCGCCGTCGTCGTGCTGCTGGTCCTGGGCTGGCTGGGCCGGCGGGCGAGGGTGCCGCTCGCGCGCCCGCGCGATGATCTGCGCGGCCCGCGCCAGCAATGGCCGGCGCTGAATCCGCAGGCTCCCTGAAGCTTTCCTGACTGACGTACCGCCGCCGCTGTTGCGCCAGTGCTGCAGTCGGCCGGCCAACTGTCGGAACCCTCCGACGGCACGCTCGCTTCAGGGGATTTCAGCATGACCATGATGGAACGCTTCACCCGCGCCGAGAGCCGCGTCAGCTATCGGCTGCCTTTCCCGGACTACCCCAGCAACGCGCGCAGCTTCGTGCATCTGGATGCCAAGCTGCTGCCGTACTGGCACGCGCTGTTCGATGTCTGCCCGCGGCTGCTCAAGCTCGACCCACCAGAGGGGCTGGAGATCTTTCGCCAGTTCATGACCTGGGCCTACGGCTGCCAGCTGGCGCTGGACTGGACCTTCCACCTCGGCGTCTGCCGCTGGTTGCTGGCCTCCGACTACCGCGAGCTGGTCGAGCCGGAGCAGATCGAGGCCATGATGCTCGCCGCCGCGGCGCGTTGGGTTGCCAGCGATGACAGCCCGGCAATCGGCATCGTGCTCGGCTGGCGCGGCAGCAGTGAGCATGTATTCGACTGGAAGCCGCGGATTCGCCAGGGTGCGCGTCCGCTCGCCGCCGAGGCGGAAGAGCTGCCGCCAGCGCCCTGGGACTTCGCCTGGAGCCCGCTGTCGAGCACGGCCGGCAACGGATTTCGTCGCTGGTTGCGTGTGCCATGACTGCGACAGGGCGCCACAGTCTGGCGATCTCGTTGTATCTGCCCCGCCGTCGCTTGCCGGTGTCGCCGGGTGTTACGAGCGCAGCGCCGCATCGGCACTGGGCGTCCCGGGCGGGTGGGGCAGGTTGTCGCAGTTGTCGGCTTGCAGGGTGCGCCGGACACTTTGTCTGCCTCGAACCAGAGCAGCTTCCACGGGTGGTTCGGGGCTTCGCGATTGAGTCCAGGCGTCGCGCCTGGATGTCGGCCCCCACCCCAAGGGGGCCTTCAATCGCAACATGCTGCCGGAGCGCCAGGCGCTCGGGCGGTCACGCAAGGAGGTAGGCATGTTCAAGTCATCGCTCAGGCGAGACGTCGTGCTGGTAGTGCTGGTCAAGGTCGCAATCCTCATAACCATAAAAAACGTCTGGTTCGATGCACCCAGCATTCCCGAGAACGGTTCGGTGCGCGTTGCCGACCATTTGCTTGATTCGCGGGGCTCAAACCCCGAGGGAGGGCCGAGATGATCTCGGAAAGCGTTGTCGATTTATCGCGTCTGCAGTTCGCCATGACGGCTATGTACCACTTTCTCTTCGTGCCGCTGACCCTGGGGCTGGCGTTCCTGCTGGCCATCATGGAGTCGGTCTATGTCATGACCGGCAAGCAGGTCTACAAGGACATGACCCAGTTCTGGGGCAAGCTGTTCGGCATCAACTTTGCGTTGGGCGTCACCACCGGGCTGACCATGGAGTTCCAGTTCGGCACCAACTGGGCCTATTACAGCCACTACGTCGGCGACATCTTCGGCGCGCCGCTGGCCATCGAGGGGCTGATGGCGTTCTTTCTGGAATCGACCTTCATCGGCCTTTTCTTCTTCGGCTGGGATCGCCTCTCCAGGGTGCAACACCTGGCGGTGACCTGGCTGGTGGCGCTGGGCTCGAACCTCTCCGCACTTTGGATTCTCATTGCCAACGGCTGGATGCAGAACCCGGTGGGTTCGGAGTTCAACTTCGAGACCATGCGCATGGAACTGGTGGACTTCGGCGCGCTGCTGTTCAACCCGGTGGCACAGGTCAAGTTCGTCCACACGGTGTCGGCCGGCTATGTCACCGGGGCGATCTTCGTGCTGGCGATCTCGTCGTTCTACCTGTTGAAGAAGCGCGACCTGGGCTTTGCCCGCCGTTCGTTCGCCATCGCCGCGGTGTTCGGCCTGGCTTCGACGATCTCGGTGATCATCCTCGGTGACGAATCCGGTTACGAGATCGGTGACGTGCAGAAGGTCAAGCTGGCGGCCATCGAGGCCGAGTGGGAGACCCACCCGGCGCCGGCCGGCTTCACCCTGTTCGGCCTGCCGAATCAGGCCGAGCAGCGCACCGACTACGCGGTGAAGATCCCTTACGTGCTGGGGCTGATCGCCACCCGCTCGGTGGATGAGGAGGTAAGGGGCATCAAGGACCTGATCGCCGAACACGAGCTGCGCATCCGCAACGGCATGCTCGCCTACGAGCGCCTGCAGGTCCTGCGCAGTGGCGACAAGTCGGCCGCGGCGATTGCCGCCTTCAACGAGGTCAAGCAGGACCTGGGCTACGGCTTGCTGTTGAAGAAGTACACCGCCGATGTGGTGGACGCCAGTGACGAGCAGATCCACCGAGCCGCGCTGGACACCATCCCTGATGTGTTCAGCCTGTTCTGGACCTTCCGCGTGATGGTCGCCGCCGGTTTCCTGATGCTGGTGCTGTTCGCCCTGGCCAGCTGGGCCTCGATCAAGCGCAATGCCGAGCGCAAGCCCTGGCTGCTCAGGTTCGCGCTGTTCAGCCTGCCGCTGCCTTGGATCGCCGCGCAGACCGGCTGGTACGTCGCCGAGCATGGCCGCCAGCCCTGGTCCATCGCCGAGGTGCTGCCGACCCATCTGTCCACCTCGACGCTGGCCGCCGGCGATATCTGGGGGTCGCTGATCGCTCTGGTGGCCTTCTACAGCCTGCTGCTGGTGGTGGAGATGTTCCTGATGATCCGCTTCGCCCGCCTGGGGCCGAGCAGCCTGCACACCGGTCGTTATCACTTCGAGCTGCAGGCCGCCGGCCAGGCGCAGAAGTTGCGCGATGCGGTCGCCGTGCCTGCCGCCAAGGGTGCTCCCACCGAACCGTCCGCCGTGTGAGGGAAAGAAAATGTTCGACTACGAGGTTCTCAAGCTGGTCTGGTGGGTGCTGATCGGTGTGCTGCTGATCGGCTTCGCCCTGACCGATGGTTTCGACATGGGCGCCATGGCACTGATGCCCTTCGTCGGGCAGACCGACAACGAGCGGCGCGTCGCGATCAACACCATCGCGCCGCATTGGGATGGCAACCAGGTGTGGTTCATCACCGCGGGCGGCGCGCTGTTCGCTGCCTGGCCGATGGTCTATGCGGTGGCCTTCTCCGGGCTGTACTGGGCGATGCTGCTGGTGCTGTTCGCGCTGTTCTGCCGGCCGGTGGGCTTCGACTACCGCAGCAAGGTCGAGGACCCGCGTTGGCGCAACGCCTGGGACTGGGCGCTGTTCGTTGGTGGGGCGGTGCCGGCGTTGGTGTTCGGCGTCGCCTTCGGCAACCTGTTTCTCGGTCTGCCGTTCCAGCTCGACGAATTGATGCGCTCGACCTATCACGGCTCGTTCTTCGCACTGCTCAACCCGTTCGCGTTGCTCTGCGGCGTCGTCAGCCTGAGCATGCTCAGCGCCCATGGCGGCGCCTGGCTGATGCTGCGCACCGACGGCGCGCTGGCCGAACGCTCGCGGCAGGCAACACGGCTGTGTGCGCTGGTATTCCTGCTCGGTTTCGCCGCCGCCGGCGCCTGGCTGGTGTTGGGGGTTGAGGGCTTCAGCCAGCTCTCTGTCAGCGATCCGGGCGCGGCACTCAATCCGCTGCTGGACAAGCAGGTAGCGCAGGACAACGCCGGCTGGCTGGCCAACTATGGCCGCTATCCGGTCACTCTGATCGCGCCGGCTGCGGGCATCCTCGGGGCGTTGCTGGCGCTGCTCGGTTCCGGTAGCAACAGCGGTGGAGTGAGTTTTCTCGGCACCAGTCTGATGATCGTCGGCGCCATCTGCACTGCTGGCTTCGCGCTGTTCCCCTTCGTCTTTCCGTCGAGCCTGGACCCGGCCTCGAGCCTGACCATCTGGGATGCGGTTTCGAGCCACAAGACCCTGGGCATCATGTTCGTCGTCGCCTGCCTCTTCGTGCCGCTGATCCTCTGCTACACGCTGTGGAGCTACGTGCGCATGTGGGGCCGGCTCACCCAGAAAACCATCGAAGCCAACCCTCACGGGCTCTACTGATCGAGCGGGTGGGCTTCCGTGCTCGCCCGCCAAGGAGACGACTATGTGGTACTTCACCTGGATACTCGGCGTACTGCTGGCCTGCAGCTTCGGCATCATCAATGCGCTGTGGCTGGAAGCCACCCAGGATCTGGACGCCGAGCCGTGAGCGGCATGGCGCACCGGCTGCTGTACCGGACCCCCGCGCGGCTTCTCTCGCTGCTGCTGGCGTCACCGCTGGCGCTGGTGCTGCTGATCCATCCGGCGGCGATGCTCGACGGGCAAGGCGGCTACAGCCACCCCCAGCTGATGCTGGTGATGTGGGGGATTTCCGCAGGTTTCGTGCACGGCGTCGGCTTCGTTCCGCAGTGGTGGGGCTGGCGCTGGCTGCTCGGGCCACTGCCGGCCTGGCTGTTCTGCGCGCTGGGCTATGCCGTGCTGGCGCACGCGCGGCTGGGCTGAGCGGGCTCGGATGCTCGGGCAGACAGAAGCCCTGGTTCGTGGTCTGATGGTGACAACCCCGCGGCATCGCCGCGGGCCAGTCATCGAACCGGGCTCGCCGTCATCATGGACATCGACAAGGCCGCGCGGGCGCTGGCCGCGGCCGAACGCCTGCTGATCATCACCGGAGCCGGGCTTTCCGCCGACTCCGGGCTGCCCACCTATCGTGGACTGGGCGGGCTATACAACGGGGCGACGGACGACGGCGTGCCGATCGAGGTGGCGCTTTCGGGGCCGACGCTGCAGCGCCAACCGGCGCTGTGCTGGAAATACCTCGCCGAGATCGGCCGCGCCTGCCTGCGCGCCGAGCCCAACGCCGGCCATTTCGCCATTGCCGAGTGGCAGCGGCAGAGGCCCGGCACCTGGCTGCTCACGCAGAATATCGATGGATTCCATAGCCGGGCCGGCAGTCCGCCCGAGCGCCTGATCGAGATTCACGGCGAGCTGGCACCGCTGTCCTGCATGGCCTGCGGCGAGGTTGACAGGCGCCCGCTGGCCTCGCTGCTGGACGAGCCATTGCCGCCACGCTGCGAGGTTTGCGCCGGCGTGTTGCGGCCGCCCGTGGTGCTGTTCGAGGAGATGCTTCCGGAGCGCGCTCTGGCCCGCTTGCAGGAACAATCGCGCATTGGTTTCGATGCCGTGCTGGTGGTCGGCACCACCGCCAGCTTCGGCTATATCCTCGAACCCATATGGCGTGCCCGGCAGAGCGGGGGCCTGGTCGTGGAGGTGAACCTGCAACCCACCGACATCAGTCCGCTGGCGAACCTCAGCCTGCAGGGAAGGGCCGCAGACGTTTTGTCGCACTTATTACGTCACATTTCATCCGATTGAATTTGATCATCGAAGCGATAGCGGGCATAGTCGCGGGCACTTTGAAATCACCGACACGGTCGTGCCCATGCGCCAACGCTTCGCACCCCTCGTGCCTCTCGCACTCATCGCCCTGCTGACGGCCTGTGCCGGTCAGCCTGTACAGACCGAGCAGCAGATCGAATCGCCTCGGCTGTCGCAAAACCATCCCCTGGCTGGCTTCGACTTCGCGGCCCTCGACAAGAGCGAAGAAGAGTCGCTGGCCGAGCTGACCGACGAGCACGAATACCAGTTGCCGGAACTGGCCGACAGCATCCTCGAACGCGGCTTTACCCTGGTCGGTACGCCTTATCGCTTCGGTGGCAATTCGGTGAAGACCGGGTTCGATTGCAGCGGCTTCGTCGGCTTCCTGTTCCGCAAGGAAGCAGGGCTCGAGCTGCCACGCTCCACCCGCGAGCTGATCAACCTCGACGCGCCGGTCGTCAAACGCAACGAGCTCGAGCCGGGTGATGTGGTGTTCTTCAACAACCGTGGCCGTGGCCGCGTCAGCCACGCCGGCATCTACATCGGCGACGACCAGTTCATCCACGCCTCCAGCAGCCGCAGCGGCGGCGTGCGCGTCGACAGCCTGGACGACAAGTACTGGCGCGCCAGCTACATGGAAGCCAAGCGCGTGCTGGCACTGGCTTCGGAGCTGACCCCGCACACCGCGCACCGCTGACCGGACGATCTGCGGGGGTTGCGTCTTCCCCCGCATGCCGGCAGAGTGATGGCTCGTTTGCCTGGACCGCTCTGCCATGCGCTATCTGGCCCGTTCCACCCTCGTGGTTCTTTTCGCCTTGCTGGCTGCCTGTGCCGGCAAGCCGCCGACGCCGCCAATCGCCGAGGCGCCTAGCACTCCCCACGCCATGCCCGGTATCGCCGAGGATGTGCTGTTCAGCGCACTCGGGCTGGTCGGTACGCCCTATCGCTGGGGTGGCAACACGCCGGACAGCGGCTTCGACTGCAGCGGGCTGATCGGCTACGTCTACCGTGGTGCAGCCGGTATCGATCTTCCTCGTACCACTCAGGAAATGAGCAATCTGCGCGGGCCGAACGTGCGTCGTCACGCGCTGCAACCCGGCGATCTGGTGTTCTTCGCCACCAACGGTGGGCGCCGCGTCAGCCATGCCGGCATCTATGTCGGCCAGGACCGTTTCGTCCACGCGCCTTCGTCCGGCGGCACCGTACGCCTGGACAGCCTGACCGCCAGTTACTGGCAGAAGAGCTACCTCGGCGCCAAGCGTGTGCTCGACCACGAGCAACTGGCACGCAATCCCTGAAATCGACCGTCCTTTCAACGTGCCGGTTCGTCGCCTTTAGTCCTGTTCATATCCTGCAACAGTCTGCGTTTGACATGCGGTGATATCGCTTCGCCGGCCGTTTGGCTACCATGCGCATCCCCAATTCCTCGCGTGCGTCGATCCGTCGCGCACAGACCCTTTTCCCACTTTCTCCTTTAGGTGAGTTATGCCTGTATTGCTGACGTACGTGCTGATCGCACTGGCGGTGGCGGCACTGCTTGGTGTCGTGCTCGAAGAAATTACCCATGTGAACAAGGCCAAGGTCACGCTGTTCTTCGGCACCCTGGCCTGGTTGCTGCTGTTCATGTTCGCCCCGGCAGGCGAGGTGCGGGAAACCGTGCTGGAAAGCCTCAACGAGAACATCGCCGAGATTGCCGGCTTGTGGATATTCCTGGTGGCGGCGATGACCTTCGTCGCCTACCTGAACAAGAAGGGCATGATCGAGAACCTGATCTACCTGGTGTTGCCCAAGCGGATCAGCGAGCGGGCCTTGCTGTTTCTCACGGCGACCTTCTGCTTCGTGTTCTCGTCGCTCGCAGACAACATCACCGCGACGCTGGTCTCCATCACGCTCATCCTGTCGTTGCAGCTGGATAGGGCCAAGACCATCAAGTTCGCCACCCTGGTGGTGTTCGCGGTCAACTCCGGCGGCGTCGCGCTGATCACCGGTGACGTCACCACGCTGATGATCTTCCTCGCCGGCAAGGTGGCGATTCTCCAGCTGCTGGCGCTGGCCGTGCCCGCCTTCGTCGCGGTGATGGTGCTGGCGGCGATGCTGTCGATCGGCATGAAGGGCGAAGTGGTGGTGCAGGGCCATCGCAACGATGTGCGCGGCGTGGATGTGGCCATCGCGCTGATCTTCCTCTGCACCATTCTGAGCACCATCATCGGCAACTTCCTGTTCCAGATTCCGCCTGTGCTGACCTTCCTCGCCGGGTTGTCGGTAATGTTCCTGGTGGCGCGCTTCTTCAGTGATGACAACGATTCCGACCCGATTCTCGAGTACGTGCGCCAGGTTGAGTTCGAGACGCTGTTCTTCTTCCTCGGCATCCTGCTGCTGGTGGGCATGCTCAAGGAAATCCGCGTGCTCGACGGGCTGGTGCACATTTATGACCAGGTGCCGGCGGTGATGGCCAACTACCTGATGGGGGTGATGTCGGCGGCGATCGACAACGTGCCGCTGACCGCCGCGTTGCTCAAATCCGGGTTGGAAATGGGCGTCGCCGAATGGATGGTGCTGACCTACGCGGTCGGTGTTGGCGGTTCGCTGCTGGTGATCGGTTCGGCCTCCGGTATCGTCGCGATGAGCAAGGTACCGGGGCTGACCTTCGGCAGCTACCTGCGGCACATGCTCTATCTGTTCGTCGCCTTCAACATCGGTTTTGCCGGCGTTTACCTGATCGGTCTGTCGATAGGCTGATCACCACGCGCGAGCGCGGGGGTCACCAGCTCAGGTTGAAGTGCGAACCCAGCACGAAGCGGCCGTCGGAAAGATCCCAGCGCTCGACGCAGACCTTCTTCTCATCGCCCGGGTGCAGTTTCAGCCGGTTGAAGGAGTTCGGCGAGGTGCCGCGCAGGCGAGTGGAGAGCGTGGTGCCGGCCTGCACCATCCAGATTTCGCGGGCGAGCCCGGGATACTGCCTGGACAGCGGCAGCACGTAGGGCAGGTGGATATGCCCGCCCATGACCAGGTCCAGGCCATGCTCTGCCCAGCGCTGCAGCGCGGGTTCGGCGCCGTGCTGCAGGTTGCTCAGGTCGCTCGGCACCATGGCGCCGAACGGCTGATGCGCCACCACGATGCGAATCTTGCCCGGGTCGCTTTCCTCCAGACGCCGCGCCACGCGCTCGACCTGCCGTGCCGTTACCACGCCGTCCTTGTGCCGGCGGGGATGGGTGGTGTTGAGCCCGATCACCAGCATCTGTTCGTTCTCGAAGACCGGCTCCAGATCGTCACCGAAATGCTGGCGGTAATTGCCGTAGGGTGTGAACAGGCGTGCGAAGACGTTGTACAGCGGGATGTCGTGGTTGCCCGGAATCACCAGCGTATCGCCGACGCCATCGGCCTCCAGGCGGCGGACGAAGGCGGCGGCACTGGCGAACTGGCCGCGGCGGGCGCGCTGGGTGATGTCGCCGGAGAACACCAGCAGGTCTGCTCGATGCTCGCGTACATGATCCTCCAGCGCCTGGACCACGACGGGTTGCTCGGTGCCGAAATGGGTGTCGGAGATCTGCACGATGCTGGTCATGGGCTTGGCTGATGGTCCTGGCTGATGGCTGGCATTGTTGCATTCGAAGCCTTTCGGCGTCCGCCGTTCCAAGCGGCGAGATGCAAGCGGAAATTGCAGAGGCTGCGCGGCAACCTCATGGTTGCGCGATGTTCGACCTTGGACTAACCTCCGCGTCGCCTCAGGTGCCCCCTGGCCTTGTGCCAGACGGGTGAAACAGGGAAGCCGGTCCATTCTCACGAAGATTCCGGCGCTGCCCCCGCAACGGTAGGCGAGTCGAGAAACCGCAACGGCCACTGTGCATGACGCATGGGAAGGCGCGGTTTCGGGATGCCGCAAGGCATACGCTCGCAAGCCCGGAGACCGGCCTGTCGCATTTCACTGACAGTGCGGCGGGCGCTGGGCGGGTGCGTATCCCTCGCGGTATTCACTTCCTTTTGCGGTTCCTCCGTCTGTCTTCGTCGACTTTCAGTCGTGCGGGTGGGCACGACGGAGACCTGAACCTTGACTGGCAAGCCCCGTTTCAAGCCAGCGGCCTATGTGCTGCTCGGCAGTTTTCCCTTTTCCATCGGCCTACTGGCCGCAGCCCCGCTGGACCTCGAACAGCAGGTGGTGACCGCCACCCGTACCGCGCAAACCGCCCAGCAGAGCCTGGCCGCAGTCACTGTGCTGGACCGCGAGCGCATCGAGCGCAGCCAGGCGGCTTCGTTACCCGAGCTGCTCAAGCAGGTGCCTGGCGTTTCGCTGGCCAACAACGGCGGGCCTGGCAAGTCCACCGCGCTGTTCATGCGCGGCACCGAGTCCGACCACGTGCTGGTGATGATCGACGGTATCAAGATCGGCTCGGTGTCCGCCGGCGGGGCGGCCTTGCAGGATCTGCCACTGGAGTTGATTGAACGTATCGAGGTGGTACGCGGCCCGCGTTCCAGCCTGTACGGCTCGGAAGCCATCGGCGGGGTGATCCAGATCTTCACCCGCAAGGGCCAGGGGCAGGGCGTCAAGCCGTTCTTCTCCGCCGGCTACGGCACTCATGACACCTACACGGGCAGCGCCGGCGTTTCCGGCGGCGACGGCCGTGGCTGGTACAGCCTGGGCGTCAGCGGTTCGGACACCGATGGCATCAATGTGAAGTCGGCAGGCACCAGCGGTTATGAAAACGATGCCGATGGCTATCGCAACCTGTCTGCCACGCTTGCCGCCGGCTACCGCTTCGACAATGGCCTGGAGCTGGACGCCAACCTGCTGCAGGCCAAATCGCACAACGATTACGACAGTGTGAACAGCCGACGCACATCTGGCTTCGGCGCCAATGCCGATGGAGAGTCGAAGGTGTTCGGCACGCGCGCGCGCTTCAGCCCACTGGAGCCCTGGCGGGTAACCCTGCAGGCCGGGCGCAGCGAGGACAAGTCCGATGCCTATCAGGACGGGCGATTCAGCTCGCGTTTCGACAGCCGTCGCGACTCGCTGGCCTGGCAGAACGACATCGACATCGCCGCGGGCCACATGCTGACGGTAGGCGCCGACTACCAGCGCGACGAGATCAACGGCACCACAGCGTACGCCGAGGATTCGCGCGACAACTTCGGGCGCTTCGTCCAATACCTGGGCGAGGCCGGCCGCCATGACTGGCAGCTGTCACTGCGTCGGGACGACAACGAGCAGTTCGGCCTGCACGATACCGGCAACATCGGCTACGGCTATGCGCTGACCGACTGGCTGCGCGCCACCGTCAGCTACGGTACGGCATTCAAGGCGCCAACCTTCAACGAGCTGTACTTCCCGGACTACGGCAACCCGGCGCTGGACGCGGAGACCTCCCGCAGTCTCGAAGCCGGCCTGGCCGGTCAGCACGGTTGGGGACACTGGGCGGTGAACGCCTATCGCACCGTAGTGGATGACCTGATCGCCTATGACGCCAGCATCTCGGCTCCGGCCAACGTGCAGGAAGCGCGCATCCGTGGTGTTGAGCTGGTGCTCGGCAGCCAATTGCTCGGCTGGGACTGGAACGCCAACTACAGCCTGCTGGAACCGGAGAACCGCTCCGCTGGTGCCAACCGGGGCAACGAACTGGCGCGTCGCGCCAAGCAGCTGTTCAACCTTGACCTCGATCGCCGGCTCGGCGCCTTCAGCATCGGTGCCAGCCTGCATGCCGAGGGACAGCGCTACGACGATCTGGCCAACACCCGCGAGCTGTCCGGCTACGCCACCCTCGATCTGCGCGGCGAATACCGCATCACCCCCGAGTGGCGCCTGCAGGCGCGCGTCGCCAACCTGCTGGATGCCGACTACGAGACCGCGGAGGGTTACAACCAGCCCGGCCAGGCGGCCTACCTGACGGTGCGCTACCAGGCCTTGTAAGACTGCGGCGCGGGCATGTCGCCCGCGCCCAACAAAGGAGACTGCAATGATCAAGCTTGCCCCGAGATACCAGCTGCTGGTGGGCCTTGCGCTCGCTGCGCTGCTGGCCATGACCCGCGGACAGCACTTCGCCAGCGTCAACCTGCCCAGCGCGTCCTGGGCGGTGTTCTTTCTCGCCGGTGTGCTCGTACGGCCGAAGTGGATGTTTCCGGCGCTGTTTCTCGAGGCTTCGCTGCTCGATTTCGCCGCCATCCAGTGGGCGGGTGTGAGCGACTGGTGCATGTCGCCGGCCTACTGGATGCTGGTGCCGGCCTACGGTTCGCTGTGGCTGGGCGGGCGCCTGTATGCCCGCTGGCATCGCGACCAGTTCAGCAGTCTGGCGACCCTGGCCCTGTGCGTGATGGCCAGCGCCTTCGTCTGCTACCTGTTCTCCGGCGGCGGCTTCCTCTATTTCTCCGGGCGCTACCCGGAGCCGACGCTGGCGCTGCTGGTCGACAGAATCGCCACCTATTACCCGCGCTACCTGTCGTCTCTGGCGCTGTATGTCGGCGTCGCCGCGCTGCTGTTCGTCGGCCTGCGCGCCTGGAGCGCCCAGCGCGACGAGGCGCGGGCATGAGCGAGTCGAGCGAACGCGACGAACGCCACAAGGCGCGCATGCAGCGCAAGAAGGCGCTGATGGACGAGAAGATCGCCGAGGCGCAGGACGAGTACGGCCTGCTGCTGGTGCATACCGGCAACGGCAAGGGCAAGAGCAGCTCGGCCTTCGGCATGCTGGCGCGAGCGCTGGGCCATGGCATGAAGGTCGGCGTGGTGCAGTTCATCAAGGGCGCGGCCAGCACCGGCGAGGAGGCGTTCTTTCGGCGCTTTCCGGACGAGGTGCGCTACCACGTCATGGGTGAAGGCTTTACCTGGGAAACCCAGGATCGCCAGCGCGACATCGCCAAGGCCCGCGAGGCCTGGGCGGTGGCGGCCGAGTTGCTGTCCGATCCCGAAATCGGCCTGGTGGTGCTGGACGAACTGAACATCGCCCTTAAGTACGGCTACCTGGAGCTCGCGCCAGTGCTTGCCGACATCGAATCACGGCCGCTGCTGCAGCACGTGGTGGTCACCGGCCGCGGCGCGCCCGCCGGACTGATCGAGGCGGCGGACACCGTCACCGAAATGGGCCTGATCAAGCACGCGTTCAAGGCCGGAGTAAAGGCGCAGAAAGGCGTTGAATTCTAATGCTCTCGTTCGCCATGCGCCGGGGCTTGCGTCAGCGCCGATTGCCGCACTGGACGTACTGCTGCGCGGCGCTTCCTTGCGCGCACATGGGCGAAACGAGATGAGTCGCGATGAACAGCAGGAGAGACCGCGATGACCAGTAGAAACTGCCCGGCGCTGTTGATTGCCGCCCCTGCATCCGGCCAGGGCAAGACCACCGTCACCGCGGCTCTGGCGCGGTTGCATGCGCGGCAGGGCAAGCGCGTACGGGTGTTCAAGTGCGGGCCGGACTTTCTCGACCCCATGGTTCTGGCCCGTGCCAGCGGCCGCCCGGTCTACCAGCTCGACCTGTGGATGGTCGGCGAGGAGGAGTCGCGACGCCTGCTCTGGGAAGCGGCGGGCGAGGCCGACCTGATCCTGATCGAAGGGGTGATGGGCCTGTTCGACGGTGCGCCCTCGGCCGCGGATCTGGCGCGGCGCTTCGGCGTGCCGGTGCTGACGGTGATCGATGGCTCGGCCATGGCCCAGACCTTCGGCGCGCTGGCCCACGGCCTGAAGAGCTTCCAGCCGGACCTGCCGTTCGCCGGCGTGCTGGCCAACCGGGTCGGTAGCACGCGGCACGGCGAGATTCTACGCGACAGCCTGCCGGAGTCGATTCGCTGGTACGGCGCCTTGCCGCGCAGCCTCGACATGGAGCTGCCGAGCCGCCACCTCGGGCTGGTGCAGGCCGAGGAGCTGGCCGATCTCGATGCGCGCCTGGATGCCGCGGCCGACGCACTCGCGCAGAGCGCGGAAACCGAACTGCCCCCGGCCGTCAGCTTTGCGGCGCCGACTCGCGTTTCGTTGGAGCCGCTGCTGGCCGGCGTGCGCATCGGTGTGGCGCGCGATGCCGCCTTTGCCTTTCTCTATCAGGCCAACCTCGACCTGTTGCAGGCGCTGGGTGCCGAACTGCTGTTTTTCTCACCGCTGCGCTTTGCCCGCCTGCCCGCGGTGGACAGCCTGTACCTGCCGGGGGGCTACCCCGAGCTGCACCTGCGTGCACTGTCGCGCAACGGACCGATGGCCGAGGCGATCCGCGCGCATCATGCAGCCGGCAAACCCATCCTGGCCGAATGCGGGGGGATGCTCTACCTACTCGACGGGCTGACCGATCGCGGCGACGAGCGAGTCGAGATGCTCGGCCTGCTGCCCGGCGAGGCGCGCATGCAGCAGCGCCTGAGCGCACTGGCGCTGCAGGAAGTGGAACTGCCGGAAGGGCGATTGCGCGGCCACACCTTTCACCATTCGACGCTGGAATCGCCGCTGCAGCCGCTGGCCCGCGGCGAGTGTCCGAACTACAAGCGCACCGCCGAGGCGGTCTATCGAAACGGGCGGCTGACCGCGTCCTACATCCATTTCTACCTGCCGTCCGATCCGCTGGCGGCCGCGGCGCTGCTCAGGCCATGAGCGCACACGCCTTCAGCGCCGAGGAGCGCGCCGCGGTCTACCGCGCCATTGCCGAGCGCCGTGACATGCGCCATTTCGCGGGCGGCGAGGTAGCACCGGAGTTGCTGTCGAAACTGCTCAACGCTGCGCACCAGGCACCCAGCGTCGGCCTGATGCAGCCGTGGCGTTTCGTTCGCATCACCTGTCCGACACGGCGTCAGGCCATTGCCAATCTGGTGGGCGAGGAGCGCCAGCGCACGGCCGTGGCGCTGGGCGAGCGGTCCGCCGAGTTCCTGCGGCTCAAGGTCGAGGGCATCGAGGACTGCGCCGAACTGCTGGTCGCCGCGTTGATGGATGGCCGCGAGGGGCACCTGTTCGGCCGCCGCACCCTGCCGGAAATGGATCTCGCCTCGCTGGCCTGCGCGATCCAGAACCTGTGGCTGGCCGCCCGTGCGGAAGGCCTGGGGATGGGCTGGGTGTCGCTGTTCGATCCCTTGGCGCTGGCTGCGCTGCTCGGCATGCCGGAAGGCGCCAAGCCGGTGGCGATCCTCTGCCTCGGCCTGGTGCACGAATTCTACCCGGCGCCGATGCTGGCGCTGGAGGGCTGGACGACGCCGAGGCCGCTGCACGAACTGGTTTTCGAGAACGGATGGGAGGTGACATGAGCAAGGGGCCGCAGCGGATCGTCTGTCTGTCCACCGAGACCTGCGAGACGCTCTACCTGCTGGGCGAGCAGGCACGAATCGTCGGCATTTCCGGTTTTACCGTGCGCCCGCCGCAGGCGCGCAAGGAAAAGCCCAAGGTCAGCGGCTTCACCAGCGTCAAGCACGAGCAGATCCTGGCCCTGAAACCGGACCTGGTACTGGGCTACTGCGATCTGCAGGCCGACATGCTCGCCGAGCTGGCCCGCGAGGGGCTGGAGGTGCATCTGTTCAACCAGCGCGACATTGCCGGCATCCTGCGCATGATCGAGACGCTCGGCGCACTGGTGCACGCCAGCGAGCGCGCGCGGGCGCTGACCGCCGAGCTCCAGGCCGGGCTGGACGTCATCCGCGCCAGCGCGGCCAGCTTGCCTCGCCGGCCGCGGGTGTATTTCGAGGAGTGGAACGAGCCGCTGATTTCCGGCATCGGCTGGGTCAGCGAACTGATCGAACTGGCCGGCGGCGAGGACTGCTTCGCCGAGCTGGCGCCGTTCAAGCGCGCCAAGCAACGCATCATCGAGGATCCGCAGGACGTGGTGCGGCGCGCGCCGGAGCTGATCGTCGGCTCCTGGTGCGGCCGCCGTTTCCGCCCGGAACAGGTGGCGGCCCGACCGGGCTGGCAGGCGATCCCGGCGGTACGCGATGGCCAGCTGCACGAGATCAAGTCGCCGGACATCCTCAACCCCGGCCCGGCGGTGCTGACCGATGGCGTGCGGCAGCTGCATGCCCTGATTCGCGCGTGTGCGGAGCGCCCTGAGTGAGCTTGTTCCTCAGCGTCATCGCGGCGCTGCTGCTGGATACGCTGCTGGGTGAGCCGAAGCGGGCCCATCCGCTAGTGGCCTTCGGACGCCTGGCCGACCGCCTGGAGCAGCATTTCAACGGTGCTGCGGGCCGTGGCTGGCGCAGCCATGGGGTGACAGCCTGGTGCCTGGCCGTGCTGCCGCTGACGCTGCTGGCCTGGCTGCTCAGCCTGTTGCCGGGCATCGGCTGGCTGGCTGAGATCGTGCTGCTCTATCTGGCCCTCGGCCTGCGCAGCCTGGGCGAGCATGCGCTGCCGGTGGCCCAGGCGTTGTGGCGCCACGACCTGCCCGAGGCGCGTCGGCGGGTGGCCTGCATCGTCAGCCGAGACACCAGCCAGCTGGATGAAGAGGGCGTGGCCCGTGCTGCCACCGAGTCGGTGCTGGAGAACGGCAGCGATGCGGTGTTCGCCGCGCTGTTCTGGTTCATCGTCGCGGGTGCGCCGGGTGTGGTGCTGTACCGACTGAGCAACACGCTGGACGCCATGTGGGGCTATCGCAACGCGCGCTTCGAGCGCTTTGGCTGGGCCGCGGCGCGCATCGACGATCTGCTCAATTACGTGCCGGCACGGCTGGTCGCCCTGACCTATGCCTCGCTCGGCCGGACCCATCGCGCGCTGCGTTGCTGGCGTACCCAGGCGCCCTTGTGGGACAGCCCCAATGCCGGCCCGGTGATGGCGGCAGGGGCCGGTGCGCTGGGCGTGGTGCTGGGCGGCGCGGCGATCTATCACGGGGAACTGCATGCCCGGCCGGAGCTGGGCCGGGGCAGTGCCCCGCAGGCGCGGCATATCGAACATGCGCTGGATCTGGTCTGGGCAGGTGTAGGCGTCTGGCTGCTGGTGCTGCTGTTCGGAGGCTGGCTCTATGCTTGAGCACGGCGGTCGGCTGCGGCTGGCCGCGCAGCGCCACGGAATCCCGTTGTCGGACTGGCTGGACCTGTCCACCGGCGTGGCGCCCTATCACCCGGATCTGCCGACCATCACCAGCGATGCCTGGGCACGCCTGCCGGAGCCCGATGATGGGTTGGACGCGGCGGCGCAGCAATACTACGGGGCACGCGCGGTGCTGCCGGTAGCCGGCTCGCAAAGTGCCATCCAGGCCTTGCCGCGCCTGCGCGGGCCGGCGCGGGTCGGCATCGTCTCGCCCTGTTACGCCGAACACGCCAAGGCCTGGCGGCGTGCCGGTCACCGAGTCGTCGAGCTGTGCGAAGCCAGCGTGTCACGGGCGCTGGATCAGTTGGACGTGCTGTTGGTGGTCAATCCGAACAACCCAACCGGGCAGCTGATCGCAGCGCAGCGCCTGCTGCAATGGCGCAGCGCACTGGCGACCTACGGGGGCTGGCTGGTGGTGGACGAAGCGTTCATGGACTGCACGCCCGAGCACAGCCTGGCCGCGCACAGCCATCTGCCGGGGCTAGTGGTGCTGCGCTCGTTCGGCAAGTTCTTCGGCCTGGCGGGTGCGCGATTGGGCTTCGTGCTGGCCCATGCCGGTGTCCTGCGTGCGCTCGCCGAACTGCTTGGCCCCTGGACGGTGAACGGCCCGACGCGTCAGCTCGGCCGCCAGCTGCTGGCCGACCAGACCGGGCAGCAACGGCAGCGTGAGCGCCTGCACGGCGATGGCCAGCGCCTGGCCGAGCTGCTGCGGCGACATGCGCTGACTCCGCTGGGAGGCTGCGCCCTGTTTCAGTGGTGGGTCGCTGCCGAAGCCGCGCAGTTGCACGAATTTCTCGCCCGCCGCGGCATCCTCACCCGGCTGTTCGCGCAGCCATCCAGCCTGCGTTTCGGGCTGCCGACCGACGCCGGTTGGCAACGTCTGGACCACGCACTGCAGGCCTATCGGGAGCAACATCCATGACCACGCTGATGGTGCAGGGCACCACGTCCGACGCTGGCAAGAGCACGCTGGTGACCGCGCTGTGCCGCTGGCTGGCGCGCCAGGGTGTCGCGGTGGTGCCGTTCAAGCCGCAGAACATGGCGCTCAACAGCGCGGTGACCGCCGACGGCGGCGAAATCGGCCGTGCCCAGGCGGTACAGGCGCAGGCCGCCAACCTTGCGCCGCACACCGACATGAACCCGGTGCTCCTGAAGCCCAACAGCGACATCGGGGCCCAGGTGATCGTCCATGGCCGCGCGGTGACCAGCATGGATGCCGCTGCCTACCACGACTACAAACGCGTCGCGTTGCAGGCCGTGCTCGACTCGCACCGGCGGCTGTCCGCTGCGTATCGCGTGGTGATGGTCGAGGGCGCAGGCTCGCCTGCGGAGATCAATCTGCGCGCCGGTGATATCGCCAACATGGGCTTCGCCGAGGCGGTGGACTGCCCGGTGATCCTGATCGCTGATATCGACAAGGGTGGCGTGTTCGCACACTTGGTCGGGACCCTGGCGTTGCTCTCGGAAAGCGAGCAGGCGCGCGTGCAGGGCTTCGTCATCAACCGTTTTCGCGGCGATATCGCGCTGCTGCAACCGGGGCTGGACTGGCTGGAGCAGCGCACCGGCAAGCCGGTACTGGGCGTGCTGCCGTACCTGATGGATCTGCACCTGGAGGCCGAAGATGCCATCGATGTGCGCCAGGCCGGCAAATCCGCCGAGGTCCTGAAGGTGGTGGTGCCGGTGTTGCCGCGGATCAGCAACCATACCGACTTCGATCCGCTGCGCCTGCATCCGCAGGTCGATCTGCAATTCGTCGGACCCGGCCAGCCCGTTCCCTCCGCGGACCTGGTCATCCTGCCCGGTTCGAAAAGCGTGCGTGCCGACCTCGCCTGGCTGCGTGCCAACGGCTGGGAGGCGGCGATCCAGAAGCACCTGCGCTACGGCGGCAAGCTGCTTGGCATCTGCGGTGGCCTGCAGATGCTCGGCACGCGTATTGCCGATCCGCTCGGGCTGGAAGGCGCAGCGGGAGAAAGTGCTGGGCTTGGTCTGCTGGACTTCGCCACCGTGCTCGAAGCCGACAAGCAGCTGCGTACCGTGCAGGGCCGGCTGCTGCCGGAAGCTGTGCCAGTCACCGGCTACGAGATCCATGCCGGCGTCAGCACTGGCTCGGCCCTCGCCTGGCCCGCGGTGCAGCTGGATGACGGGCGCGGAGATGGCGCCATCAGCGCCGATGGGCAGATCCTCGGCACATACCTGCACGGCCTGTTCGAAAGTCCCGATGCCTGCGCGGCGCTGTTGCGCTGGGCTGGGCTCGAAGCAGTGCAGCAGGTCGACTACCACGCGCTGCGTGAGCGCGACATCGAGCGGCTGGCCGATCTGGTCGAGACGCATCTGGACACCGCGAAGCTGCGCCGACTCTGCGCGCTGGAAGGCTGACGATGCTGGAACTGATCCTAGGTGGTGCCCGCTCGGGCAAAAGCCGTTTTGCCGAACGTCTGGCTGCCGAAAGCGGCCTGGCGGTCACCTATATCGCCACCAGCCAGGCGCTGGATGGGGAGATGAGCGCGCGCATCGCCCATCATCGGCAACGGCGCCCGGTGCACTGGTCGCTGGTGGAGGAACCGCTGCAGCTGGCGCGGGTGCTGCGCGAGCAGGCCGCGCCGCAGCGCTGTCTGCTGGTCGACTGCCTGACTCTCTGGCTGACCAACCTGCTGATGCTGGAGGACGCGGCGCGCCTCGCGGAGGCGCGTGATGCGCTGCTCGAATGTCTGCCTGAGCTACCGGGGCGGATCATCCTGGTCAGCAACGAGACGGGCCTCGGCGTGGTGCCGCTGGGCGAGCTGACCCGTCGTTACGTGGACGAGGCCGGCTGGCTGCACCAGGCGGTGGCGGATCGGGCGCAGCGGGTGACCTTCATGGTCGCCGGGCTGCCCATGACCCTGAAGGGAGCACAGTGATGCAAGAGTGGTGGAACGAACCCTGCCGGCAGCCGGACGAAGCCGCGCGTATCCGTGCCCTGGCGCGCCAGGATCAGCTGACCAAACCGCGCGGCGCGCTGGGCCAGCTCGAGGCGCTGGCGGTGAACCTGGCGGCGCTGCAGGCATGCGACCGGCCCGCCGTCGAGCGGCTGCACCTGTGCGTCTTCGCCGGTGACCACGGCGTGGTCGAGGAGGGCGTTTCCGCCTATCCGCAGGCGGTCACCGGGCAGATGTTGCACAACTTCGTCGCCGGTGGTGCGGCACTCTCCGTGCTGGCGCGCCGGCTCGGCGCAGTGCTGGAGGTGATAGACCTCGGCACCGTGGAGCCGCTGGAACTGGCCGGTGTCACTCATCTGCGATTGGGGCCGGGCACGGCTAACTTCACCCGCGAGCCGGCCATGAGCGAGGCACAGCTGAATCAGGCGCTGGCGGCGGGGCGGAGCAGCGTCCAGCGCGCAGCGGCGAATGGCGTGCAGCTGTTCATCGGCGGCGAGATGGGGATCGGCAACACCAGCAGCGCCAGTGCCCTGGCCGCGGTGCTGTTGCCGCGCTCACCGCTGACCCTGGTCGGGCCGGGGACGGGCTTGGATGTGCCCGGCGTTCGACACAAGGAACAGGTCGTCCAGAGCGCCGTGCGGCTGCATGCCGGGCATTGCGGCGTGCCGCTGGAAGCCCTGCGCCGGCTTGGCGGCTTCGAAGTGGCGGCGTTGACCGGCGCCTATCTCGCCTGTGCTCAGCAGGGTATCCCGACGCTGGTGGACGGCTACATCTGCAGCGTCGCGGCGCTTTGCGCGGTGCGCCTGAACCCGGCGTGTCGGGCCTGGCTGCTGTTCGCCCATCGCTCCGCCGAACCGGGGCACCTGGCTGTGCTGGAGGCGCTCGAAGCGGCGCCGCTGCTCGATCTGGGGCTGCGTCTGGGGGAGGGCAGCGGTGCGGCGCTGGCGGTACCGCTGCTCCAGCAGGCGTGCGCATTGCACAACGAGATGGCCACCTTCGCCGAGGCGGCGGTGGCGGACCGGCCGGCATGAGCACGCGCATCGACCTGCTGCGTCATGGCGAGACCGAGCGGGGCGGCGGCTTTCGCGGCAGCCTTGACGACGCCCTGACCGCTCACGGCTGGCAACAGATGCGCGATGCGGTGGCGCTTGCCGGCCCCTGGGACGTGCTGGTCAGCTCGCCGCTGCAACGCTGCGCAGCTTTCGCCCGCGAGCTTGCCGCCGAACGTAGGCTGCCGCTCCGCATCGAGCCTGAGTTGCGCGAGCTGCATTTCGGTGCCTGGGAAGGGCGCAGCGCCGCCGAGCTGATGAGCACGGATGCCGAGGCGCTGGGACGCTTCTGGGCCGATCCCTACGGTTTCACGCCGCCTGGTGGCGAGCCGCTGCTGCGGTTCGAAGCGCGCGTACTGGCGGCCATCGAGCGTGTGCGCCTGCATTTTGCCGGCCGACGCGTGCTGGTCATCGGTCACGCCGGGGTGATGCGCCTGCTGCTGGCGCAGGGGCGGGGATTGCCGCGGGAGCGGCTGCTGGAAGTGAACGTGGCCCACGGCGAATTGCTGCCGCTCAGTCCTTGTCCGGCGGGCGAACCCGCAGCCCTGGACGAATAGGTGTGTCGATGCTGCCGCTGTTGATCGCCCTGCAATTTCTCACCAGCCTGCCAATCCGGCTGCCTGCCATGCCTACGCCGCGGCAGCAGGGCCGTTCGTTGCTGCATTATCCCGCGGTGGGCCTGTTTCTTGGCGCGCTGCTCTGGCTGGCGGCGCTGCTGCTGGAAGGTGCATCGCCGCTGCTGCAGGCGGCATTGCTGCTGGCGCTGTGGGTCGCATTGACCGGCGCACTGCACCTCGATGGTCTGGCTGACAGTGCGGACGCCTGGCTCGGCGGCTTCGGCGACCCGGCGCGTACTCTGGAGATCATGAAGGACCCGCGCAGCGGCCCGGTGGCCGTGGTGGTGCTGGTGCTGCTGCTGTTGCTCAAGTTCAGCGCCCTGCTGGTGGTGCTGCAGGCGCAGCAGCCCGCCGCGCTGGTCCTGGCGCCCCTGCTCGGGCGCGCGGCGCTGCTGGCGCTGTTTCTCTGCACCCCTTATGTGCGTCCGAATGGCCTCGGCCAGGCACTGGCGGCGAACCTGCCGCGCAGCGGGGCCTTGATCGTGCTGGCACTGGTCGTTATGGGTTGCGTGCTGCTCGGCGCCACCGGCTTGCTGGCCCTGACGCTGGTCGGCGTGACCTTCCTGCTGGCGCGTCGCGCCATGCTCCGCCGCCTCGGTGGCACCACGGGCGATACGGCTGGTGCGCTGCTGGAGCTGGTGGAATGCGCCGTGCTGGTCGGGTTGGCGTTGCAGCTTTAGCCCTCGACCGTCGCGCGACGGTCGAGCACGGGAGCATGCTGGGCCATCAGCTCGACGACCCAGTCGATGAACACCCGCAGCTTGGCGCTGACATGGCGATTCGGCGGAAACGCCAGGTACAGCGGCATCGCATCGAGTTGCCAGTCCTCCAGCAACGGCACCAGCTCGCCATTGGCCAGATGCGTCTTCACCATGTAATGCGGCAACCAGAGCACGCCCAACCCGGCCAGCCCCGCGGCCAGACAGGCGTTGCCATCGTCCACCGCGAGCACGTAGCGGCCATGTACCCGGATGCGCTCGTGCTGCCGCTGCATGACGTACGGCGTGGGCTTGCCGGTGCGTCCCCAGAGAAAGCCGACCACGCGGTGATGGCTGTTTTCCAGTTCGCTTGGGTGGCCCGGTACCCCGGCACGCGCCAGGTAACTCGGCGCCGCGTACACGCCCAGGCTTAGGTCGCCGACGCGGCGGGCGATCAACGACTGGTCGGTGAGTTCGCCGCCGCGCACGACGCAGTCCACGTTCTCGCCGATCAGGTCCACCCGCCGATCGCTGACGCCCATGTCCAGCTGGATGTCCGGGTACCGGGCATGAAACGCCGGTAACGCCGGTATCAGGATCATGCGTGCCAACGGGCTGGGCACGTCGACGCGCAGGCGTCCCCTCGGCAACGCCGCAGCGGCGGACAGGCCGGTCTCGGCGTCGTCCAGGTCCGCCAGCAGGCGCAGCGCCCGTTCGTAAAAGGCGGCGCCATCGGCGGTGACGTTGACCCTGCGCGTGGTGCGGTTGAGCAGGCGGACACGAAGCCGGGCCTCCAGTTGCTGGACCTGCTGGGTCACGCTGGTTTTGCTGATGCGCAACGTTTCCGCAACCTTGGTGAAGCTGCCGGTTTCCACTACGCGAACGAAGGCCTGCATCGCATCGAAACGGTCCATCGTCACTCCAGGATTGTTTGGTTTGAGCAAACAGTGTTGAGCGCACTCGCGCGTTTATCCAGTGTTCGTCGAGTTTTACAGTGAATTCTCACTTGAACGGGTCGCCTCGACCCTTGCTGGAGGTTTGCACATGACACAGCGTGACGTTGTTTTTCCGCCGGGAGGCCAGGCACTCTACGAGCACAACCGCTATTCACCGGCCATCCGTGCCAATGGCCTGCTGTTCGTCTCCGGGCAGGTCGGCAGCCGCGAGGATGGCTCGCCAGAGCCTGAGCTGGAGGCACAGGTCCGGCGCGCCTTCGACAACCTGAATGCGATTCTCGAGGCTGCAGGCTGCACCTTTGAGGATGTCATCGACGTCACGGTGTTCATGGTCGATCCGCAGGCGATCTTCGAGCGGGTCTGGAACCTGGTGGTGTCCGAGTACTGGGGGCAGGCACCGCATCCGACGGTTACCGCCGTGGGCGTGACCTGGCTCTATGGCTTTCAGTTCGAGATCAAGGTCATCGCCAGGCTGCCAGATGCGGCCTGAGCGGCCGCGACGTTCAACCCAGCAAGGCGACAGTCTTGATCTGTGCCCACAGCTGCTGGCCAGGGGCGATCGCCAGCTGATCCGCCGACCGCCGGGTGATCCGCGCCAGCAGCGGCGTGCCTCCGGCATCCAGGCGCACCAGCACGTGCGCGGGAGTATCGGCCGCTACCACGGCTGCGACGCGCGCCGGCAGCAGGTTGGTGATGCTGCTGCCTTCGGCGCGCTGCAAGGCCAGGCTTACGTCCCGCGCATGCACACGAAAGCGCAGGCGCTGCCCCGGTGCTTCCGGGCGCTGCGAAACCAGCACTTCGCCACCGGGGAAGGTCAGTCGGGTCAGATGGTAGTGGACGTCGTGCCCGGCGACTTCGGCCTCGACCACCACGCCGGCGTCCTCGCTGAAGGCGGTGGGCAGGTCCAGCCGTGCCAGGGTCTCGCGCAGTTCGCCCTGGGCGATGGCTCGGCCCTGCTCCAGCAGCACCACGTGGTCGGCCAGCCGCGCCACTTCGTCCGGCGAGTGGCTGACGTAGAGCACGGGGATATCCAGCTCGTCGTGCAGGCGCTCCAGGTAGGGCAGGATTTCGTTCTTGCGCTTGAGGTCCAGCGCCGCCAGCGGCTCGTCCATCAGCAGCAGGCGCGGGCTGGTCAGCAGCGCGCGGGCGATGCCGACACGCTGGCGCTCGCCGCCGGACAGCCGATCCGGCATGCGTTCGAGCAGGTGAGCGATGCCCAGCAGTTCCACCGCCTGCTCCAGGGCCACGCGCCGAACGCTGGCGGCCACACGGCGCATGCCGAACTCGAGATTGCGTCGCACCGACAGGTGCGCGAACAGGTTGGCGTCCTGGAACACGTAACCGATCGCGCGCTGATGCGGTGGTACGAACAGCTTGCGCGCGCAGTCCTGCCAGTGCTCGCCGTTGACGCTCAGCTGGCCGCGGCCAGAGCGTTCCAGGCCGGCGACGCAGCGCAACAGGGTGGTCTTGCCGGAGCCTGAATGGCCGAACAGCGCGGTGACACCACGGCCGGGCAGCTCCAGGTCGACGTCCAGGCTGAATTCGGCATAGTCCAGGCGAAAGCGTGCGTGGATCGCATTGTCGTAGGTGTACCCGCTCATCCGCGCCACCCTTGTCTGAATCGGCTGCCGTAAAGCATCAGCAGCACAAGGAAGGAGAACAGCAGCATGCCGCCGGCCAGCCAATGGGCCTGGGCGTACTCCATGGCCTCGACGTGATCGTAGATCTGCACCGAGACGACCCGGGTCTTCTCCGGAATATTCCCGCCGATCATCAGCACCACGCCGAACTCGCCCACCGTGTGGGCGAAGCCGAGGACGCTGGCAGTGACGAAACCGGGGCGGGCAAGCGGCAGTACCACACTGAAGAACGTATCCCACGGACCGGCTCGCAGCGTGGCGGCAGCTTCCAGCGGGCGTTCGCCGATGGCCTCAAAGGCGTTCTGCAAGGGCTGCACGACGAAGGGCATGGAGTAGAGCACCGAGCCCACTACCAGCCCGGCAAAGGTGAATGGCAGCAGGCCGAGGCCGAGGCTTTGCGTCAATTGTCCAATGGGGCCGTTGGGCCCGAGGGCGACCAGCAGGTAGAAACCCAGCACGGTGGGTGGCAGCACCAGCGGCAAGGCAACCACGGCGCCGATCGGACCTCGCAGTCGAGAGCGGGTACGCGCCAGCCACCAGGCCAGCGGTGTGCCCAGCAGCAACAGTAACAGGGTGGTGACGCTGGCCAGCTTGACCGTCAGCCAGATGGCCGCGAAATCGGTACCGTCGAGCATGTCGTTGCCTCACTCCACCGCATAGCCATATTCGCGGATCAGCGCCTTGGCGGTTTCCCCCCTGAGGTATTCTAGCAGCGCCCGCGCGGCCGGGTTGCCCTCACCATGGCGCAACAGCAGCGCATCCTGAAGGATCGGCATGTGCTGGTCTACCGGCACCACCCAGCCCGAGCCTTTGCCGATGCGTCCGTCTTCGATCACCTGCGACAGCGCCACGAAACCGAGCTCGGCATTGCCGCTGGCGACGAACTGGTGGGTTTGCGCAATGTTCTCGCCCTGCACGAAGCGTGGCCGCAGTTTCTCGCGCAGGCCCAGCCGGTCCAGCGTGGCCATCGCCGCAGCGCCATAGGGAGCCGTCTTTGGATTGGCCACGGCCAGGTGACGGAAATCGCCGCCGGTCAGGACCTTGCCTTGCGGGTCGACGTACCCCTCGCGGGGCGACCACAGCACCAGGGTGCCGATGGCGTAGGTGAAGCGGCTGCCGGCCATGCCGATGCCGTCGTGCTCCAGCCGCAGCGGGGTGCTGTCATCGGCGGACAGCAGCACGTCGAAGGGGGCGCCGTTGTGGATCTGCGCATAGAACTTGCCGGTGGCGCCGAACGCCAGCACTGCGCGATGGCCGGTGTCGCGGGCGAACGCCGCGGCGATCCTCTGCATCGGCGCAGTGAAATTGGCGGCGACCGCGACCCGCACGTCGTCTGCGCTGGCAATCAGCGGTAGACAGAGCAGCAGTGCGGCGCATAGGCGACGGATGGGGTGCATGAGGTGTCCTTCAGTCGACGGCGATGATGACGTGGGAGGCCTTGATCAGCGCGGTGCACGGCTGACCCACGGCCAGTCCCAGCTCTTCAGCGCTTTCATTGGTGATGACGGCGCCAAGCGTACGCTCGCCCGGCAGCGCCAGCTTCACTTCGCTGTTTACCGCACCGGGCAGCAGAGCGCTGATGGTGCCGGTGAGGCGATTGCGCGCGCTGATCTTCACCTCCGGATCGGGGGACAGCAGCACGAAGCTGGCCTTGATCAGCGCGATTGCGGTCTTGCCCGGCGCCAACTGCAGTTCGTCGATGCTGTCGTTGGTCAGCGTGGCGGTGATGGTCTGGCCGGCGCCTATATCGAGGCTCAGGCTGCCATTGACGGCGCCTTTGCTGACAGCGGTGATGCGGCCGCGGAACTGATTGCGCGCACTGGTCTTCATGGCGATGGCCCTCAGCAGTCGATCGATGTCGTCGAAGCCTTCGATGCCCTCGGCCAGCTGGGCGAGGAAGCGCTCGTACTCGACCTGCATGCGCCGCCAGATGTGAAGCATTTCCCGGCCGAAATCGGTCAGGCGTGTGCCGCCGCCCTGGGCGCCGCCGGCGGAGCAGACCACCAGTGGGCGTTCAGACAGGTTGTTCATGGCATCCACCGCATCCCAGGCGGCCTTGTAGCTGAGCTTGATGGCCTTGGCCGCCCGGCTGATGGAGCCAGTCGCTTCGATCTGCTCCAGCAGGTCGATGCGCTTGCCGCCGAGATAGCCTTTCTCGCCCCGGTTGAACCAGAGCTGGCCGTCGATTCGCAGTGGCTGATGGGCGTCGGACATGTGCGGGTCTTCGAATCCGTGTCGGTGGGGGATTGTGGCGGGCGCTATATTGTCTTGTATATAGCGCTGTCGAGGTAGTGCGCGTCGGAAGTTGCCGATTGCCCATCGAGCGGTGGCGGAGTAGCGTGGAAGCTCCCTATTTCAGGAGCTCAGTCATGAAGCTTCGCTCGCTCGTTGCGCTACTCGCGCTCGCCATGCCCGTCGCGCCCGCGCTGGCCAGCGAATGTCCGGCCGTGCTGCAGCACGAGTTGCCCAAGCTGCGCTCCAAGGACAGCGTCGATCTGTGCCAGACCTTCCAGGGCAAGGCGCTGGTTGTGGTCAATACTGCCAGCCACTGCGGTTTCACCCCGCAGTTCAAGGGCCTCGAGGCGCTCTATCAGCGCTACAAGGACGACGGCTTGGAGGTGCTGGGCGTGCCCTCGGACGACTTCTTCCAGGAGTCGGACGATGAAGCCGAGACAGCCGAGGTGTGCTACGTGAACTACGGCGTGACCTTCACCATGACCCAGACCCAGGCGGTCCGCGGGCGTGACGCCACGCCGCTGTTCCGCGAACTCGCGGAGCAGGCCGGACAGGCGCCGCGCTGGAACTTCTACAAGTATGTGGTCGATCGGCAGGGGCGCGTCGTCGCGCATTTTTCCAGCAAGGTAAAGCCGGATGATCCTCGCTTGATCGCGGCGGTGGAAAAGGCGCTGGCGAGGTAGAAACGAAAAAGCCCCGGAGAACCGGGGCTTTTTTGTAGCGCTTGGATCAGAAGCGGTAGCTGAGCGAGGCACCGAAACCGTGGGCGCTGTTTTCGTAATCGGCGCTGTAAACACCCTTGGTTGGGTGTTCACGGCGGACCTTGGTGTCTTCTTCCCACAGATAGGAATAGGCCAGGTCAACGGTGATGTCGTCCGTTGGATTCCAGCCCAAGCCGAAGCTCACTGCGGTACGGTCACCAGTTGGAATACGAGGCGAACGATCGACGTTATTGGTCGGGCTCTGATCGAATGCTAGACCGGTACGGAGGGTCCATTCGCGGTTCAGCTTGTAGGCGGCGCCGAGCGCATAAGACCAAGTGTCACGCCAGTCTTGATCTTCGACAATAGGTGCGAGACTGCCCTGAAGCGGTGCTGGGATGCCTTCGTTTTCGATGATGATGGCTTCGAAGCGGCTCCAGCGCGTCCACATGGCGCCAGCGTAAAGAGTCCACTGATCGTTGAGCTCATGAGTCAACGATACGTCCACCGACTCAGGGGTATCGAGGTCAAGAGACGCATCGTACTTGCCGGTGGCGCCTGCAAAACCAGCGCCTGACAGCTTGGTATCACCTTCGAGCGTGTATTTGACTTTCGAATGGTAAGTAATCCCAGCGCGGGTCTGCGGGGAAAATTCGTAAAGCACGCCAGCGTTGAATCCAAGCGCCGTGTCGTCGCCTTTTACCTTGACACGGCCATCGGCAGTGCCTGGCGAGGTACGGTTAAGCGCTGCGCTCTCAAGTTGGCCGTCGATGCGGTTGATCGTCGGACCGAAGCCAATCGATAGCTGCTCATTGAAGCGATAGCTGACCGTTGGTTGCACGGTTACTACGCGTACTTCGCTGTAATCACCGTGGTAGCGGCCCTGGAAGCCGTTCTCGTAGTCGGTGATCATGCCGAACGGCACATAAAGGCCGACCCCAACGGCCCACTTTTCATCGATTGGGTTGACGTAGTAACCCATCGGCACGGCAGTAAACGGGACCATATCGCCGTCGTTGCTGCCATCCAGCGGCAGGCGCGCACCGCCGAGAGCGTCTATTTGCGGAGTCGCAGCGGAAGCGTTCTTGATCTTCGTCTTCGCATGGATCGCCGCCATGCCGAAGCTGACTTCTTCACGCTTGAGGCGGGACATGCCGGCCGGGTTGCCGAAGAGGGTGGTGGCGTCGTCGGCGGAAGATGAGCGGCCTGCGAAGGAGGTGCCCATGCCGCTGATGCTTTGCTCGTTGAGGGCGAAACCGGCTGCCATTGCCTGGCTGGACAAGGCGCCTACGGCTACCGCGAGTGCGGTCTTCAACCATGTTGTTTTCATTGTTGTACTACTCCGGGATAAAAGCGGGTCGGAACCTAGCAACTTTCTCGGACAGGTAGCAAGACAATGAATTGCAATTTTTCGTAAAGATGGCGACTAACGGTTGTGAAAACAAATGTAACTTCGGCAAAACCGAAGAGGCGTATTGTGACTCGTCAGCCACGCGGCGCCTACTGGCGCCGCGTGGTGATCGGACTCAGGCGCAAGGCCGCCGGGTGTCGGTGATCCACTCGCTCCAGGAGCCGGGATAGAGCGTCGCCAGCGGATAGCCAGCCAGACACAGGGCAAACAGGTTGTGGCAGGCGGTCACGCCGGAGCCACAGTAGGCGACGGTGCGTTGGGGTGGCTTGTTGCCCAGCAGCGGTTCGAAGCGCCTGCGCAGCTGTTCGACCGGGAGAAACCGGCCGTCGTCGCTGAGATTCTCGGTGAACGGAACGCAAGTGGCATTGGGGATGTGCCCAGCGATCGGATCGATGGGTTCGACTTCGCCGAGAAAGCGGGGCAGCGCGCGGGCGTCGAGCAGCGCCAGTTGGGGATCGTCGAGGCGCTCCTGAAGCGCGGAGGCATCGATGATCAGGCTGCTGTCGGCGCGCCCGCTGAAGGTGCCTGGCTCAGTATCGGGGATCGCTTCGTCCATCGGTAGACCGGCTTCGCACCACGCCTTGAGGCCGCCATCGAGAAGGTAGATGCCGTCGCGTTTACCGAGCCAGAGCAGCAGCCACCATGCCCGTGCGGCAAAGGCACCGGGGCCGTCGTCGTACAGCACCACGTCGCTGTCGTCATCGAGGCCCCATTGGCGCAAGCGCGCTGCCAGCCGCTCCGGATCCGGCAGTGGGTGCCGGCCGGTGACCCCAGGGGTGACCGCGCCGGATAGGTCCTTCTCCAGGTCGGCGAACCGAGCGCCGGGAACATGGCCCTGGCGGTAGCTGCGCTCGCCGTAGGTGGAATCTTCCAGGGCGAAGCGGCAATCGAGAATGCGCAGCGCGGGATCGTCCAGGCGCCGGGCCAGTTGCTCGGCTGTGATGAGTTGTGCAAGTGGCATCGTACGCCTCCGGGGAAACATCGCTAAACACTACCAGCGTGCGCGCCGGCCATGAATGCCCGGCCGGTCGGATGCTCGATATATACTGCGCGCCTCGTTCGGCCGCGCGCCGGTCGTCAGCCGAAAAGGAGGCCGTGTGGCCATCGAAACTCAATGGGTCGTGGATGATGCACATCTGGCCCGCCTCTGCGCCGAATGGCGCCAACTGCCATTTGTGGCGGTGGACACCGAATTCATGAGGGTGGACACCTTTTATCCCATCGCCGGGCTGGTGCAGGTCGGTGACGGGCGGCGCGCCTATCTGATCGACCCGCTGGCGGTGCGCGATTGGCATCCGTTTGCCACACTGCTGGACGATGCTGCTGTGGTAAAGGTGCTGCATGCCTGCAGCGAGGACCTCGAAGTGCTGCTGCGCCTGACCGGCAGCCTGCCGCAGCCGCTGTTCGATACCCAGTTGGCCGCCGGCTACCTGAACATCGGCTTTTCCATGGGCTATTCGCGGCTGGTCCAGGCCGTGCTTGGCATCGAACTGCCCAAGGGCGAAACGCGCTCGGACTGGCTGCAGCGGCCGCTGAGCGAGATGCAGGTGCGCTACGCCGCCGAGGATGCGCAGCACCTGGCCGAACTCTACGAAGCGCTGCTGCCGAAGCTGTCGGACGACAAGCGAGCCTGGGTGCTGGAGGACGGTGCCGAGCTGGTCGCCAACCTGCAGCGCGAATCCGACCCGGAAGAGGCCTATCGAGAGGTCAAGCAGGCCTGGCGCCTCAAGCCTCAACAGCTGGCCGTGCTCAAGGTGCTGACCGCCTGGCGTGAGCGCCAGGCCCGGGCGCGCAACCAGCCGCGCAATCGCGTGTTGCGCGAGGCCAGTCTGTGGCCGCTGGCGCGTACCCAGCCGCGCGATCTGGTTACGCTGGCGCGCATCGATGAGATGCATCCGCGCACCGTACGCCAGGATGGTGAAGCCTTGCTGGCGATGATCCGCGAGGCTGCCGCGACGCCCGAACAGGATTGGCCGGCGGCGCTGCCGGAGCCGTTGCCGCTGGAAGTTTCCGGCGTGTTGAAGAAGTTGCGGGCGGTCGGCCAGCGCGAGGCGAAGGCGCTGGATATCGCGCCGGAGCTGATGCTGCGCAAGAAGACCCTGGAGGCACTGCTGAAAAGCGGTTACCCCGACGGCCCTTATCAACTGCCCGATTCGCTGCGCGGCTGGCGCCGCGAGCGGATGGGGCAGGCCCTGCTGGATGTTCTGGAAAAACGCTCATGAAACTCATCTGTTCCATTTACAAGAGCCCCCGCAAGGACGGCATGTACCTCTACGTCGACAAGCGCGATGCGCTCAAGCGCGTGCCCGAGGGCTTGCTCGCCGCATTCGGCGCGCCGCAGCTGGCATTCGAGCTGGTGCTCACCCCGGAGCGCCAGCTGGCGCGCGAGGACATCAACAAGGTGCTCGCCAACATAGAGGCGCAGGGCTATCACCTGCAGATGCCGCCGGCCGAGGACGAGTACATCGAGCACCTTCCCGAGGAACTGCTGCGCATGAACGATCCCATGTGAAGGTGCCCGGCCAGGCATGACCGGGGACAAGGTCGTGCCGGCGGATCGGACTATTCTGAAGTCGTCCGCACATGCATAGGGAGACGGCTCATGAAAACGCGTTCCTGGGTACTCGGTTCGATCCTTGCCGGTCTGGCGATGTCTGCCAGCGCGCAGCCGGCGCCGGCCTACGACAACGAAGCCTGGCAGCAGCACTGGCAGAAGATGCAGGAATATCGTCAGGCCTGGCAGGCCGCGAAGACGCCGGAAGAGCGGCAGAAGCTGCGGGACGAACACTGGCAGAGCATGCAGTCGACCATGGGCGCCATGGGAGGCTGCCCGATGGGCGGCCCGGGTGCCGGCATGGGCAAACAGGGCGGCAAGCCGATGCAGGGGGCAATGGGCGGCGGCCGAATGATGGCGGCACCGTCCAAGGAAATGCTCGACATGCGCATCCAGCATATGGAACAGATGCTCGAGCAGATGCGCAGCCATCGCGACATGCTCGGCAAGCAGTAATCCGCCGCGTGGCTGCCTGCCGCTCCGGCCGGCGGCCACGGCTCAGACCTTGATCCGCCTGCCGGCTATTGGCCGGATATCCTGCAGTGGCTAGACTTGCCGCTTTTTCCCGGTAGTGACAGAGAGATGGCGGCCAAAGTCGAACCCTTCTGGAAGCGCAAGACCCTCGCCGAGCTCGATTCGGCCGAGTGGGAGTCGCTATGCGACGGCTGCGGCCTCTGCTGCCTGCAGAAGCTCGAGGATGAGGAACATGGCGCCGTGTACTACACGCGCATCGCCTGCCGCTTGCTCGATTTGAAGACCTGTCAATGCAGCGATTACCCCAATCGGCGCGCCAGCGTACCGGACTGCATTCAGCTCAATGCCCAGGACGCCGCACAGTTCAAGTGGCTTCCGCCCACCTGCGCCTACCGCCTGGTGGCCGAGCGCAAGGACCTGCCGCTCTGGCACCATCTGGTCTGTGGCGACCGCGAGGCGGTACACGTCGAGCGCATTTCCCAGGCCGGCAGGATGCTCGCCGAAGGCAGCGTTGCCGAGGAGCACTGGGAAGACCACCTGATTTTCCGTGCTGGTTGAATCTAAGCGCCGATTGCATCGTCTCAAGATCAGCACACCCCTCGCGTTATCCGATTCCGTGGAGTTCTCTTCGATGCTTGCTCGACTGCTGTCGCTGTTCGCTCTCGTTCTTTTCATCGTCGGCCCGGCACAGGCGGCCAAGCGGGTCGATCTTGACTATCACGTGCGCTTCCTCCCGGCGGAAGATCAGGCAGTGGTGCAGCTGATCCTGGAAAAGGGCGAGGCGGTCCGCAGCCTGCAGTTCAACCTGGGCGACGAGGGTTACTACAGCGACTTCCAGGCGGACGGCGAATGGCAGCAGGAGTCGCCGGCACTGGGCACCTGGCGACCTGCCCCCGGCAAGGCGACCCTTAGCTATCGCGTTCGCATCAGCCATCCCCGTGACAATGGGCGCTTCGATGCACGGATGACGCCCGATTGGGCGCTGTTCCGCGGCGATGATCTGGTGCCGCCGGCGCGGCTGGATCAGGTCGATGGCGTGAGCTTGGTGTCACGCATCAGCTTCGAGCTGCCGGAAGGCTGGAAGAGCATCGAAACCGGCTGGCCGCGGATCGGCAAGAACCGCTTTCGCGTGGACAACCGCGAGCGTCTGTTCGATCGCCCGACCGGCTGGATGCTGGCCGGCAAACTGGGCACCCGTCGCGCCAAGCTTGGCGAAACCGAGGTCACCGTCGCAGCGCCGGTAGGCGAGGGCGTGCGGCGGATGGACATCCTGACCATGCTTACCTTCGTCTGGCCGCAGGTGCAGAACGTCTTTCCCCGCGATCCGGCGAAGCTGCTGATCGTCGGCGCCGGCGATCCCATGTGGCGCGGTGGGCTGTCCGGACCCAATTCCCTGTACATGCATGCCGACCGCCCGCTGGTCAGCGAGAACGGCACAAGCTCGCTGGTGCATGAACTGGTGCACGTGTTCAGCCGCATCAAGGACACCGATCGCAGCGACTGGATCAGCGAAGGGCTGGCCGAATACTACGCCATCGAACTGGTGCGCCGTGCCGGAGGGATGAGCGAGGATCGTTATCAGGCAGTTCGGGAGCATCTGATCAAATGGAGTCGCAAGGTCGATAGCCTGCGCACCGAGCATTCCACCGGCCCGATTACTGCGCGCGCCGTGTTGCTGTTGCAGGATCTGGACAAGGAAATCCGCCAGCGCAGCAAGGGGCGGCATTCGCTGGACGATGTCGCGCGCGGCCTGATGCGCATGGATACCGTCAGCACGGACGACTTCATCACCATAACCGAAACGCTGCTCGGCGGCGGCTCGAAGGCGCTCAACACCCGACTGCTGCGCTGAGTCCGAATCGCCAGGGTCGGCCCGCCCCATGAGGAGACTTCTGTGACCATCATCGATCTTCGCAGCGATACCGTCACTCAGCCCTCCAGCGCAATGCGTGAAGTGATGTGCTGTGCTGCGACCGGTGATGACGTGTACAGCGAGGACCCGACGGTCAGCCTGCTCGAGAGCCGCCTCGCTGCGAGTCTGGGGCTTGCCGCAGGGCTCTTCGTTCCCTCGGGGACCATGAGCAATCTGCTGGGGCTGATGGCGCACTGCGAGCGGGGTGACGAGTACATCGTTGGCCAGCAGGCACACACCTACAAATACGAAGGCGGCGGAGCAGCGGTGCTGGGCTCGATTCAGCCGCAGCCGATCGAAATGGAGGCGGACGGGACGCTGGACCTTGCCCGCGTCGAAGCGGCGATCAAGCCGGACAACTTCCACTTCGCCCGTAGCCGTCTGCTGACGCTGGAAAACACCACGCAGGGCAAGGTGCTGCCGCTGGACTATCTTGCCGCGGCTCGCGACCTCACACGCCGGCGCGGCCTGGCGCTGCATCTGGATGGTGCCCGGCTGTTCAATGCGGCGGTAAGGCTCGGTTGCGATGCCCAAGAGATCACCCGGAATTTCGATACGGTTTCGGTGTGTCTTTCCAAGGGGCTCGGTGCGCCGGTGGGGTCAGTGCTCTGCGGTGGCGAGGCATTCATTGGCAAGGCGCGGCGCCTGCGCAAGATGGTCGGCGGAGGCATGCGCCAGGCTGGCGTGCTCGCCGCCGCCGGGCTCTACGCGCTGGAGCACAACGTCGCTCGGCTCGCCGAGGATCATCTTCGCGCCCAGTGGCTCGGAAAGGAGCTGGCCGCGCTTGGCTTCGCGGTCGAGCCCGTGCAAACCAACATGGTTTATGTGACGGTGGGTGACAGGGCTTCGGCATTGGCGGAGTTCTGTTCGACGCGTGGCATCCGGCTGACCCCTTCGGCACGGCTGCGTCTGGTGACCCATCTCGACGTGCACGACGAGCACCTGCCGATGGTGGTACGTGCCTTCGCCGAATTCGCCGGGAACATGAGCGGCAATTGACGTCGAATTGCTTGATTCAATCGCCTTTATCCCCTATACCCGGCGCGCAGGCCCGATATAATGCGGCCCTTTGCCGGCTATCCGTTGGATAGTTGCGAACCGGCTTTCGGTGGTCCCGCCTCGCCGTGTCGTTTTGCAGCCGTTCGGCCGCAGTCCTCTGGAAGAAATCTATGAAAAGCGCAGAAATCCGTGAAGCCTTCCTCCGCTTCTTCGAAGAGAAGGGCCACACTCGCGTGGCCTCCAGTTCGCTGATTCCGGCGAACGACCCGACCCTGCTGTTCACCAACGCCGGCATGAACCAGTTCAAGGACTGCTTCCTCGGCCTGGAGAAGCGCGCCTATACCCGTGCCACCACCAGCCAGAAGTGCGTACGTGCCGGCGGCAAGCACAACGACCTGGAAAACGTCGGCTACACCGCGCGTCACCACACCTTCTTCGAGATGCTCGGCAATTTCAGCTTCGGCGATTATTTCAAGCGCGACGCGATTCACTACGCCTGGGAGTTTCTGACCAGCGACAAGTGGCTGAACCTGCCCAAGGAGAAACTCTGGGTCACGGTCTATGCCACCGATGACGAGGCCTACGACATCTGGACCAAGGAAGTCGGCGTTCCGGCCGAGCGCATGGTGCGCATCGGTGACAACAAGGGCGCGCCCTACGCTTCGGACAACTTCTGGGCGATGGGCGATACCGGCCCTTGCGGTCCCTGCACCGAGATCTTCTTCGACCACGGCGAACACATCTGGGGCGGCCCGCCCGGTTCTCCACAGGAAGACGGCGACCGCTACATCGAGATCTGGAACAACGTGTTCATGCAGTTCAACCGGACCGCGGACGGTGTACTGCACCCGTTGCCGGCACCGAGCGTCGATACCGGCATGGGCCTGGAGCGCATCAGCGCCGTGCTCCAGCACGTCAATTCGAACTATGAAATCGACCTGTTCCAGAGCCTGCTGAACGCGGCGGCGGACGCCATCGGCTGCGCCAACGAAGGCCAGGCTTCGCTGAAGGTCGTAGCCGACCATATCCGTTCCTGCGGCTTCCTCATCGCCGATGGCGTGACGCCGTCCAACGAAGGCCGTGGCTACGTGCTGCGCCGCATCATTCGCCGCGCCTGCCGCCATGGCAACAAGCTCGGCGCCAAGGGCAGCTTCTTCCATCGCATCGTCGCCGCGCTGGTCGCGGAGATGGGCGACGCCTTCCCCGAACTCAAACAACAGCAGGCGCATATCGAGCGCGTGCTGAAGAACGAGGAAGAGCAATTCGCCAAGACCCTGGAGCAGGGGCTGAAGATCCTGGAGCAGGATCTGGCCGGGCTTGCCGGTAGCGTCATTCCCGGCGAGGTGGTGTTCAAGCTGTACGACACTTACGGCTTCCCGGTCGATCTGACCGGTGACATCGCGCGCGAGCGTAATCTGACTCTGGATGAAGAGGGCTTCGAGCGCGAGATGCAGGCCCAGCGCGAGCGTGCCCGCTCGGCGAGCGCCTTCGGCATGGACTACAACAGCCTGGTCAAGGTGGAAGGCGAGACGCGCTTTATCGGTTACCAGGGCACGTCGGGCAGCGGCAAGGTTCTGGCGCTGTTCAAGCAAGGCATGCTGGTCGATAGCCTGAGCGCTGGCGAGGAGGGCGTCGTGGTGCTCGATCAGACGCCGTTCTACGCCGAATCCGGCGGGCAGATCGGTGACTGCGGCTACCTCGAGGCACAGGGTCTGCGCTTCGATGTGCGCGACACCAGCAAGGCTGGTGGCGCATTCCTGCATCACGGAATCGTCGACAGCGGCACGCTGACCACCGGCGTGCAGGTCGAGGCGACGGTCGACGCTTCAGTGCGCCAGGCTACGGCGCTCAACCACTCGGCGACCCACCTGCTGCATGCTGCGTTGCGTAAAATTCTCGGTGAGCACGTGAGCCAGAAGGGCTCCTTGGTGGACAGTCAGCGCCTGCGCTTCGACTTCAGCCACTTCGAAGCGATCAAACCGGAGCAGCTCCGCGCACTGGAGGATCGCGTCAATGCCGAGATCCGCCGCAATTCGGCGGTGGAGATCGAGGAAACCGATATCGATACCGCCAAGGCCAAGGGCGCAATGGCGCTGTTCGGCGAGAAGTATGGCGACACCGTTCGGGTGCTGACCATGGGTGGCGGTTTTTCCGTCGAGCTGTGCGGTGGTACCCACGTGAACCGCACCGGCGACATCGGCCTGTTCAAGATCACCAGCGAAGGCGGCGTGGCCGCTGGCGTGCGGCGGATCGAAGCGGTAACTGGCGCACCGGCGCTGGCCTACCTCAATGACGCCGAGGAACAGCTGAAGCAGGCGGCCAGCCTGGTCAAGGGCAGCCGCGAGAATCTGTTGGACAAGCTCGGTGGCCTCCTGGAGCGCAACCGTCAGCTGGAAAAGGAGCTCGAGCAGCTCAAGGCCAAGGCCGCCAGCGCTGCAGGTAATGACCTGGCGGCATCGGCGGTTGAGGTGAACGGCATCCGCGTGCTGGCGGCACGTCAGGATGGGCTCGACGGCAAGGCGTTGCTGGCGCTGGTCGACCAGCTGAAGAACAAATTGGGCAGTGCGGTCATTCTGCTGGGCGGGGTTCAGGACGATAAGGTCGTCCTGGTTGCCGGCGTGACGCAGGACCTGACCTCGCGCCTGAAGGCCGGGGATCTGATGAGGCAGGCCGCTGCCGCGGTAGGTGGCAAGGGCGGTGGGCGTCCGGACATGGCCCAGGGCGGCGGTACCGATGCCGCCAAGCTGGACGAGGCGTTGGCCTTGGCCCTGCCGTTTGCTCAGCAGGCACTTTGATTACGTTGCCGGAGGCGCCTCCGGCATCTGCAGGTTGTTTGTTTAATGAATGCCCTTTGCGGGCTCTAGGCGGCTAACAATGGCTTTGATCGTACAGAAGTTTGGGGGCACCTCGGTCGGCACCGTCGAGCGAATCGAGCAGGTGGCCGAAAAGGTCAAGAAATTCCGCGACGGTGGCGATGACATTGTCGTGGTCGTCTCGGCAATGAGCGGCGAAACCAACCGTCTGATCGATCTGGCCAAGCAGATCAGCGAGCAGCCGGTTCCGCGCGAGCTGGACGTCATGGTGTCCACGGGCGAGCAGGTGACGATCGCCCTGCTGGCCATGGCGCTGATCAAGCGCGGCGTTCCGGCGGTGTCCTACACTGGCAATCAGGTCCGTATCCTCACCGATAGCGCCCACACGAAGGCGCGCATCCTGCAGATCGATGCGCAGCGCATCCAGCGCGACATCAAGGCGGGGCGTGTCGTCGTTGTGGCTGGCTTCCAGGGTGTGGACGAGAAGGGCAACATCACCACGCTGGGGCGCGGTGGCTCCGACACCACCGGCGTGGCGTTGGCGGCAGCGTTGAAGGCCGATGAATGCCAGATCTACACCGATGTGGATGGCGTCTATACCACCGATCCGCGCGTCGTTGCCAAGGCCCAGCGTCTGGACAAGATCACCTTCGAGGAAATGCTGGAAATGGCCAGCCTTGGCTCCAAGGTGCTGCAAATCCGCGCGGTTGAGTTCGCCGGCAAGTACAGTGTCCCGCTGCGTGTACTGCACAGCTTTCAGGAGGGTCCGGGTACCCTCATTACCCTTGATGAAGAGGAATCCATGGAACAGCCCATCATTTCCGGCATCGCCTTCAATCGTGACGAGGCCAAGCTGACCATCCGTGGGGTGCCGGACACGCCCGGCGTAGCGTTCAAGATTCTCGGGCCGATCAGCGCCGCGAATGTCGAAGTGGACATGATCGTGCAGAACGTCGCGCACGATAACACCACCGATTTCACGTTCACCGTGCACCGCAACGACTACAACAATGCGCTTCAGGTGCTGCAAGGGATTGCCGCCGAGATGGGCGCCCGGGAAGTCATCGGTGACACCAACATCGCCAAGGTGTCTATCGTCGGTGTCGGTATGCGTTCGCACGCGGGCGTCGCCAGCCGGATGTTCGAGGCGCTGGCCAAGGAAAACATCAATATCCAGATGATTTCGACGTCTGAAATCAAAGTTTCGGTTGTCATTGAAGAGAAGTATCTGGAACTTGCAGTACGTGCGTTGCACACCGCATTTGAGTTGGATGCGCCGGCTGGCAATACTGCGGAGTGATTCGCAGAAGGCGCGCTAGTCCGCGCCTTCTGTCGTATTGGGCCGTGCTAAAAGGAACTTTAGGCTCCCGAGCGCGGGTCAATACCTGGTGAAAGGCTCTAGCTTCATGTTTTACGGGACATTTTCCGTATTTATCTTTGCAGACTGTTTACTGAACTGAATCCGTTTAAGGAGAAAGGAATGCTGATTCTGACTCGCCGGGTAGGAGAAACCCTGATGGTGGGTGACGATGTGACTGTCACTGTGTTGGGTGTGAAAGGAAACCAGGTACGTATCGGCGTCAATGCGCCCAAGGAGGTGGCGGTGCATCGCGAGGAGATTTACCAGCGGATCCAGAAAGAGAAGGATCAGGAACCAAGCCACTAATTTTTCTGTAATTTTTGGCTTTGCAAACGGGGTAAAGATGGGTATGATGCGCCCCGTGTTGCGGAGAGGTGGCCGAGTGGCCGAAGGCGCTCCCCTGCTAAGGGAGTACACCTCAAAAGGGTGTCGGGGGTTCGAATCCCCCCTTCTCCGCCATTTTGCGTTCTAGGGTTTTTGATTCTTGCGTCAGCCTGCTTTCAGATGGAAAGCGCCACGGCAAAGTGCTTGACCATCATTGTTTACTCCCTATAATGCGCACGCTCAGCGCACTCATAGCTCAGCTGGATAGAGTACTCGGCTACGAACCGAGCGGTCGGAGGTTCGAATCCTCCTGAGTGCGCCATATTCGAATGACTGGCATCTTGCGAGTCGCTCGGGCAACCAGCAGTGATCTGGTTTATCAAGCACTTACGCACTCATAGCTCAGCTGGATAGAGTACTCGGCTACGAACCGAGCGGTCGGAGGTTCGAATCCTCCTGAGTGCGCCAATCAAGAGAAGGGCCTGCAGCGATGCAGGCCCTTTTTCGTTTTGGCGTCTAGCGCTTGCCCAGCACGCAGCCGTGTTCATCGAAGCTGACCGTGCGCACCTGCCCCTTGCCGTCCCGAAAGCGCAGGCGGTCTCTGCCGTTGGTGCTTGTGGTGCTTTCCGGTCGGCCCAGCGCGCTTTCCACGTCGCTGCGTGTCATCCCCGCACGAATGCTCTTGCTGATGATCGCGCTGCGCCGCTCGCTGCCGGTCACCCTGTTGCCGCACCCGTCGTCTTTCTCGGCAACTACCGCCACGTCGTTGCCGACCTTGCGCCCGTGATTCGTACTGCTGGCAGTCGTGGCCATGCGCACGGTCTCGTCGGAGCTGGGCTTCGGGTTGACCGCCTGTTGTCGCTCGCTGCTTTGGTCCGTGGGGCAGCCCTGCTGACTGAAAGTGACGTGCCCCGCGGTATCGATGCAGCGAAACACGCTTGCGGAAAACGCCGGATTCGCCAGCAAAAGCAGGCCAGTGCAGATCACCCACATTTTCATTGTCGTCCTCCTTGACTGAACAAGCGCCTTGCAGGCTACTCAATAAAAGCTGTCCGTACATCCGTGTCTCATTGCGCCGTGAAGGCGTCGACAGAAAAGTCGGCGTCCATACTGCTGACGTGTCTGTGTGCAAGTTGCCCGAAAGGGCTGTACTTGAGCACGTCCGGCGCGCCGCGGCGATGGTATGATTGCCGCATCTGCCCCTATGGGTCTGTGGAACAACCTTTCCTTATGGACTTACCCAGTAGCCATTCAAGTTTCCCGCTTGCCAATCACGTGAAGATTGATTGATTCCCCCGGCGCGCTCCCGGCCGGGGGTGGAGTGCGCCATGACAGAAGTAGAAGCAAAAAAGCCACAAGAGACCTTGCAGGACCGCCTGGCGCAGGTGGTCGAACTGCTGCAACGCCATCGCCTCGGTGAGGATGGCGAATACCGGCAGGACATTCTGCAGGTCGAGCCCGCCGAGAATTATGATCAGGGGCAGATCCTTGCCGAGCTGCAACGCAAGCTCGACGAGCTGCACCCTGCGGACGTCGCCCACATCCTGGAAGCATTGCCGCTCGAAGAGCGCCTGACCGTCTGGCAGCTGGTCAAGGCCGAGCGCGATGGCGACATTCTGCTCGAGGTCTCCGATGCGGTGCGGGAGACGCTGATCGCCGACATGGACGATCACGAACTGCTCGCCGCGGCCAAGGAGATGGACGCCGACGAGCTGGCCGACCTGGCCCCTGAACTGCCCCGTGATGTCGTTCATGAGCTGATGGAGAGCCTGGACGCCCAGCAGCGCGAGCGTGTGCGCTCGGCTTTGTCGTACGAGGAGGATCAGGTTGGCGCGCTGATGGACTTCGAGATGGTGACCATCCGCGAAGATGTCAGCCTGGAAGTCGTGCTGCGCTACCTGCGGCGGCTCAAGGAGCTGCCCGGCCACACCGACAAGCTGTTCGTGGTCGATTACGACGGTGTGCTCAAGGGTGTGCTGCCGATCAAGCGGCTCCTGGTCAACGATCCGGACAAGCAGGTCGCCGAGGTAATGGCCAGCGACCCGGTCACCTTCCATCCTGACGAAGACGCCTACGAGGCGGCTCAGGCGTTCGAGCGCTACGACCTGGTTTCGACACCGGTCGTCGACAAGGGAGGCAAGCTGATCGGGCGCCTGACCATCGACGAGATGGTCGACCTGATCCGCGAGGAGAGCGAAAGCGAAGTCCTCAACATGGCCGGTCTGCGCGAGGAGGAAGACATCTTCGCTTCGGTCTGGAAGTCCGTGCGCAACCGTTGGGCCTGGCTGGCGGTCAACCTGGTCACCGCATTCGTCGCTTCGCGAGTGATCGGCTTGTTCGATGGCTCGATCGAGAAGCTGGTGGCGCTGGCTGCGCTGATGCCAATTGTCGCAGGCATCGGCGGCAACTCCGGCAACCAGACGATCACCATGATCGTACGCGCCATGGCGCTGGATCAGGTGGGCACTGGGAACACCGTACGCCTGTTGCGCAAGGAGGTCGGGGTCGGTCTGGTCAATGGTCTGGTGTGGGGTGGCGTGATAGGCGCGGTAGCCTGGTGGCTTTACGGTAGCTGGTCTCTGGGCGTCGTGATGACGGCTGCGATGACCTTGAATCTGCTGCTCGCGGCGCTGATGGGCGTGCTGATTCCGATGACGCTGGCGCGACTGGGGCGCGATCCGGCGATGGGGGCCAGCGTGATGATCACGGCCATGACCGACAGTGGCGGTTTCTTCATTTTCCTCGGATTGGCGACAATTTTTCTGCTGTAGCGGCGCTTTTCGCGTCGTGTTGGGGTTTGCCTTGTTTCGTTGTTTCGGGCTAAGGTTCGGCCGTTTCGTGTGTCGCGGAACGTGTCCGAACTAACGCAGCGAATAACAAGCAGCTTGAGCTGCTGACAAGGGAACTCCCGATGACCCCCAGCCAACTCCTGCTCGAAGGCGTCGAACTCATGCTGTTCGGCATCGGTTTCGTCTTCGCATTCCTCGTTCTGTTGATCCTTTGCATTCGCCTGATGTCGTATCTGACCGGTCGCTTCGTAAGTGCACCGGCGCCTCAGGCTGCGCCTGCACCGCATGCAGGTGCTGAAACAGACGCGGACATTCTTGCAGCCATCCAGGCCGCGATTCATCAACACCGCGCGCGCCGCGGTTGACTCTGGAAAGGGAGTTCCTTCCATGACAGTTGCTAAAAAGCCGCTCGGTATCACCGATGTGGTGCTGCGTGATGCCCATCAGTCCATTCTGGCCACCCGCGTCCGGCTAGAGGACATGTTGCCTATAGCCGCCAAGCTCGATCAGGTCGGGTTCTGGTCGGTTGAGAGCTGGGGTGGAGCGACGTTCGATGCCTGTATCCGCTACCTCGGCGAGGATCCGTGGGAGCGCATCCGTGAGTTGAAGAAAGCCATGCCCAATACACGCCAGCAAATGCTGTTGCGTGGGCAGAACCTGCTGGGCTATCGCCACTATGCCGACGATGTCGTGGAGAAGTTTGTCGAGCGCGCTGCGGTCAACGGCGTCGACGTGTTCCGCGTGTTCGATGCGATGAACGATCCGCGTAATCTGGAAACGGCACTGCGTGCGGTGAAACAGCACGGCAAGCACGCCCAGGGCACCATTTCCTACACCACCAGCCCGGTGCACACCCTGGAGATGTGGGTCGATCTGGCGAAGCAGATCGAAGATATGGGCGCCGACTCCGTGGCGATCAAGGACATGGCCGGCATCCTCACCCCCTATACGGCGTTCGAACTGGTCTCGCGCCTGAAGGCCAGCCTGGCCATCCCGATCCATATGCAGTGCCACGCCACTGCCGGCTTGTCCTCGGTGGCTATTCTCAAGGCGGTGGAAGCCGGTATCGACAATGTCGACACTGCCATCTCCTCGCTGTCGATGACTTACGGTCATTCGCCGACCGAGTCGGTGGTGGCCATGTTCCAGGGTACCGAGCGCGACACTGAGCTGGACCTGGAGCTGCTGGAAGAGATTGCCGCCTACTTTCGAGAGGTGCGCAAGAAATACGCGAAGTTCGAGGGCAACCTTAAAGGCGTCGATTCGCGCATCCTGGTCGCCCAGGTGCCGGGCGGCATGCTCACCAACATGGAAAGCCAGCTCAAGGAGCAGGGCGCCCAGGACAAGTTCGATCAGGTGCTGGCTGAGATTCCGCGCGTGCGCGAGGATCTGGGCTTCATCCCGCTGGTAACCCCGACCTCGCAGATCGTTGGCACCCAGGCGGTGATCAACGTGCTCACCGGTGAGCGCTACAAGTCCATCACCAAGGAAACTGCCGGTGTACTCAAGGGCGAGTACGGCGCAGCGCCTGCTCCTTTCAACGCCGAATTGCAGGCGCGCGTGCTCGACGGCGCAGAGGTCATCACTTGCCGTCCCGCCGATCTTTTGCAGCCGGAGATGCAGCGCTTGACGGCCGAGCTCGAAGGGTTGGCCCGCGAGAAGAACATCAAGCTGGCCGAGGCTGCCATCGATGATGTCCTGACGTATGCATTGTTCCCGCAGATTGGTCTTAAGTTCCTCGAGAATCGCGGCAATCCCTCGGCGTTCGAGCCGGCACCCACCGGCAGCGAGCTGCCGGCGCGCGAGCCGGGCAAGCCCGAGGTATACACCGTCGAGGTCAATGGCAAGTCGTTCGTCGTGCAGGTCAACGAGGGGGGCGACATCGAAGGCATCAAGCAGCTCGGTGCGGATCCTGCGACCAGCGCCGCCAATGCCGGTTCGACTGCAGCAGCCGTTCCGTCTGGTGGCGAGCCGCAGGCAGCACCGCTGGCCGGCAACATATTCAAGGTGTTGGTGCAGCCTGGGCAGCTCGTTCAGGAGGGCGACTTGGTGGTGATTCTCGAAGCCATGAAAATGGAAACCGAGATCCGTGCGTTCAAGGCCGGTACCGTTGCCTCGGTCAACGTCAAGGTTGGCGACGCGGTTTCGGTCGGCGACAGCTTGTTGAGCATCGCTTAAGGGGAGTCGCATGGATAAGTTGCTCAAGCTGTGGCAGGGAACCGGTCTTTATCACCTCGAGCCCGGGCAGGCGCTGATGATCCTCGTCTGCCTGGGGCTGATCTATTTGGCGATCCGCAAGGGTTTTGAGCCGCTGTTGCTGATTCCGATCGGTTTCGGCGGCATCCTGGCGAACATCCCGGTGGCGAACATGGGTGAAGGAGCTGGCATCCTGCACCTGTTCTATGAGGTCGGCCTGCCGACCAGCGTGTTTCCGCTGCTGATCTTCATGGGTGTCGGAGCAATGACCGATTTCGGTCCGATGCTGGCCAATCCGAAGACGCTGTTGCTCGGGGCGGCAGCCCAGTTCGGTATCTTCGCCACCCTGCTCGGTGCGCTGGCGCTGACTGCGCTGGGAATCCCGGGAATGGAGTTCACGCTGCGTGAGGCGGCCTCCATCGCGATCATCGGCGGTGCGGACGGCCCGACGTCGATCTTCGTGACCTCCAAGCTTGCGCCTGAACTGTTGGGGCCGATTGCCGTGGCGGCTTATTCCTACATGGCGCTGGTTCCGCTGATACAACCTCCGATCATGCGTGCGCTGACCACCAAGGAAGAGCGTGCCATCGTCATGATGCAGCTGCGCCATGTCAGCCAGGCGGAGAAAATCGTTTTTCCGTTGGTCCTCTGCATTCTGGTTGGCTTGTTGCTGCCGGATGCGGCGCCCCTGGTGGGCATGTTCGCTTTCGGCAACCTGCTGCGCGAATGCGGCGTTGTGGATCGTCTGGCCGATACGTCGCGCAACGCGCTGATCAATATCGTCACCATTGCGCTGGGCCTGACGGTGGGTTCGAAGCTGTCGTCCGAGGCGTTTCTGCAAATGAAGACGCTGGGGATTCTGGTCTTGGGGATGGTGGCCTTCTGTGGCGGTACGGCGGCGGGCATTTTCATGGCCAAGGTGATGAATCGCTTCAGCCAGAACAAAATCAACCCGCTCATCGGTTCCGCCGGTGTTTCGGCCGTGCCGATGGCGGCGCGCGTTTCGAATAAGGTTGGTCTGGAGGCTAATCCGCAGAACTTCCTGTTGATGCATGCCATGGGGCCAAACGTGGCGGGCGTCATTGGCTCTGCGGTAGCCGCAGGCGTGCTCCTCAACTTCGTCGGCTAGCGCCGCATGTCCTGTGTTCCTCAGGCGGCCTCTTTCTGAGGTGCGTCTGAGGTGACCTTGTTCACCTCTTTCCCTTCCGATCAAGCAGTCGAATGGTCAGTGTCCGCCCGATGCGTGGTCGCTGATGGCGGCTCCTGCGTCAGTGCTTTTTCATCGGGCATTGCCATCATGCAAGCGGTGGCTTCGTGCCAAGCGGCTTGGTTGGCTGGGGAGGCAGGCAGATAGAAGGGGTGCGGCGGGGGGGAGGGGAGGGTGCTGGCCAGGTGAGGCCGTGGATGCATGGACAGGGGCCTGTCACGCCCCTGTCCAGTTGCTGTCAGTCTTCCTTGGCGAGCTCGGTATCCTGAGCGATCAGCGCGATCAAGGCGTTCTGCTGTCGGTGAGCCAGCTGACGGAAACGCTGGAGCAGCTCTCGTTCATGCAGTGACAGCTCAGGACTGTCCAAACGCATGCTCAGATCGTCGTCCAGAGCGCCTTCCTGCAGCAGGCTTTGCTCCAGGCGGGCGATGATTTCCGAGTTCATGCTGCGGTGATGATTACGCGCTACCTCAGCGATGCGTTCGCGCATGCCATCGGGAAGCCGAACCACGAATTTGTCAGCCGTGCGGCTGGAATAAACTGCCTGTTTCATAGGGCGCATAATTAACCGGTTAGTCAGGTGGGCGTGCTGGCGTATTGCCGGGGTAGTCACCGGTCTGACAACCACCAGTACTCGCTGTTCCGTCGACCAAGGGAAAAAATAGAAGACGGCTTCATGGCGCCAATTGTACGACGAATCGATGATTAGTAAAGTGGTTGTGCTATCAAAGTGCCTTTACTGTGATGCAGTCCATTTTCCACAGCGGGGTTGAATCAACGCAGTACCGGATCGAACTTTATTTTGCGCCCGATCATCAGGGCTATCAGGAACAGCGTCCCAAAGACTCCGATGCCCGCCTTGCAAGCGGCAGCTAGCGCGCCCGGCTCCTGTATTTCTGCGAATGCACCATACACACAGGCCGCGGTGAGCAGTAGGCAAGTCAATGCGAACTTGGACATGAATATCTCCTTTGCGGAACGATCCGCTCAAAATCCAATCCCTTAAAAGACCCAGCGTTGCGGCTGAGCCAATGTGCTGCCCTGGGCGGCGCTCAGGGTCGTGATCTGGGCCTTTTCAGCGAACTGCACGCGCTGAGTGGAAACTTGCGGGGTGGGCTCGTATTGATGCGCTTGCGGTTCGGCTGCTGGCATTTGCATCGCCGCCAGCGCGGCCAGTGCGAACCCAGTACTCAGGAGGGAAACCGGCTTGATCATGAGCGTCATCCTTCGCGTCACATTTGATTGTCTTTCATATTGCACGCGCTGTGCCAAGCCTGAATTGCTTTTAAGTCCTTTAAAATCAATGGCTTAGGTTAGCGTGTGTCAGAGGCGAGCTTGCGCTTTGCACGGATGCACGCCGCGACCAATGCAATTTGCATGATGACAAATCCCGGCCGAGACAGGGTTCCGAAGGTGGCGGGTGAGCAGTGTTGGCCCCACGAACGACATGACAAAGCGCATCTGGCTCGCTAACATGCCGGCCGCGCAATCAGTCCCAGTAGCTCAATTGGATAGAGCATCCCCCTCCTAAGGGGAAGGTTGTGAGTTCGAACCTCGCCTGGGACGCCATCAAAGGCTGCATGACGAGGCAAAGCCGCAGCGGGCGGCTCGCCAGCTGGCAAGCGCTGCAGGGCTAGTTGGTGGGGTAACTAGGGTGCGGTAGATGATTAGCCGAATGGCGAGTCGGTATTGTCGCGGCGTGCATCGCGCTGTAGCTGGTAGACCAATCGTTCGATCTGCCGTTGGGTCAATCCGCTAAGGCGGTGGAAGCGCAGCCCGCACATGGTCATATCCAGCTTTTCATCGACCACCAGGTGGCGGAGTTCGACTTCCGTCTGAATGGTTCCGATCGGGAGCTTGGCGGCCAGTTCATAAACCTGGCCTGTCTGCAGATTACCCTGATTGCCTTTGATGCTCAGTTTGCAGCCCGTTGCGGAGATATCGAGCAGGCGGCCTTCCAATGCATTTCGTACCGCTGCGCCGCCTAGCTGGGCGGTGACGGCAAGCTCTTTCAGCTGCGCGCGATAAGCGTTGCGGCGCTGATGATAGGTCAGTTCGGCAGGGGTAGGGATCCAGTAGCAACGTGCCCCATCTATTTCTCCAAGATGCACGTCTTGCTGGCTTGTCCAGAAGATGCGCGCGCCTTCGTAGAAGCCTTCGACATGAACTGCTTCGCCCTGCAGGAGCAGTCTCTCGCCATCGTTGGGGATAAGCTCGTCGAGGGCGATCCAGCCGGTTTCGCGGTTCATCTCGACCAGATAACTCTGGTATCGCTGGCTGCGCTCGTGGAAGCGCAGTGTCAGGGGAATATTGTTATCCAGCAGGGGACGCAGATTGGCGTAGATCTCTAGCGGTGCCGTCAGTACCTTGGGCGGTTGCGGGCCCTCGTCACCAAAAAATGAGTTAGACACGGTCCGGTGTTCTCCGGCGCATTGTTATCACCATCGCGTGGCGTCCTTGTAGCGGTCTATCGTCAGGCTTGGCTGAGAGGTCGTTGCTGCTTGCTCTTGGACGCTCCGCCTCGATTGTCATACAGGTCGGGAGTATCGTCCTTGCCCTGGAGTATGTGCAGCATGCTACCCAAGGCGCTCTGGTTGGCGCGTATCAGCCGGCCATTGCGCTCGTTGGCGCTACGGCAGCTTTCCAGTTCGGCTTCGAGCGTGCGGGCTTGTTCGAGAATGGTCTCGCCGCTCGGTGAGCCACTGACTGCGGCCTGCAGGCCATTGCGATCAGGTGTCAGTTGTTGTCCGGTCAGCCACTGACTGCGCTGGGCGCCATGCTGGCCGAGCAGTGCCAGCAAAGGCTGCTTTTTTGTCAGGATCGCTTCAAGCCCAGCAAGATCACGGTTGCCCAGAGCAGCAAACTCCTCATCGATAAGCTCAAGGAGTTGATGTGCAATGCCGATATCTTCGGTTAGCTGCTCAAGCAGGGCTGTTTCGTGCATTTCGGTCTCTGGGCTTGCTCGCGTTAGTCGGGCTCAGGCTCAGCGTTGCGTCTCGAACGCCAGCAGCTTGGCTGCTACGCGCTGGTTGTCGACTTTATAAGAGCCGTCTGCAATCGCTGCTTTCAGTTTTTCTACGCGCTCTTGGTCTACAGCGGGTTGATCAGCCAATTTGTCGGCCGCTTGCTGCAGGCGTTGAGCTTCAGGGCTCAGTTGAACGGTGTCGCTGGCATTGCCGCTGACGGTGCTGGTTTTCGTTGCCTCGCTTGCCGGACCTTGCTGCGGGTTGGCTGCGCGTTCGCTACCTTGCACACCGTTGCGCCCGCTGGGGGCATTCAGTGGGCTGTTGGGCCGATTGAAGTCGATGACCATGATGCAAACCTCGAAGGAATCAGGACGCTTGCCATGTGTTCGGCAACAGTGATGGAAACTTTAGCGTTTTTTTCCTGGGTACACATCGGAAAACTGTTGAATCCCGGTTACATCGCGACCTCCACCTGGCCGGGGCCGGTTACTCTGGCCTTGATCGTGCGGCCCGAACGCTGATTCTTGACAGGAATCTGCTTGCCCGGAGCGCCATCAGCCATTGCCTCGCCGGGCATGCGTACGCTGATCGAACCCGTCTTGGCGGTGATGACGACCTGATCCCCCTTGCGGACAACCTTGGCCATCGCCAGCTGATTGGGTGTGATCACCTGATCGGGTTGCACCGGGCGGGTAAGCTTGTTGCCCAGGGCCTCGTCCATTCGGGTCAAATAGCCTTGATTGAGCGCCGACACATCCCGCTCGGCGAGGCTGACATCCGCTTGGCTCAGCACCGTGTCGCGTAGAAGGGATCTGTTTGCGACGATCACCTCGCGATACAGGCGCACCTGCGCCGGTACGAAAACCGACCACGGGCTGCTGCCTTCGCAACTTACCCTTACCGTGACACGTCCAACGGGAGCGGTGGTTCCGCCAAGGCTGGCGGCGAGCGGCTGATCGCAAGGGTTGAGGCGCAGCCTAGGGTCCAATCGATTGACGCTGATCTCATGCCGGGCGGTGATTGCGCTGCGGATCAAATACTCGCCAACCGTGCGCTCAAGAAACTGCTCGGTCACGTCGATAAGCTGTTCAGGATGTGACATGGTTGACGCGTGGGCGAGTGAGCCCGTCGCGCAAAGTACTAGTAGCAGCGCAATCCGGCACAGCGCCAGATCGGCGCGTCGGAAAATGGTCATAAGGACGTTCATATCCCAACCAAAGCAAGGGGCGTGCCGCGTCTGAATCGTTCGGCCCCGTAATCTGCAAGCAGAGAGGAACTGGCATGGCCGGTGTATTGGATTCGGTTAACCAGCGTACCCAATTGGTGGGACAGAACCGTCTGGAGCTGTTGCTGTTTCGCCTCGATGGCGAGCAGCTCTATGGCATCAACGTTTTCAAGGTGCGGGAAGTGCTGCAGTGCCCGCGCCTGACGATCATGCCCAAGTGTGGTCGAGTGGTTCGTGGTGTGGCCAGCATCCGCGGTAGCACGCTGCCGATCCTGGATCTTTCGCTAGCGACCGGTAAGTCGGCGCTGATGAATCTTGAAAATTCGTTCGCAGTAATCACCGAATACAACAACAGGACGCTGGGTTTTCTGGTGAGTTCTGTCGAGCGGATCGTCAATCTGAACTGGGAGGCCATTCTGCCTCCTCCGCGCGGTGCTGGGCGCGATCATTACCTGACCGCTGTGACGCACATCGACAACAAGCTGGTGGAAATCATCGATGTCGAGAAGGTGCTGGCGGAAGTTGCGCCTACCTCGGAAGAGGTTTCGCCGGAAGTGGTGGACGACGATACTCGCGCCAAGGCGCTGTCGTGTCGCGTCCTGGTTGTGGATGACTCGTCGGTCGCGCGCAAGCAGATTACCCGCTGCCTGGAGAACATTGGTATCGAGGTCGTCAAGCTCAACGACGGCCGCGAGGCACTCAATTACCTGAAGCGGATGGCCGACGAGGGCAAGAATCCGGCGGAAGAGTTTCTGATGATGATTTCCGATATTGAAATGCCGGAAATGGATGGCTATACCCTGACTACCGAGGTGCGACACGATCCGCGCATGCATGCAATGCATATACTCCTGCATACTTCCCTTTCCGGTGTGTTCAACCAGAACATGGTGAAGCGAGCGGGGGCGGATGATTTCCTCGCCAAGTTCCAGCCTGATGATCTTGCTGCTCGGGTGGCCGAGCGGATCAGGCAGGCGGATGCAAACTGAGGCTAGCTCCTCTCATGATGGTGAGGCTTTATTGGTGTCAGTCGATCTGGATTTCGAGCAGTTCCGGGTATTTCTTGAAAAGACATGCGGCATCCTGCTGGGCAGCAACAAGCAGTATCTGGTATCCAGCCGCCTGAACAAGCTGATGGAACAGCAGGGCATCAAGACGCTTGGTGATCTGGTCAGAAAGATTCAGGCGCAGCCACGCAGCGGTTTGCGCGAAGCGGTTGTCGACGCGATGACGACCAACGAAACGCTGTGGTTCCGGGATACCTATCCGTTCGAGGTGCTGAAGAGCCGCGTGCTGCCAGAGATGCTCAAGGCCGGTTCCGGGCAGCGTCTGCGTATCTGGTCGGCGGCCTGCTCGTCCGGGCAGGAGCCTTATTCGCTGTCCATGGCGATCGACGAGTACGAGCGCAGCAATCCGAGTCAGCCAAAGACGGGCATCCAGATCGTCGCAACGGAGCTGTCCGGGGCAATGCTGGCTGCGTCCAAAGCGGCGGAGTACGACAGCCTGGCGATTGCCCGTGGGTTGTCCTCGGATCGCCTGCAGCGCTACTTCGATGTCAAGGCGCCGGGTCGGTGGGCGGTCAAGCCCGCCATCCGATCGCGAGTCGAGTTCAGGGTGCAGAACCTGCTGGATAGCTATGCGGCACTGGGCAAGTTCGACATCGTGTTCTGTCGCAACGTGCTGATCTATTTTTCCGCCGATGTGAAGAAGGACATCCTCAAGCGTATTCACACGACGTTGCGACCAGGTGGCTATCTCTTCCTTGGCGCGTCCGAAGCGCTCAATGGTCTTCCCGAGCTGTACCAGATGATTCAGTGCAGCCCAGGCATCATCTACAAGGCCAAGTGAACCTCACTTGGCGGCAGAAAACCGTCATGCAAGGTGGCGGTCTGCGGCAATAAAGCGGTAATGGCTTGCCGCTTTTGACGCGACCGGCGATACCGCCAGGTTGGAAGTCCTTGAAAATCAGCGATTTGTGTTTGATGGCATGAGCTTTGCTGGAGTATGCGCAAGCAGACTTGTATCCGGCAGAGGGCCAGACATGAGCATCAGTTTCGACAAGGCACTTGGCATCCACGAAAAGGCGCTGGGCTTTCGCTCCCAGCGTGCAGAGGTGCTGGCCAACAACATCGCCAACGCCGATACCCCCAACTACAAGGCCCGCGATCTGGATTTCAGCAGCGTGCTCGCCGAGCAATCTGCTCGTAGCCAGGGCGGCTTCGGCGTCGCCCGGACCAGTGAAAGGCACATTGCCGCCGAGGGGCTGGAGATCGCTGATGCCTCGCTGCGCTTTCGCACGCCGGCGCATCCGTCTCTCGATCAGAACACCGTCGATCTGCAGATCGAGCAATCCAACTACGCGAAGAACGCTGTGGACTTCCAGGCGAGCTTCACCCTGCTCAATAGCAAGTTCAAAGGGCTGATGAGCGCCCTGCGCGGCGAATAAAGGAGTGTCTCATGTCTCTTAGCAGCGTTTTCAACATTGCCGGCAGCGGCATGAGTGCCCAGAGCACTCGGCTGAACACCATTTCCAGCAACATCGCCAACGCCGAGACCGTTTCGTCAAGCGTCGATCAGACCTACCGGGCGCGTCATCCGGTATTCGCCACGGTCTTCCAACAGGCCAACGGTCAGCCCGACCAGTCGCTGTTCGCCGGTCAGGACCAGGCCGGGGTTGGTGTTCAGGTGCTGGGTGTAGTCGAGGACCAGAGCGAGCTGCAGGCCCGCTACGAGCCCAATCATCCGGCTGCCGACGAGGCCGGTTACGTCTATTACCCGAACGTCAACGTGGTGGAAGAGATGGCCGACATGATCTCGGCCAGTCGTGCCTTCCAGACCAACGCCGAGCTGATGAACACGGCCAAGACCATGTTGCAGAAAGTGCTGACGCTGGGTCAGTGATAGTTACGAGAGCGCAATTATGAGCACTACGAACGGCGTCGGTGGAACCGGCTCGATACTGGATCAGTACCAGTTCGGCGAAAAGCGCGAAGCCAAGGGTAACGACCTCGGCAAGAACGAGTTTCTTGAGTTGCTGGTGGCCCAGTTGAACAACCAGAACCCGTTGGAGCCGCAGGAAAACGGCGAGTTCATCGGTCAGCTGGCGCAGTTCAGCACCGTGGAAGGCGTCGAGAAGCTCAACTCGAGCATGCAGACGATCCTGTCCGGCTACCAATCGTCCCAGGCGCTGCAGGCCTCGTCGCTGGTAGGACGCAAGGTCATCGTGCCGACTGACAAGGCAGTGGTCGATACCAGCGAAACCTTCAAGGCGAGCCTGGTATTGCCGACCTCCAGCAGCAACGTATTCGTGAATATCTACGACAGCACGGGTGCTTCGGTCGCGCGCGTGAACATGGGCCAGCAGCAAGCCGGCAACGTGTCCTTCATGTGGGATGGCAAAGATGCCAGTGGCAATGTCTTGCCGCCTGGTACCTATCGCTTCGAGGCGCAGGCTACCTATCAGGGCGAAACCAAAGGGCTTTACACCTTGCTGCCGGCGAACGTCGACAGCGTCACGCTTGGGCAGAACGGCGGGGAGCTGATGCTCAACCTTGCCGGTATCGGCAGCATCGGCCTCTCCCAGGTCCAGATCATCGGACAATAACCGCCGGCACCTCGGCAAAGGAGTAATTCCATGTCCTTCAATATCGGTCTGAGCGGCCTGCGTGCCGCGAGCAAGGACCTCAACGTCACTGGTAACAACATCGCCAACGCCGGCACCGTGGGCTTCAAGCAATCGCGCGCGGAGTTTTCCGACGTCTACGCGGCGTCCGTCCTCGGCACGGGCAAGAACCCGCAGGGCAGCGGTGTGCTGATGTCCAACATCTCCCAGCAGTTCAACCAGGGCAATATCAACTACACCCAGAACGCGCTGGACCTGGCCATCAACGGCAACGGCTTTTTCCAGGTTTCCAATAACGGTGCGGTGAGCTACACCCGCGCCGGTTACTTCGGTACGGATCGCGAAGGTTTTCTGGTCGACAACTTCGGCTACAAGCTGCAGGGTTTTCCGGTGGACAACAACGGCAACCTGCAAAATGGCGTCGTTGGCAACCTGCAGGTCCAGACGACCAACCAGGCGCCGAAAGCTACCAGCCAGATCAATACGGCCTTCAACCTGAACTCGACCCAGAAAGCCCCTGCGACCTGGCAGGCATCCTATGATGCCGAGTACCAGAGCTGGATCAGCAACCCGGCAAACGTTGCCGATGTCGCGGCACCGACCGCTGCCGAAAGGGCGCAGGCGGCGGCCTATGCTGCCACGCAGGCCAGTGGCACGTTCAACCCCGCCGATCCAACCACCTACAACAGCTCGACGTCGCTGAATATCTACGACTCCCAAGGCAATGCGCACGTCATGACGCAGTACTTCGTCAAGACCAGCGCCAATACCTGGGACATGAAGGTGCTGATCGACGGTCGCAACCCGGCCGATCCGGCGCAGGAGCCGCCGCAGCCGTATGTGATGGGGCTGACTTTCGATGCGTCGGGAGCGCTTACATCCGTTGACAATGGCGGTTCGGCACTCTTCAGCGTTGCGCCGGATCTGAAGGTGACGCTGAACTCCGCGACCGGCAATCCGCCAACCGGAGGCTGGATTCCGGCAATTTCCAACGGTGCCACTCCGGCGACCTGGTCCGCCAATGGTGCATTGGCCAATCCGGGCGGCATCGTGCTGGACTTTTCCAAGTCGTCGCAGTACGCCAGTGCCTTCGCCGTGAACAGCGTCGCGCAGGACGGTTACACCACCGGCGAGCTGGCCGGCCTGGAGATCGACGACACCGGCGTGATCTTCGCGCGGTATACCAACGGACAGTCGAAGGTGCAGGGGCAGATCATCCTGGCCAACTTCGCCAACGTCCAGGGCTTGACTCCCGTGGGCAAGACCCAGTGGGTACAGTCGTTCGAATCAGGCGAACCGGTAGTGGGTACACCTGGTTCCGGAACGCTCGGTGCGCTCCAGGCTGGAGCGCTGGAAGACTCCAACGTCGAGTTGTCGGACCAGCTGGTCAATCTGATCGTTGCGCAGCGCAACTACCAGGCCAACGCCAAGACCATCGAGACCGAAAGCGCGATAACCCAGACGATCATCAATCTGCGTTGATAGGTACGGCAGCGGAAGATTGCCGCCGACGGCAGTATTCCGCCGCTCTTGCCAGAGGAGGCCCTTCGGGGCCTTCTTGCTTTTCGAAAAACCTATCAGAATCAAGCAGTTGAATGATGCTGTCCGGAGTGGCATGCGCCTTGCATTTTTGCTCATCAACAGAATCGCTAGTGTCAAACTCGCGTCTCGGAGAAGTCGATGGACAAGATGCTCTACGTGGCCATGACCGGTGCCAGCCAGAACGCGCGGGCCCAGCAGGCTCATGCCAACAATCTGGCGAACATTTCCACTACCGGTTTTCGCCGTGACTTCGAGCAGGCCCGCTCGATGCAGGTTTTCGGCGACAGCCATCCGGCGCGCGTCTATGCGATGTCGGAGCGTCCGGGCACCGATTTTACTCCGGGGACCTTGCAGGAGACCGGTCGGGATCTGGATGTGGCCGTCGAAGGGCAGGGCTGGATCGCCGTGCAGGCTCCGGATGGGAGCGAGGCTTATGTCCGTACCGGCAGCCTGAATATTGACGTGCTGGGCATGTTGCGCACCGCCGATGGCATGCCGGTGATGGGCAATGGCGGGCCGATCGCCATTCCGCCGGAGGAAAAGGTGGATGTCGGCCATGACGGCACCATCAGCATCCGTGCCTTGGGTGAGGATCCGAACATCGTGGTTACCGTGGACCGCATCAAGCTGGTCAATCCCGATCCGCAACAGCTGGAAAAGGGAACCGATGGCCTGATCCGGCTCAAGAGTGGCCAGCCGGTAGAGGCGGACGGGAACGTACGGGTCGTGTCGGGCTTTCTCGAAACGAGCAACGTGAACGCGGTTTCCGAAATGACTTCCATCCTGGCGCTGTCCCGCCAGTTCGAACTGCACGTAAAGATGATGCGCACCGCCGAAGATGATGCGGCTGCCATGGCGCGCGTACTGCAACTCAGCTAATAGCGTAGCGCCGGCGGCGCACGAGGAGAAAGCTCATGCTTCCAGCACTTTGGGTCAGCAAGACGGGTCTGTCCGCCCAGGACATGAACCTGACGACCATTTCCAATAACCTGGCCAACGTTTCCACGACCGGCTTCAAGCGCGACCGTGCCGAGTTCCAGGATCTGCTCTATCAGATCCGTCGTCAGCCCGGCGGCCAGTCCAGTCAGGACAGCGAACTGCCGTCCGGCCTGCAACTGGGTACCGGTGTACGCATCACCGGTACGCAGAAAATCTTCACCACCGGCAGCCTGCAAACCACTGAGCAGCCGCTGGATATGGCCATCAATGGGCGTGGTTTCTTCCAGGTGCTGCTGCCGGATGGCACCGTGTCCTACACCCGAGACGGTAGTTTCCATCTGAGTTCCGATGGCCAGCTGGTGACCTCCAACGGCTATGCGCTGGAGCCCGCCATCGTTGTTCCGCCGGAAACCCAGACCTTCACCGTTGGTGAGGACGGCACCGTCTCGGTGACCACCGTGGGCAATCCGCAGCCGCAGATCATTGGCAACATCCAGACCGCCGACTTCATCAACCCGGCCGGTCTGCAAGCCATGGGCAGCAACCTGTTCCTCGAGACCGCTGCCAGCGGCGCGCCGCAGGTCAGCACGCCGGGGCTCAATGGTCTGGGCACCGTGCTGCAGAACACCCTGGAAAACTCCAACGTCAGCGTCGTTGAGGAGCTGGTGAACATGATCACCACTCAGCGCGCCTACGAGATGAATTCCAAGGTCATTTCCACCGCGGACCAGATGCTGTCGTTCGTGACGCAGCAGCTCTGATCGCGGGTTCGCCGTTGTTTGCGGGTAGGCACCATGTCCCCCCGCTGTAGTTTCGATGGCCTGTCATGGCTTGAGGTGTTTATGAGCCGTTTGTTGATTGTTGTTTCGATGTCTTCTGCCCTGGCGCTGGTTGGATGTGTTGCTCCTGCGCCGAAACCGAACGATCCGTACTACGCGCCGGTGCTGCCACGCACGCCGTTGCCGGCTGCGCAGAACAATGGCGCGATCTACCAGGCGGGCTTTGAAACCAACCTCTACGACGACCGCAAGGCTCATCGGGTTGGTGACATCATCACCATTACCCTCAACGAGCGGACCCAGGCCAGCAAGAACGCGACGTCGAAACTCTCGAAGGACAGCAGCGCGAACATAGGTCTCGGCTCGCTGTTTGGCGGCGCGGTGTCCATGGCCAACCCTCTGACCGGCAACTCAATGAACCTGGGAGCCGAGTACGAGGCGTCGCGCGACACCTCCGGCTCTGGCCAGGCAGGGCAGAGCAACAGCCTGTCCGGCTCCATTACTGTCACCGTTTCCGAAGTGCTGCCTAACGGCATCCTTGCCGTGCGCGGCGAGAAGTGGATGACGCTCAATACCGGTGACGAACTGGTGCGTATCGCAGGTCTGGTTCGCGCGGACGATATCTCCACCGACAACACCGTGCCGTCCACCCGTATTGCCGATGCGCGCATCACCTACTCGGGCACCGGCGCCTTTGCCGATGCCAGCCAGCCGGGCTGGCTCGACCGTTTCTTCATGAGCCCGATGTGGCCCTTCTGACCGGAGCTGATGCCATGTGGAAAAAACTGCTTCTGCTCGCGGGTTCACTCATGCTCTGCAGCGCTGCTCAGGCCGAGCGGCTGAAGGATGTCGCGACCATTCACGGTGTGCGCAGCAACCAGCTGATCGGCTATGGCCTGGTCGTTGGCCTGAATGGCAGCGGTGACCAGACCACCCAAACGCCGTTCACCGTGCAGACCTTCAACAACATGCTGGCGCAGTTCGGCATCAAGGTGCCGGCCGGCGGCAATATCCAGTTGAAGAACGTCGCCGCGGTGTCGATTCATGCCGAGCTGCCACCCTTCGCCAAGCCGGGGCAGACAATCGACATCACCGTATCGTCCATCGGTAATGCCAAGAGTCTGCGTGGCGGCAGCCTGCTGATGGCGCCCCTGAAGGGGATCGATGGCAACGTCTATGCCGTTGCTCAGGGCAACCTGGTTGTCGGCGGCTTTGACGCCAGTGGCGCCGATGGATCGCGCATTACCGTCAATTCGCCGTCGGCTGGACGCATCCCCGGTGGTGCCACGGTCGAGCGACCGGTGCCGAGTGGCTTCAATCAGGGCAATACGCTGACGCTGAACCTCAATCGCCCGGATTTCACCACGGCGAAGAACATCGTCGATCAGATCAATGACCTGCTCGGCCCGGGCGTGGCTCAGGCGCTGGATGGCGGTTCGATCAGCGTGACTGCGCCGCTGGATCCGAGTCAGCGGGTGGATTACCTGTCGATTCTGGAGAACCTCGAGGTCGAGGTCGGCCAGGCGGTGGCCAAGGTCATCATCAACTCGCGTACCGGCACCATCGTCATTGGCCAGAACGTGCGGGTTCAGCCGGCCGCGGTTACCCACGGCAGCCTGACGGTCACCATTACCGAAGACCCGCAGGTGAGCCAGCCCGAGCCGTTCTCCGATGGGCAGACCGTGGTAGTACCCAACTCGAAGGTGAAAGCCGAAGAGGAAGCCAAGCCGATGTTCAAATTCGGCCCGGGCACCACGCTGGATGAGATCGTCCGGGCGGTGAACCAGGTGGGTGCTGCGCCCAGCGACCTGATGGCCATTCTCGAAGCCCTGAAGCAGGCTGGCGCGCTGCAAGCCGATCTGATCGTGATCTAAGGATTAGCGACATGGAAAACCGACTCGGCAGCGGGGCCCGCGCCCTCGACAGCGGCAGTTACAATGATCTCAATCGACTCAGCCAGCTCAAGGTCGGCAAGGACCGGGATGGCGAGGAGAACGTGCGCAAGGTTGCGCAGGAATTCGAGTCGCTGTTTCTGAACGAGATGCTCAAGTCGATGCGCTCGGCTACCGAGGTGCTGGCCAAGGACAACCCGCTGAACAGCCAGGCGACCAAGCAGTACCAGGACATGTACGACCAGCAACTGTCGGTCAGTCTCTCGAAGGAGGGCGGCGGCATCGGGCTTGCTGACGTACTCGTGCGCCAGCTGAGCAAGCAGACCGAGACGGTGACCCGCAACAACCCGTTCGCTCAGGTCGCACGAACCGAGGGCGCGGCCTGGCCGAGCAAGCCGGCGGCGGCTGCGGTCGAGTCCGGCCGGGATGACTCGCGCCTGCTCAATCAGCGTCGACTGGCTCTGCCGGGCAAGGCGAGCGATCGCCAGCTGGCCAACGTATCGGCTACCGCGCCGACGACAACCGGCGAAGGCGCGCAGCCGCTGGTCAATGTCGACTGGAAGCCCGCCACGGCGTTCGTTCCGCCGAAAGACCGGCCATTGACGGTCAATGGCGTGGAGAAGAGCGCGCCCAATTCACCGAGCAAGACGCGCTTCAGTTCTTCCGAAGAGTTCATTACCACCATGTTGCCGATGGCCGAGAAGGCGGCCGAGCGCCTGGGTATCGAACCGCGATTCCTGGTAGCGCAAGCCGCGCTGGAAACCGGCTGGGGCAAGTCCATGATCCGCCAGGCCGATGGCAGCAACAGCCACAACCTGTTCGGTATCAAGGCCACTGGCTGGAAAGGCGCCTCTGCCACCGTAATGACCACCGAGTACGTCAACGGCAAGGCAACCCGCGAGAAGGCGGGGTTTCGCGCGTACGACTCGTTCGAGCAGAGCTTCGATGATTTTGTCAGCCTGCTGGAGAACAACGACCGCTATCGGACCGCTATCCAGGTCGCGAGCAACACGGGTGATTCGGAGCGTTTCGTCAAGGAACTGCAGAAAGCCGGCTACGCCACCGATCCCCAGTACGCCCGCAAGATCACCCAGATCGCGCGCAAGATGCAGACCTATCAGACCGTTGCCGACGCGAATTCGGTGCCCGCGATGCGGACCAGAGGCTAAATCATGGCTGACCTATTGAGCATTGGCCTTTCCGGCCTGGCCGCCAGCAAGACCCAGCTGTCCATCACCGGCCACAACATCACCAACGTCAACACGCCTGGCTATAGCCGGCAGGACGCAACCCAGGCTACCCGCTCGCCGCAGTTCAGCGGCGCCGGCTATATCGGTTCTGGCACGACGCTGGTCGACGTGCGTCGCACCTACAGCGAATTCCTGACCAGCCAGCTGCGCAGCAGCACATCGCTGAATCGCGACGTCGAGGCTTACAAGAGCCAGATCGATCAACTCGATTCGCTGCTGGCCGGCACCACCACCGGGATCACGCCCTCGCTGCAGAAGTTCTTCTCGGCCTTGCAAACGGCTGCCGAAGATCCGGCGAACATCCCGGCACGCCAACTGGTTCTGGCGGAGGCAGAAGGCCTGGCCAGGCGCTTCAACACGGTCTATGACCGGCTCTCCGAGCAGAACAATTTCACCAACAAGCAGATGGCCGCGGTGACCGACCAGGTCAATCGTCTGGCGGGCAGCATTGGCAGTCTGAACGAAGCGATTGCCATCGCGGCGGCCAACGGCAAGCAGCCGAACGACCTGCTCGATGCCCGTGATGAAGCCGTCCGCCAGCTGTCGGGCTATATCGGCGTGACCGTTGTCCCGCAGGATGACAGCAGCTTCAACGTTTTCATCGGCAGCGGTCAGCCGCTGGTGGTTGGCAGCAAGGTGGCGCGTCTCGAGGTAGTGCCGGGGCAGGGCGATCCCAACCGCCATGAGGTGCAGTTCATCAGCGGCGGTTCACGGCAAGGCATCACTTCGCAGATTACCGGCGGCGAGCTGGGCGGCTTGATTCGCTATCGCGAGGAAGTGCTGGACTCCACCATGAACTCGCTCGGCCGGCTGGCGCTGTCAGTGAGTGATCAGGTCAATGCTCAGCTTGGGCAGGGTCTCGATCTCAAGGGGCAGGTCGGTTCGGCGCTGTTTGGCAACTACAACGATCCGGCGCTGGCCAAGTTGCGTGTCAATGCGTTCGTGGGCAACAGCAACGCGCAGCCGCTGATGAATATCACCGATACCAGCGTGCTCACCACCAGCGACTATCTGATGGAGTATGACGGTAGCAGCTACAAGGTGAGGCGCCTGAGCGACAACCAGTTGATGACCGTGGCGGAAAATCCCGTTGGGACGTTGTCCTTCACGGACAAGAATGGACGGGATCAGGGCTTCCAGGTCGTCTTGGGAAATCCCGCTCCGACAGCGGGGGACAAGTTCAGCCTGCAGCCGACCCGCCGTGGCGCGTCCGATATCAAGGCGACGCTGGATCAGGCCGACCAACTGGCCTTCGCCGCCCCGGTACGAGCGCAGAGCACGCTGCAGAACAGTGGGACAGGGGCCATCGGCCAGCCGAACCTGCTGTCCGCCCCGTCGCCCATCGACCCCGCTGCGTTGGCCGCGGCCTTCGAGGGGCTGACGCTGACCTATGATGGCAGCGGGCTGACGCTTCCGGCTCCGGCGCCAGCAGGGTTGGTGCTGTCGCCGTCCACCGTGACTGCCGGCCAGACCAATACACTGAACCTGACGCTGACCACCGGAACGGCACCCAACGAGCAGCAATACAGTTTCGAGTTCACGCTGAGCGGCAGGCCCGCCGCAGGCGACACCTTCACCTTCAACTACAACCAGAGTGGTGTGTCCGACAACCGCAACGCCTTGAAGCTGGTGGATCTGCAAAGCAAGCAGACCGTCGGCGTGACAGCGGGCATTGCCGGCTCGGGTTTCAGCTTCACCGATGGTTACGGTGAGCTGGTCGAACGCGTTGGTACGCTGACGGCGCAGGCCCGGATGGACAGCGAAGCCACCGGGGCCATTCTGAAGCAGGCGACCGACAATCGTGATTCGCTCTCGGCGGTGAACCTGGACGAAGAGGCCGCCAACCTGATCAAGTTCGAGCAGTACTACAACGCCTCGGCTCAGATCATTCAAGTTGCCCGCTCCCTGTTCGATACACTGATCAGCACCTTCAGGTAATAGGCCGCCCCATGCGCATTTCCACCCTGCAAGCATTCAATAACGGCGTCGCCGGACTGCAGCGCAACTACGCCAACGCGACCCGTACCCAGGAACAGATCAGTACCGGCAACCGCATCCTGACACCAGCAGATGACCCGGTAGCGTCGGTGCGCCTGCTGCAGCTGGACCAGCAGCAGAATGTGCTTAGTCAGTACAACGCCAACCTGACCGCGGCGAAGAACAGCCTGACCCAGGAAGAAGTCACTCTCAACTCGGTCAATACCGTGTTGCAGCGTGTACGTGAGCTTGCCGTACAGGCGGGCAACGGTGGTCTGAGCGCCGAGGATCGGAAATCCATCGCTGCCGAACTGCGCGAGCGCGAAGATGAACTGCTGTCCTTGATGAACACGCGCAACGCTCGCGGCGAGTACCTCTTTTCGGGCTTTCAGGGCAAGACACAGCCATTCGTGCGGGCCGCGGACGGCAGCTATAGCTATCAGGGTGACGAAGGGCAGCGGAAGTTGCAGATCGCCAGTTCGTTGAATATCCCGATCAGTGACAGCGGCAAGTCGATCTTCGAGAACGTAATCAACGCCGGACGTTACGTCAGCGCGCTGGACACTACCGCGCAGCCAGGCTCCACATTGAGTGTGTCGGCGCCGCTGGTGCAGGACGAAGTTGCCGTCAGCGGCAACCCGCCGTTTCCAGCGGCAGGGGTCGGTGTGCACTTCACATCCGACACCGAGTACGTGGTCTACGACCTGGCGTCGCCCCCTGACTTTGCCAATCCCCCGATCGATCCCAATCTGGTGCTGGCCTCGGGGGCGGTCGATAAGGAAAGCAAGACCACCGAGAAGCTGGCGTTTCGGGGTGTGGTGATCCAGTTCGATGGCATTCCGGTCGGAGGCGAAACCGTCGAGGTTCAGTTGGACCCCAGCGCACAGAAGCAGGGCCTTCTCGGAACGGTCTCCAGTTTGCGCATGGCGCTGGAAAGTCCGTCCGGCAATGCCCAGGTTCGTGATGCCGTCGCGGTAGCCCTGACCAATCTCGACCACGGCATGGTCAGCGTCGATGCGGCTCGCGGTAACATCGGTGCTCGCCTCAATGTGATCGAAACGACTCAGACCGACAACGAAGATGTCGCGTTGGTGAACAAGGCCGTCCAAGCCGAGCTGCGTGAGCTGGATTACGCCGAGGCCCTGTCCAGGCTGTCGTTTCAGACCATTCTTCTCGAGGCGGCTCAGCAGAGCTACGTCAAGATCAGCGGCCTGAACCTGTTCAACGCGATGCGCTGAGAGGTTTGACGAGGTTCGCAAAAAAACGACCTCGTTTTGACATCGGTGGGTAGGCGGCTAGATTGGCTGACGCGGAGCAGGATGTCCCGCAGAACTCCCCAATCGCATAAGGAACATGCTCATGCGCAACGCGTTTATTGCCGCAGCGGCTTTTGCCGTACTTTCCAGCTTCTCGTTCGGCAGCTACGCTGCCAGCCAAGCCCAACCGGCTCCGACCGCCCCGGCGGCAACCGTGGCGCAAGCGCCGGTGAACCTCAATACCGCCGACGCCGCTACGCTTACCCGCGAGTTGAAAGGCATCGGTGCAACCAAGGCCAAGGCCATCATCGACTACCGGGAAGAGCATGGACCGTTCAGTTCGGTCGATGAGCTGCTCGAGGTAAAAGGGATCGGCTCGGCCACTCTGGAAAAACTGCGGAGTCAACTCAGCGTTCAGTGATTGAAAGACCGGGCCGTTCGCAATGGGCGGCCCCGTCGTGGCTTGATCGGCTGCCCAGATAGTCGCCCGCCTGCCACACCGAACACCCTGTGCAATGGCCAGTCAAAGAGCTTGAAAGGCATTGACATTCCGCGGTTATGCACATTCGAAATAGCTCCATTCATTCTGCTCCCTCATTTGTACATTGCTTTTGTGGCCTTTTGTAAATCATTGATTTAAAAGGGAATCATGAGCTGAGTAAAAAAACACCGATCTGTTCGCCACCCCCGTGGCACGGGCGTTAGCGGCGGTCATCCAGAAACTGTTCACAAGGTTATCCACAGGTTCGGTGGATAACGTAGCCGAGGTCACGGATGGCGCTGGCTGGAGGTGTCTGATGAAAGCTCCCTGGAATTTGCTGCGCTATCTGCCGCTGGCGCGGCGTCTGATCAAGCACGGAAAAATCCCCGCTCTGCTTCTCGCCGTGGCCCGCAAGTCATCATCCAAGCGTGGGCTGATAAAGGGGCTTCGCGAGGACCTGTCGCTGCTACAGGCGCTGTGTGTTGCCTGGTGGCGCGGCGAGTACCGGGCCATCAGCCCCAACGCGCTGGTAGCGGTGGTCGCCGGCCTGCTCTATTTCCTCTCACCATTGGATGCGATTCCCGATTGGATTCCCGGGCTGGGATTTGTGGACGATCTCGCTGTTCTGGGCTGGGTGATGCGTAAGTGGTCGGCTGAGCTGGATGCGTTCAGAGCCTGGAAGCAGACGCAGACGGCCGAGCGCCAGGCCGCCCTGAAAGAGCTCCCGCAACTTGACGAACCCCGGGCTGGCGGATGATCAGGCCGATGCAGCGGCTGCGGGGGTACGCCCGTTGGTCGGCAGCATTCGGACATTTGCGGCGTCGATCCCGATTCGCTTTTGCCTGCTGCAGGCAGGTGGCTTCAACGAGCCGCGAGGGCTGTTAAGATTCCGCCTCTGATCGAGAAGCCAGGGGAAATAGACGGATGAACGTACAGGTCATCATGCGTGACGGCTCGCCGGAATACGCCGTACTGCCATGGGACGAGTACCAGGCTCTGCTTGCCGCCGTAGGCGCACCATCTTCCTCGGCTACGGTTTCCAGCCCGGACATGCAGCGGCTATCGGCACTTACCGAATTGTCTTCGCTTCGTGAGGGCAAGGGACTCAGCCAGGACACGCTGGCGCGCTCGGTCGGGATCAGTCCCGCCTATCTCGCACTGATCGAGGCGGGCGAGCGGGTTCCCGATGCGGCCATTCGCCGGGCACTGGCCCGCGCATTGGAGATCGATGGCTGGGAGGGCGACGCTTGACCTCGGTATCCATCAGCCGCCAGCACTGGCAGGCATTGCTCGGCGAACTGGATGATGCGCGGCGGCAGCGGCACCTGGTGACCTACCGAGCGCTAATCGAGCGCCTTCAGCTGCCCACGCCGGCGATGCAAACCCTGACCGCGGCACTGGAATACCTGGCCGCTCTGGACGCCCGCTCGGAGCGCCCATTGCGTAGTGCGTTGGTCATCAGCCAGGGCGCCAGCCGTCTGCCGCGAACCGGTTTCTTCGAATGCGCCGCCCGGCTCGGACGGTTCTCCGGCCCAGTCGATGGCGCCGCAGCCGCATCGTGGCATGCCGGCGAGGTGGCTCGGGTGTTCGAATTCGACTATCCGGAGGATGTCTGATGTTGGGAAGGCTGCGTGCCAGGCTCGGGTACTTCACAGCGCGCAAACTGATGAAGTCGCATCGTGCGGTCCAGCAACCGAAACTCTGGCGCTGGATGGAGGGACAGTTCGCGCGCATGGCGGCACAAGGCGATGTCGAGGCCCAGTGTTTCTACGGGCATATCCTCTATTTTCGTGGCCTTGGTCATGGCGCCAAGCGTGAAGGGGTTCGCCTGCTGCGGCTCGCGGCAACGGCCGGTGATGTGAAGGCCGCGTACCAGATGGGCGTCATCAGCCTGAGCGAGGATGCCTCGCACGGCCCTGATGGCAGCGAAGCGGCGCGATGGTGGGCTCAGGCCGCCGAAGCGGGGCACCCGCTGGCGGCGGTTCGCCTCGAGCAGCTCTATCGGGCCGGGGGGCATGGTCTGGCTGCCGACACTCGTCAGGCCGATCGCTACAAGGAAAAGGCAGCACAGCTCGGATTGTGAGCATCCTTCGATGTACTGCCCGCATCCAGGACATGCACGCTCGGGCCGAACGTCTGCTTGGCTTGCCGTTTGGCTTCCGATGCCAGGGCGGCAAGCCTTCCAGCGTCCAGCCGGTCGGTGTGTTCCGGTCGTACATCGACGATCCCAATCGACAGCGACAGGAGGGCAAAGCGCTGCTCGCGCCCGTCTCGGTTGGCAGAGACGAAACCTCCCGATTCCAGGTGCTCGCGTTGGTAGAAGGTTCTGCTGCGGCGTAGAAACTCATGTTGCAGCTGATCGATCCGCTGCAGACCGTCCTGTCCACCCAGAACCAGCATGAAGTCATCGCCACCTATATGGCCGACAAAGTCCACCCGCGGATCGACCCGTTCGTTCAGGCATTGCGCCAGGCACAGCAGGACCTCGTCACCCTTGGCATAGCCGTAACGGTCGTTGAAGGGTTTGAAGTTGTCGATATCCACATAGCAGACCAGCGCTTGGCGCCGTTGCAGCAGCAGGCGAGTCAGGCATTGCTGGATAGGCACGTTGCCAGGTAACAAGGTGAGCGGGTTGGCATGACGCGCCTGCTGGATCTTCAGTTCGGTTATCAGCCTCAGCACATCGATGACCCGGCCGAGGCCGTGATAGCGCCCAGCCTGTGTGATGACAAAATCCTCCTCGATGCGCTGGCGGGCTCGGCTGGTCAGCAGTCGGCTTACCTGCTGCAGTGACTGGTCGAGCTCAACGGCAAGGAAGTCCGTGCTCATCAGGCGGCTCAGGGGTTTGCGCGCCAGCAGGTCGGTCGCGTACGGCTTGAGCAGCGCCTCCGAGATGAGATTGCGGTGGATGACGCCAACGGGCCTGGCGTCGGTATCGAGAACCGCAATCGAGTTCAGGTTGGGCTGCAGGCGAAACGCTTCCAGCATCTCCGCAACCGGGCGATCGGCCGACATGGCCGGTTGCTGGATGAGCAGGGCGCTGAGGTTGCCGGTTTCCTCGCCGAAGGCCGTCTGCACTTCCGACTGGGGCAGCACTTCGTCGATATCCTGAGGCGGCAGCTCCATCGGACGTCCGAGCAGGTAGCCCTGAACCAGATCGATGCCCATGCTGGCGAGCACGACTAGCTCCTCCTGCAGTTCGATGCCTTCGGCGATGACTTGGGCTCGTGAAGCGCGGGCGATCTTCAGGATCGATTCGACGAACTCGCGCTTCACCGGGTCGAGATGGATGCCGTCTATGAAGTAGCGGTCGATCTTCACATAGTCGGGACGCAGCTCCGACCACAGACGCAGGCTCGAATAGCCGGCGCCGAGATCATCCAGGGCGATACTGAAACCCATCGAGCGGTAATGGTGAAGCGCTTTGTCGAGCAGCTCGAGGTCGTCTGCCGGGGCCTGTTCGGTAAGTTCGATCACGACCTCATCGGCGGAGATGCCATAGGCCTGGAGCAGCTCGAGTGTCCGCCCGGGCTTGTGCGTGGCATCGAGCAGGGTCTCTGGCGAGGCGTTGAGGAAGAGTTTGCCGCGTAGCGCGCCCTGGCTGTATCGCCGGCACGCCGTTTCGCGACAGGTCATTTCCAGCTCGTTGAGGCGGCCGGCATGACGGGCCGTGGTAAGCAGGTTGATCGGCGAGTGCAGGGGGCTGTTGGACGGTCCGCGACTGAGCGCTTCGTAACCGAGTATTCGTCGCTCGGAGAGCGACACGATGGGTTGGAACAGGGTGGTGATGTCGCCGTGAGCAAGGATCTGTCCCAGCGTGCTCAACTGCTCGGTGACTGTCATGGGAGGACTCTGGGCTGAAAGAAAAGGGGCCGCATTGCGGCCCCTTCATTTCACGTCACCGTGATGTCAGTTTGATGACATCGCGTGGTTGCGCGCCCTTCAGTGCTTGGCCATTGCCGAGCTGAGACCGAGATAGTCCAGCAGGATGCGACCGCTTTCGGACAGGTAGGCATCGTCCTCTGGTTTCGGTTTGTCCATCTCCTGATGCGGCGTGGTTTCGTCGTCCTTCTCCAGCTTGGCCAGCGGCTGTTCACCCTTCGCCAGCCGCAGCGCGTTCTCCAGCGCTAGCTGACGCTTCTCGATATCCGCCTGCTGAGCACGCCGTTTCTCTTCGTTGAGACTGACGGTGGTTTCGTGCATCAGCTCCTGGGCGAGCGCCAGGCGGTCGCGGGTGAAGACAAAGTCCGGGTTCTCGCCGGTACGCGCCTCATGGCGAGCCTTGAGTTCGGCCAGGAAGGGTTTGAATGGGTTCATGTCGGGATTGATCGCAGCGCGGATGCTGTCCCACGGCAGCGCTTCGGGTAGGGCGCTTTCGCCAATCTCCTTGGTGTCGACATCGGCCGGGTAAGCGATGTCCGGAATCACGCCCTGGTGCTGCGTGCTCTGCCCGGAAACGCGGTAGAACTTGGCCAGGGTCAGCTTCAGCTCGCCATGGTTGAGGGGCTGGATGGTCTGCACGGTACCCTTGCCAAAGGTCTGGCCGCCAAGGATGAGCGCGCGATGATAGTCCTGCATGGCCCCGGCGAAGATTTCCGAGGCGGAGGCCGACAGCCTGTTCACCAGCACCGCCAGCGGGCCTTTGTAGAATGCGCCGGTCTGCTCGTCGGCCAGCACGTCGACACGGCCGTCGCTGTTGCGCACCAGCACCGTCGGGCCCTGGTCGATGAACAGGCCGGTGAGTTCGGTGGCTTCCTGCAGCGAGCCGCCGCCGTTGTTGCGCAAGTCGATGACTACGCCGTCGACCTTTTCCGCTTCCAGTTCGGATAGCAGCTTCTTAACGTCGCGGGTGGTGCTCTTGTAGTTCTGGTCGCCGGCACGCAGGGCCTTGAAGTCGAGGTAGAACGCCGGAATCTCGATCACGCCGAGCTTGAAGTTCTGGCCCTGATGCGCGAGGTTCAGCACCGACTTCTTGGCGGCCTGCTCCTCGAGCTTGACCGCCTCACGGGTGATGGCCACCACCTTGCTGCTCTGGTCGTTCGGTGCATTGCTCGCCGGGATGACTTCGAGGCGGACCACCGAGCCCTTTGGACCGCGGATGAGCTTGACCACCTCATCCAGGCGCCAGCCGATCACGTCGACCATTTCGTCGTTGGCCTGGCCAACGCCGATGATCTTGTCAGCCGGTGCCAGCTGCTTGCTCTTTTCTGCCGGGCCGGCCGGCACCAGGCGTACGATCTTGACGTGCTCGTTGTCGCTCTGCAGCACCGCGCCGATACCTTCCAGCGACAGGCTCATGTTGATGTCGAAGTTCTCGGCATTGTCCGGCGAGAGGTACTGGGTGTGCGGATCGTAGGACTGGGCGAACGCATTGATGTAGGTCTGGAACACGTCTTCGCCGCGAGTCTGGTTGAGGCGCGCCAGCTGGTTCTTGTAGCGTTTGGTCAGCAGCTCCTCGATGGCCTTGGGCTCCTTGCCTGCAATCTTCAGGCGCAGGACCTCGTCCTTGACGCGCTTGCGCCAGAGGTCGTCGAGCTCGGCCATGTCCTTGGCCCAGGCGGCTTTCTCGCGATCGACCAGCAGCTCTTCATCGACGGTGAAATCGAAGCTGTCGACGCCCTTGCCGAGCAGGCCCAGAGCAAAGTTGAGGCGGTTCTGCAGCCGCTCGAGGTGCCGCTTGTAGATGGCGAAGCCGGGTTCGAGGTTGCCGCCTTTGAGGAAATCATCGAACTGGTTGCGCCACTTGCCGAATTCTTCGATGTCGGATGCCAGGAAGTAGCTGCGCGCAGGGTCGAGCATCTTGATATAGCTGTCGAAGATCTTCGCCGAACGGGCATCGTTCAGCGGCGGCTTGTTGTAGTGATGGCGCTTGAGCAGCTCGACGACGTTGAGGCTGGCGATCACCTGATCACGATCGGGTTGCAGGTAGTCCCAGTTCTCCGGCGTGCTGACCGCTTTGGCCATCGCCAGGGATGCGTGAAGGCCGAACAGGACGGCGAGAACGGTGCAGGTCAGCGTACGTTTCATGGCTTGGGGGCGACGTAAGGCAAGGGAATAACGCATATTAGGCCATCTAAAGTAGGCGCCGGTTCGGTTTTTCCGTCCGGCGGTGGAAAGCACGAGCCCGATGGTACAGGGTGGTCAGAAGAGGCCAGCGAGCGATCAGTTGGGTGGACATAGATAAGAACCACTATGGAGGCAGCATGAAGGCATTGCAAGGTATCGAGGGGCATTTGGAGTGGGCCGAGCGGCCCGCTCCCGCATGTGGCGAGGGGGAGGTCCGCATCCAGGTGGCGGCCGCTGGGCTGAACCGGGCGGATCTGCTGCAGCGCGCCGGCCATTACCCGCCGCCCGCAGGCGTGACCGACATCCTTGGCCTGGAGTGTGCCGGCGTGATCGCCGAGGTGAACGGACGTAGCCGCTGGAAGGTGGGCGACCGCGTCTGCACCTTGTTGGCCGGAGGCGGCATGGCCGAGGAAGTGGTGGTCGATGCCCGCCACGTGCTGCCGGTGCCGGAAGGCATGTCGCTGCACGAAGCGGCTGCGATTCCCGAGGTATGCGCCACCGCCTGGCTCAATCTCTACCGCCTCGGCGCGTTGCTGGCCGGCGACAAGGTGCTGCTGCATGCCGGTGCCAGCGGTGTCGGCTCGGCGGCCATCCAGTTGTGCAAGGCGTTCGGCAATCCCTGCTGGGTCAGCGTCGGCTCGGCGGAGCGTCTGGCTTATTGCGAGTCACTGGGCGCACAGGGGGGTGTGCTGCGTGGCGACTCGCTGGAAGCGCTGCGTGACTTCGGGCCGTTCGACATGATCCTCGATCCGGTCGGCGCCAAGTACGCCGCGCTCAATCTGCAGCTGCTGGCGATGGACGGGCGCTGGGTGATGATCGGCCTGATGGGCGGCCGCAAGGCCGAGATGGACCTGGCGGGGCTGCTGGCCAAGCGTATCCAGTTGATCGGCTCCACCCTGCGCAGCCGCGACGCCGACTACAAGGCCGGCCTGCTGGCAGAGATGGAGGAGAAGGTCTGGCCGCTGTTCACCCAGGGCAAGCTGTCGCCGCGGCTGGAGCGCACCTTCGCCATCGGCGATGTCGAGGCCGCGTTCGAGGCTCTGGCCAGCAATACCGTGTCCGGCAAGCTGGCCCTGGTGATCGACAGCTCGCTGTCCTGACGCGCCTCCGGCAGGCTCGCGGCGATCGCGGGCCGGCCGGGACAGCTCAGGGCAGCTGGTTGCTCGCGTAGAAGGCGGTCAGCACTTTGACCAGATGGGCCAGGTCCTGGCTGCCGGCCAGCTCGCGAATCGAATGCATGGCGAAGGTCGGCAGGCCGATATCGACGGTGCGCACGCCCAGCTGGCTGGCGGTGATCGGGCCGATCGTCGAGCCACAGCCCATGTCGCTGCGAGTGACGAAGCTCTGCACCGGCACCTCGTTTTCCAGGCAGAGATGGCGGAAGAAGCCGGCGGTTTCGCTGCTGGTGGCATAGCGCTGGTTGTTGTTCACCTTGATCACCGGGCCGGCGTTGAGCTTCGGACCGTGGTTGCCGTCGTGCTTGTCCGCATAGTTCGGGTGAACGGCGTGGGCGTTGTCCGCGGAGATCAGCAGTGAATGGCTGACCGCACGCTGGAAGTCGTCTTCGTCAGGCAGCAGGCGACGCAGTACCTGCTCCAGGAACGGGCCATCCGCGCCGCACATGGAGGTAGAGCCGACTTCCTCGTGGTCGGTGCAGACCAGCACGCAGGTATGTTCGCGCTCGGCCGCGAGCAGGGCCTGCAAGCCGGCAAAGCATGACAGCAGGTTGTCCAGCCGTGCCCCCGCGATGAAATCCCCATGCAGGCCGATGACCGCGGCGCTCTGGGTGTCGTAGAAACTCAGTTCGAAATCCAGCACCACATCGGCGACCAGCCCATGCTCACGGCCGAGCTGATCGGCGAGTAGTGCACGGAAGTCCGGGCTTTCCTGGCTGGCAATCTGCGCGAGGATCGGCGGTAGTTCGTTCTGCGCGTTGATCGCCCAACCCTGATTGGCTTCCCGGTTGAGGTGAATCGCAAGGTTGGGGATCGTTGCGATCGGCAGCTTGAAATCGATCAGCTGGCTCTCGATGCGACCATCCCGGCTGTAGGTCACCCGTCCGGCCAGGGACAGATCGCGGTCGAACCAGGGGGCCAGCAGGGCGCCGCCGTAGACTTCGACTCCTACTTGCCAGAAACCCTGGCGCTGCAGCTCCGGCTGTGGCTTCACACGCAGACAGGGGCTGTCGGTGTGGGCTCCGACCAGACGCAGGCCGTGCTCGACCAGCGATTTGCTGCCCAGCTGAAACGCCACGATGGCCGAATCGTTACGGGTGACGTAGTAGCGTCCACCAGGTTCGGTGTGCCAGACCTCGCGCTCATCCAGCGCACGGTAGCCGGCCGCCTGCAGTGCCTGGGCGAGATTCTGGGTGGCATGAAACGGGGTGGGCGATGCCTGCAGGTACTCGATCAGGCCTTGGTTGAGAGCTTTGCGCATTTCGGACTCCGGACTGCAAGGTCACGAAGTCTATCCCATCGCATGGCATGGCTGCATTCCCACGGCCTCAACTGCGCCGAGCGATGGCCTCGAACAGATGCCAGTGCTTGTCCTGGCCGGTCGCCGTCTTGCCGTCGAACTCGATCTCGTTGAGCTCCAGCAGCTCCCAGTCTTCGAACAACTCCAGAAGCTGCTCATAACGATGACAGGTGAGGTTGCGCCCCGCCCAGCTGTCACGAAGCCCGAAAAAGTGACCGCTGAACAGGCCACCCCTGCGCAGGCACTCCATGATGCGCGTCCAGAGACTCGTGAATGCCTCCGGTTTGCAGAACGGTAAAGCGAAACTGGCATTAACCAGCTCGACGGTGGGAAGGGGAGCACCGTTCTCGAATGGCTCGCAGAGCGTGGTGAGCTTGTGTGCACCGGTGTCCACCTGTGCTCGCAGCGCATCGAGCGCGGCGCTGGATTGATCGAGTGCGACCACGCTCCAGCCATCGCGCAGCAGCGCCAGGCTGTCGCGACCTGCGCCGCAGCCCAGGTCAAGCGCGGTTCCGGGGGGCGCTTTCCAGAGGTTGAGCGCCTTGCGCAGGCTGGGGTGTTCGGGGGCGCCGCGGGTCGCCTGAAGAAATCGCTCCATCAGAATGGCGCGGGACACTCGAAGCGCAGGCGCTCGCCTGTCTGCGGATGAGTCAGGGTAAGCATACTGGCGTGTAGGCACAGCCGCTCATGCGCATGCAGCGCCTGTTCATGCGCGTAAAGCCGGTCGCCGAGCAACGGGTGACTGATCGACAGCATGTGCACCCGCAGCTGGTGAGAGCGCCCGGTGATGGGGGTCAGTTCGACGCGGCTGTAGTCGCCGCAGCGCTCGAGTACGCGCCAGAAGGTCAGCGCATGCTTGCCCAGTTCGTGATCGACCACATGCCGTGGCTTGGTCGGCGGGTCGTAACGCAGCGGCAGGTCGATGCTGCCACTGTCCTGCTCCGGCTGGCCCCAGCACAGCGCGGTATAGGCCTTTTCCGTTTCGCGGTCATGAAACTGACGGGACAGCTCGCGGTGCGTATCGGCGTCGCGGGCGAGCACGATGAGCCCGGAGGTCTCCCAGTCCAGGCGGTGCACGATGCGGGCTTCGGGGTAGCCGTTCTCCTGCAGGCGGGTCACCAGACAGTCACGATTGTCTTCGGCCCGTCCTGGCACGGAGAGCAGCAGGGTCGGCTTGTTGATCACCAGCAGGGCGGCGTCCTGGTGAATGATCTGGATGTTGCTAAGAGGCATTGTTCTTCCCACAAACGAAGACGGCGACCCGTGGGCCGCCGCTTCTGTACGCCGTGCCGCTCAGCGATCCGGCAGGGTGATGTTCAGTTCGAGAATCGAGCAGCTGCCCTGATCCTCGAGGGCGACCTGAACCTGATCGCTGTCGATGTTGACGTACTTGCGGATCACCTCGACCAGCTCCTTCTGCAATGCCGGCAGGTAGTCCGGCTCGGTGCGCTGGCCGCGTTCGTGGGCGACGATGATCTGCAGGCGTTCCTTGGCAATGGCGGCCGGTGTTTCCTTCTTCTTGCGTTCACGGAAGAAGTCGAAGAGGTTCATTCGCGGCCTCCGAAAAGTCGTTGCAGGAAGCCAGGCTTCTTGACGTCGAGGAAGCGGTGCGCCACTTCCTTGCCCAGCAGGCGGTCCACCGCGTCGCTGTAGGCCTGACCGGCGTCGCTCTGGTCATCGAGGATCACCGGGATGCCCTGGTTGGACGCCTTGAGCACAGCCTGCGACTCGGGGATCACGCCCAGCAGGCGGATGGAGAGGATTTCCTCGACGTCTTCGACGCCGAGCATTTCGCCCTTGGTGACGCGCTCAGGGTTGTAGCGGGTCAGCAGCAGGTGTTCCTTGATCGGCTCTTCGCCGTTTTCGGCGCGACGCGACTTGCTGGCCAGCAGGCCGAGCATGCGGTCGGAGTCGCGTACCGAGGAGACTTCCGGGTTGGTCACGACGATGGCTTCGTCGGCGAAGTACATGGCCAGATGCGCACCTTTCTCGATGCCCGCCGGGGAGTCGCAGATGACGTATTCAAAATTCTTGCCCAGCTCGTCGATCACCTTGCCGACGCCTTCCTGGGTGAGGGCGTCCTTGTCGCGCGTCTGGCTGGCAGCCAGCACGTAGAGGTTCTCCAGACGCTTGTCCTTGATCAGGGACTGGGTCAGGGTGGCATCGCCATTGATGACGTTGACGAAGTCGTAAACCACCCGGCGTTCGCAGCCCATGATCAAGTCGAGGTTCCGCAGACCGACGTCGAAGTCGACGATGACAGTCTTGTGGCCGCGCAGAGCGAGGCCGGTACCGATGGCGGCGCTGGTGGTGGTTTTACCAACGCCACCTTTGCCGGAAGTGACTACGATGATCTTGGCCAAGGTGATTCACCCTAAAAATTGAAAAATCGGGACCTTCCGCCCGGTTTTGGCGTCAGGATTGCCCGTTTGGTCCTTGAAAATTCGCGGCAGTATCCGTTAAAGGCGGGTGATGTTCAACACGTCGCCGGAGAGGCTGATGCGTACCGCTTCAGCCCAGAGAGGATCGCGTCGCAGGTCCTCGGCGACCTTGTATTGGCCGGCGATGGAGACCATTTCCGCTGCGAGCTGCTGGCAGAAGATCCGCGCCGAAGTATCGCCCTTGATGCCAGCCAGGGCACGACCGCGAAGCGGACCGTAGACATGGATGTTGCCATCGGCGAGAAGTTCCGCACCGGGGCTTACCGGCGCCAGCACAATGAGGTCGCCGCCCTGTGCGTAGATCTGCTGGCCGCCGCGGATGGGCGTGGTGACCACGCGGGTCGGGCGGTAGACCGGTTCGGCAGGCTTGGCCGGAGCCTTCGATGCCAGGTCGACCTGGCGCTCGCGAGCCCCCGAAGGCGGCAGCACCGGTAGATCCAGCACCGCCGCTGCTTCGATATGCGCCGGCTCGCTGGCGCGCAGGGCCAGGGTGCGCAACCGATGCTTGCGGCAGAGTGCGACCAATGCCTTGATGTCGATTTCCCGCGCCGCCTCGGGCAATTTGTCCAGCGCCAGGACCAGCGGCGTATTGTTGAAGAAGTCCGGGGCTTGTTCGACCTTGGCCGCGAGCTGTTCGTCGAGACGTTCGATGTCGTTGCTGGCCAGCTCCAGCACGGTGATGGCGAGCATGCTGCCCTTGAGCTGGAAGGCTGGGGACTGGTCGGGGAGGTCGGCTTGGCTCATGGTCTGCCTGCTGCGGTAAATGGCGAGGACTTATAACGAGGTGTGCCGCTGCCTGCAACCCGCCGCGTGTGTCCCGGGCGATCGCTGGTGCGCCGAGGCTCGGTCAACCACGGCTTTTGCCGCTAGAATGCGTCGCTTCATCGGTTGTCGAGCTATTCATGGACCGTCCTCAGTTTCGTGCGTACTTCCTGCATCCGCGCTTCTGGCCGCTGTGGCTGGGGCTTGGACTGCTCTGGCTGCTGGTGCAGTTGCCGTATCCGCTCTTGCTGCAACTGGGCCGTGGGCTTGGCGCGTTGATGTTCCGATTCGCCGGTTCCCGGCGCTACATCGCGCGACGCAACCTGGAGCTGTGCTTTCCCGAACTCAGCCAGGCGCAGCGTGAACGTCTGTTGCGCGAGAACTTCGCGTCCACCGGCATTGCTTTCTTCGAGATGGCGATGAGCTGGTGGTGGCCGCAGGCGCGCCTGCAGCGGCTGGCAAAGATCGAGGGACTGGAGCATCTGCAGCAGGCCCAGGCGGCCGGGCAGGGGGTGATCCTGATGGCGCTGCATTTCACCACGCTGGAAATCGGCGCCGCATTGCTCGGTCAGCGCCACACCATCGATGGCATGTACCGCGAGCACAAGAATCCGCTGTTCGACTATGTACAGCGCCGCGGACGCGAGCGGCACAACCGCGACGCCACCGCCATCGAGCGGGAAGACGTGCGGGCCATGCTCAAGGTGCTGCGTGCCGGCCGCGCCATCTGGTACGCACCGGATCAGGACTATGGCCGCAAGCAGAGTCTGTTCGTACCGCTGTTCGGTATCCAGGCCGCCACGGTGACCGCCACCACCAAGTTCGCTCGGCTAGGCAGGGCCAAGGTCGTACCGTTCACGCAGGAGCGCCTGGCGGATGGTTCGGGTTATCGGCTGGTGATCCATCCGCCGCTGGAGGATTTCCCTGGCGAGAGCGAGGAGGCCGATTGCCTGCGCATCAATCAGTGGGTCGAGGAGGCCGTCAGCGCCCTGCCTGAGCAGTATCTCTGGGCGCACCGGCGCTTCAAGACCCGGCCGGACGGCGAGCCGGGGCTGTACAAGAAAAAGAAGAAGCGCAAGGCGGTGTAATGCGCTTTCCTGCCCATGTAGCGTGGCGGGCGTGTGGTGCGCTAACGCCACCCCATAGGTGACGGCTGGCTACATCCCGGGCGGCGTCCCGGTGGTTCCGGCCATCCAGTCGACCCAGCCGAATCAGGCCAGCGTTCCATCGCGGAAATCCCGCAGCGCCTGCTCGATCTCCTCCCGCCTGTTCATCACGAAGGGGCCGTACTGCACGATGGGCTCGCCCAGGGGGCGTCCAGCCAACAGCAGCAGGCGGGTTCCCGACTCGCTGTGCAACCGCACCTCACCATGTTCGGACAGGCGCACCAGCTGGCCTTTGCCCAGCGTGTGTTCGCCAAGGCGCAGCGCACCCTCATAGACATAAAGCAACAGCCGATGGCCTTCCGGCACCTGCGGGCTGATGCCGATACCGGCCGGCAGATGCAGATCGAAAAGCTGCGGCTCGGTATCCGGACGCTGCACGACGCCCGGCAGCTCGATGCCGTCGACCTTCAGCGTGCCGGCGATGACTTTCGCCTGTACGCCACCTGGCAGCGTCAGCTGTGGAATTTCCGCCGGTGCGAAGTCCCGGTAGCCCGGCTCGCCGAGCTTGGCGTGGGCGGGCAGGTTCAGCCACAGCTGGAAGCCGCGCATGAGGCCTTGCTCCTGCTCCGGCATTTCGCTGTGGATCACGCCGCGCGCTGCGGTCATCCACTGCACGCCGCCACTTTCCAGCCGCCCGACATTGCCCATGTGATCCTCGTGACGCATGCGCCCCTCGAGCATGTAGGTGATGGTTTCGAAGCCGCGGTGCGGATGTGGTGGAAAGCCGGCGATGTACTCGTCGGGATCGTCGGAGCCGAACTCGTCGAGCATCAGGAACGGATCGAAGCGTTCCGGCGCGGCGCCGCCAAATACGCGGGTAAGACTGACGCCGGCGCCATCGGAAGTCGCGCGGCCGGTGGTGATGAAAAGGATTTCACGCTGGGACATGTCGAATGCCTCTGGTCTGGAATGTCGCCAGAATAATGGTGCTGCTTCGATCAATGGTTGCGCATTATCGCTCTATCCAATCGATTGATTGGATCATTCCTTCACCATGAGGTCTCTCGCACGGCTGTAGACATAGCGCACCTTCTCGTACTCGAACGGCGAGTTCAGCTGGCCGTAACGGAAGCTGGTGACGTGGCGGGCGTTGATGGCGCGCAACGCGGTCAGGCTCAGCTCGCCACCGGTGGTCTCGGAGTACTGGAGGAAGTCGACCTGTCGCTCGACGGCGAAATCGGTGACGCGGCCGGTGGCATCGCGCAGGTTGGAGGGGCCGAGAGCCGGAATGATCAGGTAGGGCCCCTGGGGAACGCCCCAATATCCGAGCGTCTGGCCAAAGTCTTCGCTCTGGCGCACCAGACCCATGCGCGTGGCCGGGTCCCAGAGTCCGCCCACGCCCAGAATGCTGTTGAACAGGAAGCGGGCGGTGGCATTCGCCGCACGCTGTCCCTTGAGCTGCGCGACGCTGTTGAACAGCGTCGGAATCTCCCCGAGGTTGGCGAAGAAGTTGCTCACACCGGTGCGCACCGGTTGCGGCGTGACATAGCGATAGCCTCGCACCACCGGCAGCATCACCCATTGATCGAGCCGGTAGTTGAAGTGGTAGATGCGCCGGTTGACCGATTCGAACGGGTCGTAGACGTCCAGCGCCTGAAAGGTGGCGCGCTCGAACTCACGTTGGTCCAGCCCCGGATTGAACTCCAGGTTGCGTAACGGATGAGTGAAGCCATCCTCGTCGACCGCCGGTGTGTCGGCGAAGGCCAGGCCGCTGAGCAGCAGCAGCGGCAACAGCATTCCTTTAGCCACGGAAGAACTCCAGCATATGTTGGGCGTTGACGCGGTAGGTGAGGTTGCCGCAGTGGCCGCCGCGCGGATAGAGCGTCAGGCGATCGCCGAAGGTGCGGCGTAGAAAGCCGATGTCACCGGCACCGAGGATCACGTCGTCGGCGTTGTGCATGACCGCGATCTTCGGGCTCTGGCGCAGATAATCCTCGAGGGCATAGAGGCTGACCTGCTGGATCAGCTGCGGCAGGCTACCGCCGTCGTACTGCGCTCGCCACATGGGGATCAGCTGCTCGGTGATGTAGCAGTCGAAGTCGCAAAGCAGGGCGCGCTTGAAGAATGGCTCCAGGCGTGTGCCCTCGTTGATCGGATAGTCCTGCGGCACGATCAGTCCGCGACGGTTGATCAGGTCCGAGGTGAAGTTGATGTCGGCGGCGGAAAAACGGAACACCGAGCCGATCAGCATGGCCATCTGCTCGTCGCTGAGCTTCAGCGCCGACTGCTGGAAGTCGTAGAGCATCGCCTCGTCGAGGTCGATGTAGCCGCGCTGCCGGTAGTAGCGGGTGAGCTTTTCCAGCACCACCTCATAGAAGGTGGTGTGGTTGTCGATGCCGTCGACGCGGGTCTGCACCAATTTGTCCAGGTTGCCGACCGATGTGTAGAGGTTCACCGGCGGGTTGAGCAGCAGCACGCGCTTGAAGTTGAAGCTGCCGCGGGTTTCGTCCAGCTGGCTGACGAACGCCGCGTTCAGCGCGCCGAGGCTGTAGCCGGTGAGGTGGAACTCGGTGACAGGCAGCTTGTGATGCCGGGCGCGAATGGCCTGCATGACCCGATAGAGATCCTTGGCATCGTCGGCACTGATGCCCGGTGTGGCATAGCGCGAGGCAGCGGACATGAAGTCGTAGCTGGTGGGCGAAGACAGCTGCACCACGTGGTAGCCGGCGCCGTAGAACAGCCGCTTGAGGGCCTCGGTCTTGCCCGCCGAGTAATGCGCACCGGTGCCGGAAATGATGAAGATCAGCGGCGCCGGCCCGCGCTGGCGTGCCAGGCGATAGCGCAGCTGTTTGACCGGCCAGAAGTTGTCCGGCAGGGTGAATTCGCGCTCGGGCCGCAGACGCAGGCTGTAGTCAGCCTGGTCGATGGCGTCGTCGCTGGGTACCTCGGCGCGCAATGCGCTCGGCGTGCCGGCGATGGTCGCTTCGAAAGGATTGGCCAGGGGGTAGCCATACTCCTCGATGCTGAGATCAGCCGCGTGCAGCGGCGTAACGATCAGGGCGAGCAGGGCGGTCAGACGCAACAACAGCTGCATGGTGTATCTCCGTTGACAGGCCATCGCGGCCTGTAGCGAGGCGGCAACGGATGTCTCGTGCCGCCTGTCCCATCAGAACTGCATTGGCAGCGCAGTGCAAGCCAACATCTCTATGGCAGCGGCGCGGGGAATTCGATCCCTGCGCGGGGATGGAAATGCCGACGGCTCGACAGTTGCTGTCGAGCCCCGATGGCAAGCGGTACCCGTGCGGGGCAGGCGTCAGGCCTGGTGGTGCAGCCAGGCATGCTTAGGAATCGCTGCGCTGCGTCTACTGCGTTCGAATCGCTGCCAGACCTTCTCGTGGAAGTAGAAACCTACCGAATTGCACAGCGGCTCGATGGCGGCGACCAGTCCGCCGATGGCGATGTTGCCGGTCAGCGCATAGGTCACCGAAAAGGCAATGCAGAAGTGCATCAGGGTGAACGTCACGGTCTTGAGCATGGCCTGTCTCCTTGTGCAGTCGAGAATCGTTCTCGCGACAAGGAGAGTCTGGTCGAGGTCGAGCAATTTCTGAAATCAACGTGCTGCATGTGCGACATAGCGCCACACTATTTGTGTTTGGAATTGTTGCGAAGCGCCGATTCATGCGGCTCGAGGGCTCTATGTCGGGCCTTTTCGCAAGACGCATTCAGACCAAAGTCGGGTGGTGTTCGCTTCGGCCGGGCCTAAAGTGGCCGCCCTGCCTCCATCAGGGGGCAGCGACCGTGGAGACAGATTCCAATGCACAATGAAAATGTTTACCGGCAGATCTATGCCAATCCGCGTTTCCAGGAGCTGGTGGCCAAGCGCGGGCGTTTCGCCTGGATGCTGTCGGCCGTCATGCTCGGCGCCTACCTCGCGTTCATCCTGCTGATCGCCTTCGAGCCAAAGATCCTCGGCATCCCGCTTGCCGCCGATACCGTCACCACCTGGGGCATTCCGGTGGGCGTGGGCGTGATCTTCATGGCTTTCATCCTGACCGGTGTCTATGTGCAGCGTGCCAACGGTGAGTTCGATCGCATCAACCAGGAAATCCTCAACGAGGCACAGAAATAATGATCCTGCGTTTCCTGATGACTGCCCTGCTGTTGGCAGTCTCGCCCGCGCTGCTCGCCGATGCCATTACCGGCGAAGTTCAGAAGCAGGCCACCAATTACACCGCCATCATCATGTTCGTGGTGTTCATCGTGTTCACCATGGGCATCACCAAGTGGGCGGCCAAGCGCAACACCTCGACCGCTGACTACTACACTGCCGGCGGCAGCATCACCGGCTTCCAGAATGGTCTGGCGATTGCCGGCGACTTCATGTCGGCGGCGTCCTTCCTGGGCATTTCCGCGCTGGTCTACACCAGCGGCTATGACGGCCTGATCTACTCCATCGGCTTCCTCGTCGGTTGGCCGATCATCCTGTTCCTGATGGCTGAACGCCTGCGCAACCTGGGCAAGTTCACCTTCTCCGACGTGGCGTCCTATCGCCTCGGCCAGACGCAGATCCGTCTGCTCTCGGCATTCGGCTCGCTGATCGTGGTGGCCTTCTACCTGATCGCGCAGATGGTCGGTGCCGGCAAACTGATCCAGCTACTGTTCGGCCTGGACTACTACGTGGCTGTGGTGCTGGTCGGTGTGCTGATGGTCATGTACGTGCTGTTCGGCGGCATGCTGGCGACCACCTGGGTGCAGATCATCAAGGCGGTCCTGCTGCTGTCGGGCGCCAGCTTCATGGCCATCATGGTGATGAAGACCGTCGGCTTCGATTTCGGCAGCCTGTTCGCCGAAGCGGTGAAGATCCACGAGAAAGGCGCGCAGATCATGAGCCCGGGCGGTCTGGTTTCCGACCCGATCTCGGCGATTTCCCTGGGCCTGGCACTGATGTTCGGTACCGCCGGCCTGCCGCACATCCTGATGCGCTTCTTCACCGTGTCCGACGCCAAGGAAGCGCGCAAGAGCGTGTTCTACGCCACCGGCTTCATCGGCTACTTCTACATCCTGACCTTCATCATCGGCTTCGGCGCGATCCTGCTGGTCAGCACCAACCCGGACTTCAAGGACGTGACCGGTGCCATCGTCGGCGGCACCAACATGGTCGCCATCCACCTGGCCAGCGCCGTGGGCGGCAATCTGTTCCTCGGTTTCATCTCCGCGGTCGCCTTCGCCACCATCCTCGCGGTAGTGGCCGGCCTGACCCTGGCCGGTGCCTCGGCGGTTTCCCATGACCTCTATGCCTGCGTGATCAAGCAGGGCAAGGCGCGGGAAGAGGACGAGATGCGTGTGACCAAGCTGACCACCCTGACCTTGGGCGTGGTGGCGATTCTGCTCGGCATCATCTTCGAGAAGCAGAACATCGCCTTCATGGTCGGCCTGGCGTTCTCCATCGCCGCCAGCTGCAACTTCCCCGTGCTGTTCCTTTCCATGTACTGGAAGGGGCTGAGCACGCGCGGTGCGCTGTTCGGCGGCGCGCTGGGCCTGATCACCGCGCTGGTGCTGACCATCATCAGCCCCACCGTGTGGGTCGACGTATTCGGCTATGCCGAGGCGATCTTCCCCTACAAGTACCCGGCGCTGTTCTCCATGGTCGCCGCCTTCGTCGGTATCTGGTTCTTCTCGGTTACCGACAAGTCCAAGCGGGCAGGGGAGGAGCGTGAGCGCTTCTTCGCCCAGTTCGTCCGTTCGCAGACCGGTCTGGGTGCAACCGGCGCCGTCGCTCACTAAGGCGATCAGCCGGCAAGCGAAAGGGCAGCCCACGGGCTGCCCTTTTTCATTGGTGGCGGGCAAATCACCAGCCTGCACCGCGCCCATGTTGCCGTCATATTGCCTGCCGGGGACCGGGCGGTCAGCCCCATTGGCCAAGGGTTTGCCAGGGGCATTCATCAATCTGATGGATGCCGGTACGGCTCCGGGCATTCGCTAGACTCGCTGCCACTACCCGAACAACAAAGGCAGCACAACAATGCACAATCGCATGATGATCACCGGCGCCGGTTCCGGACTCGGACGGGAAATCGCCCTGCGCTGGGCGCGCGAGGGCTGGCAACTGGCGCTTTCCGACGTCAATGAGGCCGGGCTGGCGGAAACCCTGAAAATGGTTCGCGAGGCGGGCGGCGATGGCTTCACCATGCGCTGCGACGTGCGTGACTACAGCCAGCTGATCGCCTTCGCCCAGGCCTGCGAAGAGAAGCTCGGCGGCATCGATGTCGTGGTCAACAACGCCGGCGTGGCATCGGGCGGTTTCTTCGACGAGCTGTCGCTGGAAGACTGGGATTGGCAGATCGCGATCAACCTGATGGGGGTGGTCAAGGGCTGCAAGGCGTTTCTGCCGCTGGTTCAGAAGAGCAAGGGCAAGATCATCAACATCGCCTCCATGGCGGCGCTGATGCAGGCGCCCGGCATGAGCAACTACAACGTGGCCAAGGCCGGTGTGGTGGCGCTCTCTGAGAGCCTGATGGTCGAGCTGCGCCAGGCCGAAGTGGGTGTGCACGTGGTCTGTCCGTCGTTCTTCCAGACCAACCTGCTGGATTCCTTCCGCGGGCCGACGCCGAACGTGAAGGCGCAGATCGGCAAGCTGCTGGAGTCATCGCCGATCACCGCGGCGGACATCGCCGACTACATCCACCAGCAGGTGGCCAAGGGCGAGTTCATGATCCTGCCGCACGAGGAGGGGCGCATGGCCTGGAAGGTCAAGCAGCAGAATCCTCAGGCGATCTATGACGAGATGGCGCTGCTCGCCGAAAAGAAGCGGGCCAAGAGCAAGGCCGTCTGAATCCGGCCGGCCGCTGCCTTCAAGCGGCCGGTGCGGTTGCCTCCGGGGAGGCTGGGGAGTAGGGTTGCCTGTCCGGTTTCTTGCCGTAACCCTATGGATCGCTTGTGAATTTCCCTTCCCGCGGACTGTTGATGCTGGCCCTGGTGCTGGCAGCGATCAACCTGCGTCCTGGTATCACGTCCTTCGCCCCGCTTATCGAACGCATCGCCGAAGAGCTTGCCCTGCCCCGTGGCCTGATCAGCCTGACCACAGCCTTGCCGGTATTGCTGATGGGCCTGCTGGCGCCGTTGGCACCGCGGCTGGCGGTGCGCTTCGGTCTGGAGCGCAGCATCGCCCTGTGTCTTGGTCTGATCGCCGCGGCGCTGGTGCTGCGCCTGTTCGGCCACAATGCCGTGCTGCTGATCGTCACCGCCGGCCTGGTCGGTGCCGGCATCGCCGTTGCCGGGCCGTTGTTGTCCGGTTTCATCAAACGTTACTTTCTCGAACGCATGGGCAAGGTCGCCGCCTGGTACTCGCTGAGCATGGCGGTGGGCGGGACCCTCGGCGTCGTGCTGACGGCGCCGGCCACCGAAGCGTTGGGCCAGCAGTGGAATGCCGGCCTGGCGGTCTGGGCGCTGCCAGCGGTGATGGCGCTGTTGATCTGGTTGCGGCTGCCCAATCAGCCGGAGGCCGCCAGTGAAAGCGGTGCGGGCTTGCCCTGGAATGAGCCGCGGGCCTGGCTGTTGAGCATCTACTTTGCGCTGCAGGCCGGGCTGTTCTACGCGCTGGCCACTTGGCTGGTGGCGCGTTATCACGAGGTGGGCTACAGCCTGCTGCAGAGCAATGCGTTCTTCAGTGGCTTCATGCTGATCGGCCTGCCGAGCGCCTTCGCCATGCCCTGGCTGGCGCAGCGCCTGGGCAACCGTCATCGCATCATGGCGACCTGCGGAGTGCTGGCGACCCTGTGCCTGGCGCTGATCGCGCTGCGACCCGGCTGGCAGCCGCTGGTGGTCTGCATGCTGCTGGGTGTTGCGCTCAATGGCACCTTTTCCCTGGCGCTGATTTCGCCGATGTACGAAGCCGGCACGCCGCTGGCCGTCAGCCGACTCACCGCGATGATGCTCTGCACGGGTTACTGCCTGGCCTGCCTGACACCGGTGCTGGCCGGACTCGGTCGCGATCTGGCCGGGGACTATCGCATGCCATTCCTGGTGCTGACCGGCATGGCGGCGTGCATGTCGCTGCTGGCGATGCGCCTGCGGCCACGACATGTCGATCGCTGAGCGGTCTGGCTGTGGCCTGCGTCACCGCTTGCCATGCCGCGGATGACCGGCTCGCCGTGCTGTGCTAGAAAGCTCGCCGTCCACGTCCCAACCTAGCGCGCCGGAGTTCTGCTTGGAGTCTGAATCCATCGTTTATGGCTGCATCCGCGATTGGCCATCCGCCGACCTCGAGCAGTGCCGCCAGCGCCGGGCGAACAATCTGGCCGCCGTGCAGGCGTTGCCGCAGGGCGAGGCCTGGCCCTTCATCGGCCGCGAGATGTTTTCCTTCTGCCGTGACGAGGATCTGGGCCTGTATCAGACCCAGGTGATCCACTTCGGCGCCAGTTACCGCGCCGTCGAGTACGAGTGGGCGCTGTGGGTGCAGCGCTTCGAGGCTCTGCTCAAACAGCTGTACTGGACCAGCGCCGTGGTGCACCTGGAGACCGAGCTCAACGGCACCCATACCTTTCGCTGGGAAACCGACTCGGGTAGCCACAGCCCGCAGCAGAGCGACCTGCGCATGCGCTGCGCCTGGGAGCGGGAAAGCGGGTTGTTCGGCTGACCCCGGTGCGGCTCAGTCCAGCCACTCCCTGGGCACGTCGCGCTTGAGCGCGAGCTGGCACTGCTGACTGTCCGCATCGAAGACGATCACGGCTTGGCCTTTGTCCAGGGCGCGGCGTACCCGCGCGACCCGGGTTTCCAGTGGCGTTTCGTCGCCATTGTCGGTGCCGTCACGAGTGACGAAATCCTCGATGAGGCGGGTCAGGGTGTCCGGTTCGAGCTGGTCGTGGGGTATGAGCATGGGGCTTCTTCGATAAGACGGAGGGGCGATGCTAGGTCGCGCCGCCCTGCAGGTAGCTGTCCAGGCAAGCATACAGCTGCCGGCTCTCCAGCGGCTTACCGATGAACTCGTCCATCCCGGCGTCGAGGCCACGCTGGCGGTGCTCGGCCAGCACATGGGCGGTCACCGCGATGATGGGCACGGCCTGCAGCTGCTGTTCCGCTTCCAGTTCACGGATCTGGCGGCTGGCCTCGAAACCGTCCAGCTCGGGCATTTCGCAATCCATCAGGATCAGCTGAACGGCGTGCGGATCGCGGCGGTAGAGATCCACGGCCTGGCGGCCGTTGTCGGCGAGCTGCACGGCGTAGCCGCGTTTCTTCAGCAGGCCGCGCACCACCATCTGGTTCACCGGATTGTCTTCGGCGACGAGGATGCAGGGTTCGCCCTGCGGCTGCGCCGGTGAGGGTGAACCGCGCTCGCCGGCGGTTGCCGGTTCCTGGGCGTAGAGCATTTGCAATGCCTCGCGCAGCGGCGCGCTCTGCAGCGGCAGCGCCAGACTGACCAGACGCAGCCCCGGCGTGACGGGTGGCGGCTCGTGAATCGGCGAATAGAGCATCAGCACACGCTGATTGCTCTCCAGATGCGGGCGCAGACGTTCCAGCCACTGGCTCGGACTGCCCGGCCAGGGCGCCAGCAGTACCAGCAATGGCGGGGCGGTGAAGTCGGCAAGGCAATCCGGCAGGCGCTCCGGGTCCTGACAACGCTCGGTACGCATGCCCCAGCGACGCAGCAGATGACTGAGTGCCTCCAGCCCCTGGGCGTCCTGCGAGGCGAGCAGCGCCGGCCGGCCCGCCAGTAGCTGGTTCAGCGGGTCTTCCACATCGCTGGCGGCATGCAAAGGAATCTCGAAGCAGAAACGGCTGCCACGGCCCGGTGCGCTCTGCACCTCGATATGGCCGTTCATCATTTCCACCAGCTCTTTGCTGATGGCCAGGCCCAGCCCGCTGCCGCCATAGCGGCGCGTGGTGCTGGAGTCGCCCTGGGAGAAGGATTCGAACAGCTGAGCCAGAACCTCCTGGCGCATGCCGATGCCGCTGTCGCTGACGCAGAACACCAGGCGCCGCGAGCCGTCCTGAGTCTGCCGGCTGGACACTTCCAGCAGCACATGGCCGTGTTCGGTGAACTTCAGCGCATTACTCAGCAGGTTCATCAGAATCTGCTTGAGGCGGGTGGGATCGCCGCGGATGCGTCGCGGGACGCCGGGCTCCAGGCCGACGTGCAGGCTCAGCTGCTTTTCCAGCGCCTGGGCGGTGAACAGGCGAATGGTCTCGGAAATGAGGATTTCCAGGTCGAAGTCGATGTCTTCGAGGCTCAGCTTGCCGGAGCCGATGCGGGCATAGTCGAGGATGTCGTTGATGACTGCCATCAGCGAATTGCCGGAGCTGGAGATGGTATCCAGGTAGAACTGCTGGCTGCGATCCAGCGGCGTTTCGCGCAGCAGCTGCAGCATGCCGAGCACGCCGTTGAGCGGTGTACGGATTTCGTGGCTCATCTTGGCGAGGAAGCGGCTCTTGGCCTCGTTCTCGCTGGCGGCCCGCTCGGCAGCCTCGCGGGAGCGGTAGCCCTCTTCCTTGAGCAGGTTGATACGGTCGGCAAGTCCGATGGACAGGGTGATCAGCTCGAAGGCGACGCTGGCTTTCACCACGGCCGCCCCGTATAGCCCCAACAGCTCGATGCCGAGGGAGCCGGCGGTGACCAATATGAAGGATGCCAGCAGCACGCCCCAGGCCAGGGTGTAGTAGACGCCGTAGCGCACGCCTCGGCGCCAGACAAAGGCGCCCGCCAGCAGCAGCCCGGCCGACACGATGATCACCGTGATGCTCGCCAGGATGCTCCAGCTCTGCACGTCCAGCACGAGGCCGGAAATCATGCTGCCGAACGCGGCCAGCAGAGTGCAGCGCAGGAGCAGGTCGAGTCGCGGGAACAGTTCGCGGGTATGCAGGAAGTGCCGGCTGAACTGGATGGCGATCAGGCAATGGCTGAACATCAGCACGTAGATGCCCTGGGCGACCCAGCCGCCATCGTCGGCCAGCCACTTGACCAGAAAACCGTCGAAGGACAGGGCGAACAGGCCGACGTTAAGGGTATAGACCAGGTACCAGAAATAGGCCGGCTCACGCAGCGAGGCGAAGAGGAACAGGTTGTAGCAGAACATCGCGAACAGCACGCCGTAGAAGGCGCCGCTGAGCCCGTTCAGCTCCTCGTGCTGGGACGCGCTGGCATTGTAGGTGCTGAAGTACAGCGGCACGTATAGCGTGCTGGTGGTCTTGATGCGCAGCAGCAGGGTGGTTTCGCCGGGCGGCAGGTTCACCGGAAACCAGAAATTGCTGACCTTCACCGGGCGCTCGGCAAACGGGTGGAGGTCTCCGGTCAACTGCTGGCTCAGACTGCCATCGGGGTATCGCAGGAATAGCTCGATATGGTCGAGCAGCGGGTAGTTGATCTCGATGAAGCCGCTCAGCGGCTCGGCGAGACGGTTGGACAGACCGGCGCGCAGCCACCAGGTCGAACTGTTCTTGCCTTCGTTGACGTGGCCACCCTCGACGGCACGAAAGCGCTCGGGCGGTAGTGCCAGAATCTCATCGACGTCCAGACGGCCGGTGCGGTCTTCCAGGTAGAAGGTGCCATTGCCGAGGGACTGGCGCGTATCGATCGAGTCGAGCACCACAGGCGTGAATGCCCAGGCTTGAAGCGACAGGCAAAACAGCAGCAGAGCCAGGCATAAACGCGGCAACATTTTTCGATCCGGCAGGTGCGCCCGTTGGGCAGGGCGACACAGATTAGTAGAGCGGTGTGACGGTACCGATTCCTTCGGGCTCTACATGGCGCCTTCAGAGTGCCGCACGTCCTTGTCCGGACAACTTTGCCGAGTTACGCGCCGAGCGGCAAGCCTCGCCTGCGGCAAAGCAGGCGGCTTGTCACGCAATCGGATTTCAGCTGTTGCGCTCCTGCGGATTGGAATGGCGGCCGATCAGGGTATCCACCGGCGGCACGCGGGTATCGTTTTCCATCTGCGCATCGTGCTCCAGTTGATGGCTGAAGCGCTCCAGAGAGTCCTTCGCGTGCTGGGCATCGCTGGCGAATACCGGCTGGCTGAGCATGTAGCCGCAGAGCAGCCGGCTCATGGCGGCGAGGCTGTCGATGTGGGTGCGCTCGTACCCATGGGTGGCGTCGCAGCCGAAGGCCAGCAACGCGGTACGGATATCGTGCCCGGCCTCCACGGCCGATTGCGCATCGCTGTGGTAGTAGCGGAACAGGTCGCGGCGTACCGGAATCTCGTGCTCGGTTGCGAGCTTGAGCAGATGGCGCGACAGGTGGAAGTCATAGGGACCGCCGGAATCCTGCATTGCCACGGTGACCGCATGCTCGCTGGAGGCCTGGCCCTTGGCGGCGGGGGCGATGTCGATGCCAACGAATTCGCTGACATCCCAGGGCAGGGCGCCGGCGGCACCGGAGCCGGTTTCCTCGGTGATGGTGAACAGCGGGTGCACGTCGATCGGCGGCTCGCGGCCGCTTTCCACGATGGCCTTGAGCGCGGCCAGCAGAGCCGCAACGCCGGCCTTGTCGTCCAGGTGACGAGCGCTGATATAGCCGCTCTCGGTGAACTCGGGCATGGGATCGAAGGCGACGAAATCACCAACGTTGACGCCCAGCGCACAGGTTTCGTTGCGGCTGTAGGTGTAGGCGTCCAGGCGCAGTTCGACGTGGTCCCAGCTGACGGGAGCCTCGTCCACCGCGGTGTTGAAAGCGTGCCCGGAGGCCAGCAGCGGCAAGACGCTGCCGCGGATCACCCCGGTATCGGTGAAAACGCTGACGCGGCTGCCCTCGGCGAAGCGGCTCGACCAGCAACCCACCGGCGCCAGGCCCAGGCGGCCGGTATCGTGAATCTCGCGGACGATGGCGCCGATGGTGTCCAGGTGCGCGGCGACCGCGCGGTCCGGGCTGTAACGGCGCCCCTTGAGCGTGGCGCGGATGGTGCCGCGGCGGGTCAGCTCGAAGGGGATACCCAGTTCGGTCAGGCGCTCGGCGACATAGCGCACGATGGTGTCGGTGAAGCCGGTGGGGCTGGGGATGGCGAGCATCTCCAGCAGCACCCGTTGCATGTAGTTGAGATCGGGCTCGGGTAGTTGTGCGGTCATGGAAACCTCCCGTTGACGGCGGCCTTGCAGCCACCCGATGAAATGAATGAAGACAGCGTGATGGGCGCCCTTGGGCTGCCCCTCGATGGATGGCCTGCGCCCGGCCGAGGCCGGGCGGGCGATCAGCCAGCGACGCTGAGCGGAAAGAGCAGGTCGATGAAGCGCTCGGCGGTCGGCTGCGGCTCGTGATTGGCCAGGCCGACGCGCTCGTTGGCTTCGATGAAGACGTACTCCGGTTGATCCGGGGACGGCACCAGCAGGTCGAGGCCGACCACCGGGATGTCCAGCGCGCGGGCGGCACGCACAGCGGCATCGATCAGCACCGGATGCAGCTGGGCGGTGACATCCTCCAGCGTACCGCCGGTGTGCAGGTTGGCGGTGCGACGGACGGACAGGCGCTTGCCCTCGGGCAGTACGCTGTCGAAATCGAAACCGGCGTCACGCAGGCAGCGCTGGGTTTCCTCGTCCAGCGGGATCTGGCTCTCCCCACCGGTAGCGGCCTGGCGCCGCCGGCTCTGCTTCTCGATCAGCGCGCCGATGCGGGTGCGGCCGTCACCGATGACTTCGGCCGGGCGGCGGACGGCTGCCGCAACCACCTCGTAGCCGATGACCACGATGCGCAGGTCCAGGCCCGGATGGTAGCTCTCCAGCAGCACCCGGCTGTCGTACTGGCGGGCGCGCTGGATCGCTTCCTCCATCTCGGCACCGTCACGCAGGTCCACCGCCACGCCCATGCCCTGCTCGCCATCCACCGGCTTGACCACCACGCTGCCATGTTCGGCGAGAAAGGCGGCGTTTTCCTCCGCCGTGCCAGCCAGCCGCTGCGCCGGCAGGCAGATCCCGGCGTGGGACAGGGTGCGGTGGGTCAGGCGCTTGTCCTGGCAGAGTGTCATGCTCACGGCCGAGGTGAGATCGGACAGCGACTCCCGGCAACGCACCCGCCGACCACCCTGGGTGAGCGTGAACAGTCCGGCCTCGGCATCGTTGACCTCGATCTCGATGCCGCGCCGGCGGGCTTCGTCGACGATGATCTTGGCGTAGGGGTTGAGCTTGGCTTCCGGCCCCGGGCCGAGGAACAGCGGCTGGTTGAAGCTGTTCTTGCGCTTGACGGTGAAGGTCTGCAGGTCGCGGAAGCCGAGCTTGGCATAGAGCGCCTTGGCCTGCTGGTTGTCGTGCAGCACGGACAGGTCCAGGTAGGCCAGGCCGCGCCCCATGTAGTGCTCGATCAGATGGCGTACCAGTGCCTCGCCGACGCCAGGTCGCGGGCAACTGGGCGAGACTGCCAGGCACCAGAGGCTCGAACCGTTTTCCGGATCATTGAAGGCGCGGTGGTGATCGATGCCCATCACGCTGCCGATGATCTGCCCGGAGGTGTCGTCCTCGGCCAGCCAGTACACCGGCCCGCCTTGCTCGCGTGGCGTGCAGCGCTCCGGGTCGACCGGCATCATGCCGCGCGACTGATAGAGGCCGTTGATCGCATGCCAGTCCGCCTCGCTCTGGGCGCGGCGCACGCAGAAGCCGCGAAATGGTTTCTGTGACGGGCGGTAGTCGCTGAACCAGATGCGCAGAGTGTCGGAGGGATCGAGGAACAGCTGCTGTGGTGCGTACGACAGGACCTGATGGGGCGCCGCCACGTACAACGCGATATCGCGTTCGCCGGCCTGCTCGTTGAGCAGCTCGGCGGCAAGCTGCGCGGGATCCGAATAGGTGTGGCCGACGAGGATGCGCCCCCAGCCGCAGTGCAGGACCACGGGCCCACAGGGTTCTTCCTGACCATCCTCCGCGAAGCGTGCCTGCAACCGCTGGTAGGTCGGGGCCTGGCCGCGCAGCAGGCGCTGACCGTAGGCTTGGGACTTCTGCATGGTACGTTCCTTGATGCTAAGTCACGAACCGGCCAGCGGCGGGGCGAAACGGTCGCCCCCGTGGCGCGTGCCAGCCGCAGCCGTTCGTGAGCGGGTTATTGGGGCCGTCTAGCCATGGCGCGACCTCATCGATGCCCCTAGAGGCCTTGTTCGCTCAACCATAGGTTGACCGCCGCCAGCTGCCAGAGTTTGGAACCGCGCAGCGGGGTAAGCTGGCCATCCGGATCGGCGAGCAGCTTCTCCAGCATCTGCGGGTTATACAGCCCGCGCTCCTGGCTGGGGTCGAGCAACATCTCGCGCACCCAGTTCAGCGTGGCACCCTGCAGGTGCTTGAGGCCCGGCACCGGGAAGTAGCCCTTGGGCCGGTCGATCACCGCGGCGGGGATCACCTGGCGTGCGGCTTCCTTGAGTACGTACTTGCCGCCTTCGGGCAGCTTGAACTTGGCTGGAATCCGCGCCGACAGTTCGGCCACGCGGTAATCGAGGAACGGCGTGCGCGCCTCCAGGCCCCAGGCCATGGTCATGTTGTCCACGCGCTTGACCGGGTCATCCACCAGCATCACGGTGCTGTCGATGCGCAGCGCCTTGTCCACCGCGGCCTCGGCACCCGGCTGGGCGAAGTGGCGGCGCACGAAATCACCGGAGAAATCGCCCTGCACCCATTGCTGCTGCATGGTCTGGGCATATTCCTCGTAGCTGCGGTCGCGGAACGCGGCGAGGTAGGCCGCCACCGGGTCCTCGGCACCATCGACCAGCGGATACCAGTGGTAACCGGCGAACAGCTCGTCCGCACCCTGGCCGCTCTGCACCACTTTGCAGTGCTTGGCCACTTCCCGCGAGAGCAGGTAGAAGGCGATGCAGTCGTGGCTGACCATCGGCTCGCTCATGGCCTGGAAGGCGGCCGGCAGCTGCTCGAGGATTTCCTTTTCCTGGATGCGCAGCTGGTGATGGCGGGTGTTGTAGTGCTTGGCGATGATGTCCGAGTACTTGAACTCGTCGCCGCGCTCGCCGCCGGCGTCTTCGAAGCCGATGGAGAAGGTCAGCAGGTTGTCGTCGACACCCGCCTCGCGCAGCAGACCCACCAGCAGGCTGGAGTCGACGCCGCCGGACAGCAGCACGCCGACGTCCACCGCGGCACGCTGACGGATCGCCACCGCTTCGCGCATGGTGTCCAGGGTCAGACGCTTCCAGTCTTCGAAGCTGTAGTCGCGCTCGTCTTCGCGGGCACCGAACTGCAGCTCCCACCAGCGCTCGGTGGTGGTCGTGCCATCGGCGTCGACACGCATCCAGCTGGCCGGGGGTAGCTTCTCGATGCCGGCAATCAGGGTGTCCGGTGCCGGGACCACGGCATGGAAGTTCATGTAATGGTTCAGCGCCACTGGGTTCAGCACACCGGCGATGTCGCCGCCCTTGAGCAGGGCCGGCAGCGAGGAGGCGAAGCGCAGGCGCTGGTCGGTGCGTGACAGGTACAGCGGCTTGACGCCGAGGCGATCACGGGCGATGAACAGCTGCTGGCGGTCGCGCTCCCAGATAGCGAAGGCGAACATGCCGTTAAGGCGTGGCAGCAATGCCTCGCCCCAGGCGTGGTAGCCCTTGAGCAGCACTTCGGTATCGCCTTCGGAAAAGAAGCGATAGCCGAGGTTTTCCAGCTCTGCGCGCAGTTCGGGGTAGTTGTAGATGGCGCCATTGAAGACCATCGACAGGCCGAGAGCCGAATCGATCATCGGCTGGCCGGACGCCTCACACAGATCCATGATCTTCAGGCGTCGATGGCCGAGGGCCAGCGGCCCCTGGCTGTGGAAACCGCACGCGTCCGGGCCGCGTGCGGTCAGGTGTTGGGTGATGCGTTCAACCGCGGCCAGATCGGCGGGGCGGTTATCGAAACGAAGTTCTCCAGCTATGCCACACATAAGGTCCTTACCGGTTTTGCCGTTGGGGAGTGTGACTGACCCGTCATCGCCTAAGTTCAGCTTTTCGGACCAGCGCAGCGGCGCTGGATCGGCGTGAGCCCGGGTCAGTCATCTTTTTACACCAAAGCAAAAAAATGCTTTGATGTCAAAGTGAGTGGGTCAATGAAAGCGTGATTATGGCTGAAGAAACAGTTTCAAATGAAATCAATGCGCTGGAGGTTCAGGCCTTCGAACTGCCGCTGTTCCAGGCCATGCGCCGGCTGCAGCAGGATGCCGAAGTGCATGCCAAGCGTCTGGCGCGTTACGGCGGCCTGAGCCCGGTGCAGCTGATGATCCTGCAGGTGCTGGCCGGTGAAGGGCAGATGACCGCCAGTGCCCTGAGCCGGCGCGTGAGCCTGACCGCCGCGACGCTGTCCGGTCAGCTCGATCGACTGGAGGAACGCGGGTTGCTGCAACGTCAGCGCGACGACCAGGACCGCCGCCGCCAATGGCTGCTGCTCAGCGACAGCGGCCGGGAATTGCTGCAGGACGCACCGGCGTTGCTGCCGCCGGAATTCCGCACACGTTTCGCCGCGCTGCCGCCGTGGGAGCGCCACGCGCTGACGGCGGCCTTGCTGCGTGCCGCCGAGCTCTGTGGCGACATGGAGTGACGTGGCCTAGCGCGTGTTCTCCAGGCTCTTGACCGTCAGTTCCAGGGCCTTGCGCATGTCGAGCCGAGCCGAGCGGCCGACATCGTTGTCATCCAGCCGATAGCCGCGCTCGGACGGCAGGATCGGCGCGGTAAGGTCGTCCGCCTCGGCCGGTTCGAAGTCCGAGTCGCGGCCGATGGTCATGGCGCTGCGGCGCAGCAGTTCACGCACCTGATCGGGTTCGAGCTCGGGATTGACCGACAGCATGGCCGCCACCGCGCCGGCCACCAGCGGTGTGGCGTAGGAAGTGCCGCAGTGCACGTCGCCGCGCTGCTCTGGATCGAGCGTGGCGGCGCGCGTACAGGCTGCGGCAGTGATATCCACACGCATGTCGACATTGGATGACTTGCGCTTGCGCACATAGTCCGGGTGTTCCACCGAGACATCTTTCTTGTCGTTGCGCTCATGGCCGCCGACCACCAGCAGCTGCTCGGTGATGAAGGACGACGGCAGGCGATAATCGTCGCGCCCGGAATGCGCCGACCCGTTGCCGGCGGAGTTGATCACCAGCACGTCGGGATGTTCGCGGCGCAGCCAGAGGAAGAATTCTTCCAGCAGCTCCTCGTAGCCGCTCATGGCGATGCCCGAGCGCAGCAGCGAATCCACCGGTTCACCTTCCACGTCCACCGTGCCGATGCGATGGATGCCCCAGCTCCAGTTGAGAATCCGCGCGCCGTCTTCGACCAGATTCACCGAGGCCGCCACATTGGCGGTGATGCCGGCGTCCGAGTTGCGCTCGACGATCACCTCGAAGCCCGGGCCGGTGCCGTCCAGGGAGGCGAGAAAGCCCTGGTCTCGGGCGTCGCTGGCGTGGGCGGCGAGGATGCCGGCCACGCTACTGCCGTGGTTGTCCGGCTTGTCGGCGTCGCGGGCATAGAGGCAGGTGCGTTGCCGGTGCGGATCGCAGGGCTGGAGGTATTCGGCGAAGTGCGGGGCGTCGAAGTCCACCGCGCGTTCGATGATGCCGATGCGTACCGGCGCGCGGTCGGCGGCGCGCTGGTCATCCGGGATGCGCTCGCGGTAATAGTCGACAGCATCGAGAAAGCGGTTGGCCGCCCATTCGCGACTCTGCCGGCGCGGCCGTTCCTGTTTGTCCTGTTCGTCGCTTTCCGCGGCGGATTCCTCGATCACCACGGCATCTACGCCGACCTCGCTGCCAAGGCGCAGCACCATGGCATCGCGCTCGGTCAGGTCTTTCACCGGCAGGCGCAACTGGTAGGTATTGAGCGGCGGGATGGCACCGACCACCTCGGCGCCGTACTTTTCGGCCAGCTGGCGGGCCTTCTCCAGACCTTCGTGGTCTTCCTCGATGATCAGGCTGACCAGATCGACATAGGTGGTGAGGTCATCCATGTTGCGCGCCACCTCGTCGGGCTTGGCGGCGAGTGCCTGGCTGCGACCTGCCGAGAGCCAGACCGGATTGCTGCGCTTGCCGTCGTGCTCGAGCCACAGCGGGCCGCTGCGGACCTGGTCGGCGGGCAGGGTCAGACGCAGCTGATTGCCGTCGCGGCTGATCTGCTCGGCGGGCAGCGCCTCGCCGCTCAGCTTCAGGTGCACGTCGGCACGGGGCAGGCCTCGGGCATTCAGGCACCAGCTCAGCGCGTTCTCGGCGAACAGATCGCCGCATCGCGTGAGCTGGGCGATGCGCAGTTCCTCACTGGCAGCCACCGGGCCGGTGGCCATGGCCCCGAACATGGCGAGGCCGAGGGCGAACGAAGCAGGTAATCGACACGTCATGGGTCAGCGCCGTTGCAGGTAGTTGACGCTGAACAGCCCGCGCGGATCGGTCCACTGGCCGCGGCAGTCGAAGCCGGCGGAGTCGGCCAGGGCGGCGAAGGAGTCCAGCGTGTACTTGTAGGAGTTTTCCGTATGCAGGCTCTCGCCGGCATCGAAGTGAAAACGTCGGCCCTCGATGGTCACATCCTGCGCCTCGGGGCTGATGAGGTGCATCTCGATGCGCGACTCGCCCTCGTTGAAGAACGCCCGATGGACAAAGCGCGACGGGTCGATGTCACTGTCCAGCTCGTTGCGGATGCGCTGCAGCAGGTTGAGGTTGAACGCGGCGGTGACATGGGCGCGGTCGTTGTAGGCCGCTTCCAGCACCGCCCGATCCTTGACCAGGTCGACGCCGATCACCAGACCGCCACCGGCCGGCAGCACATCGTGCAGGCGCTGCAGGAATGCCGCGGCCTCGGCGGGTGTGAAGTTGCCGATGCTCGAGCCCGGGAAGAACACCAGCGGGTGCTCGCTGGAGAAATCATCCGGCAGGTTCAGCTCATGAGAGAAATCGGTGCAGGCAGCATGCACCTCCAGCCAGGGGTAATCCGCGGCCAGGCGCTGGGTGCTGCTGAGCAGGAAGTCCTCGGAGATGTCGATGCCCAGGTAGCTGGTGGGGTGCAGCGCTTCCAGCAGGAGGCGAACCTTGCGGCTGGCACCGCTGCCCAGCTCGATCAGATCGCTGTGAGGGCCGGCGATGTCGAGGATGTCGTTGGCCGCCTCGGCGAGGATCTGCTCCTCGGTGCGGGTGATGTAATACTCCGGCTGCCGGCAGATCTGCTCGAACAGCTCGGAGCCGCGACGGTCGTAGAAGAATTTCGGCGACGCCCATTTGGGCGTGGCGGCGAACCCGACCAGGGTCTCGTCGCGCAGCGAGGCCTCGTGCGGCTGCTGCAGCTGATCGTGAAAATGTATCGCCAATGCCATGTTCAAAGCCCCCTGGCCAGGCGCAGCCCGGCGAACTGCCAGCGCATCGCCGGCTGGAAGAAGTTGCGGTAGGTCACCCGCACGTGGGATTCCGGCGTGGCGCAGCAGCCGCCGCGCAGCACCATCTGTCCAGACATGAACTTGCCGTTGTACTCGCCGAGGCTGCCTTCCAGCGGGCGAAAGCCGGGGTAGGGCAGGTAGGCGCTGGCGGTCCACTCCCAGACGTCGCCGAACAGCTGCTGCGGGCCGTGGTGACCGGCAGGCGCGGCGACCGGTTGCAGGTAATCGCTTTCCAGGAAGTTGCCACGCAGCGGCTGGTCGGCTGCCGCCACTTCCCACTCGGCTTCACTGGGTAGCCGTGCGCCGGCCCAGCGCGCATAGGCGTCGGCCTCGTAATAGCTGACATGGCAGACCGGCGCTTCCAGATCCAGCGTGCGCAGCCCGCCGAGGGTCATCTCGTGCCAGGCGCCATCCTCGCGCAGCCAGTACAGCGGGGCATTCCAGCCAGCCTGCTGGATCAGATCCCAGCCGTCCGACAGCCAGAGCTCCGGTCGCGCGTAACCGCCATCGGCGATGAAGGACAGGTACTCGCCATTGCTCACCAGGCGTTCGGCCAGTTGGAAATCTTCGACGAACTGGCGGTGCCGCGGTGTCTCGCAGTCGAAGGCGAACTCACTGCCAGCATGGCCGATATGCTGCACGCCGCCAGCGAACTCGTGCCAGCGCGGGCGCTCCGGGCTGCTCGGCTGCGGCCTGGCGAGGTCGTCGCGATAGACCGGGTGCATGGGGTTCTGCGCAAGAATGTGCTTGATGTCCATGAGCAGCAGCTCCTGGTGCTGTTGCTCGTGCTGCAGGCCCAGGCCGACGCGACGGACGATCTCGGCAGCCTGCTCGCGCGGCGGATTGACCAAGAGCTCGCCCATGGCCTGATCGACATGCCGGCGATAGGCATAAATCTCCTCGACCCCCGGACGCGAGAGCACGCCGCGCCGCGTTCGCGGGAAGGGCAGGCCATGGGTCTGGTAGTAGGAGTTGAACAGGTAGTCGTAGGCCTCGTTCAGGCGCCGGTAGCCAGGCAGGTAGGGCAGTAGCACGAAGGTCTCGAAGAACCAGGTGACGTGTGCCAGATGCCATTTCGGCGGGCTCACCTCCGGTGTGCTCTGGATGACATAGTCCTCCACCTGCAGCGGCGTGCAGATCGCCTCGCTGGCGGCGCGCACCAGGCGGTAGCGCTGCAAAAGCTGATCGAGTTCGGCGAGTGCCGGGTGCGGATGTGGCTGCTCTGCCAGGTTGCCCATGGCGTTCCCCCCTGCGGTGTCTGCACGACCGAAACGGCCTCCCATAGCGACCCGACGGGCCGGGCAAAAGTTTCTGCTCGGTCCTGAACTCGCCTGACGCCTGGCCACTCCCTGTAGGAAGCCAAGCAGGAGTTCGATCCATGCGACAGTTTCTGATGCTGTGCTCGGCGCTCGGGCTCGCCGCCTGCGCCCAGCACGACACCGCGTCCTACACCGAGACCGCGGGCAAGCCGAAAAGCGTCGAGACCCATGCCCTGGAGGCGGGGGCAAGGCTGTTGCAGGGGCAGGCCCCGCTGAATGCGGTGAGCGCCTATCTCAACGGCTTTCATTTCTACAACGGCGACATGAACGGACAGATGGAGGCGCACCACTACGTCACCCGTCTCAACGAGGACGTGATGCAGGCGCTGATCTACGACGGCAACGGCCGCGACGCCAAGCTGATGGGGGTGGAGTACATCATCAGCGCGCGCCTGTTCGAGACCCTGCCGGAAGAGGAGAAGAAGCTCTGGCATAGCCACGACTACGAGGTGAAATCCGGCAGCCTGGTTGCGCCGGGTCTACCGCAGGCAGCGGAAAGGCGGCTGATGGAACAGGTGGTCAGCACCTACGGCAAGACCTGGCATACCTGGCATACCGATCGAGACAAGGAGCTGCCCTACGGCATTCCGGCGCTGATGATGGGCTTTACCGCCGACGGCCAGCTCGACCCGGCGCTGGAAAAGGCCCGTGACGAGCGCCTGGGTGTGGATACCCAGGCCAGGCGCCGTGACCGCGAATCGATCGTGCAACCTGAGGTCGACCCGGCTGCCAATGCCTGGGAGAAGGGCGAGGTCATCCAGTTGCAGCGGGTGCGTGGCGCGGGTGAACACCGGCATGGCGATACGGCCGGACCGGCGGAGATCAACGAGTCGGGCCGCCTGCGGCAACAGCAGCAGCGCAGCGACCCGCACTGAGCGCCGCGCCTATTGCTTGTCCTGCAGCGGCGGTGTCGGGCGGATCAGGATTTCGTTGACATCCACATGGGCCGGTTGCGACAGCGCATAGACCACCGCACGGCCGATGTCCTCCGGTTGCAGGGCATAGGCCGGCGGCTCGTCGAACAGTGGCGTATCGACCATGCCCGGCTCGATCAGCGTGACCCGTACACCGCTGCCGCGCAGCTCCTCGCGCACGCTCAGGCCCATGCCGGTCACCGCCCATTTGCTGGCGCTGTACATCGAACCGGGAATGACGAAGCGCCCTGCCGCCGAGCCGGTGAGCAGCAGATGGCCGCGGCTGGCCTTCAGCGCGGCGAGTGTGCAGCGCAGCGTCAGCCCGACGCCGTAGACGTTGGTCAGCAGCATCTCCTTCCATACCGCCGGGTCGGCCGCGCTGAAGCCGCCTTCGCTGCCCGGTATGCCGGCGTTGGCGTAGACCGCATCGAGCTGGCCGAAGCGCTCCAGCACCTGCTGCACCATTGCCTGCTGTTCGGCGTAGTCGGTGACGTCGCAGCGGATGGCGATGGCGCGCTGCGGACCGATTTCATCAACCAGCCGCTGCAGCTTGTCCGCCGAACGCGCGGCCAGTGCCAGGCGATAGCCGGCCTTGGCGGCCTGGCGCGCGGTGGCCGCACCGATCCCGGACGAGGCGCCGGTGATCAACAGAACGGGATCGCTCATGCCGCCTCCTCAGTAGTTCGGAGTGGTTTCCGGAATGGCGCTGGCGTCGGTGATGAAGGGCATCGTCCAGGGCTCCAGGGTGCAGCCCTTGTCGATCAGCTCCTGGCGGGTCTGCTCGATGACCTGGGCCATGCGCAGCGGGTCGGCGTAGTCGCGCACCTGCGCCACCCGGGCGAGTTCTTCGCCGCTGCCGTTCATCACGGTGAAACCGAAGCTGTCGTCTTCGGGGTTAGCGCTGGTCACGCAGCCACAGGGCAGAAAGGCTTCCGAGGCCAATTGCATCGCGTTGTCCAGGCTCAGGGGCGTTGTAGTCATGATCGTCTCCGTTGCGTTGCCGTTGTCTGGAGTTGACCGCCATATGCCGGTGCCGTTTCCCCACAGCCGACCGGCTGTCGCTTGTGCAATGGCAGGCGCGGCACCATATTCATCGGCATGAGCATGCCTGCCCCCGATCCGCTGTGCCGCTTCCATCCCGCCGTGGCGGGCTGGTTTTCCCGCAGCTTTCCCGCCCCGACACCGGCTCAGGCAGCAGCCTGGCCGTTGGTACGCGCCGGTCGCTCGACCCTGGTCGCCGCGCCGACCGGTTCGGGCAAGACGCTGACCGCCTTTCTCGCTGCCATCGACGCGCTGGTGCAGCAGGGCCTGACCGAGGGCGGGCTGGTCGACGGCACCCAGGTGCTCTACGTGTCGCCGCTCAAGGCGCTGTCCAACGATATCCATATCAACCTCGAGCAACCGCTGGCCGGCATCGGCGCCGAGCTGCAACGGCTCGGCCTGCCGCCGGTGGACATTCGCACCGCTGTGCGCACCGGCGACACGCCGCAGGCCGAGCGCAACGCGATGCGCAAGCGGGTGCCGCACATCCTGGTCACCACGCCGGAATCGCTCTACGTGCTGCTCGGCTCCGAGTCCGGGCGGCAGATGCTGCGCGATGTGCGCAGCGTGATCGTCGACGAGATCCACGCCATCGCCGGCAACAAGCGCGGCAGCCACCTGGCGTTGTCGCTGGAGCGGCTGGAGGCGCTCTGCGAACGGCCGCTGGTGCGCGTCGGGTTGTCCGCCACACAGAAGCCCATAGACGCGGTTGCGCGCTTTCTGGTCGGAACCGAGCGTTCTTGCGAGATCGTCGATATCGGCCATGGCCGCGCCCGCGACCTGGCGCTGGAAGTCCCGCCGGTGCCGCTGGAAGCGGTAATGAGCAACGATGCCTGGGCGCTGGTCTACGACCGCCTGGCCGCGCTGGCCGGCGAGCATCGGACCACCCTGGTGTTCGTCAACACGCGCCGCATGGCCGAGCGCACCACCCGCCATCTGGCCGAACGGCTGGGCGGTGCGGTGGTGGCGGCGCACCACGGTAGCCTGGCGCGCGAGCAGCGGCTGACGGCCGAGCAGAAGCTCAAACGCGGCGAACTGCGGGTGCTGGTGGCCACCGCCTCGCTGGAACTGGGCATCGATATCGGCGACGTGGAGCTGGTCTGCCAGCTCGGCTCGCCGCGTTCGATCGCCGCCTTCCTGCAGCGAGTAGGACGCGCCGGTCACCAGGTGGCGGGCGTATCCAAGGGGCGCCTGTTTCCCAGCTCGCGTGATGACCTGATCGAATGCGCCGCGCTGCTCGATGCCGTGCGCCGCGGCGAACTGGACACGCTGAGAATTCCCCCGGCGCCGCTGGACGTGCTGGCCCAGCAGATCGTTGCCGAGGTATCCAGCCGTGAATGGCAGGAGGACGCGCTGCTGGCGCTGCTGCGCCGGGCGATGCCCTATGCGGTGCTGGATAACGCCACTTATCAGGCGCTGCTGAGGATGCTCGCCGAAGGCTATACGACTCGCCATGGCGCGCGCGGCGCCTATCTGCATCGCGACCTGGCGACCCGCAGCCTGCGCGGCCGCCGCGGCGGGCGGCTGACCGCGCTGACCTCCGGCGGCACCATCGCCGACAACTCCGACTACGCCGTGCTGCTGGAGCCGCAGGGGCTGAACATCGGCACGGTGAACGAGGATTTCGCCGTGGAGAGTCTGGCCGGGGACGTGTTCCAGCTCGGCAACACCTCCTACCGCATCCTCAAGATCGAGGCGGGGCGGGTGCGCGTGGAGGACGCCCAGGGCATGCCGCCAAGCATCCCGTTCTGGCTCGGCGAAGCGCCAGGGCGCAGCGACGAGCTGTCCTTCGCGGTCGCCCGCCTGCGTGGGGAAATCGACCAGCGGCTGGCCAGCGCCGAGTCGCAAGCGGCCGAACGCCTGCAGCCGGTGATCGATTGGCTCGCCGATACCCCGGGCATCCCACGCGAAGCCGCGCAGCAGATCGTCGAATACCTGTCCCGAGCGCGTTCGGCGCTGGGCGCGTTGCCGACCCAGCGGCGGCTGATCATGGAGCGCTTCTTCGATGAGTCCGGCGGCACGCAGCTGGTGATCCACTCGCCCTTCGGCAGCCGCATCAACCGCGCCTGGGGCCTGGCGCTGCGCAAGCGCTTCTGCCGCACCTTCAACTTCGAGCTGCAGGCGGCGGCCACCGAGGACGCGATCATCCTCTCGCTGTCGACCAGTCACAGCTTCGCGCTGGATGAGGTCTGGCGCTATCTGCATTCGGCCAGTGCCGAACAGGTGTTGATCCAGGCGCTGCTCGACGCGCCGCTGTTCGGCGTGCGCTGGCGCTGGATCGCCACTACCGCGCTGGCCCTGCCGCGCATGGCCGGCGGGCGCAAGGTGGCGCCGCAGCTGCAGCGGATGAAAAGCGAAGACCTGCTGGCCACGGTGTTCCCCGATCAGGTGGCCTGCCTGGAGAACATCGTGGGTGAGCGGGAGATTCCCGACCACCCGCTGGTGCGCCAGACCCTCGACGACTGCCTGCACGAGGCCATGGACAGCGAGGGTTGGCTGGCGCTGCTGCGGCGCATGGAGAGGGGAGAGGTCGAGCTGCTGACACGTGACCTGCCGTCACCGTCGCCACTCGCCATGGAAATCCTCGGCGCGCGCCCGTACGCCTTTCTCGACGACGCCCCGTTGGAAGAGCGACGCACCCAGGCGGTGCTCGCCCGTCGCTGGAGCGATCCGGAATCGACCGACGACCTTGGCGCGCTCGACCCTGAGGCAATTGCGGCGGTGGGGGCGGAGGCCTGGCCGGAGGCGCGCAACAGCGACGAGCTGCATGAGGCGCTGACGGCGCTGGGCTGCATCGCCGAGGCCGAGGCGGCGGGGCAGCCGCACTGGCTGCAATGGCTCGCCGAGTTGGCCCGCGCGGGGCGGGCGACACGCCTGCAGGTGGCTCACGACCGCGCGCTCTGGACCCCGCTGGAGCGCCTGGCCTGGCTGCGTTCGATCTATCCGCAGGCGGCCTGCGAGCCGTGTCTGCCATTGCCGGCCGGCTATGACCAGCTGCTCGACGAAGAGGAGGCGCTGGTGGAACTGATCCGCGCCCGTCTGAGCGGTTTCGCGCCGCTGCCGGTACCGCTGATCGCTAGACCGCTGGCCCTGCCGGCCTCGGCGGTGGCGCTGGCGCTGACCCGTCTGGAGGCCCAGGGCTATGTGTTGCGCGGGCGCTTCAGCCCGGGAGCGAGCGAGGACGAGTGGTGCGAGCGGCACCTGCTGGCGCGCATCCATCGCTACACGGTCAAGCGCCTGCGCCGCGATATCGAGCCGGTGGAGCTTGCCGACTGCATGCGCTTTCTCGCCGACTGGCAGCATCTCTCGGCGGGCACCCGCATGCAGGGGCGCGAGGCGCTGGGCACACTGGTCGAGCAGCTGGAAGGCTTCCAGGCGGCCGCGACGGCCTGGGAAAGCGACTTGCTGCCGGCCCGTCTGAAGGATTACGGCAGCACCTGGCTGGATGAGCTGTGCCGCTCCGGTCGCATTGTCTGGACGCGGCTGTCCGGGCGTCTCAAGGCCAGCGGCGGGCCGGTACGTGGCACGCCTATCGTACTATTGCCGCGGCGCCAGCTCGGTGCCTGGCATGCATTGGCCAGCGACGCGCCCGCGCCGGAACTGTCATCGCGGGCGCAGCGCGTGTTCGATTGCCTGCAGACCCATGGCGCGCTGTTCTTCGACGAACTGCAGCACGATGCCCATCTGCTGCGCAGCGAACTGGAGGACGCCCTGGGCGAACTGGTGGCGGTCGGGCTGGTGAACGCCGACAGCTTCGCCGGCCTGCGTGCGCTGCTGACGCCGGCCAGCAAGCGTTCGCGCACGGCGCGGCGAACCCGCGGAGGCGCCTTTATCGGCGGTATGGCCGACGCGGGGCGCTGGGCGCTGGTGCGCAAGCCGGTGGCGGGGGATGTCGCCGGGCACGCCGTTCTTCCGATCGAGGCGCTGGAGCATATTGCCCGCGTGCTGCTGCGCCGTTACGGCGTGGTGTTCTGGCGACTGCTGGCGCGCGAGGCGGACTGGCTGCCGCCCTGGCGCGAGCTGTTGCGGGTCTACCACCGGTTGGAAGCGCGTGGCGAGATCCGCGGCGGGCGTTTCGTCGCAGGCGTGGCGGGCGAGCAGTTCGCCCTGCCGGAAGCGCTGGCGCTGTTGCGTGAGGTGCGCAAGCGGCCGTTGGCGGGCGAGCTGCTGGCGGTCTCGGCGGTCGATCCGCTGAATCAGTTGGGGACGCTGTTGCCGGGCAGCAAGGTGCCGGCGCTGCCGGGCAACCGCATCCTCTACCGCGATGGCGTGCCGCTGGCGGCGCTGGTGGCGGGCAAGCCGCAGTGGTTGCTCGACCTCGACGAGCCGGCGCAGCGTGAGGCCCTGCGCCGGCTGACCTCGACGGGGCGCTGAGGCCCGGTCGTCAGCCGGCCTGGGCCAGGCACTTCAGACTGCCGAAGTCGCTCTGCAGCTGCGTCAGCCGTCCGCTCAGATGGGCGCGCTGGCCGTCGTCGGCCAGGCGATGGAGGTCGGCCACCAGTTCCAGACCGGCCTGTTCTGCGCGTTGCAGCGCCGCGCGGTCATCTTCGTTCAGCAGCGCTTCGCGATCCTGCAAGAGCCGGGCGATACGCTTATCGAAATCGGCGCCGTGGCGCTGCTCGACGGCGGCCAGCAGCATGGTCTGCCATTGCTCGCGATTGCGCAGCCAGCGGCTGTTCTGCTCGCTCAGGGTGTGCGCCCAGCGCAGCACGCGCTGGCGCTGCTGCGCGTTCAGCGGGCCGAACCAGTACTGCAGGCGCTTCTGCATGCGCTCGGCGCGTTCGCGGATCTGCTGCTCCAAGGGCGGCTCGAGGTATTTCTCCCGGTGTTCACGGCGGTTCTCGTCCAACGCCTTGCGCAGTTCCTCGACTTGCGCGTCGTTCAATGCGCGCAGCAGATCGGTGGCGGTCGGGGTGACCTCCACCGCGATGCTGTGCATGGCGTCGCGTACGCCGCGGTAGTGTGGCTCCAGATCGCTCGGCTGGAGTTGGCCGTCGGCACTGCTTCGCTCCAGCCGGTCAAGCCTGGCAAGGAGTTCCGGCAACTGGGTGCTGCAGTGCCAGGCCAGGTGTTCGCGCAGCCGTTGGCGCAGTTCGCGCTGCTGGGTGCTGTCCAGGTCCAGGTAATCGTTGAGTGTCCAGGGAATCAACGTGTCGAGATTGCGGTAGACCAGGGTTGCGCGGCTGCAGCCGACCAGCAGGAAGGTGCAGAGCAACATCAGCAGAAACAGGCGGCTGGTGGAGCGCATCGTCTTTCCTCAGCGGGCGGCACCTGTGTGTGTAGAGCCCAGCTGCCGCCAAGGGTTCTGGCTCGGTCCGTTTCGTCGATCGGGACGAGCAAAGCGTGCCGGCTTGTGGTCTGCATTGCATGGGGCCGGCTCCGCGGCGCGGACGGCCGTCTTGTCTCAGTAGCAATGGAGAAACGCCATGACCTCGCAGATCAAGCACCTCAGCGGCGAAGACGTACCCAAGGCCTGGCGCCCGACCTGGGCCGTATGCTGGGTGGTGGAACTGAACGGCACCATCGTCGGCGGCCCTTACGCCACCGAAGCGGAAGCGCGTGCGGTCGCCGACGGCGAAGAGGAACCGCGGATTTCGCAGACCCCTGCGCCCTGATCGCTCCTCGCCAGCCCGCGATGCTAGCGTGACTGCTCCAGGCAGTGTTGCGGGCATGGTGCCTGGTACGGCACAGAGGGTGGCGGTGGCGCAACCAGCTGATCGACCAGTTCCAGCGATTTGTCGAACGATGGGTAGCCGCTGCGCGCGACGTCCAGTTCGCCGTACGCCTGTCGATAGCCCTCGGCCCTGATCGGGTCCGCCTGCTCGATCAGATAGGGCTCCTGGTAGATCTTGTAGAGCAGCGCCACCGCGTGCGGATGGCCCTTGCGCTTGGCCTTCTCCAGCAATTGCAGCACTTCGGAGGGCTCCGGGCCCTGGCGGATCAGCAGCAGCGCCTGGTAGAACTCGGTCTCACCGCGCCGATCCAGCCGCGCGCTGCGATCGAGCAGGGCCTGGGCCAGTTCGTAGCTGTCTTCATCACCGACCGATATCAGAATCTTGGCCTGCATCAGATCGTTCTGGTACAGCAGACGCTCGGCGCGACAGCCGTCGTCGTCCCAGGCGCGATCGCAGGATTGGCTGGCGCAACCGCCGAGAGTCAACAGCAGGCCGAAGAGCAATGCCTTTTTCATGGCTGAATTGGTACTCCGTTCTCTTTTCGCCAGTATGGGGCGTGCCTGCTTCGATTCGCCAGTGCGGCTTACGTTCGCTTAGAAATTGGGGCAGGGCGCGTTCATCTGTTGCAGGCCATAGCGTCGCAGCAACGTCTGCCAGCGGGCACTGTGCGGCAGGTCGGCGACAAGCTGCTGGATGTACTGCGTGGTCGCGGCGGGCAGGCTGGCAGTCATGAGCACGTGGCGGTCGAACACGTACAGGGGGCTCGGTGAAACGTGCAGCTGCGCTTCTGGCACCTCGGTCAGGCTGTAGAACAGGCGTGACGAGCGCGGGATGAGGGCGACATCGATGCGCCCTGAGAGCAGCTTGTTCAGATTCTGCAGGTCTGTATGCACGTCTTCGCGGCGGATCAGCCCCTTGTCGATATCCGCCTGCAGTGTGCGATAGCGATGCCCGAGGATTCCGCCCAGGCGCAGGCCGTGCAGCGAGCGCGGGCCGTCGTAGTCGACCGGAGCCGCCCGCCGCGAGACGAAATCCTGAATGTCGCAGAGCAGCGGTCGCGTCCAGCTGGCCCGAGCGGTTAACCGTTCGGGAAAGAACTCCGGTGTGGCCCATAAAAGAATGCCCGGTTCGTTGGCGGCGAGCCGGGCATCGAGTCGCTTTCGCGGCAGCTGCGTCAGGCGGAATTCGTAACGACCCTGGTTGGTCGGGTGCTCGTTGAGCAGCTGTACCAGGGTTTCGGACAGGCCGGGGCTCTGGCCGGAGGCGAACGGCGGAGAAGGTTGATAGGCCCAGACAGTGACAGGCTCGGCCGCCTGGGTATGCAGCGATAGAAGAATCAGCAACAAGAGCAGCAGTTTCTGCATCGCGGTCCTGTCTTGGAGGGTGGGCCGTCGTGGCGAATTGCCCCGGCCCAGCGCTCAAGACTGGTTCAGCGCGGCGGGCAAGGCAAGCGCGCTCCGCCGACTGGTGCAGGCGGTAGCGTCAGAAACGCTCGTGTTCGCCGAGAAAGCGCCAGTGCCCCACCGGCAGCTTGGCCATCGACAGTCGGCCGATGCGTATGCGCTTGCTGGCGACGACGCGCAGGCCGATGGCCTCGCAGAGCATGCGAACCTCGCCTGGTGCGGGTTCCTTGACCACCACGCGCAGGCGGTTTTCGCTCTGCCAGCTGACCTTGGCCTTGGGCAGGATCCTGCCACGATGCCCGATTCCCTTGGCCAGCAGCGCCAGGCCACCTTCTTCGGCTTCGCCACTGACCTCGACGACGTACTCCTGCTCGAGCTTGTTGCGCGTGTCGCCGAGCAGGCGGATCACTTCACGCTGCTGGCTGAGCACACTCAGGCCGCTGGCATCGGCATCCAGGGGCAGCAGCAAGGTATGGCGCAGCAGGTGGCGCTGCAGTGGTTCGGTGCGGGACGGATCATCGGCCCAGTGTTCGCTGGCCTGCAGCGCACGGCGGGGGCCATCGTTATCGCTGTCGATCGGGAGTTCGGCTGGCTTGTGCAGCAGCAGCGTCACCGGGGCGATTTCCTTCGCCGTGGCGCCGGGCTGCAGTTCGATACGTTGCTGCGGACCTACCTTGAGGAAGGGCGCTTCGACCAGCTCGCCGTCGACAGTGACCCAGCCGCCCTCGATGTACAGCTCGGCCTCGCGCCGGGAACAGCCGAATTGCTCGGCGACGCGTTTGGCAAGGCGCACGGGATCGGTCATGGGATGCTCGGAGAAATCAGGAAGGAGGTGGAACGCGGCGAGCCTGTACAGAGCGGCTCGCCGAAAGCGGTTCGTGTCAGCGCATCACTTCTTGCTGATGGTGATCTGCCGGGACGGGCCCTGGGTCTGGCCACTCACGCCGTTGGGGATGGTCTGGATCTCACCGCCGGCCTTGAGGAACGCGGCCATCTGCTCTGCCAGGGACTGGCTGGTTTCGGTCGCGGGTTCGGGTTTGCGCTTGGCGCTGGTGGTCTTGGTGGCCATGGATCGCTTTTCCTTCAATCAGTCGAACCGGGCATTATACAGATTTGATCAAATTTTGTTCAGCTTTTTACGGTCGGTCATTTCTTGAAGCGTTTTCGCAACCACCGAGCCGACGCTCTGGTCTTCAATGAAGCGGCGTATCTGGGAATCACAACGCCCCATCACCGGAGGACCTTCATGCTGCGTCAAGCCATTCGCACCACGCTCTGCGGTTTCGTCATTGCCGCTTCGTTCCAGGTTGCCGGTGAAACGCAACGCTTTCCTAGCGAGGCGGGGCAGGTAACCGTCAAGGAGATCGCCGCGGGGCTGGAGAACCCGTGGGGGCTGGCCTTTCTTCCGGATGGCGAGCACATGCTGGTGACCGAGCGGCCCGGTCGGCTGCGGCTGGTGGGGCTCGATGGCAGCCGATCGGAACCGCTGGCTGGCGTGCCGGACGTATTCGCCCGCGCGCAGGGTGGCCTGCTCGATGTCCGGCTGTCGCCGGCGTTCGAGCAGGACCGCCTGGTCTATCTGAGCTACGCCGAGGTTGGCGAGGACGGCAAGGCCGGGACGGCCGTCGGCCGCGGCCGGCTCAGTGATGATCGATCCCGGCTGGAAAACTTCGAGGTGATCTTCCGCCAGCTGCCCAAGCTGTCCAGCGGCATTCATTTCGGCTCGCGGCTGGTCTTCGATGGCAACGGCCATCTGTTCGTGGCGCTGGGCGAGAACAACCAGCGCTCCACCTCGCAGGACCTCGACAAGCATCAGGGCAAGGTGGTGCGCATCGGCCTGGACGGCAGCGTGCCCGACGACAATCCCTTCGTGGGGCGCGACGGCGTGCGTCCGGAAATCTGGTCCTACGGCCACCGCAATCAGCAGGGGGCCGCGCTCAATCCCTGGAGCGGCGTGCTCTGGACGCACGAACATGGCCCGCGTGGTGGCGACGAGATCAACATCCCTCAGGCCGGCAAGAACTATGGCTGGCCGCTGGCGACCCATGGCATCAACTACAGCATGCTGCCGATCCCGGAGGCCCAGGGCAAAACCGTGAAGGGCACCGAGCCGCCTCATCACGTCTGGGACAAATCGCCGGGTATCAGCGGCATGGCGTTCTACGATGCCGAGCGTTTCCCGGCCTGGCAGCGCAGCCTGTTCATCGGCGCCCTGGTAGACCTGTCGCTGATCCGGCTGCAGCTGGATGGCGATCGGATCGTCGGCGAGGAGCGTCTGCTCAAGGACCTGAATGCGCGTATCCGTGACGTGCGTGTGGGGCCGGACGGCTTCCTTTACCTGCTCACCGATGCCGCTGACGGCAAGCTGCTGCAGGTAGGGCTGGACAGCAACTAAGCGCCGGGGCAGCGGCGGGCAGGCGGCCTGCTCCGCCGCACTGCCGTTTCCACGGAGCATTCCCGCTCATCGCCTGTCCATTCCAGTGATGGCCGTCCGTGCCGGTCATCTGGAATGTGTGCAGGTCGAATAACAAGAGCGAGGAGTTGGCGCCGTGGCAGTAGTCATCAGCGGATTGTTCTGCATCATCGTCGGGCTGGCGCTTGGCGTCGGCGGTGCAAAGGTCATCAGCCTCGGCGGAACCTGGTACTTCGCCATCCTGGCGGCCGGCTTTCTGCTGACCGGTGTCCTGCTGCTGATGCGCCGCCGCACGGCGCTGTGGGTGTACGCCCTGCTCATGCTCGGTGCGCTCGGCTGGGCGTTGTACGAAGTCGGCCTGGACTGGTGGCAACTGGCGCCACGCGGCAGCATCATCGCGCCGCTCGGCCTGTGGCTGCTCACACCATGGATCGCGCGTCGCCTGGGCTGGCAGCATTTCGGCTTCCGTGCCTGGGGTGGTGCAGCGCTTCCGCTGATGCTGGCGGTGTTGCTCTGGGGTGTGGCGGCTATCTATGCGGTGGGGCGCGACAGCCATGACATCAAAGGCATGCTGCCGCCGCCATTGGCCGAGGCGCCTGCCGTCGACGACAGCGTGCCGGAGGGCGACTGGCATGCCTACGGGCGTACCCAGCATGGCCAGCGCTATTCGCCGTTGGCGCAGATCACTCCGCAGAACGTCGAGCGCCTGGAGCCGGTCTGGCACTACCAGACCGGCGATCTGCGCGGTCCGGACGACCCGGACGAGACCACCTACGAGGTCACTCCGCTGAAGGTCGACGACAGCCTCTACCTGTGCACGCCGCACAACCTGGTGATCGCCCTGGATGCCGAGACCGGCGAAGAGCGCTGGCGCTTCGATCCCAAGGTGCCGCATTCGGTCAACCGCCAGCACTTGACCTGTCGTGGGCTTTCCTATCATGCCGCTCCCGCCTCCAGCCAGGCGCAGAGCTGTCGCCAGCGGCTGTTCATGCCCACTGCCGACGCCCGGCTGATCGCGCTGGATGCCAGAACCGGCGAGATATGCCCCGGCTTCGGCGACAACGGCGAAGTGGACCTGTGGGCCAACATGCCCCACGTAAAAGAGGGTTTCTACTACTCGACCTCTCCGCCGGTGGTCGCGCGCGACCGGGTGATCATCGGCGGTGCGGTGAACGACAACGTGCGCGCCAACGAGCCGTCCGGGGTCATCCGCGCCTATGACGTCTATACCGGCAAGCTGCTGTGGAACTGGGACCCGGGCAACCCCGACGAGACCGCCCCCATCGCTGCCGGGCAGACATACAGCGCCAGCAGCCCGAACAGCTGGAGCATTTCCAGCGCGGACGAGACGCTGGGGCTGGTCTACATTCCGCTCGGCAACCAGGTGCCGGATCAGTGGGGCGGGCGGCGCAGCGAGAACAGCGAGCGTTTTTCCTCTTCCATCGTGGCGCTCGACCTGGATAGCGGCCAGCTGCGCTGGGTTTTCCAGACCGTGCGCCACGACCTCTGGGACATGGACGTGCCGGCACAGCCTAGCCTGATCGACATCCAGACGGAGGAGGGGCCGGTGCCGGCGCTGGTGGCGCCGACCAAGCAGGGCGACATCTATGTGCTGGACCGCCGCACCGGCGAGCCGATCCTGCCGGTGCGCGAGGTGCCCGCGCCACAAGGTGCGGCCGAAGGCGACTGGGTCGCCAGGACGCAGCCTGCGTCGGCACTGTCCTACGAACCGCCGAAGCTGCAGGGCAAGGACCTCTGGGGTGCCACGCTGATCGACCAGATGATGTGCCATATCCAGTTCCATTCGCTGCGCTACGAGGGACGCTACACGCCACCCTCCACCCAGGGAACGCTGGTTCATCCGGGTAACTTCGGCGTCTTCAACTGGGGTGGGGTGGCGGTCGATCCGGTACGCCAGATGGTATTCAGCACACCGGCGTACCTGGCCTTCACTTCGCGGCTGATCCCGCGTGAGGACGACGAGACGACCTATGTCTCGGACAAGGAGCCGTTTCTCAACGAGAACTTCGGCTCGCCATTCGCGGTGGAACTGGAGGCCTTCGTATCGCCGATCGGCTTGCCGTGCACCGCGCCGCCGTGGGGCTATGTGGCGGGCGCCGACCTGCGCACCGGCAAGACCCACTGGCTGCGCAAGAACGGCACCGTGCGGGATCGCTCGCCGATTCCGCTGCCGTTCAAGATGGGGGTGCCGAGCCTGGGCGGGCCGATGGTCACCGCCGGTGGCGTGGCGTTTCTCAGCGGCACGCTGGACTACTATCTGCGTGCGTACGACGTCAGTACCGGTCGCGAGCTGTGGAAGGCGCGCCTGCCGGCTGGCGGCCAGGCGACGCCGATGACCTACCAGAGCCGTTCCGGGCGGCAGATGGTGGTGGTGGTCGCCGGCGGGCATGGCTCGCTGGGCACCAAGGCAGGGGATTCAGTCATCGCTTATGCCTTGCCGCGCCGCTAGAATCGCCGCCTTCATCACTGGGACACCCGCCATGGCCGCCATCGGACGTTACAACAGCCTGCAGATCGTCAAGCACACCGGTTTCGGCCTCTACCTCGACGGCGGGCCGGATGGTGAGATTCTGCTGCCCAACCGCTACATCCCCAAGGATGTGCCGACCGAGGTGGACGACTGGCTGAACGTATTCGTCTACCTCGACAGCGAGGACAAGCTGATCGCGACCACGGAAAAGCCCAGGGTGCAGGTCGGCGAGTTCGCCAGTCTCAAGGTGGCGGAAATCAACCGCGTCGGGCTTTTCCTCGACTGGGGGCTGCCCAAGGATCTGCTACTGCCGCACTCGGAGGAGAAGCGGCCGCTGCAAGTCGGCGACTACTGTGTGGTCTACGTGTACATCGACCAGCGCACCCGTCGCATCACCGCCACCGCACGGCTGGATCGCCATCTGGACAAGACGCCGGCGCGCTACCGGGTGGGCGACGCGGTGGACCTGCTGATCGTCGAACCGACCGATCTCGGCTACAAGGCGATCATCAACGGCCAGCACTGGGGATTGATCCACAAGAACGAGGTGTTCAAGTTCCTGCGCGGCGGCATGCGTGAGCGGGGTTACATCCGCGAGCTGCGCGCCGACGGCAAGATCAGCCTGAGTCTGCAGCCGATCGGCAGCGAGGCGACCGATGCGCTGCAGGCGCTGATCCTCCAGCAACTGGAGGAAAACCAGGGCGTACTGGCCGTGAGCGACAAGAGCCCGGCCGAAGAGATCACGCGGCGGTTCGGTGTCAGCAAGGGCAACTTCAAGAAGGCCATCGGCGGGCTCTACAAGCAGGGCCGCATCGTCATCCACCCGGACCGCATCGAGCGCCCCTGATGCGCGTCATGGGCTAAAGATCCAGGTCGATCTGGCTGCCAGCTTCCTTCCTCAGCGGCACGCCCTTGCCTGCGGCATAGCTCAGCTGGCCGTCGACCAGCCGTGCCGGGGCAGTGAAAGGGTGGGCGGCGGGCGGCTTCTCGTCCTGGATGTGCAGCACCTCGATACCTCGGGTTTTCAGCACATCCGATACCAGTGAGCGGTGGCAGCGCCACCAGAGCACCTCGGCGCACATCATCGCGGTGCGTTGCCGGCCCGCCATTTCCAGCAAACGGTTGAGCCCGCGGTTGAATTCGTCGCTCTGCAAATGATCGGCGTAGCCGCGAAAGGAGCTGTTGCGCCAGGCCAGGTTGGGCGAATCCACAAGCGGCCGTCGGCGACCGCCAAGCTCCTCGAACCAGGCATAGCCGATACCCGCTTCACCCAATGCACCCTGCAGCGCCTCGCTGCCGAACTGTGGCAGCCGCCGCGAACCGGGGAAGCGGCGCACGTCGGCGATGGCTTCGATGCCGTGCAGCTGCAGCAGCTCGACAAAGGCCTCCAGCAAGCGGTTCGAATGGCCAATGGTCCAGATGGTCAGCGTGTCAGTCATGCAATCAGTCCAGCTTGGTCAGCGCCGACTCTTTATGCATCGCCACGTGATCGGTCTTGTCGCTCTTGATCTCGTACTGCGGTGCGTCGGGGCTGGCACGCCGGGTCCGGCCCATGAACTCGGTGTCGGCCGTGTGCACCCTAGTGATGCGACCGCGGACTCGTCCCGCTTCCGAGTTCCAGCTCACGTGATCGCCGACCTTGAACTTATGGCTCATCGCTAACCTCCGCCTGCGTCTGTTGATCCTCATGTTGGACCTCGAAAGCGCGCCGACGGTTGCCCGAGCGTCACCCTTATATAGGGCTTAATCCCTGCCGTTTCGCGCAATTATCCGGTGCCGTTCGTCGGGACAAAATCATAGGATTTAATGCTGTTTGAAAGTTGGCGGATTCAAAAAACCGTCGCAAGCGGAACGACAAATTCCTCTAGCAAGGGGGCTAAGCGTCATATCAAATCGATATCTGCACCCATTTATATAATGGCAGCATAATATCGGTGACAGATATATGGCGACTTATTGGCGATCTTTTTCCGCCACAAAGATTTCCATTATTTTTTCAAACCTATTATAAAGCCGCCACGCAAGACGATTTACCGGTTTGTTCAGGGGGTGGACGGCGGGAAATTTCTTGTAGAACGGTTCGTTTGTTGTGACACCGCGGTTCCTTCCAGTATCGCCCCACGACTTATCGACCTCCCGTCACTTTTCGAAGGCTGGGCCTTTGAAGTAGTAAGTTCCGGAGAGACTCAATGTCCACCAACCTGTTTACCGGTGCCCGTAAGGCACTCGTCGCTTCCATCGCCATGGCTGCCCTCATGGGTGGCGTAACCGTAGCAACTGTTCCTTACGCTGCTGCAGCTACCGCTGTCGCTGCAGCCTCCGTTTCCACCAAGGTCAACGCCTTTACCAATACCGACTGGCTTAATGGTGTCTGGCGTACTGGCGCAGGCTTCTCCATTCCGGCCACGGCTGCCAACCAGGCGGCTTTCAAGGCGGGCGCCTCGGTTCGCCTGGCTGATGGCCAAGTGCGCACCATCAGCCGCGCGCAGGTCGTCGGCAGCAACATGAGTGTGTTCCTTGATGGCGCCAAGCTCGATGGCAACAAGGTGGGTGCACCGCAGTCGGTCGCAACCGTGGCTGCCGCAACTTCGGCTCCCGCTACCGCGGCGCCTGCAGTAACCGCGCCGTCGACGGCGACTGCTTACTCCACCAGCATTAATGCCTTTACCAACACCGATTGGCTCAATGGTGTCTGGCGCAAGTCGCCGGGCTTCTCCATTCCGGCCAACGATGGCAATAAGGCCAACTTCAAAGTCGGTGCTTCGGTAAAACTGGCCGATGGCCAGGTTCGCAAGATTACCCAGGCACAAGTCGTCGGTAGCAACATGAGCGTCTTCCTCGAAGGCGCCGCGGTTAACGGAAGTGTAGTGGGCGCGCCCAACAAGCTGACCCTCGCCGGTACTACCGCAACTGCTCCGGCACCGACCGCACCTTCGTCTTCGGTCGTTGCCACCACCAACTTGAACAGCTTCACCAACAATGAGTGGCTGAACGGGGTGTTCCGTGCGTCCGCCGGGTTCTCCATCCAGGCAACCAGCGCCAACGTCGCCGCTTTCAAGACCGGTGCATCGATAAAACTGGCTGACGGCCAGGTGCGCAAGGTTCTGCGTACCCAACTGGTCGGCAGCAACATGAGCGTGTTCCTGGAAGGCGCGGCCATCAACGGCGCTGCTGTCGGCTACCCGAAGACGGTCTCCGTGGTCAGCACCTCCGCCACGCCTTCGGCTCCCTCGGTCACCACGCCGCCTGCTGCTGTGGCGCCGGCCCCGAGCCCAGCGCCGTCAGCGCCGAGCACCACCAATGGCAAGCCGCTGCTGGTTGGCGTCAACCTGTCCGGTGCAGGCTTCGGCCCGTCGGTGGTTCCCGGTACACACGGCACCAACTACACCTACCCGGCCGAGTCGTACTACAAGAAGTACGCCGACCTCGGCATGCCGCTGGTACGCCTGCCGTTCCTCTGGGAGCGTATCCAGCCCAAGCTGAACACGCCGCTGAATGCCACAGAACTTGCGCGCCTGAAGCAGTCGCTGGATTTCGCGCAGAAGCACAACGTCAAGGTGATCCTCGACCTGCACAACTACTACCGCTATTTCAACAAGCTGATCGGCTCGAACGAAGTACCCATCAGCTCGTTCGCGGCGGTGTGGAAGCAGATTGCGCAGGAAGTGGTCAACCACCCGGCGGTGGAAGGTTACGGGCTGATGAACGAGCCACATTCGACCAATGGGCTCTGGCCGCAGGCCGCCCTGGCTGCTGCTCAGGCGATCCGCACCGTGGATTCCAAGCGCTGGATCTACGTGGCCGGTGACCGCTGGTCCAGTGCCTTCCACTGGCCGCACTACAACACTCAGCTAATCAGCAACCCGTGGATGCGCGATCCGAAGAACAACCTGGTGTACGAAGCACACATGTACATCGACAAGGATTTCTCCGGTAACTACTTCGACAAGAACGAGAAGTTCGACCCGATGATCGGTGTCAATCGCGTCAAGCCTTTCGTCGACTGGCTGAAGCAGAACAAGCTGCGTGGCTACATCGGTGAGCACGGTATTCCGGACTTCTCGCCGTCCGCCCTGGTGGCCACTGACAACCTGCTGTCTTACCTGCGTCAGAACTGCATCCCCAGCACTTACTGGGCAGCAGGTCCCTGGTGGGGCGAGTACGCACTGTCGCTGGACGTGACCAGTGGCAAGCACCGCCCGCAGCTGCCGATTCTGCAGAAGCACGCCAAGACCGCGCACAGCTGCACCAGCATCGGTCCGCTGTAAGGACTTCACCCTCAAGCAAGAACGGGCCTTCGGGCCCGTTTTTGCGTTTCAGCGCCCAGCCTGTCTGCTACAGCTCGTCGGCTCGCTCGAGACAGCCCGGCGCCGGCTACCTTCGACCATTCGGTCACAAACGCGCCGTCGCGCGCCGTTTCGCTTGTTTTCGTACGCCGATCCGTAGCCCAGTCGCGATGCCGCCTGCAGGCGCATCGTGGGCAGAGCGCCAGCAAACCAGCGCTGTCCGGCTCGCTCGTCCACTACCGGCGCCGCCGCGATAGCCCGCCAGCGAACGCCGGAACCGTCTGGCCCGAGCCACGGAACTCGAAAAATGGAGTCCGGTCACCATTTATGTGCGCACTTACATTGCACGGCCGCGGCGATCCGCATCGCTGTGCTTCAACGGACCGTGGTCATCCGGCCAATCCATAACCCTATAAAGGTGGACAAAATGACGACACCCGATGAAGAAATCACAGGTTACGGCGGCCAAGCCGGCACCGGCACGCCGCAGACGGCCGCCTCCAGCGGACAGTCGAGCAGTTCGTCGTCCGGCACTGGTGCGGCCCCGATGAGTGGCTCCCGGGCCAGCCAGGGTGCGACCAGCGAGGACATCAAGGCCAAGGCGGCCGAAGCCGGCGAACAGCTGAAAAATCAGGGCAAGGCACAGCTGGACAGCTATCGCGGCACCGCTGCCGACGAACTGGAAAAGGTCGCGCAAAGCGCCAAGGCTGCCGCCGCAGAGCTGGAAAATCAGGACAGCACCGGCTTGTCCCACTACGTGTCCGACATTGCTCAGAGCATGGTCGACCTGGCCGACAACCTGCGCGGCAAGAGCGTCGACGAGCTGGTCGGCGAGGTGAACCGCCTGGCGCGCAACAATCCGGGCCTGTTCATTGCCGGCAGCGTCGCCCTCGGCTTCGGCCTGACCCGCTTTGCGCGGGCTTCGAGTTATCGCACCCACACGACGGCACGCGAGCCCACCACCGATTACGGCCATTCCGATGCTGCTCGACCGCATCCCACTTCACCGCTGGGCGTTCCGGCTGACGTAACAGCTGAAACCCTGCCGAGCCAGGCCGAACTCGATTCGCGCATTTCCAGCGGCGCATCGGGCGGTACGGTCGGCAGCGTCAGCAATGCGGGCATGACCTCGACGCCGGGCAGCACCAACGGCATCGGCGCCAACGGCAGAGGCACAAACGGAGGGCTGAATCGATGAACGAGCAACGTAACCTGAACACGCCTTACGAACCGGCGGCGAACCCCGAGCACGACACTTCCGTGGGTGGCCTGTTGCGGCAGCTAACGCGTGAAGTGCCGTCACTGTTCACCAAGGAGCTGGCTCTGGCCAAGGCCGAGTTGAGCGAATCCATCCGTGCCACCAAAGCCGGCGCCGCGAGCGTGGCCACCGGTGGTGCCGTGTTGCTGGCTGGCTTCATCGTGCTGCTGATGTCGGCCGTGTACTTCCTCGGAACGATGATGGAGCTGTGGCTCGCTGCGCTGATCGTCGGCGTGGTCGTGGTGGTGGTAGGCCTGATCATGGTCTCGGCGGGCAAGAAGAAATTCGAAGCGTCTTCGTTGAAGCCTGACCGCACCATCCATTCTCTGCAGAAGGACAAAGAAATCGTCAGGGGGCACGCATGAGTACGCACAATCAGATAGATCTGGAAGCGCAGAAAGACCCGAGCACGCTCGAACGCGAGATCGATCAGCAGCGTGCCGAGATCGGCAACATCGTCCACGCTCTGGAGAGCAAATTGTCGCCGGGGCAGATGATCGACACCGCACTGGGCTACGCCAAAGGTGGTGGCGGTGAGTTCCTGCACAATCTCAGCGATACGGTGAAGGCTAACCCCGTGCCCACCTTGCTTACCGGCATCGGATTGGTCTGGCTGATGGCCGGGCAGAATCGTCGCCCGGATTACAGTGCCCACGCTTCCAGCGGCCCGTCGATGACCGACAAGCTCGCGGCCAAGGCCTCGGGCCTGAAGCAGCAGGGCACCGGCATCAAGGACAAGGCGGCTCAGATGAGTCATGACGCCTCCAGTAGTCTGGGCAGCGCCCGCCATCGGGTCAGCGACTCCAGCCGTCAGGCGGCGGAAAGCCTGAAGCACACCGCCGATCGCGCTCGTGGTGGTTTCAGCCAGTTGCTCAACGAGCAGCCGCTCGCCCTTGGCGCCATGGGTATTGCCCTGGGAGCTCTGCTGGCTGCTACCGTTCCACCGACCCGTCGTGAAGACGAACTGATGGGTCAGAAGAGCGACGAGCTGACCGGCAAGCTCAAGCACAAGGCCCGTGAAGGCTACGAAATGGCCAGTGCCGAAGGTGAGCATCTGGCCAGCCAGGTAAAGCACGACCTGGAGCGCGATCACGGCCAACCGGCCTCACGGCCGCACTGACGGAGCGTCGGCGGGTTGCCGTTCGCGAGACGCGCGGTGGGCTTGAGTCCGATCGCATAACCTCCGATAATCCGCCGCCTGGCGCCGGTGTAGCTCAGTAGGTAGAGCAGCGCATTCGTAATGCGAAGGTCGCAGGTTCGACTCCTGTCTCCGGCACCACAGAACTCAAAGCCCGCAGCGATGCGGGCTTTTTCGTTTATGAGCGCTGTTGGCGTGGCGGCTGGGCTACCGAGCCCTTCGCGTGGTCAGGGCGATGCCGAGTGCGGCCATTGTCAGCAGGGCGGCGACCAGGATCATGACCGTCACGAATGCGCTGTCGAACGCACTTTGTGCCACGCCGATGAGCTGAGCAGCGACGCTGTCGGGCAGGAACTCGGCGGCGATCAGCGCGCCGTCCAGGCTGTCACGGGCCAGTGCCGGGGCGTCCACACTGGCAGGGGCAGCGAAGGCGCGGGTGTAAACCGCCGACATCACGCTGCCCAGCACGGCGATGCCGAATGCGCCGCCGAGTTCGTACGAAACCTCCTCGATCGAAGCGGCCATGCCGGCGCGGTCTGGCGGAGCATGCAGCAGCATGGCGCTGGAGGCGGCCGTCATTGCCGCACCGACGCCGAAACCGAGCAGGGCGAATGAGACCAGCTGAATCCAGTACGCGGCGCTGTAGCCCAGCAGGTAGAGCAGGGCTCCGGCTGCGGCGAGGCCCAGTGATGCACTGAGAATGCGTTCGGCGCCCAGGCGCGGCAGTGCCAGCCCCGCCAGCGGGCCGGCAATGAAGGCGCCGAGGGGGATTGGCAGGATGGTCAGACCCGCCTGCAGGGGCGACAGGCCTACCACCAGTTGCAGACGCTGGCTGACCACCAGTTCCATACCCATCAGTGCAGCGGAAGCGATGAGCGCGGTGGCCACACCGGCAGAAAAACTGCGGTCACGGAACAGGGTGAAGTCGATCATGGGAATCGTCGCTCGCCGCTGACGTCGCAGGAACGCCAGGCTGCAGATCACTGCCGCGATTGCCGCCACACCGGCTTGCAGGAGCGAGAAGTCGGCCTTGCCGGCTTCCTTGATGGCCAGCGTCAGGCCGACCAGGGCGCCCATGACCCACAGCGAGGCGAGCAGGTCGAACGGCCGCTCGGGATTGCCGGGCCTGGTTGGCACCCAGCGCAAGGCGAGAACCAAAGCGAGCAGGACGATGGGCACATTGATGATGAACACCGAGCCCCACCAGAAGTGTTCGAGCAGCACACCGCCGACCACCGGCCCGAAGGCTGCACCACCGGAGGCGATCGCCGCCCAGATGCCGAACGCCAGGGCGCGCTCGCGATCATCGTCGAAAACATGGCGGATGATCGCCAGGGTCGCCGGCATCATCATTGCCGCCCCAACCGCGAGTGTGACGCGTGCCGCGATCAACAGCGCTGGGCTGGGCGAGAAGGCGGCGCCGAGGGAGGCCAGGCCGAACACCACCAGCCCGGCGACGAACATCCGCTTGTGGCCGAAACGGTCACCCAGCGCTCCCATGCCCGGCAGCAGGCCGGCAACGGTGAGAGCGTAGGCGTTGACGATCCACAGTTTTTCGTTGGCCGTGGCACGCAGCTCGTAGGTCAGACTGGGCAGGGCGAGGTAGATTACCGTCATGTCGATGACGATCAGCAGCAGCGCGCTGGACAGGATGCCCAGCACCAGCCAGCGAAGAGGCGATTTCACGAGTCGATCCTTCAGGTTGCGGGTGGCAGCGCGATTGGCCGGAGCATGGTTGTTCCGGCAGAATATAAATACATACGTATTGAATTAAAAGGGGCGTCGGTGGGCAGAAAGAAGACGATCGATCGCGAAGCGTTGCTGGATGTGGCCGAGGGTATCGTCAATCGGCAGGGCGCTGCCGCGCTGACCATTGACGCAGTCGCCAAGGCGGCGGGCATTACCAAGGGCGGCGTGCAGTACAGCTTCGGCAGCAAGGACGACCTGATCAATGCCATGTTCGAGCGTTGGGGCAAGGGCTATACGGAACAGTTCCAGCGCATCGCCGGAGACGATCCCGACCCGCTGACGGCCGTGCGTGCCCATGTCGAGGCGACCCGCGCCTCCGATTCGGACGCCGATGCCAAGGCCGCGAGCCTGATGGCGGCATTGCTGCAGACGCCCGAGCACCTGGCTTCGACCCGCGCCTGGTATCAGGCGCGCCTGGCCGGTCTCGATACCTCCAGCGAGGCGGGCCGGCGGGCGCGGCTGGCCTTCTTTGCCACGGAAGGAATCTTCACGCTGCGCTTCTTTCGCCTGATGGAGATCAGCGAAGAGGAGTGGCGCGACGTGCTTGGTGACATCGCCGCGCTGGTGCGCGCCGACAGCTGATGCTCAAGCGCCGCTGGGGTGCTGGCGGAAGTCATTCGGCGATCGCCCGGTCATTCGCTTGAAGAATCGGGAAAAGTACGCAGGTTCGGAAAATCCAAGTAGATCCGAGATCTGGCTGATGGTCATGGCCGTGTAGATCAGCTCCCGCTTGGCCTCCAGCAACAATCGCTGGTGCAACAAGCCCAGGGCGGTGTGACCGGCGAAGCGTCGGGCCAGCGTGTTGAGGTAGGCCGGGCTGATGTCGAGCTGCATGGCATAGGCTTCTACCGAGCGCTGCTGGCGGAAGTCTTGCTCCACTAGGCGCGTGAAACGTGCCAGCAGTTCCTGTCCGCGACTCGGCCGTTGCTCCCGACGCACCAGCATCTGCCGGGCCACCCATACGGCGAGTACCCCCACCAGCGACTGCAGCAACAGCTCCCGGGCCGGTGCGGCGTTGCGGTATTCACTGTCGATCGCCTCGAACAGGGTGTTCAGATAGCACCGATCGGCACCCGCCAGATGCAAGGCCGCGCTGCGCAACGCGTCCTGCTGGCCATCCAGCTCGGTCTCCAGCTGCCTTAGCAGCGGGCTGGCCAGTGTCAGCACATAGCCTTCTACACGCTCGGAAAAGCGAAAACCATGCACGCACAGCGGCGGCACCACCTGGATCGCCGCCTGCTCGATCCGCGTGCGCTCCCCCTCGATCTCCACTTCAGCCCAACCGCGACGGATATAAAGCAGCTGAGTCAGGTCTGCATGGCGATGCGCGCCGATCTCCCAATCGTGCAGGCGACTGCGCGCGGCGATGGACTCGCAGTGCAGCAGGTCGGGCGTCGGCCAGTCGGCGCCGTCTCCATAGAGCTTGAAGACGGGAATGGTCGTATGGGCGTCGCGGGGCTTCATCGCCAGTGTTCCTGCTGTGCGCTAATCGAACCGAGTTTATGAAAGTCCAATAGCCGCACGGCTTCGTCCATTACCGCAGGGTTGTCGCGGGTACACCATTGGAGCGTCTCGACAGGGTGCGGCAAGCGGTCGCGCTCGACAATAACAAGTGAGGACCGAGCCATGAAAACAGGTGTCGCCATCATCGGTGCCGGCCCGTCTGGCCTGCTGCTGGGGCAGTTGCTGCACAACGCTGGCATCCCCAACGTCATCATCGAAAGGCAGACGCCCGAGTACGTACTCGGGCGCATCCGCGCCGGGGTACTGGAGCAGGGTATGGTCAATCTGCTGCGTGAGGCGGGGGTGGCCGAGCGCATGGACCGAGAGGGGCAGATTCACGAAGGTGTCGAACTGGCTTTCGGCGAGCGGCGGGTTCGGGTCGATCTGAAGGCGCTGACCGGCGGCGACACCGTGATGGTCTACGGCCAGACCGAAGTCACCCGCGACCTGATGGATGCCCGCAAGGCCAGCGCCGCGCCGATTTTCTATGGCGTACCGGATGTGCAGCTGCACGACCTGAAAGGCGAGGCGCCCTGGGTCAGCTTCACGCTGAATGGCGAGACCGTGCGCCTTGACTGCGACCACATTGCCGGGTGTGACGGCTTCCACGGGGTGTCACGCAGGAGCATTCCGGCAGGTGCACTGACCGAGTTCGAGCGCATCTACCCGTTCGGCTGGCTGGGGCTGCTCAGCGACACACCCCCGGTGGCCGAAGAGCTGATCTACGCCAGCCATGAGCGGGGTTTCGCGCTGTGCAGCATGCGCTCGGCCACCCGCTCGCGCTATTACCTGCAGGTGGGGCTGGAGGAGAAAGTCGAGGACTGGAGCGACCAGCGCTTCTGGGACGAACTCAGGCGGCGCCTGCCGGAGGACGTCGCGGCACGCCTGATCACCGGCCCCTCGCTGGAAAAGAGTATCGCGCCGCTGCGCAGCTTCGTGGTGGAACCGATGCAGTACGGCCACCTGTTTCTGGTCGGCGACGCGGCCCATATCGTCCCGCCGACGGGCGCCAAGGGGCTCAATCTGGCTGCCAGCGATGTCAGCACGCTGTACCGCATCCTGCTCAAGGTGTATCGAGAGGGGCGTGTCGACCTGCTGGAGCGTTATTCGCCGATCTGTCTGCGGCGCATCTGGAAGGCCGAGCGCTTCTCCTGGTGGATGACCGGCCTGCTGCATCGCTTCCCGGATACCGATGCCTTCGCCCGGCGTATTCAGGCGAGCGAGCAGGATTACTTCACCAGCACGCCGGCGGCGCTGACGACCATTGCGGAAAACTATGTGGGGCTGCCCTATGAGGCGGTGCAATAGCGCGAGCGGGAGCGCAGCCAGGGTGGCTGCGCCCGCGGAGATCAGAGGCTGATCGAGATGCCGGCCTGCAGGGTGCGGGGCTCGCCCGGATAGGCCCAGGCGTTCCAGGCGCGTTCCTCGTAGTGCTTGTCGAACACGTTGTTCAGGTTCAGGTTCAGCCGCACGTTTTCGGTAAGCGGGTAATAGGCCAGCAGATCGACCAGGCCGTAGCCGTCCATGTCGAAGGTGTTGTTGCTGGTCTGCCCCTGGCGATCGCTGACGTACTTGAGCCCGACACCGAGGCCGGCCAGGGGGCCGCCGGCGAACTCGTAGGTATCCAGCAGGTTGAAGCTGTGGCGTGGCACGTTACCCAGGCGAGACCCGGACGGCATGCTGGCGCTGGTGCTTTCGGTGACTTCGGCGTCGACATAGGCATAGCCGCCGATCACACGCCACTGCGGGGTGATGTTGCCGGCCAGGTTGATATCGAAGCCGCGGCTGCGCACTTTCGCCGGCGGCGACGCTGCGGGTGCTGTCCAGCGGATCGTTGGTCAGCACGTTCTCCTTGACGATATGAAACATCGCCGCGGTCAGGCTCAGGTCACGGTCGGCCATGTCGTACTTGATGCCGACCTCGTGAGCGACGCCTTTTTCCGGGTCGAAGGAATTACCCAGGCGGTCGGCGCCGCGGTTGGGCTTGAACGAGCGCGAGGTGTTGGCGAACACCGCCAGCTCGTCGGTGAGGTCGTAGATCAGCCCGAAGCGCGGGGTGACGGCGTTATGCGCCTGGTCCCAGTTCCCGTTGGGGTTGAGCTTGTCGTTATAGCTCTGCTCGAAACGCTCGATGCGCGCGCCCAGTTGCGCCTTGAGGCGTTCGGTCAGGGCGATCTGGTCCTGGAGGAAGAAGGCGTAGGACTCGAGGTTCTCGCTGTCGTGGGTGGTGGTGCGGGTCAGCGCCGGCAGCGGCTGGCCGTGTACCGGGTTGTAGATATCTATGGGGTAGGCCCCAGCACCGGGCGAGCGGATGATCAGCGAGTTGTAGTTGAACTTGTCGTACTCCACGCCCACCAGCAGGGTATGGGCGAAGCCGGCGAGGTCGAAGTTGCCTTCGGCGTTGGCCTGGGCATTGACGTCGTTCCAGTTCAGCCAGCGTTCGTTGTAGTTGCGTCCGATGGTAGTGGAGCCTGCAGGCAAGCCGGTGTAGGCGTTGCTGTTGTTCTCCACGGCGCCGCCGTAGATCTCGCCATCGAGATACTGCACGCCGCCACGCAGGGTCCAGCTCTCATTGAGCAGGTGTTCGATGCGCAGCTGGGTGCTGGCGTTCTCGTTGGTCAGCTTGCCGGCAGCCTTTTCACCGAGGAAGCGGTCGCGCGGAAGCTTGCCCTGCTGGTTGGCGTAGCGGGTGACCCCGCGGTCGAGCGGGTGGCGATTGTGCAGGTAGTCGCCTTCGAGGGTGATGGCGGTGGCTTCGTTGAGCTGCCAGCGCAGCACGGGAGCGACGTTGTAGCGCTCGCTCTCGACGTCGTCGCGGAAGCTGTCGCCACCTTCGGCTACCAGGTTTAGCCGATAGGTGAAGTCGGCCTGCTCGTCCAGCGCACCGGTGGTGTCGAGGGTGCCGCGACGCAAGCCTTCGCTGTTGACCTGGCTGCCCAGCACGGTGCGGCGCTCGGCCTGCGGCTGCTTGCTGACGATGTTGAAGGTGCCGCCCGGGTCGCTGCGGCCGTAGAGCATGGCGGCCGGGCCGCGCAGCACTTCGATGCGTTCGATGGTGCTGGCGTCGGGCATGTTCGGGTAGCCACGGTTGACGGCGAAACCGTTGCGATAGAACTCCTGGCTGTTGAAGCCGCGAATCAGGAATCGGTCAGGCCCTGCCCGCCGAAGTTGTTGCCGCGCTCCACGCCGCCGGCGTAGTCGAGCGCATCTTCCAGGCGCACCGCGCCGATGTCCTGTACCACCTGTGCCGGCACCACGCTGATCGATTGCGGCGTGTCATGAATGGCGGTGTCGGTCCGTGTCGCGCTGGCCGAGCGGGTGGCGCGATAGCCTTGTACTGGCCCGTCGGCGCGTTCGGCAGATGCGGTGACCTGCATTTCCTCGAGCGCCAGCGGCGTCGAGGGGGCGTCGTTGGCGTAGGCGGCGAGAGGGCTGGTGAGGGTCGGAACCGCAAGCATCGAGACGATAAGGCGCCGCATCGGAAGCTCCTTGAAGGGGAGCGAGGGCGCGCATCCTAATATCAATAACAACTATTATCAAACAGGATATGTTCTCATCTTCATGCGACGAAACCGCTGCGAGGCAACAGATGGCGTGCACCGCTCCGTGCAGGCTCCGCACGCGAAGTGTCAGCGTTGCGTCAGGACCGTCGGGGGCTGCCTGAATCGCTACGCGGCGGCGACCACAGCGCGGTCTCGGCCGGCTCGTTTCGCCTGGTAGAGTGCGGCGTCCGCGGCCTTGAAGGTGGCATCGGCGTTCGGGTAGTCGCCGCTAAAGGCAATGCCGACTGAGGCGGTAACCGGCGTTCCGGTCGGGCTTGTGGTTTGCCTCAGCCGTGTCAGCAGGCGTTCGGCGGCAACGCTGGCACCCGTGGCATCGGTCTCGGGTAGCAGCATCAGGAACTCCTCGCCACCCATACGACAGAGCACATCGGTGGGGCGCGAACATTCACGCATCTCCGCCGCCAGGAAGCGAAGCACTTCGTCGCCGACATCATGGCCGTGCTGGTCGTTGACCTGCTTGAAATGATCGATGTCCAGTGCCAGCGCCGCATAGCCCTGATCGAGCAGTTCGAACTGCTTGAGGGCCAGCTCCAGGCCGCGACGATTGCGCAGACCGGTCAGCGGGTCGGTCATGGAGGCTGCCTCCAGTGCGCCCATCTTCTGTTGCAGCAGCGACACGCCGGTCAGCATCGCCACCTTCAGACGGGCAACTTCGAAGTACCAGGAGTTGACGGTAGAGATGCGCTGCGCGGCCTCTGGTGCACCCCAGTGCTCGGCGGTATCGGCCAGCGCGCGGATTGGTGAGGAGATGAGTTTGGACAGCCACCAGAACACGGCGAGGGAAAGGATGGCGAACGGCACCGCGTTGAGCAGCGTCGCGCGTGCCAGCTGGGTGAGCTTGGCGGTAATGGCGGCCGTGGGACGCTGGGCGATGATGCCCCAGCCGGTGCTCTGGATGGGGGCGTAGCCCGCCAGCATGTCCACGCCACGGGTGTTGATCACCCGCTGGCTGCCTTCCTGGCCTTGCAGCACCTGCTGTACGACAGGATTGCTCGATACATTCTGCCCGACTCGCTCGCTGTCTTCGTGGAATACCAGGTTGCCCTGGGTATCGACGACGTACAGGTACGAGCCGTCGCGGTAGTAATGGACGCCCAGCAGGCCATGCAGTGCGTTGCGTTCACGCAGGAACAGCGAGGCGCTAATGAAGCCTCGATAGCTGCCGTCGGCGCCAAAGATCGGATGGGATATGGCGATCAGGTAGACGCCGTCCGTGGCGGTGTACGGGTCGGTAATCAGCGGGGCGCGTTCGATCAGCGCGCGGGTCGCACCGACGCTGTTGACCTTCATTCCCACTTTCAAGCTGCTTCCCGGCGAGGCCGAGAGAATCTCCCCGGCGGCGCTGACGATGATGGCTCGACTGAACTGGTCGCTCTTGAGCTTGAGCCGCTTCGTCTCGCTATCGCGGGCCTCGGGATCATCGAAGCGTGTCGACAGCGTTTCGGCTGCGAAGGCCAGTTCACGGCGGCTGTTCACGAAGAACTGATCGGTCGTGTCGGCCAGCTTGCGGGCATAGGCCCGGTTGGCCTCCAGTGTCTGATCGAACAGCTGGTCGCGCTGGGAACTATAGCCAGCGAAGAAGCTGTTGGCGAAGGTCAGCAGGCCTGCCACCAGTGCCAGCAGCAGCGTGAGTTTCTGTAGATCCAGCCGGGACATGAAGCTTCCATTCCGGGTCGTGCTTGGCGTCGTCGCCAATGAAGGGTTTGGTAAGACTTCGTGCCGAGAGGAAGCCACTGGCCAGCAATGATACATGACTATTGCGTCTGACACGGGGCCGGCCAGCCAGCTGGCGTCGCTGCATACGCATGGGCTTGGCGCCAGCGGGCTAGATGTGCTGGAGCAGCTGCGCCGTCGAGCGGCGCGCCGGGCGTCCTGCGTCAGCGCTGGTGACGAGCAGGCCGCATCGGCGGCTCAGCGCCGGCACCGACGGCTATCCGCTCAAGCCATTCAACCTGTGCGAACTGAGCGTTCGCATCGAGGCGGTGTTGCGACGGGTGACTTGCGAATGCGCGACGCAAACGGCACCGACGCCCGTCGGTGAATCATCAGAGCGCAGTGGACAGGGTGATCGAGCCGAACTGGTCATGCTCCTTCTGCCCCTGGAATTCGCGACTGCGCCAGACGCTGGCGAACGCCAGCTGCCAGCGACTCCAGGTCAGCGCCACGCCGAGCTTGGCGTCGCCGACCCATTCGCGTCGGTCCACCGAGTGGCTGTCCTCGAACGTGTTGCCGTCCAGCAGCATGTTGTGGGCCATATAGCGACCCTCGAGATCGGCAAAGCCGTACCAGGCGAAGTCGCCGCCCGGGCGGAAGAACTGGCTGCCGCTCTGGGCCGGCGTGACCGCCGGGATGCTGAAGCTGCGTTGCAGATTCTGCCCCAGGCGCAAACCGAGCCCGGCCGAGCCATAGCGGTAGAGGTTGCCGAGGGCGAAGCCGAGGCTGGGGCCGTATTCCAGCTCAAGCCCGGCGAAGCGTTGCTGCAGCCACCAGCGATGCTGATAGCCCAGATTGACGAAGGCTTCGTTCTCCAACTGATTGTCCCAGCCGTTGGGCTCGTCACTGCTGGTGACCTTGTGTACGGCGCGTTGCAGCCGCTTGCCGCCGGCGGCAGGACCGACCATGCCGACATCCAGATGCAGCCCCTGGGCCGCGCGCCAGCCATCGTGCTGAGTATCGGAGAACATCGACATCCCGGCGAACAGCAGGCCGGCATAGGGGCGGTCGTTCTCGATCAGACTTTCGGTTTCGATCTCCTTCGGCGTGTAGATCTGATGACCGAAGCGGTAGGCGACGTTGTCGAGGTTGCTTCCCGACCAGCCCGGCAACAGGTCGGCGAAGCGTCGGGTCCAGTTCTGCTCATCCGGCGCGAAGCCCCAGATGACTTCCACGCCGTTGGTGTAATGACCATCGCTGCCCGTGGCAATGATGTCGTTTTCCACCTTGAGGGAGAGGATGTCGGCGTGGCCAAGGGCGGGCACGAGCGATGCGGCGAGCAGGCACAGGCACAGCAAAGAACGAGCATGCATGATCTGACTCCTGGCTTACGTTCTTGTTTGTATGTCTTGTATCGGACCGTATTCCTTTCCGCCGGTTCGCTTGTGCGAATGGCTGGACTTGATGGGGCGGCGGAGAGGGAGCGCAGGTCCGTACCGACGGATGGCGCAGCAACTGCCGGCCGATCTGCTGCGTTCAGGTTAGTGCATGACTTCGCGTAGCGAAAACACCGATTGGCGGACAGAAATCGGATTTCTGCCCGCCAATCGGTCTTTGCAGGTATGCCCGGGGTGTTCAGCGAGCGCTGCTCAAACCTGCGCTGCCGGGCGGCTGCCGTACGATGCGTGGTCGCGAAGCCGAAGGCTCGCTCTTGCGCTGCAGGTGCCGGATCGTGCGTTTGAGACGCTGCACCTTGTCCTCCAGTTGGAAGACCTTGCGGTTGTTGTAGAACATGCCCAGCACGAACCCCACCGAAGTGAAGACCAGGCCATAGATGAGTGCGGCTTCATAGAGATAGCTGGAAAACATCCTGTCGTCCTCTGCGTGTAATGACGGCCTCGCTCGTCGAGCGACTCGGCTCAGAAGGTCTGATGCCAATCTGCCCTTATGTGACCGAGCGCACATTGAAAACGTTCCCGCTGATGGCTACTCCTTTGGCCCCCGGGCATCGCAGCGAACTCTCCGGCAGTGCGGTCGTCCCATTTTTAGACCGCACCACTTCACTGACCGGGGAATCTTCAATGGCCATGCTGGACACCCGCGGCGTCGGGGCTTTTACCTTGCTCAAGCGCACTCTCAAGGAATTCAGCAGCGACGACATGTCGACCTACGCCTCAGCGCTGGCCTATCGGGGGCTGTTCGCCATGTTCCCGTTCCTGGTCTTTCTCATCGCCTTGCTGGGCTTTCTCGACCTACAGAATTTTTTCGACTGGCTGCGAATGCAAGCGGAGCTGGCGCTGCCGCCGGTGGCAATGGAGCAGATCAATCCGGTCATCGACCAGTTGCAGGAACAGCAGGCCGGCTTGCTGTCGTTCGGTATTCTGGTGGCGTTGTGGACGGCATCCATCGGCTTTCGCTCGCTGATGAATGCGCTTAACAAGGCTTACGACGTGGAAGAGGGAAGACCCACCTGGAAGCTGATCATTCTGGCGCTGGCCTACACGGCCGGTGTCGCTGTGCTGCTGCTCTTCACCGCGGGGCTGATGGTCATCGGCCCCCAGGCCATGGAATGGCTGGCCGGGCAGGTGGGCATGCGCGAGCTGGTGGTGGTGCTCTGGACCTGGCTGCGCTGGCCGGTGATCGTGCTGATACTGATGCTGGTGGTCGCGCTGCTCTACTACGTGGCGCCGGACGTGGAGCAGGAGTTCCGTTTCATTACACCCGGCTCGGTGCTGGCCGTGCTGGTGTGGATTCTGGCTTCGGTCGCCTTTGGCGTCTATGTGCAGAACTTCGCCGACTACAACGCGACCTACGGCAGCATCGGCGCGATCATCGTGCTGCTGCTATACCTCTACATATCGGCCGCGGTTCTGCTGTTCGGCGCCGAGCTCAACGCAGTCATCGAGCACGCCTCGGTGGAGGGCAAGGATCCGGGCGACAAGCAGATGGATGGCTGAGCCGCCGTCCGGCGCTCCGCTGCGAACGACCCTTCTACGTGACGGTCATTTATTTCATTACAGAATTATTCCGCAGGGATTGCGGAGCGGGTCGTCGAAGCGTCGGCCTGTCCGGCGAAGACCGGGTTCTGCAACGGGACCGAACGGAGAAGTACCTTGCATATCGCGGACATGACCATGTTCTACGCACCTGCCAGCGGTGGCGTGCGCACCTACCTAGAGGCTAAGCATCGCCGGTTGCAGCTTTACTCGGGCGTGCGTCACAGCATCCTGGTACCGGGCGGTGATTACAGCCACAACGACGGGCTTTACCAGGTTCCAGCGCCCATCCTGCCGTTTGGCAAGGGCTACCGTTTTCCCATTCGGCGTGCGCCCTGGCGCAACCTGCTGCGCTCACTGCGCCCGGATCTGATCGAGGTGGGCGACCCCTACATGACGGCCTGGGCCGCGCTGGACGCCGGGCGCCGGCTGAACGTGCCGGTGATCGGCTTCTACCATTCCGACCTGCCGTTGCTGGTCAGCAATCGTATCGGCAGCTGGTTGGGCACCAATCTCAATGGCTACGTGTCGCGTCTGTATGGCAGTTTCGATCGTGTGCTGGCGCCCAGCGAGGTGATGGCGGACAAGCTGATCCATCTCGGGGTGAAGAATGTGTTTGTTCAGCCGCTGGGCGTCGACCTGGACACCTTCTGCCCCCAGCGTCGCGACCCGGAGGTGCGCCGGGAGCTAGGCCTGGCGGACGACACGCGGCTGATGATCTTCGCCGGGCGCGGCTCGCGGGAGAAGAACCTGCATATCCTGCTGGAGACTGCGCGCCAGCTGGGCAAACCGTATCACTTGCTGCTGGTCGGCTCGAGCATGCCGCAACGGGTGCCGGACAATGTCACGGTGATCGATCGCTTCTGCCCAGCCAGTGAGGTGGCGCGCTTCATGGCCAGCAGCGATGTGCTGCTGCACGCCGGCAATCAGGAAACCTTCGGCCTGGTGGCGCTGGAAGCCATGGCGTGCGGTATCCCGGTAGTCGCGGCGCGGGCGGGTGCATTGCCAGAACTGGTGCCCTTCTACAGCGGGCGCCTGTGTCGGCCGCTGGATGCCAGGGCGATGGCGCATACCGTACGCGAGCTGTTCGAAGATGATCCGCGCCTGCTCGGGCAACAGGCCCGCCAGCATGTCGAGGCGCACCATGCCTGGGATGCGGTGGTAGCCGGCCTGCTCGCGCATTACCACGCCGTACTGGGCACGGCAGAGCTGCCGGTGGCGGTACATGGCTGAGCGCGCCCTGACCCTGGTGTTGCACGACGTCGCGGCAGAAACCTGGCCCGACTACCGTCCCTTCGTCGAGGCGGTGGATGCCATCGGTGGGGTACCGATCACCTGGCTGGTGGTACCGGATTTCCATGGGCGCAGCCCCCTCGACCAGCAGCCGGAGTTTCGCCGCGTGCTGGATGCGCGCGTGCAGCGCGGCGACGAACTGGTGTTGCACGGTTGCTACCATGCCGACCTCGAACCTACGCCGAAAACGCCGCGGGACTGGTTCATGCGTCGGGTATACACCCATGAAGGCGAGTTCTACGGGCTGGACGAAAACGCCGCTGGCGAACGCCTGCGGCATGGGATGGCACTGTTCCAGCGCTATCAATGGCCATTGCATGGTTTCGTTGCTCCCGCCTGGTTGATGAGCGAGGGCACCCGGCGCGTGCTGGCCGGCAGCGGCTTGGTCTATACCAGCGACCCCCGGCATTTCTATCTGTTGCCCGCGTTCACGCCCATTGCCGCGCCCGGCCTGGTCTGGAGTGCCCGTAGCGCCTGGCGGCGCGGTGCGTCCTGGCTGGTCAGCGAGCGGCAGCTCCGGCGCAGCCAGACGGCGCCATTGCTGCGCCTCGGCCTGCATCCCGTGGATATGCGTCACGAGTTTTCCCGTCGCTACTGGCTCGATGTGCTGATGCGGCTATTGCATCAGGGGCGCCGACCGATGACGAAGATCGCTTGGCTGGACCGCTACCGTTCCACGAGCACCGCCGCATGAATCGACGCTGGTGGCTGTTGGGTGGCGCGCTGCTCGCAGCGGCTATGGTGCCGCTGTTGCTCGGCGGTACCGGCCTGTTCGAGCGGCTGCGCCATTTCCCTGGCAGCCTGTTGGTCACCATGCTCGCCATGGTGCTGGTCGGCTGGAATCTCAATGCGCTGCGCCTGCGCCTGCTGCTGGGGCGGCGCAAGCTGGGCCAGCGGCGTGCCTTCGGAATCGTGGTGGCGACCGAGTTCGCCATCTGTGCGACGCCTGGCGGTGCCGGCGGCCCGCTGACCTTGATGGCGCTGCTGATGCGCCAGGGCGTCGCGCCGACCAAGGGCACCGCGACCTACGCCGTCGAGCAGCTGAGCGATCTGCTGTTCTTTGCCTGTGCCCTGGTCGGCGTGCTGATCTATGCGCTGACTCACGCCCTGAGCACGCATATCGCCAGCCTGCTGGGCTTCAGTGTGGCCTTGCTGATCGGGGTGATGGTGCTGCTGGCGCTGCTTGGACGCTTCCACCGTCAGGTCTTCCTGCTCAACGGCTGGCTGGTGACGCGGCTCGGCATGAAGGAAACGCGCAAGCGGCGGTGGGCGCGCAAGGTGCTGGGCTTTCGCAACGCGCTGGTGGACTGCTTCCGTTTGCCACGGCGAATCCTGCTTGCGGTTTTCGGGCTGACCACGCTGCACTGGCTGCTGCGCTTCAGCGTGCTCTACCTGACCCTCCAGGGGTTGGGAAGCGAACTGGCCTGGGCCTGGACCTTCCTCGTGCAACTGCTCGCGCTCACCGCCGGCCAGGTCAGCCTGCTGCCCGGCGGGGCCGGCAGTGCCGAGCTGGCCTCGGCGGCGCTGCTGACGCCCATGGTGGGCAAGTCGACCACGGCTGCGGCGATCCTGATCTGGCGGTTCGTGACCTATTACTTCTACCTGATCGTCGGCGCACCGGTATTCCTGCAGCTGGCAGGGCGGCCGCTGTTGCGCCGGCTGATGCCGTCGCGGCATGCCTGAGCGGCTCTAGCCCGATGGCCGGGAGAAACTAACGCTTCGCTCGGGCGGTCCACCCTATGTCATCAATGAAGAAGCGAGGATCACGCCATGAGCAGTACCGAAGACAAGGTCAAGGGCAACACCAACGAAGCCGTAGGCAAGATCAAGCAGGGTGTGGGCGAAGCGACCGACAACCAGCGTCTGAAAGGCGAGGGCCAGCGTCAGGAAGTCAAGGGCGAGGCTCAGCAGGTCAAGGGTGATGTCAAAGACACCCTGAAAAAGGGCATCGACAAGGCCTGAACGGCTTGCCCCCCAAATGAAAATGCCCGCATCGAGCGGGCATTTTTTTGAGCGGTGGTGCGCGATCAGCGCTCCAGGTACTGCAGCTTGTCCTTCACGCCGTCCCACTCTTCGGCATCGGCCAGTGCATCCTTCTTCTCGGTGATGTTCGGCCAGACTTCCGCCAGATCCGCGTTCAGCTCGATAAACTCCTGCTGGTCTTCCGGTACCTCGTCCTCGGAGAAGATCGCCTGGGCAGGGCACTCGGGCTCACAGAGGGCGCAGTCGATGCACTCGTCCGGGTGAATCACCAGAAAGTTCGGGCCTTCGTAGAAGCAGTCCACCGGGCAGACTTCCACGCAATCGGTGTATTTGCACTTGATGCAGTTGTCGGTGACGACGAAGGTCATGTCTAGCTATCTCCTCAGGCGTGTCAGGTAGGCGTTACGGTGACGCCCCTGCGAGTAGGCGGCACAGGCAAATGCCGCTTATCAAAAAAATGCGCGCGATTCTAGCAGCTTTCGCGGCGTATCAAATGCGTGATTTCAAGCTGTATAGCAGCTCCAGCGCCTGGCGCGGCGTTACATCATCGGGATTGATCCGCCCCAATTCCTCGAGCACCGGATGCGGCAGGCTGGCGAACAGGTCGCTCTGCATGGGCGGCGCTGGCTGGCCGGGTGCCATTCTCGGCGCTTCGTGGGGCAGGCTGGTGGTTTCCAGGCGCGACAGATGGTCGCGTGCACGCTGGATGACTTCGCCCGGCACGCCTGCCAGTTGCGCCACCGCCAGGCCGTAACTCTGGCTCGCTGGACCGGGTAGCACGTGGTGCAGGAAGACGATGCGCTCGTTGTGCTCGGTGGCCGAGAGGTGCACGTTGGCCACCACCGGCTCGCTTTCCGGCAGCACGGTCAGTTCGAAGTAGTGGGTGGCAAACAGCGTGAAGGCGCGCAGCCGGGCCAGCTGTTCGGCGGCGGCCCAGGCCAGCGACAGGCCATCGAAGGTGCTGGTACCGCGGCCGACCTCGTCCATCAGGACCAGGCTGCGGTCGCTGGCGTTGTGCAGGATATTGGCGGTTTCGCTCATTTCCACCATGAAGGTGGAACGCCCGCCGGCGAGGTCGTCCGACGAGCCGATGCGGGTGAAGATGCGGTCCACCAGCGAGAGCTCGCAGGCAGCCGCCGGGACGAAGCTGCCGATCTGCGCCAGCAGCACGATCAGCGCCGTCTGGCGCATGTAGGTGGACTTGCCGCCCATGTTCGGCCCGGTGATGACCAGCATGCGGGTGGCGTCGTCGAGGGCGAGATCGTTGGCGACGAAAGGCGTCTCCAATACCTGCTCCACCACCGGGTGACGGCCCTGCTCGATGCGCAGGCAGGGTTGCTCGACGAAGCGCGGGCGGTTCAGATCGAGATTCAGCGCCCGCTCGGCGAGGTTGCTCAGCACGTCCAGTTCGGCCAGTGCGGCGGCACTTTCCTGCAGCGGTGCCAGGTGGCCGATGAGCATTTCCAGCAGCTCGTCATAGAGCAGCTTTTCACGGGCGAGGGCGCGGCTCTTGGCCGATAGCGCCTTGTCCTCGAACTCTTTGAGTTCCGGGGTGATGAAGCGCTCGGCGCCCTTGAGCGTCTGCCGGCGGATGTAGTCGGCCGGCGCCGATTCGGCCTGCTTGCTCGGCAGCTCGATGAAGTAGCCGTGGACGCGGTTGTAGCCGACCTTGAGGTTGGCCAGCCCGGTGCGCGCTTTCTCGCGGGTCTCCAGATCCATCAGGTACTGGCCGGCGTTCTCGGAGAGCGACTGCAGCTCGTCCAGCTCGGCGTCGTAGCCGGTCTTGAGCACACCGCCGTCGCGAATCACCGCAGGCGGATTGTCGATGATGGCGCGCGCCAGCAGGTCGGCCAGTTCCGGGTAGGTGCCGATGCTTTTCGCCAGTCCGAGCAGATGCGGGGCCACCAGATCCTGCATGCCGGCCTGCAGCTGCGGTAACGCAGCGAGCGCGTCGCGCAGGCGCGCCAGGTCGCGCGGACGGGCGTTGCGCAGGCCGATACGGGCGAGGATACGTTCCAGGTCACCGATGTCCTTGAGCTGCGGCTGCAGCTGTTCGAAGCGGTAGTGCTCGAGCAGGCAGGTGATCGAGTCCTGGCGTGCTTCGAGGATCTCGCGGTTGCGCAGCGGGCGATTCAGCCAGCGGGTCAGCAGGCGCGAGCCCATGGCGGTCTGGCAGCGGTCCATGACCGATTGCAGTGTATTCTCGCGGCCGCCGGCCAGGTTGACGTCCAGCTCCAGGTTGCGCCGGCTGGCACCGTCGAGGATCACCGTGTCATCGAGGCGCTCGTGGCGCAGGCTGCGCAGGTGGGGCAGGGCGGTGCGCTGGGTTTCCTTGGCGTAGGCGAGCAGGCAACCGGCGGCGCCGATGGCCAGGGTCAGGTTCTCGCAGCCGAAGCCCTTGAGGTCCTGAGTGGAGAATTGCTGGCAGAGGCTCTTGAAGGCCGAGTCGCGATCGAAATCCCAGGGCGCGCGACGGCGCACACCGCGGCGTTTCTCCAGCGGCAGGCCCTGCGGCCAATCGTCAGGGATCAGCAGCTCGGCCGGGCTCAAACGCTCCAGTTCGGCAAGCAGGGTCTCCCAGCCCTTGAGTTCCTGCACGCTGAAACGGCCGCTGGCGATATCCAGCACCGACAGGCCGAACAGCTTCTCGTCGCCGACTACCGCCGCCAGCAGGTTGTCGCGGCGCTCGTCGAGCAGCGCTTCGTCGCTCACCGTGCCCGGCGTGATGATGCGTACCACCTGGCGTTCCACCGGTCCCTTGCTGGTGGCCGGGTCGCCGATCTGCTCGCAGATCACTACCGATTCGCCAAGCTTGACCAGGCGCGCCAGGTAGCCCTCGGCGGAGTGGAACGGAATGCCGGCCATGGGTATCGCCGTGCCCGCCGACTGACCGCGCGCAGTCAGGGTGATGTCGAGCAGCGCGGCGGCTTTCTTGGCGTCGTTGTAGAACAGCTCATAGAAGTCGCCCATGCGGTAGAACATCAGCTGGTCCGGATGCTCACGCTTGAGCTTCCAGTACTGTTGCATCATGGGCGTATGCTGAGAGAGATCGGAAATTGCTTTATTCATCAGTAGCTTAGAGCGAGGCGGCGGATTTTGTGGGGCAAATTTGGGGCAACTCACGCTGCCTTTTGCATGCCTGCCCAGATGTGTTGCAGCTCGTTCGGGGACTCGTCGTCCATCCATTTGGCGTAGACCTGGACAAGCATCGTGAAGTCCTTGTGCCCCATCTGCTTGGCAATGAATGCAAGGTTACCACGCGCCACCAGGCACCAGCAGGCGTAGGTGTGCCGGGTCTGGTACGGGCGTCGCGGGCGAATCTGTGCCCGGCGTTGGATGTTCGCCCACTTCGAATTCCATGAGGACGGGATGAACCACGTGTTGACGTGCTTCTTGCGCGCCTGGACGAGTGGCGAGATCAGTGGCGTGACGGTTTCCTGAATCGATTCGTGGCGGGTGAGATGGACGGTAATGGTCTGAGCCTCGATGTTGTGCTTGAACGCCAACAAGTCGCGGCAGGCTTCCAGTGCCGGCGGAAAGAGCATTACGGTTCGCTTCTTTCCAGTCTTGGGCAGTTTGAATGCGCCGGCACTCGTAATCGCTCGGTTAACGTGGATCACGCCTCTCACCAAGTCGACGTCCTCATGGGCCAGCGCGCACAGTTCGCCCGGCCGCAGGCCGGCGTAGACCGCAAGCGTCACGGCGGCACGATCCATTGCATGCAGGCAGCCTTTCTGCAGCAGATCCTCAACCTCTGATTTCGTCAGCGGATCTGGGTCGCGGTCCGTCATTTCGAAGCGCGTGCAGGCGTTGGCCAGCCCAGGCCGGCAATAGCCGTTGGCTTCACACCAACCTAGGAAGCCGGCAACGGTTGCTAGGTAATGGTTGGCTGTGGATGTGGCTCGCGTCTCGATCAGCTCGACGCGTAGCTTCTGAATGTCCTCCGGCAGCAGCACGCTGCCGAGGCGATCCTTGCCCAGCATCTCAACGCATATATCGAGCGCGAGGTTGTAGCGCCGCTCCGTTTCCTCGGTAATGTCGACCGCCTTTAGCGGTTTGTAGCGCTGCAGCAGCGCAGCCAAGCGCTCGTCCCGGCTGCTGCTGTAGTTGCCGGCCTGGCGGGACTCAGGGAAATGCCGAGCGTAGTCGAACGTCCCCATTTTGATGTCGTGAAGCACTGCCGCCCGGAGCTGGGCGGCGTGCTTGATGTTGGCTTTGGTTACGGGAAGGCCTAGCGTCTCGCGGCAGCGGCGCTTACGCCACATGAACACGATTCGGATGCTGTTGCCGTGGATCTCGATGCCGGTGTGTTTCGCCAGCTCGGTCTCTATGCCGCTTCCTGCGGAGACTGCTCGACCCACTTGTCCACCTCCTCGATGTTGATAAAGATTCGCCCATCCCGGGCCTTGCGCCAGATCCGCCCCTGGGACCAGGTGCCGTTCTTGACCTTATGTTCGATGGCCGTCTTGCTGTAGCCGTACAGTTCTGCGGCTTTGGGTATTAGGACCCAGCGAGGAGTACTCATCCATCACCTCGCTGGACGGTTAGGGCGCGGCGCGGCATTCTCAAAAAAACACCAAATAGGCATTCGTAAAGTTGAAGTGGATCAATTGGGACAAGACTTATAAAACCGCCCTGATCTTGATTGTTCTCGGCGTTCCGCTTTGGTCGCTTGTTTTGCTGTTTGCCCTCTTGCAACGCATCGGGAATTTGAGTTCTGGCGAGTTGGCGGCGTGGGTTTCCGCAATCGGGTCGATACTTGCCCTCGCGGGCGCGGCTTATCTGCCGATTTGGCACGTTGAGCGAGCGGATGCAAAGAGACGCGCTGAGGTTAAGGCGAGCCTGACCGAAGTTTTTAGAGGTATCTACGATGATATCTGGCTGCTCACGAACTGCTTTGCAAGCCCTATCAGAGAACAACAGTGGATGAGCGAATATATTCAGAATCGCCGTGGCAGCGATTTTGAAACCTTTGATAAGCAACTCGACCTTTTTTCTGTAAACGATCTTCCAATTGGGGGCGCTGCGTTCCTGAGCGCGCTCCGTGAGACTATTGCTGTATCCAAGCGAACTGTCGAGAAGATCCCCGGCTGGATCGAACTTGGCTTCTCTCATCCTGAGGACATACAAGCTCTGCGGGTCAAGCGGGACCTGTTGGATATTGCATGCATGCGGTATGGCGTCGTCGTTGACCCGAAGGAGCTGCTTCATATGACCGCAGGGAAAGCTGCCGAAGCTGCTGTTCTGATTCCTGCGCCGTATTACATTCAAGGCGTAAAAGTCTATCGACTCTACTGTGTTACAGATGACGATAAAGCAGCACAAAAGGCGGCCTCTGCAGTCGCAATCCGCTTGGTAGGTCCGTATGGAAAACCCGCAGGAACAATAATCGAGCAGAGTAGATTCGGATGGACAACCCAAGAAGAACTTGAGCAGTTCATCCGAGTGATCGCATCTCAGATGATCGCCTCTTGGGACCACGACCCTCGGATAGACTAGTTGGCAATAAACGTTTTCTTCCCGGAAGGTGGGCGAGCCAAGCGCCGTTAGATGGTCAGCGGTCCGGCGCACGCCTGGGACAGGGTATGTGAGTGCTACGTGGAGGCTCGGAGCAGAAGCGATAGCACCTAGCGCCGCCCAGCCGCTACTGATTGTCTTGTCACCTCCCGACGGCATAAGGCGGCCCGCCAGCTTCATTGCTAGCTCGCCGCGTCGTGCTTGGCCGCCGCCGTGCTGTCGCACGGCCGTAGCTCGGAGTCCAGCGGTGGCGAAGCTGCCTTGCCGCTCCAGAACAGCAGAAGCAGCAGAAGAGCAAGCCGGGACAGTTGAAGAGTGTTCTTTGGCATTAGCGACACCAAGGTTGTGAGAGTCGCTAATTACTGTATGGATCGGATTCCGCGTTGTGTCGCGTAATCTGACCACTTTCTTGTCAGAAAACGATTGTGGGCTCATGCGTACTCCTCCTGCAGCTGCTGCAGGGCGATGGCGTTGCGGGCAGTGGCCTGCAGGCGCCACAGGGCCTCGATGCCGAACTCGGTGCGGATCGCTTGCTTCACCTCGCTGTGTTCAGCGGTGACCTGGGCCAGTCGACGTTGAGCGCGGCTAAGGCCATGTAGGGTTTTGCTTCCCGGCTCGGGCGCTCGAACGTTCCCACATCCCTGCGGACTAAAGCCTACACTCGACCGTTCCGGGCCACGGAGATGAGCCAAGCTGCGATTCCAATAACGTCCAGCTACAAGGGCGTCAGTTTTGAGATCACGTTTCGTCTGCAAATGCAGGATGGTAGCGGGGAAAGCTGGTCCTACAGTCTTCGCTTTCCTCCAGGCACAAGCGATCTCGGCCCTGAAGACTTCGACTGCTTGCAGTGGTACGCGGACGACTTGGAGGCATATAACGAGGCGCTGAGCTGGGCTTACCGCTACATCAATGGTCGCCTGGGCGTGGCTGATGATTCGGAGATCGCTTGCCGCAGTCAAAGAGTTCGGCCAGGCAAGCTTCCGAAGGTCTGAGGTTGCTCTCGCAAATTCACTGGACATTCCTTTTTCCTCACATGCACTGCGGCGCATCGGCTGCGCTGTGTTCGACGTCGACGCGCTCCCAGGTCCCTAGCGCCTCGGCACGTTCGTGTTGACGTGACTGTTGGCGAAAGCGGTGCTGCTGGACGGCCAGAGCGAAAATTTCCCGAAGGTGTGGAAAGCCGCCGGCTGGTACCGCGACGGGGAACTCAAGCACTACGCTGTCTGGGTTGCCGCAGCACGCCGAGTGCCTATCCAGCCACTCGATCATGTCGGTATCGGTAATGTCGCTCTCGGCCAGTGCGGCCATGAGCTTGGGTGCGGTCGCCGCAGCATGGGCGCGGATAGCGAGTTCCGTGATCTGGTTTTGCGCGGCGGCGAATTGGTTGTTTTTGGATGTGCCGGTTTTACGGGCTTGGGCGGCGGCTTGTCCGAGCACGCGAGCAACCTGGACCAGCATCTGATGGTCCGCGTGAATGAGGCCATGCGCGCGCTCGCGCTGCAGCTCTTCGAGCAGATCCTTGACGATGATGTTGTGCTCGGCCTGCTCCTGGTGGAGCGCTGTGCGCAGCGTATCGAGCTGGCCGCGGATGCTGTCGGTGTGTTGCTCCTCGCGGGCGAGCATTTGGCGCAGCTCGGCTTGCTCTGCCTGGGAGACCTGCAGAAGACACTTCGCGTAGCGCTTGGCCGATTTGCCGCCCTGCTGGATACCGGCCGCTCGGCCGGTGCGCAGACCGGCGCAGTAGCTAAGGCCGATCAGTACCGCAGTGATGGCGCACATTGCGAACAGTGCGTAGATCTGGTGGGTTTCGAGTTGCATGGTGGCGTACTCCATCGTGGTGTTGTTCGCTGGTGGTGGCAGCGGTGTGGTGTCAATGGGTGGCTTGTTGTTCGTATGCGGCGCGCAGACCCAGCCAGGTGTTGTAGCCGTGGTTCTGAGCGATCAGGTGCAGCGCCTGGCAGTGCGTTATTCCGGCTTCCTTCTTGAGCTTCTTGGCCTGTTTCTTCAGGCGGTCGAGGCTTGGGCGGGTGGTCTGGTGCATGGTCATGCCTCCTTTGCGATGGTCATGGCCTCGTCCAGCGCCGCGTCTGCGGCGTCAGAGGCCGAGTCGATCAGCACGGCCAAATGGCGGATGTCGATGAACCGCATCGCCTTGGCGCTGCTGTCTATGGTGGTGACCGGCAGCGGAACGCGGCCGGCATGGAGGGCGCGGGCGAAGTTGTCTTCGTTGAGGTTTCGGAAGTACCGGGCGCGCACCTGGTCGACGGGCACGAGCACGTCGCCAAGGGTGCGATACAGCAGCTCGACGGTGCCGGGGCGTGGCGCCGGACGCAGGCGCAGCTCCTGCTGTGCCTGGCTCATACGCTTGCAGCCTTATCGAGCTGGGCTTGCAACTTGTGCAGGCCAAGCCGCCCCGACCGTCGCGCCTTCGGCATCGCTGCCTTGGGCGCCGCGCTCGCGCGGATGTCGCGGTTGATGCCGGCCAGTGCCGCGCGGGCCGTGGCGCCGAATGCGACGAAGCGGGGTAGGGGCGAGCTGCTGTCGTGTGGCTCGACCACTGCGCCCAGCTCGACGCCATCAATCCCTCCGCCCAGGCGCAGCATGGCGCGAGCGCGGTACTGGCTGCCCATCTGCTCGGCCAGTCGCTCCAATGCTGCAGCCAGCTGTAGGTGCTCGATCTGCAGGGGCGCGGCGCTGGTGGTCAGTGATACGCCGGCAGCGGTTGCCGCCAGTGTGAGGTTGGCCAGGATCTTCTCCGGCGTGCGGCGCTGTTCGGGTAGCTGCAGCAGCTCGATCAGCAGCGAGTCAATCAGTTTGCTGTCCATCGTTGTTCCCCTTTGGATGGTTCCAGGCGATCTCTACGTGCGTTCTGGTCAGCTCGCGCAAGTGCGTCGGCACAGCCGCCAATGCCGCCCGCCGCTCCTCGATGGTTGTCATCGCGAGGATTAGGCGGGCGTACTCGCGCGGCCAGCGGGCGCACATAGCGGAGCCGCCCGAGATAGCGAACGGTTCAAGCGACATCGCGCGGGTCTTGTTGTGGTTCCGGTAGCGGGCGCTCGATGCCGAGCTGCTGGGCCAGCCAGGGGATACCTTGCTGTGTCACCCGTGTGGTGCGCGGGTACTGCAGGCCGTGGTCCGGGTGGTGGTAGCGGTTTTCGCACGTGACCAGAAACGCCTTGTCCCGATCAGGGTGGGCCGGCAGGTTATGTTCGGTCAGCAGGCCCTTGGCACGCATGCGCTGCATCAGGGTGCGGTGCCCGAGCCCGAGCCGGGAGGCGGCGAACTTGAGAGACATGCTCATAGGTGCGCCTCCTCAAGCTGCGGCCGCGAGGGCGTCGCGGTAGCCGTGCAGGAACATCGCCAGGTGGTCGGACAGCTGGGTATACGCGCGCTGACGATCGGCCGGCAGCACGATCATGCTGGTGGCGTCATCGAGGCGAATTTGCGCGATGTAACTGCCGTGGGGGTTCCGGCTAATCACCAGCTCGGGCTGCAGTTCATCCGCATCGAACAGGAAGGCGCCCCGACCGGCACGAAGCGCCTGGCGCAGCACGATTTCGATGTTGTCGACCAGCAGCGTTTCGCCTGTTTCGGACACGCTGCTTGGCTCATCCCCGTTCACCGTTTCTTCAAGGAACCGGGCCAGGCGGGCAGGGTTGTCCTGGCGCTGGCGGTCGAGCGTCACGGTGTTACGCGTGCCGTTATGGGTGACTTCAACTCGCAGGGCTTTGCCGCACTGCTCGATGGCTACGCTGGTCAGCACGCTGCGGCGCGGGTTCTCGGCCATCAGGCGATGCTGAAAGGTGCCGTTGAGCCGTACCTGCGCCTGCAGGCGGATGAACGCGGTAGCGTTAAGTTGGAGGCGGTTCATGCGGCGTCACCTCCCCAAGGGTTGATCGGGGTGGTTGACGACTTCGCGCTGGGCTTGAGCTTGGGCTTTCCGCCGCTGATGACCACTAGCATGCCGGTAGCGGCTTGCAAGCGTTCAATCATCGAGCGGTTGGATGCGCACGTTGGATGGACGTGCAGGGTGGCGGTTGCCATGAGGCGATACCTCGTCTGTGGTGGAGACGAGGTAAATATCACGTGTTGTGTTTATAAAGTCAACACGAAACGTGATTATTGGGGTGGGGAAATTCTCCGCTCGTGTGTGAAGCGTGATGATTTAAGAATGCCGCCCACGAGGTGAATCTTTTCTATCTCGGTTTCAGCGATGTGAATAGGTGCGTGTGTCTGGTTCACGCTATCGAAGCGATACATGCCGTCCCGCAGATAGATGAACTCTTTGATCATGGCTCGGCCGTCCATGGTTTTAACCATGACTTCATCGCCTGACCGGAAAACTTTGTTGGGCTCGATCAGCACGTACTCGCCGTTCTTGATCCTGGGGTGCATGCTGTCGCCGACTACCCTAAGTCCGTAAGCGTTCGGGTCATCGCTGTGAATCATGAGATACCCGTCGCCATGGCCAACGGGGAAGTCTAAGGCCTCGAAATAGCCGTCTATCCCTAATTTTGCCTGCCCAACCACTGGCACTACTCCATCCCTGGCGTCTCCCACGCGCACGGCTTCGCTTTCGGGCGCTGGGGCCTGACGCGTGCTGCCTAAGTCTTCGCGGATCGCATAGCCCTTGATATCAGTGCTCATGCCGGCCAAGCCGCTCCTGTCCTCTCCCCCCGCTAGATCGGCAATAGTGACCCCTAGCGCCGGAGCCAGTAGAAGAAGGTCCGCCAGGCTAGGAGTGCGGGTATCGCTCTCGTAGTTGCCGATACGAGACTGTGATTCCCAGCCACACACCTCTGCCAGAGCTTTCTGGCTGATGCCTTTGGCGTTGCGAAGTCGCTTGATGCGTTGGCCTAACGTTTCCATGTGGCTTTTTTATCACGCCGCGTAATGTAATTTTCTCACTTATCGTGTTGCGTGTATCACGATACGTGTTTAGGATGGCCGCATGTTGATTGGAGCGAGTCAGATGAACCGCATCGCTGAGATTCGAGAGAAGGCACAGATCAAGCAGGGCGATCTTATAGCTGCGCTGGGTTGGACGCAGTCGCGCGTCAGCAACTACGAAGCCGGGCGGCGCTTACCTGGATTGGCGGAGTCCCGCGCGATTGTCGCGGCGCTGAATTCCCTAGGGGCGAAGTGCACCCTCGACGATGTATTCCCAGCGCCAGCTGAGTTGATCACCGAGCGCCGTGCAGGCGATCGTCGCAACGGAGAGCGCCGCGAAGGCGATCGCCGCCAAGGAGAGCGCCGGGACCAGGCGGCATGACATAAAAAACCGGACGGCCTAACCAGCCGCCCGGTTTTCCCGGCAGCGCTTTGGGTGCTGTCGGGGTTAGGTAGGTCGAATCGGAGTACGCCTGCACACCAAACGATCTACCGCACCTACCAGAGCACGGATGCCCTGGGTTGCCCGCCGTCTCCACCACAGATAGGGCGGGCTGTAGCGGCGGGACTCATGCGGAGCATGGGCCTCGCCACTGGGTTGCAAGCGGCTAATCCACCACAGACGTACCGCTTGCAAGTGACCACCAGCAAGTGACCACGGCGCAACTGTAGCAACAGGCGCGCACGCGGTCACTGGCAGACTTTTGGGGAAACTGCCATGAGCCGAAGCCGGTTCTGTTCCGCTGAGCGCGCCCGCCGGGCGCTGCTGACATTGCCACAAGCGCTCCACCACGCTGTACGCGACTATCCAGGCGGAGCCACCGCCATCGCTGCCGTAGACGGCGATACCAATCCCACCACGCTGAACCACAAGCTCTCTCTGACCAATACCACTCACACGCCGAACATCCGCGACCTGGAGTTGATTCTGGATCTGACACGGGACCCTCGCATCGTTGAGGCGATTCTGCACCCGATCGGTTGGGTGGGCGTGGACGTTTCCGACCTGCGCGAGACGGACACGCCTGCCGCGCTATTGGCTGGTATCGGCGACATGCTGGCCCGCGAAAGCGGCCTGACCCTGCACCTGAGCAAGAGCTTGAATGATGGCGAGATCACCGCCGACGAGCTGGATGAGTTCGAGCTGCTGGCCGAGCGCCTGGTGCATGCGGTGTTCCGACTGGGCGCGGCAGTGCGCAAAGCAAATCGCGCGGGGGTGGTTTATGGCTGACATTGCTGATCGCGCCAATGACCTGGTGCTGGAACGGGTGGAGCAGACGCTGGCTGCGCGCAAGCCTGCCTCGCTGCGGGTGACTGCTGACTGCGAAAGTTGCGGTGAGCCGATACCTGCCGAGCGCTTGCAAGCGATGAAGGGCCGGGGCTGCACGATGTGCGTGCCGTGCCAAGCGCGCTACGAGCGGAGGGCTGGCTGATGGCTGATCGTCACGAACTGTTGGACGATGTGCTGGCCCAGCTGCAGGCCGGCGACCTGAAGCCGGTGACGCCGCTGGTGATCGGCCAGCGCACCCGCTGCGAGGTGGAGGGCGACAAGGCCCCGGAGAAAACTGGCTGGTACGTGATCTATGAGCACCTGACCAGTAACGGCAACACCTTCTACTGCGGCGCGTTTGGGGACTGGCGCTCCGGTGAGAAGGGCAGCTGGCACAAGATCAAGCCCAAGGGCGGCAAGCTTTCTGCGGAAGATCGGGCGGTTATGAAGGCCCGCGCCGAGGAGGGTCAGCGCAAGGCGGCCGAGGCCGAGGCGCGCAGGCATCGCACCGCCGCGCGCCGCGCCGCCGGCATGTGGAAGCACCTGGAAGAGAAGGGTTCGAGCCAGTACCTGCTGAGCAAGGGCGTCGGCGGGTTCGGGTTGCGCTATAAGCGCAAGAGCGGCACCGCTCTAGTGCCAATGCGCAACGTGAAGACGTGGGACATTGTTGGGCTGCAGGTGCTGTTCCCTGAGGTGCAACCGAGGTTCGGTGGGAACAAGGCCTATTGGCCTTATGGGTTGGAGAAGCAGGGCGCGGTGCATCTGTTCGGACCCGATCCCGAACCGGGTGACGTGATTCTGGTGTGCGAGGGCTACGCGACAGGTGCAAGCCTGCACATGGCTACGTCGCTGACGGTGGCCTGCTGTTTCGATGCGGGCAACCTGTTGCCGGTGGCCGAGGGCTTGCGGGTGCGTTACCCGGGCCGGCGCCTGGTGTTCTGTGCCGACGATGACTGGAAGACGGTGATTCAGGGCAAGCCGGTCAATGTCGGCAAGATCAAGGCCGAGAACGCGGCGCTGATCGTGGGCGGGGAGGTTGTGCTGCCCATCTTCGATGCGGATCGCGAGGACAAGTGGACGGACTTCAACGACCTGCATGCAGCCGAAGGGCTGGAGGCGGTGCGCCGCCAGGTGCTGGCCGTAGTCCGCCCATCAACGGTCGAGAGCTGGCAGGAGAAGCTGCAGTATTCGGAGAAGGGCGGGATGATCGGCCACCCATACAACGTGGCCCTGATCCTTGGTAACGACCGGCGCTGGGAGGGCGTGATCGCCTATGACCAGTTCGCCTCGAAGATTCGCAAGATGCGGACGCCGCCCTATGGTGGCGCGCCGGGCGACTGGAGCGACCTCGACGACATCAAGGTGACGCTATGGCTTGCGGACGTGTACGGCCTGCGGGTGAAGTCGGCCATGGTGCTGGAGGCGGTGAACTCGGTCGCGCATGACAACGCGTATCACCCGGTCCGCGAGTACCTGAATCAACTGGAATGGGACGGAACGCCGCGCCTTGAGCAGTGGCTGCAGGACCGGCTCGGTGTCGTCGATAGCGACTACACCCGGAAGGTGGCGAAGCGTTGGCCGATCTCAGCTGTTGCGCGTGTATTCCAGCCCGGCTGCAAGGCGGACTCGGTGTTGATCCTCGAAGGCATCCAGGGGGCGGGTAAGTCGACGTCGATGTCGGTGCTGGGCGGCGCGTGGTTCATGGATACGCCATTCAACCTGGGCGACAAGGATGGCTACCAAGCGATCCGGGGCAAGTGGATCGTCGAGTTGGGCGAGCTGGATGCGTTCAATAAGGCCGAGTCGACGCGGGCCAAGCAGTTCTTCTCGGCCTCGGTTGATACCTATCGCGAGAGCTACGGGCGACGGGTTCTGGATGTGCCGCGTCAGTGTGTGTTCGTCGGTACGACCAACCAGGACGAGTACCTGAAGGATGACACGGGCAACCGGCGCTACTGGCCGGTGATGTGTACCAAGGTCGACGTCGAAGGACTGCGGGCAGACCGCGATCAGCTATGGGCCGAGGCGGTTGCCTGTTACAAGGCCGGCCACGTGTGGTGGGTTGAGCGCGACGAGGCCGAGCTGTTCGCGGCTGAGCAGGACCAACGCTACCAGGCCGACATGTGGGAGGAGCCGATCATCGAGTACCTGAAACGGCACATCGGCGACAGCGTGACCGGGGCTCACATCCTGGAGAAGGCGCTGAACATTGACCCGAGCCATTGGGACAAGCCGGCACAGATGCGCGTCGGCAAGATCATGCACCGGCTGAAGTGGCCCCGCCGCAGGCGTGGCAGTACGCCCAGCGGGACGCGGGGTTATGTGTACATGAAGCCGGACGCGTGGCGGCCCGACAAGCAGGCGCCGCTGTTGCCGCAGAACAGCAAGGGGAAAGCATTTTGATTGCCGAAATGGATGAGATGCTGAAGCTGTGGGCGCTGGACATGCACGGTGGCCTGGGAGCCGGTGGCAGCGGTGGAGGTTCGATGCTGGGCCAGCTGATGGACTGCAAGGGAGAGCTTATCCGCGGTTCGCCGGGCGGATCTCGGATGCTGCTGCCGTGGTCGGCCGACATCGAGGTGATCGTGAACAAGCATCTGGAGTGGCCGCTGGCGCAGGTGGTGCGTGAGCATTACCTGAACCGGGACAGCCTCGACCACCAGAAATGGGCGCATTGCGGGTGCAGTCGGGCGCAGTTCTATCGGCGCTTGGGTGCTGCGCATGTCGCGATCGCTGGTATGCTGCTGGAGCGCGTAGCGTGACTTCCGGGGAGCGTCCCTGCTGGTCCCGCCTGCCTTTCGATTGGTGGGCCTGCTGCGCGCCGCGTCAAATGGGCGTTCGTCCCACCTCCCTACCTTCTAATGCGTGCACACGTAAGGCGCGGATGCACAGGCACGCGCGCGCATTACGCGCAGCGTTAATTACTTTCTCTCTATACGGGAGGAAGGATAGAAAAAGTAGGTTGGTAGGACAGCGCCTTGTTTTTAAAGGGCTTTTTGCGTCCTGCCTGCTCAATGGTCGGTGGGGCTGGTAGGGAATGGCGCCTGCGGCGCGGTAGCCAGTGTGTGATATGTCCGTTGATTGCCGGTGCGTTACCGTTGATTGCGGGGATGGCAGCGAAACGCCGTTGCTGCCATGAGATTGGAGGGGTATAAATCCGTCATGTTCAGAGAGGTACGCGAGCAGCGACCCTCACAGCAAGCCCGGCCACCGCGCCGGGTTTTTCGTTTCTGGCCTCGCCACTCGGCGGGGCCTTTTCGTTTCTGCCGACGGGGTATGCCTCGTGAGGAATTTGACCATGACAGAGCCTGCCACGACCGCGGCCGGTGGGCTGGCGCTGTACAAGCTCGGTGTGCTCGGCGCGTTCGCTACAGTGTTGGTGGCGATTGTGGTGATGGCCATGACCTTGCCGCGTACGGCGCGGGAGTTCGTTGTGGCGATGATCAGCACGGTTGTCGCCAGCCTCGGTGGCGGGGCGTTTGTGATTCGGTGGCTAGAGATCGGCCATTGGACGAACGACGACATCGGCCTTGTTGGGCTGGGTGCGGTGGTGTTCGTGTGCGGCCTGCCGGCTTGGGTGTCGGTACGCGCATGGTTTGCCTACACCGAAGCGAGCAAGGGCCGGTCACTGCTGGATCTTATTCGCGAGGTGCGCGGGGTTGTGAAGGGTGACTAAGCCGCTGACCGCTGCGGCCAAGGGCTACGGCTACCGCTGGCAGAAGGCGCGAGCCGATCACCTGCGGCGCAATCCGTTGTGCGTGTTCTGCCAGCGAGCAGGGCGGCTGGTCCCGGCCTCGGTGGTCGACCACATCACGCCGCCTCGGCTGGGTGACGCCAAGCTGAGCGGCGACCCCGAGCGAATTGCTGCGGCCTGGAAGCTGTTCTGGGATCGCACCAACTGGCAGTCGCTGTGCAAGACCTGCCACGACTCGACCAAGCAGCGGATGGAGAAAGGCGGGCGGCTCGGTTGTTCCGAGTCGGGGCTGCCGATCGATCCGAACCACCATTGGAACCGCCCCGCCCCGGCAGTGAACACCAGGGGTAGGGGGGGTTAAAAACCCTACACCGCCAAGCCCTAGAACGACCTATGGATCGCCGTTCGCAACGCCGGGAAAAATGGGGGGTGGGGGGCTTCGATCTGGAGGGGTCAGACATGGCTGGGAATGCCAATTCCGGGCGGCCTCCGCTGCCGGCTACGGTTCACATCCTGCGCGGTGACCCCAGCAAGCAAGGCATGGCTGCGCTACAAGCCGCTGCGCGCACACCCGCTGTGCCGGTACAGGCTCCGCCCAAACCTGATTTCCTGAGCGCTGAGGGTGCTCAGGAATGGGACCGCGTAGTGGAAGCGCTGACCGCCCTGGGCTGGATCAGCACGCTCGACATGATGGCCCTGGCCACCTACTGCGAAGCGGTGGGCGACTGGGTTCGCTTCCGTCGCAAGATCACCGAGCTGAACGACGAGCTGGACCACAGCGGTGACGTTCAGACGTTCAAGACCGGCGCCAAGCAACTGAGCATCTGGCGGCAGCTGGCCAACGATGCCGAGCGCCGCGCGAATCAGGCTGGCGCGCTGTTCGGGTTCTCCCCGGTCGCGCGCCGCGCCATGAAGGCGCTGGCGCCTCAAGGCGAGCTGTTCCCCAATGAACCAAGAGACGCTGCAGACCAGTACTTCAGCTGACTGCCGGGTAAAGGCGTTCGCGGACGCGGTGCTGGCCGGCTCGATTGTCGCTGGCCCGGATGTGCGCAACGCTTGCCAGCGTCACCTGAACGACCTGGCGCTGGGGCCGGCCCGCGGCCTGGAGTGGCGACAGGAACAGGCCAATCGGGCGATAGGGTTCTTCGAAGACGTGCTGCGCCTCAACGGCGGCGACTACGAAGGCTCGCCGTTCCTGCTCGCACCCTGGCAAGCATTCGTCGTGGGCAGCCTGTTCGGCTGGTACGCCGAGGAAGGCTTTCGCCGGTTCCGCCTGGCGTATATCGAGACGGGCAAAGGCTCGGGCAAGTCGCCGCTGATCGGTGGGATCGGTCTGTATGGCCTGGTTGCCGATGGCGAGCAGCGCGCGGAGATCTACGCCGCCGCGACCAAGCGCGACCAGGCCATGATCCTGTTCCGCGACGCCGTGTCGATGGTGAACATGTCGCCGTCGCTCGCCGCCCGAATCGAGCAGTCTGGGCGCAACGAGAAAATCTGGAACCTCTTCTACCCGAACACCAACAGCTTCTTCCGCGCCATCGCTTCGGACGAAGGCCAGTCCGGCCCGCGCCCGCACATGGGCCTGCTGGATGAGGTGCACGAGCACAAGACTGCCGCCGTCGTCGAGATGATGCGCGCCGGTACCAAGAGCCGGCGCCGCGCGCTGGTGGCGATGATCACCAACAGTGGCTCCGACAAGAACAGCGTCGCCGGCCAGTACCATGACCTGAGCGTGCGGGTCTGCCGCGGCGAGGCGGTCGACGATACGTTCTTCGCGTTTGTTTGCTCGCTGGATGAAGGCGACGACCCGTTCAAGGATGAGGCGTGCTGGCCGAAGGTGAACCCTTCGCTCGATCACATACCGGAGGGCCGCACCGATGGCATCCCCGGCCGGCGCTATCTGCGCGAGCAGGTGCTCGCAGCTCGGGGTTTGCCTGCCAAGGAAGCGGTCGTGCGCCGGCTCAATTTTTGCCAGTGGACCGAAGCGGAAAACCCGTGGATCAGTGGCGACGTGTGGCTGCCCGCGGCAGAGCCGGTACCAATGCGGGTGCTGCGAAACCGGCCGAGTGTTGGAGGGCTGGATCTTTCCAGTACCACCGACCTGACGTCATTCGTGCTGCTGTTCTACCCGACCGATGCCGACCCGCACTGGCGGCTGCTGCCGTACTTCTGGATACCCGACCACGAGCTGGACGAGCGTGAGAAGCGCGACCGTGCGCCATACCGGGTCTGGATTAAGGAAGGCCATCTAGAGACGACCCCGGGCCGAGCTATCAGCAAGCTGCACGTGCTGCGGCGCCTGCAGAAGATCTGCGCCTACTTCGACGTGCACCAGATCGGCTACGACCGCTGGCGAATCGAAGACCTGAAAGAGCTGATGATCGAGCATGACATCGTGCTGCCTGAGCTCGTTCCGTTCGGCCAGGGCTACCAGAGCATGGGGCCGGCCGTGGACGAGTTTGAGCGGCGCTTGCTCGGCATGGCGCCGCAGGCGCTGGACGAAGAGGGCAACGTCGTCGACGTCGACCCGAGCGAACTCGAACTAGTGGAAACCCTGCGGCACGACGGCAACCCGGTTCTGACCATGTGCGCGGCCAACGCCGTGACCACGTCGGACCCGGCTAACAACCGCAAGATCGACAAAGCGAAATCCAACGGCCGCATCGACGGCATCGTTGCGGCGGTCATCGCCACAGGCGTCAGCGGCTCCGTTCCGCCTGGTGGCGGCAAATCCATTTACGACGATGGCGTAGGAATCTGAGGTGACGGGGTTGCTCCCCCCTCAAAAACGGGGGGAGCCTGTTGCTTTATTCCTGAGGCCACTCAACTGCTAAGCGTCCTTTTTGGGGCTCATACGCGACTTGGTAGTCACGTTCTTCAAGAATCTCAATTATTCGGTCAACAAACTCTTCATCTGAGTCTGCGACCGAAATGGTGGTGCTGTTTTCGCCCGAATCACTCGCATCCCTAATGGAGTACGTAACCGAGCGGTAGAAGTCATTGAACCTTTCACGAGCGTTTGCCTCGTTCACGGCTTCTTCGGATAACTCCCATGCGAGGTGAAGTCGCTGGTCGTTCAGGGTCGCCTCATAACCTTTATTTTGAAGCGTCTCGATCAAGGCATCCGCGAAGTCCAAGTCGCTCTTTGAAAGCTTGCAGGTTGTTTCGCACCGTCCTTGTCCATGGGCTGCGTTTATCTCGTACATGATTGTCGCAACCAGTTCGTTGAACGCCATTCGCTGTCGTCCTTTTTCTGCTCGCTCACGCGAGTCGTCTGCATCGTCTGCCATAGCTTTTCGTTCCTGCGTTCGGTGCCGGGGAATGCCGGTGCGTCGAAAGTGGGGGCTACTTCGCAACTTTCAAGCAGCGCAATAGCAAATTGGCATCAGTGCGTCGTGCGTGCTCGCGTTGCCGTTGATCTGCAGAATGGGAGGGACATCTCAATGCTTCTAATCGTCTTGTCTTGGGTAACTGGTCTCACAGGATTCCTTCTTGTTTTGGCCGGTGTTGCCCAACTCAATGTCCCCGCCGCGTTCATCGTGGCTGGGCTAGGCCTGCTGGGCTGGTCGCTACTGGCTGACCGCGCTGCGGCGGCCATGAAACCGAAGGGGGGCTGAGCATGTTCTTTTCGAGCCTGCGAGGCACAGGGCCGAGCCAGCCGGGGCAGGGCACGCTGGAGTCGTTCGGCGACTTCTGGCGCGGCATGCTCGGCTCCGGCGGCGGCAATAGCGCCGGTGTGGCCATCACGCCTGAGACGGCGCTCGGCATTCCCATCCTGCACAACTGCGTCACGCTGCTGGCCGAGAGCCTGGCGCAGCTGCCGCTCGACGTCTACGAGCGCAAGGACAACGGCCAGCGCGACGCCGCCATCAACCATCCGCTGTACGACGTGCTGCGCTACCAGCCGAACGGATTCCAGACGCCATTCGAGCTGAAGGAATGCGAGCAGATGGCGTGCGGCCTGCGCGGCAACAGCTACACCTGGATCGATCGGCGCGAAGACGGCAACGTCTCCGCGCTCTGGCCGCTGAACAACGACAAGGTGCAGGTGCTCAAGGGCGCCGACCTGCTGCCGTATTACCGCATCGGCACCGCTGACGCGGTGCCCATGCGCATGGTGCACCACGTGCGCTGGACCGCGACGAACCACTACGTGGGGTTGTCCCCCATCGAGGTGCACGCCGAAACGGTTGGGATGGCTCAGGCGATCACGCGCTACACCGGCAAGTCCTTTGCAAACGGCGCCACGGTATCGGGTGTGATCGAGCGGCCACGCGAAGCGCCCGCCCTCAAGGATCAAAAGAGCGTCGATCGCATCATCGAGCAGTGGGGCGAGAAGTACAGCGGCATCGACAACGCGAAGAAGGTGGCGCTGCTTCAGGAAGGCATGACCTTCAAGCCGATCTCGATGAGCAACGTCGACGCCGACGTGGTGAACATCCTGAAGCTCACCGGCACGAACATCGCGCGGATCTACAAGATCCCGCTGCCGATGGTGAATGACCTGGAGAAGGCCAACTACAACACCATCGAGCAGTTGCTGATTCAGTTCGTGGTGTTCGGCCTGCTGCCGTGGGCCAAACGCCACGAGCAGGCGATGATGCGCGACTTCCTGTTGCCCAAGGATCGCCACCAGTACTTCATCGAGTTCAACCTGTCCGGTTTGATGCGCGGCGACCAGAAGAGCCGCTATGAGGCCTATGCCATCGGCAGGCAGTGGGGCTGGTTGTCTGTGAACGACATTCGCCGGCTGGAGAACATGCCACCCGTGAAGGGCGGCGATCTGTACCTGCAGCCGCTGAACATGGTCGACGTGGGCAAGGGCGCCGATCTGACCAACCCCAACGTGCGTGCGCAGCTGGAGCTGCAGCAGGCCGAGATCGCGAGGATTCTCCAACAATGAAACGCCACCTGAGAGCGGCCAGCATGCTGTTCAACCAGCCGCTGCTGGTCACGCCGGAAATGCTCGACCTCGGTGTTGCCTGGGCCAACCAGGCCATGCACCTGAATATCATCAACATCGGTGCCCTGGCGCAGGGGCCAGAAGGCGCCAAGCTCTGGCACGACGATGACGACTACTCCGCTCGCATGGAGCGGGAAGAACATAACCGCCGCCATGCCATTGGCCGTACCGGGGTCGAGGTGATTCCCGTCAGCGGTATCTTGGTCAGCCGTGCGGCTCATCTGCAGATGTGCGAGGTGATGACCAGTTACGAGGAGTTGCGTCGCCAGTTGCGCACCGCCGTGGCCGATCCGATGGTCGAGCGCATCGTGCTCGACATCGACAGCCCTGGCGGCGCCGCAGTGGGCGCGTTCGAATTGGCAGCCGATATTCGTGCCATGGCGCAGCAGAAGCCCATCACCGGCCTGGTGAACTTCTCGGCCTACAGCGGTGGTTACCTGCTCGCATCAGCCTGTAGCGAAATCGTGGTGAGCCAGACCAGCGGTATCGGTTCCATCGGCGTAATCGCCAAGCACCTAGATCGCTCCAAGATGCTGGAGAACGCCGGAGTGAAAGTCACCACGGTGTTCGCCGGTGACCACAAAAACGACCTCAGCCCTCACGAGCCGCTGACTGATCAGTCCATGCAGGTACTGCAGGACATCGTGCAGGAGAGCTACCAAATGTTCGTCGGTGCGGTGGCCGAGTATCGCGGCTTGGCTGTCGAGAAGGTGATCGCCACTCAGGCCAGGCTGTTCAGTGGCCAGGCCGGCATCAGCGCTGGCTTGGCCGATCGCCTGCAAAGTCCGCAGGACGCAGTTGATCACCTGTCTCGTGCTGTGGCTGAAAGCCGCGCGGCACGTGGCAACGGCGGACTGTCGGTGCGCGCTCGCGCCGCAGCGATCCAATCCCAACTCTGACCGCGTTCGCGGCAGCGTCACCCGGCCCGCCTAGTGCGGGCTTTTTTATGCCCAGGAGGCACCATGTCCAAAGTTCTACAACTGCGTAGCGAACGCGCCGAGCTGAACACCAAGCTGCAGGCGCTCGCCAAACTTGAAGCCGACGGCACCAGCCTCAGCGCCGAGCAGCTGCAAGAGTTCACTAGCCTGGAGGCTCAGATTGCGGATCTGAGCGCCAAAATTTCCCGCGCGGAGGCGGCTGAAAAGTCCGCCGCACTGTCGGCGGTGCCGGTGGACGAGGGCGCCCAGGGCGTGCAAGGCCCGCCTTCTAGCCGCATGCATGGTGGCGACGGAAAAGAGCACATTCCGGGCGCCAAGATGGCTCAGATGGTGCGCCTGCTGGCAGCGGCGCAGGGCAATCAACAGGCTGCCGCTCAGATGGCGAAGGACGGTAACTTCGGCTCGGACGTGCAGATGGCGCTGTCGACTGTAACGCCGGGCGCTGGTGGTGTCCTGGTGCCGACCAACTTCGCATCCGATGTGATCGAGGCGCTGCGCCCGACTTCGGTGCTGCGCAAGATGGGCGTGACCAGCCTGCCGCTGAACAACGGCAACCTGACCATGCCACGCATCACCGGCAACACCGTGGTCACCTACATCGGCACCGAGCAGGACATCCCGCTGACCGGCATGACGTTCGGCGACACGAAGCTCTCGGCCAAGAAGGCTGCAGCACTGGTTCCGGTTTCCAATGACCTGTTGCGCATGTCCGGCGTGAATCCGCGCGTTGACAGCCTGGTCGCTAACGACCTGACGGTCAGCATGGGGCTGTCCGAGGATCTGCACTTCATCCGCGCCGACGGCTCGGGTGTGCTGCCGAAGGGCCTGCGCCACTGGGCGATCGCGCAGCACGTGCTGCCTGCGCCCGCTACGCCAAACCTGCAGCAGATCGATCTGTTCCTGGGCGGCCTGATGCTTCGCATCGAAACCGCCAACGTAATGATGACCTCGTGTGGCTGGCTGATGCACCCGCGCACCTTGCGCTGGCTGCAATCGCTGCGCGACGGCAACGGCAACAAGGCTTACCCGGAAATCGACCAAGGCCAACTGAAGGGCTACCCGGTCGGGCTGAGCAACCAGATCCCGGTCAACCTGGGCGATGCCGGCGACGAGTCGGAAATCTACTTCGTCAACTTCGCCGACATGATGATCGGCGAGGACATGGACCTGGTCATCGACTTCAGCAAAGAGGCTGCCTACAAGGACGCCGGCGGCAACATGGTCAGCGCCTTCCAGCGCGACCAGACGCTGGTGCGCGTCATCGCCAAGCACGACTTCGGCCCGCGTCACGTCGAGTGCATCACCGTCGGCGTCGGCGTCAAGTGGGGCGCCGGCATGTAACCCGCTGCCCCGCCTTCGTGCGGGGCGTTTGCTGTTCCCCATTCATAAGGTGATGACATGAGCAATGATCGTGTAGTGGTGAAGTTCATCCAGTCCTGGCGCGGCTATTCCAAGGGCGAGCGCGCCGGCTTCGATGCCGCGCAGGCCAAGGCGCTGGTCGATGGTAAGGTGGCTGAGATGGCCAAGGCAGCCCCTGCTACAGCTGCGGCCAAGGGTGGAGCGGGCAAGGCAAACAGCGGTGCCGGCAAGCCGGCCAAGCCCGCTGCCGAGAACAAGCCAGCTGATCCAGAGGCGCCGCCAGCGCCTGAAGTTGTCGAGCCTGAAGCCGGCGGCGTCATGCAGCCTGGCGACGATGACGACGAGCCGAAACCCTAATGGCCCGCCGCATCCAGTATGACAGCGCGCAGCAGGTGCTGACCGTCGAGGATGTGGCTGCGCAGTGCCGAGTCGAGGCAGAAGACCTGCAGGCCGATCTGGTCGAGCAGGTCATCATTCCTGGCGTCACCGCCCAGGCCGAAGCCAAGACGGGCGCCGCGATCCGCCCTGCCGTATACGAAGAGGAATGGCCCGAATCATACGGCTCGGGTCATGCCCTCGACGTGGGCCAGGCAGACGCGGTGCTGGCAATCAAGCGCGTCGAGCCTGACGGCAGCATGACCGAGCTGCAGCCGCTGCCACCGCTGCGGCTGGAGCGCGGCCAGCGCGAGAGCTTTCTGCATTTTCCGCAGGGGCGCCCTGCTGGCCGGTTGGTCATTCGCTATCACGCCGGCGCCGACCTTGCCGCGTATCCCGGGGTGAGGCAGTGGCTGCTGATGCAGGCGGCCACCGCTCACGAGTTCAGGGAGACGCTGGTGGTCGGCACCATCCTTGCCGAGCTGCCAAGCCACTTCACCGACTCGCTGCTAGCCGAGATCGAAGTGCCGCCGAGGTTCTGACATGAGAGCAGGACGATTGCGTTACCGCGCGCAGCTGGTCGACCTGAGCGATCAGCTGCAAGCCGTCGAGCTGGGCAAGCGCTGGGTCGATATTCGCACCAAAGAAGGCGAGAGTCCGGCCCCTGCCGGGTTGCGGCAGCGTTCGCTGGTGGAGATCCGCGCTCGCCATTCGGACATGTTTCGCCCGGGCCGCTATCTGCGGCACGGCGATCGGCTGTTTCACCTGGCCAACGTCCGCGATCCTCGCGGGAATGGGACTGAGCTGGTGATCTCGGCAGAAGAGCTGGTAGGTACGGCGGCCAGTTTCGTTGCCCAGGCGGGTGCGGTGGCGTCAGCCTGCCGTGTCTTCCTGGTCCACGAGGTCGCCCGTCCTGGACAGTTCGGCGGCATGGTCGAGTTTGCGACTCAGCTGGAGGCGGCTGTGGTCGAGGTGGGTCGGCCGCAGCCTGGCGCGGTGTTTAAGGTCGACGGTGTGCAGTGGCGCGTCGCGGGCCTGGTCGAATCGGAAGATGACCGCATCGTGCGGCGTATGTGGGTCAAGCGCCTATGAGCATGGAAGTCAGTCTGCCGCCCTTCGAAGAAGGCGCCGCCGCGTTCGGCATTGACGAGAAGCGATTCGAGCGCATCCAGATCAACTCAACCAACCGCACGGCGCGGTGGGCGAAGCGTGTGCTGCTCGTCGAGCCGTTTGCCAAGGCTACCGGCGTGCGGCGGGTCATCTTCAACGATCGTATCCGGCTGAACCTGGCCAACAGCAACAAGCCCGAGGCGAGCATCGTGCCGTCGTCGGCCAGCATCCCCGCGCGCTGCTACCGGCATCGTGCCGATACGGTCGATGGGTCGAAGATCCGCGCGCGCATCCTGGTGCAATGGTGGCGCGGCGAGAAGGTCGCGGCAGGGTTCATCAACCCGGCCAGCGCCCGCAAGCTGCCTCTCGCTACCCGTAGCGTGCGTGAGCGCAAGCTGACGGCGCGCAGCAAGCGTCAGCACATCAAGGAGTACCGCTACAACTACGCGGTGCCAGAAGACGCACACGGCCCCTCGGCCGCTGCCTTGTTCCGCGTGGCGGTGGACGACAGCGTGCGCGAACGGGCTGCCGACCGGCTTGCCTTCGAGTTCAACCGGGATCTGGATAAGGAACTGTTCTGATGACGCCGATCGCCACGCAGATCACCGATCACATTGCCAATCGCCTGCGTCAGATTACCGAAGCCAATGGCTACCCGCTGACGCTGGCTGCCGTCGAGGTGGGCCAGTTCTACGAAGACCTCGCCCAGGGCACGGCGCTGCCGGTTGCAACGCTGGTGGCGGCATCCGCCGGCGATGCGGTGACGCCCCAGGGGGTCACGCTCTCTGGTCGTCGCGCTCGCGCCTACCAGGTGGAAGTTGTCATCGACTTCGATCAGCACGCCGGTAAGGCCCGGCACGCGCTACTCGATCTGGTCGAGTGGAGCATCGCCAGGGTGCTACGCGACCCGCCTCCGCCACAGCTGCGCGGAATGCTGCAAGGCGTCGTGCTGGGCGATGTGGAGTTCAACTACCCGGCGCCGGGCCATTCGATAGCGATCGTGCAGGCCCAACTCGCCGCCTCTTTCGTCGAGCAATACCCGCAACCATAGGAGGGCATATGCCCAAAGCCACTGTAGAAAAGCCGTTCACCTTTCGTGAGGGCGGCAAGGTCAAGCTGTACGAAAAGGGTGAGCAGGAGCTGACTGCTGCTGCTCTGGCTCATGCTCAGGCCAACGGCTTCACGCCGAAGCCCGCGCCGGCCAAGCCCAAGACTGCAGCCGAGCCCAAGTAACCTCACCCATCCCCGCTGCACCTGGCCCCGCGCCGCTCCCTGACATCGAGGAAATCCAATGATCACTGTCGAAGACGCCAGCCTTATCGGCTACGGCGAGTTGTTTTCGCGCGCCTATCAAACGCAAAAGGCCCTGCTGCCCTGGGGCAACACCAGCGAGCTGAAGATCGCGCACACCGAGGACCAGCAAACGCTGCCCAACTACATCACCGGCGCGGGCAACCGCAACGTGACTTCCCGCGTGACCGGCGTGACCGCCAGTTTCACCCTGTACGACGTGAACGCTCGCAACCTCGCCCTGGTGGGTCGCGGCACCATTCATGGCGTCGCCGCCGGCACCGTTGCCGCCGAGGCGCATGTCTGCGAGGCCTTGCCAGGCGAACTGATCCCGTTCGATAACCTGCCGGACCTGTCGGCGCCGGTCACCATCGTGACTGCTGCGGACGGCCCGCTTGAGCCTGGCACCGACTACCTGCTGACGCCTTACGGCATCCAGATCACCAGCGGTACCAGCATCACCAACGCCGGCATCAAGGCCAGCTATACCAAGCTGAAAGCCGATGTCGTGGAAATGCTGACCCGCTCGCAGGTCGAGCTGGAATGCTACTTCGCGGGCCTGAATGCGGCGCAGGGCGGTGCTCCGACGCCAGCGCGGCTGCGTCGCTTCAAGGTTGGTCTGGTGCAGGAGATCCAGCTCAGCGGCACTGCCTATGCGGCCTATCAGGTGACGGGTGAGCTGCTGGCAGATCCGCTGGTAACGGCGCAAGGAATGTCGCAGTTCTACTCGCTGGGGATGAAGGCGACGGGTTAGCGTTAGCGCGAGGCGCGTCTGACGCATCTACGTGCCTCCGAACAAAGCCCCGGAGAATACGAAGCGGGGCTTTTCCTGTGCGCTCGTTTGTCGGCCACGCTGCGATTGCGATGACAGATGTCCTTATGATGGTATAAATTGACACTACATACGCATCGCTGCAGGCGATCGCTGTCTCGCACAAGGATTCGTCATGGCCGTTCCTGCGCCGAAAATCAACGAGCTCCACAAGGATCGTCAAGCGATATTCGATGCCTATGCTGCATCGTTTCAGCTGGATTTGGTGGCGTGCAAGCGTCTTGAGCGGCAGCTATCCGAACTAGTCACGCTCCCTGAGTTCGAACTTCGAGTTAGGCTCGAATTTGGGCTGCTGCATGCGATTCGTAGAAATATGAGCGAAGCAAGAAAACATTTGGCTCGTGCCGGCCAGCTGGGCGCCGATCAGGATCTGCTAAAGCTGAACTACGCGCATGCGGCAGTTCTGAACGGCGAGGTGCTTGAAGCGGCTCATTATGTCGCGTCCCTCCCGCTGAAAGGAAATCCGGATTGGCTACGGAGCATTCGTACCATTGCGGTTCAATGCGGTATGTTCGGTAAGGCGCTCGAAGCTATTGAAGCACTGAGAAAGTTGAACGCTATACCGTTCGAGTCAAATGCTGAATATTCCCACCAGTCGACGCAAGAAGTTATTTGTGGCGCTGAGCTATTGGATGACCGTGGGCTTTCTGATTTAGATGTAGCTCAGCGTGTTCATGTCGCAGCGCAAGTTATCGCGAAGCGCGTTCCGAAGTCGGCTTTGCTGGTCTATGGTTATTCCTGCACAAAAGAGGCAGGAATTCTTTATGAGTTTCCTCTCCGTTTGCCAATTGATGAGCTGGTAGGGCTTGACTGGGAAATATCGGAAGCGCTAGTTGAGGCTTTTGACGATCCGCTTACAGGAATTGTTGGGTTCTCCACTCGCCCGTTCTCTGAAAGTCTTTGCAGCGTCGCTTAGCATGCCTGTCTCCTCCACAGATTTGCTTGATTTCTCTGAGCATCTGCTCAACCAGACTCCCTCATCCGAATGTTTATTGAGGGCTTCCATTGGGCGGGCATACTATGCTGTGTATCACGAGGCGTTATCGGTCGCAGAGAGCCTGCAGCTACCTCAGCACAGGACCAATACAGGGCAGCATGATCAGCTAATTTCGCGATTTGATAAATCGGGGAAGAAGCTGAGGATTATCGCTAATCGTATTGCTGCCGCCAAAATGGCTAGAGTTGAGGCTGATTACAAGCTTCATCACATGGTGAGTAGCATTGATGCGCGAAAGCACTTGGTCAGCTGCCAAAGTATTGTTAATGAGCTTGCACGACTTCAGGCATCGAATACCGGTACTTGATCTAAATATCGATAAAGCCCCGCCAGTGCGGGGTTTTTTTATGCCTGGAGGAAAGTGATGGCCTTCGAGCGACTTATTCAACTGACATTGCGTGCCCGCAACTTCCTGAGCAAGGATGTCGAGCCGGCCAGCGAATCCATGAAGGAGTTGGCTGAGGATGGACGGCGCCTGAAGGACGCGCTGGAAGAGGTAGGCCGCGCGCGTGGTTTGGCCCGCACTCTGCGCGACAACCAGCAGGCAACCGAAGGCTTGGAGCGTGCGCAGCGTGATGCAGCGGCAACGCTGGATGATCTGACTCGCGAAATCGGCGTTCAGGAAAAAGCAACTGCTGGTCAACGTATCGCTCTACGTGAAGCGCGGCGCACGCTGGACGATGCCGAGCGCGCCTACAAGCGCAATCAGCAGGCCATCAAGAACACCACCAGCGAACTAAAGAAGCTGGGCGTCGATACCGACAACGTCACCGCCGAAGAAGAGCGGCTGACAGCGGAGCTGGAGACCGGCAAGAAGGCTTTGGCCGACAATCGCGAGGCGATCAAGCAGAAGCGCGTCGAGGAAAAGAAGGCGGCGGATGCGACCAAAGAATATACCGACCGTGTCGAGGCGGCCCGCTCGGCTCTAAGCGATGGCGCGAAGCGGGTGCTGGCCTTCGCCGCCGCTTACATATCCCTTAACGCTGCCTTCAACCTGGTGCGTGGTGGTCTTAATCTGGTGCGAGACGGCATCCGTGCCGTGATCGCCGACGGCAGCGACAACGAGCAGGCGCTGGCTCAGATCGAAGCGGCCTTGGCCTCAACGGGCAGTGCAGCTGGGCTAACCGCGCAGCAATTGCTGGACATGGCGGCGGGTTTCAAGCGCTCGTCCATGTTGACGACCGAGCAGATCCTGGCCGGGCAAACCCGTCTGCTTTCCTACACGGATATCGTAGCCAGCGAATTCCCGGCAGCGATGCAGATCGTCATCGATCAGCAGCAGCGCCTCGGCATCAGCGTCGAGCAGTCGGCGGAGATCGTCGGGCGTGCGCTGCAATCGCCGTCGGAAGCGATCGCCACGCTGGGCCGGCAGGGCTTCAAACTGGAAGACGGGCAGAAGCGCCTGCTTAAGCAGCTTGAGGCCACTGGCCGCAAGGCTGAAGCGCAAGCCATCATCATGGACATGCTGACCGAGGCCTACGGTGGCGCGGCAGCAGCGGCTCGGATGAACACCTTCGCCGGCCTGTTGAAGACGGTAGGCGACCAGTTCGGCGACTTCGCCGGCCGTGTGGCTGATAGCGGGGCTTTTGAGTATGTGCGCGGCAAGCTGCAGCAGCTGGCCGACCACCTCGACGAAATGGCGAATGATGGCCGCCTTGATCGCCTGGCTCAGAGCCTGTCCGATGCGTTCGTCAACGGCGCTGAGGCTGTTTCGAAGTACGTTGAGCAGCTGGCTACGGTCGACTTTGAGGGGCTGGCCGCGCGTGCTGCAAGCATGGCGGCGCAGATTGGCCCGGCCATAGAGCAGACGGTCACTGCCGGGCGTTACGCGACCGCGACCTTAACCACCGTCTGGAACACATTCGCGGGCGTAGTGAGCAGCGCAGCTGCGCAGCTGACGTTGGTGGTACAACAGACGGTCGGCCGTTTGGCGCTCATTGTCGGCGAAGTGGCCGAAGTCTTTGGCGGCTCGGAATTTCGAGCGAAGGCGAGTGGGCTATACGAGCTTCTTGGTGATCTCAGCGCAGCATACGCTGAGCAGGCGAAAACCGACTTTGGCCAGGTAGCCGGCGCCTGGGATTTCCTCACCGAAAAGGTGGAGCAGAGCGCCGCCGAGCAGACGCAAGTCGTGAAACAGGCCGCTGACGATCAGTTCGAGCACGTCGTGCAGCGCGTCACCGACATGAACAACGCGCTCGCGCAGATCGACGCGGCAACGGGGGCGGCGCAGTTCAGACAGCTGGGCGATGAGCTTTACAACGCCTATCAGCGCGGCGACCTGAGCCAGCGGGAGTTCGCCAGCGGTACCGCAATGGTCCAGGCGAAGCTCCGCGAAATTGGTGGTTCTGCAGCCGGCATGGCGTCGGCTGTTGGCATTGCAGCCGATAGTCTGAAAGATCTCGCTGCCGTTCAGCGAGCGATCAGCGACGCCAAGACCGATCGCGATATCACTGCCATCAGCGCCGCCCTGCGGCGCCTATATGACGATGGGCAGGTCGGCGCTTCCGAGTACAACGCCGAACTGGCCAAGCTCTCCGCACGCCAGAAGGAACTTAAGCAGGCCCTGGAGGGTGGCAAGAAAGCCCAAGACGACAAGAACAAGTCGGACAAGGACGCGATCGTCACCAGCGAACAGCTGCGCCGCGAGAGTGGCAAGCGCATGGAGGCGGAGCGGCGGGCCGGTGACGAAGCCATGCAACGTCGCCGTAAGGAATCCAGCGACGCTAAGCGCGACATGTCCGCCATGGAGGGGTTCTTCTCCGGTGTGGTCAGCCGTGCGCGGGAGCCGCTTGCTGCGATGAGCGCAGCGGCGCTGGAGTTCTACGACCGCCTGCGGGGCATCAACAGCGTCAACGTGTCGATCGATACCAGCAGCCTGGACGCTACCCGCCAGTCGCTGGCCCAAGTGACAGCAAAACTGGCCGAGCTCCAACGCGCCGCGGCCAATCCGATGATGAGCAGCATCGGGCGCTGGGCGCTGGAAACCCAGCAGGCCAGCCTACAGGCCCAGCAGGCATTCCTCGGCCAGAAATCCGCGCTGCAATCGCTGATGGGCGACTACGAGCGGGGCAATCTCACTGCCCGTGAGTTTGTCCGCTCGGCCAATTCGATGCGCCGTGCGCTGAGCCTCCTCGACGATTCGGACCTTTCGAGCCTCGAGTCAGCGATTGCTGCGGCTGAGCAGCGCATGCAGCAGATGGGTGAATCCACTCGCAGCACCCTCGACTCTCTGCAGGATGAGCTGGACAACCTGCAAGGGCGCACCGAGGACATCGAACGGCGTCGCTTCGCCAGCCGGCGGCGTGAACTGGAGGCGCAGCTGGCCGAGGCCAATGCCCAAGGTGACAGCCAGGCGGTGGCCAACGCCTCGCGCGCGCTCGGGATGCTTCGGCAGATCGAGGCCGAATCAGCGCAGCAGCGCCAACGTGAAGAGCAGCAGAAGCGCATCGAGGCGCAACAGGCCGAGAAGCCAGCTGGATCGGAGCAACCGCAGGCGCCGAGCAAGGTCATCCGCCTGGAAGTGCCTGGCCGGCAGCCTGTCGATGTGGCGGTGAGTAGCGATACCGACGAAACCAACCTGCTCGGGATTCTGGAGCAGGCCGGCTTGAGGGCTCTTTGATGCAACTGACCTTGGACGACATCGACCTGGCGGATAACCCCGACCTTGGCGGCGAGCAAATGGAGTGGGTCGACGAGTGGGACTGGAATGCCGTCGAGCAGGAGCAAGAGCGCAGCCTGAGTGGTGCCTTGATCATTCAGGAAGGGCTCAAGCTCTACGGCCGGCCGATCACACTCAGCAGCAACGGCGGCGCATGGTTCACGCTCGCGAAGGTCCGCGAACTCGAAGCCGCTGCCGCTACGCCTGCAGCAGTGCACTTGCTGACATTGCCAACCGGTGCACAGCACTACGTCACCTGGAATCGTGCTGCCGGGCCGGCAGTGCAGGCCCGCCCGATTCATCGCGCCGTCAACCCTGGTCCGAACTGGCTCTACGAGTTGACCTTGCGCCTGATCACGGTGGCGCCACCACCTATCCCGGAAACCAACCTTGAACCCTGACCGGCCCGCCAAGTGCGGGCTTTTTGTTGCCTGGAGATTGATGGCATGACGATCAACGTCACCGATGTGAAGCTGCTCAAGAGCCAGCGCCTGACGGATGAAGACGATGGCGGTGGCCGTGCGACCGGTAATGCCGTGGTCGATGGCCAGGTCAACAACGTGTTCCCCGACATCAGCCGCCTGGACCGAACCACCGGCCGCATCAACCTGCGCAAGCTGTTCGGCGGGCCGATGACGCAGAACGCCGATGCGTATCTGGGTGCGCATGCGATCGTAACCGAGGCGCCTGCAGATCCGCGCGTCAGCGTCTTGCTGTTCAACACCCGCAGCCACACTGATGAGCGCCGCGATGCGCGCAACGCCATCGAAAGCTATGTGGCTGCGGCGACGACGGCACAGTTCGAGCTGCTGGGTACCCAGCTGGCCGGGCAGCGCGCCATTGCCTGCGTACAGCGCGAAGAGCAGCGCGTGCCCGAAGTCGGTGACGTTTTCCAGCTGGTCAGCGCCGGCGCTTCACAGTACGTGCGGCTGACTAGCATGGACTCGCGTCTGGAGCAGTTCACCTACGATTACGGCAATGGCAACTTCGTGAACTTCACGCGCCGCCGTCTCGATCTTTCGATCAGCGCGCCGTTGCAGACCGAATACCCGGGTGGGCAGGTTACCCCTGCCGGCACGACCGCCACGTCATTGAGCGGCGCGGCCAAGGCGCGGGTGCTCAGCACCCAGGTGGCCGATGCTGCGCGTTACTACGGCATCAGCCCGCTGGCAGAGGCCGTGTCCTCCGGTGCGTTGAACCTGCGTGTGCAGTCCGTATACAGCCAACTTGTGCCGAGCACCACCAAAGAGGCCGCGCTGGTCGACGTGCTGGGCGGATATCAGCGGCAGGTGTACCTGCCGGCCGGCCCGGCGCGCTCCGTGGCGCTGACGGTGGCGGCCGGTGCGGTTGCCGGCGAGTCGCGAACCTTCCTCGGTACCGGCTGCGCCCCGGGCACCCTCAGCATCACCGCCAATGGTGGAACGTTCGCCGACGACAGCAAGGGCGGTTTGCGCTTCGTCAGCGGCAGCAACTGGATCAGCTCTGGTCGCATCGACTACCAGACCGGTGAGGTCACGCTGATACGCACCGGCACGAGCTGGACCGGTGCTGCCACGGGCAGCTACCGCCCAGGCGCTGCGGCGACGGGCGACACGGTAACCGGCGAGCTTGAGATTACACTTGGGAACCGCGGCTACGTGTACACGCTGAACCTGTCCGGTGCGGTGCCACGCGCCGGGACGCTGTCGGTTTCGTACATGGCGCTGGGCAAATGGTATGAGCTGCGCGACTTCGGCGACGGCCTGCTGACCGGCGAAGGGGCGGGCACGATCAGCTTGGCCACGGGCTCGGTCTCGATCACCCTCAACGCACTGCCGGATGTGGGCAGTTCGCTGATCTACAGCTACATCAGCTCGGCCGACAACGCGGTGACCCAGCGCGCCGGCGGCACCGTGGTGCCCAAGCTCAAGGTGCGCCATACCTTGCCGGGCGGCGGCGTGCTACCGGGTTCTGTTACGGTGACGTTCACCGCTGGTACCGCGCGGACGCTCACCGACAACGGGCAGGGGGTTCTCAGCGGTTCGGGCGGGACCGGCACCATCGCGTACGCCTCCGGCGAGATCGTGATGGAGCTTGCCGCAACCCCGTCAGGCGGGATCGGCTACACCTACAGCCAGGGGGCGGTGGGCAGTGTGCCGCTCAGCGTGAGCAGCGACGGGAGCGGCATGGCCACGTTCACAGTGCCGGGAGCGCCGCTCAAGCCTGGCTCGGTCCGGGTCGACTGGATGACGACGCGTCGCCAGGCGGCGCCGGCCATCAACTGGCAGGTTATCGAAAGCGGTAACGCCTTGCCGGTCTACGATGGCCAGCGAGATCTCGCCAACAGCGCCAATGACAATGGCAGCGGTGGATGGCAGGGCGGGCGAGTCGGGACGATCAACTACACCACCGGCCAGGTGACGCTGCAGGTCGCTCAGCTGTACGACTACGTCGAGTACACCTACAGCAACCAGGCCAAGCCGGGCCTGTTCGGGCGTGGTACTGAGCCGGTGTTGATCACGACGCCCGTGCAGGTGCGCGAGCAGTTCGGCGGTACGCTTTCTGTCGCAGCGCAGCCGGCTAACGTCGCGACCGAGCCTCAAACCAGCAACCAGGCGTTGCCGCCTTTGTCGGTGGAGCTGTTGCCCGGCGTGGGCGAACCCATCGTGCCCGGGTCGCTGCTGTTCAGCTGGAATGGCGCGCTGTACACCGATCGCAGCGGCATCCTCTATCGGGATGTGGCGAGTAACACCAACGGCGGCACTGCGGTCGGCAGTGTGGACTATGTATCCGGCATCGCCACGCTGAACAGTTACCCGGGCAACGCGAGCGGGGCAGCGTCGCTGCTGGCGTGCCTGACTGCATCGGCGGGCTTTAGTGTCACCGGGGCGACGTTCCGCACCCCGGGCGCTCCGCTGCGAGCTGGCAGCATGCAGATCACCGTCGTGCGTACGGACACGGCTGCGATCGTCACAGCCGCGGCGAACCTCAATGGCGAGTTCTCCACCGGCATCGTTCACGGCACGGTTGATACGGCAACCGGTATCGCCCGGCTGCGCTTCACCACCAACCCGGCCGACGAGAGCGGGGCGAGTGACGTGCCGGTGATCCCGCTGCTGCTGCGCTACAACGCTGTCGTGCAGACGCGGTTGCCGCTGGATGCAGGCCTGCTCGGCCTAGATCCCGTGCGCCTGCCTGCAGACGGCCGGGTGCCGATTTATCGCGACGGCGATGTGGTGGTGATCCATCACACGGCGGAGACGGTCGTGAGCGCGCCTACCGCTGGCGGCACGCTTCAGCTTGGCCGGGCTCAACAGGCAAGCATCGAGGTAGTTGATGGGGCTGGCACCATGCTGCGCGCCGCTTCGTTCTCTGCCGATCGGGAGAACGGCACGGTGACATGGAGCAACCCGCTCGTGCTGCAGGACGCTGAGGGCAATCCGGTTGGCTTGCCACTGATCGTTCGTGATCGCGTAGAGCACATGGCGCTGGTGACCGAAGTGCAGATCACCGGCGAGCTCGGGATCAGCTCGCCGCTGCCCTGGGATCTTCCTGCTGGCGAGGCGCAGGTATCGAGCGCAGTGGCGTGGGGCGATCTGCAGTCGCGGATTCACACCTGGTTCACCCAGCAGACCTGGAGCCAGGGCGCGCCGAACTGGACCAACGCGCCGGTGGGCAACACGACGACGGCTCAATACAACAGCCTGAGCTACCCGCCAATCATCACCAACGCCGGCGGGATCTCCGGCAAGTGGGCGCTGGTATTCACCAGTGCGACGGCCTTCAACGTGGTGGAAGAGCAGCTGGGCGTGATCAGCACCGGCAACACCGCTACCGACTGCGCCCCGATCAACGCGCTGACCGGGCAACCCTACTTCACGATCCGTCGGGAAGGCTGGGGTAGTGGCTGGGCTGCAGGGAACGCGGTGCGCTTCAACACGGACTCGGCCCTTGGCCCGATGTGGTGCATCCGCACCGTGATCAGCGGGCAGGGCACGGTGGACGATGACCAGTTCGAACTGCAGGTGAGGGGGGACGCAGACTAATGGCCAGAATCTATCATCGGGACCAGGCTGGCGCGCCGGCGCTGACCTATAACGCTGCTAGTTCGGTGTCCGCAGATCATTTTGCGGCCTTCAAGGTGATCCTCAAGGCGGCGCTTGTGTCTGGCTATGGCTCGATACCGGCAGCGGGCTGGTCGTTGGTTTATGAGTCAACCACGACCCTGATCCTGCGCCCAGGCACCCAAAGCGGCTATGTCTGTTTCGTCCGAGACGCCGCGATCACGGTGGTGAATGTCTGGCTTGCAGCTACCTTTGAGGGCGTCGACGCCAATGGAAAAATCATTGGCGACGGCGTTCGCAGCGGTGTGGCGGCCAATAGCGCAGTGCCTCAACGCTACAGCGTGCGCGCTTTGGTTTCCTACTCAGTGAGTACGACATGGGCAATCGTTGCTGACGAGAGCGCATTCGTGTTCTCGCCAAGCGCCGGTACTTCTTCTGCTCAAGAGGTCACCGGTACGCAGGGGAACGGCTATGAGGCCGTGACACTCCTGTACTGCGGTGATGACTCCGCCGGCGACCTGATATGCGTTGGCGGGCAAAACGTCGCGGCCGTCAGTAGTTCCACCAACCTGGCGAGCTTCAGCTCGGCAGGCTTCACTGCGCTGCGATTTCCCCATACTGGTTTGCTGATCGATACGGCCAGCATCGCGCTGTCCATGCCGGGCGCCCAAGCGGGTGCCCCGGCTATGTATTCCGAGTGGCCCGCCGGCACTGTGCTCCCGGAGGTTTCCCTCACTCCGTTGGTGTGGATTTCGTCGGGCGTTGTAAGGCGCCTGAAGGGACTGGCGGTCGACCCCCGGCTGCTCTATGTCTACAACAGTCAGGTCTCCCAGGCACTGGGTGGGCCCGTGCTGACGACGCGAAATATGAACAACGTGCTCAGCCTCGGTGACGGCCACGCGTATATCGTTGGTCGCAGCTATTACTGGTTAGCGATTAGCGCATTGCTCACGACCAATCCGGAGTTCTGGTGATGACCGTGGCTGCGATCGCTTACTCCGCCAGTGTGCCGGCCTATGGCGAAGGTCCTCGCGTAGCGATCCGTCTTAGGCTGCTGAGGGACGGAGAGGTTACGTCTGGTGCCAAGACGGTCCGCGTTTATCGAAGTTGGCAAGGCACCGGGAAGCTCGAAATGGTGTTCCAGGCTGAGGCGGGTGAGTTCACCGAGGTGCAACGGCTCGACCTGGCCGAGCTGCTGGCCCAGGGGGAGTGGCTGGTAACGGGGGACGACCCGGCACCGCCGCGCCGGACGCGAGCCTTGTACATGTCGTTCGGCGCTTCCGGGACGTATACCTACAACATCACCAGCGGTGAGGGTGGACAGCAAGGCGATCCGGCGCGAGTGTCTGGCCTGGTCCGGGTCGAGCGGTTGCCGGCCAATCGCGAGATCGTGCTGGTGGAGCGGCCTGCCGATGGGGAATGGCGGCTGGCGGGCTTCGGCCCGACGCCAGGTGGCAGCGGCGACATTGACGTGCGCGTGGTAGGTGGCGAGGTGTATGCCATCGGCGTGGACGACTATGGTGTCGCGTTTGTTCCCGAACTGGCAGTACAGGTCGGCCAGCGTATCCGCCCGACGCGCTATGCCGGCTGGCTGTACGAGATCACCGAAGCGGGGCAGCTACCTGCTGCCGAGCCCACCTGGTGGGCTGCCCAAGGTGACAACCCTTCGCAGCCGCTGGGCACCGCTCGTGCCGTTGCCCGGCGCTACTTCCAGCCCATTGCACATGGCCCCATTCCTGTCGAGGTGGTCTGATGCTGAGTGTTTCCATCAGTGGCGCCTGGCGTCGCGCTGCAGCCGCGGATCGGCGTGTATCGGCGCTGCCTTGGGGCGTCCTGCAGCCGCTGAACCATACGGGCGCGGCTTGCTGGCGAATCGCCGAGAAATTCGATCGGCGGGCTGCGGCATCACCTTGGGCGCGTGTGCCATCGCAAGATTTCGGCGGATCAGGCGCATGGCGAAACGCTCTTGCGCATGATCCTCCGGCGAATGCATCGCCTTGGGCATGGGTACCTGTTCGCGATACTGGCCTGTCGTCAGGATGGGGCCGGAGCATTCGCGTCGCGGATGTGCGTCTGCGGCTGATCTACAACCCGAAACCCGCCCATAAGGACCTCGGCGTTGCGGCCGGCCACCGCCGCGTCAACGAGTTCGGCCCGCGCTACAACGCGCAAACGGCACTGGAGGATAGCCTTTACGTGCCAGGCAGCGGTGCGCTGGTGTTTGAGTTCGGCGGGCGGCCGTACTTTCCCAGCACCTCGCCTCGGGTTTTCTTCGACTTCCGCTACGTGCCGGCGACGCCAGTCATCCAGCCGACCGACATGTGCTCGGCTCGGGTGGGCTGGCAGTCAGCAACTCGCCTCAACCGCCGCGCATGGCTGCCATGGGGTAGGGCGCGGCAAGTCGATGGCGTGCTGACCGACATGCCCTACGTGGACTACCCGGGTCCGGTGAAGCCGTTGCCAGAGCCGCCACCCGACCCCGAGATATTGGATACTTACATGATCGCGAACACCGTGAACCTGGTCGTGCTGCCCAGCCGTACGCCGATCGAGGCGAAGAACATTCGCGTGAGCCTCGATGCCGACTCATTCAGCTGGTCGTTCAACGCTGACATTTTCACCCAGGCCGCCCTCGACCTGGTACGCCCCGACGCGCAGGGTGCGAAGACGGTAGAACTGGACATCAACGGCTGGAAGTGGGTGCTGCTGGTTGAGCGCTACAGTCGGCAGCTGCGATTCCCGGCAGAGGCCTACAGCATCAGCGGCGCCACGCGGCCGCAACTGCTAGCGGCGCCTTACGCACCCTTGCGCACAAGCTTAAACAGCGCCCCGATCAACGCTGCGCAGGCCGCCGAGGCCGAGCTGTTGAATACGGGCTTCACCCTCGATTGGCAGGCGACAGACTGGACGTTCCCAGCCGGCGCGCTCAGCTACCAGGGGCAGACCGCCATGCAGGTAATCGCCCGGCTCGCCGATACCGTCGGCGGAGTGGTGCGCCCTGCTCGCGATGCGGATCAGGTGGAGGTCGTGCCGCGTTACCCGGCGCCGCCTTGGGCCTGGGATGACGTCGATACGCCGATCAGCCGCATCATCCCGCCGGCGATGATGACCGACCTGGGTGGCGAGTGGACCCCGCAACCGGCATGGAATGCCTGCTACACCTCGGGCACCTCGCACGGGTGCAGCATGCTTGTCCGTCGCGCGGGCACCGCCGGCGACAACCCGACGCCAGACGTCTTCGAGGACTGGCTGACCGATCAGCCGGCCAACCAGGCCCGCGGCATCCACGAGCTGAGCAAGGGCGGCAACATCGAGATCGTCAGCACCACTATCCCGTTGTTCCCCGTAAACGATGATCACGGTGTCGGCCTGGTTCTACCGGCACAGCTCTGCCGTGTGCCGGAGCCAACCGGCGACTGGGTGGGCCTGTGTCTGGCGGTGGACATCAGTGCCGAGGGTACCGGGGCAGTGCGGGTGAAGCAGGTTATTAAACTGGAGCGTCACCACTGATGGCCACCACTAACCCCTGGAAGCGCTTCATCGGTCTGTTGCCCGGTGGTGTGCGCACCGTTGCCACGGTACGAAGCATCAACTCCGCATCTGGCCTCAGCGAGGTCGAATTGCGCACCGGCACTCGCGTTACCGTTCGCGGCGTCGACGTGCCGGTGAGCAGCAAGGCCTATATCGCTGACGGCCTGATCACCGGTCCGGCTCCGGCTCTGCCGCACTTTGATGTGGATGTGTGATGTACGCCGCCCGGTTGTCGCCACGAATGCTGCAGGATCGCTACTCGACCATTCGCAAAAGGATTTGCAATGCGTACTTCCATACGACGGGTAGCGGCAGTAGTCGTCTTCGGCTTGGCCTGCGTGCTTGTAGGCTTCTACGTCGGATTTAATCGTGCGTATGACGGGATCTTTGACGTCTTGCCCGTGTTGATCGAAGAAGCGGGCTGTGCCGCACCATCTGGCCTCCTCCTTTGATGGGGCATAGACGCATCTGCCGCTGATCGCTTGACTTTAGTCAGTATCAGAGTCGTACAGGTACTTGTCGCCGTAGATGCTCTCATAGTGGATTACCAGCTTCGTGGCGGTTTGTGCTCTCTTAATTAGCTGCTCTGCAGATAGCCCCTCGGCCTGAATGCTGTACACCTCGAACTTCTTGTTCGGTGGGACAAATTCACCAACCGTGAACATTTCAAAGCGATGATGCTTTGCGACGTTGGGAAAGAGGCGTTCTGCTGCATCTTCAATCATGTCGGAGCCTTCACCTTGGGCTGGGTGACCGTCTACGGTCAGTGTAATCGCCTTGATGATCGCGGGGCCGATACCGGTATTTTCGAGAGTGAAGCTGTAGGTTTCGGTTTCACCATCCTGATGATTCCACCCGGAAAGGTGTGGGGTAGCCATCAGCCTGTTGTGCTTTTCATGCATGTCGACCTGTCGCTTCGTGAAGATAAGCGCGAACCCTGCAATTCCGGCGGAAATGGCGGCCGCTAGGGCTGAAAGCAAAGTCGCCCACGCGGCTAGACCGTTCGCGTCGGTGGGTATGACATAAACCACTGTATCCATTAAGGCACTTCCTCCAGTCGTCCTCATCGACGACGCGATGTTATTACTTCGATGCTCGCCACCGTGCGGGCTTTTTTTTCGTCTGGAGAAAACAGATGCGGCCCCTGACCGAGCAGCAGCTGCTGCAGATCCTTCCCGACGCCCGCCAAGTCTCGGGCTTTTTTGTTCCCGCACTCAACCGCGCCATGACGCGCTTTCGCATCGACAGCCAAGTGCGCCGCGCCGCTTTTCTTGCCCAGGTCGGCCACGAGTCCGGGCATCTACGCCGGCTTGTCGAGAATCTCAACTACAGCGCTGCTGGCCTTGCCGCCACCTGGCCTGGGCGGTACCGCGCAGCCGACGGCCACCCGAATGACCTGGCCCGCCGCTTGGAGCGTCAGCCCGAGCGGATCGCCAATCACGTCTACGCCAACCGTCTGGGTAACGGCTCTGTCGAGAGCGGGGATGGCTGGCGGTATCGGGGGCGCGGGCTTATTCAGCTCACCGGCCGCGCGAACTATCGAGCATGCGGCGCGGCGATCGGTGCGGATCTGGTATCGCGCCCCGGGCTGCTTGAGCAGCCCGAATGGGCGGCGCTGTCCGCGGCGTGGTTTTGGGCTAGCAGCGGGCTGAACGAGCTGGCAGACGCCGGCCGGTTTGAGGACATCACGCGCCGAATCAACGGCGGTACTCACGGTCAGCCACAGCGCTTGGCGCTTTGGCGGGCCGGGCAGGAGGTGTTGGCATGATCGGCACACTGATGGAGCGCAGCACTTTCTATGGGTTGCTGGCTGCAATCTGCTTCGCGGCCGGCTGGAAGGTCAACGGCTGGCGGCTGGGCGAGGGTATCGCGCAGGAACAGGTTCAGGCAGTAAAGGTTGTTCGAGTTATCGAGCAGATAACGCAGGCGGTTGCGGATGAAGAGGGAAGAAAAGGCCATGACGAACTTGAAGATCTGCGGCGCGCTGCTGATCGCGCTGGGGTTATTGCTGCAGGGCTGCGGGTCGAAGCCAGTCGACTCGCCACTCAGCTCGCTACCTGCAATGCCGAAACTGCCGGCGAGCGCCAGGCAAGGGCAGAGGCCGCCGCAGTGTTTGCCGACGTGCTTGGAGAGATGGAATCAGAAGGCCGCGCAATGGCAGAGGCGGCTAGCAGCGCCCGCAGCGCAGGGCTTGCCTGTGAGCGGGTTTATGACGGAGTGAGTGCAGCGATCAGGAAACTAGCTCGTTGAGTTTCGATATCGCATCCATCATGTCCTGCGTCCCGCATCGATGCACAGCCGAGTTTATCCTTCTTTCCAGGATAGACATACTAAGTCATAGCACATCATTTACATGGCTGTCTCTGGTGACGAATAGATAGCCAGAAATTTCGAACTGCGAGCATGCCATCATTTATCGCCAGCGGTATGGCTACGTCGAGAGCACGGGCTAAGGCGGATTGTTAAAAAAAATTGCAATAGCCTCCCGGTATTTCACAATTGCCCCTAGAATTGCGGCAATGAAAATAAACGCTGTGATTGCAATGTTGTTTTTTGCGGCCTCTATAAGTGCTACTGGATGAACTCCGGTTTTGTCCATCCAGGAAGATTTCGTTTTCAGTTTGCGCTGATGCGCGCGATCGAAAAAGTTCGCGAACATATCGAGCTTTCGAAGGGTGGAACGATGCATCTTGAGATAGTCACCCTTAATAAATGCAGCAGCTTCCTCCTCTCCCGTTAGCGCGTCCTCATCGGTCACCTCGTTGAGCTCAGCAAGGCCCATAATCCGTCCTTTCCTGCCATGGCTGTCTTTATGTGGTGCATAGTTTCGTCCGTAGATGCTGATGAGCTCTCTCGCCAGGTCTACTTTGAGGTCGTCTTGAAGCTCGAACGGCGTGCCGCCAAGGACCCTATAGCGGTGCTCTAGCGCATAAAATCCATAGTTTTCATCTCGCATATTCCAGTGAACGAAGTAGCAGCCTGAATGGTTGCGGAGGAATGAGAAATACCCATCTAACATCTCACGTTCGAGTAAATCTAAGTTTTCCTGGATATTATTTAGAAGGCCTAGTAGCTCGGCATACTTGTGCAGTGACCAAGATTTTGTTTGTGCTGATTTGAGATTTCGGATTGCGATAGAGGTGACTCGAAGGGATGATCCAGTAGCGTTTTCATAAAACGATTCGCAGGAATAATGAACTACGTAAGCTCTGTCTGATTCCTTGAAAAGCTTATCAATCAAGCTTCTGCTGTTGGCTCTTTGACGAATCCTGTCAAGCTCAGACCCCATCTCAGTGGTACTCCTTGTAAGTATTAATGGACTGTATCTGAATTGGCTTGATCAGTTGTATGGGGATAGATTTCCCTAGATTTTTCCTTGATAGAGGTTGCAACTAGTGGCTCAATCAGCCTTTCCACTGTTCGTCGATTAATACCGCACCTTCCACCGTTTTATAGACGAGGGTGTGCGTAACGCGAAATCCTTTGACCGCGGTGTGGCACCGGTGCTCTACATAGCCTATTAGATCGCCATTTGCATTCAGTACCGAATAACGATCAATATCTTCCTCTCCCATGAATCCTGAAACTTTGCTGCTTTCGTGACGAAGCTGCTCGCCCTGAGAGAACTTCAAACGGTCCTGCCACATTGGTCATTTGTACCTATGTAATTAAACTATAGTGTTCTATCGCGCTGGGCATATTCCCGTAGCGAGAGCCTTCGGAGGATATTCCCCCATTTTTTGTGCCTAAGCAAACAACCCCGGAAGTATCGTTTTCTTGATGGTACGACCAGCGGTCCGTTCGGCTCGGACGGACCCCGGTTGCGGCAAACGGTTGATGAAGCGCGAAACGCTGAACCAGCGAAATACCGAGCGCTAAAAGGGGTTAATGGTGGCGCGTTAGATCATGCAGCCCGCCCTGCTCTTGGAGCAGGGTAGGAAGGAGGTTAGCAACTAGTAGTTTTCTCTTGTAAAGTTGGGATCTGGATTGACGAGCTTCTCGACGAGCGGATGCCACAGCCAACCTCCTACGTTCGCTGCAGACACAGCATCGCAAAGGTCCTGATCAAGAGGGGGGCTAGGGGGGTGCGTAGAGGCCGCACCACAGGTAACAATCAGCCGAGTTCCGTAACCCAGAAGTGAACGAATAGCGTTGGTCACATATCTTGGCACGTGCACTGCGGGCTCTACTTGCAACCAAACTGTAGTGTTTGGAGCAAAGCGATCTAATGCCTGTATTGCATCGCTTAGCACTGCAGAGGGATTCTCGCAGGCCGGCGCTAGGGGGCACTTGAGCCCAGATAACATAATGCCGTTTTCAACAAAGTCCATGACGGTCGTATGGAACCCCGCCTGCCGAGCGATATTCAACGCTGCGGTATCTTGGCTGTTATACAAAATCATTTCTCCCTATGTACTGGTCATCGTGTCGGCTGTGCGCTCTGATCCTTGAGCTTTTTATGGTGCTCACTTGGGGCATTTTTGGGGCAACTTGACCGCCATTCCATGCCATCCAATGCCGGATGCACAACGATCGATCGCGGGCATTACTGAGCGCGCCTTGATAGTTCGCGGCGTGCGGACGTCAGGTCCGGTTAGCGCTGCACAATGGGCGTATGGGCGGAGAGATCGGCGTTGGACTTGGTCATCGGCGTGGGTGTTGTTCGTTGAGGGCGCAGGCATTGGCAGCGGGTCAGCTGCCGAACGGAAACGAGGGCGCCGCTGAAAACCGGTAAGGTTAACACGCAGCCGTGGCAGTCAGCAGGCTCGCCTGTCTATCGCGCCTCGCGGGCGCCGGCATGTCATCTGTCGGGCGGCCGCCGGAATGCGTTGACAAGCGAACCGGCGCTGTCTGATAACTCAGCCCCGTCGGATGGCTGCAGTGCGCTGTTGCGCAGCCTGCGTTCTGCCGTTCGATTCCTCCCGATCTCGCATCTACCCAGGCGCCCAGTGCCTGTCGCGGTAGCCTGCCTGATCGCCGCTCCCGTCTCGCCATCGTCCCGGCTGCCGTCGATCCGCTGCGGCGGCGAGCGCTTGCGTGTGCACTCTCGCGTCAGTTTCTGCAGTAACTCTGGCGACATTTATCCCTCTCCGGCCAAAGTGAGCAGCAGACATGTCCCGACTAATCGGTCTCGATGCCCTGCGCGGCGTAGCGGCATTGTGCGTCGCCTATTCCCATCTGATTGCAAAAATGAAGCGTGACGGCCAGCTCGACGAGATGGGCGCCCAGTTGTTTCTTGTCAGCAAGGCTGTACTGGATGTTGGCAAGGTCAGCGTACTGGTGCTGTTCGCGCTGAGCGGCTATTTCGTCATGGCCGCGTTGTACAAGAGCCGCGGCCGATACGAGCGGCCAATCACGGCCTTCGCCTATCAGCGCTTCTTCCGGCTCTTTCCGCTGTACTGGCTGTCGCTGATCCTCGGGGTGATGTTTCCCTGGGATGATCCGGCAAAGGCGTTCAGCCCTGCGGTCATCGCCATCAACGCGACGATGCTGCAGGGGTTCGTCTTCGTCGAGAACGTCATCGGCCTGTATTGGACGTTGCAGATCGAGATCACCTTCTACGTACTCTGCATCCTGCTGTTCGCGCTGCGCCTGGGGGGCTCGGTACGGCGAGATCTGTTCTTTCTGCTGGCGCAATACGTTTTCACGCTGCTGCTTGCCGCCATGCGCTACAAGCTCCAGTTAAAGCTGCCGGTGGCCTTGCCGCTGATGCTGAGCGTGTGTTTCCTCGGCGCGCTATGGCGGGCGTCCGATAACGGCCGATGTCCCGTAACCGGGCGTTACGCACGTATCGCGGTGGTGGCGTTCTACCTGTTCCTGCTACCGATCTGCGTGCTCGCCTATTCGCGCGATACCGGATTCGGCGAGACCTGGTATCGCTACTTCATCAGTTACAGCGTGGCCCTCGCCGTGTTCCTTGGTGCGAGTCGCATCGCCGGTATCCGGCTGCGCTGGCTCGCGCCGCTCGGTGGGATCGGCTACATCGTCTTCCTGGCCCATCCGTCGGTGTTCGCCCTCGCCGAGCGGCTGGGCTTCGGCGCGGGCGATCTGGCGCTGCCGGGACCGTTGTACATTGCGCTGATGCTGGCGGTGCTGACCTGCTTTGCATTCTTCGTCAAGCGCTCGCTGGCCGATCCCATCCAGCGCTATGGCGACGCCGTGGTGAGGCGTCGCGGCCGACGTCTGCGTGAAGACGCTGCCATCGGGATTCGCCAGGACGCCTGAGCCGTTCGGTCTTTCACGCCATTCGCCCGATGGCAGGGTGGGACGGGCTGAACTCGACAGCGGGCTGGTGTAGGGTAACTGCCACTTTGCATGTTGCCGGGGTGTCGATGAATCTCACTGAATTGGCCGCACGATTGGGCGAGGCGCTGCATCGGTTGGGCGCTCAGGTCACTACCGCGGAATCCTGCACCGGCGGCGGCATCGCCGAGGCCATCACCCGCATAGCCGGCAGCTCGGCCTGGTTCGAGGCGGGCTACGTCACCTATTCCAACGCGCAGAAAACCCGCCAGCTAGGCGTGCCGGCGGCGCTGTTCGATCAGGTCGGCGCCGTAAGCCGCGAAGTGGTGCAGGCGATGGTGCGAGGCGCTCAGCAGAACAGCGAGGCGCGCTTCGCCGTGGCCGTCAGCGGCGTCGCAGGGCCGGGCGGCGGCTCGCCGGAAAAGCCGGTGGGGACAGTCTGGATCGCCTGGGCCGATGGGTCTGATCTGCATACCGAACGCTACCTGTTCAGCGGCGATCGCCAGGCCGTGCGCGAGCAGACCGTCGCTGCCGCCCTGTGCGGCTTGCTCGCGCTGACCGTCGGAGAAAAACCGGTACGGGGCTAGGCGAGCTAAATTGCCTATGTTCTAATACTGTCTACTTATACAGTTGTTGTGGCCTCCGGCCCTCTTGATCAAGTGAGGATTCGATGGACGAGAACAAGAAGCGCGCCTTGGCTGCAGCCCTGGGCCAGATTGAAAAGCAGTTCGGCAAGGGTGCAGTGATGCGCATGGGCGATCACGATCGCCAGGCGATTCCGGCCATCTCCACCGGCTCGCTGGGTCTGGACATCGCGCTGGGCATTGGCGGCCTGCCGAAGGGCCGGATCGTCGAGATCTACGGTCCGGAATCGTCCGGTAAGACCACTCTGACGCTGTCGGTGATTGCCGAAGCGCAGAAGATGGGCGCCACCTGTGCCTTCGTCGACGCCGAGCACGCGCTCGACCCGGACTACGCCGGCAAGCTGGGCGTGAATGTCGACGATCTGCTGGTTTCGCAGCCGGATACCGGCGAACAGGCTCTGGAAATCACCGACATGCTGGTGCGCTCCAACGCGGTCGACGTGATCGTCGTCGACTCCGTGGCCGCGCTGGTGCCCAAGGCCGAGATCGAAGGCGAGATGGGCGATGCCCACGTCGGCCTGCAGGCCCGTCTGATGTCCCAGGCGCTGCGCAAGATCACCGGCAACATCAAGAACGCCAACTGCCTGGTCATCTTCATCAACCAGATCCGCATGAAGATCGGCGTGATGTTTGGCAGCCCGGAAACCACCACCGGTGGTAACGCGCTGAAGTTCTACGCCTCGGTTCGTCTGGATATCCGTCGTACTGGCGCGGTGAAGGAAGGCGACGAGGTGGTCGGCAGCGAAACCCGCGTCAAGGTGGTGAAGAACAAGGTGGCCCCGCCGTTCCGTCAGGCCGAGTTCCAGATCCTCTACGGCAAGGGCATCTACCGCAACGGCGAAATCATCGACCTCGGCGTGCAGCAGGGGCTGGTGGAGAAGTCCGGCGCTTGGTACGCCTACAAAGGCAACAAGATCGGCCAGGGCAAGGCCAACGCCGCCAAGTTCCTGGAAGACAACCCGGAAATCGGTCGCGAAATCGAACAGCAGATCCGCGACAAGCTGCTGGTGGTTTCCGGTGGTAGCAGCAAGGCGAACGTGGTCAGCGAAGACCTGGTCGACGCCGATCTCTGATCCCCATGGCCGCCGTGCTCGATAACCCCGTCGCGGTGCGGCGGGCAGCCATGGACCTGCTGGCTCGCCGCGAACATGGTCGTGTCGAGCTGGCCCGCAAGTTGCGCCAGCGTGGCGCCCCGCCTGATCTGATCGAACAGGCTCTGGATCGCCTCTGCGAACAGGGCCTGCTGTCGGAATCCCGTTACCTCGAAAGTTTCGTCAGAAGCCGAGCCAACGCCGGCTATGGGCCGTTGCGCATCCGTGAAGAGCTTGCGCAGCGCGGATTGCCACGCGCGGATATCGAGCAGGCGCTGCGCGACAGTGGCTTCGACTGGAGCGAGCAGCTGCGAGAGCTGTGGCAACGCAAGTTCGCCGGAAGCCTGCCGGCGGATGCGCGGGAGCGCGCCAAGCAGGGGCGCTTTCTCAGCTATCGCGGCTATCCGCTGGAGTTGATCAGCCGCCTGTTGCGAGGCAATGGTTCGGCTGATTGATTGCTGGGTTTGAGCGCAGGCGTGCCTGATCCGGTTTCGCAGTTCGACAGAGCTGAGTCGTGGCGCTGGCGCGCCCTCAGTCCTCGTTGTCCAGCGGCCGCACCCAGTTGGCCGGTTCGTTGACGTAGTCGGTGAGCTCGCGCAATCGACCATGGTTGCGGCCGTTGAATACGAAGCTCAAACGCGGCAGGCGCTGCAGCTCCGGTTCGTCCAGTTCGGACTCACAGCAGTTCTGCTGTTCGAACGAGCCTGTCAGGCACAGGTCGACGAATTCCTCGTTCAGGTATTCCATGGCCTGTTCGTTGAGCTTGTGGTTCAGGCGCAGAACGAAGCGATCCTTCAACCAGCGGCTGGAGTGGAAGTTGCGGTAGAAGTTGGCGATCTCCTTCGCCGCCTCGTTGGCATCATCCACCAGGCGCATCAGACGCATATCGCTGGGCAGGATGTAGCGATTCTCTTCCAGCTGGCCGCGCATGAAGCGCAGTGCATCCTTCCAGTAAGTGCCACCGGGTTCGTCGAGCAGCACGACGGGCACCAGTGGGCTCTTGCCGGTCTGGATCAGTGTCAGCACTTCGAGTGCCTCGTCCAGGGTGCCGAACCCGCCAGGGCAGAGCACCAGGGCATCCGCCTCCTTGATGAAGAACAGCTTGCGGACGAAGAAGAAGTGGAACGAGAGCAGGTTTTCGGTACCGCCAACCGTCGGGTTGGGGTGCTGCTCGAACGGGAGTGTGATGTTCAGGCCCAGGCTGTTGTCGCGACCGGCCCCTTCGTGGGCGGCCGCCATGATGCCGCCACCGGCACCGGTGATGACCATGAAGTTGTAGTGCGCAAGCGTGGCGCCCAGCTGACGCGCCAGGGCGTACAACGGATGTTCGACCGGTGTGCGCGCGGAACCGAATACCGTGACCTTGCGCCGGCGCTTGAACTGATCGAGACGGCTGAATGCATGCTCCATCTCGCGCATGGTCTGCAGCAGGATCTTGGCGTCCCAGCGGCTGCGATCGGCCTGCGCCATGCGTGTGACGGTCACCAGCATTTCCCGATACAGCGGTAGGTTGGGACTGTTGGCCGGAACGACCATGGCCGCCAGCTCATCGATCTTGCTTTCCAGTTCGGCGCCGCTGGTTTGGAAGTGTCGCGACAGATAGTCATCCGGATCAAAGGACATACAACATCTCCATGTATGGGCGTCGCGTTCAGGCTATAGGCTGCGGCCGGTGGGCTCAAGCATTGGCGGCCGCTGGTGGCCCGGGCGCGGAGGCTCGGGCCAGCCGTCCCGCTCAGAGCGCGATGCGATCGCCGAGTTCCGGAATGCGGGCTTCCCAGCCAAGACGATCCCGGATGGCTTGTTGCAGGACCTGCATTTTTTCGGTTTCGCCGTGGACGAGGTAGAGCTCCGGCCGATTCTCGAAGTTGCTCACCCAGTCGATCAGCTGTGATTGGCCGGCGTGGGCCGAGAAACCGCCGAGGGTATGCACCTTGGCGTTCACCGCGATGCGCTGGTGCAGCAGCTTGACGCTGCCGGCACCATCGACGATCGCGCGGCCCAGAGTGCCTCTGGCCTGGAAACCCGGGATGACCAGGTGGCATTCCTCACGCCAGAGGTTGTGTTTGAAGTGATGCAGGATGCGCCCGCCGGTGCACATTCCGCTGCCCGCGATAATGATCACGCCGCTCTTGAAGCGGTTGATCGCCATGGACTCTTCGGGTGTCGGCGTGGACTTGAGAATCGGCAGCCAGCGCTCGGCGTAGAGCTTGCCGCTGGCGCCGCTCAAGACCGGATCGATGCCGTTGAGGTCCAATTGGTCCTTGTAATGTGCGTAGATGGCATTGGCGCCGATGGCCATGGGGCTGTCGAGAAACACTGCCTGCTGCGGCAGTCGCCCTTCACGGTAGAAGCGGCCCAGGTAGTAGATCAGGTCCTGCGTGCGTCCAACGGCGAAGGAAGGCATCAGCACGTTGCCGCCGTCGCGGTGGGCCTGCTGCAGGATACCGGCCAGCTCTTCGATGGTGTCCTCGTGGCTGCGATGGTCGCGGTCGCCGTAGGTCGACTCCATCAGCACCACGTCGGCCTCCTTGAGCACCGTCGGGGCGGGCATCAGCGGTGAGCGGACATTGCCCAGATCACCCGAGAAGACCAGTCGCCGCGTCCTGCCATGGTCGTGTACATCCATCTGGACGATGGACGAGCCGAGGATATGTCCGGCGTTGTGGAAGGTCACCGCGACGCCCCGGGCAACCTCGAAGGTTTCGCCGTAGGGGTGAGGGGCGCGCTGCCCGAGGGTTCGCTCTGCATCGACGCGGGTGTACAGCGGCTGAACCATGGGCTTGCCGATGCGTGCGCGCCACTTGTTTTCCCACTCGGCGTCCTTCTCCTGGATCTGCGCCGAGTCCAGCAGCATCAGCTCCAGCAGCTCGGCTGTCGCCTCGGTGCAGTGCACCGGGCCGCGGTAGCCGAGGGCGACCAGCCGTGGCAGCAGCCCGCTGTGGTCGATATGGGCATGGGACAGGACCACGGCGTCCAGGCTCTTCGGATCGAAGGCGAAGGCGGCGCGGTTGTCGCTTTCCTCCTCCCGGCGGCCCTGATGCATGCCGCATTCGAGCAGAACCCTTGCGCCGTCGTGTGTCTCAATGAGGTAGCAGGAGCCGGTTACCTGTTGAATGGCACCGAGAAAACTGAGCAAAGCCATGTTGCCTTCCTGTTCGTACGATGATGTCCACTGTGCCCGCTCGGTTGCCACGACCACTTGATACATATCAGAGATAACCAAACGAGCCCTGCCTAGACTACAGCACATCCCGCTTACCAACGGAGTGAACCCATGAGTCAGCTACTGCCCAGCCTCGTCGAGCTGGATCAACACGCGCAAGCCGAACCGGAGTTCGCCACCTGGCGTGGCGGCTTCGGGCCGTTCGAGCACGCGCTGGAGACCCAGGCGGCGGTGTTCCGTCTGGCCCATCAGCTGGTACAGGCAGGACATCAGCCGGATCTGGCGAGCGTCTATCGACTGCTGCAGGCGGTCGATCGCGTTGCCAGCGCCGGCCTCTGGCTGGTGGTGCACATGACCTATGCGCAGCAGGTGCACCTGGACGGCACGCCGCTGGCGGCCGACGACTTCAAGACCAATCCCGAAGGCCATACCGGCGGCGCGCTGAACATGGTGCCTGCCTATGCCGGCTATCTGGCGCTCAATGCGTTGACCGGCCGTACCCGAGCCTGGCTGATGGGGCAGGGCCATTGCGTGGCTGCGGTCGACGCACTCAACCTGCTGACCGGCAATCTGCACCCCGAGCAGGCGCAGGCTTATGCTGGCGGCGAAGCGGGCATCAACCGCCTGCTGCAGGACTTCTACGGTTATCGCCAGGCCGCCGATGGCAGCCCACTGGCGCCGCTGGGCAGTCATGTCAATCCGCATACCGCCGGTGGGATTGCCGAAGGCGGTTATCTGGGCTTCGCCGAGCTTCAATATGCCCACATGCCGCTGCCCGGCGAGACGCTGGTGGCGTTCCTGTCCGATGGTGCGGCCGAAGAACAGCGCGGCAGCGACTGGATTCCGCGCTGGTGGCGGGCCGAGGATTGCGGTGTGGCGCTGCCAGTGATGATCGCCAACGGCCGGCGAATCGAGCAGCGAACGGCGTTGGGGACCGAGCAGGGCCTGGAGGATTTCCGCCAGCACCTGAGCCAATGCGGCTTCGATCCGATGCCGTTCGATGGGCGCGACCCGGCCGCATTCGTCGCGACCCTTTGGGAAATGGAGCTGCGCCTGGAGCGCCGCGTGGAGGAAAAGGCACGCGGCATCCTCAACTATCCATTGCCGATTCCCTACGGCATTGCCGAGACGGTCAAGGGCTTCGGCTTCTATGGCGCGGGCAGCAATGCCGCACACAACCTGCCGCTGCCGGGCAACCCGCGCCTAGACGAGGTGTCCCGAAACCTGTTCAACGAGCATACGGCGCGGCTTTTCGTGCCGCAGGGCGATCTTCAGGCGGCCCTCGAGCTGTTCGTGCGAAGCCGTCAGGGACGCCTGCTCGAACGCGACAATCCGCTGGCTCTGCGACGCCCGCCGGCGCCGGTCATCCCGCAGCTCAAGTATCGTGACGATGCCTGCTCGCCGATGGCCGCGGTGGATCGCTTCTTCGTCGAGCTGACCGAGGCCAACCCTTCGCTGCGACCACGGGTGGGCAACCCGGACGAGCTGGCGAGCAACCGGCTGGGTGGCGTGCTCAAGGCGCTCAAGCACCGTGTGATTGAGCCGGAGAGCGAACTGGAGGCGATCGACGGCGCCGTCATCACCGCGCTCAACGAAGAGGCCGTGGTCTCCGCCTGCCTGGCCAACCAGGGCGGGTTGAACCTCGTGGCCAGCTATGAGGCGTTCTGCGTGAAGATGCTCGGCGTGGTGCGCCAGAGCATCATCTTCTCCCGTCAGCAGAAGGAGATCGGCAGGCCGGCAGGCTGGCTGGGGTGGCCGCTGATCGCGACGTCGCATACCTGGGAGAACGGCAAGAATCAGCAGTCGCATCAGGACACCACCTTCTGCGAGGCGCTGCTCGGCGAAATGAACGACATGGTTCGCGTGCTTTTCCCGGCGGACCACAACAGTGCTCTGGCGCTGCTGCCTTCGATCTATCAGGCGCGTGGCGAACTGGCCTGCATGGTCATGCCCAAGCGCGACCGGCCGTGCTACTTCAATCGGCAACAGGCCGAGCAGCTGGCCCGCGACGGCGCCATTGTGGTCGAGGAGGTGCCGGGCAGTGAGGCATTGCTGCTGATCGCCAACGGCAGCTACCAGTTGGGCGAGATGCTCCGTGCCGCCAAGCGGCTAAAGGAGGCCGACTGCGCCTACCGGTTGGTCTATCTGCAGGAGCCGGGTCGCTTCCGCGGGCCTCGCGATCATTGGGAAGTCGAGGCACGGGCAAGCGAGGGGGTGGCGGAACGACTGTTCCCGGACTCGATGGAGATGCGTGTCTTGCTGACCCACATGCGCCCGGAAGTCGCGCGCGGCCACCTGTGGCCGATCCTGCCGGACGCTCGCAAGTGCTCGGCACTCGGCTATCGCAACCGTGGCGGCACGTTGGACGAGTTCGGCATGCAGTTCGCCAACCGCGCCAGCTGGGCCAATGTGCTGGCAGCCTGTGCGCGGTTGCGCAACGTGCCGCGTACCGCATTGCTCACTCGGGACGAAGCTGCCGCGGTGGCGGGCAAGGGTGATCCGCAGATCCTGCGGCACGACAAAGGCTGAGTTCGGCCCGGCGGGATGCGGCGTGTCCGCCGCTCCCGTCCATCTCTTGCTGCCTTACTTGCAGTCTGCGGCGGTGTAGCGCTCGCTGGCGATGGGCTTGTTGCTCTGGTATTCGCTGAAGTCGTAGCGCAGCACCGCGCCCTGGCTCATCAGCTTGCGCAGCCCCTCGTTGCCGCAGACGCTGACCGCGAGCTGGCTGCGCACGTCGGCGGGGTTGTCGCGCATCTGCGCTGCGTGGCGTGGCTGCACGCTGAGGTGGTTGACCAGCTGGTTGTTCTCTACGGTGTAACCCTGGTCGAGGATGTCTTCGTTGATCGCTCGAGGCGTGCCGACGTTGCTTTCGCGGGCTACCTGATCGAGCAACTGGCTCAGCTGCTGTTCTTGCAGCGAGGCGGCATGGGCAACGGGCAGGGCGAGGCTCAGGGCGAGCAGGGTGGTCAGACGATACATGGCGGTCTCCTTATGACTGCGCTAGTTCGACCGGCGGGCCGTGGCACGGTTCATTCGTCCGCCATGCCGCCGCCCTGTCCGCGCTGGTAGACTGCCGCGCTCCGCCGTCAATCCCGAGTCGATCCATGCCCCATGCCGTAGCCCGTTTGCGCGACGAGCGCCTGGCGAAAAGCCTGAAGCCCTTCGTCGCGCGCGGCTCGCGAGCACCGCGCTGTCTGCGTTGCCGAGTACCGTTCAGCCATTGCCTGTGCCCTTGGCTGCCCAGGGTCGACAGCGAGTGCGGTGTGTGCCTGTTGATGCACGACATCGAACCGTTGAAGCCGAGCAATACGGGCTGGCTGATCGCCGATGTGGTGCCGGATACCTTCGCCTTCACCTGGCAGCGCACCGGGGTCGATCCGCGCTTGCTGGATCTGCTGGCCGATCCGCAATGGCAGCCGCTGGTGATCTTTCCCGGTGAATATGCGGCCCCGCAGCGGGTGGTCGAGCGAGTCGAGCGACAGCCAGACAAGCGGCCCCTGTTCATCCTGCTGGATGCAACATGGACCGAGGCGCGCAAGATGTTTCGCAAAAGCCCCTATCTGGACGGTTTGCCGGTGCTGAGCCTGCAGCCCGAAGCCTTGTCACGTTATCGGCTGCGGCGCTCGACCCGCAGCGATCATCTGTGCACCGCCGAGGTCGCTGCGCTCTGTCTGGAGCTGGCCGGGGATTCGGCTGCAGCCAACACACTGGACGCCTGGCTCGACGTGTTCACCGAACACTATCTGGGCGCCAAGCACCATCGCCAGCCGGATCTGCACAACGCTGCGCACCGGGCACTGCAGGTGCCTGACGGGGCGGAGTGAGGCCTCAGGCCTTGGCCGGGGCAGCGGTAGCCAGCGGTTCCGGTTTGCGCGGCCACAGCTGTGCGGCAAGCATCCCGATGAACATCAGTACACAGCCCATGTAGCCACGCAGGGTCAGGCTCTCCTCGAGGAACAGGGCGCCGGCGATTGCCGCAAAGACCGCTTCCAGCGACAGAATGATGGCCGCGTGGGAGGCGATCGCATGCTTCTGTGCGACGACCTGCAGGGTGTAGCCGACCGCTACCGCGAACAGTCCGCCATAGATGAGGGCCGGGCCGGCGAGCCAGATGCTGGCCGGATTGATGTCTTCGAAGATCAGCGCCAGCAACAGGCTCACCACCGCGCAGGTCGCGAATTGCAGGAAGGCCAGCCGGATGGCGTCATGACGGCTGACGAAGAAGCTCACCAGCAGCACGTGCACACCCCAGACGAAGGCGCCGGCCAGCTGAATCCAGTCGCCCGAGGCGACGGTGAAGTCCTCGCCGATGCTCAGCAATGCCATGCCGGCCACCGCGAGGAACGCACCGAGCCAGGTACCCAGACCGGTCTTGTGCCCGATGGCGAGCCCCAGCAACGGCACCACGATCACATAAAGGCCGGTAATGAAGCCTGAGTTGGTCACGCTCGTGAACAGCAGGCCGACCTGCTGCAGATTGATCCCCAGGGTGAGTGCGAGGCCCATGCTCAGGCCGCCCAGGATCAGGCGCCGCTGCAGGAAGGGCTCGTGCCGGGCCGCAGTGCGCCCCTGGTAGATCACCAGAGGAAGCAGCGCCAGGGCACCCAGGGCGAAGCGCAGACCGGTGAAAAGAAACGGGCCGATATTGTCCATGCCGATGCGCTGGGCCACGAAGGCGGTCCCCCAGATCATGGCGGTGATCAGCATCAGGAAGTCGGCGCGGAGGGCTTGGCTACGCATGTTTCGGCTCGTTAGGGAAAAGTCGCAGACTTTGCTACAAAGCGCCGCGCTTGACCACTTATTCATCGGTGGGCATGCTTGCGCCGCTTGATTTGTTGCAGCGGGCGGCCGATATTCGGTCTGTCAGTTGAAAATCTACATCGGACCACCCCCGGAGCGGTTTTACGGGGTCTTCTGCCGTCATCTTGTCGGCATCGGCTGCTCAAGCCGATGAAAAGCGCCAATAAAAATTACAGGTCTGCCAATGGCTGCTTACGAAATTATCATTGCCGATGATCACCCGCTTTTCCGCAGTGCGCTTCAGCAGGCGCTCACCATGGGGCTTGGTGAGAACGTACGTCTGGTGGAGGCGGCCAGCATCGCCGAACTGGAAGGCTTTCTGAACCAGGGTGCCGACTGGGATCTGGTCCTGCTGGACCTGAACATGCCGGGGGCCTATGGCTTTTCCGGCCTGGTGCTGCTGAGGGGGCAGTATCCGCATCTGCCGGTGGTCATGATCTCGGCTCAGGAAGACGCGGCGGTCGTTGCGCGTTCGCGCGAGTTCGGTGCCAGCGGCTTCATCCCCAAGTCCAGTTCGCTCGAGACGATCCAGGAGGCCGTACGGGCCGTGCTGGAAGGGGATGTCTGGTGGCCGAGCAACATTCAGGACGAAGCGAATGTCAGTGAGGAAGCCAAGGCGGCCAGCGCCGGACTGGCCAGCCTCACTCCGCAGCAATTCCGCGTCCTGACGATGGTCTGCGATGGCCTGCTGAACAAGCAGATCGCCTATGAACTCAGCGTTTCCGAAGCGACCATCAAGGCCCATGTGACCGCCATCTTCCGCAAGCTCGGCGTGCGCACCAGAACCCAGGCGGCCTTGCTGCTGCAGCAGATGGGTTCCATTCCCACCAGTTGAACCGCTGCCGTCGGCGCTTCAGGCGATCGGCGGCAGCTGGATTTCATCGCTGCGGCGCACGCCAGAGGTCAGCGCCCGGCACTGTACGACGAACTCCTGCATGGCCGCGGTCTGGTACTTGTGCGTATGCCAGATGAAATAGAACTGGCGTCGCAGATCCAGCTCCGGTGTGGAAACCGGCACCAGGCTGCCGCGGCGGAACGCATCGCGTAGCGCCAGTCGCGAGATGCAGCCGATACCAAGGCCCGATTCGACGGCACGCTTGATCGCCTCGGTGTGCTCCAGTTCCAGGCGCACGTTCAGCTTCCCCGGGCGGTGCCGCACGGCCTGCTCGAAGGTCATACGCGTTCCCGAACCCTGCTCGCGCAGAATCCAGGCCTCGCCCGACAGTTCGGCGAGATCCACCGCATCGCGTCCTGCCAGCGGATGTTGCGGCGCGCAGAACACCACCAGCTCGTCCTCGATCCAGGGCTGCACTTCCAGATCGGGATGCTGGCAGTCACCCTCGATCAGACCAAGATCAAGTTCGTGCTGAGCGATCTGATGCACGATATGCGCGGTGTTATGGACGTGCAGTTTGACCCGGCATTCCGGGTGACGCTGCATGAAGTTGCCGATCAACAGCGTGGCGAGATAGTTGCCGATAGTCAGCGTGGCGCCCACCGCGAGCGAGCCGAACCCGCTCTTGCCGTTCAGCAGATCCTCGATGGCCCGCGCCTGATCCAGCAGGGCGACCGCCTGCGGCAGCAGCTGCTGGCCCAGCGCGTTCAGGCAGAGCCGCTTGCCGGCCCGGTCGAACAGTTGGCAGCCGGATTGCCGCTCCAGCTCGGCCAGTGATGTGCTGGTTGCCGACTGGGACAGCGACAGGCTTTGTGCAGCCTTGGATACGCTTTCCTGGCGAGCAATGGCGGCGAAAACTTCGATCTGGCGCAACGTGAAATGCATATCTATATAACCGATAACCTATATCTTTATTATCCAGTTAACGAATATGGCTCCGCTCGCTAGACTGCCGTCATTATCGACGTCCGTCGCGACACCATGAGGAATTCGCAGCATGAGCAACCTGAACGTAGAGCGCGTTCTCAGTGTGCACCATTGGAACGATACGCTGTTCAGCTTCAAGACCACTCGCAATGCAGGCTTGCGCTTCGAGAACGGTCAGTTCGTGATGATCGGCCTGGAGGTCGAGGGGCGTCCACTGATGCGCGCCTACAGTATCGCCAGCCCGAATTACGAAGAGTACCTGGAATTCTTCAGCATCAAGGTGCAGGACGGCCCGTTGACCTCCCGGCTGCAGCATCTGCAGGAAGGCGATTCGATCATGATCAGCCGCAAGCCGACCGGCACGCTGGTCCTGGACGATCTGCTGCCCGGCAAGCACCTCTATCTGCTCAGCACCGGTACGGGCCTGGCGCCGTTCATGAGCGTGATCCAGGATCCGGAAACCTATGAGCGGTTCGAGAAGGTCGTACTGGTGCACGGTGTTCGCTACGTCAATGAAGTCGCCTACCGCGAGTTCATCACCGAACACCTGCCGCAAAACGAATTCTTCGGCGAAGCGGTCAAGGACAAGCTGGTCTACTACCCGACCGTGACCCGCGAACCGTTCGAGAATCAGGGCCGTCTGACCGATCTGATGCGCAGCGGCAAACTGTTCAGTGACATCGGCCTGCCGCCGATCAACCCAGAAGATGACCGCGCCATGATCTGCGGCAGTCCGAGCATGCTGGATGAAACCAGCCAGGTGCTGGACAGCTTCGGTCTGAAAGTCTCGCCGCGCATGGGCGATCCGGGGCACTACCTGATCGAGCGGGCCTTCGTCGAGAAGTAAACGACTGGGATCATGTGGCCGCTGTCACGCAGCGGCACGTCCGCTCATGCTCCGCGCCGCTCAGAGGTAAGCCGCACAGCACTTCTTGAACTTCAGACCGCTCCCGCAGGGGCAGGGGTCGTTGCGGCCGGCCTTGAGCGGTACCGTCGGATCGATGAAATACCAGCGCCCGTCCCGCTGGACGAATGCCGATCGCTCCTGGTGGGCATGTTCGCCGCTCTGGTCGTGCCAGCGGGCGGTGAAGGTCACCAGCGCATGCTCGGGCTTGCCGCCCAGCACGCTGCTTTCGTTTACCTCCAGCCCTAGCCAGGTGCTCTCCAGGCTCCAGCGGCGCATCCCCTCTACATCCAGTTCATCCTGCTGCGCGGGAAGCGTAGTGGCCCGCAGATAGTCCACCAGCCCCAGTACATAAGCGCTGTAGCGCGAGCGCATCAATAGCTCGGCGCTCGGCGCGGCCATGCCTGCGTGATAGCGCCCGCAGCATTCGCCGAGGGCATCGCCGCTGCCGCAGGGGCAGTTCAGGTCGGTTGGACGCGGTTCGCTCATGTCACCACCAGTACTTGCCGAACATTTCAGGATTGGCCCAGAACCTGGCATTGAGCCAGTCCGGAACCTGCTTGTATTGCAGCAGGTCGTAAGTGAAGAGCGTCAAGGTCTGTCCGTCGCGCTGGAAGCGTTCGCTGACCTGCAGTGCCAGTGCATAGAAGTCCGTAGTCAGCCATTCGCATGCATCGAGATCGACGAGTACCGCCATCCGGCTGGTATTCAGATTGCGGATGCTGCCGAGCAGCTCCAGGCCGTTGCGCTTGGGCAGATGCTCGAGGCAGTCGACGAATATGGCCAGGTCGTAGCGCTGGTTCGCCAGGTCGTCAGGCAGCGGTGCGGGATCGGCGCGATCGAGCTGACACTCCGGGTGGCATTCGGCGTAGGCAGCCAGAGCAGGTTGATCGCTGCGCCCCACGAGCAGCACGCGTGTTGGGGCGTAATGGTCGAGCATTGCCGCAAGCGCTTGCTGCGGCGTATGCAGCGGTACAGGGTTTTCGCTCAACAGAGAATCCTCGTTTCAAAGGTGAAGACTAGCGCGGTGCCGTTTGTCGGCCTAGTCTGAAAAGTAACCGGAGCCGCCCGGATTCCCATGCGTGGCGTTTCTGGCTGAATGTCCATACTGGAGGTTTTGATCGATGAGTACATTACGGACAGCAGTACCCGTTATTGTCATGACCACGTTCCTGGCCGGTTGTGCAGGCGTGCAGAAGCAGGACTGGCCGACCTGTGCGGCTGTAGGTGGCGTGACTGGTGCCGCGCTGGGGGCCATCGAAAGCAGCACCTACGCCGGTTGGGGTGCGCTGATCGGTGGTGGCGTCGCGGCGGCCTATTGTTGGGCCAACGGCATGGAAGAGGAAACCGTCGCGGTCGTGGAAACGGTCGAGCCGATGCCCCAGACGCAGCCTGAGCCGGAACCGGCTGCCGCGCCGGTGCGCGTCGAACTGGACGTCAAGTTCGACTTCGACCGCGACGTGGTCAAGCAGGACAGCTACAGCGACATCCAGAACCTGGCCGATTTCATGAAAGAATATCGCCAGACCACCACCGTACTGGAAGGCCACACCGACTCGGTCGGCACCGACGCCTACAACCAGCGCCTTTCCGAGCGTCGTGCCAACGCCGTTCGCAGAGTGCTGGTGGATGAACTGGGTGTCGAGGGCAATCGCGTGAACGCCGTCGGTTATGGCGAGTCTCGCCCGGTCGCCGACAACTCCACTGAGGAAGGTCGCGCGATCAACCGTCGCGTGGAAGCCGAGGTCGAAGCGCGTCCCTGATCAATCAGCTGAGTACTGATCCAGCCGGGCCTTGCGCCCGGCTTTTTTTGGGGGCGAGTCAGAACAGGGGGCGGGCGCTGGCCAGTGCGACCACCAGCAGGCCCAGAATCAGGTTGATTCCCACCAGCCGGCGAATCTGCCCCAGCACTGCGCCGCCTGCTGGCCATTGCTCGGCCTCGACGGCTCTTTTGAGCGAGGGTAGCTGCAGCAGCTGGATACGCAGGAACAGCGCCAGCATCACCAGATACAGCCCCGCCATGATGTGCACATAGCGAGGCGCGCTTTCCAGCGCGCCGAATCGCATGTGCCACATACCGATTCCGCTGATCGGCAGCACCAGCACCGCTACCCATACCCAGACGAAGAAGCGGCGGAATACATCGGCCCACAGCCGCAGCCGCTCCGGCGCCTGCAGCATCGCCACGGCCGCTGGTCGCAGGACCATCCAGGCGAAGAACATGCCGCCGACCCACACCGTTGCGGCGAGTACGTGCAGTGCGTAAAGCAAGGCAAATGGTGTCATGGGCAAATCTCCGGTGGCGGTTGGGCGAACGCGCGCTATCATAGCCGCCCGATCGAAGTACTGAAAATATATACAGCTCCGCGCCCATGCTCAGCACCGAACTCAAGTCCCAGATCCAGGGCGCCTATACTCGTTTTCTCGAAGCCAAGGGGCTCAAGGCCCGCTATGGCCAGCGCCTGATGATCGCCGAAGTCGCCAAGGTGCTGGGCACGGTCAAGGTCGACGATGAAGGTCGTCGTAGCAGCGAGCCGGCTGTCGTTGCCGTCGAGGCGGGTACCGGCACCGGCAAGACCGTAGCCTACAGCCTGGCCGCGATCCCCACGGCCAAGGCTGCCGGCAAGCGGCTGGTGATTGCCACCGCGACCGTCGCGCTGCAGGAGCAGATCGTGCACAAGGATCTGCCTGATCTGATGCGCAACAGCGGGCTCAGCTTCAGTTTCGCCCTGGCCAAGGGCCGGGGGCGTTACCTGTGCTTGTCCAAGCTGGACATGCTGCTGCAGGAAGGTCAGGCACAGAGCGCCACCGCGCAGTTGTTCGAAGAGGAAGGCTTTCGCATCGAGGTCGACGAGCGCAGCCAAAAGCTGTTCACCAGCATGATCGAAAAACTGGCCGGCAATCGCTGGGATGGCGATCGGGACAGCTGGCCGGAAGAGCTGGGCGATGCGGACTGGGGACAGCTGACCACTGATCACAGCCAGTGCACCGGACGACATTGCCCCAACTTCCAGCAATGTGCCTTCTACAAGGCGCGGGAAGGCATGACCAAGGTGGATGTCATCGTCACCAACCATGACATGGTGCTGGCCGACCTCGCGCTCGGCGGTGGGGCCGTACTGCCCGACCCGCGTGACACCATCTATGTGTTCGATGAGGGGCATCATCTGCCCGACAAGGCCATTGGCCACTTCGCACATTTCACACGGCTGCGCTCGACGGCGGACTGGTTGGCGCAGGTGGAAAAGAACCTGACCAAGCTGCTGGCCCAGCATCCGCTACCGGGTGAGCTGGGGCGCCTGGTCGAAGGCATTCCGGAGATCGCTCGAGAGCTGCGTACCCAGCAACAGTTCATGTTCAGCGCCTGCGAGCAGGTCGCGGATTTCAAGGCCGGGGAGGACATGGAGGGGCGTGAGCGGCCGCGACATCGTTTCGTCGGTGGCGTCGTGCCAGGGCATCTGGTCGAGCTTGGCACTGAACTGAAGAAAGGTTTTGCCAAGCTGACCGATCTCTTCACCCGCATCGCCGAACTGCTCAAGGAGGCAATGGACGGCGAGACCGGCAGCGGCATCGCCAGCCACCAGGCAGAGGAGTGGTATCCCCTGTTCGGCAGCCTGCTGACGCGCTCGCAGGGCAACTGGGACCTGTGGACGGCCTTCACCGTCGAGGATCCGGAAGACAGCCCGCCGATGGCACGCTGGTTGACGCTGGCCGAAGGCGGCGCGCTGTTCGATATTGAGGTCAATGCCAGTCCGATCCTGGCTGCTGAAACGTTGCGGCGCAACCTCTGGAATGTCGCCTTCGGCGCCCTGGTAACCTCAGCTACGCTCACGGCGTTGAACAGCTTCGATCGTTACCGGATGCGAGCCGGCCTGCCCAAGGCGGCGGTCACTGCCGTGGTGCCGAGCCCCTTTCATCATGCCGATGCCGGCGAGCTCAGGGTGCCGGATCTGCAGGCTGACCCTCGTGACGCGCCGGCGCACACCGCCGCCATCGTCCGCGAGCTGCCGAAGCTGGTGGAAGGCGCCCGTGGAACGCTGGTGCTGTTTTCGTCGCGCCGGCAGATGCAGGACGTCTTCGATGGGCTGGAGCGGGACTGGCGCCGACGCGTTCTGATTCAGGGCAATCTGTCCAAGCAGGAAACGCTGAACAAGCACAAGGCGCGCGTGGACGAGGGCGAACCCAGTGTGCTGTTCGGCCTGGCCAGCTTCGCCGAAGGCGTCGACCTGCCTGGGGCCTATTGCGAACATGTGGTCATCGCCAAGATTCCGTTTGCCGTGCCGGACGATCCGGTCGAGGCGGCATTGGCGGAGTGGATCGAGGCCCGCGGCGGCAATCCGTTCATGGAGATCGCTGTGCCGGACGCTTCGCTGCGGCTGGTCCAGGCATGCGGGCGTCTGTTGCGGACCGAACAGGACCGCGGGACCATCACCTTGCTCGACCGGCGAGTGGTGACGCAGCGCTACGGCAAGGCGATTCTCAATGCCCTGCCGCCATTCAGGCGGCACATCGGCTGATCGGGCCGGATCACGGGCTGCGATAGCTGTCCATCACGGCATTGGCTGCCGGTTCCCTTGCCGGGCCGCGCTTGCAAGAATCACCCGCAATCAAACATGAGGGGTAGCGACGTGCAGGTTCAGGGTTATTTCGATCTTCGCTTCGAAGCGGTTCGCGATGCGTTTGCCGCATTGTTCGACGGCACCCAGCAACGCGGCGCCGCACTCTGTGTGCGGATCGGCGGCGAAACGGTGGTCGATCTGTGGGCTGGCGTCGCCGACAACCAGGGCGAGCAGGCCTGGCACAGCGACACGCTGGTCAACCTGTTTTCCTGCACCAAGACCTTTACCGCGGTGGCCGCGCTGCAGCTGGTCGAGGAGGGCAAGCTGGAACTGGATGCCCCGGTCGCGCGGGTCTGGCCGGAATTCGCGGCCAATGGCAAGGAATCGATAACCTTGCGCCAGCTGCTTTGTCATCGCGCCGGGCTGCCGGCCATTCGCCGGCCGCTGGCGCCCGAGGCACTCTACGACTGGACCTGCATGACCGACGCGCTGGCCGCCGAGCAGCCCTGGTGGGCACCGGGTACCGACCAGGGTTACGCCGCCATGACCTACGGCTGGCTGGTCGGGGAGCTGCTGCGTCGTGTCGATGGCTGCGGACCGGGCGAGTCGATCGTTCGTCGCGCCGCGGCGCCCCTGGGGCTGGACTTCCATGTTGGCCTGGACGACAGCCAGGCCGATCGCGTCGCTTACCTGACCAGGACCAAGAACGACTTCGGCGACGCCTGCGCCCAGCGTCTGTTGAAGGCGCTGATGAGTGATCCTGCCTCTATCAGCGCGCGCGCTTTCAACAATCCGCCATCCATCATGAGCAGCGGCAACAAGCCGGAATGGCGACGCATGGCGCAGCCGGCGGCCAACGGCCACGGCAACGCGCGCTCGCTGGCCGGCTTGTATACCGGTTTGCTTCAGGGCAGGCTGCTCGATGAGGCGGTCCTGCGTGAGATGACCCATGAGCACAGCGCTGGCGAGGACCGTACCCTGTTGGCCTCGACGCGCTTCGGCCTGGGTTGCTGGCTCGATCAGCCTGACGTTGCCAATGCAACGTTCGCCATGGGGCCGCGCGCGTTCGGCCATCCAGGTGCGGGTGGCTGCATTGGCTTCGCCGATCCGGAGCGTGAGCTGGGGTTCGGCTTCGTCACCAATACTCTCGGGCCCTATGTGCTGATGGACCCGAGAGCGCAATCGCTGGCTCGCTGCGTGGCCGCCTGCCTGCATTGAACCACTCGTCACTTCAAGGCGGCCGGACTTTTCAAAAGAAGGACTTGCGTCCACAATTTCGAATCAAACTCAATAGTGGCATCTCATCTTCGATGCCCGTCCAAGAAACGCGTCTGGTGCACGGAAATTTTGCTCATGAACCTGCTGAAGAGCGCCTCCCTGATTCTCTGCATGATCGTCATCGCCGGCTGTAGCTCGAAGGGCGAGAAGAAACCCAGTGAGGCAGCGGCTCCGGTTGCGCCGAAGGTGGATTACGCCTGGCTTGACGAATATGAACCGAAGCTGCGCGATGCGCTGGTGGACAGCCGTTTCGAGGTCGAGCGCCGCGATAACGTGCTAGTGGTCACGGCACCAGTGGATTCCTCGTTCAATCCCGATCGTCCCGGCATGCTGTTGCCGGTGACCCTCGGCCCGATCACCCGCGTTGCGAAGCTGGTCGAGAAGGATGAGAAGACGGCGGTCGTCATCCTCGGGCATGCCGACCGCACCGGTGCGGACGACGTCAATCGCACCATCAGCCGTGAGCGCGCCAGCGCGGTCGCGGCGATCTTCCGCCTCAGTGGCTTCAAGCACGACCGCCTGCGCATTCGTGGGCTGGGCTCCGACATGCCGCGCGCGGCCAATGACAGCAAGGAAGGCCGGGCGATGAATCGTCGTGTGGAGATGGTGCTGGCGCCGCAGGCCACGATGCTGGCACTTATCGCCAAGTACGAGCGGCCGGCAGAGCCTGCGACCCAGGTAGCCCAGGCCGAGGTCGCCAAGTAGGGGCTGGATCGAGTTCGACTGCAACAGGCCCGCATGCGGGCCTGTTTTCGTTGTGGCTGGTTGCCTTGAGTCAAGGCGTGACGGGCAAACGCGGATAAGCTTTTTCGGCAGGCCGGCTCGGTTCATGGTCGTCGCCCGATCCTGCGCCCTGATACGCTGAAAGCCTGCCTATTCGATGAAGGAGCCACGCGATGATCCAGACCCTGGCCGATATGCGCCGCGATTACACCCGTGACGGACTCAGCGAGGCCAACGCGCCCGACGACCCTTTCGGTCTGTTCCGTCAGTGGTTCACCGAGGCAACTCAGACCGAGCAGGCGCCCGTCGAACCCAATGCCATGTCTCTGGCAACCGTCGACGCCGACGGTCGGCCCCATTGCCGTATCCTGCTGCTCAAGGCGCTGGACGACCGCGGTTTTACGTTCTTCACCAACTACGACAGCGCCAAGGGGCAGCAGCTGGACGCGTCGCCCTATGCCGCCATGACGTTCTTCTGGCCGACGCTGGAACGACAGGTCCGTATCGAGGGGCGCGTCGAGAAGGTGACGGCAGAGGAATCGGATGCCTATTTCCAGGTGCGCCCGCTGGGCAGTCGGCTCGGAGCCTGGGCATCACCGCAGAGTCAAGTGATTCGCGATCGCGCTGAGCTGGAGCGGCTGCTGGCCGAGACCGAGCAGCGCTTCCTCGATAAGGCGCCCCATTGTCCTCCGCACTGGGGCGGCTACCGGCTGCTGCCGGAGCGCATCGAGTTCTGGCAGGGGCGGCCGAGCCGCCTGCACGACCGACTCGACTATCGCCTGGTCGCCAATGGCTGGCAGCGCGAGCGCCTGGCGCCCTGATTCGGTCGCTGCATTCGTGCCGCTCACTCCCAGCGGCTAGCGGCAAGACGGTGAGCGGGTTGGTAATTTGCCGGAACCATCCGGCAAACCGGCGGGCTCGGAAAATCACCTTTTATCCGGTGCGATATGGCAGGCTGGCCGGGCTCGGCGGATGGTACCGCCGTGTGGCCGCGCTCAGGCGTCGGGGTAGCGTTGGGCCTGTTGCTCGAGCCAACCTTGCAGGTCGCGCCGCTTGACCTTCTGGTTTTTCGCGTCGGCCAGACGTTGCAGCATCCAGGCGCGCCGGTCGGGGTCGCTTCCGGCAATCGACAATGCCAGATCGCGATCGGCCCAGCGGCGGAAGCGAATGATCAGCCAGGCGTGAAAAGCCAGGCCAGCCACAGTAGTGATGGCTATGATGAAGTAATCCATGGTTCATCTCGTTGAAGGAACCTGATACGCCAGGTTCGACTCGCATAGGTATGCTTGGAAGATGGCGAATGCTGAGTCAGGGCGGTGAAGTTGCCAAGTGCCTTTTCGTCGCTGCCACCTAAGCCATCCCCCGGGAACGAAACAGCAGTCTGCAGGAGACTTTCAATGCGTAAATCCATCGTTGTCGCGTCCTTTACCGCCTTGGCGCTGACTCTGGGCGGCTGCGCCTCGAGCCTTACCGGCGATACCTATTCCCGGGACGAGGCGCGTGCTGTTCAGACCGTACGCTACGGCACAATCGAATCGCTGCGGCCCGTGAAGATCGAGGGAACCAAGACGCCGATCGGTTCAGGCGCAGGCGCCGTGGTCGGCGGCGTGGCCGGCAGTGGTGTCGGCGGTGGGCGCGGCAGTGCGGTCGCCGCGGTGATCGGTGCGGTCGCTGGCGGTATGCTCGGCGCTGCGGCCGAGGAGGGGATCACCCGCACCCAGGGGGTGGAGATTACGGTGCGCGAAGATGACGGCAACATGCGCGCCTATGTTCAGGCCGTTGAGCCGAATCAGGTATTCCGCGTCGGTCAGCGGGTGCGCATCCTCACTGTCAGTGGCACCAGCCGCGTGGCCCCTTGAGCGCGCCGAACATCGCCCACAGCTGAAGCCGGGGCGCAGTCTTCCGTTCCGATAAACGGGACGGAGGCGGCGCCTTTTGTTTTTCGAAATACATGAGTCCATGACGTCGGCATCATCCGTATGGATAATCGGGCACACATTTGTGTGCCGTTTCAGGCAGTTGCCGTGCCTGCAAGGATAAGAATGCCATCCGGACTGATGGCTTAAGGGGTCTCGTTCATGGCGCTTGCGCTGATTATCGCTTTGCCATTTCTGGGCATCTTCCTGCCCCTGCTTCTGGAGCGTTTCGGTCGTTCCGCCTGTGCCTTCGGTGCAGGTCTGGCGCCACTGGCAGCACTGGTTCTGTTGCTGACCAAACGGGCCGATGTCTTTTCCGGCCAAACCGAGATCATCCATTACACCTGGTTGCCGCAGCTGGGCCTGAACCTCAGCCTGCGGCTGGACGGGCTGGGCTTTCTGTTCGCCCTGCTGATTCTCGGCATCGGGTTGCTGGTAATCCTCTACGCGCGCTATTACCTGTCGAAGAAAGATCCCATGGGGCGCTTCTATGGGTTCTTCCTGCTCTTCATGGGCGCGATGCTCGGCGTGGTACTGTCCGAAAACCTGCTGCTGATGCTGATGTTCTGGGAGCTGACGAGCCTGTCGTCATTCCTCCTGATCGGCTACTGGAACCATCGGGCCGATGCTCGTCAGGGCGCGCGCATGGCACTGGCGGTGACTGGTGGCGGAGGGCTGGCGCTACTCGCCGGCATCCTGCTGATCGGCTACATCGTCGGAAGCTTCGAGCTGTCGACCGTGCTGGCATCGGGCGATCTGATCCGTGCCAATGCGCTGTACCCGCTGACGCTGATCCTGATACTGCTGGGCGTGTTCACCAAGTCCGCTCAGTTTCCGTTCCATTTCTGGTTGCCTCAGGCCATGGCTGCGCCGACGCCGGTATCGGCGTTCCTGCATTCGGCGACCATGGTCAAGGCCGGGGTCTTCCTCCTTGCCCGTCTGTATCCGGCCCTGGCCGAATCGGAGTGGTGGTTCTACCTGGTCAGCATGACGGGCCTGGCCACGCTGTTGCTGGGTGCCGTCATGGCGCTGTTCCAGCACGATCTCAAGGGACTGCTGGCCTATTCGACCATCAGCCACCTGGGGCTGATCACCCTGTTGTTCGGCCTGGACTCGCGTCTGGCCGCCGTCGCAGCGATCTTCCACATCATCAACCACGCGACCTTCAAGGCATCGCTGTTCATGGCCGCCGGCATCATCGATCACGAGACCGGCACCCGGGACATGCGGCGTATCAATGGCATGTGGAAGTACATGCCGCATACGGCTGCGCTGGCCATGGTCGCGTCCCTGGCCATGGCCGGTGTGCCGCTGCTCAACGGCTTCCTCAGCAAGGAAATGTTCTTCGCCGAGACCCTCGATCAGCACCTGCTGGGCAGCTTCTACTGGACGATTCCCGCTGCGGCCACGCTGGCTGGTGCGTTCTCGGTCGCCTATTCGCTGCGTTTCGTGCATGACGTGTTCTTCAACGGCGAGCCGGTAGACCTGCCGAAGTATCCGCCGCACGAGCCGGCGCGCTACATGAAGATCCCGGTGGAGATCCTGGTGCTGCTCTGCCTGCTGGTCGGCATGCTGCCCGCATTCACCGTTGGTCCGCTGCTCGCCGCCGCGGTGTCCGGGACGCTGAACGGCAACGTACCCGAGTACAGCCTGTCGATCTGGCACGGCTTCAACCTGCCACTGGCCATGAGCTTCGCGGCACTGATCGGCGGCATCCTGATCTATTCCCTGCGCAAGTGGGCGTTCCGCTGGTATGAGGGCCTGCCAACGGTCGATTCGCTGGAAGTGTTCGAGCGGGTGATGGCTGGGCTGACGCTGGGCGCACGTCATCTAACCTGCCTGCTGGATAATGGTTCGCTGCAGCGCTATGTCGCGCTCATGCTCATCAGCACCCTGGTGCTGGTGGTGTATGCGCTGACGCCGCTGCAAACGCTGCATGGTCCGGTGGCCCTGACGCCGCTCGACGCGATCACGGTGCTGGGGATGGTGATTCTCGCGCTCACGTCGCTGCTCACCGTGCTGTTCCACCGTCAGCGATTGGTGGCGTTGATGGTGCTCAGCGTGGTCGGGCTCATGGTCGCCCTGGGCTTTGCCCGCTACTCGGCGCCGGACCTCGCGTTGACGCAGCTGTCAGTGGAAGTGGTGACCATCATCCTGCTGATTCTCGCGCTGTTCTTCATGCCCGATCGTACGCCGGCTGAATCCAGCAGCCTGCGGGCGTTCCGTGATTTCGTCCTGGCCGCCGGCTGCGGCACCATGGTGGCGCTGCTCGCCTATACGGTGCTGACGCGCCCCTACGACAGCATCGCTTCCTACTTCCTCGAGAACAGCGTCTCCGGCGGGGGCGGCACGAACGTGGTCAACGTGATCCTGGTCGACTTCCGCGGCTTCGATACCCTGGGTGAGATCGCCGTGCTGGCCATTGCCGGGGTCGGCATCTACAGCCTGCTCAGCGGCCTGCGCCTGCCACATCCGATCCGGGACGCCGGCGGACGGTTGTGGTCACTGGACAAGCATCCGATGGTGCTGGACGCACTGGCGCGCGCGTTGCTACCGATGGCGCTGCTGATTTCCGCATTCATCTTCCTGCGCGGACACAACCTGCCGGGCGGCGGTTTCATCGCCGGCCTGATTACCGCCGTCGCGCTGATCCTGCAATACATCGCCCATGGTGTGAGCTGGGCCCAGGCGCGGCAGCCGCTCAGCTACCACTCGCTGTGCGGCGCCGGCCTGCTCATTGCCGGAGCAACCGGCCTGGGCAGCCTGCTGCTGGGCTACCCGTTCCTGACATCCGCGTTCGATCATTTCCATCTGCCGCTCATTGGCGAATTCGAGTTGGCCACTGCAATGCTGTTCGATCTGGGGGTTTATCTGGTGGTTGTGGGCGCGACGTTGCTGATTCTTTCCAATATCGGCCAAGTCAGGCAGGACGATTCCAACAGGGAGGTGGTGTGATGGAAGCGGTATTCGCGATCACGCTCGGAATCATGACGGCAAGTGGTGTCTACCTGCTCCTGCGCGCCCGGATATTTCCAGTGGTCATGGGGCTGACGCTGATTTCCTACGCCGTCAACCTGTTCATCTTTTCCATGGGGCGCCTGGCTACCGGAGTTCCGGCCGTCATCGGCAAAAGTGCCGAGTACGGTGATCCGCTGCCTCAGGCATTGGTCCTCACGGCCATCGTCATCGGCTTCGCCATGACGGCCTTCGTCGTGGTGCTGTCGCTGCGCAGCATCGGTGAAGTGCGTACCGACCATGTCGATGGGCAGGAGCCCCGCAAATGAATCATGCGCTGATCCTCCCGCTGCTGGTGCCGCTGTTCGTTGGCGCGCTGTTGCTGCTGTGCCACCGCATGGGCAAGCCGGCCAAGCGAATCCTCTCCTTGGCGGCGACATGGGCGCTGGTACCCATCGCGATCTGGCTGCTGCTGCTGGCCGACGACGGACAGCTGCGCGTCTATGCGCTGGGCAACTGGCAGCCGCCGTTCGGCATCATCCTCATGCTCGACCGTCTGAGCGCGCTGATGCTGCTGGTCACCGCCGTGCTGGCGGGCTTTGCCGTGCTGTACGCCTGCCGGGGCGACGACGAGCGTGGGCCGAATTTCCATGCGCTCTATCAGTTCCAGTTGCTCGGCATCAACGGTGCCTTCCTCACCGGCGACCTGTTCAACCTGTTCGTTTTCTTCGAGATCCTGCTGATCTCGTCCTATGCCTTGCTGTTGCACGGGCACGGCCAGCGCCGGGTTCGTTCCGGCATGCACTATGTGGTGCTGAATCTGCTCGGCTCGTCGCTGTTCCTGATCGGCGTAAGCATGCTCTACGGCCTGCTGGGCACCCTGAACATGGCCGATCTGGCGGGTCGCGTCAGTGCTGCCGATCCGGCGGACGCGCCCTTGCTCGCTGCGGCCGGCTACCTGCTGCTGGTGGTGTTCGCCCTCAAGGGGGCGATCCTGCCGCTGTATTTCTGGCTGCCGCGGGCCTATGCATCGGCTACGGCCCCGGTCGCTGCCTTGTTCGCAATCATGACCAAGGTCGGCCTGTACGCCATCGTCCGGGTGTTCACGCTGGTGTTCGGCAGCGAGGCGGGAACACTGAGCAACATGGTCGAGGACTGGCTCTGGCCGTTGGCGCTGCTGACGCTCGGCGCGGCCGTGATCGGTGCGCTGGCGGCGCGCAACCTGCAGGTGCTGCTCGCCTATCTGGTGGTGGTCTCGGTCGGCACCCTGCTGGCCGGCGTGGCGCTGGGCACCGACGTGGGGCTTGCCGCGGCACTGTACTACCTGGTGCATAGCACCCTGATTGCCGGCGGGCTGTTCTTGTTGGCCGATCTGATCGCTCGCCAGCGCGGAGACCTGGGCACCGATCTGATTTCCGCTCCGGCACTGCGGCAGCCGCTGCTGCTCGGCTCACTGTTCTTCATGGGCGCGATCTCGGTGGCCGGCTTGCCGCCGTTCTCGGGCTTCCTCGGCAAGGTGATGCTGTTGCGTGCCATCGACGTAGGCCCCGATGCGGTGGCGCTCTGGGCGGTTGTACTGGTCGGCGGGCTGGGCATGCTGATCGCCCTCAGCCGCGCCGGCAGTCTCGTGTTCTGGCGCCCGGCGTCAGAGGCGGTAGGGCAGGCGGCCGACCCGGTTCGCGTCATCGCCACGCTCGGTCTTCTGCTGGGTAGCGTGGTGCTGGTCGCCATCGCCGCGCCGCTGCAGGCGTTCGTGCAGGCCACGGCAGCGCAACTGCTCGATGTTGCACCCTATCTGCAAATCATCCAGGGAGGTGCGCAATGAAGGCTCGCTGGCTACCCAGCCCCGCGCTGACAATTTTCCTCGCACTGCTCTGGCTGCTGCTGCATAACACGCTGAGCTTCGGCCATGTCCTGCTCGGTCTGTTCCTGGGCTGGGGGATTCCGCTACTGGTGCGGGGCTTCCTCATCGAGGTACCGCCGATACGCAAACCGCTGAAGCTGTGCCTGTTCACCCTCAAGGTGCTCTACGACATCGTCGTGGCGAATGTGCAGGTCGCCAAGCTGGTGTTGGGGCCGAAAGACAAGCTGCGCCCGGCGTTTGTCGAGGTGCCCATGGCGATCGGCAACGAATTCGCGCTGGCGACACTCACCAGCATCATTTCGCTGACGCCCGGAACGGTATCGGCCTGCCTCAGCCCGGATCGCCGCGTGCTCATGGTTCATGCGCTGGACGTGCCGGATGTCGATGCGTTGATCAGTGACGTCAAACGCAATTATGAAGCGCCACTGCTGGAGATATTCGAATGCTCGCCTACGTGATTCCGCTCTGCATGGCCGTGCTTGGAATAGCCGCCGTGCTGAACGTCGTTCGCCTGATCCAGGGGCCGGACATGCCTGATCGGGTGCTTGCGCTCGACACGCTGTATATCAACGCGCTGGCGCTTATCGTGCTGTTCGGTATCTGGCTGGCATCGGACCTGTTCTTCGAGGCGGCGCTGCTGATCGCGGTGATGGGCTTCGTCAGTACCGTGGCAGTCGGCAAGCATATGCTGCACGGCGACATCATCGACTGAGGAGGCGATATGCCATTCTGGATTGAAGTGCTGGTCAGCGTGTTCCTCATCATCGGCAGCCTGTTCGCGCTGATCGGAGCCATCGGGCTGTACCGTCTGCCGGATTTCTACACGCGTCTGCACGGGCCGACCAAGGCGACCACGCTTGGTGTGGGCGGCATCGTCATCGCCTCGATGCTGTTCTTCAGCAGCCGCAATGGCGGGCTGAGCCTGCATGAACTGCTGATCACGCTGTTTCTCTTCCTCACGGCTCCCGTCAGCGCGCACATGCTGGCCAAGGCTGCCATGCAGCAGAAACTGCCCGCAGTGGAGCAGACCCGCGGCAAACCCTGGGATTGATGCCCGCAGCTGACCGCGCGTCATGGCGCGGTCAGCCGCCTTCAGATGACGATGCTGCTCGGCGAGGGCTGCTGCTCGTTTTCCTGCTGCAGCTCCTTGATGATCGCCTGTTGCAGGCGCAGGCAGAGTTGCGGGTCCGAAAGCGGCTGGTTGTCGGCGTCGGTCACGAAGAACACGTCTTCCACCCGTTCGCCAAGCGTGGCGATCTTCGCGTTCTGCACCGACAGGTCGAAATCCAGGAACAGCTGCCCGACCCGCGCCAGCAGGCCGGGACGGTCGGGCGCGATGATCTCGAGAATGGTCTGCGGGCGCTGCGTGTCGTTGTGAATGGTGACCTGCGGTGGGAAGGCGAAGTGCTTGAGCTGGCGCGGTACACGGCGCTGGATGATGGTCAGGTAGTCGTCCGGATTGCGCAGCGCGGCGATCAGTCCGCTGCGGATTTCCTCGATGCGCTCCGGGTTGTTGCCGATGGGGCTGCCGTCGGCTTCCAGCACGATGTAGGTGTCCAGGGTGAACTGGCTGCTCGAGGTGAGGATGCGGGCGTCATGGATGTTCAGGTTGAGCTGATCCATCGCCGCCACGGTTACCGCAAAGAAATCGTGCTGGTCCGGCGCATAGATGAAGATCTGCGTGCCGCCTTCGAACTCGCGCTGCGTGGTTTCCTTGATCAGGACCAGCGGGCCGCCATTGGCCGGGTGCTCGATGATCGCATCGGTGTGCCAGGCGACATCGGTGGCGGTGTGGCGCAGGAAATAGTCGTCACCCAGCTGCGCCCAGAGCTGCTCGGCATCATCCGGATCGGTGCCATGGCGCACCAGATCGTCGAGGGCGGCGCGCTGGGTCTGGCGAATCTGCTCCTCACGGCCCAGAGGATTCTCCAGCCCGCGCTTGAGCGCGCGCTTGGTCTCCGTATAGAGCTGGCGCAGCAGGCTGGCGCGCCAGGAGTTCCATAGCGTGGGGTTGGTGGCGTTGATATCCGCCACGGTCAGCACGTACAGGTAATCCAGATGGGTCTCGTCGCCGACGCGCTGGGCGAAGTCGTTGATGACCTGTGGATCGGATAGATCCTTGCGCTGGGCGGTGGTGGACATGACCAGATGGTTCTCCACCAGCCAGACCACCAGCCGGGTATCCCACGCCGGCAGCTTGTGGCGACGGCAGAACTGCTCGGCGTCGACCGCCCCCAGCTCCGAATGGTCGCCGCCGCGACCCTTGGCGATGTCGTGGTAGAGGCCGGCGATGTAGATCAGCTCGGGCTTGGGCAGCTTCTCGACGAGTTTGCTGGCCAGCGGATACTTCTCGGCCACGCCTGGCTTGGTCAGCTTGCGCAGGTACTTGATGACGTTGAGCGTGTGCGCATCGACGGTATAGATGTGGAACAGGTCGTGTTGCATCTGCCCGACGATGTGGCCGAATTCGGGCAGGTAGCGTCCGAGGATGCCGTAGCGGTTCATACGGCGAAGGTTGCGGTGAATGCCTTCCTTGCACTTGAACAGCTCGATGAACAGGCTGGTGTTGCGCAGGTCCTGGCGAAACGTGTCGTCGATCAGGTAGCGATGGTCGCGCAGCAGGCGGATGGTGTCGGAGCGTACGCCCTGGATGTCCGGATGCTGGGCGAGCAGCACGAAGGTTTCCAGGATGGCGAACGGCGTGCGCTTGAAGATCGCCGGGTTGCTGACTTCCAGATAGCCGTCGCGTACCTGGAAGCGGCTGTTGAGCGGAACGATCGGGCCTGATTCGCCTTCCCAGAGGATCACTTCGGCAAAGTGCTGGCCGACCAAATCGCTGAGCTCGGCGATGCTCATCACCACCCGGTAGTACTTCTGCATGAAGCGCTCGATGGCCAGCTTGGCATCGCTGTCTTCGTAACCGAGCAGGGCGGCAAGGCTGCGCTGATGGTCGAACAGCAGGCGGTCCTCGGCCCGCCCGGCGAGCATGTGCAGGCCATAGCGCACCTTCCAGAGAAACTCCTGGGCGGCGGTCAGCAGACTATGCTCGCCTTCGGTAATGAACCCCTGGTCGACCATAGCCTGCAGGTTGAGGGTGCCGAACTCGCGACGCGCGATCCAGAGGATGGTCTGGATGTCGCGCAGACCGCCGGGGGAACCCTTGACGTTGGGCTCCAGGTTGTACTCGGTGTTGTTGTACTTGGCATGACGAGCGCGCTGCTCGTTGCGCTTGGCAAGGAAGAACTCCTTGCTTGGCCACATCTGCTGGGTACTGGTGACCTGCAGCATGGCCTGGCGCAGGCGCTCCGGACCGGCGATCGTGCGGCTTTCCATGAGGTTGGTGATGACGGTGAGGTCGGCACGCGCCTCATCGGCACACTCGGCCACCGAACGTACAGCCTGGCCGACCTCCAGGCCGATGTCCCAGAGGAGGGTGAGAAAGCCCTCGATCGGCTCGCGGAAGATCTCCTGGTCGTTCTCGTCCAGCAGGATCAGCAGGTCGATATCGGAATAGGGGTGCAGTTCGCCGCGCCCATAGCCGCCCACGGCGACCAGGGCGATGTCGGCGCCCTTGTCCCAATCGAAGCGGCTCCAGGCCGAGCGCAGGATCTGATCGACGAACCAGGCGCGATCCTCGATCAGGCGGCGAATGTCCCGCCCTGCCCTGAAGCGTTCGTCCAGCACCTGGCGTGCCTGGCGAATGGCCTTCTTGTACGCAGCGATGGGGCTGGCCTTGAGTGCGAGCTCCGCCTGGAACTGGCTGCGGTCAAACAGCTCCGGATCAACCTGGGGCATGCGAACGTCCTCCCATCAATGCGGCGGCGGGGTGTCTCAGGCTGAAGTGCGGGCGATGGTGTCGTCGCTGCGCAGCGTGAAGATCTCGTAACCATCGGCGGTGACCAGGATGGTGTGCTCCCATTGCGCCGAGAGCTTGCGGTCCTTGGTGATCGCGGTCCAGCCGTCGCCAAGCAGGCGTGTTTCCGGGCGGCCCTGGTTGATCATCGGTTCGATGGTAAAGGTCATGCCTTCCTTGAGCTCCATGCCGGTGCCGGCACGGCCGTAGTGCAGTACCTGAGGCTCCTCGTGGAACACCTTGCCGATCCCGTGGCCGCAGTACTCGCGCACCACAGAGAAGCCGTTTTTCTCCGCATGCTTCTGGATGACTTCTCCGATGTCCCCGAGACGGGCGCCCGGACGGACCAGTTCGATGCCTTTATATAGGCATTCCTGCGTCACCTGGCAGAGGCGCTCGGCCCACTCGGGCACCTTGCCGACAATGAACATCTTGCTGGTGTCGCCGTGGTAGCCGTCCTTGATCACGGTGATGTCGATATTGAGGATGTCGCCGTCTTTGAGCGGCTTGTCGTTGGGAATACCGTGGCAGACCACATGGTTGATCGAGGTGCAGATCGACTTGGGGAAGCCCTTGTAGTTCAGCGGTGCCGGAGTCGCCTGTTGAACGTTGACGATGTAGTCGTGGCACAGGCGGTCGAGCTCCTCGGTGGTCACGCCCGGCTTGACGTGTTCGCCGATCATTTCCAGAACCTCGGCGGCGAGACGCCCGGCTACGCGCATCTTCTCGATATCTTCGGGCGTCTTGATGGTGACTGTCATGCAAACCTCTTAGTGCGCCGGCAGGCGAAGGCAATAAACGGAAAGCCGCGATGATAAACCAAAGCAACCATGCCCTGCAGGAGAGGGGGCGATCGGCAGCCAAACCCGCGGCGGATGGTCAAAGCAGTAGCCTGTCGATGGCCTTTATGCTATAAAACGCGCCGCTCGACGGGGACACCCCGTCGCGCTTAACCCCACACACGTGTCGACACGGTATCCTGGGTGCTCGCAAGAGTTGGATATCGGGGCGCGTGGAGGCCTAACCCGACTTATTCGAGGACTTATCATGTCTCAAGTCACCATGCGCGATATGCTGAAGGCCGGTGTGCACTTCGGCCACCAGACCCGTTACTGGAACCCGAAAATGGACAAGTACATTTTCGGCGCGCGCAACAAGATCCACATCATCAACCTGGAAAAGACCCTGCCGATGTTCAACGACGCCCTGCGTTTCGTTGAGAAGCTGGCTGCAGGCAAGAACAAGATTCTGTTCGTCGGTACCAAGCGTTCCGCTGGCAAGATCGTTCGCGAAGAAGCTGCTCGTTGCGGCTCGCCGTATGTCGATCATCGCTGGTTGGGCGGCATGCTGACCAACTACAAGACCATCCGCGCTTCTATCAAGCGTCTGCGTGAGCTGGAAGCCCAGTCTCAGGATGGTACTTTCGAGAAGCTGACCAAGAAAGAAGCCCTGATGCGTACCCGTGACCTCGAGAAGCTCGAGCGCAGCCTGGGCGGCATCAAGGACATGGGCGGCCTGCCGGACGCCATGTTCGTCATCGACGTCGATCACGAGCGCATCGCCATTTCCGAAGCCAACAAGCTGGGCATTCCGGTAATCGGCGTGGTCGATACCAACAGCAGCCCGGAAGGCGTCGACTACATCATCCCTGGTAATGATGACGCCATCCGTGCCGTGCAACTCTACCTCGGCTCCATGGCTGATGCCGTTCTGCGCGGTCGTCAGAACGGTGCCGGTGGTGCTGACGAGTTCGTCGAAGAAGTAGCTTCCGAGGCGGCTCAGGGCTGAGTGCGACGCACTGCAGCGTGATACCCGATAAACGAAAAGGGGGCTAGGCCCCCTTTTTGTCTCTTGCGAATTGATCACCTGTGTCTTTGGGTGAGTGGTTTAGAAACCAAATCGAGAGGATTCCCAACATGGCAGAAATCACTGCAGCCTTGGTCAAAGAACTGCGCGAGCGTACCGGCCAGGGCATGATGGAGTGCAAGAAGGCTCTGGTTGCCGCTGGTGGCGACATCGAGAAAGCCATCGACGACATGCGCGCTTCCGGTGCCATCAAGGCCGCCAAGAAGTCGGGCAACATCGCCGCCGAAGGTTCGATCGCCGTTCGCGTCGAAGGTGGCCGTGGTCTGATCATCGAAGTCAACTCGCAGACCGACTTCCTGGCTCTGCAGGACGACTTCAAGGCATTCGTCAAGGAGAGCCTGGACGAGGCCTTCGAGCAGAAACTGACCGAAGTGGCTCCGCTGATCGCTTCCCGCGAATCCGCCCGTGAGGCCCTGGTTGCCAAGTGCGGCGAGAACGTCAACATCCGTCGCCTGAGCGCGGTTGAAGGCGAAGTCGTGGGTGCCTACCTGCACGGCCATCGCATCGGTGTACTGGTCACCCTGAAAGGCGGCGACGCCGAGCTGGCCAAGGACATCGCCATGCACGTGGCTGCCAGCAACCCGGCCGTCCTGAGCCCGGCGGATGTGTCCGAAGAGCTGATCGCCAAGGAAAAGGAAATCTTCCTGCAGCTCAATGCCGACAAGATCGCCGGCAAGCCGGAAAACATCGTCGAGAACATGATCAAGGGTCGTATCAACAAGTTCCTGGCCGAAGCCAGCCTGGTTGAGCAGCCTTTCGTCAAGGATCCGGAAGTCAAGGTCGGTGATCTGGCCAAGAAGGCTGGCGCTGAAATCGTTTCCTTCGTTCGCTACGAAGTGGGCGAGGGCATCGAAAAGGCCGAAGTCGACTTCGCTGCCGAAGTGGCTGCTCAGGTCGCTGCGACCAAGAAATAAGACCGCTTCGGTGGTTCTGGCAAAGAGGCTGCCCGCTCACGCGCGCGGCCTCTTTGTCGAATTGGGCAGCGGATTTGTTTTTTTGTCACGGTATAGTCATCGCTTGGCACCAACCCCGAGTTGCGCTGTCAAAGCGCAGATATTTTTTGTCTGAGTCATTCAGACTTGGTCATAGCACGCCGCAGGAGATAACACGCCAATGGCTCAGCAGATGAGTGCACGCAATCCTCGCTATAAACGCATTCTGCTCAAATTAAGCGGCGAGGCCCTGATGGGGTCCGAGGACTTCGGCATCGATCCCAAGGTGCTCGACCGCATGGCCCTGGAAGTCGGCCAGCTGGTTGGCATCGGCGTCGAAGTCGGTCTGGTTATCGGTGGCGGCAACCTGTTTCGCGGCGCGGCGCTCTCGGCGGCCGGCATGGATCGTGTGACCGGCGACCATATGGGTATGCTGGCCACGGTTATGAATGCATTGGCCATGCGTGACGCCCTGGAGCGCTCGAATATTCCCGCGCTGGTGATGTCCGCCATTTCCATGGTCGGTGTCACCGACCACTACGATCGTCGCAAGGCCATGCGTCATCTCAAGAGTGGCGAAGTGGTGATCTTCTCTGCTGGAACCGGCAATCCATTCTTCACCACTGATTCGGCGGCCTGCCTGCGCGCGATCGAAATCCAGGCGGATGTCGTGCTCAAGGCCACCAAGGTCGACGGCGTCTATACGGCTGATCCCTTCAAGGATCCGAACGCCGAGAAGTTTGCCGAGCTCACGTACGATGAAGTGCTCGATCGCAAGCTCGGGGTGATGGATCTGACTGCCATCTGCCTGTGCCGCGATCACAGCATGCCGCTGCGAGTCTTCAATATGAACAAGCCCGGCGCCCTGCTCAACATCGTATTGGGCGGTGCCGAAGGAACCCTGATCGAGGAATCGAACGAATGATCAACGAGATCAAGCAAGACGCGCAGGAGCGCATGAAGAAAACCCTGGAAGCGCTGGACCATGCGTTCGCCAAGATTCGTACCGGTCGCGCCCACCCCAGCATCCTCGACAGCGTGATGGTCTCCTACTACGGCGCCGACACGCCGTTGCGCCAGGTTGCCAACGTGGTGGCAGAGGACTCCCGTACCCTGGCCCTGACCGTGTTCGACAAGAGCATGATCCAGGCCGTGGAGAAGGCCATCATGACCTCCGATCTGGGGCTCAATCCTGCTACTGCTGGCACCACCATCCGCGTACCAATGCCGGCGCTGACCGAGGAGACCCGCAAGGGCTATACCAAGCAGGCGCGCGCCGAAGCCGAGAATGCCCGCGTTGCGGTGCGCAACATCCGGCGTGACGCGATCGCTCAGCTCAAGGACCTGGTCAAGGAAAAGGAAATCAGCGAAGACGAGGAGCGTCGCGGTCAGGACGATGTCCAGAAGCTGACGGACAAGTACGTTGCCGAAATCGACAAGGCTCTCGAAGGAAAAGAAGCCGATCTGATGGCCGTATAAGGCCGGCATCGAGCTTTCGCGGCCACACGGAAGAACTTTCCGATGTGGTCGCGAGATGCCATCGAGCTGTTGCTTGCAGCTTTTTCTTTTGGTTCGCAGCGTGTTTTAGCGCAAGTAGAGTTGTTCATGGAAAAGGTCAGGCGGATCCCTGGGCGGAACGTACCCCGCCACGTGGCGATCATCATGGATGGCAATAATCGTTGGGCGAAGCGACGTTTGCTGCCTGGCGTGGCTGGGCACAAGGCCGGAGTCGATGCGGTTCGCGCCGTGATCGAGGTCTGTGCCGATTCCGGTGTGGAGGTGCTGACCCTCTTCGCCTTTTCCAGCGAGAACTGGCAGCGTCCGGCCGATGAGGTCGGTGCGCTGATGGAGCTGTTCCTTTCCGCGCTGCGGCGCGAGGCGCGCAAGCTCGACGAGAACGGCATCCGCTTGCGCATCATCGGCGATCGCTCGCGTTTCCATCCCGAGCTGCAGGCGGCGATGTTGGAAGTCGAAGAAATGACCGCGGCCAACCATCGCTTCGTGCTCCAGGTTGCCGCCAATTATGGTGGTCAGTGGGACATCCTTCAGGCTGCTCAGCATCTGGCCACTGAAGCCCAGGCCGGGCGGCTCAATCCAGCCGAGATCACGCCGGCATTGTTCCAAAGCTATCTTGCTACAGGCGACATGCCGCTGCCGGATCTGTGTATCCGTACCGGTGGCGAGCGACGCATCAGCAATTTTCTGCTCTGGCAGCTCGCTTACGCCGAGCTGTACTTCTCCGACCTGTACTGGCCGGATTTCAAGCACGTGGCCATGCGCAAGGCGCTTGCCGATTTCGCGACGCGGCAGCGGCGATTCGGCAAGACGGGTGAGCAGGTCGAAAGCGAGGTCAAGGCCGAATGCTGAAGCAGCGAATCATCACCGCAGCCATTCTGCTGCCCATTGCGATCATCGGTTTCTTCCTACTCGAGGGGCTTGCCTTCGCGGTCTTCATTGGTCTGGTTGTAGCGCTGGGGGCTTGGGAGTGGGCGCGGATGGCGGGTTTTACCAGCCAGCCGGTACGCGTTGGTTATGCCGCACTGGTGGTGATTCTGCTAGGCCTGCTCTACCAGCTGCCGGGATTGGCGCCGTGGCTGCTGGCGGTGGCCGTACTCTGGTGGATGGCGGCCACCTACCTGGTATTGACCTACCCGCAAAGCAGCCGCCTGTGGGGCGGGGCGGGTGGTAGTCTGCTGATCGGCCTGGCGATCCTGCTTCCGTCGTGGCAGGCGCTGATCCTGCTCAAGCAGTGGGAGCTGGGCAACTGGCTGATCCTGGCTGTGATGATCCTGGTATGGGCCGCCGACATCGGTGCCTATTTTTCCGGCAAGACCTTTGGCAAGCGAAAGCTCGCTCCGCAGGTCAGCCCTGGCAAGAGCTGGGAGGGGCTGATCGGCGGTCTGCTGACCAGTCTTGTGATCACCTTGGTTGTGGGTGTCTATCGTGGCTGGTCGGCGCGCGAGTTGATCCTCGCACTGCTCGGCGCCGCGCTGGTCGTGGCGATCTCGGTGATCGGTGACCTCACCGAAAGCATGTTCAAGCGCAGTTCAGGCATCAAGGACAGCAGTCAGCTGCTGCCCGGCCATGGCGGTGTGATGGATCGCATCGATAGTCTCACCGCGGCCATTCCGGTCTTCGTTGTGTTGCTATGGCTTGCCGGTTGGGGCGCGTTGTGAGTCGACCTTTGCAGATCACCATACTGGGCGCGACCGGCTCGATCGGCCTGAGCACGCTCGATGTCGTCGCCCGCCATCCGGATCGCTACGATGTTTTCGCCCTGACCGGCTTCAGTCGGCTTGCCGAGCTGCGTGCGCTCTGCCTCAAGCACCGACCACGCTATGCGGTCGTTAGTGATCAGGCGCAGGCGCGGATACTGCAGGATCAGCTACATGCCGATGGCGTCAGCACTCGCGTGCTGGACGGCGAAGGTGGGTTGAGCGAAGTGGCAGCGCACCCGGAGGTGGACGTTGTAATGGCCGCCATCGTCGGGGCGGCAGGGCTGAAGCCTACGCTCGCGGCGGTGCAGTCCGGCAAGCGGGTGCTGCTGGCCAACAAGGAGGCGCTAGTCATGTCCGGTGCCTTGTTCATGCAGGCGTTGCGTGACAGCGGTGCCGTTCTGCTGCCGATCGATAGCGAGCACAACGCGATTTTTCAGTGCCTGCCGACGGACTATTCGCAAGGCCTTGGGACCGTCGGTGTGCGCAGGATCCTGCTCACCGCTTCGGGCGGGCCGTTCCGAGAAATGGCGCCCGACCTTCTGAGCGATGTGACTCCCGAGCAGGCGTGCGCTCATCCCAACTGGTCCATGGGGCGAAAGATCTCGGTGGATTCAGCGAGCATGATGAACAAGGGGCTCGAATTGATCGAGGCCTGCTGGCTGTTCGATGCACGCCCGCATCAGGTCGAGGTAGTCATCCATCCGCAGAGCGTCATTCATTCCATGGTGGACTACGTGGATGGCTCCGTACTGGCGCAGCTGGGCAATCCGGACATGCGCACGCCGATCGCGCATGCGCTGGCCTGGCCGGAGCGGATTGAATCGGGCGTATCGGCGCTTGATCTGCTGCGGGTCGGCCGTCTGGACTTCCAGGCTCCCGATGATCGGCGTTTCCCTTGTCTGCGACTCGCCCGGACGGCGGCGGAGGTCGGTGGGACCGCGCCGGCAATGCTCAATGCGGCGAACGAGGTGGCCGTCGACGCGTTTCTCAATCGTCGCATCCGTTTCACCGAGATCGCGAGTATCATCGACGACGTGTTGAATCATGAGGCGTCGGTTCCCACCGTTTGCCTCGAAGATGTGTTGGCGGCTGACAGGCGCGCCCGGGATGTCGCCGGGCAGTGGCTGTACCGCAACGGGCGATAGGGGTCTGCCGGCCGAGCGGCTTGCAGTCGAACGTCACCAGACCCACCCCGGAGGAAAGTTATGGGCGCGCTCTACATGATCATCGGCACCCTCGTTGCGCTCGGGGTGCTGGTTACCTTCCACGAATTCGGTCACTTCTGGGTCGCACGGCGTTGCGGCGTCAAGGTGCTGCGGTTCTCGGTCGGCTTCGGCAGTCCGCTGGTGCGCTGGCATGATCGGCACGGCACCGAGTTCGTGATCGCCGCGATCCCGCTCGGCGGGTACGTCAAGATGCTCGACGAGCGCGAGGGTGACGTGCCACCAGCGCTGCTCGACAGTGCGTTCAATCGCAAGACGGTGCGGCAGCGCTTCGCCATCGTCTCTGCCGGTCCGCTGGCCAATTTCCTTCTCGCTCTGGTGTTCTTCTGGCTCCTGGCCATGCTCGGCAGTCAGCAGGTGCGTCCAGTGGTTGGGGCTGTGGAGTCTGGTAGTCTCGCCGCGCAGGCCGGGATGGCGGTCGATCAGGAGATCGTCGCGGTCAACGGCAAGCCTGTCAGTGGCTGGGGTGAGGTCAACCTGCAGTTGGTACGGCGCCTGGGCGAAAGCGGTCAGCTCGACGTGACGGTGCGTGAGGTCGGCAGCTCCGCCGAAAGGCAGCTGCAGATTCCGCTGCAGAACTGGCTTAAAGGTGTGGAGGAGCCGGACCCGATTACGGCGCTCGGCATTCGGCCATGGCGCCCACAGATCGCGCCGGTGATCGCCCAGCTCGATCCCGAAGGCCCTGCCCAGGCTGCCGGAATTCAACTCGGCGATCGGTTGATCAGCTTGAATCGGCAGCCGCTTGACGATTGGCAGCAGGTAATCGACGCGGTCAAGGTTCTGCCCGGCGCGACAGCGGTTCTCGAGGTTGAGCGTGACGGGCAACGTATTGATGTGCCGTTGACACTTGCCGCTCGCGGAGAGGGTGATGCGCGGCGCGGTTATCTCGGTGCGGGCGTCGAAGGCGGTGAATGGCCGGCCGAGATGTTGCGCGAGGTTCGATTCGGCCCGCTGGATGCGGTGGTGGAAGGGGCGAAACGCACCTGGACCATGAGCCTGTTGACGCTCGATTCCCTGAAGAAAATGCTCTTCGGGGAGCTCTCGGTAAAAAACTTGAGCGGTCCGATAACGATTGCTAAAGTGGCGGGCGCTTCGGCCCAGTCCGGCCTTGGGGATTTCCTCAATTTCCTCGCCTATCTGAGCATAAGTCTGGGGGTTCTCAATTTATTGCCTATCCCGGTGCTCGATGGCGGCCATCTGCTCTTCTATCTCGTCGAGTGGGTCCGCGGGCGTCCGCTTTCGGAACGGGTGCAGGGATGGGGGGTACAGATCGGCATCAGCCTCGTGGTAGGGGTGATGCTGCTTGCATTGGTCAATGATCTTGGCCGTCTGTAACGCCGAATCCGTAGTGTCGCCGCGCCTAATTGCCGGTTCATTTATCAGGTTTGAATAAGAAAGGACTTCATGAAACGTCTGCTGCTACCTGCGGTTATTTCCGCATTGATGATTGCCGAAGTTCACGCTGAGTCCTTCACTATCTCCGATATCCGAGTCAACGGCTTGCAGCGGGTTTCCGCCGGCAGCGTTTTTGGTGCGCTTCCGTTGAACGTAGGCGAGGCGGCCGATGATGCTCGACTTGTCGATGCTACTCGCGCGCTCTTTCGAACCGGCTTTTTCCAGGACATCCAGCTTGGTCGTGAAGGCGATGTGCTGGTTATCAGCGTAGTCGAGCGTCCGTCGATTTCTGCCATCGAAATCGAGGGCAACAAAGCGATCAAGACCGAAGATCTCCTGTCAGGCTTGCAGCAGTCGGGGCTCGCCGAAGGCGAGATCTTCCAGCGTGCGACGCTCGAAGGCGTGCGCAACGAGCTGCAGCGTCAATATGTCGCCCAGGGTCGTTACTCGGCCACCATCGAAACCGAAGTGGTGGCCCAGCCGCGCAATCGCGTCGCGCTGAAGATCAAGATCAACGAAGGCTCGGTCGCTGCCATCAAGCACATCAACGTCGTGGGCAACTCGGTGTTCCCGGACGAGGATCTGGTCGACCTGTTCGAGCTCAAGACCACCAACTGGCTTTCCTTCTTCCGCAACGACGACAAGTACGCCCGCGAGAAGCTGTCCGGCGACCTTGAACGCCTGCGTTCCTATTACCTGGATCGTGGCTACATCAACATGGATATCACCTCGACTCAGGTATCCATCACGCCGGACAAGAAGCACGTCTATGTGACGGTCAATATCGACGAAGGCGAGCGTTACACCGTTCGCGACGTCAAGCTCAGCGGTGATCTCAAGGTTCCGCAGGAAGAGATCGAGGCGCTGCTCCTGGCGAAGGAAGGCCAGGTGTTCTCCCGCAAGGTGATGACCTCGACGTCCGAGCTGATCACCCGTCGCCTTGGCAACGAGGGCTATACCTTCGCCAACGTCAATGGTGTCCCGGAAGCGCACGACGAGGACAACACCGTCTCGATCACCTTCGTCGTCGATCCGGGCAAGCGTGCCTATGTCAATCGCATCAACTTCCGTGGCAACACCAAGACCGAAGATGAGGTGCTGCGCCGCGAGATGCGCCAGATGGAGGGCGGCTGGGCATCGACCTACCTGATCGACCAGTCCAAGACTCGCCTCGAGCGCCTGGGCTTCTTCAAGGAAGTCAACGTCGAAACGCCTCAGGTGCCTGGTACCGACGACCAGATCGACGTCAACTACAGCGTCGAGGAGCAACCGTCCGGCTCGATCATGGCCAGTATCGGCTTCGCGCAGAACGCCGGCCTGATCCTTGGCGGTTCCATCAGTCAGAACAACTTCCTTGGTACCGGTAACCGTGTCTCGCTGGGCTTGACCCGCAGCGAGTACCAGTCGCGCTACAACTTTGGCTTCGTCGACCCCTACTGGACCGAAGATGGCGTCAGCCTGGGATACAACGCCTTCTATCGCACTACCGACTACGACGAGCTGGACTATGACGTCTCCAGCTACTCGGTGGATAGCCTGGGTGCCGGTATCAACATCGGCTACCCGATCAGCGAGACCTCGCGTCTGTCCTTCGGGTTGACCGTGCAGCAGGACGATCTGGATACCGGTCGTTACACTGTGGACGAGATTTTCGAGTTTATGAGGAAGGAAGGCGATAGCTTCCTTAACTTCAAGGGCTCGGTAGGTTGGTCGGAATCGACCCTCAATCGTGGTGTGCTGGCAACACGCGGTCATTCTCAGAGCCTCGTCTTCGAGACCACTATCCCAGGTAGCGACTTGTCATTTTACAAACTTGACTACAATGGTCAGCTATTCGTCCCGATGACCAAGGATTACACCTTGCGTATGCACACGCGTCTGGGTTACGGCGATGCATATGGGTCCACTTCAAGCCTGCCGTTCTACGAGCATTACTATGCTGGCGGATTCAACTCGGTACGTGGTTTTGAGGACAGTAGTCTCGGGCCGCGCAGCACTCCTAGTAAGGGTAATAACGCGGGAACCATTGCTGACCCGGATCAAGATCCATTGCCGTTCGGTGGTAACGTGCTGATCCAGGGTGGCCTGGAAGTGCTGTTCCCGATGCCGTTCGTCAAGGATCAGCGTTCACTGCGTACCTCTGTCTTCTGGGACGTGGGTAACGTTTACAACACGAATTGTCCGTCTGGGTCGAGAAATTGCAGCGATATCGATTTCGGCGACATGGCTAGTTCGGTCGGTGTCGGCTTGACCTGGATTACCGCGATGGGACCATTGAGCTTCAGCCTGGCGATGCCGGTGGTGAAGCCCGACGATGCCGATACCCAGGTATTCCAGTTCTCGCTGGGACAAACGTTCTAGCATTGGGGCGCCATGCTTCAGTGCTTTCTTTCAGGAGTGGTGTGTACCGTGCGTAAGTTGACTCAACTGTTTCTCGTCGTTGCCACGCTGGTGGCGACTCCCGCATTCGCCGAAATGAAGATCGCCGTCATGAACTATCAGATGGCATTGCTGGAGTCCGATGCGGCCAAGCGCTACGCGGTCGATGCCGAGAAGAAATTCGGTCCCCAGCTGAGCAAGCTCAAGACGCTGGAAAGCGATGCCAAGCGCATCCAGGACCGCCTGGTCAAGGACGGTGACAAGATGCAGCAGGCCGAGCGTGAGCGCCTGGAGCTGGAGTTCAAGCAGAAGGCCCGTGACTTCCAGTTTCAGTCCAAGGAGCTGAACGAGGCGAAGGCCGTCGCTGACCGTGACATGCTCAAGCAGCTCAAGCCCAAGCTGGATCAGGCAGTCGAAGAAGTCATCAAGAAGGGTAACTACGACCTGGTGTTCGAGCGTGGCGCCGTGGTGGATGTCAAGCCGCAGTTCGACATCACCCGCCAGGTCATCGAGCGCATGAACCAACTGCGCTGACATGGCCGGCGCAGTGTTTACGCTCGGTCAGCTGGCCGAGGAGCTGGGTGGCAGCCTGCGCGGCGATGCCGCCCGAGTTATCGACGGGCTTGCCACTTTGCAGGAGGCTGGCCCGTCTCAGCTGAGCTTTCTGGCCAATACCCAGTATCGTAAGTACCTGGCTTCTACTCGGGCGGGCGCGGTATTGCTTTCGTCCGATGATGTGCAGGGCTACCCGGGCGCGGCGATCATCGTCAGCGATCCGTATCTTGCCTACGCGCGGGCATCCCACCTGTTCGAAACTCGCCCGGCATTTTCTAGCGGTGTGCATCCGACTGCGGTCGTCGCGCCCGATGCCGAGGTTCATCCGTCGGCGAGCATCGGTGCCTACGTGGTGATCGAGGCGGGGGCGTGTATCGAGGCGGATGTGGAGATCGGCGCGCAGTCGTTCATCGGTGCGCGCAGTCGGGTCGGTGAAGGCGGTCGTTTGGCGCCGCGTGTGACGCTGTATCACGATGTGCAGATCGGCAAGCGAGTGGTCATCCAGTCAGGTGCGGTGATCGGCGGCGAGGGATTCGGTTTTGCCAAGGAAAAAGGTGCCTGGCAGAAGATCGCCCAGATCGGCGGCGTGCGCATTGGCGACGACGTCGAGATCGGCTCCAACACGACCATCGACCGTGGTGCGCTCTCCGACACGCTGATTGGCAATGGCGTCAAGCTCGACAACCAGATCATGATCGCGCACAACGTGCAGATCGGCGACAACACCGCGATGGCTGGCTGCGTGGGAATTTCCGGCAGCACCAAGATCGGGCGCAACTGCATGATTGCAGGTGGCGTCGGCATGGTCGGCCACATCGAGGTCTGCGACAACGTTTTCGTGACTGGAATGACGATGGTCACGCGTTCCATTACCGAGCCTGGAAGTTATTCTTCCGGTACGGCCATGCAGAATGCGGCCGATTGGAGAAAAAGCGCTGCGCGCATTCGGCAGCTGGACGACATGGCGCGTCGGTTGCAGCAGCTGGAGAAAAGCTTGGCCGCCGTGACTCAGGGTCAGAATCCGTCTTCTGATGCCTGAACTTACCGTCTGATCCGGTTTTTTCGGGGTAACTGCCTGTGAGTGCTGGCGCGAGCTTCGGCGCAGGCGGCCCTATACTTTTTTACAGGCTCTTTCCTGACATGATGGATATCAACGAGATTCGCGAATATTTGCCTCACCGCTACCCGTTCCTGCTGGTGGATCGGGTGACGGAACTGGATGTCGAGGCCAAGCGCGTTCGCGCCTACAAGAACGTGACCATCAACGAGCCGTTCTTCAATGGGCATTTCCCGCAGCACCCGATCATGCCGGGCGTGCTCATCATCGAAGCCATGGCGCAGGCCGCTGGGCTCCTGGGCTTCAAGATGATGGGTGTCAAGCCATCCGATGGCACGCTTTACTATTTCGTCGGTTCTGACAAGCTGCGGTTCCGCCAGCCGGTACGTCCCGGCGACCAGCTGGTTCTCGAGGCGGATTTCCTGAGCAACAAGCGCGGTATCTGGAAGTTCGATTGTCGCGCTACCGTCGATGGCAAGCCGGTCTGCTCGGCTGAAATCATCTGCGCGGAACAGGAAATATGAGTTTGATCGACCCTCGCGCCATCATCGATCCTGCCGCTCGGCTGGCGGATGACGTCCAGGTGGGGCCCTGGTCGATCATCGGTCCGGATGTCGAAATCGGCGAGGGTACGGTGATCGCGTCGCACGTGGTCATCAAAGGGCCGACCCGTATCGGTCGGCACAATCGCATCTACCAGTTCTCCTCGGTAGGCGAAGATACGCCTGACCTGAAGTACAAGGGCGAGCCGACTCGACTGGTGATCGGCGATCACAATGTGATTCGCGAGGGTGTCACCATCCATCGCGGCACCGTGCAGGATCGCTCCGAAACCACCATCGGTGATCACAATCTGATCATGGCGTACGCGCATATCGGCCACGACAGTGTCATCGCCAACCACTGCATCCTGGTCAACAACACCGCGCTGGCGGGGCACGTGCACGTGGGGGACTGGGCGATTCTGTCCGGCTACACCCTGGTCCACCAGTTCTGTCACATCGGGGCGCACAGCTTCTCCGGCATGGGGACGGCGATTGGCAAGGATGTGCCGGCATTCGTCACCGTATTCGGCAACCCGGCAGAAGCGCGCAGCATGAACTTCGAGGGCATGCGTCGTCGCGGCTTCAGCGCCGAAGCCGTGCACGCTCTGCGCAATGCCTACAAGATCGTCTATCGCAAAGGGTTGACGGTGGAGGCAGCGCTCAGCGAGCTGGCCGAGAGTGCGGCGGCCTTCCCGGAGGTGGCGATCTTCCGCGACTCCATCCAGGCGTCGACTCGTGGCATCACCCGCTGAGATGAGCAGGCCGCTCAGGGTTGCCCTGGTCGCCGGGGAATCCTCTGGTGACATTCTCGGCGCGGGCCTGATGCAGGCGCTGAAGGCGCAACACGCCGATGTCGAGTTCATTGGCGTCGGTGGTCCGCGCATGCAGGCCGAAGGGCTGCAATCCTATTTCCCGCTGGAGCGACTGGCCGTGATGGGCCTGGTCGAAGTGCTCGGCCGTCTGCCGGAGCTGCTGGCGCGCCGCAAGCGCCTGGTGGATACACTGATCCAGCAGCGGCCCGATGTGTTCATCGGCATTGATGCCCCTGACTTCAACCTGGGGCTCGAGCTCAAGCTGCGTCGAGCCGGGATCAGGACAGTGCATTACGTCAGCCCATCGGTCTGGGCCTGGCGCCAGAAGCGGGTGCTGAAGATCCGGGAAGCCTGCGATCTGATGCTGACGCTGTTCCCCTTCGAAGCCAGGTTCTACGACGACCATCAGGTCCCGGTGCGCTTCGTCGGTCATCCGCTGGCCGATACCATTCCGCTATGTGCCGACCGAGCAGCCGCGCGGTTGGCGCTCGGTTTGCCGGAGCAGGGCACGATCGTCGCGCTGATGCCGGGCAGTCGGGGCGGCGAGGTGGCTCGCCTGGGCGAGCTGTTCCTCAGTGCCGCCGAGCGGTTGCGCGCCATGCGGCCCGGCATTCGTTTCGTCATGCCCTGCGCCAGCCCGGAGCGCCGGCTGCAGCTGGAGCAGATGCTGGCGACCCGCGACTTGCCGCTGACGCTGCTCGACGGCCGCTCCCACGAGGCGCTGGCCGCCTGCAACGCAGTGCTGATCGCTTCCGGCACCGCCACGCTCGAAGCGCTGTTGTTCAAGCGCCCGATGGTGGTGGCCTACAGCGTGGCACCGATGACCTATCGCATCCTGCGCCGGTTGGTTAAAAGCCCCTACGTTGCGTTGCCCAATCTGCTGGCGCAGCGCCTGCTGGTGCCGGAGCTGCTGCAGGACGCGGCGACACCGGAGGCGTTGGCCCAGGCGCTATCGCCGCTGCTGGACGATGGCGAAGTGCAGACGGAAGGCTTCGACAGCATCCATCGCACGCTGCGCTGCGATGCGTCGAGCCAGGCTGCGGACGCGGTTTTGCGGCTGGTAGGGGCGCGCTGATGCAGTTCGGGCTCGATTTCAATCTCGTGGAAGAGCTGGTCGCGGGTGTCGACGAAGTGGGTCGTGGGCCGCTGTGTGGGCCGGTCGTGACGGCGGCCGTGATTCTCGACCCGGCAAGGCCGATCGAAGGCCTGAACGACTCGAAGAAGCTGACCGAGGCTCGCCGAGAGGCCCTGTTCGACGAAATCCGGGAGAAGGCGGTCGCCTGGTGCATCGCCCGTGCCGAGGTGGAGGAGATCGACCAGCTCAATATCCTGCATGCCACCATGCTGGCCATGCAGCGCGCGGTCGAAGGGCTGAGTGTCACGCCGCGGCTGGCGCTGATCGACGGCAATCGTTGTCCCAAACTGGCTGTGCCCAGCGCGCCGGTGATCCAGGGTGATGCACAGGTTCCGGCAATCGCGGCGGCGTCTATTCTGGCCAAGGTCAGTCGTGACCGAGAAATGCAGGCGCTGGATCTGTGCTATCCGGGCTATGGTCTGGCCGGCCACAAGGGCTACCCGACGCCGAGCCACCTCGAGGCGCTTCGTCGCCTCGGGCCCACGCCCATTCATCGGCGCTCGTTTGCGCCCGTCCGCGCGATGCTCGAGCAGGTGAGCATCGAGGTAGAGGTTCCGGCCAGCGTCCTGCTGGTCTAGGGCTCGCCGGCTGCCACGGGCAGAGGTTCCGCTCTGCCTTCATGCGCTTCTGCGATCACGGTTTGCAATGGCTCTGGCGGTCGGTAGGTTCGCCAGCGGACGATTGCTTTCCGGTACAATCCCGCGCTTGTCGTTCTGCCAGCTCAAGGTCTGTTCATGCCTGCTTCCTTCGTCCATCTCCGTCTGCATACCGAGTACTCGCTGGTCGATGGCCTGGTGCGCGTCAAGCCGCTGATCAAGGCGGTGGCGGCGGGCGGAATGCCCGCGGTGGCGGTGACCGACATGAGCAACATGTGCTCGCTGGTGAAGTTCTACAAGACGGCGCAGGGCGCCGGAATCAAACCGATCTGTGGCGCCGATATCTGGCTGGCTGGCTGCGACGAGGATGGTCCGCTCAGCCGCCTGACGCTGCTGGCGATGAACCCCAAGGGTTATCGCAATCTCACCGAGTTGATTTCTCGCGGCTGGACCGAAGGCCAGCGCAACGATCTGGTCATCATCGAGCGGGAGTGGGTCAAGGAAGCGGCCGAAGGGCTGATTGCGCTTTCCGGTGCCAAGGAAGGGGAGATCGGCCACGCTCTGCTCAATGGCGACGAAGCGCTGGCGGCGTCGCGTCTTGCCGAATGGCGCGAGGTATTCGCCGATCGCTTCTACCTGGAAGTGCAGCGCACCAACCGGGTCAATGACGAAGAGCATCTGCATGCGGCCGTGGCGCTGGCCGAGCGCAGCGGCGCGCCGCTGGTGGCGACCAACGACGTGCGCTTTCTCAAGCAGGAAGACTTCGAGGCGCATGAAACCCGCGTCTGCATCGGTGAAGGGCGCACTCTGGACGACCCGCGTCGCCCGCGTACCTATTCCGATCAGCAGTACCTGAAGACGCCCGAGGAGATGGCCGAGCTGTTCGCCGACCTGCCCGAGGCGCTGGAAAACACCGTCGAGATCGCCAAACGCTGCAACATCGAAGTGCAGCTGGGCACCTACTTCCTGCCGAACTTCCCGGTTCCCGAAGGCATGACCATCGACGACTACCTGCGTCAGGTCTCGTTCGAGGGCCTGGAGGAGCGCCTGGAAGTCCTGCTGCCAAAGGACACGCCGGACTACGAGGCGAAGAAGCAGGTCTATATCGACCGCCTCGAGTTCGAACTGGGCACCATCATTCAGATGGGCTTTCCCGGTTACTTCCTGATCGTTATGGACTTCATCAAGTGGGCCAAGAACAACGGCGTGCCGGTCGGCCCGGGCCGGGGTTCGGGTGCCGGCTCGCTGGTGGCCTACGTGCTGAAGATCACCGATCTCGATCCGCTGGCCTACGACCTGCTGTTCGAGCGCTTCCTCAACCCCGAGCGCATTTCCATGCCCGACTTCGACGTCGACTTCTGCATGGACGGCCGCGACCGGGTCATCGATTACGTGGCCGAGGCGTACGGGCGCAATGCGGTGAGCCAGATCATCACCTTCGGCACCATGGCGGCCAAGGCGGTGGTGCGTGACGTGGCGCGGGTCCAGGGCAAGTCCTATGGCCTGGCCGACCGTCTGTCGAAGATGATTCCTTTCGAGGTGGGCATGACCCTCGAGAAGGCCTACGAGATGGAAGAGCCGCTGCGCGACTTCCTCGCCGTCGACGAGGATGCCCGCGAAATCTGGGAGATGGCGCTCAAGCTCGAAGGCATCACCCGCGGTACCGGCAAACACGCCGGTGGTGTGGTGATCGCGCCGACCAAGCTCACCGACTTCGCGCCGATCGCCTGTGACGAGGAGGGCGGCGGACTGGTGACCCAGTTCGACAAGGACGACGTCGAGCAGGTCGGCCTGGTGAAGTTCGACTTCCTCGGCTTGCGCACCCTGACCATCATCAAATGGGCGCTGGAGACCATCAACCGCGAGCAGGCCAAGAAGGGCCTGGAACCGGTCAACATCGACTTCATCCCGCTGGACGACAAGCCGACCTACCAGCTCCTGCAGAAGGCCGAGACCACGGCCGTGTTCCAGCTCGAATCGCGCGGCATGAAGGAGCTGATCAAGAAGCTCAAGCCCGACTGTCTGGAAGACCTCATCGCGCTCGTGGCCCTGTTCCGCCCCGGCCCGCTGCAGTCGGGCATGGTGGACGACTTCATCAACCGCAAGCACGGCCGTGCGGAAGTCTCCTATCCGCACCCGGATTATCAGTACGCCGGGCTGGAGCCGGTGCTCAAGCCCACCTACGGCATCATCCTGTACCAGGAACAGGTGATGCAGATCGCCCAGGTGATGGCCGGCTACACCCTCGGTGGCGCCGACATGCTGCGCCGCGCCATGGGTAAGAAAAAGCCGGAGGAAATGGCCAAACAGCGCGGTGGCTTCATCGAGGGTTGCGCCAACAACGGGATCGATGCGGACCTGGCAGGCAACATCTTCGATCTGGTGGAAAAATTCGCCGGCTACGGCTTCAACAAGTCGCACTCGGCCGCCTACGCCCTGGTGTCCTACCAGACGGCCTGGCTCAAGGCGCACCACCCTTCGCCGTTCATGGCGGCCGTGCTCTCGGCGGATATGCACAACACCGACAAGGTGGTGATCCTCATCGAGGAATGCCGCAGCATGAAGCTGCGCATCGATCCGCCCGACGTGAACGTCTCCGAATTCAAGTTCACCGTCAACGACGACGGCCGTATCGTCTATGGCCTGGGTGCAGTGAAGGGCGTGGGTGAGGGGCCGGTTGAGGCTATCGCCGAATGCCGTGCCGAAGGCGGCCCGTTCAAGGATCTGTTCGATTTCTGCGCACGCATCGACCTCAAGCGCATCAACAAGCGCACCCTGGAAGCGCTGATCCGCTCCGGCGCGCTGGACCGCCTGGGGCCGTACTTCTTCGAGGAGGCCAAGGCCTATCAGGCCAACATCGACCGCAATCGCGCGGTACTGCTGGCGGCTATGGAAGAGGCGGTGCAGGCCGCCGAACAGACGGCGCGCAGCGCGGAGAGCGGTCACATGGACCTGTTCGGCGGCCTGTTCGCCGAGCCGGAGGCCGACGTCTATGCCAATCACCGCAACGCCCGCGAGCTGTCGCTCAAGGAACGTCTGAAAGGCGAGAAGGACACCCTCGGCCTGTATCTCACCGGCCATCCGATCGATGAATACGAGGGCGAGATCCGTCGCTTCGCCCGCCAGCGCATCATCGATCTGCGCCCGGCGCGTGGCGAACAGACCATCGCCGGGCTGATCGTCAATTTGCGAGTGATGAAGAACAAGAAGGGCGACAAGATGGGGTTCATCACCCTGGACGACCGCTCCGGGCGCATCGAGGCCTCGTTGTTCGCCGAAGCGTTCAACAGCGCCCAGGCCCTGCTGCAGACCGATGCGTTGGTAGTGGTGGAGGGCGAGGTGAGCAACGATGATTTCTCTGGCGGTCTGCGCCTGCGAGCCAAACGTGTCATGAGCCTGGAGGAAGCGCGTACTGGTCTGGCCGAGAGCCTGCGGGTCAAGGTCGCCGGCGAGGCGCTCAAGGGCGAACGCATGCGCTGGCTGGCCGAGGTCTGCGGTCGCCATCGCGGGGCCTGTCCGATCACGCTGGAGTACACCGGACATGATGCACGGGCGCTTCTGCAGTTCGGTGAGGATTGGCGGATCGATCCGGCGGACAACTTGATTCAGGCATTGCGTGACCAGTTCGGACGCGACAACGTCTTCCTGCAATACCGATAGAGGGCCATGGCCCGGGATGCCACCGAGGTGCGCGTTCCGAGCCAGGCCTGAACGGCCCGGCAGTGACCGGGTCATGGTTTCAGAACAATTTTTGTTCGACCTGAATGCGCCGCTCCCGTAAGGTAAGGCGCAAAAAACGGAACAGCCTCCCGGCCGCCTGGCCGTCGACGCATGACGGATGCCTATGAACCCGAACTTCCTGGATTTCGAACAGCCGATCGCCGACCTGCAAGCCAAGATCGAAGAATTGCGCCTGGTTGGTAACGACAACTCGCTGAACATCGGCGATGAGATTGCCCGCCTGCAGGACAAGAGCGAATCGCTCACCGAAAGCATCTTCGGCAATCTGACCAGCTGGCAGATCGCCCGTCTGGCCCGCCACCCGCAGCGGCCCTATACCCTTGATTACATCAATCACCTGTTCACCGAGTTCGAAGAACTGCACGGTGATCGCCACTTCTCCGATGACGCGGCCATCGTTGGCGGTACCGCGCGTCTGGACGGCCAGCCGGTGATGGTCATCGGCCATCAGAAGGGCCGTGAGGTACGTGAGAAAGTGCGTCGCAACTTCGGCATGCCGCGTCCCGAGGGCTACCGCAAGGCCTGCCGCCTGATGGAGATGGCCGAGCGCTTCAAGATGCCTATCCTGACCTTCATCGATACGCCGGGCGCCTATCCGGGGATCGATGCCGAAGAGCGCAACCAGAGCGAGGCCATCGCTTGGAACCTGCGCGTGATGGCGCGACTGAAGACGCCGATCATCGCCACCGTGATTGGCGAGGGCGGTTCTGGCGGTGCACTGGCGATCGGCGTCTGCGACCAGCTGAACATGCTGCAGTATTCCACCTACGCGGTGATCTCGCCGGAAGGTTGCGCCTCGATTCTCTGGCGTACCGCCGAGAAGGCGCCGGAGGCCGCCGAGGCCATGGGTGTTACCGCCGAGCGCCTGAAAGATCTGGGTATCGTCGACAAGGTGATCCCCGAGCCGCTGGGCGGCGCGCATCGCAATCCGGCCGTCATGGCTGCGGCCATGCGCGAGCAGCTCAACAGCCAGTTGCACATGCTCAAGTCGCTGGATACCGATGCGCTGCTGGCGCGTCGCTATGAGCGTCTGATGAGCTACGGTATCGCCTGAGTCATCCCTGTGCGTGCTTCGCCTCTCTGAGCGAGGCACGCCAGGATTCGCTGTCGGGCCTTCGCTCGCGGCTTTCGCTCCTGAGCCTTATGCTTGCCGGCATTCTCGATTTTCGAAGCGCCCGCATGTCCCTCGATTCCCTTCTCCTTTCCCGTCTTGCTCCGTGGCGCGGCTCATCGGCGTGGTGGGTGGCGTTCTCCGGCGGTCTCGACTCCACCGTTTTGCTGCATGCGTTGACGCGGCTGTCTGAGCGTCAGGCGCTGCCGGTGATTCGTGCGATCCATGTGCATCATGGCCTGCAAGCCGCTGGTGATGACTGGCCGGCACACTGTCAGCGAGTCTGCGACCAGCTCGGCGTCACGCTGGAAATCGTGCGTGTGCGGGTGGTTCCCGGTGCCAGTCTGGAGCGGGCTGCGCGCGATGCCCGCTACCAGGCGTTCAGCGCCTGTGTAGGGGAGGGTGAGCTGCTGCTGACCGGGCAGCACCGCGATGACCAGGCCGAGACGCTGCTGTTCCGCCTGTTGCGCGGCGCCGGTGTGCGCGGGCTGGCGGCGATGCCGGATGTGCGATCGATGGGGCGCGGCAGCCTGGTTCGGCCGTTGCTGGAGGTCTCCCGGGCCGAGTTGGAGGATTATGCGCGTGCCAACGGTCTCGCCTGGGTCGAGGATCCCAGCAATCAGCAGCTGGAGTATTCACGCAATTTTCTGCGTCGGCAGGTCTTGCCTTTGCTACAGCAGCGCTGGCCTCTGGCGGCGTCCAGCCTGGCGCGTACCGCCGCGCTTATGGCTGAGGCGCAGCACTTGCTCGACGAGCTTGCGCAGCAGGATCTCGCCGCGGCGCAGGCTGGCAGCGATTGCCGATGGTTGAGCCTGCCGAGCCTCGCGCTAGCGCCGCTGCGCGAGCTGACATCGGCGCGGCAGCGTAATGCGCTGCGCCATTGGCTGGCAGGGCTGACCTTGGCGCCGGATGAGAATCATTGGGCCGGCTGGGAGTGTCTGCGTGACGCCAAGCCAGATGCCACGCCACGCTGGCGGCTGGCAGGTGGCGAGCTCCAGCGCAGTGGCGAGCGCGTCTGGTGGCTGCCGGACGGCTGGCTTGCCTCCGTTGGTGGGCCGGTTGACTGGCCCGACCCGTCCGTCGAGCTGCAGCTTCCCGGCAATGGCTCGCTTCGGCTAGAGGGGGCGCCGCCCATTGGCAGACTGCAGATTCGCTATCGAAGCGGCGGTGAAGTCATGGCTGTGTCCGGTCGCGGCCGGCGCGATCTCAAGCGCCTGCTGAATGAAGCCGCGGTGCCTGCGTTCGCCCGAAAGCGCCTGCCGCTGCTGTATTGCAATGGCGAGTTGATCGCCGTGGCCAATCTGCCGCAACTGAGCGCTGGCCGGTGCGCCCTGAATTGGTGCGCGCCGGGCTGCTAAGTGGTTTGAGCTGATAGGGCCTTTCCGGTAGACTACGCTCCCGTCTCAATACAGCTTCTGCGGTTTCTTCGAATCCGTGGCAGTTGCGCTATTGCCGATCCGCGCAATGGCACCTTCGCTTTCCCCCGGCGGCGCCGGCCGCTTAACGCAGACTTCTAGGGTTTTTCATGACGCGCTACATCTTCGTCACGGGTGGTGTTGTTTCTTCATTGGGGAAAGGCATCGCCTCGGCTTCATTGGCGGCCATCCTGGAGGCGCGGGGCCTGAAGGTCACGATGCTCAAACTGGACCCTTACATCAACGTCGATCCGGGCACCATGAGCCCGTTCCAGCACGGTGAGGTGTTCGTCACCGATGACGGCGCCGAGACCGACCTCGATCTGGGACACTACGAGCGGTTCATCCGCACCCGCATGACCCAGAACAACAACTTCACCACCGGTCGCGTCTACGAAGACGTGCTGCGCCGTGAACGCCGGGGCGACTACCTGGGCGCAACCGTCCAGGTCATCCCGCACATCACCGACGAGATCAAGCGTCGCATCATCAAGGGTGCCGGCGACGCCGACGTGGCCCTGGTGGAGGTCGGCGGTACGGTGGGCGACATCGAGTCGCAACCCTTCCTCGAGGCCATCCGCCAGTTGCGTGTGGAAGTCGGCGCCAAGCGCGCCATGCTGATGCACCTGACGCTGGTGCCTTACATCGCCACCGCCGGCGAAACCAAGACCAAGCCAACCCAGCATTCGGTGAAGGAGCTGCGCTCCATCGGCCTGCAGCCGGACGTGCTGGTCTGCCGCTCCGATCGCGCCATCGACGTGTCTTCGCGGCGAAAGATCGCGCTATTCACCAACGTCGAAGAGCGTGCGGTGATCAGCCTGCCGGACGCCGATACCATCTACAAGATTCCGGGCATCCTGCATGCCCAGGGCCTCGATGACTATGTCGTCGAACGTTTCGGTCTCGAATGCCGTGGCGCCGATCTCTCCGAATGGGATCGTGTCGTCGATGCCAAGCTGCATCCAGAGAAGGAAGTCAACATCGCCATGGTCGGCAAGTACATGGAACTTCTGGACGCCTACAAATCTCTGATCGAGGCGATGAGCCACGCTGGCATCCAGAGCCGGACCAAGGTGAACCTGCGTTACATCGACTCCGAGGATATCGAGAACCAGGGCACCGGTCTGCTCGAAGGTGTCGATGCCATCCTCGTGCCAGGCGGTTTCGGCCTGCGTGGCGTGGAGGGCAAGATCGCCACCGTGCGCTATGCCCGCGAGAACAAGATCCCCTACCTGGGTATCTGCCTGGGCATGCAGGTTGCGGTCATCGAGTTCGCTCGCGATGTGCTGGGCTGGTCGGATGCCAACTCCACCGAGTTCGACAAGGACAGCGGTCACCCGGTGGTTGGTCTGATCACCGAATGGGCCGACGCCTCCGGCAACACCGAAGTGCGCACCGAAGCCTCCGACCTGGGCGGCACCATGCGTCTGGGTGCGCAGGAATGCGGCCTTGAACCGGGCTCGAAGGTATTCGAATGCTACGGCAAGGAGCGCATCGTCGAGCGCCACCGTCATCGCTACGAAGTGAACAACAACCTGCTGCCGCAACTGCAGGCAGCCGGACTGAAGATTACCGGGCGCTCCGGAGACGGTGCGCTGGTGGAAGTGGTCGAGGCTCCGGATCATCCGTGGTTTGTCGCCTGCCAGTTCCACCCTGAATTCACGTCCACGCCGCGCGATGGTCACCCGCTGTTCAGCGGTTTCGTCAACGCAGCGCTGGAATACAAGGCGAAGAAGGCATGAGTCAGAAGACCATCCGCGTAGGCAACATCGAGATCGCCAACGACAAGCCGTTCGTGCTGTTCGGTGGCATCAATGTCCTCGAATCCCGTGACCTGGCCATGCAGGCCTGCGAAGAGTACGTGCGGGTGACCGAGAAGCTCGGCATTCCTTACGTTTTCAAGGCGAGCTTCGACAAGGCCAACCGCTCCTCGATCACTTCGTTCCGCGGCCCGGGTCTGGAAGAGGGGATGAAGATCTTCGAGGAAGTGAAGAAGACCTTCGGCGTGCCGGTCATCACCGACGTACATGAGCCGTGGCAGGCGCAGCCGGTGGCCGATGTCTGCGACATCATCCAGCTCCCGGCCTTCCTCTCGCGGCAGACCGACCTGGTGGTGGCGATGGCCAAGACCGGTGCGGTGATCAACATCAAGAAAGCACAGTTCCTCGCACCGCAGGAGATGAAGCACATCCTCAAGAAGTGCGAGGAGGCCGGCAACGACCAGCTGATTCTTTGCGAACGTGGCTCGTCCTTCGGTTACAACAACCTGGTCGTCGACATGCTCGGCTTCGGCATCATGAAGCAGTTCGAGTACCCGGTGTTCTTCGACGTCACCCATGCCCTGCAGATGCCCGGCGGTCGCGCCGACTCGGCCGGTGGTCGTCGTGCCCAGGTCACCGATCTGGCCAAGGCCGGCCTGTCCCAGGGGCTGGCCGGTCTGTTCCTTGAAGCGCATCCGGATCCTGACAATGCCAAGTGCGACGGCCCGTGCGCGCTGCGCCTGAACAAGCTCGAAGCTTTCCTCACCCAGCTCAAGCAGCTGGATGATCTGGTCAAGAATTTCCCGCCAATCGAAACTGCTTGAAAGCCTTGCAGCTATCTATGGAGTGTTAACAACAATGGCAAAGATCGTCGACATCAAGGGGCGTGAAGTTCTCGACTCCCGCGGCAACCCCACCGTGGAAGCCGATGTGATCCTCGATAACGGCATCATCGGCAGCGCCTGCGCGCCGTCCGGTGCATCCACCGGCTCCCGCGAGGCTCTGGAACTGCGCGATGGCGACAAGAGCCGTTACCTGGGCAAGGGCGTGCTGAAGGCCGTGGGCAACGTCAACGGGCCGATTCGCGATCTGCTGCTGGGCAAGGATCCGGCCGATCAGAAGGCCCTGGATCAGGCGATGATCGAGCTCGACGGTACCGAGAACAAGGCCAAGCTGGGCGCCAACGCCATCCTCGCCGTGTCCCTGGCTGCCGCCAAGGCCGCTGCCCAGGCCAAGGGTGTGCCGCTCTACGCGCACATCGCCGACCTCAACGGCACTCCCGGCCAGTACTCGATGCCGGTGCCGATGATGAACATCATCAATGGCGGCGAGCACGCAGACAACAACGTCGACATCCAGGAATTCATGGTTCAGCCGGTTGGCGCCAAGACGTTCGCCGACGCGCTGCGCATGGGCGCCGAGATCTTCCATCACCTGAAAGCCGTGCTGAAGGGTCGTGGCCTGAACACTGCCGTGGGCGACGAAGGTGGCTTCGCGCCGAACCTCGCTTCCAACGAGGATGCGCTGGGTGCCATCGCCGAGGCGGTCGAGAAGGCCGGCTACATGCTGGGCACCGACGTTACCCTGGCGCTGGACTGCGCTTCCAGCGAGTTCTACAAGGACGGCAAGTACGACCTGGCCGGTGAGGGCAAGGTGTTCGACGCCGAGGGCTTCGCCGATTACCTGGCGGGCCTGACTCAGCGCTACCCGATCATCTCCATCGAAGACGGCATGGACGAATCCGATTGGGCTGGCTGGAAGGCGCTGACCGACAAGATCGGCGAAAAGGTCCAGCTGGTCGGTGACGATCTGTTCGTGACCAATACCAAGATCCTCAAGGAAGGCATCGAGAAGGGCATCGGCAATTCGATCCTGATCAAGTTCAACCAGATCGGCTCGCTGACCGAAACCCTGGAGGCCATCCAGATGGCCAAGGCGGCCGGCTATACCGCGGTGATCTCGCACCGTTCTGGTGAGACCGAAGACAGCACCATCGCCGACCTGGCCGTAGGCACTGCCGCTGGTCAGATCAAGACCGGTTCGCTGTGCCGCTCCGACCGCGTGTCGAAGTACAACCAGCTGCTGCGTATTGAAGAGCAGCTGGCAGGCAAGGCACCGTACAAGGGGCGCGCCGAATTCCGCGGCTGATCCTGCGGCATTAAAAAAGGGCGGCGCGAGTCGCCCTTTTTTGTTTCAATCGGCGTCGTGCCGGCGCAATCATTGTTGCACCGGCTACGCCGATGGCGTTCCGATACCCGAATCACAGCCGAAGTCGTTTCATGCCTGCTATGCGTCGCCCCTACTGGTTGTTCGTCGTCCTGCTGCTGCTTCTTGGCGGGCTGCAGTACCGTCTTTGGGTAGGCGAGGGCAGCTTGGCGCAGGTCAACAGCCTGAACAAGCAGATCGCCGATCAGCAGGGTGAAAACGAGCGGTTGCTGGAGCGCAATCGAATCCTGGAAGCCGAAGTGTTAGAGCTCAAGCAGGGCATGGAGACCGTCGAGGAGCGCGCCCGTCAGGAGCTCGGCATGGTCAAAGAGGGTGAAACCCTCTACCAGCTTACCGAATGACCCAGCCTGCATTCTGGGTGGTGATTCCGGCAGCCGGCGTTGGCAGCCGGATGCGCGCCGATCGCCCCAAGCAGTACCTGCAGGTCGCCGGGCGCTGCATCATCGAACATACCCTCGATTGTTTCCTCGACCATCCGACACTCGCCGGATTGGTGGTCTGTGTCGCGGCCGACGATTCGTACTGGCCGGGGCTCCCCTGCGCCAGTGACCCACGCATCCAGCGCGCGCCTGGTGGTCGTGAGCGGTGCGACTCCGTGCTCAGCGGCCTGCAGCGTCTCGGCCTGATGGGCGCTGCTGACCAGGACTGGGTGCTGGTGCACGACGCCGCTCGGCCCAATCTCGCCCGGGAGGACCTGGACAAGCTCTTGCACGAGCTGGCGGCGGACCCGGTCGGTGGGCTGCTCGCAGTACCTGCGCGGGATACGCTCAAGCGTGCGGACGCGGACGGACGCGTCGCGGAAACCGTGGATCGCAGCGTTATCTGGCACGCTTTCACGCCGCAGATGTTCCGCCTCGGAATGCTGCGCGACGCGCTGGGTGCGGCGCTTGGCGATGGCGCGCCGGTTACCGATGAGGCGTCCGCCATCGAGTGGGCGGGGTATTCGCCGAAGCTGGTGGAGGGGCGATCGGATAACCTCAAGGTAACCCGCCCCGAAGATCTGCGCTGGCTTGCGCAGTGCTGGAATACCGGTCGTCAGTGATGGCGGGCAAGTCTGCCCGCCAACCTCGTTAGAAACGATAGATCGCCGCGGCACCCGTGCCGGTTGGCATGCGCTCGGTCGGCACCACGACCACATCGCCACCTTGCTCCAGCGTCCAGATCGTCAGTTCGTCGAGCAGGTCCGGCGTGTTGACCTCATCCTCGTTGGCCGCTGTGGCCGTGCCGTCGTTACGGTCGACGTGCCCCGGTATCTGCCGCTCGGCTTCCACCAAAAGCGTCGCGACGCGGCCCTGACGCGTGGCCTGGCCGATGTCCTCGAGCTGATCCGACGCCAGGCCTTGGCCATGGGACGCGCCGAACTGGTCGAGCAGACCTTCCAGGCGCTTGAGGTAACGCGGCTGCATCACCATCCAGCTCTTCTCGCGCAATTCCTGGAGGCTCAGCGTGCTCTGGCCGATCTCGATGCCTTCCGGCAGCAGGTTCTCGTTATGGCTGATGCGACGGAAGTGGGGTTGCTGCTCCGGCAGCGCGGCGAGAATCAACGGCAGTCCCGAGGCTCTCGAGTGGTGCTCGATGATGGCCCGGTCAACCTCACGGAAATAACGGTCGCGGTCGCGATCGATCTCCGCCTGCTTGCCGCTGCCGCCTGCTTCCACCTGCATCGGGTCGCCACGTTCACTGGCACGGCTGTAGCCCTGGGGAAAACCGCTCTGGCCCTTTTCGGTGAGATCGCCGCCCAACGCGTCCGCGAGTGTCTTGGGCACCGCTTCGTGCAGGTGCACCTCATCGAGCGCGTCGCGGTTTCCCTCGAACAGGCGCACCGAGTCACGCGAGAGGCAGAGGATCTGGAAGCGATCAGCTGACTGGGCGATGCGAACCAGCGGCTTGAGGTGCATGCGTGCATTGGCCACGGCCATTTCCGGCACACTACGTTGCAGGCGATAGACCTGGAAATAGTCCTTGGCAGCGAAGGCTGCGAGGCCATCGAGGTTGTGGTTCCAGAAGTCGTTGTTGTCGATCAGTGCATGGAACGGCTCGAGCAGGCTGCGTGCCTGTTCGGCATGGCCCTGCTGCTTGAGGGATTCTTCCAGCTGCTTGACCAGTTGCTTGAAGCGGATCGGGTCCTGCTGGCGTTCCGGAAAGCTGCGATGAGTCGGCTGGTACAGGGAGAGGCAGGGCCCGTCCCGGTGTTTCAGCAGTTGGGTAAGGGTTTCACGATCGAGCAGTCGGTTCATGCGTGGCCTCCAGTTGCTGTGGTTCGGTCCCTCGCAGAGATGTCGATGGCCACTCAATGGCCAACGATGGGCCAGGTCAGTGGCGGTTGAGCTTGTCCAGAGCGTGACTGAGCGCGTGGTTCAGTTTCTCCGCGGCGCCGTTGATGGCGAGGTCCAGGGTTTCGGCCTTGTGGGTGGCGGAAATCGGGTCGTGGCCCTTGACGCGTGCCTCCATCTGGCAGCGTTTGTCATGCGGTCCGCTCTTGTTGCTGTTCTCGTCGTTGAGATGGACTTCGACGCGGGTCAGATGATCGTCGAAGCGATCCAGCTCGGTCTCCACCGTCGCCTTGATTCGCTCTTCGAGATCGGCGGTAACGCTGATGCTGTGGTTGCTGTTCACCAGAACCTGCATGGTTTCCTCCTGATTTGCGGCGCCGCACGACGAGCTGCGGCTACAGAAGGTACGACGTGGCGGATTAAGACGGGTTCCGCCTCGGCGCGGACCTCAGACGCGCGGTTCAACCTTTGTTCAGCTTTGCCCGCCGCGGTACTCCGGGCGCGCAGCGAGACCGACCTTGAGCGCCTCGACGAGCAACCTGACCTTGGGCAGCGGGTAGCGCCGCTGCGGATACACCGCCCACACCGCGGTGTCGGGAGGCTGGTTGGCCTCGAGCAGCGAGACCAGCTCACCCCGGCGCAGCGGTTCGAGCACGTAGTAGTCGGGCAACTGGCACAGACCGAAGCCACGCAATGCGGCATCCAGCACCGCCTGGCCGCTATTGCAGCGCCAGTTGCCGCTGGGCTTGAAGTGCTGCTCGCGCCCGTCGGACTGGAACGACCAGACGTCGCTGGTGCCGATCAGGCAGTTGTGCCGTGCCAGTTCTGAGAGCGTATGCGGCCGACCGTAGCGCTCCAGATAGCCCGGTGCGGCGCACAGGAACATGGCTCGCGGCGCGATCCGCGTGGCCACCAGGCGGGACTCGCCGAGTTTGCCGAGACGGATCGCCAGGTCATAGCCTTCCTGCACCAGATCGAGCGTGCGGTTGGACAGTTCGATGTCGACGCGCAGCTGTGGATGCCGCGCCATGAATTCATTCACCAGCGGCACGATGAAGCGCTCGCCGTAGGCCACCGCGGCGGTCATGCGCAGCAGTCCGGTGGGGGCACTGTGTAGGTCGCTGATGGCGAGGAAGGCATCGTCGCGCTCTTCGATCAAGCGCTGGCAGCGCGCGAAAAAGGTATGACCGGCTTCGGTCAGCGACACGCGGCGAGTGGTTCGGTAGAGCAGGCGGGCCTGCAGGCGCTCTTCCAGACGGGCGATCTGGCGGCTGACATGGGAGGACGACACCCGCAGACGTTCGGCTGCGCGCATGAAACTGCCGCATTCCACAACCGCGACGAATTCGTCGAGCCCTTCCCAGCGATTCATGCTCACCTCCTTGAGGCAGGTTTATCGACGCACAAGATTTAGCATTCGCCGGATTATCCCTGTACGGCAACAATGTTTTCCAGAATCATTAATCAATCCCTGAATGAGCGTGAATTACACTCTATGCTTTTCCACACAGTCGAGTGATGTTCATGACCATCAAGTCGCGCGCGGCCGTTGCCTTCGGCCCCAACCAGCCCCTGCAGATCGTTGAAGTGGATGTCGCTCCGCCCAAGGCCGGCGAGGTCCTGATCCGTATCGTGGCCACCGGTGTCTGTCATACCGACGCCTACACGCTTTCGGGGGAGGATTCGGAAGGTGTCTTTCCCTGCATTCTTGGCCACGAGGGCGGTGGGATCGTCGAGGCCGTTGGCGAGGGCGTCACCTCGGTGGCGGTCGGCGATCACGTGATCCCGCTCTATACCGCCGAATGCCGGGAGTGCAAGTTCTGCAAGTCCGGCAAGACCAACCTGTGCAGCTCCGTGCGCGCCACCCAGGGCAAGGGCCTGATGCCCGACGGCACCACGCGCTTCAGCTACAACGGCGAGCCGATCTACCACTACATGGGCTGCTCGACCTTCTCCGAGTACACCGTGCTGCCGGAAGTCTCGGTAGCCAAGATTCCCAAGGAGGCGCCGCTGGAAAAGGTCTGCCTGCTGGGCTGCGGCGTGACCACCGGGATCGGTGCCGTACTGAACACCGCCAAGGTGGAGGAAGGCGCTACCGTGGCGATCTTCGGCCTGGGTGGCATCGGCCTGGCGGCGATCATCGGTGCGAAGATGGCCAAGGCCAGCCGGATCATTGCCATCGACATCAACCCGGGCAAGTTCGCTATTGCCGAAGAGCTGGGCGCCACCGATTTCGTCAATCCGAAGGATCACGACAAGCCGATTCAAGAGGTAATCGTCGAAATGACCGATGGCGGTGTCGACTATTCCTTCGAATGCGTTGGCAATGTGCAGCTGATGCGCGCAGCGCTGGAGTGCTGTCACAAGGGTTGGGGCGAGTCGACCATCATCGGTGTCGCCGGCGCGGGCCAGGAAATCAGCACGCGTCCGTTTCAGCTGGTCACCGGGCGCGTCTGGCGCGGCTCGGCGTTTGGCGGTGTGAAGGGGCGTACCGAGCTGCCGAGCTATGTGGAGAAGGCGCAGAGCGGCGAGATTCCGCTGGACACCTTCATCACCCACAACATGCCGCTGGACAAGATCAACGAAGCGTTCGACCTGATGCATGAAGGCAAGAGCATCCGGACCGTCATTCACTTCTGATCCACTGGGTGGACGCCGTCGTTCGGCGGCTTGTCCACCTCGACCGTGGAGGCCCGTGCGGTTTCCACCTGCGCGAGGCCCGTTCATGACCCTTGAAATCGTTTCCAGCAACAAGAGCTTCGGTGGCTGGCACAAGCGCTACCGCCACCGCTCCAACGCCCTGAACTGCGACATGGTATTTGCCGTGTTCCTGCCGCCGCAGGCCGAGCAGGGTGAAAAACTGCCGGTGCTGTACTGGCTGTCCGGCTTGACCTGCACCGACGAAAATTTCATGCAGAAGGCCGGAGCGGCACGCATGGCGGCTGAGCTCGGTCTGATCATCGTCGCGCCGGACACCAGCCCGCGTGGCCCAGGCGTGCCGGATGACGCCGACGGCGCCTGGAATTTCGGCCTGGGCGCGGGCTTTTATCTCAATGCGACGCAAGAGCCCTGGGCCCAGCACTACCGGATGTACGACTACGTCGTCGAGGAACTGCCGGCACTGGTCGAGGCCAACTTCCCGGTCTCCGACCGCCGCGGCATCAGCGGGCACTCCATGGGCGGACACGGGGCGCTCATCTGCGCGCTGAAAAATCCTGGGCGCTATCGCTCGGTATCGGCCTTTGCGCCCATCAGCAACCCGATCAACTGTCCCTGGGGAGAAAAGGCGTTCAGCCGCTATCTGGGCGCGGACCGTTCGCGCTGGCGGGAGTGGGATGCCTGCGCGCTGCTCGCCGAAGCCAGCGAGCGGCTACCGCTGCTGGTGGACCAAGGCGACCGCGATGACTTCATGGATGGCCAGCTCAAGCCGCAAGCGCTGCGTGCCGCTGCGGACGCTGTCGGGCACCCGCTGAGGCTGCGCATCCAGCCGGGCTACGACCACAGCTACTACTTCATTGCCAGCTTTATCGATGATCACCTGCGCCATCATGCCGAGGCGTTGACGGCGTAGGGTGGGCAACGGCGCTCGCGCCGACTGCCAGAAACGTCAGCCACAAAAAAGGCCCGAGCGGACATGCCGCTCGGGCCTTTCCATCGCCAGGAGCTTAGAGCGACGGATAATCGGTGTAGCCGTCCGGGCCCTGGGCATAGAACAGCTCGGGCTTGGGCTCGTTCAGCGGTGCATCCCGACGCAGGCGCTCGACCAGATCCGGATTGGCGATGTACGGAATGCCGAAGGCCACCGCATCGGCCTTGCCTTCCGCCAGCCAGGCGTTGCCTTGCTCCTTGGTGAAGCGTTCGTTGGCGATGTAGACGCCACCGAAGAGCTGCTTGAGCTGTGGGCCGAGGCTGTCTTCACCGGCCTTCTCGCGGGTGCAGATGAAGGCAATGCCGCGCTTGCCCAGTTCACGGGCAACGTAGCCGAAGGTCTCGGCACGGTTGGAGTCGCCCATGTCATGGGAGTCGGCACGCGGCGCCAGATGCACTCCGACGCGCCCGGCGCCCCATACGGAGACGGCGGCATCGGTCACTTCCAGCAGCAGTCGTGCGCGGTTTTCCAGTGAGCCACCGTAGGCGTCGGTGCGCTTGTTGGTGCTGTCCTGCAGGAACTGATCGAGCAGATAGCCGTTGGCGCCATGGATCTCGATACCGTCGAAACCGGCTTCCTTGGCATTCTCCGCCCCCTTGCGGTAGGCCTCGATGATGCCGGGGATTTCGTCGATCTCCAGGGCGCGCGGGGTCTCGTAATCCTTCTTCGGACGAACCAGGCTGACATGACCCGCGGGTTTGAGGGCACTGGGGGCGACCGGCAACTGGCCGTCGAGGTAGAGCGGATCGGAGATACGGCCGACATGCCAGAGCTGCAGGACGATCTTGCCACCTTTGGCATGCACGGCGTCGGTGACCTTCTTCCAGCCCTGGACCTGCTCGGCCGACCAGATGCCCGGAGTGTCCGGATAGCCCACACCCATCGGCGTGACCGAGGTGGCCTCGCTGATGATCAGGCCGGCGTCGGCGCGCTGGGCATAGTACTCGGCGATCAGATCGCCGGGCACGCGGCCAGGCTCGGCGCGGCAGCGGGTCAGCGGCGCCATGATGATGCGGTTGTTCAGTTCCAGGTCGCCGATCTTGATCGGGTCGAAAAGCGTGGGCATAGCGATACCGCTCCTGTGTGGTGGTGCGAGAAAAGGCTCAGAGTTCCTGGCCGATGCGCTCGATGAAGGTCTGGATGACTGCGTCGTTGCGCTTGAAGAAGTGCCACTGGCCGACTTTCTGGCAGGTGACCAGCCCGGCCTTCTGCAGGGTCGCCAGGTGAGCCGAAACGGTGGACTGCGACAGGCCGGCGCGCTGGTCGATCTGGCCGGCGCACACGCCGTTCTCCAGCGAATGGTGCTGCGCGGCGAAATAGCGCTGCGGCTCCTTGAGCCAACGCAGAATGTCGCGGCGCAGCGGATGGGCGAGGGCCTTGATGATGTCGTCGAAGTCGTCCGGCATGAGTTTCGGCTGCCTGTATCGGATTGAGACGAACTATATATCGCCAACTGGCGATACAAGATCGATTCGGCTGATGGTGCATATCGTCGAGGTCGATGATCGAGCGGACCGTGACGATCCGCCCGGGGTCATCCGGCTCCTGTAGAATCGCCGCCTCGAGTTATTCCAGGGTGTTTGATCTATGCGTATCGGCCACGGTTACGACGTGCACCGCTTCGGCGAAGGCGACCACATCACGCTTGGCGGCGTGCGGATTCCACACAGGTTCGGGCTGCTCGCCCATTCCGACGGTGACGTGCTGTTGCATGCCCTGAGCGACGCGCTGCTCGGAGCTGCGGCGCTCGGGGATATCGGCAAGCATTTCCCGGACACTGACCCGCAGTTCAAGGGCGCCGACAGCCGCGCACTGCTGCGCCATGTACTGGCGCAGGTGCAGGCCAAGGGGTATGTGGTCGGCAATGTCGATGCCACCATCGTCGCCCAGGCCCCGAAGATGGCGCCGCATATCGAGCGCATGCGCGCGTTGATCGCCGCAGATCTGCAGGTGGAGCTGGATCAGGTCAACGTCAAGGCCACCACCACGGAGAAGCTCGGCTTTACCGGGCGTGAGGAAGGGATCGCCGTGCACGCGGTCGCCCTGCTGGTTCGCCCATGACCGAGGATCAGCTGCTCGGCCCGCGTGCCCACGGCGAGCCTTGTGGCAGCGCTGTGCTCAAGGCGGTCGCCGAGGACTTCCAGGTCGACGAGGTGCTGGACATCCCGCTGTCGGGGGAGGGCGAGCACCTCTGGCTCTGGGTGGAAAAGCGCAACCTCAACACTGAGGAGGCCGCCAAGCGCATCGCCCGTGCTGCCGGCGTGCCACTGAAGCTGATCAGCTATGCGGGCCTGAAGGATCGTCAGGCGCTGACCCGGCAGTGGTTCAGCCTGCATTTGCCGGGCAAGGCCGACCCCGATCTAGCCGCCGCCGAAGATGACAGCCTGCGGCTGCTCCAGCGCGTTCGCCATCAGCGCAAGCTGCAGCGCGGCGCACATTCGGCCAATGGCTTTCGCCTGCGCCTGACCGATCTGCATGCCGACCACGCGCAGCTCGATGCGCGGCTGGAGCGGATCAGGGCGCAGGGCGTGCCGAACTACTTCGGTCTGCAACGTTTCGGCTATGAAGGTGGCAACCTCCTTGGCGCCCGTGATTTCGCCGCCAAGGCCGAGCTGCCGGTTCAGCGCAACCTGCGTTCGCGTCTGCTTTCGGCGGGGCGCAGCTACCTGTTCAATCGCGTGCTGGCCCAGCGTGTCGCCGATGGCAGCTGGGCCGAGGCGCGGGTAGGGGACCTGCTGGCGTTCACCGACAGCCGCAGTTTCTTTCCCGCCGCAGAGGCGGAGTGCAGCGATCCGCGTCTGGCGATCCTCGACCTGCATCCCACTGGCCCGCTTTGGGGTGAAGGGGGCTCGCCGGCGGGCGCCGAGATCCAGGCGCTCGAAGATGCAGTGGCTGCAAGTGAAGAACCGATCGCCAATTGGTTGGCGCAGGCGGGGATGAAGCACGAACGGCGCATTCTTCGCCTCCCCATTGGCGGTTTGTCGTGGCATTATCCCGGGCCTGACATTCTGCAACTGGAATTCGTCCTGCCGACCGGATGCTTCGCCACCGCCATGGTGCGTGAGCTGGTCAGCCTGGCAGGGCAGACGGACATCTGATGCGTATTCTGATCGCCAACGACGACGGGGTGTATGCACCCGGGCTCGCCGCGCTTTATGACGCGCTGGCGGATTATGCCGAGTGCACGGTGGTAGCCCCGATCCAGGACATGAGCGGCGCCAGCAGCGCGCTGACCCTGGACCGCCCGCTTCACCCCGTAAGCATGCCCAACGGCTTTATCGGCCTGAACGGCTCGCCTACCGATTGCGTTCATCTCGGCCTCAATGGCCTGCTCGAACACACCCCCGACATGGTGGTGTCCGGCATCAACCTCGGTGCCAATCTCGGTGATGACGTGCTCTATTCTGGCACCGTCGCTGCGGCCATCGAGGGGCGTTTCACCGGACGGCCGGCGTTTGCCTTCTCGTTGTTGTCGCGCCTGCCCGACAATCTTTCTACAGCGGCGTACATCGCGCGTGCGCTGGTGGAGAAGCACGATCGGCTCGAGCTGCCGCCGCGCACGGTGCTCAGCGTCAATGTGCCCAATCTGCCGCTGGATCATATCCGTGGCATCCAGCTGACCCGCCTGGGCCATCGCAGTCGGGCCAAGCCGCCGGTCAAGCAGGCCAATCCGCGCGGCAAGGAGGGCTACTGGATCTCCGTGGCGGGCGACGTCGAGGATGGCGGCCCGGGAACCGATTTCCATGCGGTGATGCAGGGCTACGTGTCGATCACCCCGTTGCAGCTGGATCGAACCTTCCGCGAGGCCTTCGACGGCCTCGAGAGCTGGCTGGAGAGCGTGCTGTGAGACATCGCGGACAAGACAGCCTGCTCCACGGCTCGGGTATGACCTCGCAACGCACACGTGACCGCTTGATTCAGCGACTCTACGAAGAAGGCTTGTCCAACGCCCATGTGCTCGAAGTGATCCGCCGTACCCCTCGTCATCTGTTCGTCGACGAGGCACTGGCGCATCGCGCCTACGAGGACACGGCGCTGCCCATCGGCCACAACCAGACCATTTCCCAGCCGTTCATGGTTGCGCGCATGAGCGAACTGTTGCTGGCTGACGGCCCGCTGGACAAGGTGCTGGAGATCGGGACCGGCTCGGGCTATCAGACCGCCGTGCTGGCGCAGCTGGTCGAGCGGGTGTTCTCGGTCGAGCGCATCCAGGCGCTGCAGGATCGTGCCAAGGAGCGCCTGGTCGAACTCAAGCTGCGCAATGTGGTCTTTCGCTGGGGCGATGGTTGGGAGGGCTGGCCTGCACTGGCGCCTTACAACGGCATCATCGTCACCGCGGCGGCAGCCGATGTGCCGCAGGCCTTGCTCGATCAGCTGGCGCCCGGTGGGCGCCTGGTGATTCCGGTGGGGGCCGGCGAGGTCCAGCAACTCATGCTGATCATTCGAGAGGAAAACGGCTTTTCCCGCCATCTTCTGGATACCGTACGTTTCGTGCCGCTGCTCAATGGACCCGTGATTTGATCATTCAGCGGAAGGAAGCATGAAAAACGCTTTTTTGTTGTACGCCAAAGGCATGGCGATGGGTGCTGCGGATGTGGTGCCCGGTGTCTCCGGCGGTACCGTGGCGTTCATCACCGGTATCTACGATGAGCTGCTGCGCTCCATCAGCGCAGTGCCCTACGCGGTAGGCCCATTGCTGCGGGGGCGCTTCGCCGAGGCCTGGAAAACCGCCAATGCAAGCTTCCTGCTGGTGCTGTTCGCCGGCATTCTGACCAGCATCCTAAGCCTCGCCAGGCTGATCACCTATCTTCTGGAAGCGCATCCGATTCCCGTCTGGTCCTTCTTCTTCGGGCTGATCCTGGTTTCGGTCCATCTGGTGGGCAAGGAAATCCAGCGCCGCAACCTGTCGCGCCTGGTGAGCTTCTGCCTGGGCATCGGTTTCGCCTACTGGATCACCGTGGCTGCGCCGGTGCAATGGGGCAGCAGCAGCCTGAGCCTGTTCTTCGCCGGCGCCATCGCCATCTGCGCGATGATCCTGCCGGGCATTTCCGGCAGTTTCATCCTGGTGCTGCTGGGCTTGTACCCGGTGGTTCTGGGGGCGGTGAAGAGTTTCGATCTTGGCGTGATGGCGATCTTCGCCGCCGGGTGTCTGGTAGGCTTGCTCAGCTTCGCCAAGTTCCTCAGCTGGCTGCTCAAGCGCTGGCGGGACCTGACCCTGGCGTTTCTCACCGGTTTGATGCTCGGCTCGCTGAACAAGGTCTGGCCGTGGAAGGAAACGCTGACCTGGCGCACCAATTCCAGTGGCGAGAACGTTCCGGTCCTGCAGCAGAACCTGCTGCCCGGCGCCTATGGCGATCTGACCGGCCAGGACCCGCAGCTGCTGCTGGCGGTGCTGCTGGCTGTGGCCGGTATCGTGCTGGTCCTGGGGCTTGAGTGGTTTGCTGGCCGGCGTCAGCCGATGACCGAAGGCGTCTGACGCACTTGTCTATGAAAGGGAGCGGGCATTGAGGCTCACAGCAGTACCGCGGTGGATGCGCGACCCCATGGTCCGTTCGATGCTCGGCGTTCTGGTGATAGCCGGAATGCTGGTCGGTTGTGCGTCATCGCCTCAGGGTGGCGGCGTACAGGTCGTCGACCGCAACCAGCGTGACAAGGTCACCAGCGGCCAGTACATCGTGCGGCGCGGCGATACGCTCTGGTCCATCGCGTTCCGTTTCGGCTGGGACTGGCGCGAGCTGGCGCGGGTGAACGGCATTCAGCCGCCGCACGTCATCTACCCTGGGCAGAAGATCCGCTTCGACGGCGGCGCTTCGCGTGTCGCCTCCGCCGCGCCGCGACCGGCGCCTCAGCCAGCCCCAGCACCTGCGCCAACCAGCCCGGCCACACCGGTGCCGCGTCAGCCTGCCATTACCACACCCGCCAGCCCGCCACCTGCCGCTCCGCCGGCAAGCACTCCGGTTACGCCGGTTGCCCGCTCGGCAAGCGGTTGGGCATGGCCGGCGAACGGCACGATCATCGGTCGTTTTTCCTCAAACGGTAGTTTGAATAAAGGAATTGATATCGCTGGGGAATTAGGACAGCCTGTTCTGGCTGCTTCTGATGGGACTGTTGTGTACGCCGGCAGTGGATTACGGGGTTACGGCGAACTTGTGATCATCAAGCACAGCGATACCTATGTAAGCGCCTACGGACACAACCGCAGGCTGCTGGTGCGGGAGGGCCAACAAGTCAAGGCTGGGCAAAGTATTGCCGAGATGGGATCGACGGGAACCGACCGGGTGAAGCTGCATTTCGAAATTCGTCGCCAGGGTAAACCCGTAGACCCGCTGCAATATCTGCCAAGACGTTGACCTGTCGCCTGCCTGTTCCAGCACTAGGTTAGGCTTGAGCGTAGCCAGGGACCCGCGTCGCTTGGGCCTGTTGTCGAACTCGGAACAGGACAAGAATAATGGCACTTAAAGACCAAGCGCTGGAGTTTGACGTCGACGATGCGGTTCTGCTCATGGAAACGCCCATCCACTTCGACCAGAAAGACAAAGTGACCAAGGCTGCCTCTGCAGGCAGACCCAAGGCCGCATCCAGCACCAGACAGCACAAGTTCATCGACTACAACCGGGCCCTGGATGCAACCCAGTTGTACCTCAACGAAATCGGTTTCTCCCCCCTCCTGACCCCCGAAGAGGAAGTGCACTTCGCGCGCCTTGCGCAGAAAGGCGATCCGGCGGGGCGCAAGCGCATGATCGAAAGCAACCTGCGACTGGTGGTGAAAATCGCCAGGCGCTATGTCAACCGCGGCCTGTCCCTGCTGGATCTGGTCGAGGAGGGCAATCTGGGGCTGATCCGTGCAGTGGAGAAATTCGACCCGGAACGTGGTTTCCGCTTCTCTACCTATGCAACCTGGTGGATCCGGCAAACCATCGAGCGGGCCATCATGAACCAGACCCGCACGATTCGCCTGCCGATCCATGTGGTGAAGGAGCTGAATGTCTATCTGCGGGCGGCTCGCGAGCTGACCCAGAAGCTCGATCACGAACCCAGCCCTGAGGAAATCGCCAACCTGCTCGAAAAGCCGGTCGGCGAAGTCAAGCGCATGCTGGGCCTGAATGAGCGGGTCACCTCGGTGGATGTCTCGCTTGGCCCGGATACCGACAAGACCCTGCTCGACACGCTGACGGACGACCGGCCCACTGATCCATGCGAGCTGTTGCTGGATGATGATCTGTCCAACAGCATCGATCAGTGGCTGTCAGACCTTTCGGAAAAGCAGCGCGAAGTGGTTATCCGCCGCTTCGGCCTGCGGGGCCACGAAGCTTCGACACTCGAGGAGGTGGGCCAGGAAATCGGTCTGACGCGTGAGCGGGTGCGCCAGATCCAGGTCGAAGCGCTGCGGCGTCTGCGCGAAATACTGGAGCGAAACGGCTTGTCGAGCGACGCGCTGTTCCAGTGACACCAACGGTACGCCGGGGCCTGGTTTCCGGGCCCCGGCGTTACGCTGTGCCTCCTCTGATCCCGCCGCTCTTATCCGGCATCCGTCCCCGAATGGCATCACTCCATAGGGTTAATCCATTCTCGGGTCGATTTCCTGAATCTCTCATTCGTGTGTAAGCATTTGCTTACACGCTCTGTAAGCAAAGCCCAAGGGTGCGTGCTGACAAACGACGATTCCGCTGTTGATAGTTTTTTAACTCATTGATTTGGATGAGTTTGTTTTCGTTGGTCGTGTATCGTCCGCGGCCCTGCGCGAGTGTGTCGCAGCTTGCTGCGCAAAAGGCTTCCATTAATATCGCTCCCGCGCTCAGGGATTAGCGCGGCCCTCAGGACGAGGGTCAGGACCATCGCAGGACGCGATGTCATCCAGGACGATGAGAAGGGATATAGGGAACAGGGAAGGAGGCGGGCGGGGTCAACCCCGCCCCTTTTTTTTGCCCGCCGGAAACTCCAGCTGAACCCAGTGGCCGTGGCACGGCCTAAGGTGAACAGCCCATCAGCGGAGGAACCTATGAACGGCGAACAGCACAACGATCAGCCAACCAAAGAGCGGGACGACGTGGTTCGTCGGCCGGATGAAGCGGACGAGGATCAGCTCGATGAGGCGATCGAGGAAACCTTTCCCGCCAGCGATCCGATCTCGCCCTGATTTCCTACCTGGCCCGCGTCGCGGATTGGCTCTCGGCTTGCGCCGCGCGGGCCAGCAGCGCGGGCATGATGTGCCTGCGTAGCAGCGGCGCGATGTCCTCGCGCTCGCATGGCGCAAGCGCCAACCATCCCAGTTCTTCCAGTTCGGCCTGCACGGTGACGGCACGAGGCAGCCGCGCCATGAACACGTCTGCCTCGACCTGATGGCCCGGCTCGTTGGCGGCAGGCGCCTGGAAGTGCCCGAGCGGCTGGAAATCGGCTTCTGCGAGTTGTAGGTCGAGCTCTTCGTGCAGCTCGCGTCTCAACGTGTCCAGCGGCCGCTCGCCTCTTTCCGCCTTGCCACCGGGCAGCATGAAAAAGCGGGTCCCTCGTTTGCGTACCACCAGCACCCGGCCTTGTTCATCGAACAGGCAGGCAATGGCGATTGTCAGGGTCGCGACGGGCATAGGCTCTATCCTTCGGTCATTGAGTAGCGCAATCAGCGTCTTGGTGCGTCGATAGCGGGCGAGACGCTCGGCCAGCGTATCCGGTAGCTGGTCCGCGACACCGAAGCCCAGACGCGTATAGAAAGGCAACAGTTCGGGCTTGCAGAACAGCCAGACCGGCCCCGCGCTGGCGGCCAGTGCCTCGCGCACCAGTCGTGCACCGATTCCGCGATTGCGTTCCGGCGGGGTTACCAGCAGCCCGGTCAGGAAATGCCCGTGGGCGACGGGCGTCAGGCATAGACCCGCCAGGATGCTGCCCCGCCTGGCGACCCAGCAGACCGCTTCGGCGCGCACCCGGTTACGGCTGTTATGCGCTCGATAGAATCTCACCAGCAGCGGTTGCATGGCTTGTGGAAGCGGCGAAAAGTCGAGAGCGGGCATGGCCAACCGGGCTGTTTGCGGAGCCCGCTAGTCTAGCGTCTGGGCCGCCGGCGCCAAACTTTCTTCGCCGATGTGTGCCGTTTGTCCGTTCGCTGCATCTTTTCCGTCGCCGAGGTGTTCTCACCCTTAGCACCTCCAACGACAGGAATAACAACATGTTGGACCTACTGATTGTGCTCGCCTTCGTCTTCTACGGGCTGTCTGCGGGGATGCGAGCGCGCAGCAAAGCCTCTCAGAGTCTGCACGAATACTTCCTTGCCGGACGAACCATCAAGGGTTGGCGGGCCGGCGTCTCCATGTCCGCCACCCAATTTGCGGCCGACACGCCGCTGCTGGTCAGTGGACTCGTCGCCACTGCCGGGGTTTTTGCGTTATGGCGGTTGTGGATCTACGGCCTGGCCTTTCTCCTGCTCGCGTGGGTATTCGCGTCTGGCTGGCGGCGCGCCGGCGTGCTTACCGATGCCGAACTCACCCGGGTGCGTTACAGCGGCCCTGCCGTCGTGCCGCTGCGGCTGTTCAAGGCGATCTATTACGGCACCGTGATCAACTGTGTCGTCCTGGCCATGGTGCTGGTCGCGGCGATCCGGATCGCCGAGGTGTTCCTGCCCTGGCACGACTGGTTGCCGGGCGGGCTGTACGAAATGATCAAGGGCGTGGTCGAAGCCAGCGGGATACGCCTTGGCGACAGCATCACCGGGCTCGATCAACTGACGACCAGCACCAACAACCTCATTTCGATCGTGCTGATTCTGGTCTTCACCGCCATGTACTCCATCACCGGTGGTTTGCGCGCGGTCGTCCAGACCGACGTCATGCAGTTCAGTGTGGCCATGCTGGGCACGCTGGCTTATGCCTGGTTCGTGGTCGATGCGGCCGGTGGACTCGGGGGGCTGACCGACCGGATCGTCGAGATCTACGGCAGCGAGCAGGCGGCCAAGATGCTTTCATTCTCGCCGCCCAGTAATGCGGGTGAGGCGCTGATGCCATTTCTGGTGATCGTCGGGCTGCAGTGGCTGTTTCAGATGAACTCGGACGGCACCGGCTACCTGGCGCAGCGCAGCATGGCCTGTCCGACCGATCGCGAAGCGCGTATCGCCGGTCTGGTGTTCACCTGGCTGCAGATATTCCTGCGCAGCCTGTTCTGGCTGGCAATTGCCATTGGCCTGCTGGTGCTCTATCCGTTCAGCCCCGAGGAAATGAATGGTGACGGCTTTACGGCCGCCCGCGAGGCGCTATTCGTCACCGGCATCGACGAGCTGCTGCCGCCGGGCTTCCGCGGCCTGATGTTGGTAGGGCTGCTGGCAGCCCTGGCCTCGACGGTGGATACGCATCTGAACTGGGGCGCCTCGTACTGGAGCAACGACGTCTACGGTGGTGTGGTGGCGCCGAAGCTGCTCAAGCGCAAGCCGAAGGACAAGGAGCTGGTACTGGTGGCGCGACTGTCCAACGTGCTGATTCTGCTGATCGCCATGGTCATCATGGCCAATCTGGGCTCGATCCAGACCGCCTGGTTCATCTCGCTGCTGTTCGGGGCCGGCATGGGGTCGGTGCTGGTGCTGCGCTGGTTGTGGGAGCGGATCAACCTGTATTCCGAACTGACGGCCATGGTGGTGTCGCTGATCACGGCGCCGCTGCTGCTGTATTTCCTTGGGACTGACCCTGAGCGCGAGTGGATACGCCTGGGCATCATGTCATTGGTGACCTGCAGCGCGGCAATTCTGGTGAGCTTCGTCACCCCTGCGACCGATACGCAGACGCTGGATCGCTTCTACCGCAAGGTGCGCCCGTTCGGGTTCTGGGGGCGGACCGCGTCGCGTTGTGGCGTTACCCGCCGTGAATCGCTCAAGGCATTGGGTGCCCGGTTGTTCGCCGTGGCGGTAACGGCCCTGTCGGTGTACACGCTGTTGATCGGTGTAGGTCGCCTGCTCTTCCCGCAACCCGACGGCAGCCCGATGTTGGCCTGGATATGTGTGGTGATCGGCCTGGTCTTGATGCCGGTCTGGATGTATCTCGCTTTCAGCCATTATTTCGATGATCAGCATGAAGAAGAGGCACCCGAACTTCAGGCCGAGCGGCCGGACATGGCAGGTTAAATAGCGGGGCGTTTCGTTACATATATAACGCCCCGTTTTTGAGTTGTGTCATTTTAATAGCACATAGCGGTAGCGGGTACTGGCGAAACAATATCGTATGTATACATAAAATGATAAGAATCATCGTATTAACGCATTTTTCTCTAGTTTTTGATGAAAAGTAGGTCATTCGTCGATTCTTTGGGCAACCATTGGAATTAGCTGCTTGTCTCACCACTACGCAGTGCTTATTGCGTATTTCAAACAAGCATAAACAGAGGTGCCGTCATGAATCGACTTTTCAAAACTTCCTTAATGGTTGCCGCAATGCTCCCGGCTATTGCCGGTGCGGCGCCGATGGCCGGTGACAAGGAAATCACGCTCGGTGGTGCAGGTAGCAGCGACAAGGACTTTGACGATACTGTGTTTTCCGTACAGGGAAGTTGGGGGCAGTATTTGAGCGAATCGTCCTTGTGGGGCGTCCGGCAGACTGTCAATGCGCGGGATACCGAGGGTGAGAGCGTCAAGTTCGATGGCTCGACTCGCGTGTTCTATGACTACCACTTCGGTAACGGCAAGGCGCGGCCTTTCATCGGTGCCAGCATCGGCGGTGTCTACGGTGATCGCGTCGATGAGACCTTCATGGCCGGCCCGGAGATCGGATTCAAATACTGGGTTCAGGACAAGACGTTCATTACTGCAATGGCGGAATATCAATTCCTGTTCAAGAGCGGCAGTGATGCGCAGGACCGATATGATGACGGCGTATTCCTCTACAGCATCGGTATTGGCTTCAATTACTGATCGAAGCATGCGCGGCGCCTCGTTGGCGTCGCGCAACTTTTTTACTTCCTGTCGCGTATTTTTCTATCAGGCTTCCACCAGTTGCTGCAGGAAATTCCTGAGTGCAATGCCGGGCTCATCGTCCTCGGACGCAATCATGCGAATCCCCCATTGGCGCAACACCTCCTCTTGAACCGGATTCGGCTTGTGCGAGAACACATATGAAATAGGGCGCACGCCCAGTGTTTCGTGTTCATTCCATATCTTCGACAGCTTGTGGAAAAGCAATCGGATATTGGTGTCCGACAGGCTGTAGCCGATAAACAGGACGGCCTTGCTCAACGTGTCGGCGCGCAATTTGATATCCAGTGGCGTCTCGAATTGCAGCCGTTGGTAATAGCTGGTCTCGTCGAGCACGATCGAGGCGTCGTCATCGAAATCGCCATGAAACTTGACGATCTGCCGGACGCCATCACGCGCCTTGGTGAGGTCGCTGGCATTGGCGATCTTGATGTAGTCCACCGCGTAGGCGTCATGGGCATATTCCAGCCAGCGGTCGTAGTTGGTGGTGTAGATCGCCGGAAAACGGCCATGAACGATGAGCCGGTGGATCTCGGAGTCGCGGATCTCGATGTTGCGGTGCCACTCGCGGTCCATCCAGCTGCGTAGTGGGCCGATGCTGCCTTTCTTGATCCGGTAGTACTCAGCCAGGGCGAGGAAATTGCCGTAGGTGTTGAAGACCTCCGGGTCATAGTCCAGCTGCACGGCGATCTCGTCGATCAGCTCTTTCCAAGGCGGCAGGCCGATGTTGGCCGACACCCCGGAGCCAACGAAGAGGATCAGTCGATTGTTGCGGTAGGCGTCGCGCAGCTGGTCCATGATGCGTCAGGACTCCCGCAGAAAGGTGACGAAGGCATCCAGCGCGCGACGGCGCATGGACAGGCCGTTCTTCTGCGTGCCCAGCTGCGCGAACGTCTGGTTCTGGCCTTCGGGAATGAACACGTCGTCCCACTCGAAGCCGCCATGGCCGGCCGGCGACGGCGAGATGCGACCCGGCACCACGCCTTCGAAGAAATGTCGCTTGCGCCCATCGCAGTAGCCGATCAGGGTTCGCGCTTCGGCTGCAGGGTCGTCGAGCCTTCCGATCAGCTCGGAAAAGCGCTCGGCCTGCAGGCGGTCCCAGAATATCTGGGTCAGACCGCCGGGAAAGCCGTTGAGGCTGTTGATGAACAGCCCGGTATGCTCGACGAACACCGGCTTGCCGATCATCTTGAACGCCACCAGCAGCTTGTCGCTGACCAGCTGGTAAAGGTCCTCGGTACGCAGCTCTTCGATGCGGATCGGAAAGGGCTTCACCTCGATTCCACTGGGCTCGAGGATCTCGCGAACCTCGCGGATCTTCTGCTGATTGATGGACGCAAAGCGGATTTTCATCGAACGAGCCAGCTCCGGTTGCGCAGCGAATGGATGTCGCGTCGGTATAGCCATGCTTGTATGACGCAAGGGGAAGGGCTCGGTTCTCCTGCGTGGCGGATTTCGCCTAGCAGGCGCGACGCGATCATCGATGCGAACGGCGGCTTAAACGCAAGCCAGGATGTTCAGGCGAGGCGTCCTGCGCAAGGGCATGCCTTCGGTTGTTTGCGTCGGGCCGACCGCCTCGGTCACTGCGCTCAGTTCTGACCTGGGCGGGCAGGGCAGGCGGCCTGCACTTGGCGGATACGCTCGGCCGGCACGCGCAGCTGGCGTAGCAGATACTCGGAAAAGTTCGGGCTGTAGGCTTGCCTGGTGATCGCCTGCTCCATACAGAACAGCCAGGCATCGCGTTCGGCTTCGCCGACCGGCCATCGGGTATGAAATTGCGGGATGCTGATGGCGCCATATTTCTCGGCGTAGCGTTTCGGCCCACCCAACCAGCCGCACAGAAAGCTGGCCAGTCGATCGGCGGCTTCGCTGACGTCCGCTGGGTACATCGCGCGGACGTTCGCGGCCTCGGGCGCTTCGTCCATCACCCGATAGAAATCGGCCACCAGCCGCTGCAGGCCGGCTTCGCCACCAGCTGCCTGGAACGAGGCGTCACCGACGCCGAAAACGGGACGTTGATCGGGATTCATAGTGCGCCTCTGGCTCGCAAACGGGGCGCGGGATGATGCGCGCTTGTGCCAGATCAAGACAAGTGCAAGCAGTGGCCACAACGCCGCGGCAGCTGGTCTAAGCTGAAAACCTACCCAACAGCGGAGACAGGAAATGCGCAGGCTTCTGGTTGCATACGATGGTTCGGACAACTCCAAGCGCGCCTTGCAGTATGTCGTCGATCTGGCCCGGGACACCGGGATGGCGCTGCAGGTCCACGTGGTCAATGTTCAACACGAGCCGATCATCTATGGCGAGTACGTCACCTCGGCGATGATCGACGAGCTCAACAACAGCCTGATGGCCAAATCTCGCAGTGTGCTCGACGAGGCGGCGGCGATGCTGCAGGCCGGTGGGCTGACCTGCGAGACCCACACCCAGCTGGGCAACGTGGCCGAACAGATCAACGATGCGGTCAAGCGGCTGGGCTGTGACACGGTCGTGATGGGCACTCGCGGCCTGGGCAGCTTCACCGGGCTGGTGCTGGGCTCGGTGGCAAGCCGGGTGATCCACGAGGTGTCGGTTCCGGTTCTGCTGGTCAAATAGAAGGAGGCATCCGGCCTGGCCGATCAGCCCTGCTTGCCCTTGAGCAGGTCGGCCAGGTTGGCGAAGGCCTTGAAGGTTTCCTTCGGGCCTAGGTCACTGCCGGGCCGGGCTTCGGCCTGGTACTGGTTGTCGGTATAGCGGGAATGCTCGTTGTCGTGACAATAGAGGCACAGCAGCTCCCAATTGGAGCCGTCTTCGGGGTTGTTGTCGTGATTGTGGTCCTTGTGATGGACCGTCAGCTCGCTCAGGCGCTTGCCGGAAAACTCCCGCGCGCACCGCCCGCAGACCCAGGGATACATCTTCAGTGCCTTTTCCCGATAGCCCTGCTCGCGCTGGCTGTAGGGCGTGGTGGGTTTGTTGCTGCTCATGATGAGTACTCGCCGGCTGCTTGGGTTGTCGGTGACATCCGGTCACGGCGTGGCCGCGAACCGAACGCCACCAGGGCCTAGTAAAGACGATGGGCCATCAGCCCGCCAAGCCGACATAGACGTTCTGCACGTCATCATGGGCGTCGATGGCCTCGAGGAAGGCTTCGACCTCTTCCAGCTCGGCACCGGACAGACTGACCGGGTTCTTGGGTCGATAGCCCAGCTGCGCCGATTGCACGGTGAAGCCGAATTCCGGCAAGGCCTTGCACACGGCATCGAGGTCGGTCGGCTCGGTAATGAACAGCGTGGCGCCATCGTCGGCAGCCTCGGAATCCTGAGCACCAGCCTCGATGGCGGCCATTTCCGGGTCGGCGTCGCCTGCGGGTGCGGCTTCGATCATGCCGACATGGTCGAAATCCCAGCTCACCGACCCGGAAGAGCCCAGCTGGCCCTTGCGAAACAGCACGCGGATCTCGGCAACGGTGCGGTTCACGTTGTCGGTCAGGCATTCGACGATCAGCGGCACCTGATGCGGAGCGAAGCCTTCGTAGAGGGTGCGCTCGTAGTTCACCACCTCGCCGGTCAGACCCGCGCCTTTCTTGATGGCGCGCTCCAGGGTGTCCTTGGGCATAGAAGCCTTCTTGGCCTGCTCGACCACCAGACGCAGGCGTGGGTTCATGTCCGGGTCGGCACCGCTGCGGGCCGCGATCATGATTTCCTTCGACAGCTTGCCGAAGATCCTGCCCTTGGCGTTCGCCGCCGCTTCCTTATGCTTCGCTTTCCACTGTGCGCCCATGCTCGTACTCGTCTGATGTGAGGGAACCAGGCGCGAATTCTATAGCGTCACCGCGGGTTTCGTCGCCGGTGCTGGGCGAGGATGAGCTTGGGCCGATCGACGGCGAAGCCGGACTGTGCCGGCCAATTCGCTGCTCACTGTATGGAGCGGTACAGCCATCGCGCCGCTCTAATGGATGTTTTCGTAACAGGGTGCGTCGTCATGTCGCCTCGGGACCTGCTGCTCGCACTGGTAGTCATCGTCGTCTGGGGAATGAACTTCGTGGTCATCATGGTCGGCCTGCACGACGTCCCGCCCATGTTGCTCGGTGCCCTGCGATTCATGCTGGCGGCGGTGCCGGCGGTGTTCTTCATCAGACGGCCGCAGGTGCCGCTGCGCTGGATGCTGGCCTACGGGCTGACCATCTCGCTGGGCCAGTTCGCCTTTCTCTTCACCGCCATGAAGCACGGCATGCCCGCAGGCCTGGCGTCGCTGGTGCTGCAGTCCCAGGCGTTCTTCACGCTGTTCTTCGCTGCGCTGTTTCTCGGCGAGCGCTTGCGCGCGGCCAACCTGCTGGGCCTGTTGATCGCGGCCTGCGGCCTCGCACTGATCGGCGCGCAGAGTGGGCTGGGCATGACCCTTGGCGGATTTCTCCTGACGATCTGTGCCGCCTCGATGTGGGCGCTGGGCAATATCGTCACGCGCAAGGTCGGCAAGGTGAATCTGGTCGGGCTGGTGGTGTGGGGCAGCCTGGTGCCGCCGTTGCCGTTTCTCGCGCTGTCACTATGGCTGGAAGGCCCGGGCGTGATCGAAGCGGCGCTGCGTGGTATCGGCTGGCAGACGATTCTGGTCCTGGTGTACCTGGCCTTCGGCGCGACCGTTCTCGGTTATGGCCTGTGGAGTCGGCTGCTGTCGCGCTATCCGGCCAGCCAGGTGGCGCCGTTTTCGCTCTTGGTGCCGGTGGTGGGGCTGACCTCGGCCAGTATCTTGCTGGGCGAGCGGTTGGCCCTGTTGCAGCTGGCCGGTGCGCTGCTGGTGATGATCGGGCTGGCAGTCAATGTCTGGGGAGGCTGGCTGTTCGGCCGGTTGCGCCTGGTGCGCGTCTGAAAACGCCCGGCATCAGCCGGGCGTTGTGGCGATCAGGCTCAATGGGTGGCGGCGTGGGTGCCGAGCAGTGTGGTGGAACCGCTCTTCTTGTCGCGCTTGGCCATACGTTTTTCCTGTGCCGTTTTCATCGGCTTCTTCTTGCTGTTCTTCTTTGCGTCCATTCCCTTGCTCATGGTGTTCACCTCTGATTGCTGGCTGGACATGTCCTGATGGGCGAAGGCCTGACTGTCGCTGCAGGAGCGATGCCTGTTTCCGGCCTGCCGTCTTCCGTGACTGCTGCAGTATGGCATTGCTGGGCCGCAATGCACGCGTTGCGTTGCTTAGGACTGTTCCCGTTTCGTTGCAAGGCGCGTCGCTGCGCCAAACGGCTCCCGCGCGGCCGCGTACGGAAGGGGAAAAGACCCTAGGTATCAGTCGAACAGGCTGTGCTGGTCCCGCTGGCCGCGGAGCACGTCGTAACGCTGGCGAAAGATCGCCCGATAGTGCATGGCCAGAGGCTGCAGCTCGGCAAGCTGCAGCAGGCTGTCTCGCGCCTGGTTCGGATCGAGAAAGCAGCGCCACAGGTAGGCGACGCTTATGTCCGGGTGCGGGCGCTCCAGCAGTTGCAGCGTGTCGCCAGGGCGCACGTGGCCTGGCTCCAGGGTCCGATAAAGCCAGCCGGTGCGGCCACTCGCTGACAGCTCTCGCGCCAGACCGCGGATGCCGTGACGGGTGTCCAGGCGCACGCAGGGCGAGCGCGGCTGACTCACCTCGATCAGCGCATCGCCCCAGCGCAGGCGATCACCGATGCACAGCTGCGCTTCGTTCAGCCCTTCGCTACCCAGATTCTCGCCGAAGGCGCCGAGCCCCAGCTGCGTGCGCAGCGGCGCAAAGCGCTGCGCCCAATAGAGGTAATGTTGCGTCGGGTAATGGCACAGGGCACGGTCCGGCCCGCCATGAAAACGCCGCTCGGCGACCCGGTCGCCCTGCAGGCCATCCCGGCCCAGCCAGAGCGGGCCGTCTGCCGGTTGCTTGTCCATCGCGGTCGCCTTGCGGCTGCCCGGCAGTGGGGTGAACGCATGGCACAGCAGTGGACCGCTAACGGTCCAGGACGCAGCCATTTTATCGCTCAAGGTTGGGCCAGACGTTCGAGTTCACGACGAACCATCGAGGCGTATTCCGGCGGGCTCAGGCGATACAGCTCGCCGGCGACCCAGTCCAGCCAGCGAGCGCCCAGAATGGCGCGCTGTTCGATCAGACGTTGGGCTTCGGCGCTGGCTCGTTCGGCGTTGCGGTGGTGGAAGTCGGCACGACTCACGGCTGGTCTCCGTCGCGATGTTCTGGCTGGCAGGTGGGCGGCGATGGTAAACCCGGAACGCTCGCGTTAGGCTCCGGGGCTGTTTGTCGCGCCATGAGAACGATGCATGTCCGAGCCCGTGAACTTCAAGCACAAGATTTCCCGTCAACGTCCTTACGGCAAGGCCGAGCCCGGCCTGCGCGCCAGCGAGGGCAATCTGGGCGCGGTCATCGACCAGTTGGAAAGCGATCGCGGGCGCATCATCAATTCTGCGGCGGTGCGCCGCCTGCAGCAGAAGACGCAAGTCTTCCCGCTGGAGCGCAATGCCGCAGTGCGCAGCCGCCTGACCCACTCGCTGGAGGTGCAGCAGACCGGCCGCTTCATCGTCCGTACGCTCTACAAGCAGCTTGGCAGCCGTGCCGCAGCGTTCGGCCTGGATGGGCTGGAGACGGCACTGGAAAGCCTGGTGGAGATGACCTGCCTGATGCATGACATCGGCAATCCGCCATTCGGCCATTTCGGTGAATACGCCATCGGCGAATGGTTCGAGCGCCACCTGGATGAACTGTTCGCCGCTGCCGTGCCGCCAGGGCAGGGCGACACCGGGCTACGCCAGCGCATGCTCGATGACCTCAACCACTTCGAGGGCAACGCTCAGGCGATTCGTCTGGTGGTCTCGCTGCAGCGCCTGAACCTGACCTACACCCAGACCGCCGGCCTGCTCAAATACGTCCGCCCGGCCTACATGCCGCGACCGGACAAAGGCACGCCGGGCGCCTATCTGCAGAAGAAGCCCGGCTTCTACCTCTCCGAAGAACCCTTCGTGCGTGCCTTGCAGGCGGCCCTCCAGATGCAGCCCTGCACGCGCCACCCGCTGGCCTACGTGATGGAGGCGGCGGACGACATTGCCTACTGCCTGGCTGACATCGAGGATTCGGTGGAGAAGGGCATCTTCAGCATCGAGCAGCTGGCACAGCTGCTGCTGGACAAGTTCGCCCTGCATGGCGACGTCGATGCGCCCGTGCCCGGTCCGGAGCGCAGTTTCCGCAGCATGGTCAGCTACGCCCTGGAGCGGGCCCAGAAGGAGCCGATCAACAAGGCCGGCGAGTTCTTCATCTGGCTGCGGGTGAACATGATCCATCCGCTGGTTCAGCACGCAGCCCGTCAGTTCATCGACAACATCGAAGCGGTGTACCACGGCACGCTGGACCGCGCCCTGCTTGAGGACGACAGCCTGCCCAACGCCATCGTGCAGACCTTCAAGGATGTGGCGATGGACAAGGTGTTCTGCCACCGCGAGGTGGAAACGCTGCAGCTGCAGGGCTATCGCATCCTCCAGGGACTGCTGGACTTCTATGCGCCGTTGCTGCGCGTGCCGGCGCCCGTGTTCGACGCGCTAACCCTCGGCGGCTGTCGCAGCGAGCCGCATCTGCAGATGCTGGCGCGGCGGCTGCCCAATCAGCTGGTCAAGGCCTATCACGAGGCGCTCAAGCCCCATACCGAGACGTCGGACGATCGCCCGCTGTGGGAGTTCTACTACCGCAACCGCATGCTGCAGGACTTCATCAGCGGCATGACCGACCAGCTTGCCCAGGACGAGTACCGCGCGCTGTCGGCGCTCTGAGCCCAGGTCGATCGATGAGGCTGAAGCCGGTCTCGGCAGCGCTCAGCGCTGCGCTTGGTACAGGCATTGCTATGGCTTGGTGCAGCAGTCGTCGTGCAAGCCCCGCAATGGCGCACGATGAAATCCCGGCAGTTCCCATAACCCGTTGAAAACAAAGGTTTCATGGTGCCTCGGCAATTCTACCGAGGCAGGCTCCGGCTGCAGGTGGCGGTAGTCGTCGCGGGCGCGGTGATGCATCTCGGTGCATTCGCACCCTGGTGATTACCGTTTTGGTGCGTATTCCCGCTGAGGCTGTAGTAACCCATGGAAAACCTCAACAGCGCCGTGGAAACCCTGGTCCATGGCTCCAATACCCTGTTCCTCCTGATGGGCGCGGTGATGGTGCTGGCCATGCATGCCGGCTTCGCCTTCCTCGAAGTCGGGACCGTGCGCCTGAAGAACCAGGTCAATGCCCTGTCGAAGATCATCACCGACTTCGCCGTGTCGACCCTGGCGTACTTCTTCATCGGCTACTGGATCGCCTATGGCGTGACGTTCATGCAGCCGGCCGATCAGCTGGTGGCCGACCACGGCTATGCCCTGGTGAAGTTCTTCTTCCTGCTGACCTTTGCTGCGGCGATTCCGGCAATCATCTCCGGCGGCATCGCCGAGCGTGCGCGCTTCGGTCCGCAGCTGTGCGCGACGCTGTTGATCGTGGCGTTCGTCTATCCGTTCTTCGAAGGGGTGATCTGGAACGGCAATTTCGGTTTTCAGGCCTGGCTGGAGCACCAGTTCGGTGCACCCTTCCATGACTTCGCCGGCTCCGTGGTGGTGCACGCCATGGGCGGATGGCTGGCGTTTGGTGCGGTCATCCTGCTCGGACGTCGCAACGGCCGCTACCGCGACGGCCGGCTGGTGGCCTTCGCCCCGTCGAATATCCCGTTCCTGGCGCTGGGCTCGTGGATTCTCATCGTCGGCTGGTTCGGCTTCAACGTCATGAGTGCGCAGTCCATCGAGGGCATCAGTGGCCTGGTGGCAGTGAACTCGCTGATGGCGATGGTGGGCGGCACCGCCGCGGCCTGGCTGGCCGGCCGCAACGACCCGGGCTTCCTGCACAACGGCCCGCTGGCCGGGCTGGTGGCGGTTTGCGCCGGCTCAGATCTGATGCATCCGGTCGGTGCGCTGGCCACCGGCGCGATTGCCGGGGCACTGTTCGTCTGGGCGTTCACCGCCACGCAGAACCGCTGGAAAATCGACGACGTGCTGGGTGTATGGCCGCTGCACGGTCTGTGCGGGATCTGGGGCGGCATCGCCTGCGGCATCTTCGGCCAGGCGGCGTTGGGCGGGCTCGGCGGCGTCAGCCTGATCAGCCAGGTGATCGGCAGCGGTCTGGGCATGCTGGTGGCACTGGTTGGTGGCTTCGGCGTCTACGGCCTGCTCAAGCACTCCATGGGCATTCGCCTCAGCCAGGAGGAAGAATTCAACGGGGCGGACCTCTCGATCCATCGAATCGGCGCGCTCAGCCACGACTGAGGCGCTGCGCTGGCGCAAGCCGCGGCTCAATAACCGCGCTTGCGCTGCACCAGATGGCTGATCGGCCGGCCGTCGCGCAGGGCCTGCAGGTTCTGCGCGACGATCGACGCGGCGCTGCGCATGTCCGTCGCGGCGGCGCTATGCGGCAGGACCGTCACGCGCGGATGGCACCAGAACGGATGGTCCGTCACCAGCGGCTCCTGGCGAAACACATCCAGCACCGCACGATCGAGCTGTCCGCTGTCCAGCGCCTGCAGCAGGTCGGCTTCCACCAGGTGCCCGCCACGGGCGAGGTTGACCAGGGCAGCGCCGCGGCGCATGGCGGCGAAGAACTGTCGGTCCAGCAGATCGGCGGTCTGTGCGGTGAGAGGCAGCAGGTTGATCACGATGTCACTGCGTGCCAGCAGCGGCCACAGCGCTTCCAGGCCGTGCTCCAGCGCCATGCCGGCGATGGCGCCACCGTGCAGATTCCAGCCGGTCACCCGGTAACCCGTTTCCAGCAGCCGCCGCGCGCAGGTCCGGCCCATCTGCCCAATGCCCAGCACGGCTACCTCGATCTCGTCGGCGCGCCGCTGCGGCAGAGGGTACCAGTGGCGATCGCGCTGCTGTTGCGCATAGTCGAAGAAGCGGCGATGCAGCGAAAGCGTCGCCCACAAGGCGGTTTCCGCCATGGCCGCGCTCATCGCCGGGTCGACCATGCGCGCCAGGGGTACGTCCGGCAGGCTGGGATCGTCCAGCAGGCGATCGACGCCGGCCCAGAGCGACTGGATCAGGCGCAGCCGGGGCAGGCCTTGCAGGGAGCCTGGCGGCGGGTTGGCAACCACGGCGGCGACGATGCGCCCGGCGTTCTGCGTCGGGACGTGCAGGTGCCAGCGGGCATCGGGCATGGCGCGTTGCAGCTCGACGAGCCAGGCGTCGCGTTCTTCGCTGTCGAAGCTGCCGCAAAGCAGTAGGTCCATGGAATGGCTCCAGGTGGGCGAAGCGGAACTGTAGTCAGCCGCGGAGTCTCTGAATAGGCAAGTCACGGACGGCGCTAGCGCCGTCCGGCCCATTGTCCAAGCCCAAGGAGAATCTCATGGAACTGCCCAACAAAGACCTCGGCACCCTGTTCGAACAGCTCGGCCTGGAATCCGATCCTGCCAGCATCGATGCCTTTATCGCCAAGCACGGCCGGTTGCCGGAGGATGTCCGTCTGGCCGATGCCCCGTTCTGGAACGAGTCGCAGCGCGCGTTCCTGCGTGACGAATGGGTCGAGGACGCCGAATGGGCGCCCATCGTCGACGAGCTGAACGTGCGCCTGCACGAGCATTGATCGCCACGCAGGCTGCGGCAGCGACCGCAGCTTGCGCGGGCTGTGGCTCAATCCAGCAGATCGGCCGGCACATTGCCGCCGTTCTCGGCCAGCCGCTTCAGCACGGCCTTGTGCAGCCACAGATTCATCTGCGCCGAATCGCCCATTTTGTCCGCTGGGCAGCCGAGTTCGGTGGCAAGCTCCTTGCGCGCCGTCAGGCTGCTGTCCAGGCCCAGCAGCTTGAGCAGGTCGACGATGGAGGTGCGCCAGTTGAGCTTTTCCGGATGATTGTTGGCCATACCGTCCAGCTTCGCTGCTACGTCTACCTGATCCACGGCAGGCGTCGTGGGTGCGCCGGCACCACCGGTGGACGCTTCCGGCGGGGTAGTGGGTGCGGTGGTGTCCGGCTCGGCGTGCGCCCGGCCGATGCCGATCTTTTCCAGAATCGAACTGAACAAGCCCATGAGGATTCTCCTGTCTGCGTGGATACGTGAGCCTTGGCTCGCAGTTAGGACCGCCGGCGCTTCGATTAGTCGCGCCTCCTCGCTCGTGGCCGGCTACCAGCCGAAGCCGTCGGGCTGCACACCACTCCTCGTGCTGGGCTTCACGTCCGCCTAGAATGCCGCTTTTGCCCGGGAAATCCGCCATGAGCAACCTCGACATCGACGCCCGCTATGCCTGCGCCAAGAGCCTTGCGCTGGAAGCTGCGCAGCTCGGCATGACCTATTACCGTCAGCGCGAGACACTGGATGTGGAGCACAAGGGCAGCGATCGCCAGGACGTGGTCAGCATCGCCGACAAGCGCATCGAGGACTTCATTCGCGGGCGGCTCGCCGAACGTTTTCCCGAAGACGGCTTTCTCGGCGAGGAGAGCGGCTCGGCCGGTCTCAAGGCACGCTGCGTCTGGGTCATCGACCCCATCGACGGCACCGCCTGCTTCGTCAACGGCCTGCACAACTGGTGCGTCTCCATCGGCCTGTTGGTGGACGGCGAACCGCACGTCGGCGCGATCGCCGATCCGAATCACGACGAGCTCTTCCACGGCTGCCTTGGCCGGGGCGCCTACGTCAACGAGACGCCGCTCAGAGCCAGCACCGCGACCCACGTGTGCGAGGGGCTGACCGGCGCCGGTACCTTCCATCCACGCGGCAAGGAACATTTCATTCCGTTTCTGGAGAAACTGCTGGCCGAAGGCGGCATGTTCATCCGCAACGGCTCCGGCGCGCTGATGACCGCCTACGTCGCTGCAGGTCGCCTGATCGGTTACTACGAGACCGAGCTCAAGAGCTGGGACTGCCTGGCCGGGCTGGTGCTGGTGGCCGAAGCGGGTGGCCTGCGCAACGATTTCTTCCGTAACGACGGTCTGCTGCGAGGTAATCCGTATCTGGTGGCGGCGCCCGGGGTATACAGCCAGCTGGCCAAACTGATCGGCCCTTCGCTGGATGCCTGAGCCGCGCGTTCGACGATCGGCGCAGGCGCGGTCGGCAGCCTGTGCTATACCGTTGTGACGCACCGAGGGCCGGACTATCCGCCTGGCCCGCTCTGAACAGGGGGGAATTCCGGCAGCCATCGGGCCCGAGCCAACCTGCGTGATCGATGGCTGCCCGCACATAGCGAGGTAACGATCATGACCATGATGCAATGCACCTACCGCGATCACATCATCACCGCCGAGGTGATGGAATATCCTGGCACCTCCACTCCCTGGGCGGGCGGCTGCCGGATTACCGCCCCCGACGGACACGTCACCCGCCGCCTGCCGCTGCCACTCGAGCATGCGTTCATGGACGAACTGGACAAGGCCCAGCGGCTGTCCATCGCCCATGGCAAGTGGCTGGTGGACCAGCACCTCGACCACGGGCGCGAGCTGTTTCAGAAGGCCGCCTGACCGCTCTTGCTACTGCGCGCCGGACGCCTGCGTCCGGCGCGTTTTTGTTGTCCTGGATCAGGCCGATAGCACTTAGATAGGGCTCAGCGGCCCCTCCGCGCACGAGGCTGCGTGCCGGCATTTTCAGACCCATGCTGGCATTGGCTGCAATTGCGCAGCCTTCCTGAGTGCAACGCCTTCACGTCGCATTGCCCAGGAAAGGTTCGGCGACATTTGGCGCATTGCTTAATGATCCAAACGGTGGCATAGCTATCACCAAGCCACCGGCAACGGTGGTGTTCATAAGCGGAAGTAAGGACGACTTATGCAAATCCAGGTTCATAGCGATAACCACATCGAAGGCAGTGCCCGTCTGGCTGATTGGGTCAGTGCCAGTGTCGCGGGCAAGCTGGACCGGTATGACGACGAGCTGACACGTGTCGTCGTGCACCTCAACGACGAAAACGGCGACAAGGCCGGCGCGCATGACAAGCGCTGCCAGATCGAGGCGCGGCCCAAGGGCCTGCAACCCATCTCCGTCACCCACAAGGCCGAATCGCTGGAGCTGGCCATCGACGGCGCGGTCGACAAGCTGAGCAATGCGCTCGCTCACCAGTTCGGCAAGCTGCGCAGCAAGCGCGCCGGCGCCCAGCCGCAGATGATCGACGGTGCCGTAGCCGGTCGTGACGCGCTACTGGAGGAAGATTTCCTCGCGGACGAACTGGTCCGCAATTCATAAGCCCCCGATGAAGGGCCTTCCCAGCGGAAGGCCCTTCGCGCATCAGTGCAGCAGTTCCGGCGGAATGCTTCCGCCATTCTCGGCCAGCTTCTTCATCACCGCGCGGTGCAGCCACATGTTCATCTGCGCCGTATCGGCCATCTGATCGGGCGGGCAGCCCAGCTCGGTGGCAAGCTCCCGGCGCGACTCCAGGCTGCTGTCGAGGCCCAGCAACTTCATCAGGTCGACGATCGAGGTGCGCCAGTTCAGCGCTTCGGGGTGTGCCGCCGCCTTCGCTTCCAGCTGCGCCACCACGTCCACGCCACGGGCGGCGGCAGTCGGCTGGTTCAGATCCCTGTCCGGCCCGAGTGTCGCGTTGGTCGTGGTCGACGGCCGCTCGCTCAGTGTTATGCCTTCGGCGCTGGAGTGGGTGGCGTCAGCCGGCGGCGTGTCGGCCTTGCGCTCCGCTTCGTTGGAGACATCGCCCAGGCCGAGCTTCGCCTTGATCGAATCGAAAAGTCCCATGTCCGTTCTCCGTGCTGTTGGTGTCTGCGTTCGACAACAACCCACGGCGTGCCATTCGTTCCACAGGTCGGTTCGCTCGGTCAGCTGTGTTCGAGCCAGGCGAGGGCTTCGGCTTCCTGGTGCAGATCGAAGGCCTTGATGGTCAGTCCGGGAATCAATGCGCCCTCGACTTCGCTGGCCTTGCGCAACCACTCCTTGCCGGCGATCACCGCACAGCGGTCGAAGCGGCGGATGAAGCGCAGCAGCTGGGGCAGGCGTGACAGCTCCACGCCGACGGCACCCAGGGTCGGCAGATCGAAGTCGCCGATGCGGTAGAGCATGCGGCCGTGGCTGATGCCTTCGGACTTGAACAGCAGGTCGTCCAGCGCGGCGCGCATGGCCTGGCTGTCCAGCTTGCCGGAGAAGTCGATATCGATGCGGTTTTCGCCTCTGCGCGATACCTGAAACATGACGAGTCCCTCTCGGTTCTGCGGGTGGCCGCGATGTCCTCAGACCATAGTCGCTGCGAGGGGATCGAGCCAAAAAAACAGGCGAAACGCGGGCGATTCCATTGACCTGGATCAGCATGCGAAGCGTTGATCCGTGCGTTAGCAAAAGTGCCTGCAGGCCGCGTGGCGCCTGGCTTTCAAAGCGGCGGACCAACGGTATCAAGTTGCTCGCTGGCCGGCCGAGAAACGGAATAACTGCGACGCCAGCGAGTGGCGGCGGCGCGTTCTTTCCTGCTTTTCTGCAGTTGGAATTCCTTCATGACCAGCACCTTGGCGAACGTCATCCAGTCCGTACTGCGCGGGCTGGGCCTACGTACCATCAACCTGCAATTTTTCTTTTCCTACAGCCTGATCTTCCTTTGCGCGGCGCTGACCGCCGGGGTGCTGTTCATGTCCAGCAAGGACGCCAGCCAGATCGACATGGCCGGCGCGCAGCGCATGCTCAGCCAGAAGATGATGAAAGAGGCGCTGCTCGCTGCGCAGGGCATCGGTAGCCCGGCGGATGTCGACAAGACCATCCAGCGCTTCGAGCAATCCCATCGGCTGCTGCTCAACGGCGACAGCGCCCAGGGTATCGTCCGCGTCGAGCTGGCCAGCGCACAGCCGTACCTGCAGCGCGTCGATCAGATCTGGCAGCGCTACCGTCCCGCCGTACAGGCGCTGGCCGCAGGGCAGAGCGCCGATCTGAAGACGCTGGCCGGCGACTCCAACGATATTCTCGCGGCCTCCAACGAAGTGGTGTCGCTGATCTCGGCGCAGGCCAATCGCAGTGCCTCCCAGCAGCTGTGGGTCGCGCTGGGTTCCACCCTGTGCATCCTGCTGCTCGTGGTGCTCGGACGGATCGCCGGCATGAACTGGCTGATGCTGCAGATCGACGAGCTGCGCGGGCGCCTGGAGAAGGTCAGCCAGGGCGATTTTTCCGCGCCGCTGCAGGTGCGTCATGCCGATGACGAGATGGGCAGGATCACCCTGGCCTACAACAGCCTGCTGGGTCAGGTTGGTGAGATGATCCGCGGCGTGCGCCAGGCGGCCGATGACGCTGACGGGCAATGCAAGCACATGGCGAACCTGGCCGGGGACAGCGCGCGCAATGTGGAAGGCCAGCAGGCGGAGATCGATCAGGTCGCTACTGCCATGAATGAAATGCTCGCCACCTCCCAGGAAGTTGCACGCAGCACTGTCGAGGCCGCCAATGCCGCTGACGTCGCCGAGCAGGAAACCAACGCCGGCAGCGCCGTGATGAACGAATCGGTCGGCGCCATCCGCACGCTCAGTGGCCATGTCGATGGCCTGGCGGACGTGATGCAGCAGCTGGTGCTCGACAGCCACGAGATCGGCAAGGTGCTCAACGTGATCAGCGGCATCGCCGAGCAGACCAACCTGCTGGCGCTCAACGCAGCCATCGAGGCAGCACGGGCCGGTGAGCAGGGCCGCGGTTTCGCGGTAGTTGCCGACGAGGTGCGCAGCCTCGCCAGTCGCACCCAGAGTTCGGCCAAGGAGGTCGGCGTGCTGGTCGAGCGCCTGCAGAGCCAGGCCTCGCGCGCCGGGCAGGCCATGGATGCCTCGCGCCAGAGCAGCACCATCACCCTGACGCAGATCGAGGCGGCGCAACATGCGCTGGGCCAGATCGTCGGTGCGGTGCAGACCATTCGTGGCATGACCAATCAGATCGCCACGGCTGCCGAGGAGCAGTCGCAGGTCGCCGAGGACATGAACAAGTCGCTGACGCGCATCGCCCAGGTGGCTGATCAGGCGGCGAGCGTCACGCACGATACCGCGGCGTCGGGCAATACCATCATGCAGAGCATGAATGGGCTCAAGGCGCTGACGGGGCGTTTCCGCCTACAGGCGTGACAGGAAGGTGAGGCGGGGAGGTGCGGCGGATAGCGCACCGCTCGGTGCGAGTGCCCCCGCGCATGGACGCGCGGGGACAGGGGTGGATCAATCCTGGCGGCTGGTCACTTCCAGCAGGTGATAGCCGAACTGCGTCTTCACCGGGCCCTGCACGACATTCAGCGGCGCGCTGAACACCACGGTGTCGAATTCCTTGACCATCTGACCCGGACCGAACGAACCCAGATCGCCGCCCTGGCGGCTGGACGGGCACGTGGAGTTTTCCTTGGCGACCTGGGCGAAGTCGGCGCCGCCTTCGATGGCAGCTTTCAGCTCGTTGCACTTTGCTTCAGTGGAAACCAGGATGTGGCGGGCAGTGGCTCGGGCCATGGTGTGTACTCCTGTGGAAAAGCTGCGAGCCTACCGCAATTGCCCTGCGAGTCAAACGTCGCGGGTGATCGTGCCCGCAGTGCACCGGCTCAGCCGTTCTCACCGAGTGCCCGCTGGATCCGCCGCCGGCGCTGCGTTGAACGACTCGAGACTTTGCAGGCTCTGCGCGTAGCGCTCGGCGCGCAGCGGCATGAAACCGGTGAAGTGGATCCAGGTCGGCAGGCCTTGCAGGTAATGCATCACGAATGCTCGGGTGGTCGGCTTTTCCTGCAGGCTCCGCTCGCTCAGATAGATGAAAAGCGGGCGGGTCAATGGCTGGTAGTGCGCCTCGCTGACGGTTTTGAGCGTCGGGTAGACCGGGCCCTTGCCACTGTCGATGGCAAGCAGCTTCAGCTCGTCCCAGTGCCGGTGATAGGCGCCGATTCCGAAGAATCCGAGCGCATCCGGCTCGGCAGCGATGCCGGCGGCCAACTCCTCTTCGTTCTCGCTGGCGGTATAGTCCTGGCGGCTGCGATGCGCCTCGCCGACGATCTGCCTGGTGAAGACGTCGTAGGTGCCGGAGTCCTGACCTCGGCCGAACAGTTTCACCGGCCGGTCGGGCCAGCCGGCACGGATGTGACTCCAGTGCCTGACCTTGTCTTCGGCTGCGGGCGTCCAGAGTTTCTTCAGCTCTTCGACGGTGATGTCGCTCGCCCAATCATTGCTCGGGTGTACGACGACCGTGATCGCGTCCATGGCCAGGGGCACTTCGCGATAGCCGATGCCGTTCTGCGCGCAGAGTGCCTGCTCGCTGCTGTTCATCCTGCGCGAGGCGTCGTTGATGTCCGTCTTCCCTGCACAGAAGCGGCGAAAACCAGCGCTGGTCCCGGAAAACGCCACCTCGATCGGATGCCCAGGCTGCGCACGCTGGAAACGGCGTACCGCTTCGCGGGTCAGTGGGTAAACGGTGCTGGAGCCATCGATGAGCAGCCCTTCGGCGGCGGATTCGGCAGCGCTCACGGCTGGCGTGGATGCCAGCTGCAGGCCAAGCGAAAGACTGATCAGCAGTAGCGGGCCGGTTTTGACGTGCATGCTGTCGCTCCTAGGCCTGGCTCAGGGCTTGGCCTTCAGCCAATCGTGCTTCAGTGAGTTCCAGAACACCTGCAGGCTGTGGAAGCGGGTGTCTACCGCATTGATGTAGTCATCCAGCCGATCGATTTCCCGATGCTGGGCCTGTTGTTCCTGGGCATCGATCTGCTTGAGCTGCGCTTCGAGCTCATTGAGCGATTCGCGCAGTTCGCGGATGCGATTCTCGGTCTGGCTACGACGTTCGCTTTGCATAGGTGCGGGCTCCCGACCAGGTCAGAGTTGGCTGCCGCCGATCAACAGCAGAGGCAGGCCGAAGAACACACCGCCGATGTAGGCCCCGACGTACAGCTTGCTGCGTTGCGCCAGATCGGCGAGATGCGTGGCGATGGCAGGCGGAACGCCGCGCAGGAACGGTAGTACGTAGATCAGGACGATTCCGAACAGGTTGAACAGCAGATGTACCAGTGCGATCTGCATCGCCAGTTCGGCGGTGGGCCCGGAGATGGCGGTGGCCGCCAGCAGCGCGGTCACGCAGGTTCCGATGTTGGTGCCGAGGGTGAACGGATAGACCTGTTTGAGCGAAAAGACACCGGTTCCTGCCAGTGGCACGATCAGCGCGGTGGTGGTCGATGAGGATTGCACCAGGATCGTGATGAGCGTTCCCGAGGCGATCCCCGAAACCGGGCCACGCCCGACGCTGGTGTGCATGATCTCTTTGGCGCGGCCGACCATGACCCTGCGCAGCACCTTGCCGATGGCCTGGACCACGAACAGGATCAGGCCGATCCCGATGACGATCAGCGCGACACCCGACCAGACCTGGCTTGGCAGCCAGGCCACGCTGGCGTTGAGCAGGTCGCTGGCAGGGGTGAGGAGAGTCTTCATGAAGTTCACGCTCTTCATGTCGACGCTTGTGCTGTCGCTGACCAGCAGGCCGGCCAGAACTTCGGACATCTGCGCCAGCGGATGGAAAAGCAGTTCCAGCGGCAGGAGGATCGCCACCGCCGTGATATTGAATGCGTCATGCACGGTTGCGGCCGCGAAGGCCCGGTGAAATTCGACGCCGTTGCGCACATGGCCGAGGCTGACGATGGTGCTGGTGAGGGACGTGCCTATGTTGGCGCCCATGATCAACGGGATCGCGATCGGAATGGGCAGCCCGCCGGCAACCATCCCGACAATGATGGACGTTACGGTGCTGGAGCTCTGGATCAGTGCGGTCGCTGCAACGCCGATCATCAGGCCGACAAAGGGGTTGCTGGCGAACGCGAAGAGTTCCTTGGCGTTGTCGCCGACCGCCGCTTTGAAGCCATCTCCGATAGCGCCGACGGCTGCCAGCAGCAGATAGATCAGTGTGATGACCAACAGCCACGACAGCCATTGGCGCGTAGCGGGTGTGGAGTGGTCGGCTAGGGCGCCGGTATTCGTCGTCATCTGGCAACTCCCGCGAGCAGGTCGGTCGCTCGACGGTGTGCCATGGGTGTGAACGCTTGATGACCGAAGCGGCCTGTACGGATGAACGGTGCCCTTGGGATTGAACCGTTTCCTGCTCGATCGAGCGTATGCGACCGGTCAGTACCAGATCCGCACGAGCCTGCGTAAGGCAGGCCCGTGTTCTTGCGCTCAGGCCGCGTCGCTGCTGTGGGTGGACTCAGCAGCCGGTCGCTCCGCCAGATAGCGTGCCAGGCGGGATTTTTCCGGCTCGCTGAAGGCCAGGCCGAGTTTGGTGCGTCGCCAGAGAATGTCGTCCGGCTGCATTGCCCACTCATCCCGGCAAAGGTACTCGACCTCCTGCGCATAGAGCTGTTGGCCAAGGTCTTCACCCAGGGCGTCGAGGGAGCGGGCGTCGCCGAGCATCCGCCAGACGCGATTGCCGTACAGCGTGGCCCATCGTTTGGCCAGGGGCAGTTCCAGCCCTTGCACATGGGCGACCAGTGCCTCGGCCAGTGCTTCGGGCGTGCCCATGTCTTCGCCGCCGGGCAGCGCGGCATCGGCCGTCCAGCTGTCGCCCATGCCGGGGAAAAATGGCTTGAGCTGAGCCATCGCCGATTCGGCGAGCTTGCGGTAGGTGGTCAGTTTGCCGCCGAACACCGAGAGCAGCGGCGCCTGCTTTTCCTCAGCAACCAGCGATAGGGTGTAGTCACGGGTGACGGCAGACGGGTTGTCAGATTCGTCATCGCACAAGGGGCGAACGCCTGCGAAGGTATGCACGATGTCCCTGGGTTCCAGCTGCTTGCGAAAGTGCGTATTGGCCACACCCAGCACGTAGGCGATCTCTTGCTCGGTGATGCTCACCTGCGCCGGATCGCCGTGATACTCGCGGTCGGTGGTGCCGATCATGGTGTAGCGGTCCAGATAGGGGATCGCGAAGACGATGCGGCGATCCTCGTTCTGCATGATGTACGCCTGCTCGCCCTCGTACAGCCGCGGCACGATGATATGGCTGCCCTGAATCAGGCGGATGCCATACGGCGATCGCTGCTGCAGGCGCTCGCCAATGAACTGCGCGACCCAGGGCCCTGCCGCATTCACCAGTGCGTTGGCGCGCAAGGAAAAGCGACTGCCGTCCTCGCGCTGCAGCTCGACGCGCCAGATGCCCCCAGCACGTTTGGCGCTCAGGCACAGCGTGCGGGTATGGATATGCGCCCCTTTTTCCCGCGCCGCCATGGCATTGAGCATCACCAGGCGTGCGTCGTCGACCCAGCAGTCGGAGTACTCGAAACCGCGGGTGATGGCCGGCTTGAGCGGGCTCTCGCTGCCGAAGCGTAACCCCTGCGACGCCGGCAGTTTCTTGCGCATGCCCAGATGGTCATAGAGGAACAGACCGGCGCGGATCATCCACGCCGGGCGCAGGTGAGGGCGGTGCGGCAGCACGAAGCGCATCGGTTTGACGATATGCGGCGCCTTGGCCAGCAACACCTCGCGCTCGGCCAGTGCCTCGCGGACCAGTCGGAATTCGTAGTGTTCCAGATAACGCAGCCCGCCATGAATGAGCTTGCTGCTCGCTGATGACGTATGACTGGCCAGGTCGTCGCGTTCGCAAAGGAACACCGACAGCCCACGGCCGGCGGCATCGGCCGCGATGCCGACACCATTGATACCGCCGCCGATCACGGCGATGTCATAAAGCTCGGAGACGGGCTGGGCAATATGGGGCACGGGTTCCTCCTCGAATACGAATGCGATGTTCGTTTTTGAACATGCTATTCGTGAATGAACATTATTGAAAGTGCAAAATGTTCGAAATCGATAAAAGGAAGGGCGAGTTCTTGCTTTGCGGGCATGGTTGTTCCGTCTGGCTCGTGGTCGCGGTCGCTTCAGAGGCTTGGCATCGCTTGAGGGAACGACTTGTCCGCGCACAGGTGCGGCAGAGCCGGAGGGGATGCAGAGGGTTTCCACGCTTAGGGCGTGGGCGCCGGCTGCTGACATTGGCAGGTCGCGCGCGCCCAGGCGGAGCATGCGGACAATAGGCGGGGCGGGTGAATCGTTGCCGGCCGCCGTTAGCGGCCTGGACGATGGCGACCGCGGCTCCTGGATTCTCCGTTCGTGGGAGCGGACCGGGCCGCGAAGAAGGGCTGACGCCGAACCTAGTCGGCGATCTCCAGATGCACCTTGTACCGTGCCAGCAGTTCGGCGAACACGTCGTCCGGCTGGGTATCGGTGAACAGGCAGTCGATCTGCTCCAGGGAGCCGAGCCGGGTCATGGCGCTGCGGCCGAACTTGCTGGAGTCCGCCGCGAGGAAGACCTTGCGTGCGTTATGGATGATCGCCTGGGAGACGCGGACTTCCTGGTAGTCGAAGTCGAGCAGGGTGCCGTCCTCGTCGATGCCGCTGATGCCGATCAAGGCGAAATCGACCTTGAACTGGCTGATGAAGTCTGCGGTCGCCTGGCCCACCACGCCGCCGTCGCTGCGCACGTTGCCGCCTGCGATCAGCACATCGAAGTCTTCCTTGGTGCTGAGGATGCTCGCCACATGCAGGTCATTGGTGATGATCTTCAGGTCGCGATGGTTGAGCAGGGCGCGGGCGATGGCTTCGGTGGTGGTGCCGATATTGATGAACAGCGAAGCCTGGTCGGGGATGCGTGCGGCCATGGCGGTGGCGATGCGCTGTTTTTCGTCACGCATCTGATGCGCGCGCTGGCTGTATGCAGTGTTCTGCACGCTGGAGTCGTAGGCCGCGCCGCCGTGGTAGCGCCGCAGCAGGCCGGCATCACCCAGCTGATTGATGTCGCGGCGGATGGTCTGCGGGGTGACGGCGAAGTGCCGGGCCAGTTCGTCGATGCTCACATAGCCGCGTTCGCGCACGAGTTCGAGAATGTTCTGCTGTCGGGGCGCCAGGCTCATGGGGCTTCCTTGTTCGCGGTGGTGGCGGAAGCATGCCCCAGTCTGACGTTCGATTAAAGCGCGCTTTGTTCGAATTCGCGCAATACCGCGCCTGCCTGCGACCCGGTCGCAGGCAGGCGCGGGGTGGGCCTCTCAGTCCTCGGCCCAGTTGCGGGTGCGCTCGACCGCCTTCTGCCAGCCGCGATAGAGCGCTTCGCGCTGTTCACTTCCGCACGCCGGTTCGAACACGCGCTCGATGCTGCTCTTACTGCGCAATTCGTCGAGGTCACTCCAGAAACCGGTCGCCAGCCCGGCCAGGTAGGCCGCACCAAGAGCCGTGGTTTCCTTCATCTGCGGGCGTTCGACCTGGGTGCCGAGCAGGTCGGCCTGAAACTGCATGAGGAAGTTGTTGGCCACGGCGCCGCCATCCACACGCAGAGCGCGCAGGCGCTCGCCGGCATCCTGCTGCATGGCGTCGAGCACGTCACGGGTCTGGTAGGCGATGGATTCCAGCGCAGCACGGATCAGATGATCGACCTTGACCCCGCGGGTCAGGCCGAACAGAGCGCCGCGGGCACGCGGGTCCCAATAGGGCGCGCCAAGGCCGGTGAACGCCGGCACCAGGTAGATGCCGTTGCTGTCCGGCACCTTGGTGGCGAAGTACTCCGAATCCAGTGACTCGTTGAGTACTTTCAGCTCGTCGCGCAGCCACTGCACGGTGGAGCCGCCGTTGAAGATGGCGCCTTCCAGCGCGTAATTCACTTCGCCCCGCGGCCCGCAGGCGATGGTCGTCAGCAGACCATGTTCGGACTGCACTGCCTTGGTCCCGGTGTTCATCAGCAGGAAGCAGCCGGTGCCGTAGGTGTTCTTGGCCTGCCCGGGCTCGACGCAGCCCTGGCCGAACAGCGCGGCCTGCTGATCGCCGGCAATGCCCGCGATGGGAATGCCGGTGCTCTGGCCGGAACCGATATAGGCGTGGCCGTAAACTTCCGAGGATGAGCGCACCTCCGGCAGCATCTCGCGGGGAATGTCCAGCGCTTCGAGCATCACCGGGTCCCAGTCCAGCTTGTGGATATCGAACAGCAGCGTGCGCGACGCGTTGGTGTAGTCGGTGACGTGGGCCTTGCCCTGGGTCATCTTCCAGATCAGCCAGCAGTCGACGGTGCCGAACAGCAGCTCGCCACGGCGAGCGCGCTCGCGGCTGCCTTCGACGTGATCGAGAATCCACTTGATCTTGGTGCCGGAGAAGTAGGGGTCGATCACCAGGCCGGTGGTCTTGCGGATGTGGTCTTCCATGCCGTCGCGCTTGAGCTGGTCGCAGATCGGCGTGCTCTGGCGGCTCTGCCAGACGATGGCGTTGTAGATCGGACGGCCGGTTATCTTGTCCCAGACGATGGCGGTCTCGCGCTGGTTGGTGATGCCGATGGCCGCCACCTGCTCGTTGGTGATGCCGGCCTGGGCCAGGGCTTCGACGAACACGCCGCTCTGGGTCGCCCAGATTTCCATGGGGTCATGCTCGACCCAGCTCGGTTGCGGGTAGATCTGCGCGAACTCGCGCTGGGCGATGGTCACCACGTTGGCGTTGCGGTCCAGCACGATGGCGCGGGAACTGGTGGTGCCCTGGTCGAGGGCGACGATGAATTGCTTGTTCTGGTTGCTCATGGCGACGTTTCCTTAGCGAACTTTGCTGACATCGGGCTGCGCGGAGCCCATTTCGGCAGTGGCCTTTTCCTTGGGTTTTGGTGCATCACAGGCGGCCGAGCCAACCCCTGGCAGGTGCCGGCAGATGAGCGCCTTGTAACCTGCAGCGCCGAGGCATGCACCGAGAATCGGGGCGAAGATCGGAACCAGGAAATACGGGATGTCTCGCCCACCGGTGAAGGCCACGTCACCCCAACCTGCCAGGAAGGTCATCAGCTTAGGCCCGAAATCCCGCGCCGGATTCATCGCAAAGCCGGTCAGCGGTCCCATCGCACCACCGATCACGGCGATCAGCAGGCCGATCAGCAAAGGGGCGAGCGGGCCGCTGGGCAGGCCATTGCCGTCATCGGTGATGGCCATGATCATCGCCAGCAGAATGGCCGTAATGACCACTTCGACAAGGAACGCCTGACCGAACGACAACGAGGCGTGCGGATAGGTGGAGAAGATCGACGCGAGCTCGAGACTCTCGACGCTTCCGCGAACCATCTGCTGGGCCTGTTCGAAATCGAAAAACAGGCTGCTGTACAACCCGTAGACCAATGCCGCGGAACAGAAGGCGCCGGCCACCTGCGCCAGGATGTAGGCCGGCACGCGGTGCCGCTCGAAGGTGCCGAACAGCCATAATGCGATGGTGACGGCCGGGTTCAGATGGGCACCGGAAACGCCGGCGGCAAGGTACACCGCCATCGAAACGCCGATACCCCAGATGATGCTGATTTCCCACAGCCCCAGGTCGGCGCCGCCGAGCTTGAGCGCTGCGACGCAGCCGGTACCGAAGAAGATGAGAAGGGCAGTGCCGAGAAATTCGGCGATGCATTGTCCCTTGAGGGTCGGGACGATGGGCGTACTCATGCGCGGAGCCTCGTTCGTTTGTTTTTGTTTTATTCCGAGCACTGCGTTGGTTCGGAATTGTTCGGAAACGAAAACTTAGAGGCAAAGAAAGCCGCTGTCAAAGTAAAAAATCGAACATTTTTCAGGCTGGTCACGGAACCAACGGGTGCTGCTGCGGTCGGCGCCGATTCACTGGGGCGGTGATTCAGCGCCGCCGACGCCAGAGGCGCCAGCCTAGCCGCAAGTCGTCGGCCATCGGCACCAGCGCCAGAGTCAGCAGCAGAGCGGCCAGCGGTACGGTGGAGAGAAAGCCGAAGTGCTTGAAGCCCAGTGCGCCGCTCAGGCCGCCGATAAAGAAGCTGCCGACCAGTAACGCATTGATGCGTAGACGTTCGCGATTGGCGCGCACCGGCGGTAGTTCACCATCGCGATTGCGGTTGAAATAGATCAGCCGGCCCAGTTCGATGCCGATGTCGGTCACCATTCCGGTGATGTGCGTGGTGCGCACCTCGGCGTTGGAAAGCTTGGTGATGATCGCGTTCTGCAGGCCCATGATGAAGCACAGCAGCACCACCGTCAGCGGCACGAAGAAGCCCGGAACCGACATCAGCTGCGCGCCGAGGATACCGAACAGCAGCAACAGCCCGGCTTCCAGCGCCAGCGGCAGGGCGTACTGGCTGTGCAGTCGGCGCCGTCGCGAAAAGTTGATCATCAGCGTCGAGCACATGGCGCCAAGGACGAACGAGAGCAGTGCGCCGAAGCCAGCCAGCGCCAGATCGGTGGCGCCGAGGGCGAGGTTGTCGGCCATCGCCGAGACGATGCCAGTCATGTGCGAGGTGTATTGCTGCACGGCCAGAAAGCCCCCGGCGTTCGCCGCGCCGGCGACGAAGGCCAGGCAGAGTCCGAGCTGGCGGTTGCTGCGGGTGGAGCGTCGGCGATCGGTCAGGCGACGGGCATAGTTGATCGGCATGCGGGGCTCGCGCTTGGCGGCAAAGCGGCGATTATAGCGACGCGCGCGCCTACCTCGCGTGTCGGCGAAACTCAGCGCCGCCGGCCTGCCTTGCGCCCGCCACCGCGCTTCGCCGCCCGTGGTTTGCGCTGGCGCGACAGTTCGCGGGTGATGGCATCGTTCAGCAGCTTGCGGGCCTCCTCGCCATCGTCGTGTTCGGGAAAATGCTCGGGGAGGCTGCGGGCCAGATGCAGGTAGGTTTCCACCACATGCAGCGTGCTTTCCAGACTGGCCAGGTCGGCGCCCAGCAGCAGGCGCGGCATGGGGATGGCGTGGCCTTCGGCGACGCGCTTGATCCAGCGCTGTGCATGCTGGCTGGCCGGACTGTCGAAACCGCCGCGGATCGGCGTGCAAGCGAACGTCCAGCGCAACCAGAGTGGGATTTTCGGATCGTCGATCAGCTCGATCCACTCGGCCAGTTCGTCCGGCAGCACCGAGACGAACGCTTCGCCGTAATTGATGTTGCGGTTGAAGGTCAGCCAGGACCGCAGCAGGCTCGGCTCGCCCATCAGCTCGGAGATGGCGGACAGGTGATCGATGGATGGGCGCACCTGGAACTGGCTGAGGTCCACCGGCGCGTCCGGACTGTTGAACAGGCGGCGGATGGACTTGAGCGTCTGCGGGTCCAGCGCGGTGATTTCGCCCCTGTCGTGGTGGCCGAAACGGCCCGCGCGGCCACCTATCTGCTTGACCTCCTGCACCTTGAGCTGGCGATTCTGGATGCCGTCGAATTTCTCGTCGGTGTAGAAGCACAGTGTGTGCGCCGGCAGGTTGAGGCCCATGCCCACCGCGTCGGTGGCGACCATGATGTCCGCCTCGCCTTCGCGGAAGCGGCGGGCCTGCTCGCGGCGCACCTCCGGCGAAAGCGCGCCGTAGACCACCGATACGCTCTTGCCGGCGCTTTCGAGCATGCCCTTGAGTTCCAGCACCAGCTTGCGGCTGAACGCCACCAGCAGCGAGCCGGGCTCCAGGCGCTCCAGCGTGGTGGCGTGCTTGGCCACCTCCACTGGCGACAGGCGCTTGGTGCGCTGCACTTGCAGCTGGTCCTCGCAGAGTTCGCAGAGCGTGCGCAGCGACGGCTCGATCAGCGCCGGGCCGGTCATCATCAGCTTCGGCGTATGCGCGCTGACCAGCGCATCGACCCAGGCCCAGCCGCGTTGCGGGTCGGCCATCATCTGCACCTCGTCGACCACCACCACGTCCCAGTGCTGGTGCCGGAAGCGGGCAAACTCCTCCACGGTGCAGCAGAAGTGCGTGGCGCCTTCGCGAATGATTTCCTCCTCGCCGGTGACCAGCGAACAGGGCACGCCCATCGATTCGATGCGCTCCTGATTCTCCAGTGCCATCAGACGTAGCGGCGAGAGGTAGATGGCGTGCTCGGCGGCGGCCATCGCCTCGATGGAGCGGTGCGTCTTGCCGCTGTTGGTCGGGCCGAGCAGGGCGATCCAGCGTCGCGTCAGCCGGCGCGCCGGATAGAGCTTGTGGTAATGGACGAAGCGCGGGTTGTTTTCCAGCAGCACGGCGAAGGCCATGCGCTCCTCATGCTCGCGGCGCGCGGCGCGAATTGCCTTGCGCATGCGTCCGGGTTCGAGCGCGATGAGTTCGGTGAGACGCTTGTGGCCGAGCTGCTGCAGGTCGAAGCCGTCGGCGAGTTCGAGCATGCGTTCGAAGCTGGCCTGCAGGTCGGCCCGGTCCTGACGTTGCCAGGCCTCGACTTCGGCAGCGCTGAGCAGGTGGTCCTGGTCGGCGGGAATGCGCCGCTGCAGTTCCAGCTCGAGCGGGCCATGGTGCAGCGTCACCAGATAGCGCAGGTCGTGGCGGATCTCGTTGACCGTGGCGACCGCGTGCTGCAGGAACTCGTCGAGTCGCGACAGCTCCGGCCGGATCCGCGCGAGGCAGCGCTGGCGGTCCTCTTCGTCCATCTCGGCGAAGGGCCGCTCGAGCAACTGCAGACGACCGCGTACGTACTGCTGGACGGCCGCCTGGAGATGGCCTGGAAAGTCGTCGCGCTGCGGGCTGTCGGCCAGGCGCAGTGCCCATTCCGGTTCCAGCAGGTGGGCGGGCGAACCCAGGGTGAACGTCTTCTGGCTGCCGTACACATCGATGTTGCAGGGGATCTCGCCGAGGTCGCGGCTGACGATCCGCTGGAGCAGTTCATCCGTAGCGGGCTCGGCCATCAGCTGGTCCACTGCCGGGCCTTGCAGCCCCAGCCAGAACGCTTTTGCCGCCCGGCCGAGCCCCGGCATCGGGTAGCCGATATAGGGAGCAAACCACTTTTCCTGGTGGTGCTTCTTCGCGACGAAATCCGGATAACGCGCCGTTGCCCACTCGATGAACCGCGCCAGGCGTTCGAGCCTGATGGATTTGAACTGCTTGCCTCCGGCCTTTGCCATGATCGACGCCTTTGCTGATCAGTGTTCTGTTACGACTCGTGCGGCGGCCATTTGCTCGACCGGCCGGCGATTATAGGCCGCGCTGTAAAGGTTTCCGGGCGGCGTTGGGCTGACGTGACCACGATCAAGAAAGCGAGCCGTTCGTCGCTATGGCGGTTGGCCATTATGCTTGCGGTGCCCTATAGTGCGCGCCGCAATGGATGGCCGACAGCCCGGCTGTGCCGGACTGGACGAGAGCTGTCACTGCACGACAGACAAACAAGGGACTAACTCGATGAATGCCAAACACGTTCTGGCCGTAGCCGTTACTGCCGCACTGCTTTCTGCCTGTACCGCCACCACTTCGCTCCGCTCCACCGATCCTGATCTGGCCATCAAGATCAACCAGGACGCTCCGCTGGTGCTGAAGAACCCGGTCAGCAAGACCTACAAGGCCACAAGCTTCGGCCAGTACCGTTTCCGCGCCGAGAAGCCCGGCATGGAACCCATGTACGGTCTGATCCCGCTGAAGTTCAACAGCGGCTATCTGGTCGCCGACATCCTCTTCTTCGCACCCGCCGCGTTCTACAACCTGCGCGAGGTCTACCCGTTCTACGAGTTCGATGTGGAGAAGGGCGAAGTCCGCTACAAGAAGAACGAAGCCGACCAGTGGACCGTGTACAAGCCGACGCCGGCAGAAGTAGCCCGCGCGCAGGCCTACTTCGCTAATTGATCAGCTCGGCAGCCCTTGTGCCTTCATGGCGCAAGGGCTCTCAGTTCAACTCCCCTCGCTCCACCGTATCGCGATCTTCACGGCGCTTGTCACTCAGCTGCAGCTTCAGGCTGCGCACTTCCTCGGTGAGACACTCCACCTGCAGCAGCAGCCGCTGCATGGCTTCACGATTGGCCAATTGCTCGCGGTTGCCTTCCTCGCTTCTGTCGGCAACGAACAGCGAACCGATATACGCCGCGAAGCTGCCGAAAAGACCTACGCCTGACACCATCAGCAGCACAGCAACGATGCGACCTTCGGTCGTGACTGGGTAGAAATCGCCGTAGCCGACCGTGGTGACGGTAACAAACGCTCACCACAATGCTTCTTCGGGAGTGTTGATCGAACTCTGCGGGTTGGGTGCCTCGACCAGCAGCATGGTCAGCGCGCCGAATGCCACCAGCACCATGGTCGCGGTGGCGGCAGAAGCGACGATGCCCTCGGCGCGATTGCGGAACAGGATTCGCCAGATCAGCCGCAGCGACTTGATCGCCCGTAGCACCCGCAGCACCTGGAAGGCGCGGAACAGCTTGGCTGCCTGCAATCCGCCGGCCGGCACACTGGCCAGCAGATCGATCCAGCCCCAGCGCATGAAGCGCAGCTTGTCTTCCGCCTGTTGCAGGCGCATCCAGAAATCGAGGAAGAAAAAGAAGCAGACGACGTTGTCCAGATAACCGAGCGACGTCGAAACATCGTCAGGCAGGTCGAATACCAGGTCGGCTACCAGTGCGCCGATCACATAGACAGACAGGACCAGAATCAGGATCTGAAAGGGGGTGACGGGGCGCTGCTTCATGGATTGACCGTGAGTCGTGAACTGCGAAAAGCGCGCAAGTCTAAAGCACCGGCTCGGTGTCGCGTGGATATCGGAGAAGAAGAGGTCGCGATGACGAAGAGCTCACACATTCGCCTCGGCTGTGCCGGCTGGAGCCTGCCGCGCGACGCCGGGCGAGTCTTCCCCGCGCAGGGGACTCATCTCGAGCGTTATGCACAGGTGCTTCACGCGACGGAAATCAATTCTTCCTTTTATCGCCCGCATCGCCCTGCGACCTACCGCAAGTGGGCCGCCAGCGTGCCGGAGGGGTTCAGCTTCTGCGTGAAGCTGCCGCGGCTGATCAGCCATGAAAAGCGCCTGCGAGATTGCACGCAGGAACTGGAGCGCTTTCTCGGCGAAGTTTCCGAGCTGGGCGCCGGGCTCGGCTGCCTGCTGCTGCAGTTGCCCCCATCGCTGCCCTATGAGCACACACTGGCTGAGGCGTTCTTCGCGGAACTGCGCGAGCGCTACGGCGGCGACCTGGCGCTGGAACCACGACATGCCAGCTGGCTGGAGGCCGACGCCCAGCTCCGGCACTGGTGTATTGCCCGCGCCGCCGCGGACCCGTCGCCCCTCCCGGGTGGCGGTGAGCCGGGTGGCTGGCCGGGCCTGCGCTACTACCGCCTGCATGGATCCCCGCAGATCTATCACTCGGCGTATCCCAGCCAATGGCTGGAGCGCCTGGCCGAGCAATTGCGTGACTACAGCGATACACCCTGCTGGTGCATCTTCGACAACACTGCCAGCGGCGCCGCAGTGACCGACGCGTTGACGCTGCAGTCGCTGCTGCAGAGCTGACGATCAGCGCGGAATGATGCGCACGCGCCCAGCAGTGTTGTCGCGTCGGGCGGCTTTTTCATTCTCGGCTCGGCCGGGGATACTGCCGGAGTCCTGGCCGCGCTCCGGCGTCGCGGTACCGTTCAGCTCTCGCTCGTCGACGCTGATGGAGGTGGCGTCCGGGTAGCCGGTTGTCAGTGTCTCCGTGCTGGCGGTGACGGGCGTGGCATCGTCATTCCAAGTTGCGCTGCGTTCGTCGATGTCGATGGCGCCGTTGCGCTCCATGATCTGCTCGACGATCGGCACCCGCTCTTCGTTCTGAAGCGATACGGTCACGATGGTCGATCCGCGTCGGGCCGCCTCGGGATAACGTCCGGCATGAGCGGCGGCACCATCGCCGAAGATCTTGCGGAAGAAGTTGCCGATATGTTCGGCCGCCGTGGCGTCCGAGTCCGGCTCCTCGCCAACGACCTCTACGCGACTGCCATCGACGTTCGACGGGTTCATGGACATCGACAGCTGGATGTCGTCATGGGAGACACCCTCGGTCACGAGTTCGGCTTTGACTTGCTCCGCCTGGGCATAGCGGTCAAACGCGGCAATCAGTATCTGGGTCATGGCTTCACCTATCTTGTCGAGTGCACGAGTTGAGGTTGCTCTCCGTTGGCCTCTGGACCACGGGTGGCGCGGTGCATACCTACTGGCTGTTGGGCGCTGCGATTCGCACGATGGTTCCGTAGTTACTAAGGGCGATCGGAGCATCGGCCCTCGCAGACGGTGCGAAAGGGGGTTCTACTTCTTTGGTCTGATGTCGTCGTGATATCGATGGACGGATCTTGTACAGCTATTGGACCGGTGAAACACTCTGTATCACTTCGAAGCAGCCCGGCTTCGATGCCTCCCCCTCACGGTGCCCCATGTTCCGCTCAATGAACGTATCCACCCGAGCTGCTGCCAGCTTCTCGGTCATCGCGTTGATGTTGCTGTTTGTCGGATGTTTTTCGCTGTTTCAGGTCCAGGCGCTGCGGGAAACGGAGCAGGTCATCGAAACCAACTGGCTAGCCGGCGTTCGAGACACTGGCCGGCTTCGGGGAGATGTGCTGGAGCTGCGTCTGACAGTAGCGCGTTCCCTCATTCCGTCCGACGATGGCTCGGCATCCTCGGCAAGCAGTGAGATTGGTCGGCGCCGGTCGCACATCGAAGAGCAATTGGGAGCGTATCTGGGCTCACCGGTCATCGACGAGCATGAACGGCAGCTCGTGCGGAGCGTTCAGGGTGCGGTCGATCGCTACGGCCAGTCGCTCGATCGCCTGCTGGCGTCGCTAGAAAGTGGCGACGTGGCCGCTGCCGTTGCGTTGTTCAACGGCGACATGCGACAGCAGGGTACGGATATCAATCAGGTACTCGCAGCGTTGACGGCTTACAACGACGAAGGGGCCAAGGCATCGAGTGTATCGGCTGGCTTGGTTTATACCCGCAGTCTGTGGGTCCTGCTCGGTGTAATGGGTTTCGCGATCCTGGCCACGTCGGGCTTGGCGATCGGCTTCACGCGCAGCATCACCAAGCGACTGGGACAAGCTGTGCAGGTGGCTGAAAGCATCGCCGGGGCTGACCTGAGCCAGCCAATCGAGTTGGAAGGCACCGACGAGCCTGCCCGCCTGCTGGCCGCCCTGGCCACGATGCAGGCGACGTTGCGCGCGACGCTTAAGCACATAGGCGATTCCTCGACCCAGCTGGCGACGGCAACGGAAGAGATGACCAGCGTTGCACACGAAGGCAAACGCGGCCTGCAGCGGCAGAATGAGCAGGTTGAGCTGGCCGCGACAGCTGTCAACGAGATGACGGCTGCCATTGAAGAGGTAGCGAGCAATGCGGCCTCGACATCTGACAGCGTGCGCGACTCGACGGCTGCTGCCGAGGCGGGCCGCCATCACGTCAACGATACGGTCAAGGCGATCGATAGCCTATCGGCGCGCATCAGTGACACCGGCGGGCATGTCGAGGGCCTTGCTGGACAGGCACGGGATATCAGCAAGGTGCTCGATGTGATACGCAACATCGCCGAGCAGACCAACCTGCTTGCCCTGAATGCCGCTATCGAAGCAGCACGTGCCGGAGACCAGGGGCGTGGCTTTGCCGTGGTCGCCGATGAGGTTCGGGCGCTCGCTCACCGTACGGGGCAATCGACTCAGGAAATCGAACTGATGATTGCGGCGATCCAGGCCGGTACCGATAGCGTGGTCAAGGCTACCGCCCTGAGCACGGAAGAGGCTGGCAGAACCTTGGGTGTGGCTCGTGAGGCAGGTGCCATGCTGGATAACATTGCCGCCTCGGTAGCGATCATCAACGAGCGCACCGTCATGATCGCGACAGCCGCCGAACAGCAGGCACAAGTCGCTCGGGAAGTGGACCGCAGCCTGATGGCCATACGGGACCTCTCCATTCAGTCGGCGGCTGGCGCCGATCAGACTGCGGTCGCCAGCGATGAACTGGCCAGACTGGCCACCGACCTCAACCATATGGCTCTGCGTTTCAGGACGTGACGCTCATACGGCGTCGCATCGCCTCTGCGTAGCTTCTCGCGCCGAGATTCGATCAGCGGCACAGGCGTCCATGACGAACGCTTGTGCCGCTGGCGAGCGGGTTACGCCGGCTTGTGGCGAATGGTCTTGAGCAAGTCGTCCGGCGTGATGTGCCCGACCACGCTGGCGGCGCTACCCGGCTGCGGTAGGTCGAGGATGTGGCCCTTCATCTTGCCGATCACGTGCATCTCGCAGGGTTTGCAGTCGAACTTCAGCGTCAGCACCTCGTCGCCGTGCACCAGCTGCATCGGCGCAACTTTCGTGCGCACGCCGGTGACGCCCTTGGCCTGCTTCGGGCACAGATTGAAGGAGAAGCGCAGGCAGTGCTTGGTGATCATCACCGGCACTTCGCCGGTTTCCTCATGGGCCTCGTACGCCGCGTCGATCAGCTGCACACCGTAACGGTGATAGAAGGTCCGGGCCTTCTCGTTGTAGACGTTGTAGAGAAACGACAGGTGCGATTCTGGATAGACCGGCGGCGGCACGCTGACCGGCTTGCGCCCGCCGCGCGGGCGGATGGCTTCGCGCGCTTCGGTCAGTGCCTCGATGGCTTCGCGGCGCAGCGCCTTGAGTTGCGAGTTGGGGATGAAGAACGCCTGCGGCGCATCCACCTCGACCTCTTCGGCGTGGTAGATGGTGGTGCCCAGCTGGCTGAGCAGGTCGGCGATCTGGCCGGGCACCTGCTCGGGCTTCTTCGCTTCGCCGAAGGGGCCGGGCAGCGTGGCCGTGGCATAGGCGCCTTCCTCGCTGGTGACATGCAGCTCCAGCTCATCGGCGCGCAATTTTGCCAGCCACCGCACACCGATGCGGCGCTCGGCGGAGGTCTTGAGCAGCGCGTTCTGCCAGTTGTGGTCCAGGTTGCGGTTGAGCGGATGGTTCGGGCGCACCTGGCGCATCGCGGCGGGCATTTCGTTGGGTTCGACGCGGTACTGCCAGAACGGCTGACCGTCCTCCTCGAACTGCTTCAGCGGCTCGACCACGCTGGCGCGGAAACCCACCACCTCGCGCTTGATCAGCACGTTGAGGCCGTCGCCGTTTGAGAGCGGCTCGCGGGTCTGCACGGTCAGGTCATGCTTGCCGACCTTGAGCACTTCACCCACGGCGAGGCCGGTGAAGGTCGGCGAGTCGAAGGCGCCGATGTCGATCTTGCGGTCGGTGACGAAGTAGTCGGTGCTACCGCGGTGGAACGTCTTGTCCGGGTCCGGGACGAAAAAGTGATCGGTGCGGCCGCTGGAGGCGCGGGCAAGGTCAGGGCGCTCGGCAAGAATGCCGTCCAGGCGCTGGCGGTAGTAAGCGGTGATGTTCTTCACGTAGCTCACATCCTTGTAGCGCCCCTCGATCTTGAACGAACGCACGCCGGCATCCACCAGCGCGCTCAGGTTGGCGCTCTGGTTGTTGTCCTTCATCGACAGCAGGTGCTTTTCGAAGGCCACCACGCGGCCCTGATCGTCCTTCAGCGTGTAGGGCAGGCGGCAGGCCTGCGAGCAGTCGCCGCGGTTGGCGCTACGCCCGGTCTGCGCGTGGCTGATGTTGCACTGCCCGGAAAACGCCACGCACAGCGCGCCGTGGATGAAGAACTCCAGGGTCGAATCCACTTCGTCGTAGATCGCGCGGATTTCCTGCAGGTTCAGCTCGCGGGCGAGGACCAGCTGCGAGAAACCGGCCCTGTCGAGGAACTTGGCCCGTTCCAGCGTGCGGATATCGGTCTGGGTACTGGCGTGGATCTCGATGGGCGGAATATCCAGCTCCATGATGCCCATGTCCTGCACGATCAATGCATCGACGCCGATGTCGTACAGCTGCTGGATCAGGGTGCGCGCGGCTTCCAGTTCGTCGTCGTGCAGGATGGTGTTCAGCGTGACGAACACCCGCGCGTGGAACAGATGGGCAAATTTCACCAGCTCGGCGATGTCGGCCACGCTGTTCTCGGCGTTGTGCCGGGCACCAAAGCTGGGGCCACCGATGTACACCGCATCGGCGCCATGCAGGATGGCTTCGCGGGCGATGCTGGCGTCACGGGCAGGGGCGAGCAGTTCGAGATGGTGCTTGGGAAGGGACATGGGCACGGACCGGCTGTGTTTCGAGGTCGTGCATTGTAAAGACTTGCTGCGCAGCGTCCATGCGCAACGCCTCCGTTAGCGACGATCTGTTGCCGCCGAGCCGGGAGCCTGCGTGGCCGGCACGCAGGCTCGTCGCCGGCGGTCTGCCTAGTTGCGGGCGTGCTGCATCAGGGCCGTCATGGCCTGCCGCAGGTAGTCGATCAGCTCGGGCGCTATCCAGGTACCGGCCTGCAACTCAGGTTCCTGCTGCTCGGCCTGCTGGATTCGGCGCTGGGTGTCGGCGTTCGGGCCGGCGTAAGCGCTGAACAACTCACCCCAGCGGCGGGCCAGTGCGATCACCCGCTCGTGCTCTGGCGGGAGACGCTCGCTACGGCAGCGCTGGAGCTGCGCGAGCAGTTCCGGCCATTGGCGCAGGCTTGCGGCGTAATGCGTGCGCATGTGGGCGAACTCGTCGTCCGTCAGGTGGCGACGGTAGATCGCCAGGCGGTATTCGGCGAACGCCGCCAGCACATAGTCGCGCATGGCCTGGCTGACGCCGGTTCGCTGCTGCAGCCCGGGCTCGGCTGCGTGCATGGTGTCGAGCCGGGTCAGCAGGGCGGGGTCCTGCGCGGTGTCGCGCTCGAGCTGGATCATCCAGTCCCGCGCCAGCCGCTGTGCTTGCTCAGCCTGCGTCGGCACGCCGGCGTCCATCAGTGCCTTGGCCTGCTCAGCCAGGGCGGGCCAGGCACTGATGCCTTGGTCGAGGCGTTCGGTGAAGGCCAGCCTGGCCAGTTCGTCGGCGGAAAAGTGCTTCTCGTACATGATCATCGATCCCAGGGTATCCAGTAGGTCGGTCAGCGCGGGTTCCTCGCCCAGGACGTAGCGCTCGCGCAGCCTGTGCAATCGGCTGCGCAGGCGCTGGAGGCTCTGCAACTGGCGATCGAGCTGCAGCAATTGCTGGTCGATCAGTCCAGGCAGGGAAACCGCGCGCTGGTTCAACAGGGCTCCGATGTCGGTCAGCGACAGGCCAAGGCCACGCAGTGCCTGGATGTGATGCAGGCGCTCGATGTCCTTGCGGTCGTAGAGCCGATAACCGGCATCGGAGCGTGCGGACGGTTTGAGCAGATCAAGGTTGTCGTAGTGATGCAGCGTCCGGACGGTCACGCCGGAGCGCCTGGCCAGTTCGCCTACCTTGAGCAACATTGATGTCTCCTTTTCGTTTCGCACGGCAGGGATCGTCGGGGCTGACGCTGCGTGAGGGTCAAGCGGCAGGAACGGATTTTTTTCGAAGGGGGTGGGCTCGGCTATGAAACCGCCCATGGCAGCGAACGCAGGTCGATCGCGACGGGGCGCAGGTTGCTCATAACCCACCCAGCAAATCGTGCGCATCGAGCAGGCGCCAGGCGATTTCCGGGCGCTGCGCCAGACCGCGGCGAACGGCGGCGGCAATGGCGGGGCGGGTCTTGCGGCAGAGGCCGGGTTGCTCGGCGAACTCGATGGCGATGCCGCGCATGCTGCGCACTTCGTTGTGGCCGGGGGCGATCGTCATGCGAATGCCCAGCTGTTCGAACATGCGCTGCTGCAGCCGCTCCAGTTCCTCCAGACTCTGCACGTTGGCCAGACGCTCGAGCAGGCGGTTTTCCTCGTGGCGGGTGAGCAGCAGGATGCGCACGTCGGCGCCCGGTGCTTCCAGCAGCTCGTCCCGCCGACAGGTGCAGGTGCCGGGTGGGCAGGATTGGCGAATCGGCGGTTGGCTGTTCATGGCGCCTGATCATAGCCAAGGCCGCCAGCGGCGCCCAGCCGGTGGCCTTGTGCCGCTGCGGTGATGACAAGCGCGGCGGTGTCGCGCACCATGGCGCCAGTTTCCGCGCCGGGTGCGCGTCGTTCCGTCAGGGAATTGCTGGAGAACTGTCATGCGTGTTCTGTCATCCGTCCTGCTGCTGGCGACCCTTTGCGTTGCCGGTACCGCTGCGGCCGAGGAGGCCCGGCTGGTCGAGTCGATCAATGCCTACCGTGGCGAGGTGCAGCGCTGCGGCAGCAAGGCCAGCGAGGAGCTGCCGCCACTCACGGCCGATTCGCGGCTGAACTTGCCGGTCGGCGCCGCCGGTGACCTGCAGGATGCCTTGTCCCGCGCAGGCTACCCGATGGTCACGGTGCAGGCGATCACGCTGTCCGGTCCGCGGGATGCCCAGGCGGCGATGCAGGCGCTGCGCGAAAGCTTCTGCCGGGTGATCCTCGATCCTCAGTTCACCGATATCGGCGTCAGCCGCGAAGGTCGCGACTGGCGCATCGTGGTGGCGCGGCCGCTGCTCGATGGTCGCCTCGGCGACTGGCAGGCCGAAGGGCAGAAGCTGCTGGAACAGATCAATCGTGCCCGGGCCTCGGCGCGCCGTTGCGGTAGCCAGGATTTCGCCGCCGCGCGGCCGCTGGCCTGGAACGCGACGTTGGGCAGCACCGCCGAGGCTCACAGTCGGGCGATGGCCAATCGCAACTTCTTCAGTCACTTGAGCGAGGACGGCCGTACGCCGGGCGATCGCGCCGAACTCGCCGGCTACGCCGGTAGCCTGGTCGGTGAGAACATCGCCGCGGCGCTGCCGACCGCGCGCAAGGTGCTGGAAGGCTGGTTGGCCAGCCCGGGGCACTGCGCCAATCTGATGAACCCGGCGTACACCGAGCTGGGCGCGGCCTATGCGGTCGATCCGCAGAGCGACGCGGCCATCTACTGGACGGCCATGTTCGGCGCCCCTTGAACGGCAAGTCGAGCCCCTCGCTGCTTCCAATGAGCGATCGGGGCCGGTGTGCTGTCAGAGAAGCCTGTTGCCAAAGACAGGGTTGCCCTTGACCGATATTCCCACCCACCAGGATCTGCCGCCCGTGCTGGCCGGCCCGTTGCTGCGTCGAGCCGAGCCTGGCGGTCTGACCTTCTGGCTGATCGCGTCACGCGTGCTCGAGCTGTCGCTGATCCTTGAAAGCCCCCAGGCCGGCCAGCAGCGGCGCATTCGACTCGAAGGCGAGGCCTGCCAACGGCTGCGGCTTGGCCATCATGCGGTGCTGCACCTCATCCGTTTCACGCCCGATGCAGCGCTGCCCGGCGACTGCCTGATCGAGTACGACCTTTTGCTCCACGAGGGCGAGCAGCAGCGGGGCATCGCCGACTGGGCGCCACACCTGCTGCACGACGGCGCCACGCGGCCGAGCTTCGTCATCAAGTCGCGGCTCGACCGCGTGCTGCACGGCTCCTGTCGCAAACCGCACCATGCGGCCGCGGATGGGCTGCTGTGCGTGGACGAGCTGGTGCGCTGCGGCTTGACCGATCCGGACGCGCGCCCGGCAGTGCTGCTGATGACCGGCGACCAGGTCTACGCCGATGATGTCGCTGGGCCGATGCTGGTGGCCATCCACGCGCTGATGCGCCGGCTGGGCCTGTACGGCGAGCATCTCCAGGGCGCGGTGGTGGATGACAGCGATGAACTGCTGGCCCACCCGGCCACCTACTACCGGCGCGAGCAATTGCTGCCCGCGTTCAAGTCCAACGAGGCGTTGCGCGAACGCTTCTTCGGCGGTGTGGAAAAGCCGGTGTTCACCACCGCCAACGGACAGAACCACCTGATCACCCTCGCCGAGGTCATGGCCATGTACCTGCTGGTGTGGTCGCCCACGCCGTGGTCGCTGATCGAACCGGTGATGCCTGCGCTCGAGGCGAAGCACGCCGAGCGCTATCGCCGCGAAGAACACTGTCTGCGGGGGTTCCGGCGCACTTTGCCGCAGGCTGCGCGGGCGCTGGCCCATGTGCCGTCGTTGATGATCTTCGACGACCACGACATCACCGACGACTGGAACCTGTCGGCTCGCTGGGAGGAGACCGCCTACGGCCACCCGCTGTCGCGGCGAATCATCGGCAATGCGCTCATCGCCTATCTGCTCTGCCAGGCCTGGGGCAATCAGCCCGAGCGTTTCGGCGCGCTGCTGGCGCAGGTGCAGCAGCTGCTGGAGGCGGCTCGGGATGGCTGGCTCGATTGCGCCGAACAGGACCGTCTCATCGAGACGCTGCTGCGTCTGGACGGCTGGGGCTACGAGTTGCCAAGCGAACCGCCGCTGGTGGTGCTCGACACCCGCACCCGGCGCTGGCGCAGCGAGCGCAATCTGAGTCGCCCTTCCGGCCTGATGGATTGGGAGGCGCTGAGCGAACTGCAGCAGAACATCCTCGACAAGCCCTCGGTGCTGATCGTCTCGCCGGCGCCGATGTTCGGCGTCAAGCTGATCGAGGCGGTGCAGCGGGTGTTCAGCTGGGCCGGCCAGCCCTTGCTGGTGGATGCGGAAAACTGGATGGCCCACCGTGGTGCCGCGCACGTGATGATGAACATCTTCCGTCATTCGCGCACGCCCGGTAACTACGTGATCCTCTCCGGTGATGTGCATTACTCCTTCGTCTACGAAGTGCACATCCGCGCCCGCGACAGCGGGCCGAGGGTCTGGCAGATCACCAGCAGCGGGGTGAAGAACGAGTTTCCACGACGCCTGCTGGACTGGTTCGATCGCCTCAACCGCTGGCTGTATGCGCCCTGGTCGCCGCTGAACTGGCTGACCAAGCGGCGGCGCCTGGAAGTCGTGCCGCGTGTGCCGGACCGCAGCCAGGCGGGCGAGCGTCTGTGGAACGGCTCGGGCATCGGCCTGCTGGTGCTGGATGAGCAGGGCAGGCCGCGGGAAATCCTCCAGCTGAACGCCGATGGCTCGGCTCCGGTGGCCTTCCTCCACGATCGCAGCCGCTCGGGCTGCGATCGGTAGAGAACGCGAAGCCTGCGTCAGGCGCCTCGCTCCATTTGCCTGACGGCCATTCGCTCGGTGCGCAGTTCGTCGAGGGCGTGGCGGGTGATCTGCACGGCTGCGCTGATCGACAGCAGCGCCATGATGCTGGCCACGATCAGGTCCGGCCAGCCCGCCCCAGTGCCGAACACACCCAGTGCCGCCAGCATCACGGCGATATTGCCCAGCGCATCGTTGCGGCTGCACAGCCAGACACTGCGCATGTTGCTGTCGCCTTCACGGTAGGCATAGAGCATGAGCGCCACGGCGACGTTGGCCAGCAGTGCGATGGTGCCGACGATGCCCATCGTCGTGGCCTGGGGCACGCTGGCATCGATGAAGTTGTCGATCGCGACTACCAGGATGAACAGGCCGAACAGACCCATGGTCAGTGCCTTGGCCAGCGACGCCCTGGCCCGCATGACCACGCCCATGCCCAGCACGAACAGGCTGACACCGTAGTTGGCCGCATCGCCGAAGAAGTCCAGCGAGTCGGCCAGCAGCGAGACCGAACCGGCCTGCACGCCGGCGCCTATCTCCACCGCGAACATCGCCAGGTTGATCAGCAGCGCGATCCAGAGAATCCGCCGATAGCGCCCGCGCACCGCTGCGCTGGCGCAACCACTGTTGCAGCAATTTCCTGCCATGTACGTCGCCTCGGAATGTCGATGGCATTACGCTAAACCCTGTAGCAACTACAGGGTCAAGCGCCGCTCCGGCGTGAGTGCGCATCGTGGTCCGGCGTCAGACGCGAAAGCGGCTGACCAGCATCTGCAGTTCGTTACCCAGGCGTGCCAGCTCGATACTGGACGCCGCGGTTTCATCGCTGGCCGTTGCGGTCTGCTCAGAGATGTCGCGCACATTCACGACGTTACGGCTGATCTCTTCCGCGACGGCGCCCTGTTCCTCGGCGGCCGCTGCGATCTGCTGATTCATTGCCTGGATGTCGGAGACCTTGCTGGTGATGTCACTGAGTGCGAGTCCCGCCCTGCGCGTGAGTTCGACGCTGCTTTGAGTCAGGGTGTGGCTGCTCTGCATTGCGGCTGCGGCCTGCTGAGTGCCGTGTTGCAGGGCGGCGACCAACTGCTCGATTTCCTCGGTGGATTTCTGCGTCCGTTGCGCCAGACTGCGCACTTCATCGGCGACGACCGCGAAGCCGCGTCCCGCTTCGCCGGCCCGCGCGGCCTCGATGGCGGCATTGAGTGCGAGCAAGTTGGTCTGTTCGGCGACCGCCTTGATCACATCCATTACGCTGCCGATGCGGTTGCTTTCCGCTTCCAGGCTGGTCATCGCTTCGGCCGAGCGAAGCATTTCCCGGGAGAGTCGCTCGATCTGTTCGATCGCCTCGCCGACGACCGCATCGCCCGCGCGCGCATCGCGGTCTGCCGCATTGGCTGCCTGCGATGCCTGCTCGGCGTTGCGTGCCACTTCCTGCACGGTAGCGGACATTTCCTGCATGGCCGTTGCAACCTGGTCGGTTTCGGCGCGCTGGCCGTTCATCCCGACACTGGTCTGCTCTGTGACTGCCGACAGCTGCTCGGCGGCGCTGGCCATTTGCGTGACGCTGTCGCGGATGCCGCTGATCAGCTCGCGCAAGGTCGCCGACATGCCCATTACCCCGCGCTGCAGCGCACCGATCTCATCCTGACGGCGGATGTCCCGCTGGTCGGTCAGGTCACCGGCGGCGATATTCCTGACCACGGCAAGCGTTTCGGCGAGGGGATGCGTGATCTGGCGGGTAATCAGCCAGGCCGCCAGTAGACCGATAAGAAGGGCGAACGCGGTAACCAGCGCCTGGGTGAGTTTCGATTGCGCCGCCTCGTGCTCGCGGCTTGCGCTCTGCGCCTGGGTCAGGGCGCGGGCCAGGCCTCTGATCTCGCCGGCCTGGCTGGCCATGTCCTGGCGTGCTGTGCTGATGGCTTCGGTCTGCGCGACGACGGCGTGGAGTGCCGCCAGGTAGCCATCCAGCGCCTGTTCGGTTACCGCGACCTGAGCGGAATACGCCTGGCCAAGCACTGTCTGCACGCGTGCAGCGGACTGTCGGGCCAGCTTGATCTGCTGTTCGACCTTGGCCGCCATCTCCGGCGTTGGTGTGGTGTTGTAGCCACGCATCTCGTAGCGCACCAGCTGCCAGTTCATGCGCAGCTCCGCAATCGCCTCGATGCCCGTGTAGCGATTCTCGGCGTGCTCCGGCATCTGCGCCACGGCCTTGCCCATCGCCGCGATCGGCTCGCTGGCGAGAGCGGCTTGCTTGCCCATATCCGCCCTGGCAGCACTGCCGGCGGCATAGGCTTCACGCATTCTGCTCAGCGTGGCGCGATAGCGCTGTATCTGTTCGCCTTGCTTTTGTAACAGCATCCGGTTTTCCGGATCACGAAAGGCTGGCGCGATGTCCCGGTGCTGCGCCGCAAAGTGGTCGAGGGCCTCGGTTACCGCCTCGGCTGACTTCGCGTCGCCGTTGTCCAGCATGTATTGAAGGCGGGCCACCCTGAGTTCGTCCAGCGCTTCGTTCAGCGCGGCGATCCGTTCCATCAGTTCGCTGCGATGGATGACGCCGCTCAGGCTGAGCCAGCCGGAGATCGCCAGTGCGATCGTCAGCAGCAGCACCGCGCCAAAGCCGATCGTCAGTTTCCTGGTCATGCTGATATCGGCGAACCAGTTCTTCATGAGTCCTTTCTCCTTGTCGAAAGTTGGCTGCGGTATTGGGGCCACAGCCGGGGGCCTCGCCGTCGCGCCTTGGCGTCGGTTGGCTGATAGCGCAGCTGCTGACCGGCTGGCGGATCAGCGTTGCGCTCGAACACGATTGGCTGCCGGCGCCATGGCACGCTGTCGGGCCATGGCGGTGGGTCAGTAGAGAACGGTCAGCAGCACGTTGAATATCAGCGCCGCGACGAACCCCAGCGGGGCGGCGCGGAACAGCAGCTGCGGGAACAGCACGGTGCGGCTTTGCTCGGTGGGGCAGGAGCCGAGGATCAGGCTGCCTCCTGAGGAGAATGGCGAGATCGAGGTCGCCTGCGAGCCGACGACAATGGCTACGAACAGGATCAGCGGGTCCAGCCCCAGTGCCGAGGCGATCGGCGGCACCATCGGAAACAGTGCAGGCGTGACCACGCCCAGGGTGCTGGAGAACAGTGACATGAACGCCGCGACGATGCCGAACACCAGCGGCACCAGAATCGGCGGAATACTGTTGCCCATCCACGACGCCAGGATGTCGATGGTGCCGGCTTTGATCGCCACCGAAATCAGCATCCCGACGCCGCAGATCATGATCAGCGTGGCCCAGGGTACCGATGCCATCGCTTTGCGCTCGTCGCCGAGTTTGAGGAGTAGCGCGATCACCGAGAACAGGCTGGCGATCAGACCGATGTCCATCTTCGAGTTGACGAGGCGGGCTGTCGGGTTGTCCGGCAACATCAGGTAGGCGATTGGTGCCGCGAGGACGATGGCCATCATTGCCAGCGTCAGCCACAGGGTCATCCGCTGCTCACGGTTCAGCGGCGTCGGTGGTGTCGCGGCGAAGACCGAAGCCTTCATGGCTTTACCGTGTCCGGTCAGAAAGACCAGCACCGAAATCACCAGCAACGGGATCACCAGCGTGCTGACGAAGATGCCTGCGGTATTGATGAAGGCCTCGTTCTCCGTGATGCCGGCGTTGACCATAAGGCCGCGGAAGATGATGCCGCTTTGGCTGGATACGAAGTTGGCTCCGCTCAGGGCTCCATAGTTCACAGCCATCCCGCCGGCGATCAGGCTCATACCGGTACGCTCACAGAGCAACAGGGTGATCGGCGCCATGAACGCCAGTACGGTGTAGTAGCCGGCGCCCATCGCGGAGATGACCGTGGCGGTGAAAAACACTGCAAAGGGGAGCAGCTGTGGCACCGATCGACAGTGATAGATCAGGTGTTCGGCAAGTTTCTCCAGCGTTCCGTTGACCGTGGCGAAGCTGTAGAAAAGGCAGACGGAGAAGATCACGAAGAAGATCTTCAGCGGCCACATGGCGATGATTTCGGAAGGGCTGAGCCCCATTCCGAACGCGCCGATCAGGTAGGCGAACGCGATGGCGAACAGACCGATGTTGATCTTGGTTTTGTAGCCGAGGGCGACTGCGACAACGATAGCCGCGACGACGAGCAGGCTCATCATGATGGATATGTCCTGTTGTGTGACGGATCGTTTAGTTGCACGTCGCAAAGCCGAACAGCTTTGCAGCGTTGGTCAGCAATACCTGCGTCCGCTCACGAGTATCCGGCAGCAGGATGTCGATGAGGGAAAGCTGCTCGGTGTAATCGGTCTGGCTTTCGAACTGGGTGTTGGGCCAGTCGCTGCCCCAGACGAATCGCTCGATGCCACCGGCTGCATGGCGTGCCTTGGCCAGCACCGTTGCCGCTTGCGCGATGTCGGATTGGCTCCGATACGCGGCGGAGAGCTTGAGCCAGACCTGTGGGTTGGCCAGCGATTGCAGGAATGCCTGGTGATTGGGTTTCCCGGCATCGATTCCGCCGGTAGGCAGCCCGAAATGATCGATCACCACCGTCACTCCGCAAGCCAGCAGGCCAGGAATGACCAGCGCCACATCGTCGATGCCGCGCTGGATTTCGACCTGCCAGCCACGGGCACCAAGCCGAGCGAATAGCCCCATCCATTCAGCGCTGGCGTATTCGGTCAGCGCCTTTCCGATGAGATTCAGCCGGATGCCTACCACGCCGGCTTCTTCCAGCTCATCTAGCTGCGTATCGCTGATGCTTGCGTCCACCACCGCAACGCCCCTCAGTCGCTGCGGATAACGGCGTAGCGCGTCAAGCATGAAGTGATTGTCGGTACCGAGAAAGCTCGGCTGGATCAGCACGCCGTGGGAAAGCCCGTGGCGATCGAGATGCGCAAGATACTGTTCGACCAGTGCATCGTAATGCGGGCTGTAGCGTCGATTGGAAACCATCGGCAGGTCTTGCCGGAAGACATGGGCGTGAGTGTCGACGCCAGTGATCGCAGGCGGGTGAAGGCCGGTCATTGTGATAACCCTGATTGTTGTAGTGATGGAGAAGCGAGACGCGTAATGGGACTGTACGGTCTTTATAGTTTCATCTAGTCATATATATGAATAGATGACCATATAGTTAGCTCAGCCTCTCTGTCAATCGCTGGGCCGGTGGTACAGTTGTGCCGGGTCAATGAACGAATCGATGAAATGAACACCCCGATACTCGGATACGACGAGCGCCTGCCGCTCTATCAGCGGCTGCGCGAAGAGATGCTGGCGAAGATCGCAGCAGGCGAGTGGATGCCCGGCGCGCCCATCCCCACCGAAGCGGAGCTGACCAGGCTTTATGGCGTGGCGATCGGCACCGTGCGCAAGGCTGTGGACACGTTGGTGAACGAGGGATTGCTGCTGCGTAGCCAGGGCCGCGGCACCTTCGTGCGCCGCCCGAATTTCGATGCCTCGCTAGCGCGTTTCTTTCGCCAGGTGGATGCCAGCGGCGGGCGCGAGATCCCGGGCAGCCGGATTCTGGCCAGGACAGTTGAGGAACCAGCGGATACGGTGTCGGCTGCACTCAGGCTGCAGGATGGCGAAAAGGTCATTCACCTTGAGCGACTGCGGATCATCGAGGGGCGGACGCTTTTTCACGAGGACATCTGGTTGCCTGCCACCCGCTTTGCTGCGCTGCTGGAAGTCGACATCGAGGGGTTTGGCGAGCTGCTGTATCCGTTCTACGAAACCCAGTGCGGCCAGTGTGTCGCCTCGGCGAAGGAGACGCTGACGGTGGGGGAGGCCGATGGCGGCATGGCCAGGTTTCTGGCGATCAAGGAGGGTGCGCCGATGGTGATCATCGAGCGGGTCGCCCTGGGCTACGACCGAAGCCCGCTCGAATACCGCATTTCTCGTGCTGCTGCCGATGGGTTCCGCTACCAGATCGATATTTCCTGACGGTTGCCTTCAGCCATATCCGATTGCCGCGAGCCAGGATCTAGCCATGTCTATCACCATCGGCAAACTCAGCCAGGCCACGGCTGTGAACGTGGAGACCATCCGCTACTACGAGCGCATCGGCCTGCTCGCGGCGCCGTTGCGGACGTCGTCCGGCTATCGCAGCTACACGGCTCAGGACGTGGCGCGGTTGCGGTTCATCAAGCGGGGGCGGGAGCTGGGCTTCTCCCTTGATGAAATTCGCACGCTGGTCGAACTGGCCGATCAGCCGGGTCACGCCTGTAGCGATGTCGATCGCCTGGTTCAGACTCACCTGGTCGAGGTGCGCCAGCGCATCGCCGACCTGCAGCGGCTCGAGGCGGAGTTGCAGCGCCTGGCCGGTTGCAATCAGTCGTCGGTGAAGGACTGCCGCATCATCGAAGCGCTCTCGGCAGCGGTACCGCAGGCCGGGTCCACTGTCGACGATCGCAGAACGACCAGCTAGTACGGCACTCCAACGCACTGAACCCACTGCCGAGGACGCTGCCATGATCGATCCAGACGACCCGCTCAAGGATGGACTGACCCCGCCCGATTACGACGAATACGGCGACGTGCCGGATTCCGGCGAGAACGCTGACGACAGCCAACCGAGTGACGAGCCGAACGCGGGAGAAAGCCCGCTGGGATAACGCCTGCTGCCGGCATGCTCGGCCGACATGACTGGACAATTCTCCCCGCCCGGCCTAAAAAGCGCGCTGCGCCGGCCGCCCTGAGGCCGGTGCGGCATCCTTGGCTGAAGGCAGACCTACCGTGAAAAAGAAGAAGCCCATCGACCCCATCCGGCAAGCCGAAAAGAACCGCGCCCACCGAATCGGCTGGCTGATCGCCCTGGCGGGCATCGCCGCCGGTTTCGCGCTGGTGATGATCAAGCCGGCCTAACAGCGAACGTGCCCGTTGCCTTCGCCGCGCGCCGATGCACCCCGCGCGGCATACCAGCTAGCTGCGTGGCTTGAGGATCAACAGCGTCAGCACGCCGGCGATCAGGCCCCACAGCGCCGCGCCGATGCCGAACAGCGTCAGCCCCGATGCCGTCACCATGAAGGTGATCAGCGCTGCTTCGCGCTCGTTGGGTTGCTGCATCGCCTGGGTCAGCCCCGAGCCGATCGAGCCGAGCAGGGCCAGCGCCGCGATGGACAGCACCAGCGCGGCCGGAAAGGCCGCGAACAGCGCCGCCAGCGTCGCACCGAAGATACCGGCGATGCCGTAGAACACGCCGCACCAGGCTGCTGCGGTGTAGCGTTTGTCTGGGTCGGGGTGCGCCTCCGGGCCGGCGCAGATCGCCATGGTGATCGCCGCCAGATGGATGCCGTGGGAGCCGAATGGGGCCAGCAGCACCGAGGCGATGCCCGTTGTCGAGATCAGTGGCGAAGCCGGCACCTGATAGCCCTCGGCGCGCAGCACGGCAAGCCCCGGCATGTTCTGCGAGGCCATTGCGATAACGAACAGCGGGATGCCGATGCTGAATACGGCAGCGAAAGAGAACGCCGGGGTGGTCCACACCGGCACCGCTATCTGCAGGCTGAAGCGCTGGAAATCCAGCAGGCCGGTAACCCCGGCGATCAGGCAACCCACCAGCAGTGCGGCCAGCACTGCGTAACGTGGCTGCAGGCGCTTGGTCAGCAGGTAGCTGAAGAACATGCCGAGCACCAGCACCGGCTGGACACCAACGGCGCGGAAGATTTCGCTGCCGATGTTGAATAGCACGCCGGCCAGCAGTGCGGCGGCCAGGGACGCCGGTACCCGCCGCATGAGGCGGTCGAAGCTGCCAGTGATGCCGCACAGCGCGATCAAGGCCGATGCGAAGATGAAGGCGCCGATCGCTTCGGCATAGGGAACGCCGGGCAGGCTGGTGATCAGCAGCGCGGCGCCGGGCGTCGACCAGGCAACCACCACGGGCGTGCGATAGCGCAACGACAAGCCGATGCTGCAGATCGCCATGCCGATGGACAGCGCCCAGATCCACGACGAGATCTGTCCGGCGCTCAGCCCGGCCGCCTGGCCCGCCTGGAACATCAGCACCAGTGAACTGGTGTAGCCGGTGAGCATGGCAATGAAGCCGGCGACGACAGTGGATGGCGAGCTGTCGCTCAGAGGACGCAGGGCGCTGCGACTGATTTCGTTCATTCTTTGCTGTTCTTCTGCTGAGCGATGGGAGGCCGACGGCTGCCGCGGCCTATGGTACAAGCCTAGGGGGCTGTGCTGGCCAGCGTCCCGGTACAGCCAAAGGCGCGTTGGGCGTAACAGTCGGCAAAGGCTGCTGCCTGTCATCGCCCCGCCAGGCGCTTCACCTGCGAACTGGCACCCTTGTTGCTATCTAGTCTTTGCTCGCCGCGCGATGCGTCAAAAAAACCGCGGCTGTTGGAGGATTAGATGAGTCAGGGCGTTCAATTCAATCGCTTGATGCTGGAAATGCGGGCCATGCAGACCGATGCCATGGCGCGTTCCAAGCCGGAGGTCCAGACGCAGGAGGTCGGCGCGCCGAGCTTTTCCGACATGCTTGGCCAGGCGGTGAACAAGGTGCACGAAACCCAGCAGGTTTCGAGCCAGCTCGCCTCTGCCTTCGAGATGGGGCAGGGCGGCGTCGACCTGACCGAAGTGATGATCGCCTCGCAGAAGGCCAGCGTTTCCTTTCAAGCCATGACCCAGGTGCGCAACAAGCTGGTTCAGGCTTACCAAGACATCATGCAGATGCCGGTGTGAGGCGGATTGAATCATGGCTGAAGCGGTGAGCAACGTTCCGGTGCCGGCAACCCCCGAGGGTGGCAAGAAGCCCTTGCTGGGCCTGTCGTTCCTGGAAAACCTTTCGGAAATGTCCATGCTGCGGCAGATCGGCCTGTTGGTCGGGCTGGCGGCCAGCGTGGCGATGGGTTTTGCCGTGGTGCTCTGGTCGCAGCAACCCGATTACCGCCCGCTGCTCGGCAGCCTGGCGGGAATGGATGCCAATCAGGTGATGGAAACCCTCGCTGCCGCGGACATCGCCTATACCGTCGAACCCAATTCCGGTGCCCTGCTGGTCAAGGCCAATGATCTGGCGCGTGCCCGCCTGAAGCTCGCAGGCGCCGGCATCGCGCCGGCCGACAGCAACATCGGTTTCGAGATTCTGGACAAGGATCAGGGCCTCGGCACCAGCCAGTTCATGGAGGCGACCCGTTATCGCCGTGGCCTCGAGGGTGAGCTGGGTCGTACCATTTCCAGCCTGAACAACGTCAAGGGTGCTCGTGTGCACCTGGCGATTCCGAAAAGCTCGGTATTCGTGCGCGACGAGCGCAAGCCCAGCGCTTCGGTTCTGGTGGAACTCTATCCAGGGCGAGCGCTGGAGCCGAGCCAGGTGATGGCCATCATCAACCTGGTCGCCACCAGCGTGCCGGAGCTCAACAAGTCGCAGATCACCGTGGTCGACCAGAAGGGCAATCTGCTTTCCGACCAGCAGGAGCTGACCGAGCTGAGCATGGCGGGCAAGCAGTTCGACTACAGCCGCCGCATGGAAAGCCTCTATACCCAGCGTGTGCACAATATCCTGCAGCCGGTGCTTGGCAGTGGCCGCTACAAGGCGGAAGTCTCGGCGGATGTGGATTTCAGCGCGGTTGAATCCACCTCGGAGACCTTCAACCCGGACCAGCCGGCACTGCGCAGCGAGCAGAGCGTCAATGAACAGCGCCAGAGCAGCCTGCCGCCGCAAGGTGTGCCGGGTGCCCTGAGCAACCAGCCGCCGGGCCCGGCTTCGGCTCCCGAGCAGGCCAATCAGGCCGCTGCGGCCGCCGGTGCCGTGGCGCCCGGCCAGCCGCTGGTGGACGCCAACGGTCAGCAGATCATGGACCCGGTGACCGGCCAGCCGATGCTGGCGCCGTTCCCGGCAGACAAGCGCGAGCAGGCCACGCGCAATTACGAGCTCGATCGTTCCATCAGCTATACCAAGCAGCAGCATGGCCGCCTGCGCCGCCTGTCGGTGGCGGTGGTGGTCGACGACCAGATGTCGCTCAATGCGGCTGGCGAGATGGTGCGCGTGCCGTGGAATGCCGACGATCTGGCGCGCTTCACCCGGCTGGTACAGGACGCCGTTGGCTTCGACGCCAGCCGCGGCGACAGCGTCAGCGTGATCAACACCGCCTTCGTCGCTGACAGCTTCGGTGAAACCTTCGAGGAGATTCCGTTCTACTCGCAGCCCTGGTTCTGGGATGTCGTCAAGCAGGTGCTCGGCGTGCTGTTCATCCTGGTCCTGGTGTTCGGTGTACTGCGCCCTGTGCTCAAGAGCCTGACCAATCCGAACGCCGGTAAAGAACTGCAGGTGGCCGGCATGCCCGGTGAACTGGGCGAGGACGAAGGTCTGGATGGCGGCCTGGCCAACGACAGGGTCAGCCTGAGCGGTCCGCAGAACATCCTGCTGCCAAGCCCCAGCGAGGGATATGAAGCCCAGCTGAACGCGATCAAGAACTTGGTGGCCGATGACCCGGGACGGGTAGCCCAGGTGGTGAAAGAGTGGATCAACGCCGATGAGTGACAATCGAGTTCCAGCCAAGCTCAACAAGGTCGACAAGGCTGCCATCCTGCTGCTCTCGCTGGGCGAGACCGATGCGGCGCAGGTGCTGCGCCACCTCGGTCCGAAAGAGGTCCAGCGCGTCGGTACGGCCATGGCGCAGATGCGCAACGTGCAGAAGGCACAGATCGAGCAGGTGATGAGCGAGTTCGTCGAGATCGTCGGCGACCAGACCAGCCTGGGCGTCGGCTCCGACGGCTACATCCGCAAGATGCTCACCCAGGCACTGGGCGAGGACAAGGCCGGCGGTCTGATCGATCGTATCCTGCTGGGCGGCAACACCAGCGGTCTGGACAGCCTGAAGTGGATGGAGCCGCGCGCCGTGGCCGATGTGATCCGCTACGAGCATCCACAGATCCAGGCCATCGTGGTGGCCTATCTCGATCCGGATCAGGCCGGCGAGGTGCTGTCCCACTTCGACCACAAGGTGCGCCTGGACATCGTGCTGCGCGTGTCTTCGTTGAATACCGTGCAGCCCGCCGCCCTGAAGGAATTGAATCTGATCCTGGAGAAGCAGTTCTCCGGCAGCACCAATACCAGCCGCGCCAGCCTGGGCGGCGTGAAGCGGGCAGCCGACATCATGAACTACCTGGACAGCTCCATCGAAGGTCAGCTCATGGACGCCATCCGCGAGGTGGACGAGGACCTGTCCAGCCAGATCGAAGACCTGATGTTCGTCTTCGACAATCTCGCCGAGGTCGACGACCGTGGCATCCAGGTGCTGCTGCGTGAGGTATCCTCCGACGTGCTGGTGATGGCGCTCAAAGGCGCCGACGACGGCATCAAGGAGAAGGTCTTCAAGAACATGTCCAAGCGCGCCGGTGAGCTGCTGCGCGACGATCTGGAGGCCAAGGGGCCGGTACGTGTCAGCGACGTGGAAAATGCCCAGAAGGAAATTCTCACCATCGCTCGTCGCATGGCCGAGGCCGGGGAAATTGTCCTGGGCTCCAAGGGCGGCGAAGAGATGATCTAACCAGGACAACACCTCACACATGGCGAAGGACAACCCCAGCGACCTCATTCGCGCGAAAGACGTCAGCCTGTTCGATCGCTGGTCGCTGCCCAGTTTCGACCCGCAGGGCGAGGAAGAGGAGCTGCCGTCAGCACCCAGCGTGGAGGAAACGGTCGAAGAGTTGGCGCGTAGCGAGGACGTGCCGGTCGAGGAAGTCAAACCGCTGACGCTCGATGAGCTCGAGGCGATTCGCCAGCAGGCCTATAACGAAGGCTTCGCCACTGGCGAGAAGGATGGCTTCCATGCGGGCCAGCTCAAGGCCCGGCAGGAGGCCGAGGCGTCTCTGGCGCCGCGGCTGCAGAGCCTGGAGCGGCTGATGGAACAGCTGCTCGAACCGATCGCCGATCAGGACCGCAACCTCGAGCATGCCATGGTCACGCTGGTCAGCCACATGGCGCGTGAGGTGATCCAGCGCGATCTGCTGATCGACTCCAGCCAGATTCGCCAGGTGCTGCGCGAGGCGCTGAAGCTGCTGCCCATGGGGGCCAGCAACGTGCGCATCCACGTCAATCCGCAGGACTTCGAGCTGATCAAGGCGCTGCGCGAACGCCACGAGGAAAACTGGCGCATCCTCGAGGACAGCAGCCTGTTGCCAGGCGGCTGCCATATCGAAACCGAGCACAGCCGTATCGATGCCAGCATCGAAACGCGCCTGACCCAGGCCATCAAGCAACTGTTCGAGCAGCAGCGGGAGAACGCCACCCACCCGCCGGCTGCCGACCTGAATGTCGATCTGGACGTGTCCGATGCGCCTTGAGCGGGTCAGTTTCGCCAAACGTTTCGAAACCTATGAAGCGGCGATCAAGCTGCCCAGCCAACCGCTGCTTGAGGGCCGCCTGCTGCGCATGGTCGGCCTGACACTGGAGGCCGAGGGGCTGCGGGCGGCGGTCGGCAGCCGTTGCCTGGTGATCAACGACGACAGCTATCACCCGACCGAGGTCGAGGCCGAGGTGATGGGCTTCTCCAGCGGCAAGCTGTATCTGATGCCGGTCGGCAGCCTGGCCGGTATCGCGCCAGGCGCGCGGGTCGTGCCGCTGGTCAACACCGGACGCCTGCCCATGGGCATGTCCATGCTCGGTCGTGTGCTCGATGGCGCTGGGCGCGCCCTGGATGGCAAGGGCGGCATGCGCGCCGAGGACTGGGTGCCGATGGATGGTCCGGTGATCAACCCGCTCAAGCGCCATCCCATCAGCGAACCGCTGGATGTCGGCATCCGCAGCATCAATGGGCTGCTCACGGTCGGGCGCGGCCAGCGCCTCGGGCTGTTCGCCGGCACGGGTGTCGGCAAGTCGGTGCTGCTGGGCATGATGACGCGCTTCACCGAGGCCGACATCATCGTCGTCGGGCTGATCGGTGAACGTGGTCGCGAGGTAAAGGAATTCATCGAGAACATCCTTGGCGAAGAGAGCATCAAGCGCTCGGTGGTGGTCGCCTCGCCGGCCGACGATGCGCCGCTGATGCGTCTGCGCGCCGCGCAATACTGCACACGTATCGCCGAGTACTTTCGCGACAAGGGCAAGAACGTGCTGCTGCTGATGGATTCACTGACCCGCTACGCCCAGGCCCAGCGTGAAATCGCCCTGGCCATCGGCGAGCCGCCGGCAACCAAGGGTTATCCGCCGTCGGTATTCGCCAAGCTGCCCAGCCTGGTCGAGCGCGCCGGCAATGCCGAGCAGGGCGGCGGTTCCATCACCGCGTTCTATACCGTGCTCTCCGAGGGCGACGATCAACAAGACCCGATCGCCGATGCCGCGCGCGGTGTACTCGACGGCCATATCGTGCTGTCGCGTCGGCTGGCGGAGGAGGGCCATTATCCGGCCATCGATATCGAGGCTTCCATCAGCCGGGTGATGCCGCAGGTGGTAAGCGCCGAGCACGTTCGCGCTTCGCAGCGCTTCAAGCAACTCTGGTCCCGTTATCAGCAGAGCCGCGATCTGATCAGCGTCGGCGCCTACGTGCCGGGTGGCGATCCGGAAACCGACATGGCCATTGCGCGCCAGGCTGAAATGGTCAGCTACCTGCGTCAGGGGCTCGATGAAAGCGAGGGGCTGAGCCAGAGTGCCGCGCAATTGGCTGCGGTGTTCGCCCCCCGGCAGGCGGGCTAATCGATGGCGGCCAGTCGGGCAGCGCGCCTGGCGCCGGTCATCGAGATGGCCGAGCGCGCCGAGCGCGACGCCGCGCGGTTGCTGGGGCAGGCACAGACCCAGCTGACGCAGGCCGAGGGCAAACTGGCCGAGCTCGAGCAGTACTTCCGCGACTATCAGCAACAGTGGATGCAGCAGGGCAGCCAGGGCGTATCCGGCCAGTGGCTGATGAACTACCAGCGCTTCCTGTCCCAGCTCGAGTCGGCCATCAGCCAGCAGCAGCGTAGCGTCAACTGGTATCGCGACAACCTGCTGAAGGTGCGCCAGCAGTGGCACCAGCGGCACGCACGGGTGGAAGGGCTGAGCAAGCTCATCGAGAGCTATCAGCGCGAAGCCCGTATCGCGGCGGACAAGCGCGAACAGAAACTGCTCGACGAATTCGCCCAGCGTCTGGCCGGTCGTTCACGGGAACACTGAGCGGCACCGGCTCTGTTTCGCGGCAGCACGAGGCGGCTCCGGCTGGATTCGTGCTTGCCGCGCCGAGGCTTGAATGATAAATCTTCACCCGTTCAACGCGGCGGTCGCCGATCGGGTTATGAATAGCGGTTCGGTCCCGCCCTGTCAGTTCGCTGGCCTGGATCGCTGCCTTTTCAGCCGGTGTGCGGCTGCCCAACTCGCATAATCAACGATGGCTGCCAACGAAGCGGCCGTCGAGATGTTCCGGATCAGGGAGTGCCACATGACCATTACCTCGCAGCCTTCGGCAGATGGGCAGGAGCTGACCATAGCCATCAGCGGACGCTTCGACTTCAATGCGCATCAGGCCTTCCGCGACGCCTACCAGCGTCAGGACGTGAGCCCGCAGCGTTATGTGGTCAATCTGCAGGGCACCACCTACATGGACAGCTCGGCGCTGGGCATGCTGCTGCTGTTGCGCGACCATGCCGGCGGCGACGAAGCCGACATCCGCCTGCTCAACTGCAGCCCGGACGTACGCAAGATCCTCTCGGTTTCCAACTTCGAACAACTGTTCGTGATCGCCTGACATGCCCATGCGGCTGTCGATCCTGATCGCCGAGGACAGCCCTGTCGATCGGATGCTGCTGTCCACCATCGTCGGCAAGCAGGGGCACCGGGTGCTCACCGCTGCCGATGGGCAGGAAGCGGTGGCCCTGTTCCAGCAGGAGCGTCCGCAACTGGTGTTGATGGACGCCTTGATGCCGGTGATGGACGGCTTCGAGGCGGCGCGGCAGATCAAGCGGTTGGCCGGGGACGAACTGGTCCCGATCATCTTTCTCACCTCGCTCAGCGAGAACCAGGCATTGGTCAGCTGCCTGGAGGCGGGGGGTGACGATTTCATCGCCAAGCCGTACAACCCCATCATCCTCGAAGCCAAGATCCAGGCCATGCATCGCCTGCGCCGTCTGCAGGCCACCGTGCTCGAGCAGCGCGATCTGATCGCCCGGCGCAACCAGCAGCTGCTCGACGAGCATCGTGCGGCCAAGGCGATCTTCGACAAGGTCGCTCACGCCGGTTGCCTGAGTGCGCCGAACATCCGCTACCGGCAGTCCCCGCAGGCGCTGTTCAACGGCGATCTGCTGCTGGCGGCCCACGCGCCGGCTGGGCAGATGTTCGTGCTGCTCGGCGATTTCACCGGCCATGGCCTGCCGGCAGCGATCGGCGCGATGCCGCTGGCCGAAACCTTCTACGGCATGGCCGCCAAGGGCTATTCCAGCACCGACATCCTTCGCGAGATCAATGCCAAGCTCAAACAGATCCTCCCGGTGGAGATGTTCTGCTGCGCCACGCTGCTTGATATCGACGCCAAGCAGGGCACCCTGCGCGTGTGGAACGGCGGGCTGCCGGATGGCTACCTGATTTCGGCCGATGGCCGGCGTACCGCGCTGGTTTCCCGGCATCTCCCGCTGGGCGTGGTGTCCGCGACGGCGCTCGATGACAAGTTCGAACACTACCCGCTGGCCCCCGGCGATCGCCTGCTGCTGCTTTCCGACGGCGTGGTGGAGAGCCGCAACGCCGCCGACGAGCTGTTCGGCGAGCAGCGGCTGCTGGCCGCCCTGGAAGCCAATCGGGATCCCGCGACGGTGTTCGACGAGATCGAACAGGCGCTCCTGGATTTCCATGGGCAGCCGCACGACGACCTCAGTCTGGTCGAGGTCGTGGTGAGCCGGGACGCGCTCCCTATGCCGCCGACTGTCTCGGCCACGGCGCATCGCTCCCGGCCAATGGACTGGTCGATCCGCGTCGAGCTGCGGGCCGAGAGCCTGCGCAACGGCAATCCACTGCCTTCGCTGCTGCAGATCCTGTTACAGGTCAACCAGCTGCGCTCGCGTGCCGGTGCCATCTACACGGTACTGGGCGAGCTGTATTCCAACGCGCTGGAGCACGGCGTGCTGGGGCTGGACTCGTCCCTCAAGTGCGACGCCGAGGGCTTCAAGCGTTACTACGAGCAGCGCCAGCAACGCTTGCAGTCGCTGGTGGACGGGCATGTTCATCTCGAGCTGACGATCAAGACCGACAGCACAGGCGGTCGCCTGCGCATCTGCATCGACGACAGCGGTGCAGGGTTCGATGTCAAAAAGGCGCTGCAAGTCCAGCTCGGCACCGATCGTTTCAGTGGCAGGGGGCTGCATCTGGTACGCCGGCTGAGCGACGGATTCGACTGGCAGTCGGATGGGCGCGGGCTGAGCGTGGAGTTCGTCTGGCAGGCTGAGGCATAATCCACCGCTTTCGACTGGAGTGCCGCGGTGTCCAACGCTCATCTCGACAGCGCCGTGCTGGCCACGCTGCAGGATGTAATGGAGAGTGAGTATCCGGCGCTGCTGGATACCTTTCTCGCCGATTCCGAAGAGCGGGTTCGGCTGCTTCGCCAGGCATGTCAGGCTGACCAGGCCGAGGCGCTGCGCCGTGCCGCACACAGTTTCAAAGGCAGCTGCAGCAACATGGGTGCGACCCTGCTGGCCGAGTTGTGTCAGGAGCTGGAAACGGCGGCTCGGGAGGAGCAGCTGGGCAAGGCGCCGGCGCTCATCGAGTCCATCGAGCGTGAGTTCGCCATCATCGGCATCCTGTTTCGTGCCGAGCGCCAGCGCTACGGCTGAGCGGCCAATTCTCTGACGCAGCCGCTCGTCGCCGGCCAGGCGATGCGGCCGAACCTGCCCGTCAAGCGCGCGGTTCAGCTTGTTCCGACAGGGCATCGCTACGCTGGCCCGGAACTTGCTCCGTTTCCCGCCACGATCCATCCGTAGCGGAATCTCCTCATGGCCGTTTCCCCCGACCTGTTGCTCAAATCCCCGACCGTCGATGCGCGACCCAAAGCCGCGACCAAGGCGCCTGATACGCCGCGCGACGGTCGGGACAACGGCAACGCCAGCTTTTCCGATGTCTACGCCAAGGAGCGCCAGGCCAAGCCGGTCGACCGACCCGCGCGCAACGATGGCGCTCGTGACAAGTCCGTCGAGGACAAGGGGCGGCAAGAGGCCACCGGCGCAACCAGTGACGAAAAGCCGGCGGTTGCCGAGAGCGGCAATCCCTTGCCTGCCGAAACAGTGACGGACGAGGCGCCCGACAGCGAGCTCGACCCATTGCTGCTGCTCGGTCTGGGCGCCCAGTTGGTGCCCGCGGAAGACGTACAACCGGCGACGGATGCAGGCGGTGAGACGCTTCTGTCCGGCTTGCCGGTCGCGCAGCCGCCGATTGCTGCCGCCATTGATCAGACGATGGAGGAGACACTCTCTGCGGGGCTGCCGACGCTGGACGAAGCGTCGAGCGCGCTGCCGAAGGCCGTCCAGGCACAACCACAGAACCCGCTCGTGGACGCTCAGGCGAAAGCCGAAGCGGATGACGGTTTCGCCAGTCTATTGGCCGGCCAGACCGCCGATACGCCTGAAGAGCCAGAGCTGGAGCTGGCAACCAAGGAGCTTCTGGAAAGCCTCGAGGGGCCGAAGGAGAGCCGCAGCTCGAGTTCCGCAGACCCAGCTGCGGCTCGCCTGAACCCGTTGAGCCAGGCCATCGCCCAGCAGGTCCAGCAGCCGCAGCGACCGGCCCTGGTTCCTGGCCAGCCGGTGCAGATGCAGCAGGCCGGCTGGAGCGAGGCAGTGGTGGATCGGGTGATGTGGCTGTCCAGCCAGAACTTGAAGTCGGCCGAGATCCAGCTCGATCCGGCTGAGCTTGGTCGCATGGAAGTGCGGATCGATCTGACCAAGGATCAGGCCCAGGTGACATTCCTCAGCCCTCATGCCGGTGTGCGTGACGCCCTTGAAGGCCAGATGCAGCGCTTGCGCGAAATGTTTACCCAGCAGGGCATGAACCTGATGGATGTCAACGTCTCCGATCAGTCCCTAGCCCGCGGCTGGCAGGGCGGTGGCGAGGGTGGCTCGTCCCGCGGCGGAGCTTCGGCAGAGGCCGAAGAAGAACTGCAGGTCGGTGTCAGCGAGATCGCCAGCAACCGGGCCACGGGCGATCGTGGCCTGGTGGATTACTACGCCTAAGGCGCCCCCCGCCAATATCTTCCGACGCCGGCGTAGCCTCGAGGCTGGCGCCGGCCTGTCGCCGCCCGTCGTGCTTGTCGCTGTCCCGGGCCTGGCGCAGAGGTTGCCGTCTTCGATTTCCTGATACCTTGTCCGAGCCGTATTTGGCTGGCGCCGTAGCCGTGCCGGTGAAAGGACGTTGGCACAGCTGTTGCTCCGAACTCGCAAAACCCACAACGAAACGCTGTTGATGACGGATATTTGGCATGGCTAAGAAACAGGCTCCCGCAGCGGTGCCGCCCACCGGGCCGGATGCGGCGCCAGCGGGCAAGGGGCGACTGAAACTCATCATCCTGATCGTGGTCGCCATGTTGGTGGCCGTAGGACTTTCCGTGGGCGGCACCCTGTACTTCATGAGCAAGGGCGACGATCTGGAAGGCAGCAAGACGCAGGAGGCGGCGACTACCGTTTCCGGCAAGCAGCCGGCCATCTACGAGGTGCTCATGCCGGCGTTCGTGGTCAACTTCAACCACAAGGGGCGGCAGCGCTACATGCAGGTGAGCATCGCTTTGATGTCGCGTGATCAGGCGGCGCTGGATGCGCTCAAGGTGCACATGCCGCTGTTGCGCAATCGTCTGGTCATGCTGCTGTCCAGCCAGGATTTCGAGGCGTTGAAAACGCCGGTCGGCAAGGAGATGCTGCGTCAGCAGGCGACTGCCAGCGTGCAGGAGCTGGCGCAGAAGGAAATTGGCAAGCTTGCCATCGAGCAAGTGCTTTTCACCAACTTCGTATTGCAATAGAAGGCTGCCGCAGATGGCTGTTCAAGACCTGCTCTCGCAAGACGAGATCGATGCGCTCCTGCACGGGGTCGACGACGGTCTGGTGGATACCGAAAGCGATTCCGAGCCGGGGTCCATCAAGAGCTACGACCTGACCAGTCAGGACCGTATCGTGCGCGGGCGCATGCCCACGCTGGAGATGATCAACGAGCGTTTCGCCCGTTATACCCGCATCAGCATGTTCAACCTGTTGCGCCGCTCGGCCGATGTCTCGGTGGGCGGCGTCCAGGTGATGAAGTTCGGCGAGTACGTGCATTCGCTGTACGTGCCGACCAGCCTCAACCTGGTGAAGATGAAGCCGCTGCGTGGCACGGCATTGTTCATCCTCGACGCCAAGCTGGTATTCAAGCTGGTGGACAATTTCTTCGGAGGTGACGGGCGCCACGCCAAGATCGAGGGCCGCGAGTTCACCCCGACCGAGCTGCGCGTCGTGCGCATGGTGCTGGATCAGGCCTTTGCCGATCTGAAGGAAGCCTGGCACGCGGTGCTGGACGTCAACTTCGAGTACGTCAACTCGGAGGTGAACCCGGCGCTGGCCAACATCGTCAGCCCCAGCGAGGTGGTGGTGGTGTCCACCTTCCACATCGAGCTGGACAGTGGCGGCGGCGATCTGCACGTGACCATGCCCTATTCGATGATCGAGCCGATCCGCGAGATGCTCGATGCCGGTTTCCAGTCCGATGTCAGCGACCAGGACGAGCGCTGGGTAAAGGCCCTGCGCGAGGACATCCTGGACGTCAATGTACCGCTGGGCGCGACGGTTGTGCGCCGCCAGCTCAAGCTGCGCGACATTCTCAACATGCAGCCCGGCGATGTGATTCCCGTGGAAATGCCGGAAGACATGATCATGCGCGCCAATGGCATGCCGGCCTTCAAGGTCAAGCTGGGTGCCCACAAGGGCAACCTGGCATTGCAGGTGCTGGAACCCGTGGTTCGCCCACGCTGAACCAGCCCTTTACTCAATTCGAGCCGATCGAGGATTAGCGATGGCAGACGAACGCGACACTACATCTCCCGAGGAACAGGCGCTGGCCGACGAGTGGGCCGCGGCCCTGGCCGAGGCGGGCGATGCCTCCCAGGACGATATCGATGCGCTGCTGAACCAGGGGCCGGCAGCGGCGGCGCCCGCCGCACCCGCGGCGCCGCGCGCGCCGCTGGAGGATTTTGCCAGTGCGCCGAAATCCAATGGTATGCAGCTGGGGCTGGACGGCCCGAACCTGGACGTCATCCTCGACATTCCCGTATCGATTTCGATGGAGGTCGGCAGTACCGAGATCAGCATCCGCAATCTGCTGCAGCTCAATCAGGGCTCGGTGGTGGAGCTCGATCGACTGGCCGGCGAGCCACTGGACGTACTGGTCAATGGAACGCTGATCGCCCACGGCGAAGTGGTGGTGGTCAACGAGAAGTTCGGTATCCGGCTGACCGATGTGATCAGCCCCACCGAACGCATCAAGAAGTTGCGCTGACATGCGTGGCCTGGCAATTCTGGCCGCGCTCGTGGCGCTTCCGGTGTGGGCGGCGGAGCCGGCAACGAGCATGAGCAGCGCGGGCATGGGTGCGCAGCTGAGCAAGCTGTTGCTCGGCCTGCTGCTGGTGATCGGTCTGATCTTCCTGCTGGCCTGGCTGCTGCGCCGTGTACAGCAGCTCAATCCGCGTGGCGCCCAGGTGATCAAGCTGGTCTCCAGTCAGGCGCTGGGGCCGCGTGAGCGGCTGGTGCTGGTGCAGGTCGGTGGTGAGCAGATTCTCGTCGGCCTGAGTGGCGGGCGCATCACGCCGCTGCATGTGATGCGCGAGCCGGTGCACCTGCCGGATGCCGAGCCGGCCAACCCTGAATTCGCCCAGCGTCTGATGGAGCTGCTCGGCAAGGATCACAAGGACAAGCCTTGATGTTTCGCATTCTGCTGCTGGCCACGCTGATGCTGGTCGGCCCTCTGGCCATGGCACAGGAGCCTTCCGGCATCCTGGCGCAGGGCAACAATCCGCTGTCGATCCCGGCGATCACCCTGACCACCGATGCCGAGGGGCAGCAGGAGTATTCGGTCAGTCTGCAGATCCTGCTGATCATGACGGCGCTGAGCTTCATCCCGGCGTTCGTCATGCTGATGACCAGCTTCACCCGGATCATCATCGTCTTCTCGATCCTGCGTCAGGCGCTGGGGCTGCAACAGACGCCGTCGAACCAGATCCTCATCGGCCTGACGCTGTTCCTCACGCTGTTCATCATGGCGCCGGTGTTCGACCGGATTAACCAGGACGCGCTGCAGCCCTATCTGAGCGAGCAGATTCCGGCACAGGAGGCGATCGCCCGCGCCGAAGTACCGCTGAAGAACTTCATGCTGGCGCAGACCCGCGAGAGCGACCTGGAGCTATTCGTGCGGCTGTCGCAGCGCACCGACATCGCCTCGCCGGAAGCCGCACCAATGACCATCCTGGTCCCGGCGTTCGTGACCTCCGAGCTGAAAACAGCGTTCCAGATCGGTTTCATGATCTTCATTCCGTTCCTGATCATCGACATGGTGGTGGCCAGCGTGCTGATGTCGATGGGCATGATGATGCTGTCGCCGATGATCATCTCGCTGCCGTTCAAGATCATGCTGTTCGTCCTGGTGGACGGCTGGGGGCTGATCATCGGCACCCTGGCCGGCAGCTTCGGCACGCTTTAGGGAAGGACGCAGATGACTCCAGAAGTGGCGGTGGACCTGTTTCGTGAAGGCCTCTGGATGACCGCGATGATCGTCGGCGTGCTGGTGGTGCCCAGCCTGCTGGTCGGTCTGGTGGTGGCGATGTTCCAGGCGGCGACGCAGATCAACGAGCAGACCCTGAGCTTTCTGCCGCGCCTGCTCGTCATGCTGTTGACGCTGATCTGGGCCGGCCCGTGGCTGGTGCGCGAGCTGATGGAGTACACCCAGAACCTCGTGCACAACATTCCGTTGCTGATCGGGTAGGCGCGTGCTTGAGCTGAGCAATGCGCAGATCGGCGGCTGGGTAGGGCAGTTCCTCCTGCCGCTGTTTCGCATCGCCGCGTTGCTGATGAGCATGCCGCTGATTGGCACCCAGCTGGTGCCGGTGCGCGTGCGGTTGTATCTGGCGCTGGCCATCGCCCTGGTTCTGGTGCCGACCCTGCCGCCGATGCCGGTGGTCGAATCCCTGAGCCTGGCTTCGCTGCTGTTGATCGCCGAACAGCTGCTGATCGGCGTGATGTTCGGTTTCGTCCTGCAGCTGTTCTTCCATGTCTTCATCGTCTCGGGTCAGCTGCTCGCCATGCAGATGGGCCTGGGCTTCGCCTCCATGGTCGACCCGGCCAACGGCATCTCCGTGCCGGTGCTCGGCCAGTTCTTCAACATGCTGGTGATCCTGCTGTTCCTCTCGGTCAACGGTCATCTGGTGGTGCTGGAGATCCTCGCCGAGAGCTTCGTCACCTTGCCGGTGGGGGGAGGTCTGTCGACCAATCACTTCTGGGAAGTGGCGGGCAAGCTGGGCTGGGTGCTGGGCGCCGGGTTGCTGCTGGTGCTGCCGGCGATCACCGCGCTGCTGGTGGTTAACCTGGCGTTCGGTCTGATGACCCGGGCCGCGCCGCAACTGAATATCTTCTCCATCGGCTTTCCGCTGACCCTGGTGCTCGGTCTGATCATCGTCTGGATCGGCATGGCCGATATCTTCGCGCAGTACCAGATATTCGTCAGCGAGGCGCTGATGATGCTGCGCGAGCTGGCGGGTGCGCGCTGATGAGCCGTGCCGTGCACCTGACGGAGGTCGCTCATGGCTGAGAGCGAAAGCGGCGCCGACAAAAGCGAGGAACCCACAGAGAAACGCCTGCGCGAATCCCGCGAGAAAGGGCAGCTGGCGCGTTCCCGCGAACTCAGTACGGTGGCGGTGACGTTGGGCGGCATCGGCGGGCTGCTGGCGTCCGGTGGCGGCCTGGCGCAAACCCTGATGGCGATGATGCAGGGCACCTTCGAACTCAGCCGGGAAACGCTGCTGGACGAGGGCGCCATGGTGCGCCTGTTGATGGGCAGCGGGCTGATGGCGCTGGAGGCGATCATGCCGCTGTTGATCGCGCTGCTGATCGCGTCGATCGTCGGCCCGGTAGCGCTGGGTGGCTGGCTGTTTTCGGCCAAGGCGATGGCGCCCAAGGTCAGCCGGATGAACCCGGCCGCCGGCCTCAAGCGGATGTTCTCCACCAAGGCGCTGGTGGAGCTGCTCAAGGCGCTGGGCAAGTTCCTCGTCGTGCTCGGCGTTGCGCTGCTGGTGCTGTCGGCGTATCAGGATGACCTGCTGTCCATCGCCAAGCAGCCGCTGGACCTGGCCATCATGCACAGCGTCGAGATCGTCGGCTGGTGCGCCCTGTGGATGGCCTGCGGGCTGATCATCATCGCGGCGGTGGACGTGCCGTTCCAGCTTTGGGACAACAAGCAGAAGCTGATGATGACCAAGCAGGAGGTCAAGGACGAATACAAGGACTCCGAGGGCAAGCCTGAGGTCAAATCGCGGATTCGCCAGCTGCAGCGCGAGGCTGCGCAGCGGCGCATGATGCAGGCGGTGCCCGAGGCCGACGTGGTGATCACCAACCCGACGCACTTCGCCGTCGCGCTGAAATACGACGGCGACAAGGGCGGTGCACCGCGGCTAGTGGCCAAGGGTGGCGACTTCGTGGCGCTGAAGATTCGTGAAATCGCCCAGGAGCACAAGGTGACGGTGCTGGAATCGCCGGCGCTGGCGCGGGCGGTGTATTACTCCACCGAACTTGACCAGGAAATCCCGGCTGGTCTCTACCTGGCGGTGGCGCAGGTGCTGGCGTACGTCTATCAGTTGCGTCAGTACCGCTCGGGCAAGGGACGCCGCCCCGACCCGTTGAACAATCTGCCGATTCCGCCCGACCTGCGCCGCGACGAGTGATCCGGCCAGGCGACTGGCGGCGTCGCCCGGCCACTGCGCTTATTCGATTACGCCGCAGGCGACACGTGCGCCGCCACCGCCCAGGGGCTGCGGATGGTCGGAGTGATTGTCGCCGCCCTGATGGACCATCAGCGCCAGGCCCTTGATGTCACCCAGGCTCTTCAGGCGCGGCGCCAGTACCGGTTGGCTGGCCTTGCCGTCGCTGTCTACGTAGAGCGCTGGCAGGTCGCCCATGTGTCCATCACCCCAGGGCTCGCCATGCTTGCCGGTGTTCTTCGGATCCCAGTGGCCGGCGGCGGCACCGGCGGCAGTCGGCTTGCCGTCTACCTCGGCCGGCTCGCAGCTGCCTTTGGCGTGGATATGAAAGCCGTGCAGGCCGGCCTGCAGCCCGGTCAGCTCGGGGCGAAACACCAGGCCGTACTCGCTGCTCTCGATCTTTACGCTGCCCACGGATTCGCCAATGCCCTGGGCGGTAACGGCGTTGACCTTGACGCTCAGGGTTTCCGCCTGGGCGGCGAGGGCGGTGCAGCCGGCCAGCGCGGCGATGATCCACTGTTTCATCTGAAAGCTCCTTTGCACGAACGGCGACGGGCTGTCGCCGGTTGCTAGTGTGACTGCCAGTTGGCGGTCGCGTTCGGCTGACTGCGCCTTCGCCCTACGACCGCCGGGCCGGCCGCTGGCGCGGACCGCAGCGCAACCGCGAAGTTGGACCCCTTCTTGCTATAACCCGGTCGGGACGCATGTCGCGTCAAGAATTCGTTCTGTATTCCGGGGTTTCTGTGGATCGCACGCAACTCATCAATATTCGCAACGGCCTGGCAGGCGCGGGGCGCGGCAATCTCGGCGTACCGCTGCTGTTGCTCGTGATGATGGGCATGATGATGCTGCCGGTGCCGCCGTTCCTGCTGGACGTGCTGTTCACCTTCAATATCGCGCTGTCGATCGTCGTGCTGCTGGTCAGCGTCTATGCACTGCGGCCGCTGGATTTCGCCGTGTTCCCGACGATTCTGCTGGTCGCCACTCTGATGCGTCTGGCATTGAACGTGGCGTCTACGCGAGTGGTGCTCATCCACGGTCATGACGGCGGCAGCGCGGCTGGTCACGTGATCGAGGCATTCGGCAATGTGGTGATCGGCGGCAACTACGTGGTCGGTGTGGTGGTGTTCGCCATCCTCGTGATCATCAACTTCGTGGTGGTGACCAAGGGCGCCGGGCGCATCTCCGAGGTCAGCGCGCGCTTCACCCTGGACGCCATGCCGGGCAAGCAGATGGCGATCGACGCCGACCTGAACGCCGGCCTCATCGACCAGGAAGAAGCCAAGAAACGTCGCTCCGAGGTGTCTTCGGAAGCCGACTTCTACGGCTCCATGGACGGTGCCTCGAAGTTCGTCCGCGGCGATGCGATCGCCGGCCTGCTGATCCTGTTCATCAACCTCATCGGTGGTATCGCCATCGGTATCGCGCAGCACCAGATGAGCTTCAGCGAGGCCGGCCAGGTGTACGCGCTGCTGACCATCGGCGACGGTCTGGTGGCGCAGATTCCATCGCTGCTGCTGTCGACGGCGGCGGCGATCATGGTTACCCGCGTGACTAGTTCCGAGGACATGGGGCAGCAGGTGCAGCGGCAGATGTTCGCTTCCCCCAAGGCGCTGGCCGTGTCGGCGGCGATCATGATCGCGATGGGCCTGGTGCCGGGCATGCCGCATTTCTCCTTTCTGAGTCTCGGGGCGGCTGCCGCCGCTGGCGCCTACTGGATCTGGCATCGGCAGAAGCAGGCGGTCAAGAAGACCGAGCAGGAAGTGCAGAAGCAGCAGGAGATGTTGCCGGCCCAGCGCGCGGCCGAGACCAAGGAGCTTGGCTGGGACGATGTGACGCCGGTAGACATGGTCGGTCTGGAAGTGGGTTATCGCCTGATCCCGCTGGTGGATCGCAACCAGGGTGGCCAGCTGTTGGCGCGCATCAAGGGCGTTCGCAAGAAGCTTTCGCAGGATCTGGGCTTTCTCATGCCGTCGGTGCATATCCGCGATAACCTCGACCTGCTGCCCAACGCCTATCGGCTGACGCTGATGGGTGTGAGCCTGGCCGAAGCCGAGGTCTACCCGGATCGCGAGCTGGCGATCAACCCGGGGCAGGTGTTCGGTCCGCTCAACGGTATCGCCGCCAGGGATCCGGCGTTCGGTCTGGAGGCGGTCTGGATCGAAGCGAGCCTGCGCGACCAGGCGCAGTCGCTCGGCTATACCGTGGTGGATGCGAGTACCGTCGTCGCCACGCACCTCAACCAGGTTCTGCACAAGCATGCCCATGAGCTGCTCGGGCATGAAGAGGTTCAGCAGCTGCTGCAGCTGCTGGCCAAGAGTTCGCCCAAGCTGGCCGAGGAGCTGGTGCCGGGCATGGTGTCGCTTTCGACGCTGCTCAAGGTGCTGCAGGCGCTGCTGCAGGAGCAGGTGCCGGTACGCGACATCCGCACCATCGCCGAGGCCATCGCTAACGTGGCCGCCAAGAGTCAAGATCCCGCCGCAATGGTGGCCGCGGTCCGTGTCGCGCTGTCGCGCGCAATCGTGCAAAACGTTGTGGGACTAGAGCCGGAGCTCCCTGTGATCACCCTCGAGCCCCGGTTGGAACAGATCTTGCTCAATAGCTTGCAGAAGGCCAATCAGGGCTCCGACGACGGCATTTTGCTCGAGCCCGGAATGGCCGAAAAGTTGCAACGGTCCCTGGTAGAAGCGGCACAGCGTCAAGAAATGCTCGGCAAGCCAGCGATTCTGCTGGTGGCCGGCCCGGTCAGGGCGATGCTGTCGCGATTTGCGCGTCTGGCGGTGCCGAACATCCATGTTCTGGCCTACCAGGAAATACCGGACAACAAGCAGGTCACCATCGTCTCGACGGTGGGTCAGAATTAACCGAGGGTGCAGGCCATGCAGGTCAAACGTTTCTTCGCCGCCGATATGCGCATCGCCATGAAAATGGTGCGTGACGAGCTGGGCGCCGATGCCGTGATCATCGGCAATCGCCGGGTCGCCGGCGGCGTCGAGCTGACGGCTGTCCTCGACTACCCGATGCAGTCCGCGCCGGCCGCAGCCAAGCCGAATGCTGCGCTGGAGGCCGAATTGCGCAAGACGCAGTCGCGCCTGGCCAGTGCCCATGCCGAGCTGAGTGCCGCACCCCGCGCGAAGATGCAGGATCGTCAACTGGTTGACGAGAAGCCAGCCGCTGCGGCGAGCAAGCCGCAACCTGCCGCGGTGGCCGAGCCGGCCGCTGCGGTGGACGCCCGCGCGATCGAGGCGATGTATTCGGAACTGCACGGCCTGCGCGAGCTGATCGAAGTGCAGCTCGGTTCGATCGCCTGGGGCCAGGAGCAGAGCCGCCGCCCGCAGCAGGCGGGCCTGTGGCGTCGCCTGCAGCGTCTGGGTCTGCCGGCGGAACTGTCGCGCAGCCTGCTGGACAAGGTCGCCGCCATCACTGATGCGCGTCAGGCCTGGCGCATGGTTCTGGCGCATCTGGCGCAGGCCATCAAGGTCAGCAAGAACGAGCCGCTGGAAGAGGGCGGGGTGATTGCCCTGGTCGGGCCCGCGGGCGTCGGCAAGACCACCACGCTGGCCAAGCTTGCCGCTCGCTATGTGCTGAAGTACGGCGCGCAGAGCATCGCTCTGGCGAGCATGGACAATTACCGCATCGGCGCCCAGGAGCAGCTCAAGACGCTTGGCCGCATCCTCGACGTACCGGTGCTGCAACTCGATCCGAGCGAGCCCCTGAGCAAGTCGCTGGCTTCGCTGGCGCGCAAGCGGGTGATCCTGATCGACACTGCCGGCCTGCCCGCCAGCGATCCGACGCTGCGCATGCAGCTGCAGGCGCTTTCGGACAAGGGTATCAAATCGAAGAATTACCTGGTGCTGGCGGCAACCAGCCAGAGCCAGGTGCTCAAGGCAGCATGGCACAACTATCGTCGTTGCGGCCTGGCTGGCTGTATTCTGACCAAGTTGGATGAGGCGGGCAGCCTCGGTGACGTGCTCGGGCTCACAATCAGCCAGCACTTGCCGATAGCCTACCTCGCGGACGGCCCGCGCATTCCGGACGACCTGCATCTGCCGCGTAGCCATCAGCTGGTGAGCCGTGCGGTGAGTTTGCAATCCGGCGAGGAACCGAGCGAGGAAACCATGGCCGATATGTTCGCCGGGTTGTACAACGGTTCGTCACGGCGGGCTGGATGATGTGGCGACAGCGGTACCAGAATGAATCAGATGCGTGCCCTGCGTGCGCATCGCCGGCCGAAAGGCCCCAGCAAGATATAGGCGTGTGAACATGGGTATGCATCCCGTACAGGTGATTGCGGTGACCGGCGGCAAGGGTGGCGTCGGCAAGACCAACGTGTCGGTCAATCTGGCGCTGGCCCTGGCCGATCTCGGTCGGCGCGTGGTGCTGCTCGACGCCGACCTCGGCTTGGCCAACGTCGACGTGCTGCTGGGTCTGACCAGCAAGCGCACCCTGGCCGACGTAATCGCCGGCGAGTGCGATCTGCGTGACGTGCTCATCCAGGGGCCAGGTGGCATTCGCATCGTGCCGGCAGCGTCCGGTACCCAGAGCATGGTGCAACTGTCGTCCCTGCAGCACGCAGGGCTGATCCAGGCATTCAGCGAGATGGGCGACGAGATCGATGTGCTGATCATCGACACCGCGGCCGGTATCGGCGACTCGGTAGTCAGCTTCGTGCGCGCCGCGCAGGAGGTGCTGCTGGTGGTCACCGACGAGCCGACATCGATCACGGACGCCTACGCGCTGATCAAGCTGCTCAATCGTGACTACGGCATCAGCCGCTTCCGCGTGTTGGCCAACATGGCCCATGCGCCGCAAGAAGGTCGCAACCTGTTCGCCAAACTGACTAAGGTTACCGAACGGTTTCTCGATGTGGCGCTGCAGTACGTTGGCGCCGTGCCTTACGACGAGGCCGTGCGCAAGGCGGTACAGAAACAGCGTGCGGTCTACGAGGCCTATCCGCGCTCGAAATGCGCGCTGGCCTTCAAGGCCATCGCACAGAAGATCGATACCTGGCCGTTGCCCGCGACGCCGCGCGGCCATCTCGAATTCTTCGTGGAGCGCCTCATCAGTCCCGCTTCTCAAAGTCACGAATGACAGGTGCCGGATCCGCTATGTATTACAGCAAGGCTCAGGCAAAGGATGCGCAGTACCGCCTGATCGATCAGTACGCCCCGTTGGTCAAGCGAATCGCTTACCACCTGTTGGCGCGCCTGCCTGCCAGTGTGCAGGTGGACGATCTGATCCAGGCTGGAATGATCGGACTGCTGGAAGCAGCGAAGAAATACGACGCCGGCAAAGGTGCCAGTTTCGAAACCTACGCCGGTATCCGCATCCGCGGCACCATGCTCGACGAAGTGCGCAAGGGGGACTGGGCGCCGCGCTCGGTGCACCGCAACTCGCGCATGGTCAGCGAGGCGATCCGCGCCATCGAGGCGAAAACCGGGCGTGACGCTAAAGATCACGAGGTTGCGGCCGAACTTAAGCTTAGCCTCGACGAATATTACGCCATTCTCGGCGACACGCTCGGCAGCCGTCTCTTCAGCTTTGACGATCTGCTGCAGGAAGGCGAGCACGGCGAGCTGCAGGAAGACGCGAGCAGCACCCATCCGGAACCGTTTCGCGATCTGGAGGACGAGCGTTTCCAGCAGGCGCTGGCCGATGCCATCGGCAATCTGCCCGAACGCGAGAAGCTGGTGCTGTCGCTGTATTACGACGAAGAGTTGAACTTGAAGGAAATTGGTCAGGTGCTGGGAGTCAGCGAGTCGCGTGTGAGCCAGTTGCATAGCCAGTGTGCTGCGCGCTTGCGTGCACGCCTCGGCGAATGGCGCGCCAATTGACAATTGTTTGCGGTATGACGTGCTCGGTTTGCTGAGGCATTTTGGGACTTACGGAGGTCGACTTGGACAAGAACATGAAAATCCTCATCGTCGATGACTTCTCGACGATGAGACGAATCATCAAGAACCTCTTGCGTGATCTGGGGTTCACCAACACCGCCGAGGCGGACGACGGCACCACCGCACTGCCGATGCTGAAAAGCGGCAGCTTCGATTTCCTGGTCACCGACTGGAACATGCCGGGCATGAGCGGTATCGATCTGCTGCGCACTGTGCGCGCGGACGAGCGCCTCAAGCATCTGCCGGTACTGATGGTGACCGCCGAGGCGAAGCGCGATCAGATCATCGAAGCGGCCCAGGCCGGGGTCAATGGCTATGTGGTCAAACCCTTCACCGCCCAGGTGCTCAAGGAAAAGATCGAGAAGATCTTCGAGCGCGTCAACGGCTGAAGCAGTAACGCCGCGAGGGCACTATGACGCAAGCAGACCAAAGCCTGGCAGAGTTCGAAGCGACTCTGAAGGCCAATGCACCACGCCTGATTGAAAGCCTGCAGCAAGGCCGCTTCGATGAAGCGACGCAGATGTTCAACGAGCTCAATCAGGTGCGCAACAACGGGCTCTATCAGGAAGTGGGCAAGCTCACGCGCGAGCTGCACAACGCCATCGTCAAGCTCGAGATGGACACCTGCGCCACGGGCGGCGACCCGTCACCGATCACCGATGCCACCGACCGTCTGTCCTACGTGGTGGAAATGACCGAGAAAGCCGCCAATCGCACCATGGACCTGGTCGAGGAATCGGCCCCGCTGGTGAACTATGTCAGCTACGAGGCCCAGAGCCTGACGGCCGACTGGCAGCGCTTCATGCGCCGCGACATGAATGCCGAGCAGTTCCGCGATCTGGTCAAGCGCATCGACCAGTACCTGCAGCGCAGCATGAACGATGGCAGCCAGCTTTCGCAGAATCTCAGCGAGATCATGCTGGCTCAGGACTTCCAGGATCTAACCGGCCAGGTGATCAAGCGGGTGACCCGACTGATCACCGAGCTTGAAAGCAACCTGCTCAATCTCGTCCTCATGGCGGGGCAGGTGGACCGCGTTGCCGGCATCCAGCACGACCGCGATGCCATGCGCGCCGAGCAAGAGCAGAAAAAACAAGAAAAAATGCCTTCCAACGGTGAAGGTCCGCAGATGCATGCCGATATGCGTGAAGACGTCGTTTCCGGCCAGGACGATGTCGATGATCTGCTTTCAAGCCTGGGCTTTTAGGGGAAGTGAATATGAGCTTCGACGCCGATGAAGAAATCCTCCAGGACTTCCTGGTAGAGGCCGGCGAGATTCTCGAACTATTGTCCGAGCAACTCGTGGAGCTGGAAAGCAGCCCCGATGACATGGCGTTGCTCAATGCGATTTTTCGCGGGTTCCACACGGTCAAGGGCGGTGCAGGCTTCCTTCAGCTTCATGAGCTGGTGGAGTGCTGCCATATCGCCGAAAACGTCTTCGACATCCTGCGCAAGGGTGAGCGTCGTGTCGATTCCGAACTGATGGATGTCGTTCTGCAGGCGCTGGACGCCGTGAACGAAATGTTCAGTCAGGTCCGCGAACGCGTCGAGCCGACGCCTGCCTCACCCGAGCTGCTGGCTGCGCTTGCGCGCCTCGCCGAGCCCGCTTCCGCCGATGCAGCGCCAGTCGTTCCGGCTGCCCCGCAGGTGGTCGCCGAGCCTGAGGTCGAGCCCGCTGGCGCCGATAGCGAGTTCGAGCAGTTGCTCGACGCCATCCAGCCGGCTGCGAGCGAGACGGCTGCGAGCGAGGCAGAACACGGCCCCGTTACCGACGAGATCACCGACGACGAATTCGAGTCGCTGCTCGATCAGTTGCATGGCAAGGGCCAGTTCTCGGCACCGGCTAGCGCCGCAGCGCCTGCGGTACCTGTTGCGCCAGATGCAGCCGCTGCAAAGACCGGTGATGAAATCACCGATGAGGAATTCGAAGCACTTCTCGACCAGCTGCACGGCAAGGGCAAGTTCGAGCCAGTCGGCTCGGTCGCCGGCTCGTCGGCCGAAGCGGCCGGCGCCGAGTCCGCCAAGGACAGTGCGCCCGCGGCGTCCAGCGACGAAATAACCGACGACGAGTTCGAAGCGCTGCTCGATCAGCTGCACGGCAAGGGCAAGTTCGAGCCGGCGGTCGCCGATGCGTCCCCGGCCGAGCCCGTTGCGGCAGCCCCGGCAAAGGCGGCACCCAAGGCGGAGCCCGCACGTGCCGCTGCGCCAGCCAAGCCGGCCGCGGCAGCGAGCAAGGCGGCCGCTCCGGCACCGGCCGCGGCGGACAAGGCTCCGGCCGAAGTCGAGACGACCGTGCGTGTGGATACCGCGCGCCTGGACGAGATCATGAACATGGTCGGCGAACTGGTGCTGGTCCGTAACCGCCTGGTGCGCCTGGGTTCCAATAGCGGCGACGAGGCGATGGCCAAGGCCGTTTCCAACCTCGACGTGGTCACCGCCGACCTGCAGAGCGCGGTGATGAAGACCCGCATGCAGCCGATCAAGAAAGTGTTCGGTCGCTTCCCGCGACTGGTTCGCGATCTGGCGCGCAGCCTGAAGAAAGAGATCAACCTGGAGCTGGTGGGCGAGGAAACCGACCTGGACAAGAACCTGGTCGAGGCCCTGGCCGATCCGCTGGTGCACCTGGTGCGCAACGCCGTCGACCACGGCATCGAGATGCCGGAGGAGCGCGAGGCCGCCGGCAAGCCGCGTACCGGTCGAGTGGTGCTGTCCGCCGAGCAGGAAGGCGACCATATCCTGCTGGTCATCAGTGATGACGGCAAGGGTATGGATGCCAACATCCTGCGTGCCAAGGCCGTGGAAAAGGGCATGCTGGAGAAGGATGCCGCAGACCGCCTGAGCGATCTGGAGTGCTACAACCTGATCTTCGCGCCGGGCTTTTCGACCAAGACCGAGATTTCCGACGTGTCCGGCCGCGGCGTCGGCATGGACGTGGTCAAGACCAAGATTTCTCAGCTCAACGGTACGGTCAACGTGTTTTCCACCAAGGGCCAGGGCTCGAAGGTGGTGATCAAGGTGCCGCTGACCCTGGCAATCATGCCGACGCTGATGGTGATGCTTGGCAACCAGGCGTTCGCCTTCCCGCTGGTCAACGTCAACGAGATCTTCCACCTGGACCTGTCGCGTACCAACGTCGTCGACGGTCAGGAAGTGGTGATCGTGCGCGACAAGGCGCTGCCGTTGTTCTACCTCAAGCGCTGGCTGGTCCATGACGCCGCTCAGGAAGAGCAGCGCGAAGGTCACGTGGTGATTCTCAGCGTCGGCAACCAGAGCATCGGCTTCGTCGTCGATCAGCTGGTCGGCCAGGAAGAGGTGGTCATCAAGCCACTGGGCAAGATGCTGCAGGGTACGCCCGGCATGTCCGGCGCGACCATCACCGGCGATGGCCGCATCGCTCTGATTCTCGATGTGCCCAGCATGCTCAAGCGGTACGCGCGCAGGGTTTGATTCGGTCAGGCAACGCCGCCTGTGTGCGGCGCTGTCGCTAGGAGTGATGTATGGCAGTCAAGGTCCTGGTCGTCGACGATTCCGGTTTCTTTCGCCGGCGTGTCTCGGAAATCCTTTCCTCTGATCCCAATATCCAGGTCGTCGGCACCGCCACCAACGGGCGTGAGGCGATCGATCAGGTGCTGGCGCTGAAGCCGGACGTCATCACCATGGATTACGAGATGCCGATGATGGACGGCATCACCGCGGTCCGGCAGATCATGCAGCGCTGTCCCACGCCGGTGCTGATGTTTTCCTCGCTGACGCACGAAGGCGCGCGGGTCACCCTCGATGCGCTGGATGCCGGCGCGGTGGACTATCTGCCGAAGAACTTCGAGGACATCTCGCGCAACCCGGACAAGGTCAAGCAGCTGCTGTGCGAAAAGGTGCATACCGTCTCGCGCAGTAACCGTCGCTACAGCACCTTCTGCTCTTCGAGCGTTGCTACGCCTTCGACTTCACCGCGTGGCACGGCTTCGGCGCTGCCCGCTTCGACTGCGCCTCGTGCGGGCAGCGCAGCGGCAACGCCTGCGCCTGCGGCCAGCCGCTCTCCCGCGCCCAAGCGCAAGGCCTACAAGCTGGTGGCGATCGGTACTTCCACCGGTGGCCCGGTGGCGCTGCAGCGTGTGCTGACCCAGCTGCCGGCCAACTTTCCCGCGCCGATCGTGCTGATCCAGCACATGCCGGCGGCTTTCACCAAGGCCTTCGCCGATCGCCTGGACAAGCTCTGCCGCATTCGCGTCAAGGAGGCCGAGGACGGCGATGTGCTGCGCCCAGGGCTCGCATTGCTGGCACCCGGCGGCAAACAGATGATGATCGACGGGCGCGGCGCCGTGCGCATCCTGCCCGGCGATGATCGCCTGAACTACAAGCCCTGTGTCGACGTGACCTTCGGCTCGGCGGCCAAGTCGTTCCACGACAAGGTGCTGGCGGTGGTGCTGACCGGCATGGGCGCCGATGGCCGTGAAGGCGCGCGTCTGCTCAAGCAGAGCGGCAGCCAGGTGTGGGCGCAGGATGAAGCCAGCTGCGTGATCTACGGCATGCCGATGGCGGTGGTGAAGGCCAACCTCAGCGACGCCGTGTACGGTCTGGATGACATCGGCCGCAATCTGGCCGAGGCCTGCATCTGATGGACGTACTCAGCCTTATCGGGCTGTTGCTTGCGTTCGTCGCCATCGTCGGGGGCAACTTTCTCGAGGGCGGCCATATCTCGGCGTTGCTCAACGGACCGGCAGCATTGATCGTGCTGGGCGGTACGCTGGGCGCGGTGTTGCTGCAGACGCCGATCGCGGTGTTCATGCGGGCGATGAGCATCGGCCGCTGGATCTTCTTTCCGCCGCGCATCGATCTGGCGCGCGGCATTCTCATGGTGACCACCTGGAGCAACACGGCACGCAAGGAGGGGCTGCTCGGCCTCGAGCCCGTCGCCGAGACCGAGCCCGATCCATACGCGCGCAAAGGCCTGCAACTGCTGGTCGACGGCGCCGAGCCGGAGGTGATCCGCAGCATTCTCGAGGTTGATCTCTATACCCAGGAGGGCCGCGACCTGCGTGCCGCCAAGGTCTACGAGAGCATGGGCGGCTACTCGCCGACCATCGGAATCATCGGTGCGGTGATGGGGCTGATCCATGTGATGGGCAACCTTGCCGATCCCAGTCAGCTGGGCAGCGGCATCGCCGTGGCGTTCGTTGCCACCATCTATGGCGTCGCCTTTGCCAACCTGCTGGTATTGCCGGTCGGCAACAAGCTCAAGAGCATCGTCCAGCGGCAGACGGCCTACCGCGAGATGCTGCTGGAGGGGGTCCTGTCGATCGCCGAGGGTGAGAACCCGCGCTCCATCGAGATGAAGCTGCAAGGCTTCATGGACTGAGCGCCATGGCCAGACGCAGAGCGCCGGAAGAGCACGAGAACCACGAACGTTGGCTGGTCTCGTATGCTGACTTCATCACCTTGCTGTTTGCCTTTTTCGTGGTGATGTATTCCATTTCCTCGATCAACGAAGGCAAGTACAAGATCCTCTCCGATTCGCTGGTCGGCGTGTTCAACCAGGTCGACCGTTCGGTCAAGCCCATTCCCATCGGTGAAGAGCGACCGCGCACCACCGAGCCCGACGTTTCGCAGGTCGAGGATCTCACCGGTCCCGGCTCCGGGGAGCCGACGCTCGATCCGCTGGAGCGCATCGCACAGAGCATGCGTGAGACATTCGGCGAGCTGATCGCCAATGACCAGCTGACGATTCGGGGCAACGAGCTGTGGATCGAGATAGAGCTCAGCTCCAGCCTGCTGTTTCCCAGCGGCGATGCGTTGCCCAACGATCAGGCGTTCCAGCTGATCGACAAGGTTGCCGGAATTCTGGCTCCGTTCGACAACCCGGTCCACGTCGAAGGCTTCACCGACAACCTGCCCATCAGTACCGACAAGTTTCCGACCAACTGGGAGCTGTCTGCCGCGCGTGCCGGCAGCGTGGTTCGAATGCTGGCGGCGCAGGGCGTCAATCCGTCCAGGTTGGCCGCGGTGGGGTATGGTGAGTTTCAGCCTGTGGCGGACAATGCGACTGCCGAGGGACGGGCGCGGAATCGCCGTGTGGTGCTGGTAGTGTCGCGCAATCTCGATGTGCGGCGCAGCGTGACCGGCGTAGGCAGCGGCAACGCCCGGCCGAACGAAGCCTTGCGTCGTGCTGGCACACAATCTGCACCAGCCGGGTCCATGTAAGCGCTTCCGGGCGCAGTCGTCAAAACACCGTCGCTCTGCCATTTTCAGGCGGAGCCGTTCCGGTCCATTCGCCGGGTGGATAAGCAATGAGAGTCTGGGCTGTAGCCAATCAAAAGGGTGGAGTGGGCAAGACCACCACGTCGGTCGCGCTGGCAGGTCTGCTGGCCGACTCCGGTAAACGGGTCGTGGTGCTGGATCTGGACCCGCATGGTTCGATGACCAGCTATTTCGGCCACGATCCCGACAATCTGGAGCACAGCGTGTTCGACCTGTTCCAGCATCAGGGGACCGTTCCGGAGGGGCTGCCCTGGCAGTTACTGCTGGCCACCAGCCACGAGCGCATCTCGCTGATGCCGTCGAGCACCGTGCTGGCGACACTGGAGCGCCAGTCCCCGGGGCAGAACGGTCTCGGGCTGGTGATCGCCAAGAGTCTTTCCCAGCTCTGGCAGGATTTCGATTACGCGATCATCGACAGTCCGCCACTGCTTGGCGTGCTGATGGTCAATGCCCTGGCGGCGAGCCAGCAGCTGGTGATTCCGGTACAGACCGAGTTCCTGGCGATGAAGGGGCTGGAGCGGATGGTCAGCACGCTGGCGATGATCAACCGGTCGCGCAAGCAGGCGCTGCCGTACACCATCGTGCCTACGCTGTTCGATCGCCGGACCCAGGCGTCGATGAACACGCTCAAGGTGCTGCGTGCCGGTTATGCCGATCACCTGTGGCCGGCCTTCATCCCGGTCGATACTCGCCTGCGCGATGCCAGCCGCGCCGGCCTGACGCCGTCGCAGTTCGATCCGGCCAGCCGGGCGGTGATTGCCTATCGTGCCCTGCTCAAGCATCTGCTGGCGTCGCAAGCCTCACCGCAGGTGGCATGAATGGCATGCCGCTCGGCGGCTGATGGCTCAAGTTTGTCGGGCACATGGCCGATAGCCTGTTCAGATTCTCATCACGAGTTCGCTCCATGAACCGCACCGTTCTCACCGAAACCCGATCCCAGCAGGCGCTGCAGTCCTATCTCGATGGGCTGCTGCAGGATGCTGCCATCGAGCTGGCGGATTCGGTCAGTCAGGATGAATTCAAGGCCGCGGTGCTCGAGGAGCAGCTGCGCGATATCCGGCAAAGCCAACCTCCGCGGCTGGAAATCGTGCCGTCCGCGCTGCCGGTTGCCGTCCCCGAGACGGTTCCTGTCGCTCCGCCCCTGGTCGTTGCCGAAGCAGTAGCGGCGCCAGCGGCCCCCGAACCGGTCGTAGAAGTGCTGGTGGCACCGCCGCCTGCCAGCGAGCCGCTGGAGGTTCCGGCACAAGCACATCCGGGTTGGGGTGATGAGCCCTTCGAGTGCCTGCTGTTCGATGTCGCCGGGCTCACGCTGGCGGTGCCGCTGGTGTGTCTGGGTTCCATCTATCCGCTGGCAGGGCAGGAACTGACTCCGCTGTTCGGTCAGCCCAGCTGGTTTCTTGGCATACTGCCGAGCCAGGCGGGCAATCTCAAAGTACTGGATACCGCGCGTTGGGTGATGCCGGACCGTTATCGCGACGATTTTCGTGAGGGCCTGCAGTACGTTATCTCTGTCCAGGGCTACGAGTGGGGGCTGGCGGTGCACCAGGTGAGCCGCTCGATTCGCCTGGACCCTAGCGACGTGAAGTGGCGCACCCAGCGTCATCAGCGCCCCTGGCTGGCCGGCACGGTGATCGAACACATGTGCGCGCTGGTCGACGTGACTGCGCTGGCCGAGCTGATTGCCAGCGGTGCGGTCAAGCATATGCACGACACGGCGAAGCCGAAAACACATTGACACAACCAACGAGGGGGCCGTGCTTTGCGCGGCCCCACGATAGAATCGACCGCCAAAGCGGTAACTAGAGAAGGTGGGACTATGAAGATGACGTCTGCGCAGGGTTCCGAAGATCCTGTTCTGCAATGGGTGACCTTCCGTCTGGACAACGAGACGTATGGCATCAACGTGATGCAGGTTCAGGAAGTGTTGCGCTATACCGAGATCGCTCCGGTGCCGGGTGCGCCGAGCTATGTGCTGGGCATCATCAACCTGCGCGGCAACGTGGTCACGGTCATCGATACCCGCCAGCGCTTCGGTCTGGAGCCGGCGCCGGTGTCGGACAACACCCGCATCGTGATCATCGAAGCCGACCGCCAGGTCATCGGCATCATGGTCGATAGCGTTGCCGAGGTGGTCTACCTCCGCCAGTCCGAGATCGAAACCGCGCCGAACGTGGGCAACGACGAATCCGCCAAGTTCATTCAGGGCGTTTGCAACAAGAACGGCGAGCTGCTGATTCTGGTCGAACTCGACAAGATGATGAGCGAAGAAGAATGGGCCGAGCTTGAGAGCATCTGATACATGCTGATCGCGTCGCTGGTCGCATCGCTGGTTGCGCTGGCCTTCTGCTGTCTGGGGCTGCTGGGGTTCTGCCTGTGGCTGCTCAGACGGCAGCGCCTGCTGGCCGAGCAACAGCAGCAGCGTGACGCCAGCAGGGACAAGCGAATCAAGGAGCTGAGCAGCCGTCTGGATGCCTATCTGGAGGGCAGCCTGCGCATGGGCGACGAGCTACGCGAACTGAGCCGTACCGTTGCCCCGTTGCCGGACAAGCTCACTCAGCTGGAGCAGCGCGATCCCAACAACTTCGCGCTGTCCCAGGCCGCCAAGCTGGTCGGCATGGGCGCCAGCATCGACGACCTGACCCAGTCCTGTGGGCTGTCGCAGTCCGAAGCCGAGCTGATGAGCAAGCTGCACAAGGCCCGTCAGAAGCCCTGATCCCGGCTGATCGAGCCCCTCGTCGGCCTGATCGGAACCTCCTGAATCCCCCATATTCCAACACCGTATCGGCTTGGCTTCGCTGAGCGCATCCATGTCCCGGCCTGGGACGAGGAGGGCAAAGATGCGGCGCATACTGGTTGTGCTGTTGGTCGTGGTTTCGTTTGGCGCGCATGCTGCCGAGGCCCCGGACAATGTCGACGGGGCGATGACCGTCAACGTCTTTCAGGCCAAGCGACTGCACGAACTGGGCGCAGTGTTCATTGACGTCCGTGCTGATCGGGAATGGCTGTGGGGACATGTGGAAGGCGCCGTACATTTCGATCTCGCCAGTGACTTCGTGAGCCTGGCCGGGCCGGAATGGCCCCGTGAGCTGCCGCTGGTGATCTACTGCGACAGCGAAGTCTGCCCGCGCAGCGCGGAAGCGGCGCGCATGGCTGTCAGCTGGGGTTATACGCGGGTGTTCTACTTCCGCTCGGGCTATTTTGCCTGGCAGCTGCACGATTTCCCGCAAGTCACCGGAGAAGACCGGGCGGCCGCCACGCTCAATGCCCAGGCCCACTGAGCAGCGGCAGGTTCGCCGCAGAACCGGAGTCGGACGCTGCCTGAAAACCGGGTGGGCACTTGCCCTTGAGGTACCAGGCGAACGCGATGATCTCGGCGATGGTCCGGTACAGGGCCTCGGGAATCTCGTCGCCCAGCTCCAGTCTCGCCAGCAGTTTTACCAGGTCGGCGTTCTCGTAGATCGGCACCTCATGTTCCCGAGCGATCGCAAGAATCGCCTCGGCCAACTCATCGTCACCCTTGGCGCTGAGGCTCGGCGCGTTGACGCCGTCGTAGCTCAGGGCGATGGCTTGGCGCGGCTGCTTGTCGGTCATGCTTTTTCGTCCACGAAACGTTGTTCCAGCGTGGTGCTGGGACCCTGCGGCGGTGTGCCCTGGCGGCAGCTCAGTTCGCCTACGCTCAGCCCGGCCGCTTGCAAGCGCTCGCGCAGATGAGCTAGTTCCTTGGCGACCAGCTGGGCGGTGGCGCTGCGCTCGGCCCAGAGCTGGCTGGACAGCGTTCCGCGCGTCAATTGGGCCTGAACCTGCAACGGGCCGAGCGGAGCGACGTCGAACGCCAGTTCGATCTTCCACAGCGGATCGCCGCGCTCCTTTTCCTGTCGTTTCGGCTGGTCTTCGCGCTGCAGCTTGATCTGCAGTGGCACGATGTCGCGGTGGTCCCGCATCGGCAATTCCAGCTGCCAGGTGGTGACCATAGTGCCGTCGGGCCCGACCTGTGTCTGCGCCAGGCTGGAAAGCTGGTGGGTCTGGAGCCTCGATACGGCAGCGGCAGCGAGCTTGAGCAGCATTTCCAGATCGGCTTCTTCCTCGAGACCGGGCGGTAACCTGGCCGGCAGCGGAAAGCCGAGCGCGAGCTGACGCGGACTGTTCTGCGCCAGCGAGCCCAGCGCTTGCCGCGCGAAGGCAGGCAGTGCCTGGCCGATGGCGCCGGCCTGCGCTCCCCCCAATGGCGTACTACCCGGCAGATTGGGCATCTGCGCCAGCAGGCGCAGCAGTCCGGCCTTGAGGTCGCCTTGCAGTCCATCGGTATGGCCGGCAAGCAGGCGGGCCTCCAGGAACACGCCGCTCCGAGCCAGCGCTGCTGCCAGCGCCTTGGCGTCGCCCAGCTGCTGCATCTCCGGGATCAGCCCGAGCAGCTTCTCCGCCGCGCCGCGCAGCCCTTCCGGGAGCGCGCCCGGCGCGCCCTGCAGCGCCCTGAACAATCCTTCCAGCGAAGCCTGTCGGTTCTGCTGCGCGCCCAGTTGCTCACCGACATGCAGTTGATCGAGCCGACCGCTCAGTGGCAGAAACGCCAGGGACTGGCTGTCCTTGACCTGCGCCGTCAAAAGACTGCCGAGCGCCAGCGGGTTGGCCGATTCGATGCTGAGTTTCTGCCCGGCAACGGGTGAGTTGAGCAGGCTGACAACGATCTTGAAAGACGTTTGCCCGTCCTCCGTGCGCTGCTGGCTGGTCGCCACGACGCGGCCCTGGATCACGCTGCCTACCGGAAGCTGCTGCAGATCGATCATCGAGGCCGGCTGACGTCCGGCCGCTTGCGGCGTGGCCAGCAGACGGGTATCGGACAATGCGGTGACGACCAGCGCCGTGCCGGGCGCGGCGGGTTTGTTGCTGCTGACTTCTACCGTGGCCTGGCGTCCGCTGCCCATGGTCAGGCGCAACACCAGGCGGAACGCTTCGGCGGCCTCCCGGATGCTGACCACTTCGGCTTCGATCTGCTCGCCAGCTGCCAGCAGGTTCTGCATCGGTTGCAGCACCTTGAGGGCGAGATCCTGTGCCGCTACAGCCGGACGTGTCGCGCTGGTCGGGGGCAGGGCAGTGGTACTCTTGATCTCGGTCATCTTTCCTCAAATGCTCTTACAACCTTTCGCGTTTGCGGCCCTCGGCACCTGGGGTTGCCATGTATAATTCCGCCCGCCTGGCCCTGATGCCTGAGTATAGCGGCCGGGCCTTTTTCATCTTGAGGTGTCGCCAGCCGTGTCAACTCCCTTTCTCGAAGCTGTAGCGCTCGCCTGCGAGCGGGATTGGCGGCTGTTATTCGACAAGCTCGATCTCCGTCTCGAGCGCGGCGAGATGCTGCAGATATCGGGCCCCAACGGCAGCGGCAAGACCAGCCTGCTACGCCTGCTTTCCGGTTTGATGCAGCCGACCTCCGGCGAGGTGCGGCTCCAGGGGCAGCCGCTGGATGCCCAGCGTGGCGAATTGGCGCGCAACCTGTTGTGGATCGGTCATGCAGCCGGAATCAAGGGGCTGCTGACTGCGGAAGAAAATCTCACCTGGCTCTGCGCTCTGCATCAACCCGCGGGCCGCGACGCGATCTGGCAAGCCCTTGCCGAGGTAGGACTGCGGGGCTTCGAAGACGTGCCCTGTCACACCCTGTCCGCCGGTCAGCAGCGTCGCGTCGGCCTGGCACGGTTGTATCTCTCGCCGCCGCCTTTGTGGATCCTCGATGAACCCTTCACCGCGCTCGACAAGCATGGCGTGGCGCAGTTGGAACGGCATCTGGCAGCCCATTGCGAGCAGGGCGGGCTGGTCGTGCTGACCACCCACCACAGCCTGACGGAGAAGCCCATCGGCTATCGTGAGCTGGATCTGGGGCAGCGGGCCGCATGAGCAGCGTCTTCACTCTCCTGCTGGCGCGCGAGACTCGCCTGTTGTTCCGCCGCCCAGCCGAACTGGCCAACCCGCTGGTCTTCTTCGCCATCGTCATCGCACTGTTTCCTCTGGCGGTCGGGCCGGAAACGCAATTGCTGCAGACGATTTCGCCGGGACTGGTATGGGTTGCCGCGCTGCTTGCGGTTCTGCTTTCACTGGATGGCCTGTTCCGCAGCGATTTCGAGGATGGTTCCCTGGAGCAGTGGGTCGTTTCGCCGCACCCGCTCGCGCTTCTGGTGCTCGCCAAGGTGCTGGCACACTGGGCATTTTCCGGCTTGGCGTTGGTCTTGCTGGCGCCCCTGCTGGGGTTGATGCTCGGCCTCCCGCTTGGGACCATCCCGGTGTTGCTGGTATCGCTGCTGCTGGGAACGCCGATCCTCAGCCTGCTCGGTGCGGTCGGTGCGGCGCTTACGGTTGGGCTCAAGCGCGGCGGTTTGCTGCTGGCGCTGCTGATCCTGCCGCTCTACATCCCGGTACTGATCCTTGGCAGTGGTGCACTGCAGGCGGCGCTGCAAGGTCTGCCGGCGGTCGGACACCTGCTCTGGCTGGCCAGCCTGACCGCGTTGGCCGTTACTCTTGCACCCTTTGCGATAGCCGCCGGGCTGAAAGTCAGCGTCGGCGAATAGCGATACCAGATGGCCGGCATGTGCCGGTCGATGTAACGAATTTCGAGGCCTGATCCATCAGGGCCTCGCTGGACGACGAGTCATCCGATGAACTGGACATGGTTTCACAAGCTGGGCTCACCGAAGTGGTTCTACGAGATCAGCGGGCGTTGGTTGCCCTGGCTGGCCTGGGCAGCCGTGTTGCTGGTCAGCGTCGGCGTGGTCTGGGGCCTGGCGTTCGCTCCCGAGGACTACCAGCAGGGCAACAGCTTCCGGATCATCTACATTCATGTCCCCGCCGCATTCCTGGCCCAGTCCATCTACGTGATGCTCGCCGTCGCCGGCGTGGTGGGACTGGTCTGGAAGATGAAGCTGGCTGACGTTGCGCTGCAGCAGGCGGCGCCGATCGGCGCGTGGATGACTTTCATCGCACTGCTCACCGGCGCGGTCTGGGGCAAACCGACCTGGGGCGCCTGGTGGGTGTGGGACGCGCGGCTGACCTCGATGCTGATCCTACTGTTCCTGTACTTCGGCATCATTGCGCTGGGCCAGGCAATCAGTAACCGTGACAGCGCGGCCAAGGCCTGTGCGGTGCTGGCGATCGTCGGCGTAGTGAATATCCCGATCATCAAGTACTCGGTGGAGTGGTGGAACACGCTGCACCAGCCAGCGACCTTCAAGGTGACCGAGAAACCGGCCATGCCGATGGAGATGTGGCTGCCGCTGCTGGTGATGGTGATCGGCTTCTATTGCTTCTTCACCGCGGTGCTGCTGATGCGCATGCGCCTGGAAGTGCTGCGCCGCGAGTCGCGTGCAAGCTGGGTGAAGAACGAGGTCAAGGCTCTGGTGGGAAATAACTCGTGAACTTTTCATCCTTCGCCGATTTCATCGCCATGGGCAATCATGGCGTGTACGTCTGGACCGCATACGGCATCAGCCTGGCGGTGCTGATTCTCAACGTTGCGCTGCCCGTACTGGCACGTCGGCGTTACCTGCAAGATGAGGCGCGTCGTTTGCGCCGGGAGGAGTCGAAGTGAATCCGGTGCGCAAGAAGCGTCTTTTCATCGTCCTGGCGATTCTCGCCGGTGTCGGTATCGCCGTGGCGCTGGCGTTGTCCGCCCTGCAGCAGAACATCAACCTGTTCTACACGCCGTCCCAGATCGCTGCCGGCGAAGCGCCGGAGGGCACCCGAATCCGCGCAGGCGGGCTGGTGGAAGAGGGTTCGGTCAAGCGCACCAACGATTCGCTCAGCGTCGCCTTCCGTGTCACCGATGGCGCTCAGGCGATCACCATCACCTATCAAGGCATCCTCCCGGATCTGTTCCGTGAAGGGCAGGGTATCGTCGCACTGGGCCGGGTCAACGCCGACGGCGTGCTGGTCGCCGACGAGGTCCTGGCCAAGCACGATGAGAACTACATGCCGCCGGAAGTGACCCAGGCGCTGGAGAAGAGCGGCATGATGAAGCATTACGAGGGCAAGCAGGAGTACGCGAAATGATTCCGGAGCTCGGCCATCTGGCAATGATTCTGGCCCTGTGCCTGGCCGTGGTCCAGGCCACGCTGCCGCTGATCGGTGCCTGGCGCGGTGACCGGCAATGGATGGGCCTGGCGCAGCCGGCGGCCTGGGGGCAGTTCGCGTTTCTCGGTTTCTCCTTCGCCTGCCTGACCTACGCCTTCATGGTCGACGATTTCTCCGTCGCCTATGTGGCGCACAACTCCAACAGCGCCTTGCCCTGGTACTACAAGTTCAGTGCCGTGTGGGGTGCCCACGAAGGTTCGCTGCTGCTGTGGGCCTTCATTCTCGCCGGCTGGACCTTCGCGGTGGCGATCTTCTCTCGTCAGCTGCCGGAAGACATGTTGGCGCGCGTGCTCGGTGTGATGGGCCTGATCAGTATCGGTTTTCTGCTGTTCCTGATCGTCACCTCCAATCCGTTCGAGCGGTTGCTGCCGCAGGTGCCGATGGATGGCCGGGATCTCAACCCGCTACTGCAGGACTTCGGTCTGATCGTGCATCCCCCGATGCTCTACATGGGGTACGTCGGTTTCTCGGTTGCCTTCGCCTTCGCTATCGCCGCGCTGCTCGGCGGGCGTCTGGATGCCGCCTGGGCGCGCTGGTCCCGTCCATGGACGCTGGTGGCCTGGGCGTTCCTCGGTCTGGGCATCGCGCTGGGTTCCTGGTGGGCCTATTACGAGCTCGGCTGGGGTGGCTGGTGGTTCTGGGACCCGGTGGAAAATGCCTCGTTCATGCCCTGGCTGGTCGGTACCGCGTTGATCCACTCGCTGGCCGTTACGGAGAAACGCGGCGTCTTCAAGAGCTGGACGGTGCTGCTGGCGATCGCGGCCTTTTCGTTGAGCCTGCTCGGCACCTTCCTCGTCCGTTCCGGTGTACTCACTTCCGTTCACGCCTTCGCTACCGATCCCGAGCGCGGCGTGTTCATCCTGGTGTTCCTGCTGATGGTGGTCGGTGGCTCGCTGACCCTGTTCGCCCTGCGCGCGCCGGTGGTCAAGAGTCAGGTCGGCTTCGGCCTCTGGTCGCGCGAAACCCTGCTGCTGGTCAATAACCTGCTGCTCGTCGTGGCGACCGCGATGATCCTGCTGGGTACGCTGTATCCGCTGCTGCTGGATGCCCTGTCTGGCGCCAAGCTGTCGGTCGGGCCGCCGTACTTCAACGCCATGTTCGTGCCGTTGATGGCCGCGCTGATGCTTACGCTGGGTGTCGGGATCATGGTGCGCTGGAAGGACACGCCAGTGAAGTGGTTGCTCGGCATGCTCACGCCGGTGCTGATTACCAGCGTGGTACTCGGCGGGCTCGCCTCGCTGCTGTTCGGTGACTTCAACTGGGCCGTGCTGGCGGTATCCCTGCTGGCGGCATGGGTGGTCATCGCCAGCGTCCGCGATCTGCTCGACAAGACCCGCCACAAGGGCCTGTTGAAGGGGGCACGGAGCCTTGCACCGAGTTATTGGGGCATGCACCTGGCGCACCTGGGCCTCGCTGTCTGTGCGATCGGTGTGGTGTTGACCAGCCATCAGAGCTCCGAGCGTGACCTGCGCCTGGCGCCGGGCGAGTCGCTGTCGCTGGGTGGCTACGAGTTCGTCTTCGAGGGGGCGGTGCACCACGAGGGGCCGAACTTCACCTCGGACAAGGCCACCATCCGGGTTTTCGACGGTGACAAGCAGATCGCCACCCTGCATCCGGAGAAGCGCCTGTACACCGTGCAGCAGATGCCGATGACCGAGGCGGGCATCGACGCCGGCTTTACTCGCGACCTCTATGTGGCCCTCGGCGAGCCGCTGGGCGACGGTGCCTGGGCAGTGCGCGTGCATATCAAGCCGTTCGTGCGCTGGATCTGGTTGGGTGCGCTGATGATGGGTCTGGGCGGTGCCCTGGCCGCCAGTGATCGTCGTTATCGTGTCAAGGTAAAGACCCGCGTGCGCGAAGCATTGGGTATGGCGGCGCAAGGAGCCTGATGTGAAAAGACTGCTGATGTTGCTGCCACTGGCGATCTTTCTGGTGGTGGCAGTGTTCCTCTACCGGGGGCTTTTTCTCGATCCGTCCGAGCTGCCTTCGGCGCTGATCGGCAAGCCGCTGCCCGCGTTCTCGCTGCCCTCGGTGGAAGATGAGCAGCGCCTGATCACCGACGCAGATCTCAAGGGCAAACCCGCACTGGTCAACGTGTGGGCAACCTGGTGTGTCGCCTGCAAGGTCGAACACCCGGTACTCAATCGCCTGGCCGCGCAGGGCGTGGTCATCCATGGCGTCAACTACAAAGATGACAACGCAGCGGCGCAGAAATGGCTGAAGGAATTTCACGATCCCTACCAGCTGAACATTCGTGACGAGCGCGGCAGCCTGGGCCTGGACCTGGGCGTATACGGCGCGCCCGAGACCTTCCTGGTCGACAAGCAGGGCGTCATCCGTCACAAGTTCGTCGGCGTGATCGATGATCGTGTCTGGCGCGAGCAGCTCGCAGCGCTCTATCAGGAGTTGGTGGACGAATGAAACGATTGATCCACGCTGCGCTGCTGGGGCTTTTCTTGGTTTCCACGGCCCAGGCAGCGATCGACACCTACGAGTTTCGCGATGAGGCCGAACGCGAGCGCTACCGGACGCTGACCGAAGAGCTGCGTTGTCCGAAGTGCCAGAATCAGAACATCGCCGATTCCAACGCGCCCATCGCGATGGATTTGCGCCAGGAAATCTTCCGCATGCTGGAGGAGGGGCAGAGCAACGACCAGATCGTCGATTACCTGGTGGACCGTTATGGCGACTTCGTTCGTTACAACCCGCCGGTGAATGCGAAGACCCTGCTGCTCTGGTACGGCCCGGCGGGATTGCTGGTGCTGGGCTTCGGTGTTCTGGCCGTGATCCTGGTACGTCGCCGCCGCGTCGAGAAGGCGCCTGCATCGAACACCCTTTCCGAGACCGAGCGCGAGCGTCTCGCCAAGCTGCTGGATAAAAAAGACTCATGACCGATTTCTGGATAGCCGCCAGCGCTTTGCTGCTGGTGGCGCTGGCCTTCCTGCTGCTCCCCATCCTGCGTGGTCGTCGTGCCCAGGCCGAAGAAGACCGTACGGCGCTCAACGTTGCGCTCTACGAGGAGCGCCTGGCTGAACTCACCGCCCAGCACGCGGCGGGAACACTGAGCGATGCCCAACTCGAGGCGGGGCGCTCGGACGCGGCACGCGAGTTGTTGGAAGACACCGAAAACAGCGACAGCCCCAAAATCGCCAAGTTGGGTCGTAGCGTGCCGCTTATCGCAGCCGTGCTGGTGCCCCTGGTGGGCTATGGGCTGTACATGCACTGGGGTGCCAGCGACAAGGTGCAGATGGCTCGTCAGTTCTCGGAACAGCCACGCACCGTCGAGGAAATGACGGCTCATCTTGAGCAGGCCGTGAAGGAGCAGCCTGACTCGGCCGAAGCCTGGTACTTCCTCGGGCGCACCTACATGAATCAGGAGCGCCCGGCCGATGCGGCCAAGGCATTTGCGCGCGTGGTAGAGCTTGCCGGACGCCAGCCCGAACTGCTTGGCCAGTGGGCTCAGGCGCAATACTTCGCCGGCGATCGGCAGTGGTCCGAACAGCTGCAGGCGCTTACCGATGAGGCGCTGCAGGCCGATCCGCAGGAACTGACCAGTCTCGGCCTGCTCGGCATCGCGGCATACGAGGAAGGTCGCTATCAGGATGCCGTGCGCTTCTGGGAGCAGCTGGTGGCTGCGTTGCCCGAGAACGATCCTTCTCGCGAAGCCATCCGCGGCGGCATCGAACGCGCCAGGCAGCAGGTCGATGGCGGTTCCGGCAACGCTGCAGCAGGCGAGGCTCCGGCTGCGGCGAGCACGCAGGCCGCTGCGCTGCAAATCCAGGTGCAGCTGGATCCGAAGGTGGCGGAAACGGTATCGCCCGAGGACAGTGTTTTCGTTTTTGCCCGGGCAGTGAACGGACCGCCGGTTCCGCTGGCGGCCAAGCGCCTGACCGTCGGTGATCTTCCGGCGACCGTCACGCTGAGCGACGCCGATGCGATGGTGCCGTCCCTCAAGATCTCCAGCGTCGAGCAGGTGACGGTAATGGCGCGGGTTTCTCGTACGGGTGACGCAACAAAGGGTGAGTGGATGGGTCAAAGCGAGGCGCTCGAGACTCGCGGTGATAAAAACGCCGTGCGGTTGACGATCGATCGCGCCGAGGCGCCCTGATCCCAGTAGAGGTGGAGATGAACCTGAAGCCAACAGCGAACCCGTTTGCTCCCGCGCGCATTGTTCTGCGGGCCGCGCTGATTGGTCTGACGCTGTTGCTCGGCGCCTGTGCTGGGAATCCGTACGATTCCGCACCGCAGGCACCGGCACCTGCACCGGTTCCGCGGGCACCGGAGCCCTCCGGTCCGGTCATCGCGCCACCGCCTATCAAGGCGCCACCGGCACCCAGGGCTCCAGCCACGCAGAGAAGCCATCCGCGCTACGCGCCGCCGCCGCACGTGGCGGCTCATTGGGACAATCGCCTGGGTGTCTATGTGGTGGAGGGGCGCGAGCTGTACTATCGCGAGCGCCTTTACTATCGCTGGGATGGCGACTGGTTCTGCGCGGCGCGCCCGGATGGCCCTTGGGAACCGGTTGCACCGCCCAGCGTGCCGCCGGGGTTGCGCGAACGCTACTGAGCTGCACGCCGAGGCAGTCTTTTTGCCGTTCGGTCTAAAGGCTGAGCGTCGATTGCCGATAAGGATTCAGCACCGTTGCTTTGCAACGTATCCGCTGGCTCGGCAAGACCGCCGCATCGGGCTCAGGCCCCGGAGTCGAACATGAATGCTTCCGTCAAGCGCCTAGAAGAAACCGGCACCGCACTGCGCGACGCGCTGACGCAGCAGGATTGGTCGGCCATCGGCATGCTCGACCGCGAGTGCCGCAGCGCTGTCGATGAGGCGATGCGCGAACATCAGCGTGATGATGGAGCTGTCCGACAACGTTTGCAGGAGCTGCTCGATCTCTATCGCGAACTGGTCATGACCTGCCAGATCGAACAGGCCAGGGTGGCAGGCGAACTGCGTCAGCTCAATCAGTCGCAGCAGGGCGCCAAGGTCTACCAGCTGTTCGGTTGAATGCCGAACGCAACATGCTTGTGTGCACCGTTCCCGACCGTCCTCGGCTCAGCATGGGCCAGTCACGACCTCTCGCTTTTTATCATTACAAAGTATGTGGCATTATGTCGCCAGTGCCGCACTGGCGGTCATCTGTTTGACGCGTACTGCTTGGTAAAACCCTATCTTGTCCACGATCTTGCGCGCAACTGACCGGTTGAGCTGCTGGGCGTTTCACAACACTCTGATTTTCGGCTCGTTCTTTGGTCGTTAATTCACGCCATAAATTTGACTCAGTTCATTTTTTCATTAATCTACGTTTCATCTGCCATGAAGTGTGATCGCCTTTATTTCCATGGATGCGAGCGCAGGCTTTCTTTCAGCCTCTAAAGAGCCCTATAAACAAGATGTGGCGTGAAACCAAGATTTTGTTGATAGATGATGATCGTGACCGTCGGCGGGATTTGACGGTCATTCTGAATTTTCTCAGTGAGGATCATCTGGCTTGCTCCAGCAGTGAATGGCAGGACGCTGTCGCCGGCCTCGAGTCCAGTCGAGTCGTGAATGGCGTCATGCTGGGGGATGTGACCACCAGGGGTGGCGCCATCGAGCTGATCAAGCAGATGAGCAAATGGGATGAGAACGTCCCGTTGATGCTGATTGGCGAGCCGGCACCGGCCGACTGGCCCGAGGAGATTCGACGCCGGGTCCTCACCAGCCTGGAAATGCCGCCCAGCTACAACAAGCTGCTCGACTCGCTGCACCGTGCGCAGATCTACCGCGAAATGTACGAGTCCAAGACGCGCGGCCGGCAGCGCGAACCCAATCTTTTCCGCAGCCTGGTTGGCACCAGCCGAGCGGTGCAGCATGTCCGTCAGATGATGGAGCAGGTCGCCGATACGGAGGCCAGCGTGCTGATCCTCGGCGAATCCGGTACCGGCAAGGAGGTGGTCGCGCGTAACCTGCACTACCATTCCAAGCGGCGCCAGGGGCCGTTCGTTCCAGTCAATTGCGGTGCTATCCCGGCAGAATTGCTGGAAAGCGAACTGTTCGGACACGAAAAAGGCGCCTTTACCGGCGCGATCACCGCGCGGGCAGGGCGCTTCGAGCTGGCCGAGGGCGGTACGCTGTTCCTTGACGAAATCGGCGACATGCCGTTACCCATGCAGGTCAAGCTTCTTCGTGTACTGCAGGAGCGCACATTCGAGCGCGTCGGCAGCAACCGCACGCAGAATGCCGATGTTCGGATCATTGCCGCGACCCACAAGGATCTGGAAAAGATGATCGAAGAGGGGACCTTCCGTGAGGACCTCTACTATCGCCTGAACGTCTTCCCGATCGAAATGGCGCCGCTGCGCGAGCGTGTGGAAGACATCCCACTGCTGATGAACGAGCTGATCTCGCGCATGGAGCACGAGAAGCGCGGCTCCATCAGGTTCAACTCGGCTGCCATCATGTCGCTCTGCCGGCACGACTGGCCAGGTAACGTTCGCGAATTGGCCAACCTCGTCGAACGCATGGCGATCATGCATCCTTACGGTGTGATCGGTGTAATGGAGCTGCCGAAGAAGTTCCGGCACGTTGATGATGACGACGAGCAGTACGCAACCAGTCTGCATGACGAGATGGAAGAGCGTGCCGCCATCAGCGCGCCGATGGTGGTGCCTGAGGCGCAGGCCATGCTCCCTGTCGAGGGGCTGGACCTGAAGGAGTACCTCGGCAACCTTGAGCAGGGGCTGATCCATCAGGCGCTCGAAGACGCCGGTGGTGTGGTTGCCCGTGCCGCGGAGCGGCTGCGCATCCGGCGGACCACACTGGTGGAGAAAATGCGCAAATATGGAATGAACCGCCGCGACGACGAACTGGGCGAGTAGTATTCGTGCATGACAAAGGCCACCTTCGGGTGGCCTTTTGCGTTTCTGGGACGCATCAGCGGATAACGCCGCCGGGCATGAACCTTGCTGGTTTCACTTCACCGACCATCTTTTGACAGGCGCAAGCGAATCAGTGAATTTCGTCACCAGGCCGTCCATAGCGTCCTTTGAGCCCACCGATGCGGTGGACCTCACAGGCTCGCTCGAACGTTTTCGAGAGCTTGCCGGACAGCTGGGCGAGTCCGAGGGGCTTCTGCAGGCACATGTCGCTGAGCTCCGGGACCAGCTCGCCGAGGCGGGGGCGCAGCGTCGCCACGAGCTCGAGGAGAAGGAGCGGCTCGCTCAACGACTGCGAAACGTGCTTGACCTGCTTCCGGGCGGCGTGATCGTCATCGATGGCCAAGGGGTGGTGCGCGACGCCAATCCTGTAGCCTTGGAGCTTCTGGGTGAGCCCCTGGTGGGTGTCAACTGGCGCGACGTCATCGTCCGCAGTTTCGCCCCGCGCAAGGATGATGGGCATGAGATTTCCCTGCGCAACGGACGCCGTCTGTCGATCGCCACTCGTTCCCTCAGCGGCGAGCCCGGCCAGTTGGTGCTGTTGACCGACCTTACCGAAACCCGGCGTCTGCAGGATCAGTTGGCGCGCCATGAGCGCTTGTCGTCCCTGGGGCGAATGGTGGCATCGCTAGCCCATCAGATTCGCACACCGCTTTCCACCGCGCTGCTGTATGCAAGCCACCTTGAGCAAGGTGGCCTGAGCGAGCAACAGCAGCAACGTTTCGCCGGCAGTCTGAAAGCGCGCCTGCACGAGCTGGAGCACCAGGTTCGCGACATGCTGGTGTTCGCCCGGGGCGATCTGCCGCTGAACGACCGCGTGACCCCGGCCGAGCTACTGTCCGCTCTTCGCGCGGCGGCGGAGCCGAAACTGGGGGATGTCGCCGTGCGCTGGCAGAACGATGCGCAAGGCGGCGAGCTTCTTTGCAACCGCGACACACTGGTCGGCGCGCTGCTCAACCTTGTCGAGAACGCCTTGCAGGCCTGCAGTGGCGCATGTCGTTTGAAGATTCATCTGTATCGGCGTGATGCCACGCTGTACCTGTGCATCAGCGATAACGGCCGCGGCATAGAGGCTGGCGTCCTGGGGCGGTTGGGCGAGCCGTTCTTCACTACCCGGGACAACGGAACCGGCCTTGGGCTTGCGGTCGCGAAGGCTGTCGCCCGTGCCCATCAAGGCGAACTGCGCCTGCTTTCCCGGCCAGGTCGCGGCACTTGCGTCATCGTTGCGTTGCCGTTGATTCTTATCGTTCAGAAGGTCGTGTGAGCTGATGGCTGCGAAAGTACTGCTGGTCGAAGATGATCCATCCCTGCGAGAAGCACTGGGTATCACGCTCGAACTAGGCGGCTATGCACATCGAGCCGTCGACTGCGGCGAAGCCGCACTCATCGCACTGGAGCAGGAGCCCTTTGGTCTGGTCATCAGCGACGTGAACATGCCGGGTATGGATGGCCATGAGCTGCTCGCCTCGATTCGCAAACGTTATCCGCAGATTCCGGTGCTGCTGATGACGGCCTTTGGCGCCGTGGCGAAGGCGGTGGACGCGATGCGTCAGGGGGCGGTCGATTACCTCGTCAAGCCCTTCGAGCCCGGCACGCTGCTCGAACTGCTGGGTCGCCACGTCAACGGCGCCCTCGGTCCGCTGGGGGCACAGGGTCCGATCGCCTGCGAGCCGTCCAGCCAGCGGCTGCTGGATCTTGCTGCGCGCGTGGCGCAAAGCGACTCGACGGTGCTCATTTCCGGCGAGTCGGGTACCGGCAAGGAAGTGCTGGCACGTTACATCCACCAGCGCTCGCCGCGTGGTGCAAAGCCGTTCATCGCCATCAACTGCGCCGCTATTCCGGACAACATGCTGGAGGCGACGCTGTTCGGCCACGAAAAGGGCGCCTTCACCGGGGCCATCGCCAGTCAGCCTGGCAAGTTCGAGCAGGCCGATGGCGGCACGCTGCTGCTCGACGAGATTTCCGAGATGCCGCTCGCGCTGCAGGCCAAGCTGTTGCGGGTGCTGCAGGAGCGCGAGGTGGAGCGGGTTGGCGGGCGAAGGTCGATTGCCCTGGATATCCGGGTGCTTGCGACCACCAACCGCGATCTGGCCGCTGAGGTGGCCGCCGGGCGCTTCCGCGAAGACCTGTTCTATCGATTGTCCGTTTTTCCCCTGGCCTGGCCGCCGCTGCGCGAGCGTCCGGCCGATATCCTGCCGCTGGCCGAGCGCCTGCTGGCGGGCCATGCCCGAAAGATGCGACAGGTACCGGCTCGGTTGTCGTCGGCGGCGCAACGCTGCCTGCTCGAACACGGCTGGCCGGGTAACGTGCGTGAACTGGACAATGCCATTCAGCGTGCGCTGATCCTTCAGCAGGGTGGTGTCATTCAGCCCGAAGATCTCTGCCTGCTCGGCTCTGCTGGTGCTGTCGGTGCGCCGCTTGCCAGTAATCCAGCGCCACTGCCGAGCGAGGCCTCTGCCGCTGATGGCGAAGTCGGTTCCGCTTTGGGTGATGATCTGCGGCGGCGCGAATACCAGTTGATCATCGACACGCTGCGCGCCGAACGCGGGCGTCGCAAGGAGACCGCCGACCGGCTGGGCATCAGTGCGCGAACCTTGCGCTACAAGCTGGCACAGATGCGCGACGCCGGGGTCGATGTGGAAGCGTTGCTCTACGCCAGCTGAGCCGGGGTCGCAATGGCTCTGCTAAGCTGCGGCTTTCATGCAGCGGAGGCGCGCAGGTGCACCAGAACTTCTGGCAAGAACGTTGGGCTCGCAACGAAATCGGTTTTCACCTCGAAGACGTCCATCCCGGCTTGCGCCGTCATTGGCCGCGGCTGGCTTTGCCCGAGGATGCAGCTGTGCTGGTGCCGCTGTGTGGCAAGAGCCTGGACCTGGCCTGGCTTGCAGGGCAGGGCCATCGCGTACTGGGGGTGGAGCTGAGCCAGAAAGCCGTCGAGGCGTTTTTCGCCGAGCAAGGACTGGAGGCGGAAATTTCGCAGGTCGGCGCATTCAAAGTCTATCGATCCGGCAGGCTTGAGATCCGTTGTGGCGATTTCTTTGCGCTGGCGGCGCAAGACGTTGCCGACTGCCGGGGCGTCTACGATCGCGCCGCGCTGATTGCGCTGCCGCCGGCGATGCGCCAGCGCTACGCCGCGTTGCTGACGAACATTCTGCCGGCCGGCTGCCAGCAATTGCTGGTTACGCTCGATTACGACCAGGCGGAAATGGATGGCCCGCCGTTCGCTGTCAGCCGGGCGGAAGTGAGCACGTTGTACGACGGCGCGTGGGACGTGCAGCAGCTGGAGGCCAAGGAAGTGCTGGAGCGCAATCCGAAGATGCGTGAGCGTGGGCTGCAGCGCCTGCAAGAACAGTTTTACCGGCTGCAACGGCGGGATTGACCGCCGTTGCCGCTCGCTGCGCTCAGCTGTCCGCCTGGAGTCTGCGGATAAAGGTGTCGGCCTCGTCGATGGCGCGCTGCATGTCCGCCATCAACTGGTCGACATTGCCTTGCAGCGTGCGGTACTCGCCATGCAGGGCGCTGATCGCGCGAGCATTGAGGTTGTGCTTGAGAAACAGCACCTGATCGCGCAGTACGCTGAGCACCGGCTCGATGCGTTGTTCGGCTGCCTTCATGCGTTGCAGCAGCGTCCGGTATTCGGCGCGGGTACGGCTCAGCTCCTTCGCACTGGCAGCCTTCAGGCTGGCATTGCTGTACTGCTTCAGTTCGCTCTCCCATTCCTTGAACAGCGCATTGGCGACGTCTTCCACCGCGTCGATGCGGGCCCGCACATCCCGGGCGCTGGCGACGCTCGCCTCGTACTGTCGGTTCAGTGCGTCATAGCGCTTCTCCAGGTCGCCGCCCTTCACCTCTACCACGCTGCGATAGCGTTCCAACGCATCCTTGAACTGCTCCTTGGCGGCTTGCTGCGAGTCGCGTGCGTCCTCCACCCGGTCGACCAGGATGTCACGCTTGTGGATGCCGGCTTTTTCCATTGCGGAGTAATAGGCACTCTGGCAGCCAGCGAGGGCGAGCAGGGCGCAGCAGACGAAGATGAGGCGACGCATGGCGATTCCTTCTATGCGGAGTTGAATCTGCATAGACAAACGAAAAGGGCGACTTGCGTCGCCCCGGTACCACTCGGTCGATCTCAGCCACGCTGACGCAGGGCTTCGATGCGATCCTCCAGCGAGGGATGGGTCATGAACAGGCCGGCCATGCCGTGCTTGAGCGAGCCGTTGATGCCGAACGCCTTGAGCGAATCGGGCATGTGCACCGGCAGGCCCTGTTCGGCCCGCAGACGCTGCAGGGCGCCGATCATGGCGCCGGTGCCGGCCAGTTGCGCGCCGGCTTCGTCGGCGCGGTATTCACGCTTGCGCGAGAACCACATGACGATGATGCTGGCAAGGATGCCCAGTACCAGTTCGGCGAAGATCGTCGCGACGAAGTAGCCGATGCCATGGCCGTCCTCGTTCTTGAGGATCGCCTTGTCGACGAAGTTGCCGAAGATTCGTGCGAAGAACATGACGAAGGTGTTCACAACGCCCTGGATCAGCGCCAGGGTGACCATGTCGCCATTGGCCACGTGGCCGATTTCATGCGCCAGCACCGCGCGCACTTCATCCGGGGAGAAACGTTCGAGCAGGCCCTGGCTGACGGCTACCAGCGCGTCGTTGCGATTCCATCCGGTGGCGAAGGCGTTGGCCTCGTAGGCCGGGAAGATACCGACCTCGGGCATCTTGATGCCGGCTTCGCGCGACAGTTGCTCGACGGTCTGCAGCAGCCACTGCTCATGGCGGGTGCGCGGCTGGCTGATGATCTCCGTGCGTGTGCTCATCTTCGCCATCCACTTGGAGATGAACAGCGAAATCAGCGATCCCGCAAAGCCGAACACCGCACAGAAGACCAGCAGGCTGCCATAGTTCTGGCCGGTGTAGCGATCGACCCCGAGCAGCTTCAGGGTGATGCTGGCGATGACCAGGACCGCAAGGTTGGTGGCCAGGAACAAGAAAATGCGCATCATGTTGCGGCAGACTCCAGGGTAGGATTTGAAGAACGATAGGCTATATAAGGTGCGCCCTTGAGCTATTCAACCGAGCGACTATTTCAAGCTATGTCGCTTGTGCGCCAAGGCTGGAGTGCAGCGGCGAGCCGGTGTCGTTTTCGAACAGCAAGCGGGCAAGATGGGCGATGCGCTCGCTGTGACCGCTTTTCAGTGCGTCGCGAAGCTGATGGGCGAGACTGGCCTGGATGCGCAGTACGCTGGGAGGCAGGCTGCGGTCGCCCGCCAGGTATCCGGGGACGGCGCGGGTCAGGCGAATGAAACCCTTCTCGGTCAGCACGGCCTGGTCCAGTGCCAGGAACTGGATGGTGCTTTCGAAGCGCAGATAGCCTTCGTCCGCCAGCCAGAGCAGGGCGCCCAGGCAGCTCTGGTGGCGTTTGGAGGGCAGGCCGAACTCGTCCGGCTCTTCCCGGCCGATCAGGTCTTCCACATACAGCGCGATCTTCCGTGGAAACGCCTGATACAACGCGAGCAGACCGCCCGCGGCGTCCTTGTAGAAGTCGTCTATCTGCAGATCCATTCGGTTACTGCTGGTAGGTCTTGAGGAAGTTGCCGATGCGTCCGATCGCCTGCTCCAGGTCATCCACGCGCGGCAGGGTAACCACCCGGAAGTGATCCGGCCACGGCCAGTTGAATGCCGTGCCCTGGACAATCAGCAGTTTCTCGGAAAGCAGCAGGTCGAGCACGAACTTCTCGTCGTTGTGAATCGGGCAGATCTTCGGATCGATGCGCGGGAACGCATACAGCGCGCCCATGGGCTTGACGCAGCTGATGCCGGGAATGTCGTTGAGCAGCTCCCAGGTGCGGTTGCGCTGCTCGAGCAGCCGACCCGGCGGCAGGACTAGGTCATTGATGCTCTGATAGCCGCCCAGTGCCGTCTGAATCGCATGCTGCGACGGTACGTTGGCGCACAGGCGCATGTTGGCAAGGATATCCAGGCCTTCGATATAACTCTGGGCCTTGTGTTTGGGGCCGGAGATGGCCACCCAGCCGGAGCGGAAGCCGGCGACACGATAGGACTTGGACAAGCCGTTGAAGGTCAGGCAGAGCACGTCCGGTGCCAGCGAGGCGGTGGAGATATGCACCGCGCCGTCATAGAGGATCTTGTCGTAGATCTCGTCGGAGAACAGCACCAGCTTGTGCTGGCGAGCCAGCTCCACCATGCCTTCCAGGACTTCCTTCGGATAGACCGCGCCGGTGGGGTTGTTCGGGTTGATCAGGACCAGCGCCTTGGTGTTTGGCGTGATCTTGGCCTTGATGTCGGCCAGGTCGGGCCACCAGTTGGCCTGTTCGTCGCAGAGGTAATGCACCGGCTTGCCGCCGGCCAGGCTCACGGCGGCCGTCCAGAGCGGGTAGTCCGGAGCGGGGATCAGCACTTCGTCGCCGTTGTTGAGCAACGCCTGCATGGACATCACGATCAGCTCGGACACGCCGTTGCCGAGATAGATGTCCTCGATGCCGATGCCTTCCACCTGCTTTTGCTGGTAGTACTGCATGATCGCCTTGCGGGCGCTGAACAGGCCTTTCGAGTCGCTGTAGCCCTGGGCAGTCGGCAGGTTGCGGATCACGTCCTGGAGAATTTCCTCCGGTGCTTCGAAACCGAACGGCGCCGGGTTGCCGATGTTCAGCTTGAGGATGCGATGGCCTTCCTCTTCCAGGCGTTTGGCGTGCTTGAGCACTGGCCCACGGATGTCGTAACAGACATTGGCGAGCTTGTTCGATTTGCTGACCTGCATGATCCTGAGTGTCCCGAAGTGAAAACGTGCCAGTTCCGGAAATGGCTGGTCACGTTTGGCATGAACCCGGGCGCCTTGGCAGTCGGAAACCCCGCTGCCAGACTAGGCGTCGAAGAGGGAGGCATGATACGTGCGGCCCGACCACCGGAAAAGGTACAGATCGGCCTTTTTTATATAGCGTGCTGTTGCGCTTCGTGTGCGTTCCAAACAACCGGTGCGCCATGTCGTGGCCATGGGACGAAACGCGAACAGACCCCGAGGAGGCTACCGATGGACAAGCTGGAAAAACCGCTCGACGCCTGGCGCGAGGAGCTGTCCGATGAGCAGTTCCAGATCTGCCGGCTCGGCGCCACCGAGCGCCCCTTCACCGGCAAGTACAACGACACCCGGACGCCGGGCGTCTACCATTGCGTCTGCTGTGATGCGCCACTGTTCGATGCCGATGCCAAGTTCGACTCCGGCTGTGGCTGGCCCAGCTATTTCCAGCCGGTAAGCGATACGGCCATCGCCAGCCTGGATGACTTCAGTCATGGCATGCACCGGATCGAGGTCAGGTGCGCTCGCTGCGATGCCCACCTGGGGCATGTGTTCCCCGATGGCCCTAAACCGACCGGTCTGCGCTATTGCATCAATTCGGCCTCGCTCGACTTGAAGCCCCGCGAAGCCTGAGCCGCAAGGAACCAGCATGCGCGATCCTCTGTTAGATATTCCCTGCGTCACCATCGACGGCGAGCACAAGACGCTCGCCGATTTCGATGCCAAGGTGCTGCTCGTGGTGAACACCGCCAGCCAATGTGGTTTCACGCCCCAGTACAAGGGGTTGGAGGAGCTCTGGCAGCGCTACGGCGAGCGTGGCCTGGTCGTGCTCGGTTTTCCGTGCAACCAGTTCGGCGGACAGGAGCCGGATAGCGAGGCGCAGATCGCCACCTTCTGCGAGCGTCGGTTCGGCGTGTCCTTCCCGTTGTTCGCCAAGGTCGAGGTCAATGGCGGTGACGCCCATCCGCTGTTCATCGAGCTGAAGAAGCGCGCGCCCGGCCTGCTGGGCAGCAAGGCGATCAAGTGGAATTTCACCAAGTTCCTCATCGCCGATCAGGGTCGCACGGTGCGGCGCTATTCCTCGCGTACCGCGCCGCAGGCGCTGGCGGCGGATATCGAGGCGCTGCTCTGAAGCACGAGCGGCGCGGGATCGATAGCTTTCGCAGGCGTTGATGTCTGGTCCGGCTTCGGCCGGACTTTTTCTGTTTTGGAGTCAATCATGGATGTCGAGTTGAAAGCCTTCCTGCAGCGTGCCGAAGGCCTGTTGGCGCGTATCGAGCCGTTGCTGCCCGCGCAGCCGCCCGTTATCGATTGGGAGCATACGCTGGCGGCGCGCTGGCAGCGTGACGGCCGAAGCGGCTATCTGGCGCCGCTCGAGGTCAATCTCGATCTGCGTCTGGACGACCTGATCGGCATCGACCGACAGCGTGATCTGCTGGCTGCCAATACCCAGCAGTTCGTCGATGGCCTGCCCGCCAATCACGTCTTGCTCTGGGGCGCCCGTGGTACTGGAAAATCGTCGCTGATTCGCGCTCTGTTGGCCGAGTATGCCGGCCGTGGGCTGCGCCTGATCGAGATCGAGCGCGACCATCTGGCGGATCTGCCGCGCGTGGTAGAGCTGCTTTCAGGGCAGCGCCAGGCCTTCGTGCTTTTCTGCGACGACCTGTCCTTCGAGGCTGGCGAGGGTGACTACCGGGTGCTCAAGAGCGTGCTCGACGGTTCCCTGGAGCGTGCGCCGGAGAACGTGCTGCTGTATGCCACGTCGAACCGCCGTCACCTGGTGCCGGAGCGCCAGAGCGACAACGAGAACTGGCAGATGGTGGACGGCGAGCTGCATCCGAACGAGGCGGTGGAGGACAAGATTGCCTTGTCCGATCGTTTCGGCCTCTGGCTGTCGTTCTATCCCTTCAGCCAGCAGCACTACCTCAGTGTGGTGCGCCACTGGATCGATTCGCTGGCAGGCAAGGCGCGCCTGCAATGGGATTGGGACGAAGCGCTGGAAAAGGACGCGATTCGCTGGGCCACCGGACGCGGCAATCGCAATGGACGCTGCGCGTATCAGTACGCCCGTCAGTGGGTGGGCGCACGTTTGCTCGACGCGCGGCGCTAACTGACGTTGGTAGCTTGTCGAGCCCGCCGCAGCTGTTGCGGCGGGCCCGATGCCGGCCGACCCTAGACGGTAGCGGCCTTGCCCATCTCCTGCAGCTTGGCATTCATGCGTTGCTCGCCCGGCAGCAGGCTTTCGATGGCGGGACGCGCCAGCATGCGCGCATGGTGTGCAGCCAGCCCCGGCCAGCGCTGGGCATCGAGCTGTTCGCCGCCGTGGCTCATGTTGATCAGCTGACAGGTCACGGCGATGTCCGCCATGGATAACCGGTCGCAGACGAAGAAATCGTTGTCGCCGAGCTGCTGCTCGAGGTAGTCGAAATGAGGCGGCAGCTTCTGCTGCATCGCTGTCTGCACCGCCTCTTCGTTGCACGGCTGGCCGGAGGTCGGCTTGAGAATTCGGTTGCGAAACACGGTGAAGGTGGTCAACGGCGCCAGCTCGTAATCCGCGTATTTCTCGAGCCAGCGCACCTGGCCGCGCGCTTGGGCGCTGTCGCCGTACAGGGTTGGCGTGGCGGGATAGGCTTCTTCGAGGTACTGGCAGATCACGCTGGAGTCGGCGAGGGTGCAGTCACCATCCTTGAGCGCGGGAATACGTCCCAGCGGGTTGATGGCGTAGTACCAGTCTGGCGGGGTGAAGGGCATCACCGTTTCAAGCTGATAGTCGAGTCCCTTTTCCTGCAGGCACAGCCGTACCTTGCGGACGAAGGGGGAGAGGGGCACGCCGTACAGGGTCACAGACATCATCGTCCTCCGCGGTGGATTCCTTCTTGTTATGAGCTGTCGCCGGTGATGCGATCAGTAGACGTTGTTCTTCTTCCAGAGGTCTTCGTCGTCGAATGCCTTCATGCCTTCGGCCAGCTCGCTCGACTCGTCGGCCTTGGGCACCTCGTTCTTCAGCACCAGTGCGTTGGCATGCTCCAGCAGGGCCTCCAGCTGTTTCAGTTGAGCCTGGTAAGGCGCCGGTGCCGGCTGCCGTCGAATGTGCTGGACGCCTCGTTCGAAGGCCAGGCGTGCACGCTGCGGCTGGTTCTGCTGCAACGCCTGCTTGCCCAGGTTAGTGAAGAACTCGATGTGCAGGATGGCCAGCATCCGCTGGATATCCTGTACCCAGCGCTTGGCCTCGGCTTGTTCCAGGAGGCCTTCCTTGGTGGCGCGCACGATCTGGGCGTGGAGATCCTCGAGCATGAAGCGGCTCTCCTTGGCCTGGGCCTCGGTGAGGATCTGCCGGGGCGGATTGCGCACTTCGATCGCCTCACCCTTCGCCACGTCTGCGCGCAATGTCTGAAGGCGGGCTGCCAGTTTGTCGTTGCCCTTGTCCAGCGGCTGCAGGCGCTCGCTGAGCGCCAGCTCGAGGCGGGTGAGCAACAGCTTCAGGGCCGGGGTCATCATCTGCCCGGGCAGGCCGTCAGAAAGATCGGCGCAGCGGCGGCAGCGGTCGGTCAGCTCGGCGCGCTTGCGGGCCTTTTCCAGATTGCCTTTTTCGACGATCTGTATGGAGTAGACGATGATGACCAGAACGAGCAAACCGGCCAGGATCAATCCCGTGATCATTAGTGGGGACACTTGACTACCTCTCGAGCCGCTGGCTTTTCGTCTGAGTGTAGTGGCTTGATGATGTGGCCGATAGCTCCAGCTGCCGCACGGTGATGCTGCGAAAATTTTTTTTAAAACTATGCTTGACGACCTTCGGAGGCCTCCATAGAATGCGCGCCACTTGCAGCGTGAAGCGCCAAACAGAGCGCTGCAAGCCGGAAGTAAGCTGTAGTTTCCGGGCAGCGTCCCCTTCGTCTAGTGGCCTAGGACACCGCCCTTTCACGGCGGTAACAGGGGTTCGAGTCCCCTAGGGGACGCCACTTTTTGTTGTAGATAAGCGGGAATAGCTCAGTTGGTAGAGCACGACCTTGCCAAGGTCGGGGTCGCGAGTTCGAGTCTCGTTTCCCGCTCCAAATTCTCTTCGCGGCTTCTCCAGGCTTGCGAGGAATCAAAAAAAGCGACCTAAGGGTCGCTTTTTTCGTTTTGCGTTCTCGACATTCACCTGGATAGCGTCAACGGTTCGCTACGGCCCAGGCCGGCGTGCTCGCCGAGGCTTGCGGTATCGATCGGTCGACAGCGGCTTGCTTCAGGTGTACTTGGTGAAAATGCTGCGCACGCGTTCCAGGGTCTCGCCGGTATCCTGGGTCTGATCCTGCAGCGCTTCCTCGATCAGGCATGTCAGCATCAGCCGGTAGGCCTTGTCCAACGCACTGCGCGCAGCGGAGAACTGCTGTGCGATCGCTTCACAATCCTCCCCGCGTCTGATCATCGCCTGAATGCCGCGCACCTGCCCCTCGACTCGCGCGAGCCGTTTCAGCATGGCCTGCTGCTGAGTCTGCAGTTCCGCGGATTCAGCGGCAGTGGTCTGGTCATTCATGCGTTTACCTCAAGATCACGAAAGAAGAACTGGCGGGTGTTCCGGTCGCTTGGCCGAGTGGCCTGTATACGGGTAGGGGCATGCTAACGATGACCGCGAGCACGGCCAACTTCTTTCGCTGACGGCTTGCCTTACATTATATTAAAACATATATTGTATTCATCTTAACCGTATTGGTGACCGTCTCATGACGCCCGAGCTGGACATCGAACAGCTGCGAGCCAATGCAGCCTCCGCTGGCGCCTTGCTCAAGGCCCTGGCCAACCCGGATCGCCTGCTGCTGCTCTGTCAGCTGTCGCAAGGCGAGCGCAACGTTTCCGAGCTGGAACAGCTGCTGGGTATTCAGCAGCCCACATTGTCACAGCAACTGGCTGTGCTGCGGCGCGAGGGGCTCGTTGCGACTCGCCGTGAAGGCAAGCAGATCCACTATCGAATCAGCAGCCCTGAGGCGCTGGCGGTGATCACGACCCTGTATCAGCTGTTCTGCGAGAGAGGTCAGGCATGACGATCGATTGGATCAATTTCACGCCCTGGACGGCGCTGGCCGGTGGCGTCCTGATTGGCGCGGCTGCCGGCCTGTTCGTTGTGCTCAACGGGCGTATCGCCGGAATAAGCGGTTTGCTTGCGAGCCTGCTCGAACGAGGTGCCGAAGGGCGCGGAGAGAAAGCGCTGTTTCTTCTCGGCATCCTGTTGGCACCACTGTGCTGGTTGCTGATGGCCGAGTTGCCCGCTGCGGAATTCCAGACCAATTGGCTGGGGCTGCTGGCTGCCGGGCTGCTGGTGGGTATTGGCACCCGCTACGGTTCCGGCTGCACCAGTGGTCATGGGGTCTGCGGGATCTCGCGACTGTCGCCGCGCTCCATCGTCGCCACCTTGGCGTTCATGGCTGCTGGCTTCGCCACGGTCTTTGTGCTGCGTCATCTGCTGGGAGGTTGAACATGCGCAAGTTGACGTCATTCGCCGCCGGGCTGCTGTTTGGGATGGGGCTGCTCCTCTCCGGCATGACCAATCCGGCCAAGGTCATCGGTTTTCTCGATCTCGCCGGTGCCTGGGATCCCTCGCTGGCGCTGGTGATGGTCGGTGCCATCGCGACGGCAGTGCTGCCTTTTACCTGGGCGAAGGCGCGCACCCGTTCGCTGCTCGACGCGCCGATGCAGTTGCCGGCCAAGCGGGAGCTGGATGGTCGCCTGATCGGGGGCAGTCTGTTGTTCGGGGTGGGGTGGGGCGTCGCCGGGATCTGCCCCGGGCCATCTATCGCCATGCTGCTGGGCGGGCACTGGCAGGTCGTGGTGTTCGTGCTCGCCATGCTCGCTGGAATGCTGTTGTTCTCTGCGCTGGAACGCCGGCGCGCTTGCTGACCGGGAGGTCATTATGAAAGCCAATGTTGGAACCATTGATCGGACACTGCGCATCATCGTCGGCCTGGCGCTGATCGCCTTGAGCCTGGCCGGCGTGATCGGCGTCTGGGGCTGGATCGGCGTGCTGCCGCTGGCCACGGGTATTTTCCGTTTCTGTCCGGCTTACACGCTGCTCGGCATCAAGACGTGCAAGAGCTGCAGCGCCAAATCCTGACGTGCGCTTGAAAAAGAGGCCGACGATCATGTCGGCCTCTTCTTGTTTATCGAGGGTGCCGAGCTAGTCGAAGCTCGGCAGGCTCGGCTTGACGACGGGCTTGTGCGCGGCGGTCCAGGCATCGAAACCACCAGCGATCGATTTCACCTGCAAATAACCCATGTCCTGCAGCGCTACTGCCGCCAGGGCAGCACGTCCGCTGGTCTTGCAGTAGAGGACGATGTTCATGTCCCGCGCGGCGAGTTCCGGGGTGGCGCTCAGCTTGAATTCCAGAACGCCCCGGGGAATGTTCAGCGCTCCATTTATATGGCCTTCGCGGTACTCGTCCGCCTCGCGGACATCGATCAGCACATCCGCTGCCTGAATCGCCGCCTCGGCGTCAGCGAGCGGTATTTCCTGGATGTGGCGCCGGGCCTGTTCGACGAGTTCGTGTGCGTTCTTCATCCTGCGTTCTCCTTGATGCTGGCAAAGCGTTCACGCGGCCGTTCGAGTGCGTGAAAGGTGGTATCCGGGTCCAGTGCAAGCAGCGCCTCGTACTGGCTGATGAAAACCTGGCCGCCGAAGTCAGAGAGGAAATTGCTGTGGCGCAGTCGATCCATGACCGGTCCTTTGACTTCGGACAGATGCAGCTGGATGCCGGCGGCGTGCAGTCGTGCCGTGATGGCCTCTAGGCTCTCCAGCGCACTGGCGTCGATGAGGTTGACGCCGGGACACATCAGCACCAGGTGTTCGGCCTGCGGATGACGGCCGATCAGCTCGGCGATGCGGTCTTCGAGAAAGCGCGCGTTGGGAAAATAGAGGCTCTCGTCGACCCGTACCGAGAGGACACGGGGGCTCTGTACCACGGCGAAACGCTCGACGTTGCGGAAATGTTCGCTGCCCGGCAGCTGCCCGACCACGGCGATATGTGGCTGGCTGGTGCGCCAGAGAAAGAGCAACAGCGACAGGCCGACACCCAGGAGAATCCCGCTCTCCACACCAATCAGCAGCACGCCGAGCATGGTTGCCGCCATCGCGGCGGCGTCCTGTCGGGAGTAGCGCCATGTGCGCCTGAGTGCGGAGAGGTCCACCAGGCTGAGCACGGCGATGATGATCGTCGCGGCCAGCACTGCGTGAGGCAGGTTGTGGAATAGCGGAGTGAACAGCAGCACGGTAATGCCGATGCCCAGGGCGGTGAGGGCGCCGGCCAGCGGCGTCTGCGCGCCGGCGTCGAAATTGACCACCGAGCGGGCGAAACCGCCGGTCACCGGAAAGCCGCCACTGAGGGCCGCGGCGACATTGGCGCCGCCGAGCGCAACCAGTTCCTGATTGGGCTCGATGCGTTCGCGACGCTTGGCTGCCAAGGTTTGCGCCACCGACACCGACTCGACGAAGCCGACCAGGCTGATCAGCACCGCCGCAGGCAACAGCTGCAGAATCAGTGCCGGCTCCAGCATTGGCAGACTCAGCGAGGGCAGTCCGCGCGGTACTTCGCCGACGACCCGCACGCCGGCATCGGCAAGCCGGAAGGCGCTGACCGCCGCGATGGCCAGTAGCAGGGCGGCGACCGGGCCGATCTTGGTCAGCGTACCGGCAATATGCGCGCTCATGCCCAGATGCTGCAGCCAGGTGGAGAGCCGGCTGCGGACCAGATAGAGGAACAACAGGCTGCTGCCGCCGATGGCGAGCGTCGGCAGATGCGCTCCGGGCAGCGCCGTGAGCAGCGCGGCAAGCAGCTGCACGGCGTTCTCGCCGATGATCGAGATGCCGAGGATGTGCTTGAGCTGGCCGAGGGCGATGAGAATGCCCGACGCGCTGATGAAGCCGGAAATCACCGGGTGGCTGAGGAAGTTTGCCAGGAAGCCCAGGCGCAGCACCGCCATGAGCAGCAGCACCGCGCCGGAAAGCAGCGCCAGCAACATGGCCGCTGCGGCGTATTCCGCGCTGCCCGTGGCGAACAGCGGCCCGAGAGCGGCGGCGGTCATCAGCGAAACCACCGCTACCGGGCCGACCGCCAGGGTGCGGCTGGTGCCGAACAGCGTATAGGCGATCAGTGGCAGCATGCTGGCGTACAGGCCGGTCACCGGCGGCAGGCCGGCGAGCATGGCGTAGGCCAGGCTCTGCGGGATCAGCATCAATGTCACGATCAGTGCGGCCAGACTGTCCTTCGTCGCGGCCGCGCGATCGTAGTGCCTGGCCCACGCCAGCATGGGTAGATAGCGGGCCAGGCGCTGCTTCATCCCTTCTTCTCCTGGGTGAAGTCGCAGGCGTTGCGTGCCTCGGCCGAGCGCGGTTCGAAGTCCAGATGCTTCGGTTCGGCCAGCCACTCATGCCCCTTGAGCATCATGTCGAAGTAGATCGAGGGCATCCATTGCGTCTTCAGCTTCCAGGCCAGCCGCCGCGGCACCTTCGGGTCGAGAGGGAAGGTCGGTAGCAGCTTTCCGCCGTAGCCGAACTCGGCGAGGATCACCTTGCCGTACTCCACGGTCAGCGGGCAGGAACCGTAGCCGTCGTAGAGCGCCCGGGGGCCGCTGCCCTTGAGTACGCTCAACACGTTCTCGGCGACCACCGGTGCCTGCTTGCGGACCGCCGCGGCGGTCTTCGCGTTGGGCGCGGAGCAGACGTCGCCAAGGCTGAAGATATTGCCGAAGCGCGGATGCCGCAGCGTCTCGTGCTCGGCCTCGAACCAGCCGTCGGCGTTGGCCAGGGCGCTGTGGCGGATGAAGTCCGGTGCGTGCTGCGGCGGCACCAGGTGCAGCAGATCGAAGTCCCGCTCCACCGTGCTGTGCTGTCCGGCGCCGTCGGTGACCTTGAACCAGGCCTTGTGCGCGGGGCCGTCCACCGCCACCAGGGAGTGGTTGAAGTTCAGTCGGGCACCGTAACGTTCGACGTACTGCATCAGCGCGGGTACGAATTCCGCAACGCCGAACAGCACTGCACCCGCTGAGCAGAAGTCGACCTCGATATCCTTCAGTACGCCTTGCTGGCGCCAGTGATCGCAGGACAGGTACATGGCCTTCTGCGGTGCGCCGGCACACTTGATCGGCATGGGTGGCTGGGTGAACAGCGCCTTGCCGCCGCGCAGGTTCTGCACCAGCTGCCAGGTGTAGGGTGCGAGCTCGAAGGCGTAGTTGGAGGTCACGCCGAATTTGCCGAGGCTGTCGCGGGCGCCTTCGATGGCGTCCCAGTCGAGGCTCAGGCCCGGGCAGACCACCAGGGCACGATAGCCGATGCGGCTGCCGTCCTCGAGGACCACCTGCTGGTGCTCGGGTTCGAAGGCCTCTGCGGCTGCGCGAATCCACTGTGCCCTGGACGGAATGCAGCGGCTCATCGCGCGCTCGGTATTGGCACGGTCGAACACGCCGGCCCCCACCAGCGTCCAGCCGGGCTGGTAGTAGTGCTGGTCACGCGGTTCGATGAGGGCGATGCGCAGTTCGGGGGCGCGCTTGAGCAGGCTGGCAGTCACTGCGCAGCCGGCCGCGCCAGCGCCGATCACCAGAACGTCGTAACGCGGTGTGGCGGCAAAGGTCGAGGCGGCCGGAAGCGGCTGGTCGATGATCGACTGCCAGTACTGCTGCATGCGCGGCAGCAGGCCGCTGAGGTCGTAGCTGGCCTGCTGGGCAGTTTGCAGCAGCACCTGTGGGTCGAGATGGTGTGCCTCGGCCAGCGCCCAGAGTGAGGCCGAACGGGTACCGGTGCGGCAGAAGGCCAAGGCCGGGCCCTTGATCCGTTCCAGCAGCGCTCGGAAGGCCGCAACGTCAGCTTCGGTGATCTGTCCGGATACCACCGGGAGATGGTGATACTCCAGGCCGGACGCCTCGGCAGCGGCGCGCATGGCCTCGCTCGACGGCTGGTTCTCGCCCTCATTGTCCGGACGGTTGTTGATGACGCAGCGGAAGCCATTGCTGGCCAGCAGTGCCATGTCGGTCGGTTGCAGCTGGGCCGCGACGGAGAGAAAAGGGGTCAGTCGTTTTATTGTTTGCATGTCGACGTCCTCCGCATTCGGGGGTTACAGCACGTCCAGGGGAATCTTCAGGTAGCGCGTCCCGTTGCTTTCGGGCTCGGGCAGTTCGCCGCCGCGCATGTTGATCTGCACCGAAGGCAGGATCAGGGTGGGCATGCCCAGCGTGGCATCGCGTGCGGTGCGCATGGCGACGAACTGCTCCTCGCTGATACCGCTGTGGATATGCACGTTGTGCTCGCGCTCGGCGGCGATGGTGGTCTCGTAGAGAAACTCCTCGCGCCCGGGCGCCTTGTAGTCATGGCACATGAACACCCGGGTCTCGCCTGGCAGGGTGAACAGCTTCTGGATCGACTGGTACAGGGTGCGCGCGTCGCCGCCGGGAAAATCGCAGCGGGCGGTGCCGTAGTCGGGCATGAACAGGGTGTCACCGACGAAGGCGGCGTCACCTATGACGTAGGTCATGCAGGCCGGGGTGTGGCCCGGGGTGTGGAGGGCGCGGGCCTGCACGTTGCCGACCTGGAAGCGGTCGCCGTCGTGGAACAGGTGATCGAACTGACGGCCATCGGTGGCGAACCCGCTGCCTGCGTTGAACAGCTTGCCGAAGGTGTCCTGCACCACGGTGATGCGATCACCGATCGCCAGTTTGCCGCCCAGTTGCTGCTTGAGATAGGGCGCCGCGCTCAGATGGTCGGCGTGCACATGGGTTTCCAGCAGCCACTGCACCCGCAGGTCCTGGTTGCGCACGTAGTCGACCAGGCGCTGCGCGCTTGCATGGGAGGTGCGGCCGGATGCCGGGTCGTAGTCCAGCACCGAGTCGATCACCGCACACTGGCGCGTTTCCGGGTCGCTGACCACGTAGCTGTAGGTAAAGGTCGCGGGATCGAAGAAGGCTTCGACGTGGGCATTCATGGCGCGGGGCTCCTCTTCAGATTAAATACCGGTGGGGGTATCTGTCCGGAGAGATCTTAGCCCTGAATTAGGTTATATGCTTAGATTTATTGGTTATTAGTGTAGGCCGCGAAATTCGTCCGGACGACCCGGCACAACGGCTCGCTGGGCTGCCGCTGAGTTCAGCTTGCAAGCGGGTTGGCGGCATCGCTGACGATGCGGCCGTCGACCAGCTGGATGGTGCGCTCGCAGTCTGCGGCGAGTCGCGGATCGTGAGTGACAACCAGGATGGCGCAGCCGAACTGGGCGTTCAGGCGGTGGAACAGCTCGAACACGCTTTGCGCGGTGCGCGTATCGAGATTGCCGGTCGGCTCGTCTGCCAGCAGCAGCGGTGGACGGGTCACCAGCGCACGGGCAATGGCGACCCGCTGCTGCTGGCCACCAGAGATCTGCGTGGGTTTCTTGTCGGCGAATGGGCCGAGGCCGACCTCCTCGAGCAGGGCGCGCGCCAGGTCGGTCTCCGCCCGGGAGGGTTTGCCGTGGCGGATCATCAGCGGCATCAGCACGTTCTCCAGCACGCTGAACGCCGAGATCAGGTGATGGAACTGAAACACGAAGCCGATCGCCTGATTGCGCAGCTGCGTGCGCGCTTCGTCGTCGCTGTCGCGTGTCGCCTGGCCGAGTACATACAGCTCGCCGGAGCTGGGCGTATCCAGCAGGCCGATCAGATTCAGCAGAGTGCTCTTGCCGGAGCCGGACGGGCCGACCAGCGCGGCCAGCTCGCCGCGCCGAAGCTGCAGGTCGATGCCGTGCAGGACTTCGGCCTCCAGGGGTGTGCCGATGTTGAAGGCCTTGCGCACCTGTTCCAGGCGCAGGACTTCCTCGGCAGCGGCGATTGGTGCGCTTTCACACATAGCGGATCGCCACCGCCGGGTCGTAACGCGCCGCACGTCGAGCGGGCATCGCCGCCGCCAGCACGCCGGTGACCGTCGCCACCAGCATGGCCAGCGGTACCAGCGTCGGGTCGACCGGAATGATGAACAGCCGCGGGCCGAACAGGTTGAACACCTGCACCAGTCCCCAGCCGACCAGCCCGCCGCAGGCCGAGCCGAGCAGCCCGAGTAGCCCGCCCTGCAGCAGGAATACGCGCAGGATCTGCCCGCGCGGGCTGCCCATGGCGCGCAGGATGCCGATCTCGCGGGTACGCTGGACCACACTCACGGCCAGTACGCTGGCGATGCCGAAGGCCACCGAGATGCCGACGAACACACGGATCATCTCGGTGGTCATGCTTTGCGAGCTGAGCGCGTTGAGCAGCTGGCCGTTGGTTTCCATCCAGCTTTCGGCGCGCAACCCGGTCAGGCGCGCCAGGCGCCTGGCAACTTCGTCGGCCTGGAAGATTTCGGCGACCGTGGTATCGATCACTGTCACGCCGCCGGGCAGGTCGAGCAGCGTCTGCGCCTGCTTGAGGTCGAGATAGACGTAGCGCGCGTCCAACTCGCGCACGCCCAGCTCGAAGATGCCGGCGATGTCTACGACCGCTTCGCGGCCTTCGCCGGCGTCCAGGCGCAGCTTGTCGCCGATGCCCAGGCCGAGGTCGCGGGCCAGCTCCTTGCCGATCACTGCGTTGCCCGCACCCACCAGGAAGCGGCCGGCGATCAGGTCGTCGGCCAGCGGGATGATGCGCTGATAACGCGGTGGATCGATGCCCAGCAGCGCCACGGACGCGCGGGCGACGCCGCGCCGGGCGATGGCCGGGCCGCTGATCACCGGCGACACCGCGAGAATCTGCGCGTCCTGGTCGAGGACGTCACGCACGTCCTGCCAGTTGATGATCGAACGCAGACGCTGGGCGCGCGGGCTTTCCAATACCAGCGACCAACTGTCGGCGGCGGCTGGAAGCGTGCGGTTGACCTCGTCCGGGGGCAGGATGCGGATGTGGGCCTGGGTGCCGAGGGTTCGTTGGATGACGTTGGCCTGCAAGCCGGTGATCAGGGCGGTAATGAAGACAATCACCGCCGAACCGACGGCGATGCCGAAGGTGATCAGCAGTGTCTGCATGCGGTTGTCCAGCAGGAAGCGCAGGGCGATCTTCCATTCGGTCCACAGCGAATCGGCCAGGCGCATGCGCTCAGTCCTGGCTGCCGCTGGGGATGGGTTGTACGCGCGGCCGCACGCGCTGGCCTTCTTCGGCGTCGCCGATCAGCACCAGATCGCCGGCCTCCAGCCCCTCGCTGATCTCGCTGAGCGCCGTGCCCAGCATTCCCAGTCGCACACCGACGCGCTCGACCACGCCATCGCGCACCCGTAGCACCTGGGCGCGCGTCCCGTCGCGGGCGCGCAGCGCATCATTGGGCAGCACCAGTGCCTGGTCGCGCCGGCCTGTCTCGATGTTCACTGACACCGTCATGCCCTGGCGGAGAAAGGCGGCCGGCTCCTGCAGGTCCAGATGGACATCGATGGTGCCGCGCGCCGTGTCCACGCTTGGTGCGATGAAGCTCACCTTCGCCGTCAGCACGCGGTCCGGATAGGCGTCGGCGATGATCCGGGCGCTCTGCCCGTGCTCGATCGGCGCCAGGCTCTTCTCGTCGAGGGGCAAGAGGATTTCGCTGCTGCCGGAGCGGGCGATGGTCAGCAGTGTGCGGCCCGGCTGAACCAGGTCGCCCGGCTCGACGTCGCGCGACTGCACGATGCCGTCGACCTGGGCGTGAATACGGGTTCGGGCCAGGTTCGCACGGGCGACCTCCAGACGCTGCCGCAGGACCTGGTCCTCGCTGCCACCTTCGGCCAGCGCTGCGGCGGCGAAGCGGGCGCGATCACGCACTACGCGTGCGGTCAGCTCCGCGCGGCGCGCCTGCTCCAGCGGCTCGGAAGCCAGCAGCTTGCGCTCGAACAGCGTTTCGCGGCGCTGCAGCTCGCGGCTGGCCTGTTCCAGATTGTGTTGTGCCTCGCGCAGGGTGGCCTGCGCCTGCGGTCGAGTGGAATCGATGAGCTGCTGCAGCGCCGCTTCGGCCTCGCGCAGGCGCGCGCGCTGTTCGTCGTCGCGCAGTTCCAGCAGCAGATCGCCGGCGTTCACCGCGTCGCCTTCCCGCACATGGCGTGCAGCAACCACGCCGGTGATTTCGCTGCCGACCTGCGCCAGCGACTGGCTGTCCACTTCACCACTGGCCACCACGCGCTGCACCAGTGGGCGAGCTTCCAGGCGGTAGGCCGGCAGTTCCGGGCCCTGCAGCTGGCGCCAGATCAGCCAGCCGCCAATCGCCAGGAACGCAATGGCCAGGATAACTACACGGCGGATGGATCTTACGGCAGGCACGACGGACCACTCCCTGATACGGCCCGTGACGGCCATCGAAACGGTGCAAGCTTACGGACATCCTCGGCGTGCTTACAACGCGCGCTGCAAGCGACACGATGCCCTGCGCCTATCGTAACCATAGCCTCTGGCATGGGGCAGGGCGGAGTACACTGGGGCACCCGCATCGAGGATCCCGAATATCATGGCGTCCACCGTCCAGAGCCCTGCTGCCACCCTGCGTTCCGCCTGGCTTGCGCAAGCCCAGGCCAATCCCTGGATCACCATCGGCCTGGCCGCAACGGCAGTCGCCGTCCTGCTGCTGTTGCTGGCCGGAGCGGTCAATGCATTCCAGAGCAGCGCGGCGAGCAACGTTCGCTACGCATTGCTGGGCGGCAGCGCCGGGTTTGTTGCGACGGCGTTCGGCGCCTTTCTGGCGATCGGGCTGCGCGACATTTCCACCCGAACCCAGGACAGCATGCTCGGCTTCGCCGCAGGCATGATGCTTGCGGCGAGTGCCTTTTCGCTGATTCTGCCGGGGCTCGCAGCGGGCCGTGAGCTGTTCGGCAACGGTCCGGCCGCTGCCGCGACCGTTGTGGCCGGTCTCGGTCTGGGCGTGCTGCTGATGCTGGGGCTGGACTACTTCACGCCCCACGAACACGAGAGCACCGGGCCGTGTGGGCCTGAATGCGAACGTCTGAACCGGGTCTGGCTATTCGTGCTCGCCATTGCGCTGCACAACATTCCCGAAGGCATGGCCATCGGCGTCAGTTTCGCCAACGGCGACATGAGCGTTGGTCTGCCGCTGACCACCGCCATATCCATCCAGGACATTCCCGAAGGCCTCGCGGTGGCCCTGGCACTGCGCACCACCGGGCTGTCCGCGCTGGCGTCGGTGCTGGTCGCCGCGGCGTCCGGGTTGATGGAACCGATCGGGGCACTGGTGGGCATCGGCATGTCCAGCGGTTTCGCCATCGCCTATCCCGTCAGCCTGGGCCTAGCCGCCGGCGCAATGATCTTCGTGGTATCCCACGAGGTGATTCCCGAGACTCACCGCAACGGCCATCAGACCCCGGCGACGCTCGGCCTGATGGTTGGCTTCGCGGTCATGATGTTCCTCGATACCGCGCTGGGCTGATGCCTCAGGGTTTGTCCGGCTCGGTCTGCATCACCAGCTCGACGCGGCGGTTGCTGGCGCGCCCGCGCTCGTCAGCATTGTCGGCGAGCGGCCGGGTGTCGGCGTAGCCGGTGGCACTCAGACGCGTCGCTTCGATGCCTGCCAGCTGCAGGTAGCGCACCACGCTGCTGGCGCGGCTGGCGGAAAGCTCCCAGTTGGAAGGAAAGCGCTCGGTCTGGATCGGCAGGTTGTCGGTATGCCCTTCAACGACGATGCGAAAGGCGTTCGCCGCCAGCGTCGGCACCAACCGGTCGATCACTTCCAGCCCCGCGTCCTCCAGTTCGGCTCGTCCGGAGCCGAAGAGTATCTCGCTGCTGATGCGGAAGCTGATGCTGCCTTCGTTGACGATGACCTGGATGTCATCGCCCAGCGCCATGCCTGGTGTCGTCGGCATGCTCTCTTGCGGGTCATCCGGTTGCGCATCGGCGGCGGGTGTCGGCACTGGTGCGATCGATGGAATCGGTGCGGCGGAAGCCGGCAGCGCCACGCCAAGTTCGCCGGCCGCGAGCATGGCCGAGGCGGCGGGGTCGTTCTGCTCGCCGTCGCCCTTGCCGGCCAGCGCGAGCATGATGACCAGCATCACCAGCAGCAGCGTCAGCATATCCAGATAGGTGATCAGCCATGCTTCCTGCTCTTCTTCCCGCTGCGGCTCGATATGCCAGCGGGAGAAGCGGCTGCCCTGGGATGCTTGCCCGTTCACCGTCAGTCTTCCTGCGGTCTGACGCGCGGCGCCGCAGGCGTACCGTCGCGGATTTCATCGTCGTGGTGGGCGATGAACGATTTCAGCGTCTCGCGCATGTACGCCGGGCTGCGGCGGTTGCACATCATCGAGATGCCTTGCATCACCAGGTTCATCAGGGCGACCCGCTGCTCGGTACGCCGCTCCAACTTCACCGCCACCGGCTTGAGAATGAGATTGGCCAGCAGCACACCGTAGAAGGTGGTCATCAGCGCAACGGCCAGGCTGCGACCGATTAGATCCATGTCGCCGCTGCCGAGCATGAACATCAGGTTGATCAGGCCCACCAGCGTGCCGATCATGCCGAACGCTGGCGCGTAGCTGGCCATCGCGCGGAACAGCTGCGCCTCGGCGTTCTCCCGTGCGCGTAGCCGGGCGATCCGCCATTGCAGCACCTCCAGTATGTCCTCCTCCGGGGTGTTGTCGATCACCAGCTGCACGCCGGTACGCAGGAAAGGATTGCTGACCTGCTCAACAGCCTTTTCCACCGCGGGCAGATCGCCGCTGATCCACAGCCGCGAAATCTGCACCAGCTCGTCGAGATCCTGACGGGTGTACAGTCGCTCGTTGCGCAGCACGGTCCAGAGCAAACCGAATACCCGAGTGACTTCGCGCAACGGATAACTGATGAAGGTGGCAGCCAGAGTGCCGACCAGCACGATGCCGAGGCTGGGCAGGTCGATGAAGAGCGCCGGTTCCTTGGCCGCGAAAAGCAGGACGACCGCCAGCAGGCCGATGCTCGCGACGATGCCGATCAGGGTGGAGGGGTTCATCGGGGCTCCGCTGAGAGGGTTGTTGCAGAAAACGCGGGGATGATAACAGCGGGCCCGGGGGCCGGGCTGACCTGGATCAGGACCGGGTCAGCCATCCATCGTCAGAGGTTTTCCAGCAGCCGCCGGGCGGCTTCCTGCCCGCTGAGCCAGGCGCCTTCCACCCGGCCGGACAGGCACCAGTCGCCACAGGCGTACAGGCCCAGGCCGGCGTCGGCCAGGGCAGTCCACTCGTGGGCCTGTGCCGGGCGGGCATACAGCCAGCGGTGCGCCAGGGTGAACTCGGGGGCTGGTACAACGCAATCGATCAACTCCGCGAAGGCGCCGTGCAGGCGCTCGATCACCGCCTCCTTCGACAGATCCAGGTGCTGACGGCTCCAGCTGCTGGTGGCGTGCAGTACCCAGGTGTCCAGCGCGCCACCGCGCCCCGGCTTGCTGCGATTACGCGCGATCCAGTCCAGGGCGTCATCCTGGACGAAGCAGCCTTCCAGCGCCGTGTCCAGCGGTGTGGCGAAGCCCAGGGCGACGGCCCAGGTCGGCTCCATGGCAACGCTGGCGGCGACCGCCGCGAGTTTCGGCGCGCCAGAGAGCAGCGCGGCGGCCTGCGGCGCCGGCAGGGCGATGACGACATGGCTGAAGGGCCCATGGCTGGCGCCGGTGGCGTCCGCCAGCGTCCAGTACTGTTCGCCACGGAACACTTCGGTAATGCGACAGCTGAAGGTGACCGGCATTTCGCCGAGCAACCCGCGGGTGATCGCGCTCATGGTCGGGGTTCCGACCCAGCGCAGCTGCTCGTCGGCAGAGGGGCTCAGCTGCCCGTCGCGGGACTGGAACAGGGTGGGCGTCCACTGATCCACCCAGCCCCCAGCCTGCCACTGGCGCACGGTTTCGGCGAAACGGCGGTCACGTGCCGTGAAGTACTGTGCGCCGAGGTCGAGTGAGCCGGCGTCGCTGCGCTTGCTGGCCATGCGTCCGCCGCTGCCGCGGCTCTTGTCAAAAAGGTGTACGGCCTGCCCGGCATCGTGAAGCGTGCGGGCGGCGGAAAGTCCTGCGATTCCGGTTCCGATGATGGCGATTGGAGCCTTGCTCATGATTACCTCGTGTGCTGTTGCCATCAGCCGCACAGGCGAAGCGCCGCGCAGCACGTTTTCATGACAAGCGTTCGATCGCTTGAGCCTGCTCATCCTCGAACAGACATCGTCCTTTGGCTAGAGGCTTTCGACGCAATGCGACATCCCGGTCGCCGGTTTCGGCAGTTGCTGACCAGCGGTCGGTGCCGCGGGCTGTTCAGCGCAATTCCGCCCAGGCTCAGTCTGTGGTTGTAAGTTGCTGATAAGCCGGTACAATGGCGCCGCTCGCCGCCAGGCGGGTTTCGTTATGGTGGGCCCTGCCGGTCCCCTCGCAACGATCAGCCGTGAACCCGGTCAGGCCCGGAAGGGAGCAGCCGCAGCGGTGACATTGTGTGCCGGGGTGTGGCTGGTAGGGTTCACCTCCATAACGACCTTCTCGCGTCCCCCTTCTTGATTCACGACGGCCGGTTGTCCGTGGCCTGAGTGCGCGCGCCTGTCCTGTCCCTTCGGTCGTTAGCCACGCGGTTCTTCACCCCGGATCGGCTCATGTATCCTGCGCGGCATTTTCAAAGGCGCCGTCGCCGTTAACGGTTCAAGGAGCATGCTTTGTCGGTCAGGGCGAGTTGGGACATTTTCTGCGCGGTCGTGGATAACTTCGGTGACATTGGCGTCACCTGGCGCCTGGCCCGTCAGCTGGCTGCCGAGCACGGCCAGCAGGTGCGGCTGTGGGTGGACGATCTGGAGACCTTCGCCCGGCTGTGTCCGGCGGCCAGCGCGCAGGCTGATCAACAGATGCACGAAGGCGTCGATGTCCGCCGCTGGTCCAGCCAGTGGCCGGGTGCCGAGCCGGCCGATGTCGTCATCGAGGCGTTCGCCTGCAACCTGCCGCAGGCCTATATCAACGCCATGGCCGCGAGCGGGCGGCGTATCCTCTGGCTGAATCTCGAATACCTCAGCGCCGAGGACTGGATCGTCGGATGCCATGCGTTGCCGTCCTTGCAGCCCAACGGTGTACAGAAATACTTCTTCTTTCCCGGCTTCGAGGCCGAGACCGGTGGCCTCATCCGCGAGGCGGACCTGATGCTGCGCCGCGCCAGCTTTCAGGGCGATCCTGAGCGGCAGGCCGGTTTTCTCGCGACGCTGGGCGTGGTGCGCCAGCCGGAGGCGCGTCTGCTGTCGCTGTTCGCCTACGAGAACACAGCCGTTGCTGGCTGGCTGGACGCGCTTGCCGCCGACTCACGCGTCAATCAGCTGCTGGTGCCAGAGGGGCGGGTGCTGGGCGATGTCGCGGCCTGGCTGGGCGTTGCGACGCTCGAGCCAGGGGCCTGCCACCAGCGCGGTAGCCTGCAGATCTCCATCGTGCCGTTCATGACGCAGGACGAGTACGACCTGCTGCTGTGGAGCTGCGACTTCAACGCGGTGCGCGGCGAGGAGTCGTTCATCCGTGCCCAGTGGGCGGGGCGTCCGCTGGTGTGGCACATCTATCCGCAGGAGGACGACGCGCACTGGGACAAGCTCAATGCATTTCTCGAGCTCTACTCGCAGGGGCTCTCGCCTGCTGCCGGTTCGGCGCTGCGAGAGTTCTGGCATGCGTGGAACGCGGGAAAGGGCGCCGAGCAGGCGTGGAGCGGACTGCTGGGCCAATACCCGACGTTACTGGAGCACGCCGAAACCTGGACCCACGCGCAGGTCGCCAATGGCGATCTGGCCGGAAAGCTGGTGTTTTTTTACACAGATTGGCTATGATACGCGGCCTGTTTTTTTGTCTCTAATTCCCTTCGGATATTTCGTATGAAAACCGCACAAGAGTTCCGTGCCGGCCAGGTGGCCATCATCAACGGCGCACCCTGGGTCATCCAGAAAGCCGAGTTCAACAAGTCCGGCCGCAACAGTGCCGTGGTCAAAATGAAGCTGAAGAACCTGCTCAACGGTTCGGCTACCGAGACCGTCTACAAGGCTGACGACAAGCTGGAGCCGGTCATTCTCGAGCGCAAGGAAGTGACCTACTCCTACTTCGCCGACCCGCTGTACGTCTTCATGGACAACGAGTTCAACCAGTACGAAATCGAAAAAGACGACCTGGAAGGCGTGATGACCTTCATCGAAGACGGCATGACCGACGTCTGCGAAGCGGTCTTCTACAACGACAAGGTGATCTCCGTCGAACTGCCGACCACCATCGTTCGCGAAATCGCCTACACCGAGCCGTCCGTACGTGGCGACACTTCCGGCAAGGTCATGAAGACCGCCCGCCTGAAGAACGGTGCCGAGCTGCAGGTTTCCGCTTTCTGTGAAATCGGCGACTCGATCGAGATCGATACCCGTACCGGCGAGTACAAGTCCCGCGTCAAGGCCTGATCCTCGGCCTGCGGTGGACAGAAAAAAAGCCCAGCTCGATGCTGGGCTTTTTCGTTTCTGTGCGCGTGTCAGCTCGCCCAGATCCAGCCGACCAGGCCGTAGCAGAGCAGGGAAACCAGCAGCACACCGAACAGGTTGAGCACGAAGCCGGCCTTGATCATCGCCTGGATCGGCAACTGTCCCGTGCCGAAGACGATGGCGTTGGGCGGTGTCGCGACCGGCATCATGAAGGCGCAGCTGGCAGCGACCGCGGCCGGAATCGCCAGCATTTCCGGGGACAGCCCCTGGGCCACGGCGAGCGCACCGAGCAATGGCAGGAAAGCCGCTGCAGTCGCGGTATTGGAGGTGATTTCGGTGAGGAAGATGATCACCGTCACCACCAGCGCGATCATCGCCAGCAGGGGCAGGGCATCGAAGGCGCCGAGGCTGCTGGCGATCCATTCGGCCAGCCCGGACGCGCCGATGACGCCAGCCAGCGAGAGACCGCCGCCGAACAGCAGCAGCACGCCCCACGGCGCCTTGTTGGCCTGTTCCCAATCCATCAGAAACACCCGTTTGTGCAGGTCAACTGGAATCAGGAACAGTGCGATCGCTGCGGCCATGGCAATGCTGGTGTCGTTCACGCCATCGATATAGTCGGCCAGCAGAGGCTGGAAGATCCAGGCCGCCGCTGCCAGCACGAAGACCACGGCGACCATCTTTTCGGCACGCGACATCGGCCCGAGTGCGGCCATTTCCTTTTCGAGCAGACCACGGCTGTCGCCCCCCGCCAGGCGAAAACCGCCGCGGGTAAGCGACCACCAGATGAAGACCAGCATGCCGATGCTCAGCGGCAGGCCCAGCAGCATCCACTGGCCGAAGCCGATCTGGACGTCGTAGTTCTCCCGCATGAACGCCGCCAGCAGGGCATTGGGCGGGGTGCCGATGAGCGTGGCGATGCCGCCGACACTGGCCGAATAGGCGATGCCCAGCAGCAGCGCCACGGCGAACCGCGCGCCTTCCTTTTCCTCGCTGCCGGCGATCAGCAGGCCGATGACCGACAGGCCGATGGGCAGCATCATGATGCTGGTCGCCGTATTGCTCACCCACATACTGATGAACGCCGTGGCGATCATGAAGCCGGCGATCTGCCGGCTCGGCTGGTTACCCACCGCCAGCAGCGTCGCCAGGGCGATGCGTTTGTGCAGGTTCCAGCGCTGCATCGCCAGGCCGAGCAGAAAACCGCCGAGGAAGAGAAAGATGGTCGGGTTGGCATAGGGCGCGGTGGCCTTGGCCAGGGTATCGATGTCGAGCAGGGGTATCAGCAGAATCGGCAACAGCGAGGTCGCCGGGATCGGTATCGCCTCGGTCGACCACCAGACCGCCATCAGCGCGGCGAGGCCCACGGTCAGCCAGGCCTTTTCCGAAAGGCCGCCGGGTGGGTCGGTCAGGATGCAGGCCAGCAACAGCAGTGGGCCCAGGATCAGGCCGATCCACGCGGCCAGTACGGCGCCCCGGCTTTGAGATGATTCCGCCATTTTCGTCCTCTTCGAAACTGCGCTATCGAAAGCGGGGCCGTGTGGACTGAACCCGCGCGGCCCCTACTTAGGCGGACAGGGCCGGCGGGGTTTCGTTTCGTGCGCGCGGGCGGTGCTGCCCGCGCAGAGGGGCGGGAGACTCAGTCCGGCCGGACCTGCTTCAGGGTTTCGGCGATCATGAAGGCCATTTCCAGCGACTGGTCGGCGTTCAGGCGCGGGTCGCAATGGGTGTGGTAGCGATCGCAGAGGCCGGCCTCGGTGATCGGGCGCGAGCCACCGATGCACTCGGTGACGTTCTGCCCGGTCATCTCGATATGGATGCCCCCCGGATAACTGCCTTCGGCGCGGTGCACGTCGAAGAACTGGCGGACTTCGGCGAGTACGCGCTCGAAGTCGCGCGTCTTGTAGCCGCTGGATGCCTTCATGGTGTTGCCATGCATCGGGTCGGAACTCCACAAGACCTGGCGTCCCTCGTTCTGCACCGCGCGCACCAGGCGTGGCAGGCCGGCTTCCACCTTGTCGGCACCCATGCGCACGATGAGGTTCAGGCGGCCGGGGTCGTTCTGCGGATTGAGGATGTCGATCAGGCGAATCAGCTCATCCGTAGCCATGCTGGGGCCGACCTTTACCCCGATGGGGTTGCCGACGCCGCGCAGGAACTCGACGTGAGCGCCGTCCAGCTGACGGGTGCGATCACCGATCCACAGCATGTGCGCGGAACAGTCGTACCAGCCACCGCTGAGGCTGTCCTGGCGCACGAAGGCCTGCTCGTAGTTGAGCAGCAGTGCTTCATGGGCGGTGAAGAAGCTGGTTTCGCGCAGCTGCGGCGCGCCGTCCAGGCCGCAGGCACGCATGAACTTCAGTGTTTCGTCGATGCGCGCGCCGAGCTGGTGATACTTCTCGGCCAGCAGCGAGTTGGCGATGAAATCGAGATTCCACTGGTGCACCTGATGCAAGTCGGCGAAACCGCCCTGGGCGAAGGCGCGCAGCAGGTTCAGGGTGGCAGCGGACTGGTGGTAGGCCTGCAGCAGGCGCTCCGGATCGGGTACACGGCTCTTGGCGTTGAAATCGATGCCGTTGACGATGTCGCCGCGGTACGCCGGCAGCGTAACGCCGTCGATGGTTTCATCACCCGCCGAGCGTGGCTTGGCGAACTGACCGGCCATGCGTCCGACCTTCACCACCGGGCAGCCGGCAGCGAAGGTCATGACGATTGCCATCTGCAGCAGCACTTTGAAGGTGTCGCGAATGTTGGTCGCCGAGAATTCGGCGAAGCTCTCGGCGCAGTCGCCGCCCTGCAGCAGGAACGCGCGCCCGCGCGCGACCTCGGCGAACTGCCGCCTGAGCTCCCGCGCCTCGCCGGCGAAGACCAACGGCGGCAACCCGGCGAGCGTGCGCTCGACGCGCTTGAGGTGCTCGGCATCCGGATATTCGGGTTGCTGCTGAATCGGCTTGTTTCTCCAGCTGTCGGGGCTCCAGGCGTGGCTCATGGTCATTCCAGATCGAAAGATGAATGGCGCGAGTTTACCTGATGCATCCGGCGCCCGGAGATAGCGATGGCCTATGGGCCTGCGTAAGATGCGCCTTCGCTGGCACATAGCGGCCATAGACTTTGCGGGAGCTAGCAGATGGAAAAAGAGGAACGGTTGCTCGCTGAAGTGCGCGATGCGTTCGGGCTCATCCGTGTGCTCGAGGTTGGTGACTACCGCTTTCTCGAATTCGGCGCAGCAGTCGAGCAGAGCTGCGTGTTCATCGCCGATCCCGCCTGGCTCGAATATGACTACACCCGTGCCATGCTGCTCGGCGGGCTCTGCCATCCACAGCCGGAAACCGCGCTGTTTCTCGGTCTGGGAGCGGGTAATCTGACCCAGGCCTGCCTCAAGTTCCTGCCGCTGGAGGACGTCGAGGTCATCGAGCTGCGCCCGGCGGTGCCGGACCTGGCCATGCAATACCTGGGGTTGCAGAACGATCCGCGACTGTACATCCGCATCGGAGATGCGACCGAGCTGCTGGAAACCGCCGAAACGGCTGATTTGATATTCGTCGACCTCTACAACGACGCTGGGCCGGACGCGGCGCATCTGGCCTGGTCATTTCTCAAACGCTGCCAGGAAAAGCTCAACCCGGGCGGGTGGCTCGTCATCAACCAATGGGGCACCGACGACGACCGGCCGCTGGGAGCTGCCCTTTTGCGTGGCCTGTATCACCGGCACTACTGGGAATGCCCGGTGAAGGAGGGCAACGTGGTGGTGCTGGTGCCGGCCGATCTGGAACAGCAGCTGGATTTGGCGGGCCTGCGATCGCGTGCCGAAACGTTGGCACCTCGTCTGGGCTATTCGCTGGATTCATTGATCGGCGCGCTGCGCCCAGCCAGTTGAGGGCAAGCGTGCGCCATGCTGGTGCACAGCGATGCACCGGCCAATTCACCAGGTCTCTAATTTGGTGCGCTTATGTCGGCATACCGCCGAGGACGTGCCCGCGGCGTTTCGACGCACCCGCTACGCAGAGCGCTTTCCGATGCAGGGCGCCATTTACCGGTCTAGCAGCTTATGAGGCGAACATGAGCGGTCCTGGTGCACAGGGGAGCCTGTGCTCGCAGCCGTGGCCTGATCGCTTGCTGGTCTGCTAATTGCAGTTGGCCAGTATGTCTTTCCGATCAACAAGGACTGCCCGGTGACCCAGTTTCAAAGCCTCCAAATGCAATTTTCCCCTAGTGAACGTCACTGGCTGCCCTGGCTGGGACGCACCGGCAAGCTGTCGATGGGCTGGTCCTGCTGGTTGAACCGTGGTGTGTATCCCGCCATCGAGCAGGTGTTCGAAGGCGTTGCGCAGTCCCGGGTGCGCATCCTGCAGAACTGGGTGAGCGCCCACTGGGACCATCTGGCGGACCTGGCCGCGAGCCTGGGCGAAGGGCTGGCTCATGTGGATGTCGCCCTGCTGGAAAAGAAGCGTGCCCAGCTCCCCGACCTGTCCGAACTGTTCGTCATCGACCCGCAGGGGCGGGTACTGGCGTCCACGTGCGCCGCGCATGTCGGTCAGCAGGATCTGGATGCGCAGGCCGTTGCGCGGGGGTTGCACGAGCCGTTCTTGCATGGCCCTTATCGCGATCCGCTGACCGAGCGCCTAGGGGCGAGCACATCACGCTTCCACGACGCGGTGACGCTGATGTTCTATCAGCCCGTGCACGCCGCCGGTAAACGCCTCGGCTGTCTCTGCGCGCGAGTGCCGAACGATGTGCTGGGGGATCTGATCCAGCGCGAAGCCGGGCATGTCTATCCCGAGTCCGGCGACAACTATCTGTTCATGGTCGACTCGCGCTTCGACTGCCGCATCCAACCCGGTACGGCCCTGTCGCGCTCGCGCTTCGAGGACGCCACCTTCAGCCACGGTGAGAACCTGAAAAGCGGCGTGCACACTCGCTGGGGCACGGTCCGTGTCCAGCAGCACACCGAGCTGGAACTGCGCTTCACCGATCCGGCCACCGGCCAGCTGCACCCCGGTGTGCGGGAAACCATCGCCAGGGGTTCGAACCTGTTCGTCACCTATCCCGGCTATTCCGATTACCGCCACATTCCGGTGATCGGCAAGGGCGTCACCTTCCAGCTGCCGGGCTCCCCGGATCGCTGGGGCATGATGTGCGAGGCCGATCTGGAAGAGGTCTATCGCCGGCGTTCGCTGAGCGTTGGCCTTATGAAGACGTACCTGCTCACAGTAATCACGCTGTTCGTCACGGGCAGCCTGCTGCAGGCCTTCAGCGGGCTGTCCGAGACGGCGCTCTACCTGCTCAACGGCGTGCTGCTCGTGCTCGGCGCCTGGGCGTTCGCCTCATTCGGGCCGCGCCGGCTGGCGGCGCGCATGCAGGCGATGACCGAGGTGATCCGCACCCTGGCCGAGGGCGAGGGCAATCTGCGTCAGCGCGTCGACAGCAGCGCCATGCCGCGCGACGAGAGCGGTGACATGGCGCGCTGGATCAACAGCTTCATCGACAGCCTGGATGGCGTGGTCGGTCAGGTGATCCAAGTGTCGAAACACGTGCGCCAGGACAACGAGCTGATGCTAGTGCGCAGCAGCGAAGCCGGGCAGACCACCAGTGACGTCGCCGAGTCGATCCACCAGCTGCTGTTGCTGGTGGAGGAGCAGTTGGGCGAAATTCAACAGGCGTCGATGACCGCCGAAGAAATGAAAACCGCCATGGACGAAGTGATGTGCCGCGCGCGCGAGCGCTTCGATACGGTGCGCCAGGGCACCGAATCCATCCGTGATGTGGTGCAGCGCTCGGCGCAGAGCGTGCAGCTGCTCGACAGCCGCATGGGCGAGATCGACGAGATCGTCGGGCTGATCAGCGACGTCACCACCCAGACCAACCTGCTGGCGCTGAATGCCGCGATCGAGGCGGCACGCGCCGGTGATCACGGCCGCGGTTTTGCGGTGGTGGCAGGGGAGGTACGTTCGCTCGCGCTGCGCACGGCCAAGGCGGCGGAGGATATCCGCGGCAAGGTGGAAAGCCTGCAGTCCGAGACGCGCCAGGCGGTGTCGTTCATGCAGGGCGGTGTGCAGGACGTCGACAGCAGCCTGCGGTTGACCGAGGAGGCCTCATCGGAGAACGTCCACCTGCACGAAGCCGTGGAGCGCATGTTCGAGATCATCAAGGGGTTGAATGAGCGCAGCCTGCACTACGGGCAAACCATCCGCGGCGTCGATCAGGCCTCCAACGAGATGGGGCAGACCCTCGGCGTGCTGCAGGACAGTGCCGAGCGCGTCCGCCATACCGCGGGCAAGCTGCACCAGCTGGTCGGCCGCTTCCGTGTCAGTGCCGCCAACAGCGAAGCGGCCTGATCTCCGGTCGCGCCTCCCGGCGGTTTCGCTGGGAGGTACCTGCGCGGGGAGTCCCGAGCCATGGCGTCATCCGCTGCGGCTTAAAATATCCGCACAGCGTCACGTTAATCCGGTATAGTACGCGCCGGCTGAAACCCAGCCTGCGTTCAGGTACTGCAACACACGAAGCGCCGCTTCGGCTGCTGTCCGCTTCGAGCGGACTATCTTGACGATTCATCATCCATACGTTTTCGCAACCCCGCCGACCAGGCTGCCAGGGTGACCTTCGGGTTTTGCACGGCATGCGCAGCTTCGGAACAATGGGTCTTGCGGAGCATCAGAGACAAGACCCATGACCCAGGAAATCGGCGGCTTTGCCGCACTCGGTATTCACTCCGCTGTTCTGGCTGCCATCAGCGCAGTCGGCTACGAAGAACCGTCCCCCATCCAGGCCCAGGCGATCCCGGTGATCCTCGGTGGCCACGACATGATCGGCCAGGCCCAGACCGGTACCGGCAAGACCGCCGCCTTCGCGCTGCCGATCCTGTCCAAGATCGATCCGGCCAAGCGCGAGCCGCAGGCGTTGATCCTCGCGCCGACCCGCGAACTGGCACTACAGGTCGCCACCGCGTTCGAAACCTATTCCAAGCAGATGCCGGGCGTCAGCGTCGTCGCCATCTACGGTGGTGCCCCGATGGGCCCGCAGCTCAAGGCCATCCGCCAGGGCGCGCAGGTCATCGTCGCCACTCCGGGCCGTCTGGTCGACCACCTGAGCCGTAACAGCGAGCTGCTGTCGACCATCCGCTTCCTGGTCCTCGACGAAGCCGACGAGATGCTCAAGCTCGGCTTCATGGACGATCTGGAAGTGATCTTCGAAGCCATGCCGGAAAGCCGCCAGAGCGTGCTGTTCTCCGCCACGCTGCCGCACTCCATTCGTGCCATCGCCGAGAAGCACCTGCGCGAGCCGCAGCACATCAAGATCGCTGCCAAGACCCAGACCGTCGCGCGCATCGAACAGGCGCACCTGATGGTCCACGCCGACCAGAAGATCCAGGCCGTGCTGCGCCTGCTGGAGGTCGAGGATTTCGATGCGCTGATCGCCTTCGTGCGCACCAAGCAGGCCACCCTCGACCTGGCCGCCGCGCTGGAAGCCAAGGGCTACAAGGCCGCTGCGCTGAACGGCGACATCGCGCAGAACCAGCGTGAACGCGTCATCGAATCGCTCAAGGATGGCCGCCTGGACATCGTCGTCGCCACCGACGTCGCCGCCCGTGGTATCGACGTACCGCGCATCACCCACGTGTTCAACGTGGACATGCCGTACGATCCGGAGTCCTACGTGCACCGCATCGGCCGTACCGGCCGTGCCGGTCGCGAAGGTCGCGCGCTGCTGCTGGTCACTCCGCGTGAGCGTCGCATGCTGCAGGTCATCGAACGGGTGACCAACCAGAAGGTCGCCGAAGCCCGTCTGCCCAATGCCCAGCAAGTGCTGGATGCCCGTATCAAGAAGCTGACCAGCAGCCTCGCGCCGCTGGTCGCCGATGCCGAAACTACTCATGGCGAGTTGCTCGACAAGCTGGTTGCCGACATCGGCTGCAGCCCGCGTGCCCTGGCCGCTGCGTTGCTGCGCAAGGCTACCAATGGTCAGGCGCTGACTCTTGCGGAAGTGGAGAAAGAGCAGCCGCTGGTCCCCACCAGTGGTCCGCGCGAGCGTTCCGATCGTCCGGAGCGCAGTGGCGATCGTGAGCGTCGCGCACCCGTACCCCTGGCCGAAGGCCGCGCCCGCTGCCGTACGCCGCTGGGCGCACGCGACGGTATCGCTGCCCGCAACCTGCTCGGCGCCATCCTCAACGAGGGCGGCCTTGCGCGCGAAGCCATCGGCCGCATCCAGGTGCGCGACAGCTTCAGCCTGGTCGAACTGCCGGAAGATGGCCTCGATCGCCTGCTCGGCAAGCTCAAGGACACCCGCGTCGGCGGCAAGCAGCTCAAGCTGCGCCGTTATCGCGAAGATTGATTTATCGTAGCTAAAAGTAGGCGGGCTCTAGAGCCCGCCTTTTTTGTGCCTGCAAGAAAGGATCGGCAGCATTCCTCCGTAGACCGGCTCCGTCAGGGCGAAGGGCGGCTGAGCCATGATTCCGATGTGTGCCGTGGTCTCCTAAACCAAGCGCTCATTCGTCGTCAATCCCGTTCGGGCTGTTCAAAGTCTGAGCAACATGCTACAAACGACCGCAACCCGAATGATCTAGCCGCTTGAAAACGAAGGGAAAACCATGACCAAGTCGGAGTTGATCGAGCGAATCGTCACCCAGCAGGGGCTGCTTTCATCCAAGGATGTCGAGCTGGCCATCAAGACCATGCTTGAGCAAATGGCTCAGGCCTTGGCCACTGGCGAGAGGATCGAGATCCGCGGCTTCGGCAGTTTCTCCCTGCACTACCGCGCCCCCCGCGTCGGCCGCAACCCCAAGACTGGCCAATCCGTCAGCCTCGACGGCAAATTCGTGCCGCATTTCAAGCCAGGGAAAGAGTTGCGGGATCGGGTGAACGACGATGATTGATGGGGTGGATGGCTCGAGGTGCCACCCTAAATAGTTGTTAAAAGCCATCATTCGGCTGAACTTTTTTCTGTTCGTACGTACAAAATCCGGTTCGCTTGCTCCGCAGTGAGGGGCACATATAACAAGGACTCCGGATGATCGTGCAGCAACCCACTTCGCCCAACGATGAGATTGACCTAGTCGAGCTGTTTCGTGCGCTCTGGCGGCAAAAGGTCCTGATTGTTGGCATAACGCTTCTGGTCACTGCGTTAGCAGCGTGCTACGCATTTCTGGCAACGCCGTATTTCGAAACTCGCACCTATCTCCGCCCCGTGCCGCAGAGCAACCTCGATCAGCTCAACGAGACTGGCATCTACAAGCTCACCCCTGAAGAAGCCATCAATCGCGTCGCGAGTGGCTTGTCGTCGTATGACAATCGCCTTGATTTCTTCATGAATAATCAGGAGCTGTTTCCGAACATCAGGGACGATAGCGATCGTCTCGAGCAAGCCTTCGCTGAATTCAACGAAGAATCTTTCGAGATGCTTTTCCCCGATCCCAAGCGTACCGACAATCGCAGCGCTTTTGTGGGGTTGAAGCTTACTTATCCGGAGGGGGTAGCCGGCGCGTCTGTAGTGAACGCTTTCGTCGCGTTCGTATTGGATCTCGAGCGGCGCGAGATCGCGGAGGACGTGGAAAGCCTGATAAGCAACCGTTTGGCCAGCCTTGAAATGAACATCGAGGCGCAGCGAGCTAATTACAACGCCTCCAAAGAAGCGAAGATCGCAACGCTGCTGGAAAACGATGCCCTGAAGCGCGCACAACTTCAGGATGAGCTTTCCACGCTACGTGATGAACTCAAAACCCGACGGACCAACCGAATTCAGCAACTCAACGAAGCGATTTCGATCGCCGAATCGCTGGGAATTCGCAAGCCAACCAGCCCTACCGCTATGTCCGACTCGGCGCGAGGTAACACCCAAGTCATTCGTACTGAAGTGACTAACCGGGAAACCCCCTTGTACTTCATGGGGACGGAAGCGCTGACCGCCGAGCGTGATGCTCTGGTTGGCCGCAAGTCAGATGATTTCATCGAACCGAGAATTGCGGAGATTCAGTCCGAACTCGCCATGCTCGAGAACAATCGCGAGGTGGAAATCCTCAGGTCGCGCGAGGGCGAGGACCTCTATCTCAGCAACCTGGCGGAGTTGCGCGAGGAAGCCGCTCGTCTGAAAGGCATCAAGCTCGATACCGATCGGTTGAGACTTGTTCGTCTGGATCAGCCTGCGCTGGAGTCATCCAATCCCGTTAAGCCGAAGAAAGCGATGATTTTGGCCCTAGGGCTAGTGTTGGGAGGGATGATCGGCGTATTCGTGGCTTTGGTTCGGAGCTTGGTAAATCGCCCTGCTGGGTGACACCGCTTTTGTTAATTTCGGTTGCGCAAGTGTTTACGGACTTCGGTCCCTACCGCCGCGCTCATATGGGGGCAGGGCGGTAGCTTTGTCTGTGCTTTGCTCGGGACTAAAGTTGATGCTTGTCACTTGTATTTTGTGAACTGGCTGGCAAAATGGCGGCCCGCAAGCTGACGGAACTTTCCCGTTTGCTGGTGGTATCGACCAACGCGCAGCTTTGCGCTGCGCTCTTTGCGAGACGGAACTCCAAGTGAACGCTGTTACCCCCCCTCAGATTCTGAATCCGGTGGCAAGTGACGAGATTGACCTCGTCCAGCTTGCCAGCGCCTTGTGGAAGCAAAAGACGCTCATCATCGCCGTCACGCTTGTCGCCGGCTTGCTTGGGCTTGCTTATGCCATGGCGGCTACCCGTTATTACAGCGTACAGAGCGTTCTTCGACCGGCGGCGATCAAAGACCTGGACGAACTCAACCACCTCGGTATCTACAAGCTCTCGCCAAAGCAGGCGCTGGCACAAGTAGGCGCTGCGCTCGATTCGTATGAAAATCGGCTTGCGTTCTTCCGTAACAACCAGCAGTTGTTTGCAGATATTACTCAACCCGGACGCAGCCTGGAGCAGACCTTCGAATCGTTCAACGACGAAGCCTTCAAACTGTTGCAACCCGACCCCAAGAAAGCAGAAGGGACGACGCCTTACATCGGCTTGCAGCTGGTCTATCCCGAAGGACTCGACGGCGTACAGATCGTCAACGGCTTCGTTCAGTACGCCATCGAAAATGTACGCAAAGAGGTGGCTGAAGATCTGGAAACGCTGGTCGGTAACCGACTCAGCCAGCTGGAAAAGAAGATCGATGCGGCACGTGCAAACTACGAAGCCAGCAAGGAGATCAAGATTGCCAAGCTGACCGAAGAGGACGCGCTTAAGCGTGCACAGTTGAGCGACGAACTGGCTGCATTGCGCCAGCAACTCAGGACCCGCCGTGAGAACCGTATCAACCAGCTCAACGAAGCGATTCGCATCGCTACATCGCTGGGCATCAGCAAACCCACCACACCATCGTCTCTCGGCGCTGCAGAGATCACTAGCCAAGGCAGCGTGATTCGTACCGAAGTCAATAACCAGCAAATCCCACTGTATTTCATGGGCAGCGAAGCTCTGGAAGCCGAGCGCAAGGCCTTGCTGGCACGCCGGTCCGATGACTTTACCGAGCCACGTATTGCGCAGATTGCCCGCGAACTTAAGTTGCTCGAGCACAACCGCCAAATCGAAGTACTGAAGAGCCGCGAGAACGAAGACCTTTTCCTGAAAGGACTTGCCGGCTGGCGCGAAGAGGCAGCCCGCCTCCGTGCGCTGCAGTTCGATACGAACACACTGAAGCTGGTTGCTATTGACCAGCGTGCAGTTGAACCGCTGCGGCCGACCAAGCCGAAGAAGGCTCTGATCGTAGCGCTCGCGTTGGTACTCGGCGGCATGCTCGGCTTGTTTATCGCCCTGGTACGTAACCTGCGCAGACCTGCCGCAGCAAACTGACCATCCATCCGTAGGCCCGCCGCTGGGAACGCAGCGGCGGTGAAAGCCTGTAATATCCCCGTTTATTTTCGGGGACTTGCTGCTAGCTTGCTGCAAGTGCATGGCTGATTGTTAAAGGAATGACCGTGCGCTACCCATATATCGATCATTACGGCGTCCAACACGGGGTTACCGGCTCCTGCCATCAGCTGCACATGGACGCCGATCACAGCCTGCTGGTCGACTGTGGCCTCTCCCAAGGTAATGAAACCTCAGCGGATGGGCGCAGCCGGGCAGGGCAGCACGACGTCGAGTTCTCTTTGGCTACGATCAAAGCGACGCATGGTAAGTCCTCGCTCCATGCACACTCGACCCTTTCTTTCCTCTGGATAGTCGGTGCAGAAGGGATGCCAATCGCCGTGCATGGTTTCGCAGTTCTTCGTGTTCAAGAGCGCTCCATATGACGCTTGGACTTATGTATTAATGTTTACGCATAGTTTTCAGCGTTTGTTGAACGTAGCGCTGCGCGGCATCACCCTGGCCAGCAAGTTTCTGCTTATTTTCTTCCTGGCGCGTTTTCTCGAGCCGGCGGAGCTGGGGCTATATGGGCTCATTACAGCGACCATCGGCTACACCCTTTACCTGCTGGGGTTTGATTTTTACGCTTTCACAACCCGCGAGCTGATCAAGCGTGAGCGCAATCAATGGGGCGGGTTATTGAAAGGACAGGGCGCGCTTACAGCAGTGCTTTATTGTGTCTTTCTACCGTTGTTTTGCCTGATCTTCGTTCAACAGCTACTGCCTTGGAGCTTGGCTGGTTGGTTCTTCGCCCTGTTGGTACTCGAGCATCTAGCCCAAGAGTTGAGTCGCCTGCTTATCGCCATTTCCGAGCAACTAATGGCGAGCTTGGTGCTATTTCTGCGTTCAGGCGTCTGGGCGGTTGCTGTGGCAGCTCTGATGTTCAGTGAGCCGGAGTCGCGGTCACTCGACTTCGTGTTAGGGGCCTGGACGCTTGGCGGGCTGTCGGCGCTGCTGGTTGGCGCTTACAAGATTATGCATTTGAAAATCGGGGGGTGGCACCAAAGCGTGGACTGGCGATGGATCCGCAAAGGACTGAAGGTTGCCATTCCTCTGCTCATCGCTACCTTAGCGATACGTGGAGTGTTCACGCTTGATCGTTATTGGGTCGAAGCGCTGGCAGGGTTAGAAATACTGGGCGCTTATGTGTTGTTTATGGGGGTTAGTAGCGCGCTGATGTCTTTTCTGGATGCGGGTGTATTTGCCTTCAGTTATCCGGGGCTCATCGCCGCGCATAGCAAGCAGGATGCTTCTGCGTTCCGCCAAGGCTTGCGGAAGCTGTTAGGGCAAACCTTGCTGCTCACTGCTGCTTTTGCCGTGATCGCACTCCTGCTGATCGGGCCCTTGCTGCAATGGCTAGACAGGCCGCTTTATATAGCCCAAGAAAATCTGTTCCCATGGATACTTCTAACTACTGTTCTTTATGCTATTAGCATGGTTCCGCATTATGCGTTGTACGCTCAGGGTCATGACCGCCCGATCATTCAAAGTCACGTTGCAAGCCTTATAGCCTTCATCCCGGCTACCTGGCTGTTCTCATTCTACTCACCGCTGCTCGCCGTACCGCTCGGCCTGTCTGCAGCGTTTACTCTGGTACTGCTCTGGAAGTCCTGGTTCTTTTTCCAGCTGACGCCGGCGCAATATCGTTCCACTCGCGTCAATCAGACACCGGTCTGAAGAAAAAGGAATGTATTAATGTTCAGCGACAAGACCATCCTCGTTACCGGCGGTACCGGCTCCTTCGGCAATACGTTCGTGCCGATGACACTGGCCAAATACAACCCGAAGAAGATCATTATTTTCTCCCGCGACGAAATGAAACAGTGGGACATGGCCAAGAGGTTCGAGGGTGACAAGCGCGTTCGCTTCTTTATCGGTGATGTGCGCGATAAGGATCGCTTGTACCGCGCGCTGGATGGCGTCGATTACGTGGTGCATGCCGCTGCCACCAAGATCGTCCCGACCGCTGAATACAACCCCTTCGAATGCGTAAAGACGAACGTCGACGGCGCCATGAACCTGATCGATGCCTGCATCGACAAGGGCGTAAAGGGTGTGGTTGCCCTGTCCACCGACAAGGCAAGCAGCCCGATCAACCTGTATGGCGCCACCAAGCTGGCTTCCGACAAGCTGTTCGTTGCCGGCAACTCATACTCCGGTGAGCACGGCACCCGTTTCTCCGTGGTGCGCTACGGCAACGTGATGGGCTCGCGCGGCTCGGTGATCCCGTTTTTCATGTCCATCAAGGACAAAGGCGTGCTGCCGATTACTGACGAGCGCATGACGCGCTTCATGATCTCGTTGGAAGAAGGCGTAGAGCTGGTCTGGCATGCCTTTGAAGACATGGAAGGCGGTGAGATCTACGTGAAAAAGATTCCGTCGATGAAGGTTACCGATCTGGCTCGCGTCGTCGCTCCCGAAGCTCGCCAGGAAATCATCGGCATTCGCCCTGGTGAAAAGCTGCACGAGCAGATGATTAGTGCCGAGGATGCTTACTACACCTACGAATATCCCGAGCATTTCAAGATCCTGCCGACCATTCATAGCTGGTCCACTTGCCCGAAGCGCATCAAGGACGGCAAAAAAGTCCCAGAAGGCTTTGTTTACGCCAGTGATAACAACAGCGAGTGGATGAGCGATAGCCAACTCCAGGCATGGATTGACGCGAACCGCGAAAAGATCGGGAGCATCTGACGATGATTCCCTACGGTCGCCAGGATATTACCCAAGCTGATATCGACGCTGTCGTGAGTGTGTTGCAATCCGACTTCCTGACGCAGGGGCCGATGGTGCCGCGCTTCGAGCAGTCCGTGGCGCAGCATGTCGGCGCCAGCCACGCCCTGGCAATGAATAGTGCTACCTCGGCGCTGCATGTCGCCTGTCTGGCGCTGGGGCTTGGTAATGGCGACTGGCTATGGACAACGCCTATCACGTTCGTTGCTTCGGCAAACTGCGGTTTGTATTGCGGCGCGCGGGTCGATTTCGTCGACATCGATCCCCGAACCTACAACCTCTGCCCGCAGGCGCTGGCGCGCAAGTTAGAGCAGGCCGAGCGCGACGGAAAGCTGCCTAAGGTCGTGGTGGCCGTGCACCTGTGCGGCCAGCCCTGCGACATGCTGGCTATCCATGCCCTCGCTCAGCGCTACGGCTTCAAGATTATCGAAGATGCCTCCCACGCCATCGGCGGCAAATACCAGGGCGAATTCATCGGCAACTGCCGTTACAGCGACATCACGGTGTTCAGCTTCCATCCGGTGAAGATCATCACCACCGCCGAAGGCGGCATGGCGCTGACCAACAATGCCGAGCTGGCCAACAAGATGGCGCTGCTGCGCAGCCATGGCATCACCCGTGACCCGGCGCAGATGACCCACGCGGCCGACGGCCCCTGGTACTACCAGCAGATCGATCTGGGCTTCAACTACCGGATGACCGAGCTGCAGGCGGCTCTCGGCGTAACCCAGATGGAGCGCCTGGACCAATTCGTGGCGCGTCGTCACCAACTGGCGCAGCGTTACGATGATCTGCTGAGCGAACTGCCGGTCACTACACCTTGGCAGCACCCAGATAGCTACTCTGGCCTGCATCTATATGTGATCCGCCTGCAACTAGGCAGGATTACCAAAACCCATCGTCAGGTGTTCGAAGCCCTGCGCGAGCGGGGTATCGGCGTGAACCTACACTACATCCCGGTGCATACCCAGCCGTATTACCAGCGTATGGGCTTCCGATCAGGCAATTTCCCCGAGGCAGAGCGCTACTACGCCGAAGCGATCAGTCTGCCGATGTTTCAGACCATGACCGAGGCCCAGCAGGACGAAGTCATCGCTGCGCTACGCAAGGCGCTCTCGGCATGAGGCTGGCGGTTATTCCCGCTCGTGGCGGCAGCAAGCGCATACCGCGCAAGAACATCAAGCGGTTCTGTGGCAAGCCGATGATCGCCTGGTCCATAGAGGCCGCGCTGCAGAGCGGATGCTTCGATCAGGTCGTTGTCTCCACCGACGATGCAGAGATTGCCGAGGTGGCCCGTCAGCATGGTGCTGACGTACCGTTCATGCGCCCGGCCGACCTGTCCGACGACCATACAGGCACCATGCCGGTGATCCGTCACGCCATTGAGTGGTTCACTCAACAAGGGCGCACGGTCGGACAGGTATGCTGCCTGTATGCCACTGCGCCTTTTGTCACTGCCGAAGATCTGAATCGGGGCATGCAAGTATTGCAAGGCGGCGACTGCGACTATGCCTTCTCGGTGACGAGCTACGCCTTTCCCATCCAGCGCGCCATTCGTATCAATGGCCAAGGCCGTGTGGAAATGTTCAATCCCGAACACTTCAACGCTCGCTCACAGGATCTGGAAGAGGCCTTCCACGATGCCGGGCAGTTCTATTGGGGGCGTGCCGATGCCTGGCTGCAGGGCAAGCAGATCTTCAGCCCTGACGCATTGCCCGTACTGCTGCCCCGTCATCGTGTGCAGGACGTCGATACGCCTGAGGACTGGATAAGAGCTGAATGGTTGTTCAAAGCAATGACGCAGCAAGGCTGAAACGTTAATGAAAGTCGTCTTCCGCGCCGATGCGTCCCTACAGATGGGTACCGGCCACGTGATGCGTTGCCTGACCCTGGCAGATGCGCTCACGGCAGGCGGGGCTAGCTGTGAGTTCATCTGCCGGACACACCCCTGCAATCTGCTGGATTTGATTCGCAGCAAGGGTTACGTCGCTCATCAGCTGGCGGTTCGCGCCAATCGGTCAGAAACAGGCATATTGGAGGGCGCAACCTTAGGTGCGGAGAAGTCTCTCGCTCATAGTCATTGGCTCGGTGCCAGCCAATCCGAAGACGCCGCAGCTTGCGCGCCGATTCTTGCGGAACGGCAGCCCGATTGGTTGATTGTTGATCACTATGCGCTGGACGCTCACTGGGAGCATGCCCTTAAACCGCACTATCGCAAATTGATGGTGATCGATGACCTAGCCGATCGACCGCATGTGTGCGATCTGCTTTTGGACCAGACCTTTGGTCGCCACGATGAGGATTACCGCGCCTGGGTACCTCGTGACTGCAAGCTACTCTGTGGTGCGCAATATGCACTGCTTCGCCCGGAATTCGCCGCACGGCGTCCCTATAGCTTGCAGCGCCGCGTGAGGCCGCAGTTGCGTCAGCTGTTGATCAGCATGGGCGGCGTCGACAAAGACAACACTACCGGTCAGGTGCTGGACGCGCTTCGCGACTGTCCGCTCCCGGGAGATTGTCGAATTACCGTGGTCATGGGCTCGACAGCCCCTTGGCTGAAGGAAGTGAAGCAACAAACACTCAGCTTGCCTTGGCCTAGCCAGGTTCTGGTTGGAGTCAGCGATATGGCACGCCTAATGGCTGATAGCGACCTAGCGATCGGCGCGGCAGGCGCGACTTCGTGGGAGCGCTGCTGCCTCGGGCTGCCGACTGCAATGATGGTGCTTGCCGCGAACCAGCGTTTTGCGGCCGAGCTGCTTGAGCGTGCAGGGGCAGTTCGGATGCTTCTGCCGGGACCAACCTTGAAGACGCAGATCAAACACCTCATTAGCGAGTTGGTTGGTGCCGAAGGAGCCCAGCGAAGTCTTGTAGATGGCGCCAGCAAAATAACCGATGGTAAGGGCTGCGCGCTTGTAAGTGATTTTCTGTTTAGGAAGGGCCGAAGCAATGACGAGTGAAATACCTGTGTTTGGAAGGCTGAGATCGATAGATTCAAGCGAGCTTGAATTGATCCTTTCCTGGCGCAATGCGCCCAACGTCAGACAGAACATGTATACCCGCCATGAAATAAGCCTCAGCGAGCATCTGGCATGGTGGGGGCGAACTCGTGATCGCAGCGACCAACGTTATTTTATGTGCGAATTCCAAGGAATCCCGTTGGGAGTCGTCGCGTTTACCCAAATACATATTGGCAACCAGAACTCCTCATGGGCGTTTTACGCTTCCCCCGAAGCGCCCAAGGGAACAGGCAGCAAAATGGAGTATTTGGCGCTTGAATACGCATTTAAAGATATGGGGCTACATAAATTGTTTTGTGAAGTTCTCGCTTTCAATGCTCCCGTAATAAAATTGCATCAGAAGTTCGGGTTCAAGATCGAGGGAGTACTGCGTGAGCAACACTCAGTCGACAATTCTTTCGTAGACGTTTATCGGCTGGGAATTCTCGCGCCAGAGTGGGATTCGCAGCGTGAAAGCATACGGCAAAAAATTCTCAAGTTGAGCGGATACTGAGGTCAAGATAATGAATCCAAAAATATCGATTGCTGGCCGGAATATCGGCCTTGATTACCCGCCTTACATCATTGCCGAACTATCCGCCAACCATAACGGTAGGCTGGATACGGCGCTTAAGATTATCGAAGAGGCTAAGAAAGCCGGCGCCGATGCGGTCAAGTTGCAGACCTATACTGCCGACACCATAACCTTGGACTGCGACTCCGAAGAGTTCCAGATTCGCGGAGGCTTGTGGGATGGAAAAACCCTCTATCAGCTATACCAAGAAGCTCAAATGCCTTGGGAGTGGCACAGGCCGCTTTTTGAGCACGCTCGCAAGCACGACATCACCATCTTCAGTTCGCCGTTCGACAATACGGCCGTCGACCTGCTGGAAGACCTCAATGCCCCGGCCTACAAGATCGCCTCTTTCGAAGCTGTAGACCTGCCGCTGATCAAGTACGTAGCCAGCACCGGCAAGCCGATGATCATCTCAACCGGGATGGCTGATGCCGAAGAGATCCAGGAAGCGATCGACGCTGCCCGCGAAGGCGGGTGCAAGGAACTGGCCATCCTCCACTGTGTTAGCGGCTACCCGGCCCCAGCCGCAGATTACAACCTGCGCACCATCCCCGACATGATGCGGCGTTTCGGCCTGGTGACAGGCCTGTCCGACCACACTTTGGACAACACCACAGCCATTGTCAGTGTTGCGCTCGGTGCATCTATTATTGAAAAGCATTTCACCCTCGATCGTAACGGTAAGGGACCGGATGACGCTTTTTCTCTAGAGCCTTGGGAGCTTAGTGCATTATGCGGCGGCGCGAGAGTGGCATGGTCTGCCCTGGGTTCGGTTGATTATGATTGTAAAGCTAGCGAGCTAGGTAACGTTAAGTTTAGGCGGTCGCTGTACTTTGTTAAGTCATTGCCACGCGGAAGTAAGATAAAAGCTGGGGATTTTCGAAGTGTTCGGCCGGGTTATGGCCTGCCACCAAAAAAATCTAGCGAAATTATAGGGCGTGAATTAAGAAGTGCCGTTATATGTGGGCAGCCTGTTCTATTGGATTGCTTCGTTGAATAATGTGCGAGGGAGTAATTTGAAAATTCTGAAAAGCGTATTGAGTGCCCTTGAATCTCTTGGTAAAACACTGTTTTCAGGGGCTTGCGTAGTTTTTTATTCAAAAAGAGTTGACGCGAGTTGGCGGCAAACATCAGCTGCCACAGCGATAATTTTAGGGAACGGCCCTTCGCTTAATGCTGATCTTGATGTGTGCATGAGCTGCTTGCGGCCTGGTTCAAGCGATGTCTGGGCAGTGAATAACTTTTGTTTTTCCGATAAGTTTACGGTGATACAGCCACAGTTTTACGTTTTAGCAGACCCCAATTATTGGGCTAAAACTGTATCGGAGGAGGTAGAGCTTTCTAGAGATCGTTTTTTGAGAGGGCTGCGCGAGCGATTAGCTTGGCCTATGACACTTTTGGTGCCGGTAGCTGCGCGAGGAAGCTGTTTTCTTGCTGGTTTGGATAGTTCTTTCCTCACTGTGCGATTTTATAATTCGACGCCGCTTTCCGGGATGTGTTCAGTTTCTTATGCTTTGATGAGCCGCCAGCTAGCAATGCCTGCGCCGCTGAACGTCTTGGTGGCTGCAACTTCACTTGCCTTGTGTGCTCAATATGAGGAGATTGTTTTATTGGGTGCTGACCACTCTTGGCATGAGGAGCTAACGGTCAACAACGACGGTGAAGCCCTTGTGGGGCAGCGTCACTTTTATGATGAGAAGGTCGAAGCAAAACCCATTTATCGCCCTGATCATAGCTGTTTTACCGTGGGTGATATGTTTGAGCGATGGGGTAAGGTTTTCAAAAGTTATGAGTTTCTCCAAGGCTATGCTTGTCATAGACGAGTCAGGGTGATTAATGCAGGCTCTAAAAGTTATATAGATGCATTTCGTCGTATGCGAATTTCGGATTTGTGCGTCAAACAATGATTTATATGATTTTTGCTGCCATGCTTTGGTTGCCGGCTCTCGTTAGTTTTTACTTTTCTCGTAGTATTCAATGGCTATTCTTTAGTTTTGCGTTATGTTTATATGTTTTGCTGATCTCATTTTCCTATAAGTCTGGATCCGACTGGGCAAACTATTTGTCGGATTATGAAGCTGGTTGTGTAAATCCTAATTTTGATATTGGCTTCAGAGTTTTGTGCGGCGGATTCTCTTCGGTCGGCTTGAGTTTTTGGATTTTCGTGGCTTTTGTTAAGTCGGTTTTCATATTCTCGCTGGGCTTTTTTTTATGGCGCGTGGGAGTTGCTCCGCTAGCAGTGCTCACATTATATGTATTGATGTCTGTTGTATTCCTAGATAATCTGCTTCGACAACAGCTTGCCGCGGCTTTTTTTTTCATCGCCATGAGCCAGATTGACCGCGGTTTAACGCGTCCTTTTTTGTGGGTTTCGGCTGGTGCGCTTTTTCATATCTCGGTGCTGGCATGTGCTCCCATCTTGCTAATGCATAGATCTGATCGACTAAAAAGCTTTTTGTTAATTTTGGCTGTTATTGGTTTTTTTTCTCAGGGCTTCGGGTTTTTTTCTTTTTCCAACGTTTTGCCAAGTTTGCTTAGTGGTTTTACAGATTCTCCATTTATCGCAAGATTGCTATTCTATCTTGAGTTTGAGCGATATCCGGTTACCGTAGGGCATTTCTTTCGTTTTTTGCTGCTCGTTCTCTCTTCCGTCGCATATTATCGAGCAGCGTGTAAGGGGCAGGACGGCTGCGACGGCTGGTTACGCCTAAGCTACAGTGCTGTATTGTTAATGTTTTTTTATGAAATGTTTTTTTATGATTTTGGTGTTTTCTGGATGAGGGTGAAAGAGTTTTTTATAGTGTTTCTTGTTGTTTTCTGGGTTTTGTGGATTGCTCAAAATCACCGGTCCGTTTGGGTGCCATTTTTTTGCGTGTTTACTGGTTATGCTGTGTACGTTTTTTGGGGCGTCTTTTCCTTGCCGGTCTTTGATGGTTTGTATTTTGAGTATTCTAATTTTTTATTGCATTATGCTTCGCCGGATTACTTATTTGATGCGGCGCGAGATGAGGCGGTATTTGATTATTGGGAGAAGTGGAGGCGAGGGCAGGTTCGTTGAGGCTTGCTAGAGGCTTATGATCAGATCATTAATGAAAAAGAATTTTAAAGTTTACTGTTTTTTGCGCGAATTAATTATGCTTTTTCGGATTTATAGGCACCGGTGGGCTTCCATTTCTAAACGGACATGGGTTGTGCCTAAGCAGAGTTATATAGCGCGAGATTTAGTGGTTGGTGATTATGGCTTTATAGGCGGGGGGTGTACTATTTACCCCGGGGTAACTATTGGTCGCTTTGTATTGATTGCCCCTAATGTTTCTATTGTCGGGGCGGATCATGAGTTTAATCTTGTTGGTGTTCCTATGTGTTTTTCGGGTCGCCAACCGCTGCCTGCTACCAGAATAGGTGATGATGTTTGGATTGGGACCTCGTCCATAATCATGGTGGGAGTCTCCATTGGGCACGGTTCGATTATTGCTGCTGGGTCGGTAGTTACTAAAAATGTACCTGATTTCGCTATTGTAGGTGGAGCTCCGGCGAAGGTGATCAGGTATCGTTTTGATACAGAGCAAGAGCGCAATCAGCATCTCAAGATGTTACGCAAAATTAATAGCTATGGTTATTTGGTAAGAGATCTGTAGGTTTTTTAATGAAAAAAGCACTTATTACAGGGGTCACCGGTCAGGATGGTTCTTACCTTGCAGAGTTTTTGCTAGAGAAAGGCTATTCAGTTCATGGAATCAAGCGTCGCGCTTCGCTGTTCAATACGCAGCGAGTCGATCACCTTTATCAAGATCCGCATGTGAATAATCGGAACTTCGTGCTCCACTATGGCGATCTCAGTGACTCGTCCAACCTGACGCGAATCATCCAGGAGGTGCAGCCCGATGAGGTGTACAACCTGGGTGCCCAGTCCCATGTTGCCGTGAGCTTCGAATCCCCCGAGTACACGGCCGATGTCGACGCTATGGGCACGCTCCGCTTGCTGGAGGCCATTCGGCTGCTTGGCTTGGAGAAAAAAACCCGGTTCTACCAGGCTTCTACGTCGGAGCTCTATGGCCTTGTGCAAGAGATTCCGCAGAAGGAGAGCACGCCTTTCTATCCGCGTTCGCCCTACGCGGTAGCGAAACTCTATGCTTACTGGATCACTGTGAATTATCGAGAAGCCTATGGCATGTATGCCTGCAACGGCATTCTTTTCAATCACGAGTCACCCCGGCGTGGCGAGACCTTCGTGACCCGAAAGATTACCCGGGGGCTGGCAAATATCGCTCAAGGTTTGGAGCAGTGTTTGTTCATGGGCAACCTCGATGCGCTACGTGATTGGGGCCACGCCAAGGATTACGTGCGTATGCAGTGGATGATGCTGCAGCAGGAAAAGCCGGAGGACTTCGTTATCGCTACGGGCGTCCAGTACTCTGTGCGGCAGTTCATTGAGTGGTCGGCAAAGGAGCTGGGCATCACGCTGCGCTTCGAAGGTCGAGGCGTCGACGAGACCGCCGTCGTCCAATCCATCGAAGGTGACAAGGCGCCTGCGCTTAAGGTTGGCGATGTGATCGTCCGGGTTGACCCGCGCTATTTCCGTCCGGCCGAAGTAGAGACGTTGCTCGGCGACCCGACCAAGGCGAAAGAAAAGCTTGGCTGGGTGCCGGAAATTACAGTCCAGGAGATGTGTGCCGAGATGGTTCGCGAGGATCTCACCGCGGCGCGCCGCCATGCCTTGCTCAAGCAGCATGGTCATGACGTGCCGGTACCGATGGAGAACTGACCGTGGGCCGTGAGCTGAACCAGACCATATTTGTGGCCGGCCATCGCGGCATGGTTGGCTCGGCGATTGTTCGCCGTCTTCGGGCATTGGGGTACGACAACATCCTCACCGCGGGGCGGGACGAGCTTGATCTGCTCGATCAGCAGGCTGTGCACGCCTGGTTTCGGTCCCATGCGATCGATCAGGTTTATCTAGCCGCGGCCAAGGTCGGGGGTATACACGCCAACAATGCCTTCCCGGCTGATTTCATCTACGAAAATCTGATGATCGAAGCCAACATCATCCATGCGGCGCACATCCATGGCGTGCAGAAGCTGTTGTTCCTCGGCTCTTCATGCATTTACCCCAAGCACGCCGAGCAACCGATGAGAGAGGAGTCGTTACTGACCGCTACTCTCGAACCGACCAACGAGCCGTATGCCATCGCCAAGATTGCCGGTATCAAGCTCTGCGAAAGCTACAACCGACAACACGGGCGCGACTACCGTAGCGTCATGCCGACCAACCTTTATGGCCCACATGACAACTTCCATCCCGATAACAGTCATGTGATTCCCGCATTGCTACGGCGTTTCCACGAAGCTGTTCAGCGCGGCGACAAAGAAGTGGTGATTTGGGGAAGTGGTAAGGCGATGCGTGAGTTCTTGCATGTCGATGATATGGCTGCAGCCAGCGTCCATGTCATGGAGCTTGATCAGGCCGCTTACCAAGCTGCAACGCAACCAATGCTTTCGCACATAAATGTTGGTACCGGCTTGGATTGCACTATTGGAATGCTGGCGGAAACTATCGCCGGCGTCACCGGCTTCAGAGGACAGCTGACATTCGACAGCAACAAGCCGGACGGTGCGCCTCGCAAACTGATGGATGTCGCTCGTCTCAAGAGTCTCGGTTGGGAAGCCAGCATCACGTTGGAAGACGGTTTGCGTGACGCCTATGGATGGTATGTCGCGAATATCGAACAGGCACGGTCGCAGTGACTGCAGGAGTGCTTGCATGTGGCTAGACGAGGATGCTTTTCGGGGCGTAGTGGCTTCTACGCCGTTGGTGTCCATTGATCTTGTTGTTCAGAACGAGCATGGCGAGTTGCTTCTCGGCCATCGTCTGAATCGTCCGGCTCAGGGCTTCTGGTTCGTGCCTGGCGGTCGTATCCAGAAGAACGAGACTCTCGATGAAGCGTTCCGACGTCTCACTTCTGGCGAGCTGGGAAGTGCTTTCGACCGTGCGTCTGCGAGTTTGCTAGGCATATATGAGCATTTCTATACAGATAGCGTTTTTGGTACGGCCGAGGACGGCATTGATACGCACTATGTAGTGCTTGCTTATCATCTGCAATTGCCTATTGATCATGTGCTCACGGCGCCTATTGAGCAGCACAGCGCCTATCGCTGGTGGCCAATCATTGAAATTGAGGCCAGTGCAAAGGTGCATGGCAATTCACGTGCATATTTGGATGCGCTGCGTATGCATATGTGCAAAGGAAAATAAAATGCTTCTACCAGTAATCATGGCCGGGGGGGCGGGCTCGCGTCTGTGGCCGTTATCGCGGCAGCTTAATCCCAAGCAGTTTCTGGCGTTGACCGATGCGCAGTTATCCATGCTGCAGTCGACCATCCGCCGGCTGGAGGGTCTCGAAGCGGGGTTGCCTTTGCTGATCTGCAACGAGCAGCATCGGTTCCTCGCTGCAGAGCAGCTCCGCCAGTTGGGCATGGAGCAGGCCAGTATTCTGCTCGAGCCTGTTGGACGGAATACCGCACCGGCAATCGCCTTGGCTGCGCTGCAGGCAACACAGGAGGGCGATGACCCGATTCTGCTCGTGTTGGCCGCGGATCACCTGATTCAGGATGTGGACGCCTTCCACTCCAGTATTCAAGCGGCGATGCCGTTCGCTATCGGTGGCAAGCTCGTTACGTTCGGCATCTTTCCGACGAATCCGGAAACCGGGTACGGCTATATAGAGAAAGGCAAGGAGCTTGGCGAGGGCGGCTTTGCGGTGAACCGCTTCGTGGAAAAGCCGAGTCTGGATATCGCAGAGGAATACTTGGCGAGTGGTGAGTACTTCTGGAACAGCGGTATGTTCATGTTCCGGGCTAGCCGGTATCTGGACGAGTTGGAGCGTCACCAGCCGTCAATACTCTCGGCCTGTCGTCAGGCGCTCGCGGCCGGCATGCAAGATATGCATTTCGTTCGGGTAGATACCGCCACATTTGCGGCCTGTCCGGAGGACTCCGTTGACTATGCCGTGATGGAGAAGACCAACGATGCAGTCATGGTGCCGCTAGATGCTGGTTGGAGCGACGTTGGGTCTTGGACGGCGCTCTGGGAGGCCAGTAAAAAGGATGCCGAAGGAAATGTATTCAAGGGCGACGTCCTCGGCCGCGCCACTCGCAACTCCTTTGTTCACGCTGACAGCCGCCTGGTGGCAACGCTGGGGGTTGAAGATTTGGTAATCGTAGAGACCAAAGACGCTGTGCTGGTCGCCCATAAAAACCAGGTGCAGGACGTCAAGAAGCTCGTCGAACGCATCAAAGCGGATAATCGCCACGAGCACCTCAATCACAGGGAGGTCTATCGCCCGTGGGGGATGTATGATGCCATCGACAGCGGCCACCGTTATCAAGTCAAGCGCATTACCGTTCAGCCGGGCGCCAAGCTATCTGTACAAATGCATCATCATCGGGCTGAGCACTGGGTCGTGGTCAGCGGGACTGCCCGGGTAACTAACGGCGACAAGACTTACTTGGTCACCGAAAATCAATCGACCTACATACCGGTAGGACAAGTCCATGCACTGGAAAACCCCGGAGTAATCCCATTGGAGCTGATTGAAGTTCAGTCGGGTTCCTATCTGGGCGAAGACGATATTGTGCGGTTCGAAGATCAGTACGGGCGCGCGTAAGGGGACGGTTTGAAAATTTCAATAATTACGGTGGCCTACAATAGTTCTACTACCATCGAAACGACACTCGACTCGGTACAGGCACAAGGCTATCAGGACTTGGAATATATCGTAGTCGATGGCGGTTCTACCGATGCGACATTGGATGTCGTACGCAACTATCCCGGTCTGGTTACTCAGCTTATTTCCGAGCCTGACCGTGGGATTTACGACGCGATGAATAAAGGTGTCCAGCGAGCTACTGGGGAGGTTGTTGGTATCCTCAACTCAGATGATTTCTATCGCCATTCACGGGTGCTGCATGAGGTCGCTGAAGCCTTCTCGGCTGATCCACAGTTGGAGGTATTGATGGGGGATGTGGATTTCGTGTCGGACGAGGATCTGCAAAAGCCAGTGAGAACTTATCGCGCGACGGGTTTCCGACCCTGGATGTTTCGTTTGGGTTTCATGCCGCCACACCCAGCAATCTTTGTTCGAAAATCTGCGTACGAGCGTGTTGGGCTATATAAGCTAGGCTACAGGATAGCTGCAGATTTCGACTTTCTTGTGAGGCTGTTGCTGATCGACCGAGCCAAGTATCGAATCGCAGGTACTCAGTGGGTCAGAATGCGCACCGGCGGAGCGAGCACTGCCGGCTGGAAAAGCAATTTGATATCCACTCGCGAGATGCTGCGTTCATTGCGTGAGAATGGCGTTTGTTCTTCTATGCCGATGCTATTGCTTCGATTGCCTGTCAAATACATCAGACAGGTATTTCTATGAAAGTCCTGTTGACGGGGGCGAGCGGTTTCTTGGGGGGCGCCATTACTGCCCATCTATCCCAGCAAGATCGGATCAGCCTGTCCTGCGCTGCGCGCTCACCTCTCGCTCAGTTGGGCTTTGCGACTTTTGCTGTAGGCAATCTTTGCGCTGCTAATGATTGGTCGCTGCCTCTGCTTGGCCAGCACGTAGTCATTCATGCTGCAGCGCGAGCCCATATCATGAAAGACGAGGTTGCCGACCCTCTCAGCGAGTACCGCCTCGTCAACGTGGAAGGCACGCTTAATCTGGCTCGTCAGGCCGCTGCTGCTGGAGTCGAGCGTTTTATCTATATCAGTTCCATCAAGGTCAATGGTGAGTCGACGCCTTTGGGCAAGCCGTTCGCATCCAGCGACGCGCCTGCACCTGAAGACCCCTACGGGCTTTCCAAGCTGGAAGCTGAGCAAGGCCTGATGCAGCTGGCTGCCGAGACTGGGATGGAGGTGGTGATAATCCGCCCTCCGCTCGTTTACGGGCCAGGTGTAAAGGGAAACTTTGCCAGCATGATCAAGCTGATCGACAGAGGCATTCCGTTGCCCTTTGGTGCTATCCATAACAAGCGCTCGCTGGTCGGCGTCGATAATCTGGTGGACCTCATCATCCGCTGCGTCGACCATCCCGGCGCCGCCAACCAGGTATTTCTCGCAGGTGACGGCAAGGACCTGTCTACTACGGAATTGTTACTTGGCGTAGGCAAGGCGATGGGTAAGCCTGCACGCTTGATCCCGGTGCCCGTAGGGCTGCTTCAGTTTGGTGCTACCTTGCTTGGCAAGAAGGCAATGGCTCAGCGGTTGCTAGGCTCTCTGCAAGTGGACATCAGCAAGACGTGCGAGCTATTGGACTGGAAGCCGCCGTACAGTGTCGAAGAGGGCCTGCGTCGCTGCTTCGAGCCCGTTGACTGATCATCCGCAGGTAACCATCGTGATCCGTATTTTCGATTTTGTTTTCTCTTTGCTGGGGTTGGTTTTTGGCTTCCCTGTGCTCGTGGTGCTTGTGATCATCGGGCTTTTCGATACGGGCTCCCCGATTTTTCGGCAAGTGCGTGTCGGTCGCCATCAGCAGCCGTTTACGCTGGTCAAATTCCGCACCATGCGGGTGGATACGGCGTCGGTTGCCACGCACCTAGCGAGCAGTGCGTCGATTACCCGATTCGGTCATTTTTTGCGCAAGACGAAGCTGGACGAGCTACCGCAGCTCTGGAATGTGCTCAAGGGGGAGATGAGCTTGGTGGGGCCGCGCCCTGGGTTGTTCAACCAGGAGGAGTTGACGGCCGAGCGGGCCAAGCGCGGTGTTTTTACTGTGCGCCCTGGTATTACCGGGCTTGCGCAGGTCAGTGAGATCGATATGTCTACCCCGGTGCTGTTGGCGGAGACCGACCAGCAGATGATCCAGAACCTGACCCTGGCGAATTACTTCAAGTACATCTTCATGACGGTAGGTGGAAAGGGCGCTGGGGACCGAGTTGTGCGGTAACGACCCGCTATTCGGTTCGGCCTGGGTTTATCGCAAATGCGCGCCATAGCGAAGGGTTGGCTAGTTTGATGTATGTGTTGCGTGATGGCTGGGGCGTTTTTGGTGTTTGTTTCTGGCGGAAGCTATCTTGAGCTGTGCTAAGGAAGGGGCGTGCTGTGTTGAGGTTGGCTGAAAAATTACGGGCTCGATTGGTTGCATTGCCGCGACGCTATAAACGGCTGATCCAGGTGTCAGCCGATGTCGTTTTGGTGTGGGTGGCGCTCTGGTTGGCATTCGTGGTGCGCCTGGGTGATACGCGCAATATCGAGCCGTTGGGTGGGCACGCGTGGTTGTTTGGCCTTGCGCCGGTAATCGCTATTCCATTCTTTGTCCGCTTCGGTATGTACCGTGCGGTGATGCGCTATTTCGGTAACGATGCGCTGATGGCCATTGCCAAGGCTGTCACGTTATCTGCGTTGCTGCTTTCCCTCGCGGTGTACTGGAACTCTAACGCGCCCAAACTGATTCCCCGGTCGATGGTGTTCAACTATTGGTGGCTGAGCTTAGTGCTGATCGGCGGTTTGCGCCTGGTGATGCGCCAGTACTTTATGGGGGATTGGTTTTCGCCCAACACGCTTACCAAGTTCAAAGGCAAGGAAGCGGGGTTACCCAAGGTTGCCGTATATGGCGCCGGGGCTGCAGGGAATCAGCTGGTTGCCGCATTACGCATGGGGCGAGCGATGCGGCCTGTGGCGTTTATCGATGATGATCCGAATCTGCACAACCGGGTCATCGCCGGGCTGCGTGTGTATTCGGCCAAGCAAATCGGGCAATTGGTGGAGGATACGGGGGCAGGCGAGATATTGTTGGCCATTCCTTCAGCCCCACGCGGTCGTCGGCGCGAGATTCTGGAAATGCTCGAGCGTTTCCCGCTGCATGTACGCAGTGTGCCGGGCTTTATGGATTTGGCGAGCGGCAAAGTGCAGGTCGAAGACATCCAGGAGGTGGATATTGCCGACCTGCTAGGACGCGACGCGGTGCCGCCGCAGCAGGCACTGTTCGAAAAATGTATCCGCGGCAAGGTCGTGATGGTGACCGGTGCGGGCGGGTCTATCGGTTCGGAACTGTGCCGACAGATCCTTTCTAACAAGCCACAGGCGCTGCTGTTGTTCGAACACAGCGAGTTCAACCTTTACAGCATCCATATGGAATTGGAGCGTTTGATCGAACGCACGTCATTGCCAATCAAGCTGGTGCCGATCCTGGGCTCCATTCGCAATGCTGATCGGTTGCTGGATGTAATGCGCTCCTGGGGAGTAGAAACCATCTATCACGCGGCCGCCTACAAGCATGTGCCCATGGTTGAGCACAACGTGGCCGAGGGCGTATTGAACAATGTGATCGGTACGCTGAACACAGCGCAGGCGGCTGTTCAGGCGGGTGTGAGCAACTTCGTGCTGATCTCTACCGACAAGGCCGTTCGGCCGACCAATGTAATGGGCAGTACCAAGCGTGTCGCTGAGCTCGTTCTGCAGGCGCTCAGCCGTGAGCCGGCGCCGGGCTTGTTTGGTACCTCGGGCAGTGTGCATCACGTCAACAAGACCCGTTTCACCATGGTGCGTTTCGGCAATGTGCTCGGCTCGTCGGGCTCGGTCATCCCCCGTTTCTATGCGCAGATCCGCGCGGGCGGGCCCGTGACGGTGACGCATCCGAAGATCACCCGTTATTTCATGACCATTCCGGAGGCGGCGCAGCTGGTGATCCAGGCCGGCTCGATGGGGCAGGGTGGCGATGTGTTTGTGCTGGATATGGGCCAGCCGGTCAAGATCGCCGAGCTTGCTGAAAAGTTGATTCACCTGTCCGGCCTCAGCGTGCGTTCCGAGAAGTGCCCACACGGGGATATCGCCATCGACTACACCGGCCTGCGCCCCGGCGAGAAGCTGTACGAGGAGCTGCTGATCGGTGACAACGTCAGTGCCACCGAGCATCCGATGATCATGCGGGCCAACGAAGAACATCTCGACTGGGATGTGCTCAAGGACAGGCTGGCCAAGCTGCTCAAGGCGGTGGAAAACGATGATTACCCGCAGGTTCGGCAGCTGCTTCGTGAGGTGGTGAGCGGGTACGTGCCGGAGGGTGAGATCGTCGACTGGATCTATCAGCAGCGGCGGGTGGAGCCGGAGTAGCTCATGCCTGGCGCCAATCCGCGCGCTGGAGCTTGATAGCTCCGTAGGCCCAGCGGTCTTTTGTTCGAGTGACAGGCCCGCCGTAGAGACGATAGGCGGGCTTGGTATCACTGACTCTGGGACACTCCGAGATCGGTTTACTGAGTGTTTTTACGGATCTATCGCCAGAGGCGGGATCGTCAGTGCCGCGCACCCTCATCCGGCATGCTCAATAGCTGCTTCTCATGGTTCCAGTCGAAGGGCTCGTCGTTCTGTTCGGCTTCGTAGCGGCGTTCTTCGAGTTGCTGGAATACGGCGATTTCCTCGTCCGGCATGAAGTGCAGACAGTCGCCGCCAAAGAACCAGAGCAGGTCGCGCGGGACGAGGTGGGCAATCTGCGGGTAGCGATGGAAGACCTGGCAGATCAGGTCCTGGCCCATGTGACGCTCTTCCGGCACGTTTTGCAGGTTCATGATCAGTTCGTCGAAGCGTTCGAGGAACAGCGCGTGGCTTTCTTCCGAAACCTGTTCGGCTTCGCCCATGGCAAGCAGGATGCCGCGCAGATGGGCCAGCAGCGCCAGGTTGTGATCGTGGTATGGATTGGCCATGGTGCACCTGTGTCGTTTCTGAGGGCGCGATTATAGGCGTGCGCGCCGGTGATTTGGGGTGTCTGGTTGACTCGTCTGGCGCCTGAGGGTTCGGTTCCAGCCTATCGAATCAGCATGAGGGACCAGCCAGGCGGGGCGCTTCGACGTCTGTCGGGCTCGGCCGACCGTTGGCCGGCCACCGTCGTTTCAATCTGGCGAAGGCGCGCTGGGGATACTGACCAGGCTCAGCAGGTAGCCGTCGAAACAAGCGAACTGGCCTTCGACCAATGCGCCGTTGCGCCAGGTCTGCGAAAGGTCGATAAGCAGGCGCAGGCGCGCGAGCCCCCGAGGTGTGGCCTCCAGCACCTCGGCATCCTGAAAGTAGAAGCGTTGCTTGACCAACGGGTAGAGCGCCTTGAACAGGCTTTCCTTGAGCGAGAAGGTGCGGGTGACCAACTCGGCGCGTTCGTGGTCGCCCAGCGATGCAAACGCCTCCAGTTCGCTGGGCGTGAGAATCTCGCCCGCCAGGCGGTCGGCACGCTCGCACACCAGCATGCGTTCGATATCCAGCCCCAGACCGCGCCACTCGCTTTGCCGCGCTACGACGACGCCTGCCCAACCGGCGCCATGGGTGATGGAGCCAACGATGCCGTGCGGCCATTGCGGGGCGCGGTCCTCGCCCACGGTTGGCACATAGGGTGTGCCGGTCAGGCTCTGTAAGGCTTCCCGTGCACATAGGCGGCCGGCCAGGAACTCTGCCTGTCGCTTGCTAACGCCTCGCGGCGCGGGAATGCCCCAGCGGGTGAAGTCTTCGGGGTCGAGCAAGGCGGAGTCGAACTGCGTGCTCAATAGACGAACACCGGGCAATGCCTTGGGCAAGGGCCAATGGTCCTGGGGCGGCGTGCAGCAGTGCGGGTAGGGCGGGCGCTCGATCATGGCCGGTATTCTGCCTGAAGTGCGCTGCGATCGTTCAACGGAAGCGCGCTGCAGCGGCTCATGGAGCCGGCCGGCAGCGGGGCGTGCGGTGACCTGACAGAAGGTCAAGGTCTCGCTGTCTCGCCGACGCAGATCAATGTCACGCGATCTAATCGGCCATGGTCCTCGCTATGCCCGCGGGCTGCCTGCTAGGGTTGAGCGCATCAACCGAGCGGAGAGTGCGATGTTCGAATCAGCCGAAATTGGTCACGCCATCGACAAGGTCACCTACGATGCCGCAGTGCCGGACCTGCGCGAGGCGCTCTTGCAGGCGCAGTACCGGCTCAAGGCCCAGGCGAAGTTCCCGGTTCTGATCCTGATCAACGGTATCGAAGGGGCGGGCAAGGGCGAGACCATCAAGCTGCTCAACGAGTGGATGGACCCCCGGCTGATTCGGGTCGACAGCTTCGATGTGCCCAGCGACGAAGAGCTGTCGCACCCCCCGGCCTGGCGCTTCTGGCGGCGGCTGCCGCCGAAGGGGCATACCGGCATCTTCTTCGGCAACTGGTACAGCAAGATGCTCGAGGATCGCGTGCATGGCCGCATCAAGGGTGCCGAGCTGAAGCTGGCCACGGCCCGCGCGCAGCGTCTGGAGCGCATGCTCTGCGACGAAGGCATGCTGATCTTCAAGTTCTGGTTCCATCTCTCGAAAGACCAGATGAATGCACGCCTCGACTCGTTGAAGAACGACCCGCTGCACAGCTGGCGCATCAGCCCGCTGGACTGGCAGCAGTCCAAGACCTACGACAAATTCGTGCGCTACGGCGAGCAGATCCTGCGGCTGAGCAGCCGCGATTTCGCGCCCTGGTACGTGATCGAAGGCGCCGACGAGCGTTATCGCAGCCTGACCGTAGGGCGCATCCTGCTGGAAGGTCTGCAGGCTGCGCTGGCGGCCGCGGAACAGCCCGGACAGAGCGTGGCCCAGCCCCATTCGGCGCCGCTGCAGGTGGATCTCGATCACCTGAGCCTGCTGGACAGCCTGGACCTGAGCCAGAAGCTCGACAAAGACAACTACCAGCAGCAACTGGCCGAGGAGCAGGCGCGGCTATCACGGCTGCTGCGCGACCGCAGGTTGCGCAAGCGCGGCGTGCTGGCCTTGTTCGAAGGGCATGATGCGGCAGGCAAGGGCAGCGCGATCCGGCGGGTCACGGGCGCGCTGGACCCGCGAATGTATCGCACGGTGCAGATCGCCGCACCGACCGACGAAGAGCGGGCGCAGCCCTGGCTCTGGCGCTTCTGGCGCAATGTGCCGGAGCGCGGCAAGTTCACCATCTTCGACCGCTCCTGGTACGGGCGCGTGTTGGTTGAGCGGGTAGAAGGTTTCTGCACGCCGGAGGAGTGGCTGCGGGCCTATTCGGAGATCAACGACTTCGAGGAGCAGCTCGGCGATGCGGACATCGTGCTGGTGAAGTTCTGGCTGAGCATCGACAAGAAGACCCAGCTCAAGCGCTTCAAGGAGCGCGAGGATTCCGCCTTCAAGCGCTTCAAGATCACCGACGAAGATTGGCGCAACCGCGAGCGCTGGGACGATTATGGCCACGCGGTGGCTGATATGGTCGACCGCACCAGTACGGAGATCGCGCCCTGGACACTGGTGGAGGCTAACGACAAGCGTTTCGCCAGGGTGAAGGTGTTGCGGACGCTGAACGAGGCGCTGGAGGCCGCGATCGAGAAGGGGCGTTAACCAGGATCGGCTCGCCAAGTGCCTGAGGGAGCGGACTTGTGGCTGCAGCGAGGCGCCAGCTAGACGCTGCACCCACCTGCGAGATTGCTCAAACGCCTGCCGCGGGCATGCCTGACCCGTGAGGCAATGGCCGTGCATATGCTTGCTGAATGGTCATCGCCACGCTGGCGAGGGCGGAACTATGCTCGGATCACCGTCCACCCTGCGGTCGTCGAACAATCCGTGCGCGCTGCGCCGCCATAACATTCCCGCGACCGCGCCTAGTTTCCGAGGTATGTCATGCGTGAAGTAGTGATCGTCGATAGCGTGCGGACCGGCCTGGCCAAGTCCTTCCGCGGCAAGTTCAACATGACCCGTCCCGACGACATGGCAGCGCATTGCGTCGATGCGCTGCTGTCGCGCAACGATCTCGATCCGGCGCTGGTCGAGGATTGCATCGTCGGGGCCGGTTCCAACGAGGGTGCGCAGGGCTACAACATCGGCCGCAACGTCGCCGTGTTGTCACGCCTGGGCATCGCCTGTTCCGGCATGACGCTGAACCGCTACTGTTCGTCCGGCCTGCAGGCCATCGCCGTCGCGGCCAACCAGATCGCCTCGGGCTGCAGTGACGTCATCGTCGCCGGCGGGGTGGAGTCCATCACCCTGACGCTCAAGAGCCGCAACACCGATCACCTGTTCAACCCGATCATCCAGGAACGCGTGCCAGGCATCTACCACACCATGGGCCAGACCGCCGAACTCGTGGCGCGGCGGTACAACGTCACCCGCGAGCAGCAGGACCTCTACTCACTGCAGAGCCAGCAGCGCACCGCGCGTGCCCAGGCCGAAGGGCTGTTCAGCGACGAAATCGTGCCGATGAACGTGCAGTATTTCACCGAGGACAAGAACACCGGCGAGCGCACCCTGCATCAGGGTGTGGTCGACCGTGACGACTGCAACCGTCCGGACACTACCCTGGAAAGCCTCGCCGGACTCAAGCCGGCTTTCGCCGAGGACGGTTCGGTGACCGCCGGCAACGCGTCGCAGCTGTCCGACGGCGCCTCGATGACGCTGGTGATGAGCCTGGACAAGGCCATCGAGCTCGGCCTCAAGCCGCGTGCGTTCTTCCGTGGCTTCACCGTGGCCGGTTGTGAGCCGGAAGAGATGGGCATCGGTCCCGTCTACGCCGTACCGCGCCTGCTCAAGGCAAAAGGGCTGCAGATCGCCGATATCGACCTGTGGGAGCTCAACGAGGCCTTCGCCTCGCAGTGCCTGTATTGCCGCGACACACTGGGTATCGACAACGAGAAGTACAACGTCAACGGCGGCTCGATCTCCATCGGCCACCCGTTCGGCATGACCGGCTCGCGTACTGCCGGTCATATCGTGCGCGAACTGCAGCGCCGCAATCTGCGTTACGGCGTGGTGACCATGTGCGTGGGCGGCGGCATGGGCGCGGCCGGGTTGTTCGAAGCGGTGCGCTGACGCCCTCGAAGCTGCTCACAGAAACGGGCCTGCTACCAAGCTGTAGCAGGCCCGTTTTTTTTGCCTGGCTGCGTTGTGCGGGGTACTAGCCGGGCCGCTTCTGAGGGACGCTGCGTGGAGCGCCGTCGCCGACGGCGGTTCGGTTCCGCTGTAGGCATTTGGACGCACGGCGCAATGGCAGGTGGCAACATACGAAAAAGCCGCAGAGCATCGGTGATGACTCTGCGGCTTTTCTACCCGATCCTGCGATCAGGCCGTGGCGCGCTTAGCGAGACAGGTTGTACTCGGCAGCGGCACCAGTGCCCACGATGCTGGCGGACGGCAGCAGCTGGCTGATGAAGCGGTTCCAGCGGGTGATGTTGGCCGGACCCACGAACACCACATCCTGAGGCTGCAGCGGGAAGTGCTTGGCCAGAGCGAAGGCGGTCGGCGACTTGGCGTTCAGCTGGAACACCTTGGCCTGACCTTCGGCCATGTTTTCCGCACCGCGGATCACGTACAGCGCCTCGCCATCGGCAGTTTCCTGGCGAATGCCGCCGGCGGTACCGACCGCGTCCATCAGGTTCATGCTGGTGGCCTTGAAGGTCATGGCTTGGGGCGTCATTACCTCACCCAGCACGTAGACCTTGCGCTGGTCGTTGTACGGAAGGTGCAGCTGGTCGCCGTCCTTCAGGTAGACCTGGTGCAGCCAGGAATCCGGGCGGTTGAGGGAGTCCACGTCCAGCATGTACTCGCGGCCATCACGCTTGAGGGTCAGACCGGTGAGGTCGGCGGTATCGGTATCGACGCCAGCCTGGCCGATGGCCTGGGTGATGGTCATCGGGGCGGTGGTGATCGGTACTTCGCCGGCAGTATTGAACGCACCGGAGACGACCACGCGCTGGCTACCGAAGCGCAGGATGGAAACGTCCACCTGCGGACTGTCGATGTAGTTGGTCAGACGGCGGGCGATGGTGGCACGCAGCTCTTCGATGGTCTTGCCGGCCGCTTCGACGTTGCCGATGTACGGGTAGAACAGCGTGCCGTCAGGGCGAACCAGGCGTCCGTTGGCATCCAGCTGCTGCTGCGGGCCGGACGGCGCGGTCAGTTCAGGGTGGTCCCAGACGGTGATGTAGAGCAGGTCGTTGGCACCGATGCGGTAGGCGCTCGGCTTGTAGCTGAGCAGTTCCTGCTTGCTCGAGGTGCCCTGGTCGGAAGCCAGCTCACCCCGGAGCATTTCCGGCGTGATACGGACCAGCTGCACCGTGCCGTGTTCGGCTTCGGCGCCTTCCTTGAACTCGTCGGGGTCAAGATACTGGCCGGGGGCGAAAGCACAGCCCTGCAGTGTCAGAGCGGAAGTAAAAGCGAGTGCAATGAATGGTTTCATGGTTTGTTCATCCTTGACGGAGTGGTTGTTGTTCAAAGAGTGAGACGGCTTGATTCACTTTTTTGCCTGAGGCGTTTGAATTGTTCTTTCGCCTTTTCAAGAGGACCGGAGTCATCACTCCACACTCCTCAGCGACCAAATCGGATCGGTAGCCAAAGTTTCTCTCCTTCCTGAATGTTCATCTCCAGCGGCTTTTATATTCAGCTACGCGGAAGCGTTTAATTCCCTCCTGGTTGTAAAACGGCAGCGGTCGGCTTGGCAGGTTTAATCCCTTACTTGTTTATGCGTAGCTGCTGCATTACGGCCGAGGCGGGACGGCGCTCAATGTTTAGTTCGATGTTGAAATGCCATCCTGTCACGCTCACACAGAAGGGATAGACCGTCTCGATCTGGCTGGGTTCACCGCGGTTCCGTGCAATTCCAGCCATTTTTTCGATGAGTGCGTCAGCTGTCCTGTTTTGCTGGCTTGGCTTTGTCCATACGGTAGTTCTTCTCCCGCCAAAATGCCGGAACAATGAACAGCGCATCATGGACATAGCGTTTGACCAGGCGTTTTGGCTCGGAGAGCATGCGATGCAGCCATTCCAGTTTGCAGTTCTGCATCCATACCGGAGCACGCTTAATACTGCCGGTGGCGAACGAAATGGACGCGCCGATACAAAAGCCCATTCCGGTCCGTTCGTGACTTTCGATCGAACTGGCCAATATTTCCTGGCGCGGTGCACCCACCGCGTAGAACACCAGTTCCGAGGGGTGTTCACGAACGAACTGCAATGCCTTTTGCACTTCGTCCGGTCGATTGATGAAGCCCATCGGCGGATTGTGGTGGTAGACCGTGATGCCTGGATAAAGCGCGCGCAACTTGCTGCATTCCTGTTCGGTAGCGCCGATCAGCACGATGCGCAGATGCTCGCGATTGGCCCAGTCGAGCAGGTCCATGGTCAGGTCGCTGCCGGGAATGACTTCCTCGATCTGCACGCCGAGACGCTGCAGCAGCGGCTGCAGGATCCGGCTGTCGCACAGGCGCAGCCGGGCCTTGGCGTATGCCTCGCGCAGGGCAGGGTTGTCCTGCAGCTGCGCGAGGTGGTCGACGTTGGGTGTCACGACGAACGAGTAGGGCTGCTTGACCCCCTCGCGAATGCAGTTCAGCAGCGACGCCTTGCTGCCGGTGTAGAAATGCACACCGAACGCGTGGTTAGTCTCGTTAGACACTCATCGTTACTCCCTTGAAGGCGCCCTTGATGCCGGACCAGGCAAGGCTGGGGTGGTTGAACTCCTTGATGACGGTGATCGCCGACAGGAAACAGGCCGAAGCCAGCGCAAACCCCTGGCCGTAGAAGCGCTTGTTGAAACGGGTGGCCGCACGGTTGCGGTAGTAGTGGTAGAAGGCCGAACGGCCGCCCGAGCTGAGCGAGCCGTAGTGGAACAGGCGGCTTTCGGGCACGACGCGGATCGACACGCCTTTCTTCTTCGCCTGGAACTGCCAGTCGACTTCTTCGGAATACATGAAGTACGCCTCGTCCATCATGCCGATGCGGTCGATCAGCTTGGCCGAGAACGCCAGGCTGCAGCCCATCAGGTAATCCGGTTGCTCGCTGGTCTGGGCCATGGCTTCGAGGGTCTGGTCCTTGCCCAGCAGCTTCGCCTTGCCCAGCAGCGGGTACAGCTTGCCGCCGCCATAGCACTCCAGGCGGCCGGTATCGGCGCTGAGGATCACCGAGCCGACGAACTGGCGATCGTTCTGCGCGAGGGCATCGAGCAGCGGGGTGAGGGCGTCGCTGTCGACGTAGGTGTCGTTGTTGACGATCCAGAAGTTGGTCACCGGCAGGTTGTCCAGCGCCCAGCGCAGCCCGTAGTTGTTGCCACCGGCGTAGCCGTTGTTCTCCGGGTTGGCGAGCACGGTGACGTTGTGCCGCGGCTGGGCTTCCAGCCACTGGTTGAACGCCACGACGGAGCCGTCCTGGGAATCGTTGTCGATGACCACCACATGGTTGAGAGCCGGGCAATGAGCGAGCAGGCTCTCAACGCAACTGATGGTTTCAGTAGCTGCCTTGTAGTTGAGGATAAGCGCGACGTTCATGGATAGGTTCCTGGCTGCGGAGGTAACGGGCCCGTAGGGCATGAATGACGAACAACATGGCGATGACCGGCTGGCCGTATTCGAACAGGCCGTTGAGCGGCCAGATGACGAAGAGGGCCAGCATGGTCGCGTAGATGAAGCTCATGTCGCTGGCGATGTTCTTGGCGATGCGGTGATAGACGAACAGCGTCATAGGGACGATCAGGAAGGTCAGGAAGCCGAAGCGGAACAGCGTGCCGATGATGCCGACGTCGGAGAGGAAGAAGTGTTCGCCGAAATAGGGGATGAAGCCGTCCTGCCACATCAGCGAGAGCGAACCGCTGGGTAACCAGTTGACCTGCTTCAAGTGGTCGAAGATCAGGGCGATGGTGACCGAACGGGCGCCGTCTTCCACGCCTTCTAGGGTGCTGTCGTAGAACTCGACGTTGAGTCCGAGAATTTCCAGCAGGCTCGGATAGAAGTAGAACGGCGACAGCAGAATCGACAGCGAGGCGGCCCAGATGATGGCCTTGGCGCGCAGGCAGAACAGGGTGAAGGCCAGGCACAGAACGATCAGCTGGCGCGTCTGGGTAGCGAACACCAGGGTCAGCAGCAGCACCGCGGCGATCACCAGATAGAAGATCTTGCTGCGCGCCGCACCGCTGATCGGCGACGCCCCCTTCGACCAGATCTGGATGCAGTAGAAGTACGCCAGGCAGATCAGGAAGGGGCCGATGGAGGATCGGTCCGGGCGGTCATCGGAGCGCACTTCCGGGCGCATGTCCGGAATCACGCCGAACTTGAAGCACCAGGAGAAGAACGCGGCAATCAGCGCGGCATAGAGGAATGCCCGCTCGAACTGCAGGGTGCTGACGCGCTTGCCGAGGAACAGCAGCGGCGCGAAGCCCAGAGCCGCCAGTACCCGGCGTTCCTCGATCAGCCCGAAGACGATCGGCTGTCCGTACGTGTAGTAGGCGAAGATCGCCGGGAGCACCAGAAACACCACGGTGGTGTAGGCGCAGTAGTACATGATGATGCGAAACTCACGCGGAGCGTTTTCCGCCGAAGCCAGCAGCAGCAGAATGGTGAAGATGATGCAGATGGCGAGGTACAGCTCGTTCAGACCCTTGATGCCGTAAGGGTTGTGCGGGCTGTCCCCGAACACGGCGAAGTGCAGCACGATCACCATGATCAGCAACGGAAAAAAGAAGAAGCGTGAACTGAAATTCGTCATCAACCTGAGTCCTTAGGTATTGGTTCCTTGAGCGCCACAGCCCATCAGGCTGTTTCCAGCGCCCGCTTCTTGATCTTCTTGCGTCGCACCAGCAGACCGGTGAACGCCTTGAAGCTCTGGTAGAACCCGATCTCCTTGGCCCCTTTGCCAAGCTCGAAGCCTTTGTACGAAGGGGTTTTGAGCAACAGCAGCTTCATGGCCAGCAGCCGCGGAAGAATCGTCGTGCGGCGGTAGTACTGGAACGGCTGGATGGCGAAGATGCTGCCCGTATCGAACGCCTCCGCTTTGACAACACCATCGGCCTCCGCGTTGCGAAAAAGTTCGCGGCCTTTTGCGGTGCGTACCAGAATCAGCGAGTTGCCCTCGCGCTCTTCGAACGAGGGGTAGCCTTTTTCATCGCCTTCCCAGCCGTCGGCACAGACGATATCGGCGAACTCGCCGATGCCGTCCGGGCAGATCTTGCAGCGGGTCTGCAGGTGACGGTTGAGCACCTTTCCCCAGGAGTCGTTGTAGGTCATGGTGCGTTCGTCGCCGTTCTTCAGCGTCGCCTTGGTCAGACCCGGCCAGCCGTCGCCGCGGTAGCGGAAGGCGGTGACGTCCTTGCGCTCGACCTCCAGCTTGTCCAGAACCTGCTCGGTACCCTGCAGGCTCGGGGTGCCGGCGCACATGAAGGAGACGATGTAGGGAATGTTTTCCTTCAGGCGGGGATCGTGCTGCTGCATCTGGCGCACCGCGGCGACGTCGCAGGGTTTGCCGATGAACAGATACTTCTCGGTGGACATGGCCACCCATTTCAATGCCTCACCGGGGCTGGCCGGCGCGTAGCGCGAGCCGGAGGAGGCGATGATGTTCTGCCGCGAGCGGCTGATGGTGGCGACGTTCTCCAGCGGATCGGTGTGCGAGGCCTGGATCTGGATGACACCGTCGACCAGGTTCTTCTCCAGGCAATACTGCGCCAGCGCGGAGATCACACCGCCGGAAGAGCCGGCCTGGCGGATCTCGTTATCGGTGGCATAGCCCTTGAGCGTATCGAGGATCTCGCCCCAGATGGGGTGGTAGTTGGCCGACTTGTACGGCCGGATGTCCAGGTTCAGCGCCGGGCAGGACTTGGCGAAGGCGGCGCTGGTCTGCTCGTTGGCAACCGGCTTGTTCTGGTACTGCGCATTGAGCACCGGGCGGTGATAGCCATCGCCGGTCAGACGGATCTTGATGGCGTCGTCATCGGCCACCGAGCTGCACATGCCGCAGCCACTGCACAGGTCGTTGTTGAGCACGCGATTGAGTAAAGCTTTCATACCTGCCTTCCCTTGAGCGGCCGGTCGGGCGCGATGCGCGACCGGCAGTATTTAACGAGTTCGGTCATGTGGGCTGGCGCCGCTTGCGGTAGATGGCGAGCACCGCATAACCGTAAATGCCTGTCAGGACGACCATGCCGAGAGTGGACACCCAGGGGGCCGCCTGTATTCCGTGGGACGGAATGAAAATCCAGTAACAGAGCACGGTGATCACGCCCGAGGCGATGATTCCGAAGGTGCGCAAGAAGCCCGTTCCCATGGCCATCAGCTGTACGCCAAGCCCGGCGGCGATGAAGCGCGCGGCGGTGAAGCAGGCGAACGCCAGCCAGAGGGTGTTCAGCTCCGCGTACTCGGCGCCGAGGAAGTAATCGGTAAACAGCGGGCCGATAAAGAAGAACGCCAGCGCGAAGATCAGCCCCATCCCCGTGTATTCGCCGAGGATGCGCAGGCCGTAGCGGGCCAGCCCGGCGGTCTTGTTGTGCAGCTGATAGGCGAAGCGCGGGATATGCACGCTGGCCAGCAGCACGCTGAACGGCACCGCGCCCTGGATCAGCCGCGAGCCGGCGAAGTAGATGCCAGCGGCCTCGCGACCGGCGAGGTGGTTGACCAGGATGACGTCCAGTTGGGCGAAGATATTGGTTGCGCCACTGTCCACCGCGAAGCTCGTGGAAGACTTGAAGCGTTCGCCCAGCACCTTCCACGAATTGCGCAGGATGCCGCCCAGTTCGAGGATCCTCGACAGGGCGCGAAGGGCGAAGGTGGCGTAGATCAGTCGCGACAGGAGAAACGCCACGCCGATGGCCAGCACGTCGTTGCGCAGCAGAATCGCGGCACCGATCAGGACAAAATGCACCAGCGCCGTCGCCACCACGATTCGGGTTTCGCGTTGGAACTGGCCGATGCTGCGAAACACTGTCAGACCCAGGTCGCCGTAGGACGAAGCGAGCGTGCCGAGCAGGAACAGCACCGCGGCGAAACGTTCGATGAGGTGCAGATCGAGCACGAACAGAATCACCGGCAGCAGCACGATGCAGGCCGGCAGCACCAGCACCGACTTCGCCGCCAGGCTGGCCGACATGATCTCGCCGGCCCGCTCGCGTTCGGCACCGATGTCGCGCAGGGCGCGCATGCCGAAGCCATAGTCGGTCACTAGGGCGACGATGGTCGACCAGGTGATGACGATGGAAATGAAGCCGAAGTCGCTCGGCCCCAGCGTGCGCGCGAGGATCAGCAGGGTGCCCAGCTGCACGGCGGTCCGAGCCGCCGTGGTGACCCCCATCAGGGCGTGGTCGCGCATGGTTATCTCTGATACGCGGCCTGAGGCTGGTGCAGCGTCGCCAGGATCTGTTCCAGCGCGGCGCTGTAGGCGTCCAGCTTGCGACGGATGATCGCGCCGCTGGCGGCGACCTCGGCCTTGAGCTGTTCACGGTTGTCCAGGTGCGCCAGTACCAGCTCCAGCGCGCTGTCGGTGTCCTCGGTCTTGAGGTCGACCACGCGGTGGTAGTCCAGCGACTGGTAGAGCCCGGCGAACTTGCGGCTGTAGGCCAGTGGCACGACCGGTACGCCCGCGGAAAAGGCACCAATGGTGGCGTGCATGCGCGCGCCGACGAAGAAGTCCATGCCGCTGATATAGGACTTGGCTTCGATCGGCCCCTTGAAGCGCGGCGCCAGCTTGAGCTCCGGATACTGCTGCTGGAGCTGCTGGGAGACGGTGTAGTCGTCTTCGGCGGGGAACCCGATCGGGATCACGTGGGGCACCAGGTGCACCTCGTGGCCGCGCTCGAGCAGGGTACGGATCAGCCGGTCGGTCAGGGCCTTGTAGTCGGCGCGCAGGCCGAACTGGTTGGCCGTGCCTTCGTAGCCGCCATGATGCAGCAGCGCGGAGACACTCAGGCCCACGGCGAGCTTGCTCGGGTCGCGCTGTTCGCTCTGGCGCTCGAAGGGCAGGGCGAAGGCGACGTCGATCACCTCGTCGCGATTGGGGATGTTCAGCTGCTTGAGCACATCGAAGGACTGGTGATCGCGGGCGAAGACCATGGTGCTCTTCTTCATCGCCCAGGCCGAGGCCTTGGTGCCCCAATCGGACTTGAACGGGCCGATGGTCTGCGGCGACAGGATCAGCGGCACGCGGCCACCCAGTGCCATGCCCTTGCTGACCAGCAGCTTGATCAGGCGCTTGGCGCCATAGATGTCGGAAAAGCTGTCGCCCTCGCCGATGTCGAAGATCGCGTCGCAGGAGGCGATCGCCCGATACAGGCCGTGCGGGTTCTTCAACAGGGCCTTCTCGTTGAACTCGATGAATTCGTAGTTGAAGCGTTCGGTGGACGGCGGGTAATCACAGGGGCCGGAGGAGCCGATGATCAGGAACTCCGGGGTGATGCCACATTTGCGGGCGGCTTCGTCGATCAGCAGCATGTTGGAAATGCTCAGCGCGCCAACCCCGAGGTTGCCGGATGAGAACGAATGCCACAGCAGTCCGAATTTCATGTTCGAGTCACTCCAGAATCAATCAGCAATTTGCGCAGGTGTAGGGCCGATGGCCGTGCAGTCGTTGGCCAGGTGCTTGCGCATGAGCTCCATCTGCGGACGGTCTTTGCCGTTGCGCGGCTCGATCGCAAGCTTGTAGGTGCCCCAGCCGGGGCCGCCGGCCCAGTACGCGCTGGGCACGCAGTTGTCGTTCAGGTAGGCGAGCAGGTTGTCCATCGCTTGCGCCGCTTCGGGCAGGTCGTCGGGTATGCCGTACTCGCCAAGGAACCCTTTCTGGCCATGCTTCTGCAGCCACTCGATGAATGGCCGCGCGCGTTCGACGCCGATCATCGGATCGATGTTTCGGCTGGTCTGGGCCATGTACTTGCCGGAGAAGTCGTCGTCGAAGTACAGGTGCGCCTCGTAGATGAGGCGGTCGGCCGGGTCGTTGATCAGGAAATTGGCGTTCACCAGCGGCCAGTGATAGGCGCTCGACCAGCGCTCGCCCTCGATGAAGATCAGCGTCTGGTCGTCGACTTCGCGGATCGCATCGACCGCCGCCTGGGCTGCGCCCGGCCAGAGCCCCACGGTGCTGTGCGGCTCGTTCATGATGTCGTAGCCGAGCAGGCCCGGGTGACCTTTGAAGCGCTCGGCCAGCTTGCGCCACACCGAGGCATAGGCTTCGTAGGGCACCTTGCTCGAGCCGATGAGTTCGCCGTGGTAACGACCATAGTTGTGCATGTCCAGAATGACCTTCTGGCCGTTCTGTGCGGCCAGATCCAGGGTCTTCTTCAACAACCGGATCTGGTCGAAGTTCAATCCGGAATCGAGCGAGTGCTGCACGCGCTCCCAGATGAACGGAAAGCGGATCAGGCGGATGCCCTGATCGGCGTAGTACTTGAAGTGTTTCTTCTCGGGGTAGAAGTAGTGAGTGCCGTTCTTGCCCGGCGTGATGTGCGGGGCGAAGCCGGCACCGGAGATGTTGACCCCGTGCAGGGCCAGGCCTCCTTCGTCATTGACAGGCCAGTCGGCGGCGCACACGCCGACAGCCGACAGCGCGGCGGCCAGGGCCACTGCCAGTCGGGTCGAGCGCATTGCAGGCCGGTTGGAGTGTCTGGTCATCGCTAAACACCTATCTTCAAGCAAAAAAAATGTCCGCTGACGCTCGCAAGGTCAGTGTCGGGCAGATACGAAAAAAAATGGGGCGGCGTTCGGCATGGCGACGGGGTTGACCCCGCCGCCGTGCGAATCACTTACTTATTGGTGCTGGCGTATTCGTACTGGTAGTAGCCGTACTCGCCATAGGTGGATGCCTTGCGGACCACGGCGTTGAAGATCACGCCCTTGACCAGCAGGCCGTTCTGCTCGAGGCGCCGCTTGGCCGCTTCGATTTCCTTCAGGCCGTTCAGGCCGTAGCGGGTGACCATCAGCGTGGTACCTGCCTGGCTGCCGACCAGCGCGGCGTCGGTGACCGCCAGGATCGGCGGGGTATCGAAGATCACCAGGTCGTACATGTGGCTGATCTCCTTGACGAAGCGCGAGAAGTTCTCGTGCATCAGCAGTTCCGACGGGTTCGGCGGCAACTGGCCATGGGTGATCACGTGCAGGTTGTTCAGCTGGGTCTTCTGGATGGCATCGAACAGGGTGATGCGACCGGAGAGGATATCGGACAGACCCTTGTCGCCATCGCAACGCATGACCTTGTGCAGGTAACCCTTGCGCATGTCGGCGTCGATCAGCAGTACACGCTTGCCGGACTGAGCGACAACGGCGGCCAGGTTGGTGGTGACGAAGGACTTGCCGACTGCTGGGCTCGGGCCGGTGATCATCAGGACGTTGTTCTTGGCCTCGATCATCGCGAAGTGCAGGCTGGTGCGCAGGCTGCGCATGGCCTCGGTGGCGAGGTCGGCCGGGTCGTTGATGGTCAGCAGGTAGGATGCAGTGCTCTTGTCGCGCTTGAAGTTGGCCAGGCGCTTCTCCAGCGTGGCCTGCTTCTCGGTGAAGGGAATCGAGGCGTAGACCGGAGTGCCGGTGCGTTCGATGTCCTCCGGGTTCTCCACGCCGCGCTTGAGTGCTTCACGCACATAGACGAAGGCGGTGGCGAGCAGGGCGCCGAGCAGGGTGGCGACGATGACGACCAGCGGCTTGTTCGGCTTGACCGGGTTTTCCAGGTCTGCCGCGGCGTGGTCGATGATGCGCACGTTACCCACGGTGCCGGCGCGGATGATGTCCAGCTCCTGGGTCTTGTTTAGCAGCATGGAGTAGGTTTCCGAGGAAACTTCCACGTCGCGGGTCAGGCGCAGCAGTTCCTGCTGGGTCGACGGCAGGGTGTCGATCTGCTTCTCCAGCTGGTCCTTCTGCATCTGCAGCTGGTTGATCTGGTTCATCAGCGCCTGGAAGTTCGGGTGCTGACGAGTGAAGCGACGTTCCATCTCGGTGCGCTTGAGGTTCTGCTCGGAGATCTGCTTTTCCAGGTCGACGATGCGATCGAGCACCGACTGGGTTTCTGCGGTGATATCCACCGAGCGGGAGCCGGTCTGGTACTTGTTCAGCGCGGTCTGGGCAGCCTCGAGGTTGCGGCGTACGGCCGGAACCTGCTCGTTGAGGAATTCCAGGCTCTGGGTCGCTTCCGCAGCGTTACGGGCAACGTTCTGATCGACGTAGCGGTTGGCCACTTCCTCCAGCACGCGGATGGCGTGTTGCGGATCCGGGTCTTCCAGGGTCACGTTGACGATGCCCGACTGCTTGCCGCGCTCGGCGGCGGACAGGCGCTGCTGATAGCTCTCCGTGGTGTTGTAGGTGCGATTCTTGATCACGGTGAAGGTGGTGCCGGGGCGAGCGTTCAGCTCGGCCACGGTGACGCGGTAGCCTTCGTTCTCTACCGGCTCGCCGGTGACGCCCTGTACCACGACTTCACCGTCTTCATCGCGCAGGATGAAGCCGTTGTTCTCGGCGGCTTCCAGCGTCAGCTCCTTGCCATGCACCTTGTCCGGTACTTCCAGCTGGGTGACCTTCAGCACTTCGCCACCCCAGGCGTAAGCGCCGAGGCCGGTCGGGTACCAGCCCAGCTCGCCTTCTTCGGTCGGCTCGAAGCGCCGGGCCATGAAGCCGCCGATGATCGGGAAGTGGTGGGGCTTGATGATGATGTCGAGGTTCAGGTTGCTGACCGCGCCACCCACCACCGAGCGCGACTTGAGCAGCGCGATCTCGGTCTGTGCCGGCGATACCGGCGGGTTGTTGTTGACCACGTCGGTCAGGCTCGGCAAGCCGCTCTTGGGTTCGATCTGGATCATCGCGCTGGCGAGATAGACCGGTGTTGCGAGCAGCGCATAGGCGATGCCCAGGGCCGCGAAGAAGCCGGTGATGCCCAGAATGAGCATGCGGTTGTTGATGAAGGTGTCAAAGAGGTGGGCCAGGTCGATGTCCTTGTCCTCTTTGGTTTCATAGATTGGGCGGGGCATGGTTGTCATCGAAGTTCCTTCTTCATTTCAGGTAAGGAAGCCAGCTCTCGACGGATTTCGTCAGGAGATTGTGGACATGTTCAAACGCGGGTTTGGATTGGCGGTAGGGATCCGGAATTTCCAGGTTGTCCTGCCATTTGCCGATGAGAAACGTCTTGCCGTGGACCTCGGGTGCAATCTGGCGAATGTGTTGAATGTGGCTGTTCTCCATCGCCAGGATCAGGTCAGCCTGGTGCAGCATGTGACTGTCGACCTGGCGCGCACAGTGGGCGGGGAGTTCCAGCCCGTGGTCCTGCAGTACTTCATGGGCGGTTTTGTCCATGGGGTTACCTACTAGTGCGCCAATGCCCGCCGAACTGATCGTCAGGCCCTGGCCGCTGAGTCTGTGCGCGAACAATGCTTCGGCGGTTGGGCTCCGGCAGATGTTCCCGACACAGACGATCAAAATGTTCTTGAACATGGGTTCAACCTCGTGGCTGCAAGGTCGCAGCCGCCGGGATTCGGCCCGTGATGAACGAATGTGAGATTTTGGGCAGTGTCATTAGTTCCTTCCTGTCACGCCTTTGTGCGGCGTGACTTTTTCCAGTCTTTTCGGCGGCGCGCGGAGCGTGCGTCGATCAGTACACGTCCTTGTTCAGCAGCAGCGCCGGCGGGGTGCGTACGAGGATGTAGAGGTCGAACCAGACCGACCAACGCTCGATATAGTCGAGGTCGAACTCGACGCGTTTCTCGATCTTCTCCAGCGTGTCGGTCTCGCCGCGGTAGCCGTTGATCTGCGCCCAGCCGGTGATGCCGGGTTTGACGCGATGACGTGCCGAGTACTCGGCCACGGCGTCCTCGAACAGCACGCCGGCAGCCTTGGTGGCGGTGGCATGTGGGCGCGGACCGACCATGGACATGCTGCCGAGGAAGACGTTCAGCAGCTGTGGCAACTCATCGAGGCTGGTCTTGCGGATGAAGCGGCCGACACGGGTGATGCGATCGTCGCCACGGGTGGTCTGCCGATCGGCGTTGGCGTCGGACTTCTCGTGGTACATCGAGCGGAACTTGAAGACCTCGATCAGCCGGTTGTTGTAGCCGTAGCGCTTTTGCTTGAAGAGCACCGGACCCGGCGAGTCGAGCTTGATCGCCAGCGCGATGAGCAGCATCACCGGCGCGGCAGCGAGCAGGGCGATGCTGGAGATGACGATGTCTTCCAGCCGCTTGAAGAAGGGGGACCAGCCACGCAGCGGCAGGTCCGACGCGATCAGGGTGGGCAGGCCGCCGACTTCGGTGATGCGCTTGTCGGCGTGGCGGAAGGCGACCATGTCCGGTACCAGCAGGACGTTGACCGGCAGCTTGCGCAGTTCGTTGATCAGCTGGCCGATGCGGCTGTCGGCGAACCAGGGCAGGGCGACCAGCACCTGGGTGACCTTTTCCTCGCGGATCATGCGTTCCAGATCGCGGGTGTTGCCGAGCAGGGGCAGGTTGGCCAGTTCCTTCGGCAACCGCTCGAGGCGGTCATCGATGAAGCCCAGCACGCCGGTGCGTATGTCGCGATGGTTCTGCAGATGTTCGGCCACGCGCAGGCCGTTCTCGGTACCGCCGAGGATCACTGCGTTCTGCAGGAACATGCCCCGCGCCATCAGGCGGCGGAACAGCGCGAGCATGGCCAGGCGCTCGGCGCCGAACAGGACTGCGCTGGTGAAGAACCAGAACACCAGATGTTTGGTTTCCAGGTAACTGAACAGGCCCATGCCCTGATGCATGAAGATCAGGAAGCTGAACGCTGCGGCCCAGGCCACGAGCATGACGCGGAAGCGCAACAGGGTGCTGAACACTTCTTCGCTATAGATGCCGACGGTCTGGAAGATGATGACGCTGAGTACCGCGAAGAAGCCGAGGAATGCGCTGAACGGGCCGCTGGCGGGAAGTTCCATGAACGCCAGCAGGAGTAGCCCGGGCAGGATCGACGTGAGGCCGTGGATCAGGCGAATGCTGGCAAGGAAGTAATCGACGAAACTCGGGTGAGCATATTCAAGGGTTCCAACAGACTGTACGCGCATACAAGGCTCCATCCTCAGCTCAAAGCTGGCTCAAATCTCGAATTAATCGCCGCGGAACGCGGGGGATTGATAGCAGGCCGCCATCGCAACCGTGATCGGGACTCCTGCTCCGACCGTGCCTCTCCGGATGAGTTCAGTAGGAGTCAGTGGGCCGCCAAAAAAATGAGCGGGCCCGCAAAATGCGCGCAAATAGCTGTTTTGAAAGCGCTTTGAGCGGCGCCCGAGATGAGCGTGGCGGGCTAAGCAGGACGCGGATAATGACGGGCGGTGCGATACATCGAAGTTTTGGATTAATACCGCTGCGCTTGTTGCGCACAACTTCCGACCCCGGCCCCGGTCTTATGCAGCGGTGCCAATTGCGAGGAATGAACTGCCATGGGCGATGCCAAGGCGCTGCTGATACTGCATGGAAAACAGGCGCTCAACGATGAGGTACGCGAGGCGGTTAAACAGCGTCGCGAGGCGGGGTGGGATCTGGCGGTTCGTGTCACCTGGGAGCCAGGCGATGCGCAGCGGCTGGTGCGCGAGGCGCTGGATGTGGGCTATCCGACCCTAATTGCCGGTGGCGGCGACGGCACCTTGCACGAGGTGGCCGCGGCCATGCTGGAGATACAAGCGAACGCCAGCCTCGCGCTACTGCCGCTGGGGAGTGCAAACGACTTCGCCAAGGCTGCCGGCATACCGCTCGACCCGGTCGAGGCACTGGGCCTGCTGGAGCAGCCGGCGCAAGTGATCGATATCGGCGAAATGAACGGCCATCCCTTCGTCAACATGGCCACCGGCGGCTTCGGCTCCAAGGTCACCGCGAGCACCTCCGAGGAGCTCAAGCGGGTGCTGGGTGGCGGCGCCTATCTGCTCACCGGTCTGACGCGCTTTGCCGAGATCCATTCCGCGAAGGGTCGTTTCAGCGGGCCGGGCTTCGATTGGGAAGGGGAGTTCCTGGCGCTGGGCATCGGCAACGGGCGACAGGCCGGCGGTGGCCAGCTGCTCTGCCCGCAGGCGACGATCGACGATGGGCTGCTGGACGTCTGCATCGTGCCGGCACCGGCGGATGCCGTCGGGACCCTGGGCACGCTGCTCAGCGGTGGTCTGCTTGGGGTCGATGCGGTGTCGGTCAGTGCCCGGGTGCCCTGGCTCGAGGTCGAGGCGCCGACGGCGATCAACATCAATCTGGACGGCGAACCCTTCACAGGCGCCAGTCTGCGCTTCGATGTCCGCCCGCGGGCTTTGCGCCTGCACGTGCCCCCGGAGTCGCCGCTGCTGCAACGAAATCTCCGGGCGCAGTGATATGGGCGAAGCCGGCAGCCGGTAAGCTGGGAAAAAAGTGGTGAACGGTACATAAAGCCGAAGGGGATGCGGCCGATATGCCTCTTACCATGTTTTCCCAAGGAGCCTGGAAATGGCCGGCATTCTCGATTCAGTCGATCAACGCACCCGCCTCGTGGGGCAGAATCGTCTGGAAATTCTCATGTTCCGGCTAGGCGGGCGGCAGAAGTTCGCCATCAACGTCTTCAAGGTGCAGGAAGTTGTCCAGCTGCCGAAGATGACGCTGATGCCGCACCGACACAGTTCGGTGTGCGGCGTGGTCAACCTGCGCGGGCAGACCCTGCCGGTGGTCGATCTGTCGCGAGCCATCGGCCTGCGGCCGCTGGTGCCGGACGAGCGCAGCACCATCATCGTCACCGAGTACAACCGCACCGTGCAGGCCTTTCTGGTCGGTGGCGTGGACCGCATCGTCAACCTGAACTGGGAAGCGGTGATGCCGCCGCCGACTACCGCCGGCCGGCAGCACTACCTGACTTCGATCACCAAGGTCGACGATGAGCTGGTGGAAGTGATCGACGTGGAGAAGGTGCTCGCCGAGATCGTCCCCTATGACACCAACATCTCCGCCGAGCGGCTGGCCGATCCGATCCTCGAGCGTGCTCGTGGCCGGGAAGTGCTCTGCGTGGACGATTCCTCGGTGGCCTTGGCTCAGCTGCGCGAAACCCTCAGCCAGCTCGGCCTGAAGATCCACACCGCAAGCGACGGCTTGAAGGGCCTGAACATGCTCAAGGCGTGGGCCGACGCCGGCGAAGTGCTCACCGACAAGCTGCTCATGGTGTTCACCGATGCCGAGATGCCGGAGATGGACGGCTATCGCCTGACCACCGAGATTCGCCATGATCCGCGTCTGCGGGACCTCTATGTGGTGCTGCACACGTCTCTGTCGGGTAGCTTCAACCTGGCCATGGTGCAGAAGGTCGGTTGTGACAACTTCCTCTCCAAGTTCCAGCCGGAAAAACTGGTGGACGTGATCCAGGACCGCCTGAAGCTGGACGAGCAGGCCTGACAGCCCGCCTGTAGCCGGCTGCTGAACCACGCAGCCGCCCCTGCTATGCTGCTGCGCTTTCCCCCAAGGAGGCGCAGCATGCATCTCTCCTCGCTCTATCGCTTCCCTCTCAAGTCGGCGGCTGGCGAATCGCTGCAGCGCTGCGCCAGCGATTCGCTTGGTCTGCTCGGCGATCGGCGCTGGATGGTGGTTGCCGCCGGCACCGGGCGCTTTCTCACCCAGCGCGTACTGCCGCGTATGGCTTTGCTGCAGGCGCATTGGCAAGGCGATACAGCGTTGAAGCTGGCGGCGCCCGGCATGCCGGAGCTGCTGGTGCGAGTACCGGATGACAAGACGATGCGCTGTGTGCAGGTCTGGAGCGCCAACCCGGTGGTACCGGATGCTGGTGAGACCGCCGCGGCCTGGCTCTCTGACGTTCTCGGGCAGGCCTGCCGGCTCGTGTACCTGCCGGAGGACGACGGCATTCAGGTCGATCTGGATTATGCGCGGCTCGGCGAGCGTACGGCCTTCAGTGACGGGTTTCCCTTTCTGCTGATCGGTCAGGCGTCGCTGGACGATCTGGCCCGACGTGTAGGGCGTCCACTGGAGATGCTGCGCTTTCGACCGAACCTTGTCGTCAGCGGGGCCGAGCCCTATGCCGAGGATGGCTGGAAGCGCATCCGTATCGGCCAGCTGACCTTCCGTGTGGCCAAGCCCTGTTCGCGCTGCGTCATCCCCACGCTCGACCTGGCCAGTGGCGAGCGCGCGCCCGATCGGGAGCCACTGAATACGCTGCTGTCGTATCGCAAAGGGCCGGGCGGGGTGTTCTTCGGCCAGAATCTGATCGCCGAAGGGCGCGGCGAGCTGGAAGTCGGAATGCCGGTCGAGCGGCTGGAGTGAGAAACGGCCGGGCCCGGACGGTGTGCCGTCCGGGCCGGCTGCGCGTCACTGCGATTCGAAATAACGCTCGTGCCACTCCACCAGCGGTTGGGGTGAATTCAGCTTCTGCCCGTAGATCACCGAGTAGGTCAGCACGTTCTGCACGTACTGGCGGGTCTCGTCGAACGGAATGTTCTCTACCCACACATCGAACGACAGGTGCTCGGCGTTGCGCAGCCACTGGCGCACACGACCGGGGCCGGCGTTGTAGGCGGCCGAGGCCAGTACACGGTTGCCGTTGAACTGCCCGTAGATCTGGCTGAGATAGGCAGTGCCCAGCTGGATGTTGGTGGTGGGGTTCAGGACCTGCTGCGGCGAAGCCAGCGGGATGTTGAAGCGCTTGGCGGTTTCCTTGGCGGTTGCGGGCATCAGCTGCATCAGGCCGGTGGCGCCGACATGGGAGCGGGCATCGGCCATGAAGGCGCTTTCCTGGCGGGTTACGGCGAACGCCCAGCTGGGATGGATCTCCCGCGCCCGCGCGGCCTGTACCAGGGTGTTGCGGTGGGCCATGGGGAAGCGGATATCCAGATCATCCCAGTACTGCGCCTGGCTGATGGTGCGGATGGCCGGGAAGTACCACTCCTTTTCATAGGCGATGCGTGCCTGCGCGACCATCTCGTCGCGGCTGAACAGCCGACTGACGTGATACCACTCGCGGCGGCCATCGACGATCTGCCCGCGGTCGTGGAATTCCAGTGCGCGGCGAATACCGGCGGTATTGCGCACCTTCTGCACGACCTTCGGATCGAGCGCCAGTGGCTGATGGTTCAGCTTGTACGGCGCCTGGATGCGGTCGGCCGACAGGAAGCCGTAGAAATCCCGCTCTTCGGCCACCGGCTTATAGAGCAGGGCCGCCTGCTTGCTCTCCGGTTTGGCCAGCTGCAGGCTGCGCGCCTGCCAGTAGCGCCAGCGATTGGTATTGGCCAGTTCATCGGGAAAACGCTGTGTCAGCCGGTACGCTTCATCCCACTGGCCCTGGCGCAGCAGCAGACGGGTGCGCCACTCGGTTACGGTGTTGTCGCGCAGCTCGGGGTCGTACTCGGCCATCACCTTGAGCGCGCGGCTGTCGAAGCGCTTGGCCAGGGTCAGCCCGATCTGCCGGGCAATGGCGACCTTTTCCTCGGGCGAAAACGCAAAGCGGCGGGCGTAGCCGTCGAGCAGATTGAGCGCCTGCTCCGGGTCCTGGCGCGCGAGGCGCCGCAGGCCGATCGAAACGACGTCGGCCATCGCCGGGCTGGTCGGCGAGAAGCGTTCAGACTGGCGAAGCATCTGCGGTTTCTGCGCCACGTCGATCATCAGCTGACCCTGGCTCTGCAGCGTAGGCAGACGTTTCACCAGGAAGCTGGCGACCCCGTAGTTGCCGCTCTCCACGGCCAGCTTGGTGCGTTTCCAGCGCCGGTCTTCGGTCAGTAGACCCTTGGATTCCCAGAGCTCGAACAGCGGGTCGCAGGAGTTGTGCTGCGACTTGCCGACCAGCCACAGCCGCTCGGTTGCGGCGTCAGCGCCCGGGAGACCGTTGCGCAGCTGATACTGCGCGAACAGGCAGTCCAGCTCGGTGAAGTTCATCTTCGGATCGTAATAGCGGGTAAAGGTCTGCCAGTCGCCGCGGGCGGCCAGCAGGCGCAGCCAGCGCAGCTTCATCCAGTTGATTTGAGGCAGGTCGCCGTGTTCGGCGAGAAACTTCTCGACTTCCTGATTGCTGGCCGACTTCAGCCGGTGGGTCAGCTCGTCATAGGCGAGGTAGGGCTCGAGCGGATAGTCGCGCAAGGCGCTCTGGTAACGGCGATAGGGGCCTGCATCGCCCTTGGCCAGGGCCTGCTTGGCCTCATCGTAATACTGGCGTTGCTGGCTGAGACTGGCGGCGGACGCATCCAGGCCAATGGCAGAAACGAACAGGCAGAAACACAAACTGGAGAGTCGGCCGCGCATGGTACATCCGTAAAACGGGGGGCGTTGAGATGACAGGCGACGTGCTGTACCGGGCGGCACAGGAGACGGCCTGCTGCAGGAGCTAGCTTAGCTTGCCGCACCGGCCAGTTAAACGAGCATTAAGCTCCGGTAACAAACAAAACCACTCTTCCGACGAGCGTACGGCGACAGGGGCGCAAGTCGCCGACAGACGGGAGGCCGGCGCGCCCGCTCGGCAGCGATAAATCATCGGATCCGACCGGGTTCATGGCCGCCATCCTGCTAGAATGCGCGCCCTGTTTTCGGAGGTAGCCATGACCCTGCTCAAGTTCACCGATGTATCTCTCGCCTACGGCACCACGCCGTTGCTGGATGGCGTGTCCTGGCAGATCGCGCGGGGCGAGCGGGTCTGCATCATCGGCCGCAACGGGACGGGCAAATCCAGCATGCTGCGCCTGGTCAAGGGCGATCGCAGCGCAGACGACGGAGAAATCTGGCGCGCGCCGGGACTGAAGATCGGCGAGCTGCCACAGGAGCTGCCGCGGGCCGACGACCGCACGGTCTTCGATGTGGTCGCCGAAGGCCTGTCCGGGGTAGGCGAGCTGCTCGCCGAGTACCATCACCTGAGCATGAACATTCAGGATCAGGACGACCTCGACAAGCTCATGCATGTTCAGCAGGCCCTGGAAGCCAAGGATGGCTGGCGCTTGCAGCAGCTGGTGGAAAGCACGCTCAGCCGCCTGCAGCTGCCCGCCGATCGCACCCTTGCCGAGTTGTCCGGAGGCTGGCGGCGGCGAGTGCTGCTGGCTCAGGCGCTGGTGTCCGAACCCGACCTGCTGCTGCTCGACGAACCCACGAACCACCTCGACATCGGCGCCATCGCCTGGCTGGAAGAAGCGCTGACCGGCTTCAACGGTGCCGTGCTGTTCATCACGCACGACCGCGCCTTCCTGCAGAACCTGGCGACTCGCATTCTGGAGCTGGACCGTGGCCACCTGATCGACTGGAGCGGCGATTACGCCAGCTTCCTGGTGCACAAGGAACAGCAGCTGGCCGCGGAGGAAACCGCCAACGCCCTGTTCGACAAGAAGCTCGCCCAGGAGGAAGTGTGGATTCGCCAGGGCATCAAGGCGCGGCGCACCCGCAACGAAGGCCGGGTGCGTGCCCTCAAGGCGCTGCGTGCCGAGCGCAGCGAGCGCCGTAATGTGCAAGGCAAGGCGACTTTCCAGGTGGAAACCGCGGAAAAGTCCGGCAAACAGGTTGTCGTTGCCGAGCACATCAGCTTCGCTCATCCGGGCGGCGAACCGCTGATCCGCGACTTTTCCCTCGTCATTCAGCGCGGCGACCGCATCGGCCTGCTCGGCGCCAACGGTACCGGCAAGACCACGCTGCTCAAGCTGCTGCTGGGTGAACTGCAGCCCAGCAGCGGCTCGATCGAGTTCGGCACCAAGCTGGAAGTGGCGTATTTCGACCAATTGCGTCACCAGCTGGAGCTGGAGAAGACTGTGGTGGACAACCTCGCCGAAGGCCGCGAATTCATCACCATCGATGGGCAGAATCGCCACGTGCTGAGCTACCTGGGCGACTTCCTGTTCAGCCCGCAGCGGGCGCGCACGCCGGTCAAGGCGCTGTCCGGCGGTGAGCGGGCACGGCTCTTGCTGGCGAAGCTGTTCAGCAAGCCGGCCAACCTGCTGGTGCTCGACGAGCCGACCAATGATCTCGATGTGGAAACCCTCGAACTGCTCGAAGAGGTGCTGCTCGGCTTCCAGGGCACGGTGCTGATGGTCAGCCACGATCGGGCCTTCCTCGACAACGTGGTCACCAGCACGCTGGTGTTCCAGGGCGGTGGCGAGGTGCGCGAGTACGTCGGTGGCTATCAAGACTGGCTGCGCCAGGGCGGTTCGCCGCGTCTGCTGGGCGTTGCCGACTCCGCTGCGCAGGCGAAGGAGGCCGGCAAGGCGCAGGGGGCGGCGCCTGCTCCCGCTCCGGCGCCGGCCGAAGCGGCACCGGCGAAGAAGAAGCTCAGCTACAAGCTGCAGCGCGAACTGGAGGCGCTGCCGGGCAAGATCGATGAGGCCGAGAAGGCCATCGAGGCGCTGCAGGCGGACATTTCCGATCCGGCGTTCTATCAGCAGGCGCCCGAGGCGACCGCCGCGGCGCTGGCCCGCCTCGAAGCGCTACAGCTCGAGCTCGACGGGCTGCTGGAGCGTTGGGCCGAACTCGAGGAGTGATCGCACGCTGTGGGCCCCGGCGGCGCCCGCGAAGACGGGAGCCGCTGCACGGCGGAGCGGGTCCCGGTCACGGCTTATGAGATGGATCAATGCCATGCGCGCTGGCGCGTAGTTAAGTATCCGGAAAAGGATCAGCAGTCATGATGGAGCGTTAATGGCAATCGAATACCGCATCACCCTGGATGACGAACACGATTTCAGTTACCGGATTGAGCTGGATCGTGATTACGACCAGGAGGCCGCCGCCCAGGCGCCAAAATGGACCCGCCTCGATCATCAGCGTTGCTCCAACTGCCCGCTCAGCAAGGACGATTTCAGCCATTGTCCCGCCGCCGTGGACCTGCATCGAGTGATCGAGGACTTCCAGGGGCTGCCCGCCGTGCAGAAGGCTCTGGTCTGGGTGCGTACCCCCGAGCGCGAATACACCAAGCAGGTCGGACTGGACGAGGGCTTGCGGGCGCTGCTCGGAGTGATCATGGCGACCAGTGCCTGCCCGGTGCTCGGCCGGCTCAAACCCATGGCCAAGCAGCATCTGCCGTTCGCCAGCAATCATGAGTTCGTGCTGCGGGCCGTGTCGCTCTACCTGGCGCGACAGTATTTCAATCTGCGCGAAGGGCGCCATGCCGATTGGGAGCTGCGGGGGCTGGTGCGCTCGTTCCAGCAACTGCAGCTGGTCAACCAGGCGTTCTGGCAGCGCATTCACGATACCTGCCACGCGGACTCCAACCTCAAGGCCTTTCTGACCTTCTTCTCGATGGCGTCCAGCCTGACCTATTCGCTGGAGACGCAGCTGCAGAAGATCCGCCCCTTGGTGATGAGCGCGGGCGAGGGCGTGGAGCTCTTCTGATCACCGCGACCGCGCAGCGCCATCGCGCTGCGCGGTCGGGGCTGTCATTCCGTTTTTTTCAGGCGCACGGCCAACACGTCGCACGGCGCGCCATGCAGGATGTCGTTGGCGGTGGAGCCGAGCAGCAGCGCAAGGCCGTGGCGGCCGTGGCTGCCGACCACGATCAGGTCGCAGCGCTGCTCCTTGGCCAGTCGATGCACTTCCTGGCGAGGCTGCCCATAAGCCAGATGGCGATTTTCCGGAGCGAGGCCAGGATAGCTATCGGCAAAGCCGTTCATGCGCTCGCGGGCCTGATCGAACTGCTGTTGCTGCAGCATCGAAAGATCCATCGGCACGTCACCGCCGAACGCCATGGCCATCGGTTCGATGATATGCACCAGGCTCAGTTTGGCATTGGAGGTGCTGGCGAGCGACTGCGCGCGAGCGACAACCGGATGGCATTCTTCGGTCAGGTCGATGGCGACCAGTATGTGTTGGTAGGGCATGGCGCGTTTCTCCTTGCGTGCCGGTCGCCAGAGGCAGTGGTCGTCCCGGCGGTATCTGGGTGATTACCCTTTCGTTTAACAGGTTTATACGACCTTGCGTCGGCCCCCGCCAGTGGCTTGTTGTCACCATCGATGACGGTGACCGGGCAGGGGCTGCTATCATGGCCGCCTTCTTTTTTGCGTCGCTGTCATGCTCGCCGCGTCGCCGCAGGTACGAGAAACGCCAATGCCGATGTTCGAATCCGATTATTCGCTTGCCTGGGCCCTGTACGGGCTAGCCGCGCTGGGCTGCCTGTTGTTCTGGTTCCGGGTGACGCGCTGGATGTGGCGCTGGTTGCGCGAGCCGCTGCGATTGATCGCGGCCGTGCTGCTGTTCACGCCGACCATCGTCGACCCGGCGAAGGAACTGTTCGCGCCCGCCGTGGCCATTACTGCCATGGACCTGGCGTTCAAGGTCGGCAACAACGCCTGGCGAGCGGTGGCGGATCTTGCGATGTACGGCTTGATCGCCTTCGCGCTGTATCTGCTGCTGGTCGCCATTCGCTGGCCGCTGGAGCGCAGGTACGGCCGGCGCGACGAAGCCGTTGCGGACGAGGACCCACGCACGCTGCGCGAGCGCATGGAGGATGAGCACGACGATGAGCCGGACTACACCCCATCGCGTGGCCGGATGCGCACCGAGCCGCGGATCTGAGCGCAGCCAAACATAGGTTACGAACCCCCATCGGGAGATGACGCATGTGCGAGCTGCTTGGCATGAGCGCCAACGTGCCCACCGATATCGTGTTCAGCTTCACCGGCCTCATGCAGAGAGGCGGCAAGACCGGGCCGCACAAGGACGGCTGGGGCATCGCCTTCTATGAAGGTCGCGGCCTGCGCCTGTTCCAGGACCCGGTCGCCAGTTGCGAGTCCGAAGTGGCGAAGATGGTGCAACGCTACCTCATCAAGAGCGAAGTGGTGATCGGCCACATCCGCCACGCCAATGTGGGCAAGGTTTCGCTGGTCAATACCCATCCTTTCGTTCGCGAGCTGTGGGGGCAGCACTGGTGCTTCGCGCATAACGGCCAGCTCGCCGACTTCGAGCCGCCTAAGGGCATCTACCGCCCGGTTGGCGACACCGACAGCGAGCGCGCGTTCTGCGACCTGCTGAACCGCATCCGCCTGGATTTCCCGGACCGCTGTCCACCGGACAACCTGCTGCCGGTTCTGCTTGGCGCATGCGTCGAATACCGCCGCAAGGGAGTCTTCAACTGCCTGCTGAGCAATGGCGAATGGCTGTTCAGCTTCTGCAGCACCAAGCTCGCCGAGATCACCCGGCGCGCGCCGTTCGGGCCGGCGCAGCTGAGGGACGCCGAGCTGACGGTGAACTTCCATGCCGAAACCACACCGGACGACGTGGTCACCGTCCTGGCCACCGAGCCGCTGACGAACAACGAGCAATGGACGCTGCACGAGCCCGGCCAGTGGAGCCTGTGGCGCCTCGGCGAGTGTATCGCCCGGGGGAGGGTGGCCGAGTGCTGAGGAGTTATCTGCGTCTGACCCTGTTCGCCTTCGGCTTGCTGGTCGGCATCCAGGTGCCGGGATTCATCGAGGCCTATGCGCAGCATGTCGAGGCGCGGCGGCTGGAGGCTCAGCAGGGCCTGCAGGGCTTTCAGCAGACGGCGCAGCGCTTCTTCGGCGGCGATCTGGATGCCCTGGTGCGGCATTATCAGGACAGCGACGACCCGGTGTTCCAGAGCGATGCGCAGAGCGTGGAGCAGCTGGTGAGCCGGGCGCGAATGCTGGAGCGCGAATGGCAGGCGATGCAGGGGCCGTGGTACGCACGGGCCGCGCACGTCTTGCTTGGTGCACAGCGCAGTCTGCGCGAGCAGGTCTGGAGCAGCTACCGCTTCCAGGTCCTGTTGGCGCCCGAGGCCATCGCTTGGGGCCTGAGCTGTGCGTTGCTACTGGCCTGGCTGGTGGAGAGCCTGTTGCTGGCCGCCAGTTTCCCGCTTCGCTCGCGGGCGCGACGCTACCGGCCGTATCGCTGAGCGCCATCGCCGTGCGCTCAGCGGTCGATACCGCCGCCCAGGTGCCGACCGCTCACTTGGCCAGGAACTTCATCCCTTCCTCGAGCCCACTGAGGGTCAGCGGGTACATCCGGTCTTCCACCAGCTCGCGAACGATCCCGGTGGAGGTGGTGTAGCCCCAGGTGTCCTTGGGATAGGGGTTGATCCAGATGAGCTTCTTGTACTTCTCCATGAAGCGCTGCATCCACACGTAGCCCGCTTCCTCGTTCCAGTGCTCGACGCTGCCGCCCGGCTGGGTGATCTCATAGGGCGCCATCGCCGCGTCACCGACGAACACCACCTTGTAGTCCGCGCCGTACTTGTGCAGCACATCCAGCGTCGAGGTGCGCTCCGAGGTGCGGCGGAAGTTGTTCTTCCACACCGATTCGTAGATGAAATTGTGGAAGTAGAAGTACTCCAGGTGCTTGAACTCGGTCTTGCAGGCAGAGAACAGCTCCTCGCAGACCTTAACGTGGGCGTCCATCGAGCCGCCGATATCGAACAGGATCAGCAGCTTCACCGCGTTGCGCCGCTCCGGTCGCATCTGAATGTTGAGCAGGCCAGCATCGCGCGCGGTATGGTCGATGGTGCCGTCGATGTCCAGTTCGTCCGCCGCGCCCTGACGGGCGAACTTGCGCAGGCGGCGCAGGGCGATCTTGATGTTGCGCGTACCGAGTTCGACCTGGTCGTCGAGGTTCTTGTATTCGCGTTGGTCCCAGACCTTCACCGCCTTGCCCTGGCGTTTGCCGGCATCGCCGATGCGGATGCCTTCGGGGTTGTAGCCGCCGGAGCCGAACGGGCTGGTGCCGCCGGTACCGATCCACTTGTTGCCGCCGGCATGGCGTTCCTTCTGCTCTTCGAGACGCTTCTTGAACTCCTCGATCAGCTTGTCCAGCCCGCCGAGGGACTGGATCTGCGCACGCTCCTCGTCCGTCAGGCTGCGCTCGAACTCCTTGCGCAGCCAGTCTTCGGGGATCAGCGCTTCGAGGTGCTGGTCGAGATTCTCCAGGCCCTTGAAGTAGGCACCGAAGGCCCGGTCGAACTTGTCGAAGTGGCGCTCGTCCTTGACCATCACCGTGCGCGCGAGGAAATAGAACTCGTCCATGTCGGCGAACACGACGCGGTGCTTGAGCGCATCGATCAGATCCAGCAGTTCGCGCACCGATACCGGCACCTTGGCGGCGCGCATCTCGTTGAACAGGCCAAGCAGCATGGCAGAAACCTCTGGCGCCGAGGTCGGCGCGATATACGGGCGCTCAGCGTGGGCTGTCGCCGTTGTGTTGGGGCATCCCGTCGCGAATCGCATACCAGTCGGCCTTCGAGTCGACGTAGATATGCGATTGCGGCGGCTCTGGCAGCGGTGAGTCGAGGGTGCCGGCGGCGACGCCGACCTCGTGTTCGCGGTTGTCGACGAACAGCAGATTGGCACCGCAGCGAATGCAGAAGGTGCGCGTGACGTGCTCGGAGGAATGGTAGACGCCGAGCTGATCCTTGCCGGACATGAAGTGGAAGGCATCCAGCGGTACGCTCGCATAGGTGGCGAATGCGGCGCCGTGGGCCTTGCGGCACATCTTGCAGTGGCAATGGGTCAGCGCGTCGATGGGAGCGTCGATGCGATAGCGCACGACCCCGCACAGGCAACTACCGGTATGCGTTTGCATGGTTTCTTCCTCCAGTGAGTGCACGGCCGGCTCCACCGGAAACCGGCGCCGATCAGCGGCTGTTGGCGCGTCGGCTCATGAAGGCTAGACGCTCGAGCAGCATCACGTCCTGCTCGTTCTTGACCAGCGCACCGGCCAGCGGCGGGATCGCACGGGTCGGGTCGCGCTCGCGCAGCACGGCTTCGCCGATGTTGTCGGCCATCAGCAGCTTCAGCCAGTCGACCAGCTCGGAAGTCGAGGGTTTCTTCTTCAGGCCCGGCACCTTGCGCACGTCGAAGAACACGTCCAGGGCTTCGCTGACCAGCGACTGCTTGATGCCCGGATAGTGCACGTCGACGATCTTCTGCAGCGTCTCGCGGTCCGGGAAGGCGATGTAGTGGAAGAAGCAGCGGCGCAGGAAGGCGTCCGGCAGTTCCTTCTCGTTGTTGGAGGTGATGATGATGATCGGCCGCTGCGTTGCCTTGATGGTTTCGTTAGTCTCGTAGACGTAGAACTCCATCTGGTCGAGCTCCTGCAGCAGGTCGTTGGGAAACTCGATGTCGGCCTTGTCGATCTCGTCGATCAGCAGGACGACCCGCTCCTCGCTTTCGAAGGCCTCCCACAGCTTGCCCTTCTTGATGTAGTTCTTCACGTCGTGGACCTTGTCCACGCCAAGCTGCGAATCACGCAGCCGGCTGACCGCGTCGTATTCGTAGAGGCCCTGGTGGGCCTTGGTGGTGGACTTGATGTGCCAGGTGATGAGTTTGGCGCCGAAGGATTCGGCCAGCTGCTCGGCCAGCATGGTCTTGCCGGTGCCCGGTTCGCCCTTTACCAGCAGGGGGCGCTGCAGGGTAATGGCGGCGTTGACTGCGAGTTTCAGGTCGTCGGTGGCGACGTAGGACTGGGTGCCTTCGAATTTCATTGCGGATTCCTTCGGCGGGGCCTGGCACGCAGGCGCTCGTTGTAGTCAGGTGGACGACTATAAGGGAAGGCCGTGTGGCTGTGAACGCGAGCGCATCATTCAGTCACTGAATGGCCGTGTGCGTGTTTCTGGTGACGCCCGCGGATCATTCCTCCTCGTCCAGCGCGCGTTCGAAGCGGGCGGTAAAGGCCTCGACGAAGGCATTGCGCAGGATCGAGACGAACGCCTGGAACGGGCTGACGTCCGTTTCCTTGGTCGTGCCGGACAGCTCGACGCGGGTGGCGAACTGGTCCTTGCGCTGGTTTTTCAGCACTTCCTGGCCGCCGCCGACGACCGCCTCCCACAGGCCGCGGAAGAAACCCTTGTCCTCGTTGGCCACGTCCTGCTCGTAGTCGAAGATGTCGACGTTGCGCAGCAGCGGTTTGATATAGCCGTCGAGCTGGCTGTTGCTGGCCTCGACTTCGACCACCAGGTCGCCGGTGCCGCCGGCGAAATCGAACTTGCCATAGGCCCGGCTGAGGTCGTTCAGCTGCTTGAGCGGCACCCCCGTCACGCGCAGATTCACCTCGAAGTCTTCCCAGTCGGTGAACGGGTCGAAGCGCGCGGTCGCCTCGATCGGCGCCTGATTGAACAGCTTGCCGGTGCCCTCGAAGGTCGCCGTGCGAGTGCCGTCGGCATCGTCAGTGTTGGTCAGGTTGTACAGGCTCGCCTGGATGTCGCTGGCATACACGTGCACCTGCGGGTCGGAGGAAAAATTGCGGAACGACAGCTGGCCGTCCACTACGCGAATCTCGTTGAGCGTGATGGGGACCAGCGCATCGAGCTGGTCGCGCCAGTCGACGCCTTCGCCGCTCTGCGAGTCGCCACTGTCGCCGCCATCGACGAAGTTCAGGTGTGGCTGTTTGAAGACGACCTCGCCGACGATTTCGCGGTGGCGCAGGATCGCGTCCCAGCTGATGGCGATATCGATGCTCGGCGCCTTGAACAGGGGGGCTTGCACCCGCTTGTCCTTCTTTTCGATCAGCAGGCCTTCGACCCGGTAGGCGCCACGCCACCAGACCAGGTCGACATCCTCGACATGGCCCTGATAGTCCCCCATGTCGGCCATCTTCTCGTTCAGGAAGTTGCGCACCAGGTGTGGCAACGCGAGATGCAGCAGGATCAGCAGCAGGCCGAGCGCTAGCAGGATCCACAGGGGAAGCAGGCGGCGAGTCATGGCATTCCGGGATGTGCGAGGTTATGCACGATGGACCCCGGCCGGCAGGCATGAGTTCGGCTGGACTGTCGTCAGGACTGCGCATAGGCTGAACGGTCAGATACTCCTCGGACAGGGCCTTCCCATGAGTCGCATATACGCAGACAACGCACGCTCCATCGGCAACACCCCGCTGGTCATGATCAATCGTCTCGGGCCGAAGGGCGTGAGCATCATGGCCAAGATCGAGGGGCGCAATCCGGCCTATTCGGTGAAGTGTCGGATCGGCGCAGGGATGATCTGGGACGCCGAAGACAGCGGCCGGATCAAGCCCGGCATGACGCTGGTCGAGCCTACCTCGGGCAACACCGGGATCGGCCTGGCATTCGTCGCCGCTGCGCGCGGTTACAAACTGATGCTGACCATGCCGGCTTCGATGAGCCTGGAGCGACGCAAGGTGCTCAAGGCGCTCGGCGCCGAACTGGTACTCACCGAGCCGGCCAAGGGCATGAAGGGTGCTATCGAGAAGGCTGCGGAGATCGCCGCCTCGAACCCGGAGCAGTACTACATGCCCCAGCAGTTCGAGAATCCGTCCAATCCGGCGATTCACGAAAAGACCACCGGGCCGGAAATCTGGAATGACACCGATGGCGGCATCGATGTGCTGGTGGCTGGCGTCGGCACAGGGGGCACCATCACCGGCGTGTCGCGCTATATCAAGAACACCAAGGGCAAGCAGATCCTGAGCGTTGCCGTGGAGCCCACCAGCTCCCCGGTGATCAGCCAGACGCTGGCCGGTGAAGAGGTAAAGCCCAGCCCGCACAAGATCCAGGGCATCGGTGCCGGCTTCGTACCGAAGAACCTCGACCTGTCGATGGTCGACCGCGTCGAGCTGGTCGATGACGACGAGGCCAAGCAGATGGCGCTGCGACTGATGCGCGAAGAGGGCATTCTGTGCGGCATCTCCTGCGGAGCGGCGATGGCGGCGGCGGTACGGCTGGCCGAACGGCCGGAAATGCAGGGCAAGAATATCGTCGTGATCCTGCCGGACTCCGGCGAGCGCTACCTGTCCAGCATGCTGTTCAGCGACATGTTCAGCGAGCAGGAACTGGTGCAGTAATACGCCTGGCGACGCGGCTGCGATGTCAGCCGCGTCGCAGGTCCGCCTGTGGCTGGGCTGCCGGCGTTGGTCGCAGGATCAGCCACAACGCCAGTGCGATCAGTGCACCGCCCTGGACATAGGCCCAGGACAGCGGTTCATCGAGCAACAGCACGCCCCACAGCACGCCGAATGGCGGGATCAGGAAGGTCACGGTCAGCGTCTTGACCGGGCCGATGTCCGCCAGCAGGCGAAAGTACAGGATGTAGGCGAACGCCGTGCAGACCAGTCCGAGTCCCAGCAGGCTGAGCCAGACGGTCTGGTCGCCCCAGCTCACCGGCGGTGCGTTCAGCACGGAAAGAACGAACAGCGGCAACAGGCAAAGCGTTGCCCCTGCCTGGCTGCCGAATGCCACCACCTCGCTGTTCAGGCTGTCGCCCTGCTGGTTGATCCAGCGGCGGGTAAGGAAGCCGCCTACGCCATAGCAGGCCGTCGCGCCCAGGCACGCCAGCGCACCGAGCAGCACGTCCGTGTCGAAGGGCACCGGGCCGATGCGCATCAGCAGGGCAACACCGCCGAGTCCGCTGAGCACGCCAACGATCTTGGCCAGCGTCAGCTCCTCGGCAAAGAACAGGGCGCCGATCAGCACGCCCATCATCGGCGTGGTCGCGTTGAAAATGGCCGAATAGCCGGCCGGCAGCAGCTGTGCCGCCACCGAGTACAGCACGAACGGCACGCCAGAGTTGATCGCGCCGAGCACCAGGCACAGGCCGAGCTTGCCGTGGAAGTCCCAGCGAGTGCGCATCAGAGCCAGGATCGCCATCAGGCCGACGGTCGCCAGCAGTACGCGAAAGAAGGCGGTGGGAAAGGTCCCGAGTACGGGTGCGATGATGCGCAGGAACAGAAAGCTCGCGCCCCAGATGGCGGCAAGGCCGAGCAGGCGAAGCAGGTCAAGCGGTCGCATGGACTGGCTCCATCTCACGAAGCAGCAAGTGTTGTCGCCCTTTGCGCAACTGGCAATCCGAAACCGACTTTCAAACAGCGGGCTGCTAAGCTCGGCGAACCTTCATGTCCGGCAGTGGGTGCATCATGGTGCAGCACGAACTGGCCGCGGAAATCGCGCGGCAGATTCTCCTCGGCTTCGACGATTATCGAGAGCATTTCCGTCTGATCACCGAAGGCGCGCGGGCGCGTTTCGAGCAGGCGCAGTGGCAGGAAGCCCAGCGCGCCTCCGCAGCGCGGATCAGTCTCTACGAGGAGAAGGTGGGGGAAACCCGGCGCCGTTTGCTGGCCAGCTTCGATCATGCCGACCTGCTCCAGGTCGAGGCCTGGCCGCAGATTAAGAGTGCCTACATCGAGCTGATCAACCCGCGCTTCGACGATGAACTGTCGGAAACCTGGTACAACTCGATCTTCTGCGGGCTGTTCAGCCACGACTGCATCAGCGACGGCACCATGTTCATCCATACCACCCGGCCTGCGGTGCGTGCTCATGAGCGGCTGGCGCAGACGCGTCGCTACCGCCCGAACGGTGATCTGCGCGGGATGCTGGAGCAGATCCTGCGCGACTATGCGTTCTCGGTGCCGTACTGCGATCTGCCGGGTGATCTTCAACGGTTGCAGACGCAGCTCTGCGAGACGCTGCCTGACTGGGTCTGCAAGGACCCCGAGCTGACCGTCGAGGTGTTCGTGTCGGTGCTCTATCGCAACAAGGGCGCGTATCTGATCGGGCGCATCTTTACCTGCGACGAGCAGTGGCCATTGGCGATTCCGCTGTTGCATCGCGATGGTCAGGGCATCGTGGCCGATGCGCTGATCACGGACGAGGCGGAGGTGTCGATCATCTTTTCCTTCACTCGTTCTTACTTCATGGTCGAGGTGCCGATCCCTGCCGAGTTCGTCGGCTTTCTCAAGCGCATCCTGCCCGGCAAGCACATCGCCGAGCTGTACAGCTCGATCGGCTTCTACAAGCATGGCAAGTCCGAGTTCTACCGCGCACTGATCGACCACCTGGCCAATACCGATGACCGTTTCGTCATGGCGCCCGGGGTGCGCGGCATGGTGATGACGGTGTTCACGCTGCCCGGCTTCAACACGGTGTTCAAGCTGATCAAGGATCGCTTCTCGCCGATCAAGAGCGTCAATCGCGCCAACGTGATCGAGAAGTACCGGCTGGTGAAAAGCGTCGATCGGGTAGGGCGTATGGCCGATACCCAGGAGTTCGCGGACTTCCGTTTCCCCAAAGCCAAGTTCGAGCCTGAATGCCTGGCCGAACTGCTGGAAGTCGCGCCATCGACGGTGGAGGTGCAGGGCGACACCGTGCTGGTGCGGCATTGCTGGACCGAGCGGCGCATGACGCCGCTGAACCTCTATCTGGAAAACGCCAGTGAACAGCAGGTACGCGAGGCGCTGGAAGACTACGGCCTGGCGATCAAGCAGCTGGCGGCAGCCAACATCTTTCCCGGCGACATGCTGCTGAAGAACTTCGGCGTCACCCGCCATGGTCGAGTGGTGTTCTACGATTACGACGAGATTAGCTTTCTCACCGAGGTGAATTTCCGCCACATACCGCCGCCGCGCTACCCGGAGGACGAAATGGCGTCCGAGCCCTGGTATTCGGTGGGGCCGAATGACGTCTTTCCCGAGGAATTTCCGCGCTTTCTGTTCGCCGATCTCGGCCAGCGTCGACTCTTCGCCAGCCTGCACGGGGAGCTCTACGACGCCGATTACTGGAAGGGGCTGCAGGATGCCATCCGCCAGGGCAAGGTAATCGACGTCTTCCCCTATCGGCGCAAGGCCGACCGCAACTGACGCCGTGCCGTCCGCGAAGTCGGTGGAACGCCCAGGCGCCCGCTCGGTCGCAGATGTAAAGCGCCGTAACAAAGCGGCGCCCGTGCAGCAACGTATGGCCACATTGCGTGCGAGCACCAGGCCGGAACTTGGATTATGCTGTCCACATAGGCCGCATGGCTCCGATGTAGCCCGTTATCTAGCAGGAGGGTATGACCATGAAAGCATGGCTCAATGAAATGTATTGGAAGCTGGCGGTCGCTCTTGGCTTGATCGAACCGCCTCGTATGCAACCCATCCCTGTACGCGCCCGCCGCGAGCAGGAGCGTCGCGCCCAACGCTGAGCCGCGTCACGCGGTGGGCAGGGCCGGTCCGCCGCGTTCGACGGCTCGTTGATAGGCGGGCCGCTGCTGTATGCGTTCGAGAAAGTCCAGCAGGCGCGGGCGGCTCTGGTCCAGCCCCGCTCTCGAGCGTGCCGCTTCGAGCGGAAAGCTCATCTGAATATCCGCCGCGCTGAAGCTGTCTCCTGCGAACCAGGGGGATTTCTCCAGCTCCGCTTCCATATAGTCCAGATGCGTCTTCAGTTGAGGACCGATGAACGCCTTGTGCGCGCCGTTGGCGATGGCACGGGCTACCGGCTTGATGAAGAATGGCATCGGCCCGCTGGCGACCCGGTCGAACACCAGCTTCAGCAGAAGCGGCGGCATGGCCGACCCTTCCGCGTAATGCATCCAGTAGCGAAACCGTCGGTAGTCGGCGCTTCCCTGGGCCGGCATCAGCCGACCGTTGGCGTAGCGCTCCAGCAGGTATTCGAGAATCGCAGCCGACTCTGCCAGGGTCAGGTAACCGTCAGTGATAACCGGGGATTTGCCCAACGGATGAACGGCTTTCAGTTCCGGCGGAGCGAGCATGGTTTTCGGATCGCGCCCGTAGCGCTTCAACTCGTACAGCAGCTCCAGTTCCTCCAGCATCCAGAGCACGCGGTGCGAGCGGGAATGGTTCAGGTGGTGGACGGTGATCATGCGGGCTCCTCGGTAGCGGGTCGGGGCAAGCATAGCCGTTCGGCAGAGCACTGCCCGATCTGGCAGACTTCTCGGCCGAGGTGAACCATGTCCAGACCACGCTGCTCCCGCTGCCAACGCCCGTCGCTGCACTGCCTGTGCGCATTGATTCCGTCTCTGCAAAGCCGCACGCAGATCGTCATCCTGCAGCACCTCAGCGAAGCGAGCCATGCACTGAATACTGCGCGCCTGGCGGCGTTGGGCTTGCGCAGCGCGCAGTTGCAGATCGGCGAGCGTTTCGATGAGGTCGCTGATGCAGTGCCGACCTATCTGCTCTTTCCCGGCGAGGACGCCGTGCCGCTGTCAGTCGTCGCCCACGATGACTTGCCGGTGCGTCTGATCGTGCCGGACGGCACCTGGCGCAAGGCGCGCAAGCTCCTGCACCTCAATCCCTGGCTCGCAGCGCTACCGCGGGTCGCGCTACCGGAGGGGCTGTCCTCGCGCTATCGGTTGCGCAAGGCATCTATGCCCGGTGCGCTGTCCACCATCGAGGCCATCGTCGCCGCCTTGAACACCCTCGAGGCGCCCGAGCGGTACGATGACCTTCTGCGACCGTTCGAGGCGCTGATCGAAGGGCAGATCGACGCGATGGGGGCGGATGTCTATCGGCGCAATCACGGTGGTTGATAGAGTTCTGGCGGGACAGGCTCCAGCCTGCAGATAGGCTGAGCGTTCAGCGCGGCTCGGGCTGCTTGGCGACCGCCAGGGTTTTCTGCCTGAGGATGTACAGCGTCACCAGTGTCGCGCTCAGCAGCATACCGATGCGTGCCCAGACAAACGGGACCAGCCAGCATGAGACGCTGATGCTGATCCACATCGTTGCAATGGCGTAGACCTTGCCCTTGAGTGGGATGCCGTTGCCTTCGAGGTAATCGCGAAACCATGGCCCGAGATGCGGGTGATCGACCAGCCAGCCGTAGAACCGCCGCGAGCTGCGCACGAAGCAGGCAGCGGCCAGCAGCAGGAAGGGAGTGGTTGGCAGCACGGGCAGGAAGATGCCGATCACGCCCAGCGCCACGGCGAGCCAGCCTACCGTGAGCAGCGTCATGCGGATGACCGGATTGCGGTGCTGCCGAATGTCGCGATGGGCCATGGCGCTACTCGCTGCTGCCTTGCAGACCGCCACGAATGGGGAACGACAGCCGGGTGCTATCCGGACCCGGACGGTGCAGAAGCCGAAGGCCTGAGGGCTGGGACATGGACGGCTCCTCCTGGCAGAGAGCGGCGGTTAGGCTTCGCCTGCCGCCGTCGCCTGCGTCCGGCATCGAGCCGCGATCAGTGGCGGCGCGGCTTGAGCAGGGCGGGTTTTTCTTCCGGTGCATGGCAGATCAGGTATAGCGCTGTCAGCAGCTCCGGAATCTGCGCCACCATTTCGTCCACCAGATCGGGATTGTCGGCGATGTCGGCAAATTCCGGCTGTTCGTCGAACAGCCCCGAGCCGACCATGATCGGCAGCAACAGCTCGCTGACCTCCTCCTCGGAGTCTTCGAACCAGACTGCTTCGCGCATGAATACGCCTTCCATGAAGCCGATGCACCAGCCGCGCAGGTCGGACTCGTCCGGGTCTTCGCCGAGGTCCAGTTCGCACGGCAGTTCCATGTCCTCGTCGCTGGCCAGCTGGCGCGCGATATGGGCCTTGAGCTGGACCAGCGTGGCCTCGATGGCCTCGCGTTCCGTGTCGTCCTTGTATTTCGGCGGTTCGGAAAACAATGCATCGATCCACTCGCGCTCGGGTACCTGTTCCGAACAGATGCACAGCGCTGTCAGGTAGCCATGGGCGGCGATGTAATCCAGTGCTTCCTCATGCAGATCATCTGCATCCAGGAAGACTTGCAGGCGGGCGAGTTGCTCGGCGAATGACATCGGGAACTACCTTGGGGTGGGAAGACAACCCGGATTCTAGACGAGGCGCGGTGTCCAGGCTACTCGCGCCTCGTCCGCCGCCTGCGTGCAGCCGATCCGGCAATGGCGCAGCGGTCCTGAACTCCGTGATGCGCTCGCGTATACTGCGCGCCTTGTTTCGGAGACCGGCATGCTCGACCAGGCACAGCGCATCCTCAAAGACGTATTTGGCTACGACGCCTTTCGCGGCAACCAGGGCGCGATCATCGAGCGTGTGGGCAGTGGCGGCGATGCGCTGGTATTGATGCCGACCGGCGGCGGCAAGTCGCTCTGCTATCAGGTTCCGGCGCTCTTGCGCGAGGGGCTGGCGGTGGTGGTTTCGCCGCTCATCGCGCTGATGGACGATCAGGTCGCCACGCTCGATGAGCTAGGCGTCTCGGCCGTCGCCCTCAACTCGACGTTGAGCACGGACGAGCAGCGCGACATCGCCGAGCGTATCCGTCGCGGCGAGATCAAGATGCTCTACCTGGCGCCCGAACGCCTGGTCCAGCCACGCATGCTGGCCTTCCTGCAGCGGCTCGAGATTGCCCTGTTCGCCATCGACGAAGCGCATTGCGTGTCCCAGTGGGGCCATGATTTCCGTCCTGAGTACATGCAGCTGGGCCAGCTCGCCGAGCTGTTTCCCAACGTTCCGCGGATCGCCCTGACCGCCACGGCGGACAAGCGCACCCGCGAGGAAATCGTTCAGCGCCTGCATCTGGAAAATGCCGAGCGGTTCCTCTCCAGCTTCGACCGGCCGAACATCTTCTATCGCATCGTGCCCAAGGAACAGCCACGCAAGCAGCTGCTGGGCTTTCTCGCCGAGCGCCGCGGCGACGCCGGCATCGTCTACTGCATGTCGCGCAAAAAGGTCGATGATCTGGCCGCCTTCCTCACCGAACAGGGCTTTCCGGCGCTGCCTTATCACGCGGGCTTGCCCAATGAGCTGCGCGCCTATCACCAGAAGCGCTTTCTCAACGAGGAAGGGCTGATCATGGTGGCGACCATTGCCTTCGGCATGGGCATCGACAAGCCCAACGTGCGTTTCGTCGCCCACCTCGACCTGCCCAAGTCGCTGGAGGCCTACTATCAGGAAACCGGTCGGGCAGGGCGTGACGGGCTACCGGCCGACGCCTGGATGGCCTATGGCCTGCAAGATGTAATCTTCCTCAAGCAGATGCTCAACAATTCCGAGGGTGATGAGCGGCACAAGCGGGTCGAGCAGCACAAGCTCGATGCAATGCTGGCGCTCTGCGAGGAAACCCGTTGCCGACGCCAGGCGTTGCTGGCGTACTTCGACGAAGAGCTGCCCAGGCCTTGCGGCCATTGCGACAACTGCGTCGACGGGGTGCAGACCTGGGACGCCACCGAGCCCGCTCGCCAAGCGCTTTCAGCCATCTATCGCAGTGGTCAGCGCTATGGCGTCGGGCATCTGGTGGATGTCTTGCTGGGACGCGACAACGACAAGGTACGCGGCCTCGGCCATCAGCATCTGTCAGTGTTCGGCGTCGGCAAGGCGTTGTCCGAGGGTGAATGGCGCTCGCTGTTCCGCCAGCTGGTCGCCCGCGGTTTGGCCGATGTCGATCTCGAAGGCTTCGGCGGCCTGCGGTTGAGCGATAGCTGCCGCCCGCTGCTGCGTGGTGAAGTCACCCTCGAGCTGCGCCGGGATCTATCCAGCAAAGCGCCGAAACCGGCATCCAGTGCCGCCAGCCAATTGGTGCGCAGCGAGGAGCGCGAGACCTGGGAGGCGTTGCGTACGCTGCGGCGCAAGCTGGCCGAAGAGCACAGCGTGCCGCCCTATGTGATCTTTCCGGACGCCACCCTGCTGGAAATGCTGCGCAGCCAGCCGGCGTCGCTCGCGGACATGGCGCGCATCAGCGGCGTCGGCGCGCGCAAGCTGGAGCGCTACGGCCAGGCCTTTCTCGAGGTCTTGCAGGGTACGGTCGAGGTGGTCAGGTCGCCGGCTGACCTGCGTCATGAACTCGTGACACTGGCCCGTGCCGGCATGACGCCGGCGCAGATCGCGCGCCAGCTCGATTGCAGCGAGAAGAACGTCTACACGCTGCTCGCCGAGGCCATCGGCAAGCAGCAGCTGAGCCTGGAGCAGGCGCTCGACCTGCCGGAAGACCTGCTTGGCGAGATTCAGGAAGCCTTTCTCGACGGCGAGGGCGAGCTGCCTCCGGTGGGGGATGTGGCACCGCTGTTCGCCGGACGGGTCCCGGAGCAGGTGCTCTTTTGCGTGCGCGCTGCGCTGCAGGCTGAGTTCGAATTGTAACGGGGTGCATCCGCAGCGCCCGCCTACAGCGGCCGGCGCTGCGGCCCTCGAGCCCAGCCCGACTGTCCCTCTGCCATCATTGCGCCTTTGGCACGCCTATCAGCAACCGAAGGTCGTCTTGCCTGGTCATCGGAGCTGTGGTTAGCTCACTAATAATTAGTTTTTGTAGGAATGGTCGTACATGTACGCCGAGCAACATCGCTTCGCCATGCAGTTGGCGCAACTCTCGCGTGGCTGGCGCGCGGAACTGGATCGGCGCCTGGCCGATCTGGGCCTGTCTCAGGCACGCTGGCTGGTGCTTCTGCACCTGGCCCGTTTCGATCACGAACCCACCCAGCGCGAGCTGGCGCAAAGCGTCGCGGTGGAAGGGCCCACGCTGGCACGCCTGCTGGACAGCCTCGAGGCGCAGGGGCTGGTACATCGCAAGGCATCGGCCGAGGATCGCCGTGCCAAGCGCATTTCCCTCGGGGCTCCGGCGCTGCCGCTGATCGAGAAAATCGAGGCGATTTCGACGCAGGTCCGCCAGGAGGCCTTTGCCGGGATCGACGAAGAGGACCTGCGCAAGTGCCAGCAGGTGCACGCGCGCATCCTCGCCAATCTGGACAAGCGCTAGAAGCTGCGTCCCAGATTCATGTAAAGCGCCTGCTCGTCCTCGTCGTTGATGCCGTAACCGAAGTTCAGTGGGCCCAACGGCGTGTCGTAGCCGAGGAAGATGCTCGCGGCGTTGATGTAGCCGCTGTCGAAGGCGTTGTCGTTGTTCCAGGCCCGGCCGCGCTCGAGCGATCCGCCGAGATAGAGCGGAAAGTCCAGCGGCTGGAAGGCGCGCGGCGTCACCCGGCGGTAATACACCACACGCCCGAGACTGACGTTCTGCCCCGACAGCGCGTCCTGACGAAAGCCCGATAGCTGGCGCGCGCCACCGAGCAGGAAGCTCGAGGTGACCACCTCGGCGTCGTCCAGGGTGCGACCGTAGAGACCGCCCAGCACCCAGGTGTTGGCACCATGGCTGAGCGCCTTGTCCAGCTTGATGTTCCACTGTCGATAGCGCTGGTCGGAGCTGAGGCTCGGGTCGTATTGACGCAAGGTCAGACGGATATCCTCGCCCTCGCGGGGAAAGTCGATATTGTCCAGCGTATCGAACGAATACTGCATCTCGTAATAGCCTTCGGTGAAGCTGAAGTCCGGCAGATCGCGCTCGCCGATCCGCACGTCCGCTTCCCCCCAGGCCTGGCCGATACCGAAGCGGATCTCGCCGTTATTGGCGATCTGCCGGCCGAGATTGAGACCGTAGCCGTAGCGCTGCAGGCGGTATTCGGCGATCGGGTCGTTGTCGAGAATGGCCTCGACGTTCTGCGCCTCGATGAACAGGTTCGGTGCGGCGAACCAGCGCGAACCGGCGTCCAGCGGCTGGTAGAACTCGCTATAGAGCTCCTGGCGATCCCCCAGCTGCAGACGGGTCAGCCATTCGGCGCCGAGCTGGTTGATGCCGTTCTTACGGTAGCTGGCGCCCAGGTTGAACACGCTGTCGCCCTGAAAATCATCGGAAAGGCTCAGCCCCAGGCGCAGGTAGTCGGTTCCGCTGCGCTTCTCGCGTGCGTTGATGACCAGGGTGTTGCCGAGTTTTCCGCGCTGGACGCGATATTCGACCCGCTCGAAGTAATCCAGGCCGTAGAGCGTGCCCATGTCATTTTGCAGGCGCTCCAGGTCCAACGGCTCGCCCAGCGGCTGGCGGATATGCCGCCGGATCACCGCATCGCCGACCTTGGAGTCGTTTTCCACCCGGATCGCGGTGATGACCGGTGTGCGCGGGTCGCCGGAGCGCGCGAGGCTCAATGCCGGATTACCGCCAGTCGTCGTGCGCATTTCGGCCAGTCGTCCTTGCAGCGCGAGCGTCGCACGATAGCCGGCATCGACCAACTGCTCGGCGCGGGCGAAGTCGGTAGAGCCATAGGCGGCCAGCGGCGGCTGGATCAGCACGTCCTGCGGCTGCAGCGTGGCCAGCTGCGCTTCGGAATTACGCCGGGTCATCATGGTGGTGGTCTGGTTGAGCACATCGACCACGGTCACCAGCTCCTTGCGCGGTTTGAGCGGAGTACCGATATCCACCACGATCAAACGGTCGACGCCCATGTCACGCGCCACATCCATGGGGATGTTGTCCACCATGCCGCCGTCGACGAGCAACCGGTCATCGATCTCCACCGGCGCGAACACCGCGGGGATCGACATGCTCGCGCGGATCACCTGGGGCAGGTGGCCGCGGCGGAAGACCACCTTTTCGTCATTGGCGATGTCGGTGGCCACGGCGCGGAACGGAATCGGCAGCTGGTCGAAATCGCGGGTGTCGCTGGCATGCACCAGCAGGCGTTCGAGCAGCAGTGCGAGGTTCTGACCCTGGATCACGCCCAGTGGCAGGCCGAGGCTGCCGTCGTCGCGAAAGCTGAGCTTTTGCTTGATGAGAAAGTCGCGGTCGTCCTGCTTGCGCCGGTAGGGAATGTCCTGGCGCGGCGGGTCGTCGGACAGCACCTGCTGCCAGTCGAGGGTGAGCGCCAGTCGCTCCAGCTCGGCCACGCTATAGCCCGCCGCGTAGAGCCCGCCGACCACTGCGCCCATGCTGGTGCCGGCGATGGCGTCGATGCGCACACCCTGTTCCTCCAGGGCTTTCAGCACCCCGACATGGGCCAGCCCGCGCGCGGCACCGCCGGACAGCACCAGGCCGGTCCTGGGTTGGGCCGTTTCGGCAAAGGCAGCTGGCAGGCAGACAACGAGCAGCAGGAAAGCGAGCAGGCGAAACATGGTCGAACCAGAGGTATGCATGGGAGAGGCGGCTATTATAGGCGGCACTCAACCAGCCGGAGGCGCCGCGCATGAGTCCTGCCAAGCCTGAAATTATCATCACCTATTGCACCCAGTGCCAATGGCTGCTGCGCGCCGCCTGGCTGGCTCAGGAGCTGCTTTCGACCTTTGCCGACGACCTGGGGCGGGTGTCCCTGGTGCCCGCGACCGGCGGGACCTTCCACATCAGCTGCGACGGCGAGCAGATCTGGGAGCGCAAGCGCGACGGCGGCTTCCCCGAGGCGAAGGAACTCAAGCAGCGAGTGCGCGACCGGATCGACCCGCAGCGGTCGCTGGGGCACAACGACCGCTGAACCGGGCCGGGCGATCGCGTAGGTTCAGCTCACTGGCTGGGGCGTGGGCGCCGGGCTCTTCAGGCGGCTGGTGATCACGCTCGCGATGATGATCAAGGCGCCACCGATCAGCATGCGCAGCGTTGGCTGCTCGTTGAACAGCCACCAGGCGAAGGCGATGCCGTAGACGGGCTCCAGAGCGAAGATCACCGAGGTGGTTCGCGCTTTCAGTACCCGCAGGCTGGCAACGAACAGGCTGTGCGCAAGCCCGGTGCAGAGCACTCCCAGCAGGGCGAGCCAGAGCCAGTCCTGCGCCGGGATGGTCGGGATCGCCGCTCCGCAGAAGGGCAGCAGGCCGGCGAAGATCGCCAGGTTCTGCCACAGCGCCGATCGCACCGGATCGAGGCCACGGGTGACGGCGCGATTGAGCAGCGACAGCAGCGCGAACAGCAAACCCGAGAGCACGCCATAGAGCAGTCCGGTAGTCGGGCCGTTGCCGAGATCGAAGGTGGGTGCGACCAGCAGCAGGCCCGCGGTGACGAGGCCAACCATGGCGAACTCCACGGCGCGGGTGCGCTCGCGGAACAGCAGGCCTTCGAGCAGGACGGTGAACGCGGGGAAGCTGGCGAAACCCAGGGTGGCGATGCCGACACCGGCGATCTTCACCGCAATGAAAAAGGTCAGCCAATGCGCGCCGAGCAACAGCCCTCCCAGCGCCAGACCGGCACGCTGACGCCAGCTGGGCAGCGCGCCGCTGGGGCGCAGCAGCTGTGCCACCAACAGCAGGGCAAGCACGGCGAACAGCGCACGGCCAAAGGTGATGACCAGCGCCGAGCTCTCGGCCAGTTTCCCGAGCACGCCGGACAGGCCAAACATCAGCGCGCCGAGATGGATCGCCAGCAGGGCGTTGCGCGGCGTCATGGTGTGAGGAACCGGCGTGAGCTGCGCGTTACGCAGCGAATATGAAGCGAGCTGATCATGGCGAGCTGAACCTTGACGAATCAGTGGCCATGCTAGGCCGCGGGCGAGCGGGTGTCTGTCGCGTCAATCATCGATTTTGTCGCGCAACTCTCGCCGCAGCGCGCGCGGCGTGCAGCCTCGGGCGCGCACCAGGGCGACGGTGAAGGCGCTTTGCGAGCCATAACCGACGCGCGCGGCGATCTCGCCAACCGGCAGGCGGGTGTCGTGCAGCAGCGCCTCGCCCTGTTGCAGGCGGCGCCGGCGAACGTACTCCATGGGCGTGCAGCCGGTCTCGCCTTGAAAGCGCGCGTGCAGCCGTGCCACCGACAGACCGGCGATGCGTGCCAGATCGGCGACCTGCAGCGGGTGTGCGAGATGCTGGTCAATGAAGCTGTCGATGGCGGCCAGCGGCAACGCGGTAGAGTCGGACGCGGCGCCATGTACGCCGTTGAGGCTGGCCAGCAGCAGGACGGCACCCTGCTCGGCGATCACCGAATCGTTGATCGGGCTGCTCGCCAGCCAGCTCACGAGGCTCTGCTGGGTCGGGCCGAGACGCAGCGTGTCCGGGCGGTCCAGCAACCGCAGGCTGCTTTCGCAGTGGTGGCCCAGGCGCTGGCGCAGCCAGCCTTCGGACGGCACATCCAGCACCAGGCAATGGCTGCCGGTCACACTGGCACAGGCGTGATGCACGGCTGCAGGGACGATTGCCAGGCCGCGTTCGCCGATCCGGCTGCCGCGTCCGGCGATCTCGAACTCCAGCTGGCCACTCAGGCCGAACACCAGTTGCGGGTGGTCGTGGCTGTGGGCAATGAGGTCGTGCTGGTAGTTGCGCAGCGATAGCATCGGCGATCTCGAAAGCGGGCTCTGCGGACCGGACACGGTAACCGCACGCTGCCAGCCCGCCAATCAGTAAATCAGAGGATGACCTTGTCGCGGAGTTTCTCGGCGGCCTGTTGCAGCGCCTGGATTACCCGCTCCTTGTCGAAGTTCTGCACGCCGTTGGTGTCCAGGTACATGGAGAACCCTGGCAGCTCGTGCTCGACGAAGCTGTTGGTCGCGCCCAGATCGCGGCGGAAGTCCACCACCTGGTAGATCTGTACCGGACGGGAGAAACCCTTGACCGCGATCTGCCCCTTGTCGCGGCACATGATCACGTCCTTTACCAGCGAATAGGTTTCGTGAGAGACCAGGATCTCGCTGGCCTCGGCCGCGCTTTCCAGGCGGCTGGCCAGGTTCACTTCGCGGCCGATGATGGTGTAGTCCATGCGGGTGTCGGCACCGAAGTTGCCCACCGTGCAGTAGCCTGTGTTGACGCCCATGCGGATTTCCAGCGGGCGGGTGATGCCCCGCGCGCGCCATTGCTGGCGCAGCACCTTCATGTGCTTGCGCATGGCGATGGCCATGGAAACGGCCGCCACCGCGTCTTTCTTGGCGCCCTGGCTGGACGGGTCGCCGAAGAACACCATCACGCAGTCGCCGACGAACTTGTCGATGGTGCCGCCGTACTTGAGGGCGATCTTCGACATTTCATTGAGGTAGTTGTTGAGCAGGTCGGTCAGGGCTTCTGCTTCCAGCTCTTCGGAGAGCTCGGTGAAGCCCTTGATGTCGGAGAAGAACACCGTCAGCCGCTTGCGCTGGGTTTCCAGGCGAACGCTGCGCTTGCCGGTGAAGATCGATTCCCAGACCTGTGGCGACAGATACTTGGCCAGGTTGCGGGCCAGGCGCGCGGCCTTGGCCTGTTCCAGTTCGATTTCCTTGCGCGCCAGGGCCAGGCGCACGCCCTGCTGGTGAACGAAATAGGCGGTGGCGCAGACGTAGAATGTCGTGAACAGAATGCTGACCAGCGAGACCAGCGGCGGGGTGACGCCCTGGTAATGCAGACTCACCACGGGGTAAGCCAGGCCGATGCCGATGCCCACGCAGAGCAGCGCCATGGCCAGGTTGCGCAGGCTGCCGCTCACCAGGGCGCTGAAGCTGAGGGTCAGCAGGAACATCAGGCTGGGCACGATGGAGAAGCCGAGCAACAGGATGCCGGCACCGGCGTTCATGGCGTCCAGGCAGAGCAGGACCTGTGCCGTGCGTTCCGGATGATCGCGCTTGAAGCGGTAGCTCAGGTGATAGGCCAGGTGCGGATAGAGCAGGGCGTACGGCACCATCCACAGCAGGTCCATCGAGAAGTACTGGATGTAGGTACCGGCGGCAATGGTCGCGGCGCAGATCAGATAGGCGAGCACGCGGGAGTAGTACTCGCGCAACGGGCGAGTGGCGAGGCCATTGCGGCGCTCAACCCTGGTGGAAGTCATTATGCGTACGATCCCTGGTAGATTTATCGACGCCTTTTTCTATGCGCCTTGCAGACTGCCACCGGGCGGGATCGGCGCCAGGCATCGATGATGGTGGCTCCGGCCGAATCGCGCAGGTTTCAGTCTCGCCGTCGCGGAGCCAGCTCGGCGATGACCGGTCCGGGCGACAGCCGACAGATCATAACCAAGCCGCGCCGCATCGCCAAACCAGAGCGTCGAAAGTGCGCATACGCTGGTCGGATATGCTGCTGGCGTCGCACTCAGAAGCGGACGCGGCCGGTCAGCATGTCCTTGAACATGACCCAGTCGCCGAGAAGGCTGTACAGCGGATACTGAAAGGTCGCGGGACGATTCTTCTCGAAGACGAAATGGCCGACCCAGGCGAAACCGTAACCGGCCACAGGCATCGCCAGCAGCCACAGCCACTGCTGGGTGATCAGGGCGTAGCCGAGAATCGCCAGGACCAGCAGGCTGCCAACGAAATGCAGACGGCGACAGGTCGGGTTGCTGTGCTCGGCCAGGTAGAACGGATAGAAATCGGCAAAGCGGGTGAAGCGTTCGGCGGTTTGCGTACTCATGGCGTACCTCCTGTTATTGTCGCGGACAGCTTAGTGAGCGCGAAGCTTGCGAGTCAGTGACAATCACGGCCAGTTTAGTAGCCTTGTGCGCAGCCGCCCGACCATTCGAAGAACAACAACATGACTGAACGCACCACATCCTCGAGCTGGGCACAGGGAATCGTCCAGGCGCTGGAGTCGGCCGGGCTCGATTGCCGTGCGCTGTTCGCCGAGCTCGGGTTGGACTATGCGGCACTGCAGGACCCCGACGCGCGTTTCGCGCAGGACGACATGACCCGGCTCTGGCATCGCGCCGTGGCGGTTTCCGGCGACCCGGCAGTCGGCCTGAACATGGCGCGGCAGGTACGACCTGCGGCGCTGAATGTGGTGGGCTACGCGCTGATGTCCAGTCGGAATCTGAAAGAGGGCTTCGCCCGTCTGGTGCGCTATCAGCGAATCATCGCCGAGGGTGCCGATCTCGACTTTCAGCCATGCGCCCAGGGCTATCGGTTGAGCCTGACCATTCAGGGCGACCGTCTGCCACCTGCGCCGCAGAGCGCGGAAGGCTCGCTTGCCGGTTGCCTGACCTTCTGCCGCTGGTTGACCGGAGACGCGCTGCGGCCGCTGGAGGTCTGCTTTCAGGGGCCGCAGCCGGCCGATCTCGAACCCTATCGTCAGCTGTTCCAGGCGCCGCTGCGCTTCGGCGCGCCGCGCTATGCCCTGCTGTTCCGCGAGGCCGATGTGAACACGCCGCTGCCGACCGCCAACGAGGCGCTGGCGCAACTGCATGACCGCTTCGCCGGGGAATACCTGTCGCGCTTCGCCGACAGCCGGGTGATGCACCGTGCGCGACAGATCCTGTGCCGTCTGTTGCCGCAAGGCGAACCCCGGCGCGAGGCGGTCGCCCAGGCCCTGTGCCTGTCGGAAAGAACGCTGCAGCGGCGTCTGCAGGAGGAGGGCGGCAGCTTCCAGCAGTTGCTGGACGACACGCGACGCGACCTGGCAGAGCAGTATCTTGCGCAACCTGACCTGGCGCCGCTGGAAATTGCCTACTTGCTCGGCTTCGCCGATCCGAGCAATTTCTATCGGGCCTTCAAGCGCTGGTTCGGCGTGACGCCTGGAGAATACCGCCTGGCCGCTCGCGCGCGGCGCTAGGAACCTGTATCCGTAGCGGAAGCCTTAGCTAAGGCGCTCTGCACATCAACACGATGGAGAACGAAATTGGCCAGCAGCCTGCTTGCGCTGATCGATGATATTGCGACCGTGCTCGACGATGTGTCGGTCATGACAAAGGTCGCGGCAAAGAAAACCGCGGGGGTGCTGGGCGACGACCTCGCCCTCAACGCCCAACAGGTAACCGGCGTGAAGGCTGACCGCGAGCTGCCAGTGGTATGGGCTGTGGCCAAAGGGTCGCTGCGCAACAAGGCGATCCTGGTGCCGGCGGCATTGTTGATCAGCGCCTTCGCCCCTTGGGCAATCACGCCGCTGCTGATGCTCGGCGGGGCGTTTCTCTGCTACGAGGGATTCGAGAAGCTGGCGCATCGCTTCCTGCACAAGGAAGACGGCGAACATGCCGAGACGGCGAGAGCGCTGGCCGACCCAGCGGTGGATATGGTGGCTTTCGAGAAACGCAAGATCGCCGGCGCGGTGCGCACCGACTTCATCCTTTCCGCAGAGATCATCGCGATCACCCTGGGTACGGTAGCGACGGCTTCGTTCAACCAGCAGGTGGCGGTTCTGGTCGGCATCGCGATTCTGATGACGGTGGGCGTCTATGGCCTGGTGGCAGCGATCGTGAAGCTCGATGACCTGGGGCTCGCCTTGAGCAAGCGGGCCAGTGGCCTGGCCAGTTCAACGGGGCGGGGCATCCTGCGGGTAGCGCCCTGGCTGATGAAATCGCTGTCGGTCATCGGTACCGCGGCGATGTTCATGGTGGGCGGCGGCATCCTTACTCATGGCATCCGCGCACTGCATCATTTCATCGAGACCAGTGCCCACGAAGCACTTGGGCTGCCTTACGTCGGTGCGGTACTGGGCGGGTTGCTGCCGACCCTGCTGGATGCCGCATTCGGCATCCTCGTCGGCGCTGTCGTGCTGGGGCTGGTGACGCTGGGCGGCCGCTTGTTCAAGCGCGGCTCCGGCGCCGCGGCCTGATCAGTGACGCCAGAAGGCCGGGGTCAGTAGCACCAGCACGGTGATGATTTCCAGGCGGCCGAGCAGCATGCCGATCGACAGCAGCCACTTGGCGGTGTCCGGCAATGTGGAGAAGTTGCCGGCCGGCCCGATGATCTCGCCCAGCCCGGGGCCGACGTTGCACACGGCGGTCGCCGCGCCGGTCAGTGCGGTGATCGGGTCCAGGCCCAGCAGTGCCAGACACAGCGCCAGCACACCGATGGTCATCGTGATGAAGAACGAGAAGGTGAGGATCGAACGGACGATTTCCTCGTCGAGGTTGTGGCCGTTGTACTGCTGCCGGATCACCGCGCGGGGATGGATCAGCTGCTTGAAGTTGGCGCGCAGCAGCGAATAGGCCACCTGGAAGCGGAACATCTTCAGGCCGCCTGAGGTCGAGCCCGAGCAGCCGCCGATAAAGGTCAGGTAGAAGAACGCCATGACCGCGAAGCCGCCCCACTGGGTGTAGTCGTCCACCGCGAAGCCGGTTGTGGTGACCACCGATACCACACTGAAAGTGACGATGCGCAGTGCATCCAGCGCCGGTACATCGTTGTTCAGCCAGTACCAGCCGCTGAACAGCACGCTGGTGATGGCCAGCATGAGCACGAAACCACGCACCTGCTGATCCCTGAACAGCGCAGTGCGGTGGCCGCGCAGGGTCATCACGTACAGCGTGAACGGCAGGCTGCCGACGATCATGAAGAACACCGCGACCCAGTGGGCGGAGGGGCCGAACTTGCCCATCGAGGCGTCCGAGGTGGAGAAGCCGCCGGTGGCGACGGTGGACATGGCATGGTTGATGGCGTCGAAGGCGCCCATGCCGGTCAGCAGGAAAGCGATGAAGGCCGCGATGGTGAAGGTCACGTAGATCACCAGCAGATACTGCCCGGCCACGTGCGAGCGCGGCATGACCTTCTCCGACCAGTCCGAGGATTCGGTCTGGAACAGCCGCATGCCGCCTACGCGCAGCAGCGGCAGGATCGCGATGGCCATGCCGATGAAGCCGATGCCGCCCAGCCAGTGCAGCAGTGACCGCCACATCAGCAGGCCGGGCGACGCGCTGTCCAGGCCCGAGAGCACCGTCGCGCCGGTGGTGGTGATGCCCGACATGGTCTCGAAGAAGGCATCCGAATAGCTGATGTGCTGGATCAGCATCAGCGGCAGCGCGGCGAAGCAGCAAACCACCACCCAGCTGATGGTCGTCAGGAAGTACATGTCGCGCGGGCGCAGGTGGGTATTGGCCGGCTTGCCCGGGGCGACCAGGGCGAAGCCGCAGGAGAAGGTGATCAGGCTGCCCCAGATGAAGGCCTGTAGGTCGTCGGTGCGCTCGTAGGCCAGCAGTGTCAGCATCGGGATGATCATGCTGACGGCAAGGGTGATGAGGAAAATGCCGAGGATGAAACCGATGATGCGCAGGGTCGGCAGGGCCATGTAGAAGGTGCTCGGCACGGGTGAAAGAGGGGCCGACATTCTACTCGCGTCGCGGTGGCAGTAAACCGCTCGGCGGTTCATTGAAAAATGTTTTCGCGGCGTGGCCCGGCCCCTTCCCAAGCCCATCGGCATGAATAGAATAGCCGCCCGGGCGCCGGCCCATTCCGGTCTCTGGGTGTTCACCTGCCATGTCCATCGACAATCCCTGCCTCACGTGCGGCGCCTGCTGCGCGTACTTTCGTGTGTCCTTCTATTTTGGCGAATGCGTATCGGCGGGTGGTGCAGTGCCGGACCATCTGACCGTTCAGGTGTCGCCGTTCCATGTCGCCATGCTCGGCACCGACAGCAAGCCCGCACGCTGCGTCGGTCTGCTGGGAGACGTGGGCTGCGGCGTGCGTTGCAGCATGTACGAGCAGCGTTCGAGCACCTGTCGCGAGTTCGAGGCCTCCTGGGAGAATGGCGAGCACAACCCGCACTGCGATGCCGCCCGTGCCGCCCATGGCCTGCCGCCGCTGGTGCCGCCGCTGCAGCCCCATCTGTCGCCGGATCGGGTCGCCTGAGCCGGGGCATCGGCTGAGCTGTCGGCCAGCCATCACTCGCGATAAGGCGGCAACAGCCTCTAGAATGTCCGACCGCCTTAGGAGGTAATGGATGGACGCTCTGGATCTGCTGCTCAATCGCGTTTCGGTCACTCGCCTGTGCGAGCCGGCCCCCACTGCCGATCAACTCGACCTGATGTTCCGCGCCGGGCTGCGCGCTCCGGATCATGGTCAGCTACACCCGTGGCGCTTCCTCATCATCGAAGGCGACGCCCGCCACAAGCTTGGCGAGCTGTTCGCCGCGGCCCTGCGTGAGCGGGATGCCGGTGCCGCCGAGGAGGCGCTGCAGAAGGCACGCAACATGCCACTGCGCGCACCGATGCTGGTACTGGTGATCGCCAGCGTGAAGCCGCATCCGAAGGTGCCCGAGGGCGAGCAGCTGCTGGCTGCCGGCTGCGCGGCTCATGGCCTGCTGCTCGCGGCGCATGCCCAGGGCATCGGAGCGGTGTGGCGCACCGGGGAGTTTTCCTACGATCCGCGGGTGCTCGAGGGCCTCGGGTTGACCGAGCAGGAGCGCCTGCTGGGCTTTCTCTATATGGGTACGCCGGAAGGGCGCGTGCGCAGCGCGCCGGTTCTGGAGCCCAAGGACTTCGTCCAGCGGTGGAACGCTCAGTGAGACGCCAGATCGTCTGAGGTTCTGCTCGCCGGGCCGGCCAGCGGCAGCCGCAGGCGGGCAATGAAGCCGCCGTCGGGGTGATTGGCCAGTTGCAGCTGGCCGCTGTGGCGCTCGGCGGCGCGTCGGGCGATGGCCAGCCCCAGGCCATGCCCGGCCGCGGTCTGGCCCGGGGCCCGGAAGAAAGGCTCGCTGAGCTGGGGCAGGTGCTCGTCGGCCACGCCGGGGCCATGGTCGCGAACGCTGATCACCAGATCCTGGCCGTCGCGCTGGGCGCGCAGCTCCACCGGCACCCCTTCTGGATTGAAGCGCAGGGCATTGCGCAGCAGATTGTCCAGTGCACGCTCGAGCATATCCGGCCAGCCCGTGTAGCGGATGCCGGGTTCGACGCGACTGTCGATACGTTGCGTGGGGGCGACGATACGGGCGTTGTCCTTCAGCTGTTCGAACATATCGGGCAGATCGACGTCGATTGCCGCGCCGGGCTCGGCATCCAGCCGCGAGAGTTCCAGAATCTCGCTGATCAACGCCTCCAGTCGGTCGCATTCCTTGGCCAGTCGTGGCCAGATCACCTCGCGTTCGCTGGGTGTTGCGCGCTCGGCCAGGCCCAGGGCAATGCGCAGTCGCGCCAGCGGCGAGCGCAATTCGTGGGACACGTCGCGCAGCAACTGTCGCTGGCTGCCGATCAGTGCCTGCAAGCGCGCACCCATGCGATTGAAATCGCTGGCCAGCACGCCGAGCTCGTCGCGGCGGGTCGCCAGGCGCGCCAGCGACTGCTGCTGATAGGTCGTCTGGCCGAGGTCATGCACGGCACGGCGCAGGCGATCCAGCGGTCGGGTGATGGAGAGCGTCAGCAGCAGGCTGAAGCCGGTCAGCACCACTAGAGCGATGCCCAGCGCACTCAGCGGCCAGGCCAGGCTGCCGCGGTGCCAGGCCTGCAGTTCGGGATGCGGAATACGGTAGATGAACAGGTAGGTTTCGCCGGTGGTCGGGCTGGTGTAGTCGGCGGTCAGGCGCCGCCAGGGCAATGGGCGCTCGCGATCCTGATGGCGCGCCTCGAAGGCGGCTGCGCGCGCGGGGAAGGTGCCGCGGATGATCGGCTGGCCGTTTTCCGCCAGGACCTGTACATCGACCCGTGCACGATGGCGGTGCTGTTCGAGCAGCCGCTGAGCGGCCAGCGGGCCCTGGCGCTCATAGACTTCGGTCCAGGTCTCGGCCAGGCCCTGCAAGGCGGGATGCCGACCGAGAATCCAGGCATCCTGGTTCAGTGCATGGCCGAGCAGCATCGCCAGGCCGGCGACCAGGGCAATGGCCAGCCAGAAGGTTGCGAGTATGCGCCAGAACAGTGATCGCACCGGGTCTCTCCACGGCAAAAAGCCCGGCACGCTTCGCCCATCACATGACGGGCGGACGCTGCCGGGCGGGGTATCAGATGGACCGCCGGATCAGTTCTTCTGATCCCGCTCGGCCTTCCACTTGAGGAATTCGGCGCGTTCGGCGCGCTTTTCTTCCATTTTCTTCAGGCCTTCATCGAAGGCTTTCTGCTGTTCCGGCTTGAGCAGGGCGCGCATGCTCTGGTGAGTCTTTTCGCGACTGGCGTCCAGATCCTTCTGCATGGCCTGGCGCTCGGCTTCGGGCAACTTGTCGAGGTAGCGCTGGGTGATCGCCTGGCGCTGCTTCATCTGTTCGCCCATGAGCTTGCGCATTTCGCGCTGCTGTTCCTTTGTCAGGTCCAGCTCCTGGAACATGTGGGGGGCTCTTTTGCCGCCATGGGGGCCGTCGTGCATGCCACCGGGCATGGCAAAGGCGAGGGTCGGCAGGGCGGCTGCGAACAGTAGGGCTACAAGTGATTTGCGCATGATGAAACTCTCCTATGTAGGGAAACCGGTCGTGCCGCCGCGGCATTGAAGAAGCTGGCGGCTGGTCGGTGACCGGATGAGTTCAGTCTAAGCAGCGCAAGGTCAAGGGCGGTCAGCCCTGGGTAAAGCCTCGGTAAAGACGATCAGCCGGGCGCGATCAGGCCGAATAGAGATAGCCACGGCTGCGCAGGGCGACGATCCGCGGGCTGCCGTCGGCGTGCGGGCCCAGTTTGCGGCGCAGGTTGCTGACATGCATGTCCAGGCTGCGGTCGTAGAGCGTGAGCTTGCGACCCAGGGCGTGCTGGGCCAGGGCCTGCTTGTCGATCGGCTCGCCGGCCTGGGCCAGCAGGGCCTCGAGGATGCGGCCTTCGGACAGCGTCAGGCTGACGTCATGCCCGCCGACACTGGCAACGCCGCGGGCGGGGCTGTAGCTGAGATCGCCGAGTTCGAGCTGGCTGGGCGCGGCTGCCGGTTGGCTGCGGCGCAGCACAGCTCGCAGACGCGCGGTCAGTTCGCGCGGGTCGCAGGGCTTGGCCAGATAGTCGTCGGCACCGAGTTCGAGGCCGAGAATGCGGTCCAGCGGTTCGCCACGACCGGACAGCATCAACACCGGCAGGTCCGGATGTTCGCTGCGCAGCTGCTTGAGCAGTTCAAGGCCGCTGCCGTCCGGCAGCATCACATCCAGTACTACCGCGGCGGGCTGATACTGCGCCAACGCCTGCTTCGCGCTCTGCCCGTCATGGCAGGCATGGGCAACGAAGCCTTCCTGTGCGAGCCAGCTGATCAGCAGCTCGCACAGCTCCTGATCATCATCGATAAGCAGCAATTCGCTCATGTTTGCCTGTTACTCAATTGAGCCACTGGCGCCGACGCCGGCCGCGCGTCACCAGCAGGCCCAGTAAGAAGCTGGTGACGCCAACGGCTCCGCCCACCGCGAACCATTGCTGCTGCTCGTTCAGCAGCGCCGGCAGAACCTTCGACTGCTCGGCTTGCAACTGCATGCGCAGCCGGCGGTTTTCCTCGCGCAGACGCAGCAGCAGGGCTTCGGTGGTATCGCTGGCCAGGCGTGCCGCACGGGGCTCGGTGGCGGTCTGCTGCGCTTCGATCGGTGCGGCTTCGCTGGCTTCGTCAACCGGCAGCGTCGGTACGCTTGATGTTTCTTCAGCCTGCAGCGCAGGGGCCAGCAGGGTCAGGGCAAGCAGCAGGGAAAGCGGTCGTTGACGCATCGGAACTCCTATTTCCTTACGAGGCCGTGGAAGACCAGCAGCCGGGCGGATTCGCTATCCCCGCTGTGTCGGCTCAGGGCAGCACTTTCTTGAAGGGCTTGACCACCACATTCACGTAAACGCCGGCGGCCTTGTACGGATCGGCATCGGCCCACTGTTGCGCAGCTTCCAGCGAATCGAACTCGGCGACCACCAGGCTACCGCTGAAACCAGCTTCGCCCGGGTCGTTGCTGTCGATGGCAGGATGCGGGCCGGCGAGCACCAGGCGACCTTCGTTCTTGAGCTGCTCCAGGCGCGCCAGGTGGGCCGGGCGGGTGGCGAGGCGGTCCTGCAGGGAATTCGGTGCGTCGGTGGCGATAACGGCGTACAGCATGGTCGTTCCTCGTTCGCGTGGGTTGCGGCGTAAAAAAAATATTGCATCCACGCCGGGTGGGGCTGGCGTGTGCCAGCCAGGGCGTCGACGCCCACAGGCCAGCAGCGCGGCATCATAGCAAACGGCGCCTGGCGGGAAACTGCCTGGATCAAGGATGCATCGCACGGCAAGCGGGATCGGCGGTCGAAGCAGAAGGTTTCGCGGCGCCGGGTGCCGCTGGTGCAAGCCAAAGCCCCGGCGCGGCGTTAGACTAGCCGGCCGTTCGCCCGCGCTGTCTTGCTGAACCGGGCTTGTCGGACAGTTTTTCGCGAGGTGCCGGCACCTCACTGGAGTGCGTTACCTGATGATCGTCGATCTGCATTGCCACAGCACTGCCTCCGATGGCGTGCTGGCGCCAACCAAGCTGGTGGAACGTGCCCATGGGCGCGGGGTCCAGCTGCTGGCGCTCACCGACCACGACACCGTCGATGGCCTCGCCGAGGCTCGGGCGGCTGCGTTGGCGCTGGGGGTGCAGCTGGTAAATGGCATCGAACTCTCGTGCCTGTGGAACGGGGCTACCATTCATGTACTGGGTTATGCCTTCGCCGCCGATGCGCCAGTGTTGCAGCAGGCGATCGCGCAGCTGCACGAAGGGCGCTGGCGGCGGGCCGAACAGATCGCCCAGCGGCTCGAGGCCAAGGGCATGCCAGGCGCGCTGGAGGGCGCACGGGCGATCCAGCAGGAGCTGGGCGACAGCGGCAACGCGCCGGCTCGTCCCCACTTCGCGGAGTTCCTCGTGCGTGCCGGCCATGTCCGCGATCGTGCCGAGGCGTTTCGCAAGTGGCTCGGCTCCGGCAAGCTCGGTGACGTGAAGCAGCACTGGCCGAGCCTCGAGCAGACGGTTCGGACCTTGCGCGAGGCGGGTGCCTGGATCAGCCTGGCGCATCCATGGCAGTACGATTTCACCCGCAGCAAGCGCCGTCGCCTCGTCGTCGATTTCGTCGCGGCGGGCGGCCATGCGCTTGAGGTGGTCAACGGCATGCAGCCGCTGGAGCAGGTTGGCGGTCTGTCGATCCTGGCGCGCGAGTTCGGCCTCATGGCCACCGTGGGCAGCGACTTCCACGCACCGGGCGACTGGTCGGAGCTGGGGCTGTATCGCAACCTGCCGGAGGATCTGTCACCACTCTGGAGACATTTCGACCATGAGCGCCGCCTACCTGCTGCCAGCTGAACAGGGAGTTCCCATGAGCCAGTTCTTTCAGATCCATCCGGACAACCCGCAACCGCGCCTGATCAAGCAGGCCGTGGAGATCATCCGCAAGGGCGGGGTGGTGGTGTATCCCACCGATTCCAGTTATGCCATCGGCTGCTCGATGGGCAACAAGGCCGGCATCGAGCGCATCCGCCGGCTGCGTCAGCTCGACGACAAGCACAACTTCACCCTGGCCTGCCGCGACCTGTCGCAGCTGGGCCTGTTCGCCAAGGTCGACACCGCCGCCTTCCGCCTGCTCAAGGCGCATCTGCCCGGTCCCTACACGATCATTCTCACGGCGACGCGAGAAGTGCCGCGCATGCTGCTGCATCCCAAACGTCGCACCATCGGGCTGCGCGTACCGGCATTGCCGATCGCCCAGGCGTTGCTGGAAGAGCTCGGCGAGCCGCTGATGAGCGTCAGCCTGATCCTGCCTGGCGAAGACCTGCCAATGAGCGATCCGTACGAGATGCGCGACGCCCTGGAGCACCAGGTGGACCTGATCATCGATGGCGGGTACGGTGGCCTCGAGGCCTCGACCGTGGTCAGCCTGGTCGATGATCAGCCGGAGGTGGTGCGGGTCGGCTGCGGCGATCCCGAACCCTTCATGGCCTGAGCCTAAATGGCATGTATGCCGGTACAACATCATCTGGCCTGGGCGGTGAGTGGATTGAGGCAGGTTCGATGAACATGTCTCCGAGACCAGGCGCTGCGACGAGTCATGGCCGGCTATGGCAAGGTGCGGCGATGGAGCTACGGGCGCCAGACTTGACCAACTGAACCTACCAAACAGGCCAATTAAGCAAGGACACTCTTTTGAGCTCCATGGATTCACAACGGCGTGTGGTTTCCGGTATGCGCCCCAGCGGCCGACTGCACCTTGGCCACTACCACGGCGTATTGAAGAACTGGGTCAGGCTGCAGCACGAGTACGAATGCTTCTTCTGCATCGTCGACTGGCATGCGCTGACCACCGACTACGAGAGTTCCGGCGAAATCTCACAGAACGTCATGAGCATGGCGGTGGACTGGCTGGCCGCCGGGGTCAGCCCGAGCTCGGCCACGCTGTTCATCCAGTCGCAGGTGCCCGAACACGCCGAGCTGCACCTCTTGCTGTCGATGATCTGTCCGTTGGGCTGGCTGGAGCGGGTGCCGTCGTACAAGGAACTGCAGCAGAACCTGCAGGACAAGAACCTCGACACCTACGGCTTTCTTGGCTATCCGCTGCTGCAGGCGGCGGACATTCTGCTGTACCGCGCCGGACTGGTGCCGGTCGGGGCCGACCAGCTGCCGCATATCGAATTCGCCCGCGACGTGGCGCGCCGCTTCAATCACCTCTACGGCCGTGAGGACGACTTCGAGAGCAAGGCGGAGGCGGCGATCCGCAAGCTCGGCAAGAAAACCTCCAAGCTCTATGTCAGCCTGCGCAAGAGCTATCAGGAGCAGGGAGACGTCGAGGCGCTGAATACCGCGCGCGCAGTGATCAAGGAGCAGCAGACCATCACCATCGGCGACCAGGAGCGGCTGTACGGCTACCTGGAGGGCTGCGGCAAGCTGCTGTTGCCCGAGCCGCAGGCGCTGCTCGGCGAGGCGCCGAAGCTGTCCGGGCTCGACGGCGGCAAGATGGCCAAGTCCAACAGCAACGCCATCTATCTGCGGGATACGCCGACCGAGATCGAGGAGAAGATCCGTCGCATGCCCACCGACCCGGCGCGCGTGCACCGCAGCGACCCCGGCGAGCCGACGCGCTGCCCGGTGTGGCAGATGCATCTGGCGCATTCCGAGGAGGCCGTGTGTCAGTGGGCCGAGCAGGGCTGTCGCAGCGCCGGCATCGGCTGCCTGGAATGCAAGGCACCGCTGATCGATTCGATCAAGGCCGATCTTGCGCCGCTGCAGGAACGCGCGCTGGATTACGAGCAGAACCCCGATCTGGTACGCAGCATCCTGGCCGAGGGAGCCGAGCGCGCCCGCGACGAAGCCCGTGAGACGCTGATCGACGTGCGTCAGGCGATGGGCCTGAATTACCGCTGACGCGCCCGCGCAGCTTCGAGGAAGACCATGCAGACCGAACTCCAGAGCCCCGAATCGACTCAGCCCGGCGAGCAGCTGCGCCTGGCGCTGGTCTATGGCGAGGCGGTGACCGAGCTGCCGCTGGACCTGTACATACCGCCGGATGCGCTGGAAGTCTTTCTCGAAGCGTTCGAAGGCCCGCTGGACCTGCTGCTCTATCTGATCCGCAAGCAGAACATCGACATCCTCGACATCCCGGTGGCGGAAATCACCCGCCAGTACATGGGCTACGTCGAGCTGATGAAGTCGGTGCGTCTGGAACTGGCCGCCGAGTACCTGGTGATGGCCGCCATGCTGGCCGAGATCAAGTCGCGCATGCTGCTGCCGCGCTCGGCCGAAGCCGCCGAAGAGGAAGACGACCCGCGCGCCGAGCTGATCCGCCGGCTGCAGGAGTACGAGCGCTTCAAGGCCGCCGCCGAGGATCTGGACGAGCTGCCGCGGGTCGGTCGCGACCTGCAGGTGCCACGCCTCGACGCCCCGGATGCCAGGGCGCGCAAGCTGCTGCCGGATGTCAGCCTGGAGGAACTGCTGGTATCCATGGCCGAGGTGCTGCGCCGTGCCGACATGTTCGAGAGCCACCAGGTGACCCGCGAGGCGCTGTCGACCCGCGAGCGGATGAGTGAAGTGCTCGAGCGTCTGAAGGGGGGCGGTTTCGTCCCGTTCGTGGCGCTGTTCCATGTTGAAGAAGGGCGCCTTGGCGTGGTGGTGACCTTCATGGCCGTACTCGAGCTGATCAAGGAATCGCTGGTCGAGCTGGTGCAGAACGAGCCCTTCGCGCCTATCCATGTGCGCAGTCGAACCGAATAGATATTTGCAGGAGTCAACCGTGGACCTGTCCGATCCCAAGGATCTCGCTTCGCTGCTCGAAGCCTTTCTGCTCGCGTCCGGCAAGCCGCTCTCCCTGGAGCGTCTCGGCGAGCTCTTCGAGGAGCATGAACGACCCTCGTCGGCGCAGCTGAAGAAGGCCCTCGAAGTCCTGGACAAGTCCTGCAAGGGGCGCGCCTTCGAACTCAAGGAGGTGGCCAGCGGTTATCGTCTGCAGGTGCGCCAGCGCTTCTCGCCCTGGGTCGGGCGGCTCTGGGAGGAGCGTCCGCAGCGTTATTCCCGGGCGCTGCTGGAAACCCTGGCGCTGATCGCCTACCGCCAGCCCATCACCCGTGGCGAGATCGAGGACATTCGCGGCGTTGCGGTCAACAGCCAGATCGTCAAGACGTTGCAGGAGCGCGAGTGGATTCGCGTGGTCGGCCATCGTGACGTGCCGGGGCGCCCGGCGATGTTCGCCACCACCCGACAATTCCTCGACCATTTCAATCTGAAGAACCTCGACGAATTGCCGCCGCTGGCCGTGCTGCGGGAAATGGAGCCCGAACTGCGCCCGTTGCTCGACGACGATGCGGCCGTGCCGGTCGCCCTGCAGGCCCGCGCCGACGAGACGTTGGACGAGCCGCAGGCGCCCGCGCGCGAGCAGACCAGCTTCCGTAGCCTGCTGGCTGAACTCGATGGCATGGAACAGGGGCTCAAGACCGACTTCGACGACCTGCTCGAAGCGCAAGCCGCGGATATCGACTCCGACGAGGAGCAATCGACCCCCTGAGCCCAGGCATGTCGCCGGGGCGCCGGCGGCCTCGCTGCAGCCGGCCGCTGGGGGCATAGCTCTGCAGTCGCATGTCGTGCGCAACCATTGGCCTTGCGTCCTGTCCGAACGCCAACCGACTCCGGATGGTTTATGGTTGTCGAAGAACAAAATTCCGCAGCAGGAGAGACGCATGCACCCGCGAGTTCTGGAAGTCACCGAGCGCCTGGTCGAGCGTAGCCGCAAGACGCGTGAGCGTTACCTCGCGATGATGGCCGCCGCTGCCAGCGAGGGCCCTCAGCGAGGCGGGCTGCAATGCGCCAACTTCGCCCATGGCGTCGCCGGCTGCAATTCCACTCAGGACAAGCAGAGCCTGCGCCTGATGAACGCGGCGAACGTCGCGATCGTGTCGGCATACAACGACATGCTTTCGGCGCATCAGCCCTACGAGCATTTTCCGGAGATGATCCGCCAGGCGCTGCGCGAGATTGGTTCGGTCGGCCAGTTCGCCGGCGGCGTGCCGGCAATGTGCGACGGCGTGACCCAGGGCGAGGCGGGCATGGAGATGAGCCTGGCCAGTCGCGAAGTGATCGCCATGAGCACCGCGGTGGCGCTGTCGCACAACATGTTCGACGCCGCGCTGATGCTCGGCATCTGCGACAAGATCGTCCCCGGGCTGATGATCGGTGCGCTGCGCTTCGGCCATCTGCCGACGATCTTCGTACCGGGTGGGCCCATGCCATCGGGCATCCCCAACAAGGAAAAGGCCGCGGTGCGCCAGCGCTACGCCGAAGGCAAGGCGAGCCGCGAGGAGCTGCTGGAATCGGAAATGAAGTCCTACCACAGCCCGGGCACCTGCACCTTCTACGGCACCGCCAACACCAATCAGGTGGTGATGGAGATCATGGGCCTGCACCTGCCGGGATCCTCGTTCGTAAATCCCTACACGCCGCTGCGCGATGCGCTGACCCGCGAAGCCGCGCAGCAGGTCACCCGCCTGACCCATCAGGCTGGCAATTACACGCCGCTGTGCCAGGTGGTCGACGAGAAGTCCATCGTCAACTCGGTGGTCGCGCTCAACGCCACCGGCGGTTCGACCAACCACACCCTGCATATTCCCGCATTCGCCCGCGCCGCCGGCATCCAGCTGACCTGGCAGGACATGGCCGACCTTTCCGAGGTGGTGCCGACCCTGGCCAAGGTCTACCCCAACGGTCAGGCCGATGTGAACCATTTCCATGCCTGCGGCGGCGTGCCCTTCATGGTGCGCACGCTGCTCGACGCCGGCTTGCTGCATGAGGATGTGCACACGGTGGTCGGCAAGGGCCTGCGCCGCTATATCCAGGAGCCGTTCCTCGACGGTGACAAGCTGGTCTGGCGCGATGGGCCCGCTCAGAGCCTGGACGAAACCATCCTGCGTCCGGCAGAGCGGCCCTTCTCCCCGGAGGGCGGCCTGCGTGTGCTGGAAGGCAACCTGGGGCGCGGCGTGACCAAGATCTCGGCCGTGGCGCCGGAGCATCGTGTGGTCGAGGCGCCGGCACGGGTGTTCATCGACCAGAGCGAACTGGCAGCCGCTTTCAAGGCCGGCGAGCTGGAGCGCGATTTCATCGCCGTGGTGCGTTTCCAGGGGCCGAAGGCCAATGGCATGCCGGAGTTGCACAAGCTCACGCCCTTCCTTGGCGTGCTGCAGGACCGCGGCTACAAGGTGGCGCTGGTTACCGACGGGCGCATGTCCGGCGCCTCCGGCAAGGTGCCGGCGGCCATCCATGTCTGCCCGGAGGCGCTGGACGGTGGGCCGCTGGCGCTGGTCCGTGATGGCGACATCATCCGCGTCGATGGCGAGACCGGCGAGCTGCGGGCGCTGGTCGACCCGGCCGAATGGGCGACGCGCCAGCCGGCCATCCGCCCGGAAGACATGGGTATCGGTTGCGGTCGCGAGCTGTTCGCCTTCATGCGCGCGTCCTTCAGCACGGCGGAGCAGGGCGCCAGCGCGTTCACCGAGAGTCTGGAGGCGCTCAAGTGAAGACAGCGCTGGTTGGCGACATCGGTGGTACCAATGCACGCTTCGCGCTGTGGCGCGATCAGCGGATCGAGCAGATTCGCGTGCTGCCCACGGCAGACCATGCGCGTCCGGAGCTGGCAATCCGCGCTTACCTTGACGAAGTGGGCCAGCCGCTGGATGCGCTGGAAGCGGTATGCCTGGCTTGTGCCGGGCCGGTGGGCGGCGATCACTTCCGCTTCACCAACAACCACTGGCAGCTGAGCCGACAGGCGTTCTGCCGCGAACTGGGCCTGAAGGATCTGCTGCTGATCAACGACTTCACCGCCATGGCCCTGGGTATGACCCGGCTGCGCGATGACGAGCGCGTCACGGTCCGCGAGGGCGAGCCTGAACCCGGCCGGCCGCGTCTGGTCATAGGCCCCGGCACCGGGTTGGGGGTTGCCGGGCTGCTGCCGCTGGTGGGCGGCGGCTGGCGCGCGTTGCCGGGCGAGGGCGGGCATATCTGTCTGCCGATCGGCAGCGAGCGCGAGGCGGCGATCTGGACGCAACTGCACCGCGCACAGGGCCACGTGAATGCCGAAGCCGTGCTCAGCGGGCCGGGTTTGCTGACGCTCTATCGTGCCTGTTGCGCGCTGGATGGCCGAGCGGCCGAACACGACTCTCCGGCCGGGATCACCAAGGCCGCGCTGGCTGGCGAGCCGTACGCCGTGGCCGTGCTGGAGCAATTCTGCCGCTGGCTGGGACGCATCGTCGGTGACAACGTGCTGACGCTCGGTGCACGCGGCGGGGTATATATCGTCGGCGGCGTGGTACCGCGCTTCGCCGAGTTCTTCATGCACAGCGGCTTTTGCGATGCCCTGTGCGAGAAGGGCCAAATGAGTGGCTATTTCGATCGCCTGCCGGTATGGCTGGTGACCGCGCCTTATCCGGGCCTGGAAGGCGCCGGCGTGGCGTTGCAATCGCTGCTGGAGGGCGTCTAGGCGGCTGGCAGGGAAAGGCGACGGGCGATCGGATAACAACAAGAAAAGGGACGTGACGTGAGCCAAGCAGGTAAGAACATCCTTCTGGTCGACGACGATCAGGAAATCCGCGAACTGCTGCAGACCTATCTCAGCCGCTCGGGCTTTCAGGTCCGCGGCGTGCCGGACGGCGCGCAGTTTCGCAGCGCGCTGTGCGCCGAACCGGCCGATCTGGTGATACTCGACGTGATGCTGCCCGACGAGGACGGCTTCAGCCTCTGCCGCTGGATTCGCCAGCACGAGCGGCTGGCCTCGATGCCGATCATCATGCTCACCGCCAGTTCCGACGAGGCCGACCGGGTGGTCGGTCTTGAGCTGGGCGCCGACGATTACCTCGGCAAGCCGTTCAGCCCACGCGAGTTGCTGGCGCGGATCAAGGCCTTGCTGCGGCGGGTCAGCTTCGCCCAGGAGCGCGGCAGCGACGTGCTGGCCTTCGATGAATGGCGGCTGGACATGATCAGCCACCGTCTGTTTCACGCCGATGGCGAGGAAGTCTTTCTGTCCGGTGCCGATTTTGCGTTGCTCAAGCTGTTTCTCGATCATCCGCAGCAGATCCTCGACCGCGACACCATTGCCAACGCCACCCGCGGGCGCGAGGTGATGCCGCTGGAGCGCATCGTCGACATGGCGGTGAGCCGTCTGCGCCAGCGCCTGCGCGACACCGGCAAGTCGCCCCGGCTGATCCGCACCGTGCGCGGCTGCGGCTACCTGCTGGCAACCCAGGTGACGCCGCACCATGAATCTGCGCACTGAGCGGCGACGCCTGCGGCTGGTGCCGCGCTCACTGCTCGGACGCATGCTGTTGCTGACGCTGCTCGCGGTGCTGCTGGCGCAGGGCCTGTCGAGCCTGATCTGGTTGTCACAGCTGCGCGCCAGTCAGATGGAAGGCCTGCTCACCAGCGCCCGCAGCCTGGCGCAGTCGATGGCGGCCAGCGTCAGCTACTTCCGTTCGCTGCCGCTGGGCTACCGACCGCTGGTGCTCGACCAGCTGCGCAGCATGGGTGGCACGCGCTTCTTCGTCTCGCTCAACGACAAGCCGCTGGAGATGAAGATCCTGCCGGAGACGCCACGCAAGCGTGCGGTGCTGCACGAGGTGGAGCAGGTGCTGCGCCAGCGTCTGGGTGGCGCGGTGGACCTGACCATCGAGTTCGTCAGCCCGGACGATCTGCGCATCTTCAACAGCGGCATCAAGCTCGAGGAACTGCCGCGCTCCTGGGCCCACTACGCGCTGGGATTCGAACCGCTGGCGCCACCGGTGCTGGTGACGCAGATCCAGATCGCGCCGCAGGAATGGCTCTATCTCGCGTCGCTGATGCCGGCACCCTACGTCAGCCTGGAAGACGAGGGGCTGCCGGTGCAGCAGCTGTGGTTCATCGTGCTGACCAGCGCCTTCCTGCTGCTGTTCATCGGCCTGCTGGTGCGCTGGCAGAGCCGGCCATTGAAGCGCCTGGCCAAGGCGGCGCGGGAGCTGTCGGTGGGAGGGGAAGTGCGGCCGCTGGCCGAGATCGGTGCCAGCGAGATCGTCGAGGTCAGCCGCGCCTTCAACAACATGCGCGAGCGCATCAGCCGCTATCTGACCGAGCGCGGCCAGTTGTTCAGCGCCATCTCCCACGACCTGCGTACGCCCATCACACGGCTGCGGCTGCGGGTCGAGCTGCTGGAGGACGAGGCCCAGCAAGTCAAGTTCAACCGCGATCTCGACGAACTGGAGCTGCTGGTCAAGGGCGCCCTGCAGTGCGTGAAGGACACCGATATCCACGAGAACATCGAGGCCGTGGACCTCAATCTGTTGCTCGAACACATCGTCGAGCCCTACCAGGCCTGCGACCAGACCCGCGTGACCCTGGATGGACGCGCGCTGGCGACTTACCCCGGCAAACCGCTGGCACTCAAGCGCTGCATCGGCAACCTGCTGGACAACGCCCTGAAGTATGGCGAGCGCGCCCACCTGCACGTCGAGGATGGCAAGGAGGCGCTGGTGCTGCACGTTGACGACGAGGGGCCAGGTGTTCCGGAGCAGCGCCTGGAGCACGTTTTCGAACCCCATGTACGGCTCTCCGGCCAGCAGCAGGGCTACGGCCTGGGGCTGGGTATCGCGCGCAACATCGCTCACGCCCACGGCGGCGAGCTGAGCATGCGCAACCTGCAGCAGGGAGGGCTGAGGGTGACCCTCACACTACCGCGCTGACGCCCGCCGGGCGTGCCTGTTACCTGTGGCGTGCCTTTGTAACCGGTTGGTGACCATCGGCCATCCCTTCGTTACCCAGTGTCCATTTTTCCGGGCATAGACTCGGTCCATCGCAAGCGACCCACGACTTGCCGGATAAAAACAAGAAGGTACTCCTCCATGAATGCGATCCATCGTCTCGCTCTTTCCGTTTCCCTTGCCCTGCCATTGCTCGCCCACGCCGGCGAGGTCGAAGTCCTGCACTGGTGGACCTCCGGCGGCGAGAAGCGCGCCGCCGACACCCTGCAGAAGATGGTCGAGCAGAAAGGCCACACCTGGAAGGATTTCGCCGTCGCCGGTGGTGGTGGCGAGGCCGCCATGACCGTGCTGAAGACCCGCGCGGTTTCCGGCAACCCGCCGTCCGCCGCACAGATCAAGGGCCCGGACATCCAGGAATGGGGCGAACTCGGCCTGCTCGCCAACCTCGACGACACCGCCAAGGCCGAACGCTGGGACGAGCTGCTGCCCGAGCAGGTCAGCAAGATCATGCAGTACGACGGCTCCTACGTGGCCGTGCCGGTCAACGTGCACCGGGTCAACTGGCTGTGGATCAACCCGGAGGTATTCGAGAAGGCCGGTGCCACGCCGCCGAAGACCCTCGACGAGTTCTTTGCCGCTGCCGAGAAACTCAAGGCAGCCGGTTTCGTGCCCGTCGCCCACGGTGGCCAGCCGTGGCAGGACGGCACCGTGTTCGAGGGCTTCGTGCTCAGCATTCTCGGGCCGGACGACTACCACAAGGCATTCGTCGAACTGGACGAGGACACCCTGACCGGCGACAAGATGGTCCAGGCCTTCACCGCGCTGAAGAAGCTGCGTGATTACCTCGACGCCGATGCCGCAGGCCGTGAGTGGAACCGTGCCACTGGCATGGTCATCGACGGCAAGGCCGGCATGCAGATCATGGGTGACTGGGCCAAGAGCGAGTTCACGGCCGCCAACAAGGTCGCGGGCAAGGACTACCAGTGCCTGCCATTCCCCGGCACTCAGGGCAGCTTCACCTTCAACATCGATTCGCTGGCGATGTTCAAGCTGAGCAGCGATGAGAACCGCAAGGCCCAGGAAGACCTGGCGCGCGCGGTGCTGCAGCCGGAGTTCCAGACCTTCTTCAACCAGAACAAGGGCTCCATCCCGGTTCGCCAGGACCAGGACATGAGCGAGTTCGACGCCTGCGCCCAGCAGTCGATGAAGGACTTCAAGGCGGCGGCCCAGGGCAGCGGCCTGCAACCCAGCCTGACCCACGGCATGGCCGCGTCGAGCTACGTGCAGGGCGCGGTGTTCGATGTCGTGACCAACTTCTTCAACGACCCCAAGGCCGATCCGCAAAAGGCGGCCAGGCAGCTGGCGGCGGCGATCCAGGCCGTGCAGTGACGCCAAGGGCGGACCGCGTCCGCCCGATTTCCCGAACCGTTGTCCCGGTACAGGCCAAGGCCCGTGCCGCGGGCGACGACATCCCGGATTCTGACGAGGGATCACATCCATGAGCTCCATCGCGCTTCCCGCCAGGCCCGCCAAGGTCTCGCCGCTCGATGCCCTGCAGCGCTGGCTGCCCAAGCTGGTCCTGGCGCCGAGCATGCTGATCGTGCTGGTCGGCTTCTACGCCTACATCGGCTGGACCTTCCTGCTCTCGTTCACCAACTCGCGCTTCATGCCCAGCTACAAGTGGGTCGGCCTGCAGCAATACGAGCGCCTGTGGGACAACGACCGCTGGTGGGTCGCCAGCCAGAACCTGCTGGTCTTCGGCGGCCTGTTCATCGCCATCAGCCTGATCATCGGCGTCGTGCTTGCCGTACTGCTGGATCAGCGCATCCGCCGCGAGGGGCTGATCCGCACCATCTACCTGTACCCCATGGCACTGTCGATGATCGTCACCGGTACCGCCTGGCAATGGCTGCTCAATCCCGGCCTGGGTCTGGACAAGCTGCTGCGTGACTGGGGCTGGGAAGGCTTTCGCTTCGACTGGCTGGTCGATCCGGACCGGGTCATCTACTGCCTGGTGATCGCTGCCGTATGGCAGGCCTCGGGCTTCGTCATGGCGCTGTTCCTGGCCGGTCTGCGCAGCGTCGATCAATCGATCATCCGCGCGGCCCAGGTGGACGGTGCGAGCCTGCCGACCATCTACCTGCGCATCGTGCTGCCGAGCCTGCGTCCGGTGTTCTTCAGTGCGTTGATGATCCTGGCCCATATCGCCATCAAGAGCTTCGACCTGGTGGCGGCGATGACCGCCGGTGGGCCGGGTTATTCCAGCGATCTGCCGGCGATGTTCATGTACGCCCACACCTTCACCCGCGGCCAGATGGGCCTGGGTGCGGCGAGCGCCATGCTGATGCTCGGCGCGGTGATGGCGATCATCGTGCCCTACCTGTACTCCGAGCTGAGGAGCAAGCGCCATGTCTGATTTCGCGCAACCGCGCCTGACGCTCGGGCGCCTGACCATCCACGCTACGCTGCTGCTGGCTTGCGCCGTCTACCTGGTGCCGCTGATCGTGATGTTGCTGACCAGCTTCAAGACCCCGGAAGACATCCGTACCGGCAACCTGCTGAGCTGGCCGGAGGCGTTCACCGCGATGGGCTGGCTGACAGCCTGGGATGCCGTCGGTGGCTACTTCTGGAACTCGGTGAAGATCGTCATCCCGGCGGTGCTGATTTCCACCGCGCTGGGCGCCATCAATGGCTACGTGCTGTCGATGTGGCGCTTCCGCGGCTCGCAGCTGTTCTTCGGTCTGCTGTTGTTCGGCTGCTTCCTGCCGTTCCAGGTGATCCTGCTGCCGGCGTCCTTCACCCTCGGCAAGCTGGGCCTGGCCAATACCACCACCGGTCTGGTGCTGGTGCACGTGGTATACGGCCTGGCGTTCACCACACTGTTCTTCCGCAACTTCTACGTCAGCGTGCCGGAAGCGCTGGTGCGGGCGGCGCGGCTGGATGGCGCCGGTTTCTTCACCATCTTCGGGCGCATCCTGCTGCCGATGTCGGTACCGATCATCATGGTCTGCCTGATCTGGCAGTTCACCCAGATCTGGAACGACTTCCTCTTCGGCGTGGTGTTCGCCAGCGGCGATACCCAGCCGGTCACCGTGGCGCTGAACAACCTGGTCAATACCAGCACCGGCGCCAAGCAATACAACGTCGACATGGCCGCCGCGATGATTGCCGGCCTGCCCACGCTGGTGGTTTACGTGATCGCCGGCAAGTACTTCCTGCGCGGGCTCACTGCCGGCGCCGTCAAGGGTTGAGGAGAACAACGATGGCTTCCCTGGAACTGCGCAACGTTCAAAAGAGTTATGGCAACAGCCAGATCGCAACGCTCAAGGACATCGCGCTGAAGATCGACGCCGGTGAGTTCCTGATTCTCGTCGGCCCCTCCGGCTGCGGTAAATCCACCCTGATGAACTGCATCGCCGGGCTGGAGAACATTACCGGCGGCGAGATCCTCGTCGACGGCGAGGACATCAGTCAGGCCAGCCCGAAGGATCGGGACATTGCCATGGTGTTCCAGTCCTATGCGCTCTATCCGACCATGAGCGTGCGCGACAACATCGCCTTCGGCCTGAAGATGCGCAAGGTGCCGGCGGCGAAGATCGAGGAGGAGGTGGCACGGGTCGCCAAGCTGTTGCAGATCGAACCGCTGCTGGAACGCAAGCCGTCGCAACTGTCCGGCGGCCAGCAGCAGCGCGTGGCCATGGGCCGGGCGCTGGCGCGGCGGCCGAAGATCTATCTGTTCGACGAGCCGTTGTCGAACCTCGACGCCAAGCTGCGGGTGGAGATGCGCACAGAGATCAAGCTGATGCACCAACGGCTGAAAACCACCACGGTGTATGTCACCCATGACCAGATCGAGGCAATGACCCTCGGCGACAAGGTCGCGGTGATGAAGGACGGTGTGATCCAGCAGTTCGGTACCCCCCACGAGATCTACAACAACCCGGCCAACCTGTTCGTCGCGAGCTTCATCGGCTCGCCGCCGATGAACTTCGTGCCGCTGCGCATTCGTCAGCGTGACGGCCGCTGGGTGGGCGTGCTCAACAGCGAGCAGGGCAGTTGCGAGCTGCCGCTGCCGATCACCAGTGACGAAGGTCTGCGTGACCGGGAGCTCATTCTGGGCATTCGCCCCGAACAGATCGGCCTGTCGAATGGCTCTGCGGCGGACCTTTCGCTGCTGGTGGATATCGAAGTGGTGGAGCCGACCGGCCCCGATACGCTGGTCGTCTTCGCGCTCAATCAGGTCAAGGCCTGCTGCCGGCTGGCGCCGGATCAGGCGCCGCGGGTGGGGGAGACGCTCAACCTGCAGTTCGATCCGCGCAAGGTCCTGCTGTTCGACGCCCAGAGCGGCGAACGGCTGGGCCTGGCGCAGCCTGCAGCCACGCGCGAAAGCAAGGTCACCCGGCTGGTTTCCAACGGAGCGGGGCCGGTGCAGTGAGGTACCGGCCTGCCTTGCCAGCAGGCTGGGGATAACGGAGACAGGAACCAACGGAGCCGAACAGGCTCGATCCAGCGATCAATAACAACAAAAGCGGAGTGGATATGAAAAAAACACTGACAGCCCTGGGCGTTGCCAGCGCCATTGCGGGTCTGACGCTGCCTTTGGGCGCCCATGCACTGGAGTTCACCGGCTACATGCGCAGCGGGGTCGGCGAATCGGTCAACAGCGATTCGCAGTCCTGCTTCCAGTTGCCCGGCGCGCCGAGCAAGTACCGCCTGGGTAACGAGTGCGAGCAGTACGCCGAGCTCGATCTGCGTCAGGACCTCTACACCTTCGCCGACGGCTCGGTACTGAGCCTGGAAGGCATGGCGGCGCTCTACAACCAGTACAACCACACCCCTGAGTTCACCGGCGATCACGGCTGGGCGCGGATGGTGCAGGCCTATGCCGAGTGGAGCAAGGTGCCGGCGTTGTACAACGGCTCGCTGTGGGCCGGGCGGCGCTTCTACAAGCGCAACGACATCCATATCTCCGACTTCTACTACTGGAACCAGAGCGCCACCGGTGCCGGCGTGGAGGACATGGAGATTGGCGGGCTGAAGTACAGCTACGCCTTCTCGCGCAAGGACAGCGTGTTTCAGAAGGACTACGTCACCCGCCACGACTTCAACGTTGGCGGCTTCGACAGCAACCCTGGCGGTGAGCTGGAGTTCGGCCTGAGCTACCTCGACAAGCCCAGCCGTGACGATGCCAACAGCGGTTGGGCCGTGACGGTGCAGCATGTGCAATCCGACTTCCTCGGCGGCAAGAACACCCTGGCGCTGCAGTATGGCGAGGGCCCGGGCACCGGCCTCGGCTATACCGGCGACGTAACCCTGGACAACAGCGCCAAGAGCTGGCGAGTGGTGGAGTATTTCGACTGGCAGCTGACGCCGCGCTTCGGCGGCCAGTTCCAGGTGGTATACCAGAAAGACAAGCGCGACGACGGCGGCGACCAGGACTGGTGGTCGGTGGGCGCGCGTCCGGTCTATGCGTTCAGCGAGCAGTTCAAGCTCGTCGCCGAGGTCGGTCACGACCAGATCGATGCCACCGATGGCACGCGCAAGTTGAGCAAGTTCACCATCGCGCCGACCTGGTCACCCGCCGGTCCTGGCTTCTGGGCGCGGCCGGAGTTCCGCCTGTACTACACCTACGCCAGCTGGAACGACGCGGCGCAACGGGCGGCCAACGTGATGGCCGAAGGCTCGGCGCTGTCGGATACCGGTGCGTTCGGCAACGCTCGCCACGGTTCGAACTTCGGCGTGCAGGTCGAGCACTGGTGGTAAGCGGCTAGCGGGTCGCCATCCAGATCAGCAGGCCGGCCTGGAACAGCGCCAGCGCAATCAGGCAAACAATGGTGAATCGCAGCGCACCGTCCTCGCGGCGGAAGCGGGCGATGCGCTCCTGCAGGTCGCGGATCTGGTTTTCCTGCGCCTGCAGGTTGCGCTCGGCCTGTTCCAGCATCGCCGCCGCATCCTGCAGCTCCACAATCTGGACCTTCTCGCTGTTCCAGTCCGGCCTCAGGCTGCTGGCGCGCGGCGCGCCGTAGGTCGCCTTGCCCGCCTGGTCCTTTGGGTAGTCCACATCGAACCCCTGGGTGCGCAGGCAGTGGTCACGCCGCAGGCGCTGGTCGTCGCTCGTCACATCCTTGGGCAGCGATCCGCCCTCGACCAGATAATGTCCCCAACGCTTCTGCGCCCAGGCCGCGCCTTGTGCCAGCAGGAAACGGCCGAGGCCACGATTGGCGGGTTCCAGATGCAAGCCGCTGTCCGGGCCGAAGCGCAGTTCCTTGCTGCGATGGTCGGCCCATACCTCCAGCACGTTGTACTTGCGCGAGCGCGCCTGCCCCGGGATGTTGACGAACATCCGCAGCAGGCTCTGCTCGGGCGTGTGGCGTTCCAGCTGCGCCAGCTCGACGAAGCGCAGTGGCCGCGCGCCGCCGTCGCGTTCGGTGGGCAGCGGCGCCAGGCGCAGCAGGCGGAAACGATCGGGGCGAAGTTCGGCCCACGGATGCTTCGGCGGCGCCGGTGGCTCTTTCTCTGTGCTCTGGGTGATTTCGGTGTCGGTCATCTGCGCGTTCCTAGGCCTGCGCGGCGGCTCGTTCAGAACTGGTCTCGGCCATCGTCACGGGGCTATCGGCGGCGCGGCGCCTAACTGGAGGCTGGCAGCATGCCATTATCGTTCAGGAAGCGCTGGATGCGTTCGAGCAGGCCCCGGGCCAACGGCAGATCGGGATCGTCGTAAGACGCGAGCTGCGCAGCGCTGGCCGGCACGATGCGCAGCACATGATTCATGCCGTCGATCAGCGCGAGTTCGGCGTCGGGCTTGGCGCGGTGCAAGGCCTCGGCGTCATCGATGCCCACCTGGATATCGTGCCGGCCCTGAACGATCAGCGCCGGAACATTCACCGCCGCGAAGGCTTCGGCCGGATCATAGGCGAAGAGAGAGATCAGATATGGCTGCACGCTGGGGCGGAACAGCACCTGCAGAGGCTCTGGAATGTCCGCGTGGGTGCGACCGGCCTTCAGTTCGTCGATCAGATAATGGCTGGTGGCGAGCAGTGCCGGTGGCAGGCGTCCCTGCAGCTGCTCGCGCAGCACCGCGTCGATCGGCCGGCCGCTGCCGGCGATGCTGATCAGCGCCGCGGCACCTGAGCGAGGCGCCGCAAGGCTGGCGATCAGCGCACCTTCGCTGTGGCCGACGAGGATCAGCTCGCCGAAGCGCGGGTCACCCTTGAGCCGTTCGCTCCAGGCCAACGCATCGCTGACGTAGGCTTCGACGCTGAGGTCGCGCTCGTCCGGTGCGGCGGCCAGGCTCGCGCCGACGCCGCGCTTGTCGTAGCGCAGGCTGGCCACGCCCTGCCTGGCCAGGCCCTGGGCCAACCGCTTGAGGCTGTCGTTGTGGCCGGCCGGGTTGTTGCCGTTGCGGTCGGTCGGCCCGGAGCCGGCGATGAGCAGGGCGACCGGCAACGGCCGCTCGCTTTTCGGCAGCAGCAATGTGCCCTGCAGCACGCCATGGCCGGTGTCGAGGTTCAGCGTCTGCGTGAGCAGGGTCTGCGCATGTACGAATGAGAGGGGCATGGTCAGCAGCAGTAGGATCAGCAGGGCACGCATGGAAGGCTTCGCCGGTTACGGAGCGGGTTTGACGCGAGGATCGGTGCGAGGTTCGCCGCTGCGCCAGTATGCGCGCCGAAGACAGGCAGTGAAACCGCGGCGCCCTCAGGTATACTTCCGGCCCCTGTTTTTTCGGTCGATCGCGGAGCGTCCTGCATGTCCGGCAATACCTACGGCAAGCTGTTCACCGTCACCACTGCCGGCGAAAGCCACGGGCCTGCGCTGGTGGCCATCGTCGATGGCTGCCCACCCGGGCTGGAGCTGTCGCTGGACGATCTGCAGCGCGATCTCGACCGTCGCAAGCCCGGCACCAGCCGGCACACCACGCAGCGCCAGGAAGCCGACGAGGTGGAAATCCTTTCCGGCGTGTTCGAAGGCAGAACCACCGGTTGTCCGATCGGCCTGCTGATCCGCAATACCGACCAGAAGTCCAAGGACTACTCGGCGATCAAGGACCTGTTCCGCCCGGCCCACGCCGACTACACCTATCACCACAAGTACGGCCTGCGCGACTACCGCGGCGGTGGCCGCTCCTCGGCGCGCGAGACCGCCATGCGTGTCGCCGCCGGTGCCATCGCCAAGAAGTACCTGGCGACGCTGGGCATTCAGGTGCGCGGCTACATGAGCCAGCTCGGGCCGATCGAGATTCCGTTCAAGACCTGGGACAGCGTCGAGCAGAACGCCTTTTTCAGTCCGGACCCGGACAAGGTGCCGGAGCTGGAGGCCTACATGGACCAGCTGCGCCGTGACCAGGATTCGGTGGGCGCAAAGATCACCGTGGTCGCCGAGGGTGTGCCGCCGGGCCTCGGTGAGCCGATCTTCGACCGCCTGGACGCGGAGCTTGCCCACGCGCTGATGAGCATCAACGCGGTCAAGGGCGTGGAGATCGGTGCCGGTTTCGCGTCGGTGGCCCAGCGCGGTACCGAGCACCGCGACGAGCTGACCCCGCAGGGCTTTCTGTCCAACAATGCCGGCGGCATCCTCGGTGGCATCTCCTCGGGTCAGCCGATCGTCGCCCATCTGGCGCTCAAGCCGACGTCCAGCATCACCACGCCCGGTCGCTCCATCGACGTGAATGGCGAGGCGGTGGACGTGATCACCAAGGGTCGCCACGACCCCTGCGTCGGCATCCGCGCCACCCCGATCGCCGAAGCGATGATGGCCATCGTGCTGCTGGATCACCTGCTGCGCCACCGCGCACAGAATGCCGATGTGCAGGTGACGACGCCGGTGCTGGGTCAGCTTTGAGCGGCCATTCGGAGCGCGGCGCGCCGGCGTTGACGCCGCGCGCTGCAACCTGAACGCCTGTTGCCATGACCGCTTCGCTCCCTTACTGGCGCCTCTCCGGGTTCTATTTCTTCTACTTCGCGCTGCTCGGTTCGACGGCGCCGTTTCTCGGCCTGTACTTCGCCCATCTGGGGTTCTCGCCGGAGCGCATCGGCGAGCTGATCGCCATTCCGATGTTGATGCGCTGTCTGGCGCCGAATCTCTGGGGCTGGCTGGGCGACGTCAGCGGCCGCCGGCTGGAGATCGTCCGCCTCGGCGCCCTGTGCACGCTGCTGTCCTTCGGCCTGATCTTCTTCGACAAGAGCTTCGCCTGGCTGGCGCTGGTGATGGCCCTGCATGCCTTCTTCTGGCATGCCGTGCTGCCGCAATTCGAGGTCATCACCCTGGCGCATCTGCACGAGCAGCCCGAGCGCTACAGCCAGGTACGGTTGTGGGGCAGCATCGGCTTCATCCTGGCGGTGGTGGGGCTTGGGCTGCTGTTCCAGCGGCTGAGTCTGGACCTGTATCCGACCGCTGTCGCTGCGGTGATGCTGGGCATCGTGCTGAGCAGCGTCTGGGTCCCGAACGCGCAGCCGCGCCAGCGCGCCGAGTCGGCCGGGCAGGGCGGCTTTCTCGCCCAGCTGCGGCGCCCCGGCGTACTGGCCTTCTACGGTTGCGTGGCCCTGATGCAACTGGCTCACGGCCCGTACTACACCTTCTTCAGCATCCACCTGGAAGCGCTCGGCTACAGCCGCAGCTTTATCGGTCTGATGTGGGCGCTGGGCGTCGTCGCGGAGATTCTGCTGTTTCTGGTCATGGCGCGTCTGCTGGAGCGTTTCTCGCTGCGCCAGGTGCTCCTGGCGAGCTTCCTGATCGCCGCGCTGCGCTGGCTACTGCTCGGGCAGCTGGCCGATCATCTCGGCGTACTGCTGATCGCGCAGCTGATGCACGCGGCGACCTTCGGCAGCTTCCATGCGGCGGCCATCCATTTCGTCCAGCGCAGCTTCGGCCATCGCCAGCAGGGTCAGGGGCAGGCGCTGTATGCCAGCCTGTCCGGAATCGGCGGCGCGCTGGGGGCGTTGTATGCCGGATATGCCTGGTCCGGGCTCGGCCCGGGCTGGTCGTTCGCCATCGCCAGCCTGGCGGCGCTGGCAGCAGCCGTTATCATTGCCTTCCGTTTGCAGGAGGATCGCGCGTGACCGCCACGCAGCGCTGGCTTCCAGGCGACAATTGACCGGCACCGCTATTGCGTCGGCTGGCTGATCCGCGGCCATGGGTCTGTACACCCGGGGCGAGAAGACGAGCGACGCGCTGCGTCAGATCGAGGCGTTCGAGTTCCTTTTCGAATGCGAACTGAAGATGGGCGCCCTGCACAACAGATGAATTCCTGCCTGGCCGGCAGTGATCGGCCGGGCGATCCTTCGGAGAGCCGAACATGAGTGTCCTCAGTGTCTATCACGAATCCCGCCCCGAGCAGCCGCTCAAGGTCCTGACCCATCTCGAGGACATCGCCGCGACCCTGGCCGAGGTCGGCGTGCAACTGGAGCGCTGGGACGCCAGCGCGCCGGTCGCCGCCGGTGCCAGCCAGGAGGACGTGATCGCCGCCTACCGGCCACAGATCGATCGGCTGATGGCCGAGCGCGGCTACGTGACCGTCGATGTCATCAGTGTGTCCCGCGATCATCCGCAAAAGGACGAGCTGCGCGCCAAATTTCTTGACGAGCATCGTCACGCCGAGGACGAGGTGCGCTTCTTCGTCGCTGGCCGCGGCCTGTTCACCCTGCATATCGAGGACATGGTCTACGCCGTGTTGTGCGAGAAGAACGACCTGATCTCCGTGCCTGCCGGCACCCGCCACTGGTTCGACATGGGCGAGCAGCCGAGCTTTGTCGCCATTCGCCTGTTCAACAATCCGGACGGCTGGACGGCGCAGTTCACCGGCGAACGCATCGCCGATCAGTTCCCGCGCCTGGACGACTGAGCGGCCGATCCAGCGCTCACCCTCACCGAACATACGGCCAGCGAGCACAAGCAGGAGCTGACCTCCTGCCGACCCGCGCCAGCGGCGTGCTCGTTAACCATGAACCAGCAGCTAGTACCAATGCGCTGCTGAGCCGCTCTGGCACGGGAACTGAACCCTGCCGCCGCGCCGGCATCCTAATTTAGGTACTCACCCAAACAGGAGCGTACCCATGGGAGATGCATTCGGCGGAATTTTCGGCCTGCTCATCCTGATACTGGATATCTGGGCAATCATCAGCATCGTTCGCAGCGACAGCACCAGCGGCAAGAAAGTGCTCTGGGTTCTTTTGATCGTCATCCTGCCCGTGCTCGGTCTTATCATCTGGGGAATCATGGGACCGCGCGGCAATCGCCCCGACGACCGTGGGCCCTTGCGGTAAACACCGATGGAAAGCCTCAGCGCTCCGCTGGCCCTGGTGGTGCTGGTGCTGGACGTGCTCGCCATCGCGCATGTCTGGCGCAGCCCCATCGAGGCTGGTCGCAAAATCATCTGGACGCTGGTGATCGTACTGCTGCCGGTGGTCGGCCTGATCATGTGGGCGGTCGCGGCCGGGCCGTTTGGCAAGGCGCGGCTGTGAAGCATGCGTGGCATCGGCCTGGCGCTCGTCGCGCTGCTCTTCGTCGTAGGCCCGCTGCAGGCCGATGATGGTGACGCCTGGCAGGCGTTACGCGAAGGGCGGGCACTACTGCTCCTGCGCCACGCGAATGCGCCGGGGCTGGGCGACCCGCCTGGCTTCGTCCTCGATGACTGCAGCACCCAACGCAATCTTGATGAGTACGGCAGGGCGCAAGCCCGACGCTGGGGCGAGCTGCTGCGCGAGAAAGGCCTGACCAGGGTACGTCTGTTGAGCAGTCGCTGGTGCCGTGCACTGGACACGGCGCAGCAGATGGCACTCGCGCCGGTCGAGCCGCTACCGGCGCTGGATTCCTTCTTCGCCTCGCCGACCAGCGAGCGACTGCAGACCGCCGCGCTGCGCGAAGCCCTCACCGAGCTGGAACCCGGCGAGGTAGCGGTGCTGGTCACCCATCAGGTCAATATCACCGCGCTGACCGGCATTTTTCCGCAGTCGGGCGAGGGGCTGATCCTGGCTCGGCCGCTGGCCGTTGCGCCGAAGGTGCTGGCGCGCGTCGCGCCGCCGTAACCGTTTCTTCAGCCGCCCCGGGCGTAGTTGTCCCAGATGTGGATGGCTGCGTAGGCCCGCCATGGGCGCCAGGCTTCGGCACGTTCGGCCAGCGCCTTGGCGGTCAGGCCATCCGCTCCCCAAAGCGGCGCCTTGAGCAAACCCAGATCGGCACTGGGAAAGGCGTCCGCCACGCCAAAACCGCGCAGCGCGATGTATTCGGCCGTCCAGGGGCCGATGCCGGGCAGCTCGCACAGCCGACGGACCAGCGTATCGGCGCCATCCTCCACATGCAGGTGCAACGCGCCCTCGGCCACCGCGCCGGCCAGGCGGCGCAGCGCCTGAGCGCGCTTGGCCGGCATGCCGATGTTCTCCAGCGGGTCGTCGGCGACCGCCTGCGCGGTGGGAAACAGCACCTCCAACCCGGTCGGAGCCTGCGCCAACGGCTCGCCGAGACGCTCCACCAGGCGGCGGGTGATGGTCACCGCCGCCTTCACCGTGACCTGCTGGCCGACCACCGCGCGCACGGCCTGCTCGAACGGGTCGTACGCCGCCGGCAGACGCAGGCCGGGTTGTGCCGAGACCAGCGGGCCGAGTGCCGGGTCGCCGGCGAAATGCGCCGCGATCGCCTGTGGGTCGGCATCCAGGTCGAACATCTTGCGCACCCGCGCCACCAGCGGTTGGCTGGCGTGCCGCAGCGAGTCGCTGAGGGTCAGCTCGAGCGCCGGCCGGTCGTCCGCCGCGCTCACACCGAGCCAGCCGCGGGCATCACCCAGGCGCAGCGTACGGGCATAGCCGCGCGGATCCAGGCGCTCCACGCCCGGCAGCAGACGCAGGGCGAAGTGGCGGTGGAACTGTTGCCAGTCCCAGGGTTCGAGGTAGAGCAGGTGGATGGTTTCGGTCATTTCCAGACCCTAGCGCCTGGGCGCCGCTTTGTCGCCCCGAAGTGTGCTTTCAAACCCTCGCGGTTCCCCCTGTCATCTTGGCCAACGTAGAATGCGCCTCTTTTCGGTGGGCGATTCGATCGCCCGTCCTCAGCCAGCCTGCAGACGTCGCGGCCTTGCGCGCGATGGCTGCCAAGGGAGACACCCATGAGCGACTTTCAGGAAACTCTCTACGAGGGATACGGGCAGCGGTTCCAGATCGACAAGCTGCTGCATGAAGTGCGCACCGAACGCCAGCATCTGGTGATCTTCGAAAATGCCCGCATGGGCCGCGTCATGGCCCTCGATGGCGTGATCCAGACCACCGAAGCCGACGAGTTCATCTACCACGAAATGCTTGCCCATGTGCCGATCCTGGCCCATGGCCTGGCACGCCGGGTGTTGATCATCGGTGGCGGCGACGGCGGCATCCTGCGTGAGGTGGCGCGCCATCGTGATATCGAGAGCATCACCATGGTCGAGACCGACCGCACCCTGGTGGAGCTGTGCAAGGAATTCCTGCCGAACCACTCGGCCGGCACCTTCGATGATCCGCGATTGAACCTGGTGTTCGATGACGGCATGCACTTCGTGGCGACCACTGAAGAGCGGTTCGATGTCATCATCTGCGATTCCACTGATCCCATCGGCTCGGGCGAGGCGCTGTTCTCCGAGCACTTCTACCAGGCTTGCCGCCGTTGCCTGAACGAGGGCGGTATCCTGGTCGCGCAGAACGGCACACCATTCATGCAGCTGGGCGAGCTGCAGACCACCGCCAAACGCATGCAGGGGCTGTTCGCCGATTGGCACTTCTACCTGGCCGCGGTGCCGACCTACATCGGCGGCGCGATGAGCTTCGCCTGGGGCGCCTGTAACGCCGAGAGTCGCAAGTTGCCGCTGGAAACCCTGATGCAGCGCTATAGCGGCAGCGGGATTGTGACCCGTTATTACAACCCGCACGTGCACATTGGCGCCTTTGCGCTGCCGCAGTACCTGCTGCACGCGATTGCCAAGCCCAGCAACGACTGAGCGAGCACGGCGGCATCGCCCTGAACGGCCTGCCCGGCAACGGCGCGGGCCGTTTTGCATTGCCGGCCCGGTTGAACTGCTGCAGGTTCGGCGGGTTCTACTGATGGAGCCCGCGACGCTGCGCGCGGTGGCGTCGAGCCATCCAGCCCGTGCAGTCAGACGCGTGGCCTGCTAGCTTGTCACTGTGGACACCGTCCACCGCGTCTCTTCGACTAGCTGTTGCGACTCCCGTTTGCCCGATGTCTCGACGACGGAGCCGATCTCCCGCTGAGCTCGTGGCAACTTCATCCAGGTATGAGAGGAGGTTGAATCATGAGCACCACCTTCCATGAGGATGTCAGCAGCACCGTTCTGCGCCGGATGAAAGAGGGCGGTTTCGATTTCGCCCGCGTGCATCCCATCGAGTTCTATGCGGTCTTCCCCGAGCGGGACCGCGCCCAGACCGCCGCCGAGAACTTTCGCGGTGAAACCATCAACACTCAGGTCTTTCCGCGTGAGGACGGAAGCTGGAATCTGCAGGTCAGCAAAGTGATGTACGCGACGTTCGACGGCATCGGCGACTTCGAGCAGGATCTTGAGGATCTTGTCGAACCCCTGGGTGGGGTACTCGATGGCTGGGGCGTCACCCAGGAAATCGAAAGCCAGAGTCTGTGACCGTCACTCCCTTTTCAGACCGCTGTTGAGCGCCTGGTCCCACGGCGGGACCGGGCCGAAGCGGGACTTGAGAAATTCCAGCAGCAGTCGGGTCCGCGAGTCGGCCTCGCGCGTCAGGCGCAGGGCATAGATGCCGCTGGCTTCCGGTTGCGGCAACCCGCCCCCGCAGAACAACGGTAACAGCTCGCCGCGCAGCAGATACTCGCTGATCAGCCAGGTCGGCAGGTGGGCGATGCCGAGCCCGGCCAGCGCTCCCGCCAGCAGCGCTTCAGCATTGTTGGCCACCATCCGCAGACGCCCCGGGCGCAACAGCTGCGATCGCCCGTTTCGTTCGAAGCGCCAGGCGTGCGGCGGGGCCAGCGCATCCCAGTCGAGGCCATCATGTTCAGGCAACTGCTCGGGGGTCAGCGGCACGCCGCGACGCTCCAGGTAGGCCGGGCTGGCGCAGACGATGCGCACCATCGGCGCCAGGGGCGTGGCGACCAGGCGCGTATCGGCGAGTGGGCCGATGCGCAGCACCAGATCGACCTCGCCGAGGTGCTCGCCATGCAGATCGACGAAGCTGTCGATCAGCCGCAACTGGATATCCACACCGGGATAGGCCTGCAGAAACTCGGCGAGGGCCGGCGCCAGATGTCGCCGCCCGAACGGCGCCGGTGCGTCGATGCGGATGCGGCCTTCCGGTGCACTGTCCAGGGATGTCGCCTCGGCCCGGGCCAGGTGCAGTTCCTGAACGATGCGCCGGGCGCGCTCGGCGAAGGCAAGGGCGGCAGGCATTGCCCGCACGGCATGGGTGCTGCGGCTGAACAGCTGGCAGCCCAGCGCCGCTTCCAGCGCATCGACTCGCCGCGCCACGGCGGAGGGCGTCAGGCCATGCCGGCGCGCGGCAGCGGAAAAGCTGCCGCATTCGAGCACGTCGATGAAGAGTTCGAGCTGAGCGGAAAGGGCGTCTGGCAGCATCGGGTTACCGGCTTGTGCGTAATAGGCAAAGCCATTGTGCGCGGCTGTGCGTATCGACGCCAGCGGCGGCGGCGTAGCATGGGCGCCTCAATGAGGCTGGAGCGCGAACATGCTGTTGGACATCGGGTTGAACGTATTGCTGGGCCTGGCCCTGGGCACGCTCGGCGGACTGTTCGGCATCGGCGGCGGGCTGATCGCGATCCCGGTACTGGGCGTGCTGTTCGGGCTGGATCAGCAACTGGCGCAGGGCACGGCACTGGTGATGGTGGTGCCCAACGTGCTGCTCGCCATCTGGCGTTATCACCAGCGCAATCGCATCGATTGGCGCCACGCGGCGGCGCTGGCCGGCGCCAGCTTCGTCTTCGCGATCGTCGGTGCCGCCGTGGCGGTGTCGCTGGATGCCGGGCGCATGCGCCTGGCCTTCGTCGGCTTTCTCCTGGCGCTGGCAGCCTACACGCTGTTGCGCGTGTTTCTGCACCCCGCGCCCGGAGATGGTCAGCTGCGTCATTCCTGGCCATGGCTCAGCGTGCTCGGTGCGGGGGCCGGGGCGGCGGGCGGGCTGTTCGGCGTGGGCGGTGCGGTGATTGCCACGCCGATCCTGACCAGCGTATTCGGCACCTCGCAGGTGGTCGCCCAGGGGCTTTCGCTGGCGCTGGCTGCGCCGAGCACTGGCGTTACCCTGGTGACCTATGCGCTGCATCAGCAGGTCAACTGGCTGCTGGGCTTGCCGCTGGCGGTCGGCGGCCTGCTCAGCATCAGCCTGGGCGTGCGCCTTGCCCACGCGTTACCGGAGCGCCTGCTGCGCCTGCTGTTCAGCGGATTTCTGGTGGCCAGTGCGGTGCTGCTGGCGATGGAAAGCTGAGCGGTTTCAGCTCGTCAGGCCGAGCAGGCCGCCGCCGAGCGCACCGGCGATTACCACCAACCACGGTGGCAGTTTCCAGTAGTTCAGCGCGGCGAAGGCCAGCACGGCCAGGATGAAGTGTTCCGCGGCCTTGATCGCACTGGTCCAGACCGGGTCGTACAGCGCCGCCAGCAGCAACCCGACCACGGCGGCATTGACGCCCGCCAGCGCCGCCTGGCTGCGGCGATTGCCGCGCAGGCGCTCCCAGAACGGCAAGGCGCCGAATACCAGCAGGAAGGAGGGGGCGAACACCGCGAGCAGGCAGATGGTTGCGCCGAGCCAGCCGCTTGGGCCGCTGTTCATCGAGGCGCCGAGAAAGGCCGCGAAGGTGAACAGCGGTCCAGGTACGGCCTGGGCGGCGCCATAGCCGGCGAGGAAGGCGTCGTTGTCGACCCAGCCGGACGGCACGACCTCGGCCTGCAGCAGCGGCAACACCACGTGTCCGCCACCGAACACCAGCGCACCGGTGCGATAGAACGCATCGACCTGCGCCAGCGCCTGGCTGCCGCTGACGCCGGCCAGCACGGGAAGCAGGATCAGCAGGGCAAAGAACGCAGCCAGAGCAGACAGCGCAGTGCGCATCTTGATGCGTACGGGCAGGTCGGGGTGCACCTCGCCTGACGTCGGGCGGAACGCCAGCAATCCGATCAAGCCCGCCACGACGATGATCGCCACCTGGCTCCAGACGAAGGGCAGCAGCAAGACGGCGCTCGCCGCGGCGAGCATGATGGCCAGCCGCGGGCCATCGCTGCACAGCGTTCGCGCCATGCCCCAAACCGCCTGGGCGACGACCGCCACTGCCACGATTTTCAGACCCTGGATGAACCCGCCGGGCAGGGCGTCGCCCCAGCGGGCAATGCCCAGAGCGAACAGCGTCAGCGCGACGGCCGAGGGCAGCGTGAAGCCGGCCCAGGCCGCCAGCGAACCTCGGTAGCCGCCGCGCAGCAGCCCGATTGCCAGGCCGACCTGGCTGCTGGCCGGGCCCGGAAGGAACTGGCAGAGCGCGACCAGATCGGCGTAGCCACGCTCGTCCAACCAGCGGCGGCGCTGGACGAATTCGTCACGAAAGTAGCCCAGATGCGCCACCGGGCCGCCAAAGGACGTCAGCCCCAGGCGCAGGAATATCAGGAAGATGCTCCAGGCTCTCAGAGGCTCGCCGGACGATGGGCGTTGGGCGTCGATGGGCATGCGAATTCGTGCTGGTCTGCAAGGGTGAATCGAGCGGAAATCCTAGCCGGCAATTGTGTCACGCCGATGACGCGCGTGCCGACTCACCGTTGTGCGGCCAGTCGGCCGCCACCAGGAACAGCCGCTCCTGCTCCAGCCAGTCGCCGGATGCGTGGGGTTCGAGACGCACCAGCAGTTGCGCCCGCGCGCGTGCCGGATCTCCGGCCAGCCACTCGGCAAGGCGGTCCGAGGTCCACAGGTCCGGTTGCGGCACGCGGGCAGCAGCCAGCCAGGCGGCACGCGGAAGTGGCTGCCAGATGGTGCCGGCCGCCGCGGCCTGATACACCGGCCAGTCGGCCTGGCGCAGCCAGCGGCCGCTCAGGTGGTGCGGGTTGGCACCATGGGGCGGGGCGCAGCCCTCTGGCCAGGGTTGAAACAGGTAGCCGCTGAGCCAGAAGCTGCTTTGCACCTCCCGCCCGGTAAGCTCGGCGAGCACGGCGCGGGCGGCCGGCTGGTTGCACAAGGGCAGCTGGTGTTGGCGCAGGTGGGCGAGCTTCAGGTCCAGGCGATCGTGGTTGCCGGGGCCGAGCCAGTGGTCGTGCTGGCTGCCGTCTCCGGGCCCGAAGCCCAGATAGAGCTTTATCGCCAGCTCCAGATGGTGCACGCCCTGGTCATCGCAGAACAGCAGGTCCAGCTCGCCGAGGGTGCTGCCGTTCTGCCGGATCGGCAGGTTGGCCGCGATCAGCTGCAGGTCGGGCGCCTGGCACAGCGCGTACTGCCAGAGCCGTTCGTAGTACAACCCCAGGCGCCGATTGCTGCGCTGCGACAGCCAGGCCTCGAGGACCGAAGGCTCGGCATCCTGGCACAGCAGCCAGTCGGCCAGCAGCCCCGGCTCGCTGTGCCAGCGGCTTGCGCTCAGGGGGTGACGCTGGCGGGGAGGTGTTTCGCTCAGCAGGGGCGGCGACAGCAGCGTCCAGGCGAGATCACGCACCTGCGGATGGCGAAGGACGCTGGACAGCTCGGCAAGACTGATAGGGTTCATGTCAGCAGCATAGCCGTCGGTTTGCCGCCGGTTCGACGTTTCGCCGATAATCCGGTGCCGCTGAACACCCGCGCCTGACCGAGGCTCTAACCACAGTCGGTGCAGGCCGCGTCGATCCGCTGCGGCGGCCTCGCAAGTGCATGTTGGTGTTCAAGCGCTGCGAACGCCTGCAACTTCTGCCAGCCACACCAGGGAACTTCAATGGAGCAATTCCGCAATATCGGCATCATTGGCCGCCTGGGCAGCTCCCAGGTGCTGGATACCATCCGCCGGCTGAAGCGATTTCTCGTCGAACGCCATCTGCATGTGATCCTCGAGGAGAACATCGCCGAGGTGCTCCCCGGGCACGGCATGCAGACTTCGTCGCGGCAGCGACTGGGCGAATCCTGCGACTTGGTGATCGTGGTCGGCGGTGATGGCAGCCTGCTCGGCGCCGCCCGGGCAATGGCCCGGCACCGCGTGCCGGTGCTGGGCATCAACCGCGGCAGCCTTGGCTTTCTCACCGACATCCGCCCGGATGAGTTGGAAGAGAAGGTTGCCGAGGTGCTCAACGGCCAGTACACCCTTGAGAACCGCTTCCTGCTCGAGGCCCAGGCGCGTCGCTTCGACGAGCCGATCGGCGAGGGCGATGCCCTCAACGACGTGGTGCTGCACCCGGGCAAGTCGACGCGCATGATCGAGTTCGAGCTGTACATCGACGGTCAGTTCGTCTGCAGCCAGAAGGCCGACGGCCTGATCGTGGCGACGCCCACCGGTTCCACCGCCTACTCGCTGTCCGCCGGCGGGCCGATCATGCATCCGCGCCTGGATGCCATCGTCATCGTGCCGATGTACCCGCACACGTTGTCGAGCCGGCCCATCGTGGTGGACGGCAACAGCGAGCTCAAGATCGTGGTGTCGCCGAACATGCAGATCTACCCACAGGTGTCCTGCGACGGCCAGAACCACTTCACCTGCGCGCCTGGCGACACCGTGACCGTGCGCAAGAAGCCGCAGAAGCTGCACCTGATCCACCCGCTGGATCACAACTACTACGAAGTCTGCCGGACCAAGCTGGGCTGGGGCAGTCGCCTCGGCGGAGGCGATTGATGCAGCTGGATCCCGAGCGTGGCTACGACCTGATCGGCGATATCCACGGCTGTGGCCATGCGCTGGCGCGGCTGCTGGATCAGCTGGGCTATCGCCTGCAGGGTGGTGTCTGGCGTCATCCGCGCCGGCAGGTGATCTTCCTCGGCGACATCATCGACCGTGGGCCGCATATCCGCGAGGCACTGCACCTTGTGCATGCGATGGTCGACCACGGCCAGGCCCATTGCATCATGGGCAACCACGAGTTCAACGCGCTGGGCTGGTACATGCCGGCCCCGCCGGGCAGCGGTCGCGATTTCGTGCGCGAACACTCGCCACGCTTCGCTCGGCTGCTGCAGGAAACCTTCCAGCAGTTCGAGCACTACCCCGAGGAGTGGAAGGCCTTTCGCGAGTGGTTCTACGACTTGCCGCTGTTTCTCGAAACCGAGCGTTTTCGCGTGGTACACGCCTGCTGGGACAGCCGCGTGATCGCGCGCCTGCGTCCGTTTCTCAACGACGCCTGCATCAATCCGGCGATCCTGCGTGAGGCTGGCCTGCCGGGCACCTTCATCTGCCAGGCGCTGGATCGGCTGCTGCGCGGCACCGACATGCCGCTGCCGGAGGGCATGACGCTGACCAGCGAGGAAGGCTTCGTGCGCACCTTCTTCCGCACCAAGTTCTGGGAAGAGAACCCGCAGACCTACGGTGACGTGGTGTTCCAGCCCGATGGGCTGCCGGAGCATGCGGCGCGCCTGCCGTTGTCGCCGCAGCAGAAGAACCGCCTGTTTCTCTATGGGCCGGATGAGCCGCTCCTGTTCGTCGGCCACTACTGGCGCCGCGGTCGCCCGGGGCCGATCCGCGACAACCTGGCCTGCCTGGATTACAGCGCGGTGAAGAACGGCAAGCTGGTGGCCTATCGGCTGGACCAGGAAACGCGCCTGGATCCGACCAAGTTCGCCTGGGTGGACGTGCAGGCGGTGTTCCGATGAGTTCGGTGAGCGAGGCCCTGCGCCTGCCGCTGTCGGAAGACCTCAGCGGCTTCATCGCCCTGTTGCGGCGCCTGCGGGTGCCGTGCCGGGTCTCGGAGGAGGGCGACCAGCAGGTGCTGCGGGTGCCGAGCGAGGTGGTCGAGCAGGTGCGCGACCTGTATGCGCGCTACCCCCAGGGCGACGACAGCGTGGTGGTCGAACAGCCCCGGCGGCGCGGCGGCTTCGTCGCTGCCCTGCGTGCCAGCCCGCTCACCGCGGCGGTGCTGCTGATCACCCTGGCGGTGGCGGGGGTCACCCTGCTCGGCGAGAACTTTGCCACGATCCGCTGGCTGAACTTCGTCGACTTTCGCATCGACGGCGAGTACGCCTACTTCGCCACGCTGGAGCAGAGTCTCGCGGCCGGTCAGTGGTGGCGGCTGATCACGCCTATCTTCGTGCACTTCGGCATCCTCCACCTGGCCATGAACAGCATGTGGTATTGGGAGTTGGGCCGGCGCATCGAGGCTCGTCAGCGTGCGCCAATGCTGCTGGCGCTGACGTTGCTGTTCGGGCTGATCTCCAATTTCGCGCAGTATCTGTTCGGCGGGCCGGGCATCTTCGGTGGTTTGTCCGGCGTGCTCTACGGCCTGCTGGGCCATTGCTGGCTGTATCAGAAGCTCGCCCCCAACGAGGCCTACCGGCTGCCCCCTGGGGTGGTAGTGCTGATGCTGGTGTGGCTGGTGATCTGTCTGACCGGCGTCATCGAGGTGCTCAGCTTCGGCGCGCTGGCCATTGCCAACGCGGCGCATGTCGGCGGGCTGGTCGCCGGATGCGTGACCGGCGTGATCGGCGGAACCCTGGCGCGGCGTCGCTAGCGGGCTGTCGCGCTTTTCCCTAAAGCGCGACAGCCCGGTAGAATGGCCGCTCGTTTCCCTCGGAGCTGGCCATGTCGACCTTTATCCAAACCGCCGAAAGCATTACCCCTGAAATCTACGCGAGCCTCAAGCAGGCCCTCGAACTGGGCAAATGGGCTGACGGCCGCAAGCTGACCCCCGAGCAGAAGGAAACCTGCATGCAGGCGGTGATCGCCTGGGAGATGAAGAATCTTCCCGAAGAAGAGCGCACCGGCTACATGGGTGGCCAGGAGTGCGGCTCCAAGAGCAAGAAGGCCGAGGCCGCCATCGACACCAGCCTGTTCGCACCGGCTTCCGGAACCCGCCACTGATGCTGGAGCTCGGACGCGGCGCGCTGGAGAAGATGTCGGTTCAGCTCGAGTCGGGCGTGCCGGTGCAGTACGCCTTTCGTCTCGGTGAAGGGCTGGTGCCGGTCAATCCGCTGATCGGCAGGACGCTGCGCCTGGAGTACCTGGGCGCCATCCACTGCACCCATTGCGGGCGCAAGACCAACAAGAGCTTCAGCCAGGGTTACTGCTATCCCTGCTTCAAGAAACTGCCGCAGTGCGATGTCTGCATTATGAGCCCGGAGAAGTGCCACCACGATTTCGGCACCTGTCGCGATCCGCAGTGGGGCCTGGATTTCTGCATGACCGATCATGTGGTCTATCTGGCCAACTCGTCTGGCATCAAGGTGGGCATCACCCGCGCCACCCAGCTGCCGACGCGTTGGCTCGACCAGGGCGCGAGCCAGGCGTTGCCGATCATGCGAGTCGCCACCCGCCAGCAGTCGGGCATGGTCGAAGACCTGCTGCGCAGCCAGGTTGCCGATCGCACCAACTGGCGAGCATTGCTCAAGGGTGACGCCGAGCCCATCGACCTGGTCGAGATGCGCGAGCGGATCTTCGATGCCTGCGCCGGCGGGGTGCGGGATCTGCAGCAGCGCTATGGTCTGCAAGCAATCCAGCCGGTGGCCGACGCCGAGGTGGTGGAGATCCGCTATCCGGTGGAGGCCTATCCGACGAAGGTCGTGAGCCTGGATCTGGACAAGACCCCGGTGGTCGAGGGCACGCTCCTGGGCATCAAGGGTCAATACCTGATCCTGGATACAGGCGTGATCAATATCCGCAAGTTCACCGCCTATCAGGTGGCCGCCAGCGCCGCCGCGTAGGGTGGATGACGTTTCGCTTGCCCGCGGTCATGGGGCGCCAGGCTCAATGACGAGCGGCCTGGAGCAAGGGGTGGAGCAGGCTTCGCTGTTCTCCACCCTACAAGTCCGCCGCGACAGACGCTAAGCTCGAACTCATTCGCACGCCGGCCCCCGAGCTGGCAGTCCATCGCCATATCCCGCTTGAAGCTTGCCGCTTGAAGCTCAGTCGACGAGGTTTCCATGCGCACCGAACAACCGAAAGTCATTCATCTGAAGGATTACCAGGCCCCCGAGTACCTGATTGATGAAACCCACCTGACCTTCGAGCTGTACGAGGATCGCACGCTGGTGCACGCCCAGTTGGTGATGCGCCGCAACCCCGAGCGCCCGGCAGGCAAGCTGCCGCCGCTGGAGCTGCATGGCCAGCAGCTCGAGCTGCTGTCCATTGCGCTGAATGACCGCGCCCTGAGTCTGGGCGACTATCAGCTCAGCGAAGACTGCCTGACCCTGCAGCCGGACAGCGACAGCTTCGTCATCGACAGTTCGGTGGTCATCCATCCGGAAAGCAACACCGCGCTCGAGGGGCTGTACAAGTCCGGCAGCATGTACTGCACCCAGTGCGAGGCTGAGGGCTTCCGCAAGATCACCTACTACCTCGACCGCCCGGATGTGATGAGCAAGTTCACCACCACCGTCAGCGCCGAGCAGAAGGCCTATCCGGTGCTGCTTTCCAACGGCAACCCGATCGCCAGTGGCAGCGAGGACAACGGCCGTCACTGGACGACCTGGGAAGACCCTTTCAAGAAGCCGGCCTACCTGTTCGCCCTGGTGGCCGGTGACCTCTGGTGTGTCGAGGACAGCTTCACCACCATGAGCGGACGCGAGGTGGCGCTGCGCATCTACGTCGAGCCGGAAAACATCGACAAGTGCCAGCACGCCATGGACAGCCTGAAGAAGTCGATGAAGTGGGACGAAGAGGCCTACGGTCGCGAGTACGACCTGGACATCTTCATGATCGTCGCGGTGAACGACTTCAACATGGGCGCCATGGAGAACAAGGGCCTCAACATCTTCAACTCCAGCGCCGTGCTGGCCCGCGCCGAAACCGCCACCGATGCCGCGCACCAACGGGTCGAGGCGATCGTGGCCCACGAGTATTTCCATAACTGGTCCGGCAACCGCGTGACCTGCCGCGACTGGTTCCAGTTGTCGCTCAAGGAAGGCTTCACCGTTTTCCGCGATGCGCAGTTCAGCGCCGACATGAATTCGCCGACGGTCAAGCGCATCGAGGACGTCGCCTACCTGCGCACCCACCAGTTCGCCGAGGATGCCGGCCCCATGGCTCACTCGGTGCGCCCGGAGTCATTCATCGAGATCTCCAACTTCTACACCCTGACTGTCTACGAAAAGGGTGCCGAAGTGGTGCGCATGATCCAGACGCTGCTCGGCAAGGAAGGCTTCCGCAAGGGCAGCGACCTGTACTTCGAGCGACACGATGGCCAGGCCGTGACCGTCGATGATTTCGTCAAGGCGATGGAAGATGCCAACGGCGCCGATCTGTCGCAGTTCAAGCGCTGGTACAGCCAGGCCGGCACCCCGCGCCTGTCGGTCAGCGAGCAGTACGACGAGGCGGCGCAGACCTATCGTCTGACGTTCCGCCAGAGCTGCCCGCCGACGCCGGGCCAGCCGACCAAGGAGCCATTCGTGATTCCCGTGGAGCTGGGCCTGCTGGCTGCCGATGGCAGCGATTTGCCGCTGCGCCTGCAAGGTGAGGCGCAGGCCCAGGGCACCAGCCGCGTACTGGCGGTCACTGAGGCCGAGCAGAGCTTCACCTTCGTCGACGTGCCCGAGCGTCCGCAGCCGTCTCTGCTGCGCGGCTTCTCCGCACCGGTGAAGCTGGACTATCCGTACAGCCGCGATCAGCTGATGTTCTTCATGCAGCACGATTCCGACGGCTTCAATCGCTGGGAAGCGGGTCAGCAGCTGTCGGTGCAGGTGCTGCAGGAGCTGATCGGCCAGCATCAGCGTGGTGAGGCACTGGCGCTGGACGAGCGTCTGATCGAGGCAATGCGCAGTCTGCTGCAGAACGAGACGCTGGATGCAGCGATGGTTGCCGAGATGCTCTCGCTGCCTGGCGAAGCCTACCTCACCGAGATCAGCGAAGTGGCCGACGTGGACGCCATTCATGCCGCCCGAGAGTTTGCCCGCAAGCGTATCGCCGATGCGTTGTTCGAGCCGCTGTGGCACCGCTATCAGGCCAATCGCGAGACCTCCCGCAACACGGCCTATGTCGCCTCTGCGGAGCACTTCGCGCGCCGCGCCCTGCAGAACATCGCGCTGTCCTACCTGATGCTGAGCGAGAAGACCGAGGTGCTCGAAGCCTGCCTGGAGCAGTTCGAGCATGCCGACAACATGACCGAGCGTCTGACGGCCCTGGCGGTGCTGGTCAACTCGCCGTTCGAGGCTGAGCGCGACAAGGCGTTGCAGGCCTTCGCCGAGCACTTCAAGGACAACCCGCTGGTGATGGACCAGTGGTTCAGCGTGCAAGCCGGCAGCCCGCTGCCCGGCGGGCTGGAGCGCGTGCAGCAGCTGATGCAGCATCCGGCGTTCACCCTGAAGAACCCGAACAAGGTGCGTGCGCTGATCGGTGCCTTTGCCAATCAGAACCTGGTCAACTTCCACCGCGCCGATGGCGCCGGTTACCGCTTCCTGGCCGATCAGGTGATCACCCTCAACGCCCTGAACCCGCAGATCGCTTCGCGTCTGCTGGCGCCGCTGACCCGCTGGCGCAAGTACGACGGCGCCCGTCAGGCGCTGATGAAGGGTGAGCTGGAGCGCATCCTGGCCTCCGGCGAACTGTCCAGCGATGTCTATGAAGTGGTGAGCAAGAGCCTCGCCTGAGTCCGAAGGCCGATCGTGCCCGCGATCGGCCGTCTTTGCCCGGTAGGGTGGGGCTTCAGCCCCCACCCGCACCCCATGGCCCGCTCAAGACTCGGCAGCGCAATCGACGTAGCGCATCCCCGTTGTGGTGACCATCCCCGGGCGCGCCGCGTCCGATCGTCACTTCGACGGCGACCCAGTCAGTCGCCATACTGGCCACTGGCCCAATCAGCCTGAGTGATCACGCGTCAATCATTGCGCGAGAGTTAACAATTCATAACGTCCGGCCAATTGTGCCTGTCCGCGGAAGCTGGCTAGGATGGCTGCGCCTGTAGTGCAGGCCTTACCTAATAAGAATAAAGGGGGTATGTATGAGTGAGCCCGTTCAGCGGCGCACACTATTCGGCCGCGCCGTGGTTCCATGCCAGGCGAGGGCGTCGCGTTTTCACTCATCGGTTGCCGGCATGCTCTCGCTATGCGGCGCCGTTTCGCTCCTGTTGCTGTCGGCAACGGCGCCGGTCCAGGCTGCTACCGATGGCCAGACCCGCTATTCCATCGAGTCGGCGAAAGCCGCATCCAACCTTCTGCTCGATATCACCGAAGCCGGTGATCGCCTGGTCGTGGCCGGGGATCGTGGCCATATCCTCTATTCCGACGATGGCGGCAACAGCTGGGCCCAGGCCAAGGTGCCGACCCGTCAGCTGCTGACGGCCATCGATTTCGTCGACGACAAGCATGGCTGGGCGGTCGGCCACGATGCCCTGGTCCTGTCGACCAGCGACGGCGGACAAAGCTGGCAAGTGCAGTACGAAGATCGCGAGCGTGAAGCACCCCTGCTCGACGTGTGGTTCGAAGACACCCAGCACGGCATTGCGGTCGGTGCCTATGGTGCGCTGATCGAAACCATCGACGGCGGCCAGAGCTGGGACGACATCAGCGACCGGCTCGAGAACGAAGACGGCTTCCACCTGAATGCCATTGCCCATATCGAAGGCTCCGGCCTGTTCGTGGTTGGCGAAATGGGCGGCATGTTCCGCTCCGCCGACATGGGCGAAACCTGGGAGAAGGTCGAGTCGCCTTATCAGGGCTCGTTCTTCGGCGTGGTCGGCGGCTCGGAGCCCGGTGTTGTGATCGCCTTCGGCCTGCGTGGCCACCTGTTCCGCTCCGCCGATTTCGGCGACAGCTGGGAGGGCATTGAACTGCGCAACGGCAACGGCCATGCGCTGGAGTCCGGGCTCGCCGATGGCAGCCTGTTGCGCGATGGCCGTATCGCGGTGGTCGGCCATGGCGGAGCTGTGCTCACCAGCGATGACCAGGGTCGCAGCTTCAAGCTCGTCAACCGTCCCGATCGCCGTTCGCTGTCGGGCGTCACCTCCGATTCCCAAGGCAACCTGATCCTGGTAGGGCAGGGCGGTGTTCGCATCGCCTCGCCATCGGGCGCGGATCTGGCCCCAAAACAATAAAGCCGGGAGAGTCTGCATGACCAAGCACCAACAGAAGCCGGCGTCGTTCCTCGAGCGCCTGATCTTCAACAACCGGCCGGCAGTGGTCGTCCTCTGCCTGCTGATCAGCGCGTTCCTGTTCTACCAGGCGGCCCAGGTTCGGCCGCAGACCAGCTTCGAAAAGATGATTCCGCTGGGGCATCCGTATATCCAGAAGATGCTCGAGCACCAGAACGACCTGGCCAACCTCGGCAACACCGTGCGGATTTCCGTGGAAGCGGTGGAGGGCGACATTTTCTCCAAGGAATACATGGAGACGTTGCGGCAGATCCACGACGAGGTGTTCTACATCCACGGCGTCGACCGTTCCAACATGAAGTCGCTGTGGAGCCCCAGCGTGCGCTGGACCGAGGTCACCGAGGAAGGCTTCGCCGGTGGCGAGGTGATCCCGCAGACCTACGACGGCTCGCCCGAGAGCCTCGAGGACCTGCGCGACAACATCCTCAAGTCCGGGCAGATCGGCCGCCTGGTGGCGAACAACTTCAAGTCCAGCATCATCGACGTGCCGCTGCTCGAGTCCTATCCGGATCCGGAAGACCAGGGGCGGCAGATCAAGCTGGATTACCAGAAGTTCTCCCACGAGCTGGAAGAGAAAATCCGCGAGAAGTACCAGGCGCAGAACCCGAACGTGAAGGTGCACATCATCGGCTTCGCCAAGAAGGTCGGTGACCTGATCGACGGGCTGGTGGGCGTGGCGCTGTTCTTCATCGTCGCCATCGGTATCACCTTCGTCCTGCTGCTATGGTTCACCCGTTGCCTGAAGAGCACCATCGCGGTGTTGATCACCACGCTGATCGCGGTGGTCTGGCAGCTCGGCCTGCTGCACACCCTCGGCTTCGGGCTTGACCCGTATTCGATGCTGGTGCCGTTCCTGGTGTTCGCCATCGGCATTTCCCACGGCGTGCAGAAGATCAACGGCATCGCCATGGCCTCCGGTTTCACCGAAGACCCGGTGACGGCAGCGCGCATGGCGTTCCGCCAGCTGTTCATCCCAGGCATGGTGGCGTTGCTGTCGGATGCGGTGGGCTTCGTTACCTTGCTGCTGATCGACATCGGCGTGATCCGCGAGCTGGCCATCGGGGCATCGCTGGGCGTGGCGGTGATCATCCTGACCAACCTGATCCTGCTGCCGGTGGCGATTTCCTACATGGGCATTAGCCAGAAGGCGATCAAGCAGGCCCGTGAAGAGGCCTCGCGCGACCATCCGTTCTGGCGTGCGCTGTCGAACTTCGCCAGCCCGACCGTGGCACCGATTTCCATCACCATCGCCGTGGTGGCGCTGGCTGGCGGGCTCTGGTACGGCCAGAACCTGAAGATCGGCGATCTCGACCAGGGCGCGCCGGAGCTGCACCCGGATTCGCGCTACAACCTGGACAACGACTTCGTCATCCGCAACTACTCGACCAGTTCCGACGTGCTGGTGGTGATGGTCAAGACCGCACCGGAAGGCTGTTCGCACTACGACACGCTCGCCGCCATGGACGAGCTGATGTGGAAGATGCAGAACACCGAGGGTGTGCAGTCGGCAGTGTCGATGGTGTCGGTGGCGCGCCAGGGCATCAAGGGCATGAACGAGGGCAGCCTGAAATGGGAAACGCTGTCGCGTAACCAGCACGTGCTGAACAACTCCATCGCCCGCGCCGAAGGCATGTACAACAGCGACTGCTCGCTGGCGCCGGTACTGGTATTCCTCAACGACCACAAGGCCGAGACGCTGGAGCACGTGGTCGCCGCGGCCAAGGATTTCGCCGAGGAGAACAACCGCGAGGGCCTTGAGTTCGTACTGGCAGCCGGCAACGCAGGGATCGAGGCGGCGACCAACGAGGTGATCGCGGCATCGGAAACCACCATGCTGATCGCCGTCTACCTGGCTGTGAGCATCATGTGTCTGCTGACCTTCCGCTCGCTGGCCGCGACGCTCTGCGTGATCCTGCCGCTGGTGCTGACCTCGATCCTCGGCAACGCGCTGATGGCGTTCATGGGCATCGGCGTGAAGGTCGCCACGCTGCCGGTGATCGCGCTGGGCGTGGGTATCGGTGTGGACTACGGCATCTACATCTACAGCCGCCTGGAGTCCTTCCTGCGTCAGGGTCTGACCCTGCAGGAGGCGTACTACCAGACGCTGAAGTCCACCGGCAAGGCGGTGATCTTCACCGGCGTCTGCCTGGCGATCGGTGTGGTGACCTGGGTGTTCTCGGCGATCAAGTTCCAGGCCGACATGGGTCTGATGCTGACCTTCATGTTCCTCTGGAACATGGTCGGGGCGATCTGGCTGCTGCCTGCCCTGGCGCGCTTCCTGATCAAACCGGAGAAGCTGCGTCAGCAGGGGTGAGCCGGGATGTAGCGAAGAACCGCGGCCCTTGGGCCGCGGTTTTTTTTGAGTGGAAGTAAAGGGAAGGGGGCCAACGCTCCGGGCCCCGGAGGATCAGGCCGTCTGGCTCAGCATTTGCGCAACGGCCTGCGCGGCCACGTCACCGATCACCAGGATGGCCGGGCTCTTCAGCTCGAAGGCTTGGGCGTCGCGACACATGCCGACGAGACTGGAGCGGCACTCGCGCTGCTGGGGCAGCGAGGCGTTCTCGATCATGGCCACCGGCGTGCTGGCGCTCATCCCGCCTTCCAGCAGCCCGGCCTGCACCTGCTCCAGCTTGCTTACACCCATGTACACCACCAGCGTCGTGCCGCTTTTGGCCAGCGCCTGCCATTCGAGGCTGCTGTCATCCTGGGTGTGTGCGGTGACCAATGTTACGCCACGCGCTACGCCGCGCTGGGTCAGCGAGATGCCGCATTGCGTGGCGCCGGCCAGGCCGGCGGTGATGCCGTTGATCAGCTCGACCTCGATGCCGCGCGCCGCCAGCCATTCGGCCTCCTCGCCGCCACGGCCGAAGATGCACGGATCGCCACCCTTGAGGCGCACCACACACTTGCCCTGACGCGCGTAGCGCAGCATCAGCCGGTGGATGAAGGCCTGCGGCGTCGAGCGGCAGCCGCCGCGCTTGCCCACCGGGATGATGCGAGCGTTCGGGCAGTGTTCGAGCACGGCGGGGTTGACCAGGTCATCGATCATCACCACCTGTGCCTCGCCCAGCGCGCGCACGGCCTTGAGGGTCAGCAGCTCCGGGTCGCCAGGGCCGGCGCCTACCAGCCAGACTTTTGCGCTCATGGGGTAATCCTCGTCTTGGTTGGTATCAGAGAAGTGCGCGTTCCGGCTGGTGGGCCAGCAGGCGCTTGAGTTCGGGCACGCAGGAGCCGCAGCTGGTGCCACAGCCGAGTTCCTGCTTGAGGCCGGCCAGATCGAGACCGCGCTCGATGCCAGCGCAGATCGCGCTCTGGCTGACGTTCAGGCAATTGCACAGCGTGCGGTCGGTTCCGACCTTGGCATTGCCCGGTGGCGCACTGAGCGGCGCCAGCAGCCAGCGGCGCAGTTCGGCGTCCGCACTGCCGCTTTCCCAGAGCCCGCGCAGCCACTGCCGGGCGGCGGTTTCGCCGGCCAGGCGCAGGGCGACGATACGGCCGTCCTCGATGCGTACGCGCTTGCCGACAGCACGGCGGGGATCGTCATAGGCCAGCACCGGACCTTCATCGAGGCCGAGCAGGTGGTCGATGGCATCCAGCTCGACGGCCGTTGGCGCCGCATCTCGGGCGCCGCGGATCAGCAGCGCCGAACGCTCGCGACCGCCGAGGCTGAAGCTGGCGTAGTCGAACGTTTCGAACAATGGCCGCAGCGCCTCGAAACGTCGCTGCACGTCGCCCTCGACCAGCGCAAAGAACTGCCACGGCAGTTCGACTCGTTCCACTTCGATGCCGGCATGTTTGAGTTCCGGTTGCTTCGACAGGGAGTCGACGCTGGCCAGGGTCAGGGCGTTGCTACCCAAACCCTTGAGGAAGCGATCGCCCCAGTGCATCGGCAGGAACGCCTGGCCGGCGCGCAGGCTGTCATCCTTCTGCACCGGCAGGATCAGGCTGCCGCGCCGACTCTTCACCTTCACCAGCTGGCCGTCCAGCAGACGCCGGCGACGCATGTCCTCGGCGTTCATGCAGAGCAGCGCCTCTTCGACATGGCCGAACAGCCGCGCCGCGGTGCCGGTGCGGCTCATGCCGTGCCACTGGTCGCGCAGCCGACCGGTGTTGAGCGTCAGCGGATAGCGTGCGTCGCGCTTTTCCTTCGGCGCCTGGTAGTGCTCGGCAACGAAGCGCGCGCGGCCAGTGGCAGTGGGGAACACTCCGTCGCCATACAGCCGCGCGGTGCCCAGTTCGCTGCCTGGCGGAAACGGCCATTGCTGCGGACCGAGGGTGTCGATCAGTGCGTAGCTCAGGCCGCTGTAGTCCAGATCGCGGGCGGCGGTGAGCGGCTTGTACTCCTCGAATAGCGCTTCGGCACTCTCGAAAGCGAACAGGCTCGGCGCGCCGGGACGCAGGTGACGTTCCAGCCGTCGGGCAAAATCGCAAGTGATCGCCCAGTCCGCGCGGGCTTCGCCGGGCGCCGGCACGGCGCGACGTACATGGCTGATGCGGCGCTCGGAGTTGGTCACCGTGCCTTCTTTCTCGCCCCAGCTCGCGGCCGGCAGCAGAAGGTCGGCGTGGCGGCAGGTCTCGGTGGTGAAGAAGGCTTCCTGCACCACGACGAAGGGGCAGGTGGCCAGGGCCTCATGGACTTTCTGCTGGTCCGGCAGCGACTGCGCCGGGTTGGTACAGGCGATCCACAGCGCCTTGATCTTGCCTGCACGCACCGCCTCGAACAGCCCAATGGCGGGCAATCCAGGCTGTTCGGGCAGCTGCTCGACACCCCAGTAGGCCGCCACTTCTGCACGGTGTTCGGCATTGGCCGCGTCGCGGTGGCCGGGCAACAGGTTGGACAGGCTGCCGGTTTCGCGGCCGCCCATGGCATTCGGTTGGCCGGTGAGCGAGAAGGGCCCGGCGCCCGGCTTGCCGATCTGTCCGGTGGCCAGGTGCAGGTTGATCAGCGCGCTGTTCTTCGCGCTGCCGGCGGTAGACTGATTCAGACCCATGCACCACAGGGAGAGAAAGGCTGGCGCGCTTCCGATCAGCCGTGCGCAGGTTTGCAGATCATCTACCGAGATGCCGCAGAGGTCCGCGACCATCGCCGGGGTGTAGTCGCGCACCAGGCTTTTCAGCGCATCGAAGCCCTCGGTATGCGCATCGATGAAGCGGCGGTCGATCCAGCCTTCCCACATGAGGATATGCAGCAGGCCGTGGAACAGCGCGACATCGGTGCCGGGCAGGATCGGCAGGTGCAGATCGGCCAGCTCGCTGGTGTCGGTGCGCCGCGGGTCGACGACGATGATGGTCATCTCCGGTCGCTTCGCCTTGGCTTCTTCCAGACGGCGGAACAGCACCGGATGCGCGTAGGCCATGTTGCTGCCGGCGATCAGCAGGCAGTCGGCCTGCTCGATATCTTCGTAGGAGCAGGGCGGGGCGTCGGCGCCCAGGCTGCGCTTGTAGCCGACCACCGCCGAGGACATGCACAGCCGCGAGTTGGAATCCAGGTTGTTGGTACCGACCAGGGCGCGGGCCAGTTTGTTGAAGGCGTAGTAGTCCTCGGTCAGCAGCTGGCCAGAGACATAGAAGGCGACGCTGTCCGGCCCGTGTTCGCGGATGGTCTCGGCGAATACGCTGGCCGCATGCTCCAGCGCGCTGGCCCAGTCGGTGCGACCGCGGGCCAGGCCCTTGCCCAGACGCAGCTCAGGGTAGAGCGCGCGGGCCCCCAGGTCGCCGGTCAGGTGCAGGGTCGAGCCCTTGCTGCACAGCTTGCCGAGGTTGGCCGGATGGCTGGGGTCGCCGGCCACATCGAGGATGCGCTCGCCGTCGTGCTCGATCAGCACGCCACAGCCGACTCCGCAGTAACAGCAGGTCGAGGCGGTTGTCATACGCATGGCGTCGTCTCCTGGAAAAAGGTGCTGGTCAATTGCGCGTGTTCAGGCCGCGCATTCCTTGCGTGGGTTCAGCGAAAGCTGTACACGCCCGTTCTCGACGCGCGCCGCGTGACGATGGGCGCAGCCGACGTCCGGGGCCAAGGCCTCGCCGCTGGCCAGATCGATCTGCCAGTTGTGCAGCGGGCAGGCGACCTGCTTGCCGTAGACGATCCCCTGCGACAGCGGCCCGCCCTTGTGCGGGCAGCGATCGTCGAGGGCGAAGACCTGATCGTCCGCGGTGCGGAATATCGCAATGTCACCCTTGGGGCCGGCGACGATGCGCGAGCCGAGCGGGTTGATCTCATCCAGTGCGCAGATATCGAGCCAGTTCATGCGGTGTCCCTCCAGGTCGGTGCTCAGGCGTTTTCCAGCTGCTTGACGGCGATGCGGTCGAATTCCTTCTTCAGCTGCGGCTTGGAAAGCTGCTCCTGCCACGGGTCCTGCTCGAAGGAAAGCGAGAACAGCAGCCGCTGGTGCAGCGCCTTGCGCCGCTCGGCATCGTTCAGCACGGCCTGTTTGATGTGATCCATGCCGACGCGCTGCAGGTAGTGCACGGTGCGTTCGAGGTAGAAGGCTTCCTCGCGGTAGAGCTGGAGGAACGCCAGGCTGTATTCCATGACCTCCTCGGCGCTCTTCACCTTGACGAAGAACTCGCCGGCCTCGGTCTTGATGCCGCCGTTGCCGCCGATGTACAGCTCCCAGCCGGAGTCCACACCGATGATGCCGACGTCCTTGATACCGGATTCGGCGCAATTGCGCGGGCAGCCGGAGACGGCCAGCTTGACCTTGTGCGGCGACCACATGTTGAACAGCGCGTGTTCCAGGTCGATGCCCATCTGCGTCGAGTTCTGCGTGCCGAAGCGGCAGAACTCGCTGCCGACGCAGGTCTTCACGGTGCGGATGGATTTGCCGTAGGCGTGGCCGGAAGGCATGTCCAGGTCTTTCCAGACGCCCGGCAGGTCTTCCTTGCGGATACCCAGCAGGTCGATGCGCTGGCCGCCGGTGACCTTGACCATCGGCACCTGGTACTTGTCCGCCACATCGGCGATGCGTCGCAGCTCGGCGGCATTGGTGACGCCACCCCACATCCGCGGCACCACGGAGTAGGTGCCATCCTTCTGGATGTTGGCGTGGGCGCGCTCGTTGATGAAACGTGACTGCGGGTCGTCCTTGGCCTCGCCCGGCCAGGTGGAGATCAGGTAGTAGTTCAGCGCCGGACGGCAGGTGGCGCAGCCGTTCGGCGTGCGCCATTCCATGAAGGCCATGGCCGCCGGGATGCTGATCAGGTGGTGCTCGCGAATGGCCTTGCGCACCTGGCCATGGTTGAGGTCGCTGCAGCCGCAGATGGCCTTCTCGCTCTTCGGCTTGACGTCGGCCGCGCCGCCCACGGTGTTGATCAGAATCTGTTCGACCAGCCCGGTGCAGGAACCACAGGAACTGGCGGCCTTGGTGTGCTTTTTCACCTCGTCCACCGAGAACAGCCCGTGCTCCTGGATCGCCTTGACGATGGTGCCCTTGCACACCCCATTGCAGCCGCAGACTTCCATGTCGTCCGGCATGGACATGGCCTTGCTCTGGCCCTGATGGCCGGCATCGCCGATGGCGCCCTCGCCAAACATCAGATGGTCGCGGATCTGCGCGACGTTCTGGCCCTCGCGCACCTGGCGGAAGTACCAGCCGCCGTCGGCGGTGTCGCCGTAGAGGCAGGCACCGACCAGCACGTCATCCTTGATCACCAGTTTCTTGTATACGCCGCCGATGGGGTCGGAGAGGGTGATGGTCTCTGTGCCTTCGCCGCCGATGAAATCGCCGGCCGAGAACAGGTCGATGCCGGTAACCTTGAGCTTGGTCGAAGTCACCGAGCCGAGATAGCGGGAAAAGCCGAGCATGGCCAGGTGGTTGGCGCAGACCTTGGCCTGTTCGAACAGCGGGGCGACCAGGCCATAGGCGGTGCCGCGGTGATTGGCACATTCGCCGACGGCGTAGATGCGCGGATCGTAGGTCTGCAGGGTGTCGTTGACCAGGATGCCGCGGTTGCACGGCAGGCCGGCCTGCTCGGCAAGCTCGCTGTTGGGGCGGATGCCGGCGGCCATCACCACCAGGTCAGCGGGAATCACCTCGCCATCGGCGAAGCGTACGGCCTTGACGCGGCCTTCGTCGTTGCCGATCAGCTCGGCTGTCTGCTTTGGCAGCAGGAACTTCAGGCCGCGGCTCTCCAGGGCGCTCTGCAGCAGGGTGCCAGCGGTCTTGTCCAGCTGGCGCTCCATCAGCCAGTCACCGATGTGCACCACGGTCACATCCATCCCGCGCAGCTTGAGGCCATTGGCCGCCTCCAGGCCGAGCAGGCCGCCGCCGATGACCACCGCGTGCCTGTGGGTCTTGGCGGTTTCCATCATCACCTGGGTATCGGCGATGTCGCGGTAACCGATCACTCCCTGAAGGTCGTTACCGGGAATGGGCAGGATGAACGGATTGGAGCCGGTGGCGATAAGGAGGCGGTCATATTCGGCCTCGCTGCCGTCGTCGGCGATGACCCGGCGACGGGCGCGATCGATCTTCACCACCTTGCGCTTGAGCATCAGGCGAACGCCGTTCTCGGCATACCAGTCCAGGTCGTTGAGCACGATCTCTTCGAACTGCTGCTCGCCGGCCAGCACGGGGGAGAGCAGGATGCGGTTGTAGTTGGGATGCGGCTCGGCGCCGAACACCGTGATGTCGTAGAGCTCGTTGGTCAGCTTGAGCAGCTCTTCGAGGGTTCGCACGCCGGCCATGCCGTTGCCGATCATCACCAGTTTGAGTTTCTTCATGCCCGTTCTCCGTGCCATCCGGTTCGCCGTCTGGCCTGCTCGAATTCTTTTCAGCAACAAAAAAGGCGTCCCACCGGTTCTCCGGTGAGGACGCCTTTGTCCGTGTCCCGCTCAGTCGGGAAACCTGCCGCTCCACGTTGAGGGTCAGGTCGTATGTCATCTTCGACGTTTGCTTTGCAGAGCCTGTGCCAATTCTGAAATACGCCGCCTTTCAACGCTTTGCGCGAACTTATGGCTGCCCTGAGCGGGTGAATGCTGCACCGATATGCGGCAGCTTGCGCTGTCATGGTGCGGGTAGCCCTGGCTCGTTCCGGGGACGGAGCGTTGACAGGGGGTGGCCGGCTTTTCTAAAGTCTTGCCCATGCGCCGATTTAGTCAGCTACTTGCGGGGCGCCTGGAGCCGATGGCTTCGAAATACCGCTAAAGCGCTGGTTCCGGTGTCGCCTCCCACCGCTGCCCAGCGGAATCCTCGAGGCGGAAGTCGAATCAATGAATGCAAAGCACGCTCAGCTGCGCCTGGCCCCTATCACCAGCGGCCTCACTCCCAGCAATCCCAAGATCCTCCTGGGCGGTTCTCACCAGCCCTCCTTGTTGCGCTACCTGGAAGGCTGGCCGCGACGCCATCGCAAATCCCGCGCCCTGCTTATCCAGTTCGCCTCGGCCGACGAGTCGCTGGCGCGTTTTGCCACCGACAGCTTCGACCTGGCCGTGATCCAGGCGCCGACAGCAGAGCGCCTGGAAGAATGCGTGCGTGAGCTGACCCGCGTCGCGCGTCAGGGCCTGATCACCCGGCGCTGAATCAGGCGCTCTTCATCAGCAGTACGACCAGCAACAGGTTGAGCAGCAGCGACAGCAGTGCCATGCCGCGCCAGACCTTCAGCGGCTCGCGTTCGAGCAGCGGGCGGGGTTGCAGACTGGCGCTGCGCTGTTCGCCCTGTTCCAGTTCCAGCAACCACTGCTCGGCGGTTTCGAAGCGCTGGCGTGGATCGACCGCCACCGCGCGGCTCAGGCTTTCCTCCAGCCAGCTCGGCAGGTCGGGGCGATAGCGGCTGGCTGCCGTCGGCTGGCCGAATCGTGGACGCTGAAACGCCTCGATCTCGCCGTAGGGGTAGTGCCCGGACAGCAGGTAATAGAGCGTCACGCCAGTCGCATAGAGGTCTTGCGCGGGGCTTGGCTCGGCACCGGCGAAAGCCTCCGGGGCTATGAAGCTGGGCGTGCCCGGCAGGTGGTTGGGCAGGTCGCGGGACAATCCGGGACAGAACGCCAGGCCGAAATCCAGCAAACGCAGTTCGCCGTCTTCGCCCAGCAGCAGGTTTTCCGGCTTGATGTCGCGGTGCAGGATGTTGCGCCGATGCAGCATCCCGACCGCGCGGATCAGCCGGGGGGCGATCTGCAATAGATCGGCAAGTGGCAGCGGACCTTCTTCTGCGAAGCGTCGCGCCAGGGTGCAGCCGGGGTACTCGCGCTGCACGTAATAGAGATGCTGGCGCTGTGGCAGGGGATGCAGCTCGGCGAAGTGCCGCCCGGCGACGCGGCGCATGAACCACTCTTCCTGCAGCAGGGCGGGGCCGGCGTCCAACTCGTCCTGCCGGCTGGGCGGCAGCGTCTTCAACAGCCACGGTTGGCCCTGACCATCCAGTACGCGGTAAATCAGCGACTGCCGCGACTCATGCAGCAGCGCGGTTACCCGCCAGCCCTCGAAGGTCTGCCCGGCGCGCAGCTTCGGCGGCAACGGCCAATGATCGAGCTGCGCCAGGGCGTCGGCCAGCACCGCCTCGGGCAGCGCATCCACTCGTAGCAGCAGGGCGCTGGCGTTGTCCTGGCTGCCGCTCTGGTGCGCCAGATTGACCAGCGCCCGGGCGGCGGCACTGAGGTCGGGTTGATCGTGCAGGATATGCGCGATGTCGCGCTCGGGGACGCACGACCAGACCCCGTCGCTCAGCAGCAGGTAGCTTTCGCCTTCCTGCAGCTCGCCGTCGAGGTAGTCCATCACCAGGTGTTGATCCAGCCCCAGGGCACGCTTGAGGACATGCTGCATGCCCGACTGTTCCCAGACGTGGTCTTCGCTGAGTCGCTCCAGCTCGGTGCCGTTCCAGCGATAGGCGCGGCAGTCGCCGACATGCGCCAGGGTGAAGCGTCGGCCGCGCAGAACCAGCGCCGTGAGCGTGGTCAGCAGCGGCTGGTTGCCGCCGTTGGCCTGCAGCCAGCGGTTGTGCGCCACCAGCACACGGTCTAGCGACTGTGCGACGGCCCAGGTTTCCGGCGTCGCGTAGTAGTCGAAGGCCAGCGCCTGCAAGGTCGCGCGGGCCGCCAGCCCGCCATCGGCGCACTGGCTGACGCCGTCGGCCAGTGCGAACAGATAGCCCTTGCCGGTGGCCAGCGCCGGGGCCGGCGTGACGACGCGCAGCGCATCCTGGTTTTCCGGCCGCGGGCCGGCGGCGCTGGCCTCGCCGTAACTCAATCGCAGGGGCATGATCGTTCTCGAAAGGCTCGGTACGGCGGCGTAGCAATAATCGCGCCCTGCGGCATCGGCATCAGACCCGCGCGGCGGTGACGGCGGCCGAACCCCAGGTGGTGCGCCAGCGACGCTTGACGCCATGCAGGCCGAACCAGGCGAGCACACCGAGGCTGGCGAACAGCCAGAGGCCGAGCTGGTAATCGCCGGTGGACTGCTTGACCGCGCCCAGCCCGGCGGTGAGCAGGAAGCCACCGATACCGCCAGCCATGCCGACCAACCCGGTCATCACGCCGATTTCCTTGTTGAAACGCTGCGGCACCAGCTGGAACACCGCACCGTTTCCGGCACCGAGGCTGAGCATGGCGACCACGAACAGCGCCAGGGCGGCCGTGGAACTGGGCAGGTTGAAGCCGACTGCGGCAATACAGATGGCCGCGACCGTGTACATCACCAGCAGCGCGCGAATGCCGCCGATGCGGTCGGCCAGGGCACCGCCGAGAGGGCGCAGCAGGCTGCCGGCGAACACGCAGGCGGCGGTGTAATAGCCGGCCTTGACCGGGTCGAAGGCGTACTGGTCGTGGAAATAGCCTGGCAGGGTGCTGGCCAGGCCGAGGAAGCCGCCAAAGGTCACGCTGTAGAAGAACATGAACCACCAGCTGTCGCGGTCGCCCAGTGCCTTCATGTAGTCGGCCAACGACTTGGGTGTCGGGCGGTTGGGCGCGTTCTTCGCCACGCTGGCGAAGATGATGAGGGTGAGTACCAGCGGGATCAGGGCCAGGCCGAACACATTGTTCCAGCCGAAGATCGCCGCCAGCACCGGGGCGAACAGCGCTGCCAGCACGGTGCCGGAGTTGCCCGCGCCGGCAATGCCCATGGCCTTGCCCTGATGTTCCGCCGGATACCACTGCGAGGCCAGCGGTAGCGCCACGGCGAAGGAGGCGCCAGCCATGCCGAGGAACAGGCCTAGCAGCAGCGCCTGCTCATAGCTGTTGATGCCGTGCAACCAGGCCACCAGCAGGGCAACGATGACCACGCTCTGGCCGAACAGCCCGGCGGTCTTCGGTGAGGTGCGGTCGGCGAGGATGCCAAGCGCCAGTCGTAGCACGGCGCCGGCGAGGATCGGCGTCGCCACCATGAACGCGCGTTGCTGGGTGGTCAGTCCCAGGTCGGCGGCGATCTGCACGCCGAGCGGGCCGAGCACGTACCAGACCATGAAGCTCAGGTCGAAATAGAGAAAGGAGGCAAATAGGGTAGGCGCGTGGCCGGCTTTCCAGAAACTTGTGCTCATTGGATCGACTCCAGGGCGTTACGTGGCGCGGCGTTGGCCGCCAGGGCTGCTCGATCCGCCCCATCGGCGAGGCGGAAAACAAAAAGGCGCCGCAGCACGCCTGCCGGAGCAGGAATGTTGCGACGCCTTTGTCGTATGGGCAGACCGCCGTTGGCCTGCGTGCCAGAACAAAGCATCTAGCGTGCCAGCCATCGCGAAGGCCCGTCGCGCGTGGCTCCCGGCGGTCCGGTTGCACGTGGCGGTGCGGCAGCTGCACAACGAGTGCGCAGCGGTGGGCCAAATCGGGGCAGGGCGGTGCAGTCGCCGCGGTTGCTGGTAGGCTTGGGCAGCACTTGCCAAGGAGCGAGCGATGCCCCTGATTGCGACCCTGACCCTCAACCCGGCGATGGACCTTTCGGTCAGCACCGCCCGGGTCACCGATACCCAGAAGCTGCGCTGTTCTGCGCCTCGCCATGACCCTGGCGGTGGCGGCATCAACGTGGCGCGGATGGTGAAGACCCTCGGTGGCAAGGCGGTCGCCGTCTACCCGGCCGGGGGGCCGTTCGGCGATCTGCTGCGGCGTTCGCTCGACGAACTCGGACTGGTGCATCGCCCCGTGCCCATCGTCGGTGATACGCGGGAGAGTTTCACCGTCGATGAGCTGCAATCGGGCCTGCAGTACCGCTTCGTGCTACCTGGTCCGGTGCTGTCGGCGCAGGAGCTGGAGCGCTGCCTGCAGACGCTGGCGGCGCTGCGTCCGGCGCCAGAATATGTCGTGCTGAGCGGCAGCTTTCCGCCCGGCACGGACCTCGCCTTCTTCGATGACCTGCGCGCCCTGACCCTGCGGCTCGGTGCCCGGCTGGTGGTCGACCTCTCTGGTGAGCCGCTATGCCATGCGGCCCGGCATGGCGGTGTGTACCTGATGAAGCCCAGTCTCGAGGAGCTTTCCACCCTGATGGGCGGCGCCCTGACCAGAGAGGCCGAGCAGCAAGAGGCCTTGCGCAGCCTGATCGCCCGGGGCTGCGCCGAGATCGTCGTACTGTCTCTGGGGGCCGAGGGTGCGCTGTATGCCTATGGCGAACGGCTGGAGCGTCTGCGCTCGCCGCAGGTGCCTGTGGTCAGCGCAGTGGGGGCGGGCGACAGCATGTTGGGTGCCATCGTGCAGGCACTGGCGGATGGGCGTTCGGTAGACGCGGCGGTGCGCCAGGGCATCGCGGCCGGTGCCGCGACGGTGATGCGGCCGGGCACCGAGCTGTGCCATCGCGAAGATGTGCAGCGCTTGCTCGAGGCGCTGGAGCGCGCCTAGTCGATCCGGTTGACCCGTGGAAACTTGGCGGCGAATGCCTCGGGCATCGCTACCACCCGTGCCTGCCCATAGTCGTAGAACACGAAGCCGGACTTGGCCATGGCGATCAGCACGCCGTCGGCCGGCCGGGTGATGCGGAAGATGATGTCACCGCCGTACTTGTTGAAATCCATCACCCCGACCTCGAACAGCAGCGCATCGCGGGCGTGGGCTTCGGCCTTGTAGGTGGTGGCAAGGTCGGTGACGATGATACCGCTGCCGTCCTGGCGCGTCTCCGGCACCCCGTAGGCGAACAGAAAGCGCGCCCGCGCTTCGGAGATCATCGAAATCATCGAGTCGTTGGCCAGATGGTTGGCTGCGTTGATATCGGTGATCCGCACCGTGAGTTGGGTGGAAAAGCAGTACTGGTCTTCCGGAAACTGAAGGTTGAGGCGCGCCATGAGGTGCTCGGTCGTCGAATGAAGGCGGCATTCTAGCGCTGTGTCACTTGCCCGGGGCAGGCGCGGGAGCGGTATTGACTGCGAATGGACCAGCTAAAGGCGGTACTTCATGGGCAAGGCCGTTTTACAGAAGACCACGCTCATGGCCTTGTCCGGTTCCACGGCCACCGCCACGGTTGCCGAACAGCGTGGTCATGATTCCATCACCCCGGCTTATGCGTGGCTGGCAGCCCCTTCAGGCTGTCATGCTGCAGACGTTGCTGGATCGAGCGCAGGCGCGCGTCGATCAACGGCGTGATCAGTGCGAAGCACTGCGGCGGGCTGAGCCTCGGCTGTTGGGCGTGGATCACGCCGCGCTCCAGTTTGCCGATCAGGCGTTTCAGCTCCACGTCCGGGTCACTGCCGAGGCGTCGGCACAGAGACATGAGGCGGGCTTGCAGGCCCGGTGTGCAACCGCCCTGGTTCGAGGCAAGCACGCACAAACCTCGCAGGCGCGCCACATCCTCCAGCGTACGGCAGGCCTGACCCAGCGGCTCGCGCTCGTTGATGGCGGCGATCAGGCTATCGATCAGGCGGCTATGGCCATCGAAATCGGCCGGCGTGTCGCGCAGTTGCGCCCAGTCAGCGGCGACCGCGTGTGGATCGGGCATAGCGCTGCGCTGTTGCAGACGCTGGGTCAGACTGGCGGCCACGGCATCGCGCAGTGCAACGGCGGCGGCCTCGTGCTGCGCGCCGAGGCCGCGGTGTTGTTGCAGCAGGCGCAGAATTTCCAGGTCTTCCAGTAGTGCCCGCACGCGCAGATCGCGCACGCGCTGGGCGTGGCTGGCAGTGGCCATGCGGTTCAGGTAATGGCCGAGCAGCAGCAGGGCGCAGGCGATCGCCACGGTCGCGGTTATGGTCATCTTGAAACTCCCCAGCCTTGGGCGCGAAGCGCGCAACAAAAAAGGCGTCCGATCCGCATGCGTACATACAGTCGAGGACGCCTTTGTCTGTGCCGACACCTTCGTTGGTTCGGCCTATCCATCCAAGCAAGCGGCTTGCCAGTTCCGCGCTTGACGCTCGCCGGCCAGTGCGATGCCACTAGGTTGGGGCGCAGCGGCGTTTCTCGGCAGCGGTGGCGCACGATGATTCGCTGTAGCGCCTGCCCGCCGCTGGTGCAGTAGCCTGCCTGGCGCACCGTGACCGGGCGCGGTCATTCGCCGAGCAACTCGTTCATCGCGATGATCTGCTCGGCGACCTGGATCAGCTTCTGCTGCCGGCTCATCGCCTGGCGGCGCATCAGGGTGTAGGCCTCTTCTTCCTTGCAGTTTCGCATCTTCATCAGCATGCCCTTGGCCAGCTCGATGCGCTTGCGTTCGGCCAGCTGCTGCTCCCGGGCCAGCAGTTGCGCACGTATTGCCTGGTCGCTTTCGAAGCGGGCCATTGCCACGTCGAGGATCGGCTTGAGGCGCTGGGCTTGGATGCCTTCGACGATATAGGCACTGACCCCGGCGCGAATGGCCTGACGCATGGCGTCCGGGTCGCTGTCATCGGTGAACATGACGATGGGGCGTGGCTGATCGCGGCTGACCAGCACCACCTGCTCGAGCACATCGCGGCCGGGTGAGTCGGTGTCGATCAGCACCACGTCGGGACGGATCGCCTCGACCCGCTCGGGCAGGTCGATGGTCAGGCCGGATTCGTCGATGACCTCGAAGCCGGCTTCGATCAGCGCGCTCTTCAGGCGGCCGATCTTCCGCGGGGTGTCGTCGATCAGGAGGATACGCAGCATGCCGGAGTCCTTCTCAAAGCGCAGCCATGGCAGGGCTTGCCATGGAATGCAGCGCGAAACTGCGGGCATAGGTGGCCGGGTCGCTGCCGTCCCAGTGTTTGCCATCCATCAGCGTGGCGCTGCGCATGGCTGTGTCAGGCAGGGCGATGCCCAGCACGCCGGCGGCCTGGCGATACAGTTCGATCTGCTGCACCTGGTTGGCCACCTGCAGGTAGTCCGGGTCTTCGCGCAGCAGGCCCCAGCGGCGCAGCTGGGTCATGAACCAGAGGCCGTCGGAGAGATAGGGCAGGTTCGTCGCCCCCTCACCGAAGAAGCGCAGCGGATGCTCGTCCTGCCAGGCATTGCCGAGACCATCCTGGTAGAGGCCGAGAAAGCGTGACTCGATGGCCGCCAGCGGTGCATCGACGTAGTCGCGCCCGGCGATCAGCTGTGCGGTGCTGCGGCGATTCTCCTGGCTCTGGTCGATGAAGCGGCTCGCCTCCAGCACGGCCATGACCAATGCTCGGGCGGTGTTGGGGTACTCCTCGACGAACGCGCGGGTGCAGCCGAGCACCTTTTCCGGGTGGTCAGGCCAGATCGACTGGCTGGTCGCCAGGGTGAAGCCGACGCCTTCGGTTATGGCCTGTGCTCCCCAGGGTTCGCCGGCGCAGAAGCCATCGATGCGACCGGCCCGCAGGTGCGCCACCATCTGCGAAGGCGGCAGCACGAGCGTCTTCACGTCCCGCAGCGGATCGATGCCATGGGCGGCCAGCCAGTAATAGAGCCAGAGCGCGTGGGTGCCGGTGGGGAAGGTATGTGCCAGGGTCAGGCGTGCACCGCTATGGCGCACGCTGGTGCGCAGTGCCTCGGCATCGGTCACGCCTGCGGCCTTCAACGGGGCGGACAGGTTGATGCTCTGGCCGTTCTGCGCCAGGCCCATGAGCACGGCCATGTCCACTGCCGGGCTGCCGCCGATGCCCAGATGCACCGCATAGATCAGGCCGTACAGCCCGTGGGCCGCGTCCAGCTCGCCGCCGATCAGCTTGTCGCGCAGGGCCGACCAGGAGTTCTGCCGCTGCAGGTTGAGCGTCAGTCCGAACGGCTGGGCGAAACCCTGGGTGGCGGCGACGATCAGCGAGGCGGCATCGGTGAGCGGCAGAAAGCCGAGATTGATCGAGCTCTTTTCCGGTGCATCGCTGCCGGCGACCCAGGTTAGTGCATCGTGTCGGGGCGTCGAGAGAGGGTCGGTCATGCTTGATGGCCTTTTTCCGGTGGCGCGGTGCGCAAGATTGATTATGCCAACCCTGAAGCAAGCCATATGCCAGCGAGAAAATGGTGCATGCCGCGAGCGGTCACTGGTGTTCGCCAGTGCCGCCGATAGACGGCCATCAGCGTGGATAGAGCGGCGGCAATGCACCCTGTTCCTGGTCGAGATTCGGGCTGCTGGCCGGTGGCAGCGCCTGGATCGCCTGCCACAGCGCATCGCCCTGCCAGCGTTGGCCGGCTTCGCTATACAGCGCGCCATTCAGGCCGTCCAGGGCGTCGGAAAGCGGCACGAAACGCGCGGCCATGTCCGCCAGTGTTTCCGGTTGCTGCCGCGCCCAGGCGTCCAGTGCCTGGCGGGTGGCCTGTGTATCGTTGGCCTGGCAGGCGCGGCGCAGATCGTCGAGCAGGCTGCGCGGAGTAGGGCCAGGTTGCAGTGCGCGCTGCACCGCAGGCTGGCGCCGCGCATGCAGCCACAGACCGAAGCCGATCAGGGTGCTGAGTGCCAGCAGCGCTGTGCTCAGCTGCCACGGCCAGAGCACGGCCTGTTCGGCGGGTACTGCTGACAGCACCGGTGGTTCGGCTGCTGGCGGGGCGAGATTCGGATTGTCCGCGACATCCAGCGTACGCGCCTCGAGCGTGGTGCGCTCCAGGCGATCTTCGACGGTGTTCCACCAGACGATTTCGAGAGCAGGCAACTGCAATGGCCCGCTGCGGGTGGGGATCAAGGCTTCGCGCTGTTCGCGACTGCCGACCAGGCCCGCTGAGCTGACCTCGTTGGCCAGGCTGGGCTGGTCCGGGTAACGGCGCAGTTCGGCGCTCGGTGTGGAGCCGATGGCCGGCAGCTGCGTGCTGGTCAGCCCCTCGGCCTTGAGCAACAGGCTGCGGGTGAGCGATTCGCCGGCCTGGGCCTGCTGCGGCTCCGGGCTCCAGGCTTCGACCAGCGTCAGGCTGCGCGCTGGCAGCCAGGGCGCGCCGACTGGATAGTCGGCCGGTTTGGCCTTGACCGTCAGCGGGATGCTCGGCGAGCGGACCTGGGTGGACCGGCCGCCGCGCGAGCCGAACACCGAGCTGCTGCCGTTGGTGACGGTGGTGGCGCTGAACAGCTGAGCGGGGATGGTCAGTTCACCGGATTTCTGCGGGAACAGCGCATAGCGCACCTCTATGACGCCGTGGCGGATGCCGTTGATGGTCTTCTCGTAGGTGCGCGGCTCGCCGAGGCGCTCCACAAGCGCTTCGGGCATCTGCAGCGGAGAAAGCGTGCTGTCGTCGTACAGCGAGACCGAATGGTAGATGCGCAGCGTGAGAATTACCTGGGCCTGCACGTAGACGCTTTCCTGATCGACGCTGGAGTCGATGAAGATGGGCGCCAGCTGATCGCCTTCGCTGCTTTTGAGCGACTCCTGGACCAGCAGGGTAATCGGCTCGCTGCGCCAGTCGCCCAGCTGCAGCGGCGGAATGACGACGTAGCCGGTCTGGCGTGGGCGCAGGGTGATCAGCCAGCGGGTGATCGCCCGTGCTTCGCCGTTGCTGCTGGACAGCTGGTTGACCTGGCGGGTGTCGAAGACCTCGAACAGTTCCTCCAGCGGCTCCAGATCGGGTTTGCCGAAGACGGCGCCGCCCTGGCTTTCCAGGCTGAGTTCGAGGGTTTCGTCGATGCTCAGCTGGGTGCGATCCACACGGGCGAACAGGCCGGCGGCGGTCGCCTGGCCGGCCAGGATGCAGAGCAGGAGAAAAGCCATCAGGCGCTTCATCGATTGGTTCCCTGGCGCTTGCGTTGTTCGTAGAGAAACTTTCGCCGCAACAGCTCGCCGGGATCGTCCGGAATCTGCCGCAGCCATTGTTCGGTGGCCTGTTGCCGTTCCAGATCGGGCAGGCCCTCGTGCTGTGCCTGAGCGGACGATTCGCCGGTTTCGTCCGTCGCTTCGCTTGTGGATGCCTGCGGGGCGCCACTGGCTTCGCTGGCCGGCTCGCCCTGTGCGTCCTCTGTCGACGGACTGCTGGCCGAGCCGGACTCCGGTGGTTGCGACTGTGGCTGCGACTCGTCCGGCTCCGTCTGTTCCTGTTCCTGCTGCTCAGGCTCTGGCTCGGACTGCTCCTGACGGCGGCGCAGCAGCTCCTCCACCAATGCCTTGTTGCGCTGCGCCGCTTGCAGGTCGGGCTGCAGCTCCAGCGCCTGTTCATAGGCTTCGATGGCAGCTTCCAGGGCCTCGTCGCGTGCCAGGGCGTTGCCGCGATTGTAGTGGTCGGCAGCCGTACTGCCTTCGGCGAAGCGTTCGGCGGCACCGGTGTAGTCACCGGCCTCATACAGCGCCATCGCCTGCCAGCGCCGGTCGGCAAAGCGCTCGGCGGCCTTCGCCGGTTGTTCCGCCTCCAGCAGGCGTTGGCCTTGCTGGTCGCGGCGCAGCCAGAGGTCTTCGAATTCGAATGCGCTGGCCGGTTGTGGCTGCAACAGCAGCAATGGCAGACAGAACAGCCAGCCGCGACGGCCAGCCAGCGCGGCCAGCAGGAGCAAGGGCAGCAGCAGCCAATAGCCTTGGTCGAGCCAGGCCTCCAGGCGGGTCAATTCGTCGTCGCGCTGCAGTGTGCCGGCTTGGTCCAGCAGCCCCAGCGCCGCGAGGTCCTCATCGCCGAGGCGTGCCTGACGGTAGCGCCCGCCGAGCTCGGTTGCGAAGCGCTGCAGCCCGGCGTTGTCCAGCCGCGGGATCAGGATCGCGCCGTTCGTATCCTTGAGGAAGCTGCCGTTCTCGCCGGCAATCGGGGCACCCTGTTCGGTCCCCACGCCAAGCATCAGCAGCCGCTCGCCTTGCCCTTGCAGCAGCGTGGCAATGGCGCTGCGCTCGTGCTGGTCCAGACTGCTGCCGATCAGCAGCAGGCGCCCGCGGCCGAGGCCCGTTTGACGCAACAGTTCGAGCCCCCTGGCAACGGCCAGGTCTGCACGTTGGCCGGGCTCGGGCATCAGTGCCGGGTGTACGGCCGCCAGCAGGTTGCGGGTGGTCGCCAGATCGTCAGACAGCGGCACCAGGGTATGTGCGCTGCCGGCGAATACCACTACGGCGGTCTGCACGTCCTGGCGCCGCTCCAGCAGGTCCAGCAGCTTGCGTTTGGCCTGTTCGAGGCGGGTGGGGGCGACGTCGGCCGCCAGCATCGAAGGCGTGACTTCCAGCAGGACCACCAGTGGGTCGCTGCGCTTGATGCTGGGCTGCTCGAAGCGCTGCCAACTCGGGCCGAGCAGCGCGATGACCGCCAGCAGCCAGGCGAGCCCCAGCACCAGCCAGGGCAGGCGACTGTGGCGCAGCCGGCCGCGGGTCAGCAAGGCCGCGTGAAAGGTTTCCGGCAGCAGCCGCTGCCACCGGCCGACCTGCAGTTGCCGATGCCAGAGGCGCCAGAGCAGCCAGGCCAGCAGCGGCACGATGGCCAGCCACCAGGGGCGAAGCAGGTGGGGCAGCAGCTCGCTCATCGCCGTTGCTCCCGTCGCCATGCCAGGCGTTGCAGCTGCGCGCTCCAGAGACTGGCCGCGACCATCAGCAGGCTGATCAGTAGCGCAGCGCTGAGGGGCCAGATGTAAAGCGCTTCGGCCAGGCGTGCCTGTGTCGGCTGCTGCGCGGCAGGCTCGAGGCGGTCCAGCGCTGCGCCGATGGCCTTGAGCTCGGCGCTGGACGCGGCGCGGAAGTATTCGCCGCCGGTCTGCTCGGCAATGGCGCGCAGCGTCGGTTCGTCCAGATCCAGCCCCGGGTTGAAGCCGAAACGGCTGAGCACGCCCCCTTCTTCCGGGACCGCACCAATGCCGATGGTGTGGATGCGCACGCTCTCTTCTGCTGCCAGTGTCGCGGCCAGCAGTGGATCGAGTTCGCCGCCGTTGTTCGCGCCATCGGTAATCAAGACCAGCACGCGGCTGTTGGTCGGGCGCTCGCGCAGGCGCTTGACGGCAAGGCCGATGGCATCGCCGATGGCGGTATTGCTGCCCGCGATGCCGACCCGCGCCTCGTCCAGCCAGACACGCACGGTACGTCGGTCGAAGGTCAGCGGCGCCTGCAGGTAGGCCTTGCTGCCGAAGAGGATCAGACCGACCCGATCGCCGTGGCGCTGCTCGATGAAGTCGCCGAGCAGCACCTTGACCAGCTCCAGTCGGGTGAGCTCCTCGCCTTGCCACTGCATGTCCGGATAATCCATCGAGCCGGAGACATCCACTGCGAGCAGCAGGTCGCGGCCACTGGTGGGCAATGGCAGCGGCTCGCCCAGCCATTGTGGGCGCGCTGCGGCGAACAGCAGCAGCAGCCAGACCGTGAGATAGGGCAGTTGCTGGCGCCAGGCGGGCAACGCGACTCGCGCACGACGGCCGGCCAGCTGCTGCAGTTCATCGAGGAAACTAACCTTGAGGGCGGCCTCGCCGCTATCGGCTGGCGGCAGCAGTGCGCGCAGCAGCCAGGGCAGCGGCAACAGCAGGAAGACCCAGGGCCAGGCCAGTTCAAACATGTTTGCGAATCCAGATGTCGACGGATTGCTCGAGGCCGTCGATGGCCTTGTCGTCGAGGCGGCATTCGGCCCGATAGGCGCCTTCGACGAGGACCATCCAGCGCGTCAGACCGGCCGCCGGGCAGCGACTGTCGAGAAATGCCAGCCAGGCCCGCCCGCTGAGCGTGTGCGGATGGTCAGCAGGGTAGCGTATGCGGCAGAGGCGCTTGAGCAGGGCGTTCAGCTGCTGCAGCCACTGGCTGGCGGGCTGGCCGCCATAGGGTTTGTGCAGGCGGGCCAGTTCCGCCAGCGCCTCCTGGCGTTGCGGGTCCAGTACCGGCTCGGGGGGCACGCGCGGCTTGCGTTTGATGAGTCGATGGCGAAACCGCCAGAGCGCAGCGAGTCCGAGCAGCAACGCCAGCCCAAGCAGCCACCAGCCGGGTGCCGGCGGCCACCAGGAGATGGGCTTCGGATCGATCAGGGGAGCGAGCTGGTCGAGCGGGTTCATGGCCGCGCGCTCGGGTGACGAACGCTCAGGTGTTCGCGCAGCTGCTCGACCAGGTCATGCTGGGTATCGAGCGGCATCAGCGGCACCCGCAGGCGATCGGCCAGGCGCTGCCAACGCGCGCTGCGCGCCTCGCCCAGCTCGCGGTAGCGTTGGCGCAGGGTAGCGTCGTGGGTGTCGAGCTCCAGCCGTGCGTTGCCCTGGCTGAAGCGCAGCAGCCCGGCTGCGGGCAATGCACGATCGAGGGGGTCGAACACTGGCAGCAACAACAGATCGACATGGCGCGCGAGCAGACTGAGCTGCTGTTCGGCGGCGTCGCTCAGGGTGCGTTCGTCGCAGAGGATCACCGACAGGCTGCCGGGCCGGAGCACTTCGCGTACGCGGCGTAGCGCCAGGCTGAAGGCCTCCGGGTCGAGTGGGCTGTCCGGTCGCAGCTGCCGGTTGGCACGGGTGATGCGATCGAGCAGCTGCAGCAGGCTCTGCTTGCTGCGGCGCGGCTTGATCTCCTGCTGCTCGCTGCCGAACACCAGTCCGCCGACGCGATCGTTGTGGCTGAGCGCGGCCCAGCCGATCAGTCCGGCTGCCTGGGCCGCCAGTACCGATTTGAATTGCCGGCCGCTACCGAAGAACAGTCGCGGGCTCTGTTCGACGACAATGTAGATGGGCCGTTCGCGTTCTTCGTGGAACAGCTTGGTGTGCGGCTCCTGGGTGCGGGCGGTCACCCGCCAGTCGATGGTGCGCACGTCATCGCCGGCCTGGTAGACGCGCACCTGATCGAAATCCACGCCGCGGCCGCGCAGCTTGGAATGATGCAGCCCCACCAGCGGGCTGCGCCGGTGTGGCGTGGAGAACAGCGGGACCTCGCGCACACGGTGACGAATGTCGATGAGTTCGGACAGGCTCACCCGGACACCGATGTCCTGTTCGGGCGGCTGCCCGGTGCCCGACGCCTGCGGCTGCATCAGGCCACCGCGACCACGTCCAGGATGCGCTGGATGACCCGATCCTGATCGATGCCGGCCGCCTCCGCCTCGAAGGACAGGATGAGGCGATGGCGCAGCACATCGAAGAGCATCGCCTGGATGTCCTCGGGGCTGACGAAGTCGCGGCCGGCTAGCCAGGCATGGGCACGGGCGCAGCGGTCCAGCGCGATCGAGCCGCGGGGGCTGGCGCCGTAGGCGATCCACTCGGCCAGCTCGGCATCGAACTTGGCCGGCGTGCGGGTCGCCATCACCAACTGCACCAGGTATTCCTCCACCGCATCGGCCATGTACAGACCGAGGATGTCCTTGCGTGCGGCGAAGATCGCCTGCTGGCTGACCCGATGCTCCGGCGCCGCCTCGCCATTGATGGCTTCGCCGCGGGCCTGCTGCAGGATGCGGCGTTCCACCGAGGCATCGGGAAAGCCGATTTTCACATGCAGCAGGAAGCGATCCAGCTGCGCCTCGGGCAGCGGGTAGGTGCCTTCCTGCTCGATGGGGTTCTGCGTCGCCATCACCAGGAACAGCGGCGGCAGATCGTAAGTGCTGCGGCCCACGCTGACCTGGCGCTCTGCCATGGCCTCGAGCAGTGCCGATTGCACCTTGGCCGGCGCACGGTTGATCTCGTCGGCCAGTACCAGGTTGTGGAAGATCGGCCCTTGCTGGAAAACGAAGCTGCCGGTTTCCGGACGATAGATCTCGGTGCCGGTGATGTCGGCGGGGAGCAGGTCGGGGGTGAACTGGATGCGATGAAACTCCGCTTCCAGTCCTTCGGCGAGCTCCTTGATCGCCCGCGTCTTGGCCAGCCCCGGCGCCCCTTCGACAAGCATGTGGCCGTCGGCGAGCAGGGCGATCAGCAGGCGTTCGATGAGCCGTTCCTGGCCCAGGATCTGTGTGGACAGGAACTGCCGCAGCGCGACTATCGATTCACGGTGGTCCATCGTTTCGGTTCTTCCTGGTGGGCGGCCGGCCCCGGCTGTTGACGCCGATGCCAGCGTGGCCGTCATCGGCTGCTACAGACGGTCGCATAGGGCCGCAAGGGATGCGCCACTTTACTGCATTAACCCTCGTCTAGACTAACCTTGAACCTTCGTCCTGTGCCGTCAGTCACTACCGACGAGCCTTTCCCCAGCAAGCCAAGCGGAGCCATACATGGCGTTCTTTTCAGCGGCCAGCAAGGCCGACTTTCAGCAGCAATTGCAGACAGCGTTGGCCCAACACGTAGACCCGAAAATCCTGCCCCAACTTAATCTGTTCGCCGAACAGTTCTTCGGCATCGTCGCCTTGCCCGAGCTGACCGAGCGGCGCATGAGCGACCTGGTTGGCTCGACGCTGGCCAGCTGGCGGTTGCTCGAGCGCTTCGACCCCGCCGTGCCCGAAGTGCAGGTCTTCAATCCCGATTATGAGAAGCATGGCTGGCAATCCACCCACAGCGTGGTCGAGGTGCTGCACCCGGACATGCCGTTCCTGGTCGACTCGGTGCGCATGGAGCTGACCCGCCGCGGTTACAGCATCCATACCCTGCAAACCAGCGTCCTGCAGGTGCGCCGCGCAGCCGACGGCACATTGCTGGAGCTGCTGCCCAAGGACGAGCGCGCCCCGGACAGCCACGCCGAATCGCTGATCTTCGTCGAGATCGACCGCTGCGCCAGCGCTTCGGCCCTGCGCGAGCTGGAGCAGTCATTGCTCGGTGTGCTGGCCGACGTGCGTCAGGTGGTGGGTGACTTCGCGGCCATGAAAGGCAAGGTAGGCGACCTGCAGGCGCGGCTGGAGCAGGTCAACCTGCGCATCGATGCCGATGAGCTGGACGAGATCCGTGACTTCTTGCGCTGGTTGGCCGATGACCACTTCACCTTCCTCGGTTACGAGGAGTTCTCCGTGCTGGAGCAGGGCGACGGCGGTCAGATCGTCTATGACGAGAATTCGCTGCTGGGGCTCTCGCGCAGCATGCGCACCGGGCTGTCGCAGGAGGAGCAATCGCTTACCGGCCAGTCGGTCAGCTATCTGCGCGAGCCGCTTCTGCTGTCGTTCGCCAAGGCGGCGATGCCCAGCCGTGTGCACCGCCCGGCTTATCCGGACTTCGTCTCGGTGCGCGAATTCGACGAGCAGGGCCGAGTGGTGCGCGAGTGCCGCTTCCTCGGTTTGTTCACCTCGTCGGTCTACACCCAGAGCGTGCGGCGCATCCCCTTCATCCGGCGCAAGGTCGAGACGGTGGTACAGCGTGCCAACTTCGGCAACTCGGCGCACCTGGCCAAGGAGCTGGTGCAGGTTCTGGAAGTGCTGCCGCGTGACGAGCTGTTCCAGGCGCCCATCGACGAGCTGTTCGAAAATGCCATCGCCATCGTGCAGATCCAGGAGCGCAATCGCCTGCGGCTGTTCCTGCGCTTCGATCCGTACCGACGCTTCTGCTACTGCCTGGTCTACGTGCCGCGCGACAGCTATTCCACCGAGACGCGACTGAAGATCCAGCAGGTTCTGCAGGAGCGGCTCGAGGCGAGCGACTGCGAGTTCTCCACCTATTTCTCCGAATCCGTACTGACGCGGGTGCAGTTCATTCTGCGCCTGGACCCCAGCCGAGCGCTGCAGGTCGATCCGGCGCGTCTCGAGCAGGAAGTGCTGCAGGCCTGCCGTACCTGGCAGGACGATTACCAGGGCCTGGTGGTCGAGCGCTTCGGCGAAGCGAAGGGCACGCACCTGCTCAGCCAGTTTCCCAAGGGCTTCCCGGCCGGCTATCGCGAGCGCTTCTCGCCGCAATCGGCCACCGTCGACATGCAGCATGTGCTCGATCTGAGCGAAGAGCGTCCGCTGGTGATGAGTTTCTACCAGCCGATCACCGCGGAAGAGAACCGCCTGCATTGCAAGCTTTACCACCTGGATACGCCGCTGCCGCTGTCGGACATCCTGCCGATCATGGAGAACCTGGGCCTGCGCGTGCTCGGTGAGTTTCCGTTCCAGCTGCGCGACAGCAGCGGCCGCGACTACTGGATCCATGATTTCGCCTTCACCTATTCCGAAGGCCTGGAAATCGATCTGCTGGAGATCAACGAGGCGCTGCAGGACGCCTTCATCCACATCTATGGCGGTTTCGCCGAGAACGATGCCTTCAACCGCTTGGTCCTGACGGCGGGGCTGGCCTGGCGGGAGGTCGCGCTGCTGCGGGCCTATGCGCGCTATCTCAAGCAGATCCGCATGGGCTTCGATCTGGGCTATATCGCCAGCGCGCTGCTCAACCACACCGACATCGCGCGTGAGCTGGTTCGACTGTTCAAGATGCGCTTCTACCTGGCGCGCAAGCTGGGTGACGAAGACCTGGCCGACAAGCAGCAACGCCTGGAGCAGGCGATCCTCAGCGCCCTGGATGACGTGGCGGTACTCAACGAGGACCGAATTCTGCGGCGCTACCTGGCCCTGATTCAGGCAACGCTGCGTACCAACTTCTATCAGCCGGACGCCAGCGGCAAACCCAAGCCGTATTTCAGCTTCAAGCTCGATCCCCGGGCCATTCCGGAAATGCCGCGGCCGGCACCGATGTACGAGATCTTCGTCTATTCGCCGCGGGTCGAGGGCGTACACCTGCGCGGTGGCAAGGTGGCCCGTGGCGGGTTGCGCTGGTCGGATCGCGAGGAGGACTACCGCACCGAGGTGCTCGGCCTGGTCAAGGCGCAGCAGGTAAAGAATGCGGTCATCGTCCCGGGTGGGGCCAAGGGCGGCTTCGTGCCGCGGCGGCTGCCGACCACCGGCTCGCGTGACGATATTCAGGCCGAAGCCATCGCCTGCTATCGCATCTTCATCAGCGGGCTGCTGGATATCACCGACAACCTGCGCGAGGGCCAGGTGGTTCCACCCGCCAACGTGCTGCGTTACGACGGCGATGATCCCTATCTGGTGGTTGCCGCGGACAAGGGTACGGCGAGTTTTTCCGACATTGCCAACGGCATTGCCGCCGAGTACGACTTCTGGCTTGGCGATGCCTTCGCCTCGGGCGGCTCGGCGGGTTACGACCACAAGAAGATGGGCATCACGGCCCGTGGTGCCTGGGTATCGGTGCAGCGTCATTTCCGTGAGCGCGGCATCAACGTGCAGACCGACGTGATCAGCGTGATCGGCATTGGCGACATGGCCGGCGACGTATTCGGCAATGGCCTGCTGATGTCCGAAACCCTGCAACTGGTGGCAGCCTTCAACCATCTGCATATCTTCATCGACCCGAATCCCGACCCCGCACGCAGCTTTGCCGAGCGCAAACGCCTGTTCGACTTGCCGCGGTCATCCTGGACCGACTACGACGCTTCGCTGATCTCCGAGGGCGGCGGCATTTTCCCGCGTTCGGCCAAGCGGGTGCAGATCACCGCACAGATGAAGGAGCGTTTCGCCATCGAGGCGGATCAGCTGACGCCGGCCGAACTGATTCACGCCCTGCTCAAGGCGCCGGTGGATCTGCTCTGGAACGGAGGCATCGGTACCTATGTGAAGAGCAGCGGCGAAAGCCACGCCGAGGTCGGCGACAAGGCCAACGATGCGGTGCGAGTCAACGGCGCCGATCTGCGCGCCAAGGTGGTGGGTGAGGGTGGCAACCTCGGCATGACCCAGCTGGGACGCGTCGAGTACGCGCTGCATGGCGGCTCGAGCAACACCGACTTCATCGACAATGCCGGTGGGGTCGACTGCTCCGACCATGAGGTGAATATCAAGATTCTGCTAAACGAGGTTGTCAGCGCGGGGGACATGACAGCCAAGCAGCGCAACCAGTTGCTGTTCGACATGACCGATGCGGTAGCGGATCTGGTGCTGCAGAACAACTACAAGCAGACCCAGGCACTGTCCCAGGCGCAGCATCGCTCCCGTGAGCGGGCCTCCGAGTACGTGCGGCTGATCAATGCGCTGGAGGCTTCCGGACAGCTCGATCGCGCGCTGGAGTTCCTGCCTTCTGACGAGGCGCTCGCCGAGCGCGCCAATATCGGTAAGGGACTGACCCGTCCGGAGCTGTCGGTGCTGATCTCCTACAGCAAGATCGAGCTCAAGAAGGCGCTGCTGGATTCCCGCGTGCCGGACGATGACTACCTCGCGCGGGAGATGGAAACCGCATTCCCGCAGCAGCTGGTCGAACGCTTCCGTGGTGCCATGTTGCAGCACCGCCTCAAGCGCGAGATCGTCAGTACCCAGATCGCCAACGATCTGGTCAACAATATGGGCATCACCTTCGTTCAGCGGCTGCACGAGGCGACGGGCATGAGCGCTGCCAATGTGGCCGGAGCCTATGTCATCGTGCGCGACATCTTCCATCTGCCGCACTGGTTCCGCCAGATCGAGGCGCTGGACCACAAGGTGCCTGCCGAGCTGCAGCTCAGCCTGATGGATGAGCTGATGCGTCTCGGTCGGCGTGCGACGCGCTGGTTCCTGCGTAACCGGCGCAGCGAACTGGATGCCGCGCGGGATGTAGCGCATTTCGGTCCGCGGGTTGCAGCCTTGGGATTGAAGCTGGACGAGCTGTTGCAAGGCTCGACCCGCGACCATTGGCAGGAGCGCTATCGGCGTTACACCGAAGCTGGCGTGCCCGAGCTGCTGGCGCGCATGGTTGCCGGCACGAACCATCTGTACACGCTGCTGCCGATCCTCGAGGCCGCCGACGAAACCGGGCAGGTTCCGGCGCACGTGGCCGCGGCGTATTTCGCCGTCGGCGGGGCGTTGGAGCTGCCGTGGTATCTGCACCAGCTGACCAACATGCCGGTGTCCAACAACTGGCAGGCGATGGCCCGCGAAGGCTTCCGCGACGACCTCGATTCGCAGCAGCGCAGCATCACGGTGTCTGTGCTGCAGATGGACAACGGACCGGAGTCGATCGGCGAGCGAGTCGATAGCTGGCTGGCCCTGCGGCCGGCTCCGCTGGAGCGGTGGCGATCGATGCTTGCCGAGTTGCGCAGCGCCAGCGGCAATGACTATGCGATCTATGCCGTTGCCAGTCGGGAGCTGCAGGGGCTGGCGCAATCGGTAGGGCATGGCTGAACCGCTGCGCCCCCTGCGCACGGGTCGCAGGGGGCGTACATTTGGTCAAACACAAAAAAAGCGCACCGCGACAGCGGTGCGCTTTTTTGTTTGAGCTGCGTTCGAATCGCACCGTGGTGCGGTTCAGTCCTGCGACGGCTGGCCGACCTTGAAGCGGGTAATCTGCGGCAGGTCACGCAGATAACGGATCAGATCCGGCGCGCCAGCCAGCTTGAGCCCTTCGCCGATGGCGTTCGCAGTCGGGTCGCGTCTCTCCAGCAGGAGCAGCTCCGAGTTGCTGGTGTCGCGCAACAGCGTCAGCCGGGCGTAGGGGACATGGCTGTCCAGCAGCAGCGCCATGAATTCGCGATCGCTCCAGGCCTGCGCAGGCATGGTAACGGCATGGTAGTCCGCATCCAGCGCATGCAGGCCGGGACGGTCGAGTCGATATTCGGTGACGTTGGCGGGCAGTGATACTTCCAGCCCGCGCAGGCGAGCATAGGCCACGGCGGAGGCGAACGCTTCGAGGTGATGATCGCCGGCCCAGTAGAGGCGTTCGCCGAGCCAGCTGGCCTGGCGCAGCTCGATCGTCGCGCCTGTGTCGAAGCCGGGGAGGGCAGTGCCAAGGGCGCGGGCGAAGTCCTTGTAGCTGATGATGCGAACCTGCCGGCACGCCGCTGTGCTGGCGAAGGCCTCGAAGGTCGGGTAGCTGGGCTCGTTCTTGCGCTGCGCACCGAAGCCGTCGACCTGGCGCAGGTCGACCAGCGTCTGCACGCTGAGCTTGCTTACCAGCCGGGTCAGGGCTGCGTGGGCACGGGCCTTGTCCTCCTGAACCGGACCGGACAGCGCACCGCGCGGCAACTCCAGGAGGCGTTGCAGGCACGGACCATCGTTCCAGAAGATGCTTGGTTCGGGCTCGGGCAGGCGCGCGAATGGCAACTGCAGACCGCTGGCGCGTTCCTGTACGGGAAGCGCGGACTTCGAGCGCAGCCCGAGGCGTTGCGCAAGTCTGGCGATTTGAGATGTCAATGAAGGCATGGGCTCGGGCAGGCTCATCATGATGCTTGAGCTCTCAGGGCTACGGCCGAAGTGTGGCAGACCTGTGGCATTTGCGCACGGGCTTTGCACCGCGCGTGCCGATGCCACACGCACCAGGGGCGGCCAATCATGGCGTGTCGATGTGGCAATATCGCTGGGTAGATCACTGAGGAGCCTCCATGCCAAATCTGGTGCTGGATATCGCGCTATCCGCCGAACGAATGAAAGCGGTATACCAAGGCCATGCGAATCGCATCCTGATCCGAAGCCGCGATGGCACGCGGGTCAGCCTGCCTGCGCATCATCTGCGCCCGTTTCTGACCCGCGAAGGCGTATATGGTTCCTTCGAGCTCGAGTTTGCCGAACAGGGTCAGTTGCTGGGCTTGCGGCGGCTGAAATGACGCGCTCGCCGACTGCTGGCGACGCCCGTATTTCATCACCCGCCGCTGCGGCTGTACGGACCTCGGGCTGCTATACTCCGCGTCCACCTTTACCGAGACTTTAGGCTGCGTATGTATAACCTGGCCCGCCAGCTGTTGTTCAAGTTATCTCCGGAAACTTCCCACGAACTTTCCCTCGAGCTGATTGGCGCGGGCGGCCGTCTCGGGCTGAATGCGATGCTTAGCAAGCCGCCGGCCAGCCTGCCAGTGCGGGTGATGGGGCTGGACTTTCCCAACCCGGTAGGTCTGGCCGCGGGGCTGGACAAGAACGGTGAGGCCATTCGCGGGCTGTCGCAGCTGGGCTTCGGCTTTATCGAGGTCGGCACCGTGACGCCGCGCCCGCAGCCCGGCAACCCGAAGCCGCGAATCTTCCGCCTGCCGGAAGCCGAGGCGATCATCAATCGCATGGGCTTCAACAACCACGGTGTCGATGCCTTGCTGGCTCGTGTCGAAGCGGCCAGGTTCAAAGGCGTACTGGGGATCAACATCGGCAAGAATTTCGACACCCCCGTCGAGCGCGCCGATGAGGATTATCTGCTCTGCCTGGACAAGGTCTACCACCACGCCAGTTACGTCACCGTGAACGTCAGTTCGCCCAATACCCCGGGCCTGCGCAGCCTGCAGTTCGGCGACTCGCTCAAGCAGTTGCTCGACGCGTTGCGGCTGCGTCGTGAAGATCTGGAGATCATGCATGGCAAGCGTGTACCGCTGGCCATCAAGATCGCGCCGGACATGACCGATGAAGAAACCGCGCTGGTGGGGGAGGCCGTGTTCCAGGCGGGAATGGACGCGATCATCGCCACCAATACCACCCTCGGCCGCGAAGGCGTCGCCGGCCTGGCGCATGCCGATGAGGCAGGTGGCCTGTCCGGCGCGCCGGTACGGGACAAGAGCACCCATACGGTGAAAGTGCTGGCGCAGACGCTGGGTGGGCGACTGCCGATCATCGCCGTAGGCGGTATCACCGAGGGTCGTCACGCGGCCGAGAAGATCGAGGCGGGTGCCAGCCTGGTCCAGTTGTACTCAGGCTTCATCTACAAGGGACCGGCTCTGATCCGCGAGGCGGTGGATGCCATCGCGGCGCTGCGTTCGCAGGCGAAGTAGGTGGTGGGAAGGGGCTCCTGTTTGGAGCCCCTGGGCTTCTAGCCCGCCGCCCGGGTAGGGCGTGCCGTATCAAGTCGGGTGGATCGGTAAATCAGCCGACCGCGTGAAGTTCGTTGAGTCTATGCAGACCGGCCGTGCCGGTCAGACCATCCCAGTTGTCGCCGCGACCCTCCCGCCAGCCGTTGATCCAGGCTTGGCGAACTTGGGGATGGGAGAAGGGACAGAGGTCGCGAGATTTGCCATGTATGCCATGTTGATAACCGCGCAGAAATGCTCGTTCCATCGGATCACGCTTGAGTCTTCTCATTGGGTATTGCCCTCAGTGGTTGACTGGTGTTCCTGTGGCCTCATGGCGAGACCGGGCAGATAGACTGCCGATTGAGGCGCGCTGCCGGCGTGGCGCGCCTCGCCGACATCCTTGCGATGACGGCCTGAGGTGAGTTCTAACCCAATGCCCCTGAGGCTGGAATGATCGTTTTGTCATAAGTAGGTAACGAATCTATGGTTCTGCCCATAAGCCGGAGTCGGCGAGGCATCTGAAGTGCACGCCCGGCCGCCCCGCCTAATTGCCAGCCATCTTTTTCTTGCCATTCATTTTTTGTTCGTTGCTGCGTTTGTTCCGACGAAAGGGTCGTAGCGGCCCGCAGCACTTTTTCTGGAAACGCCATGACCGATCGCCATGAACTGATCCTGACCTGCCCCAAGGGGCTCGAAGGCCTTTTGCTTGAGGAGGCCACCGCGCTTGGTCTGGAGGAGGGGCGCGAACAGACTTCTGCCGTTCGCGGGTATGGCGCATTGGAGGTGGGCTATCGGCTTTGCCTGTGGTCACGCCTGGCCAACCGCGTACTGCTGGTGATCAGTCGCTTCCCGACGGTCGATGCCGAGACGCTCTACCAGGGCGTGCACGCCGTCGATTGGGCCGAGCACCTGCTGCCATCCGGCAGCCTGGCCGTGGAGTTCAGCGGGCGTGGTTCGGGGATCGACAACACGCATTTCGGTGCGCTCAAGGTCAAGGATGCCATCGTCGACCGGCTGCGCAGCGCATCGGGCGAGCGGCCAAGCATTGATAAGCTCGACCCCGACCTGCGGGTGCACCTGCGCCTGGACAAGGGGCAGGCCGTGCTCTCGCTGGACTTGTCCGGTCATAGCCTGCATCAACGCGGCTATCGTCTGCAGCAAGGTGCTGCACCACTGAAGGAAAACCTTGCCGCCGCCATCCTGATCCGCGCCGGCTGGCCGCGCATCGCCGCCGCTGGTGGTGCGCTGACCGACCCCATGTGCGGTGTGGGTACCTTCCTGGTGGAAGGCGCGATGATGGCGGCCGATATCGCCCCCAATCTGAAGCGCGAACGCTGGGGCTTCAGCGCCTGGCTGGGGCATGTGCCGGCGCTGTGGAATCGCCTGCACGCCGACGCCCAGGCGCGCGCGGAGGCCGGTTTGGCCAGACCACCGCTGTGGATTCGTGGCTACGAAGCCGATCCGCGTCTGATCCAGCCTGGTCGCAACAACATCGAGCGCGCCGGACTGTCGAGCTGGATTCGTATCTACCAGGGTGACGTCGGGAGTTTCGAGCCGCGCCCAGACCAGAACCAGAAAGGGCTGGTCATCTGCAACCCACCTTACGGCGAACGCCTGGGTGACGAGGCCAGCCTTCTTTATCTCTACCAGAACCTGGGCGAGCGCCTGCGCCAGGCCTGCCTGGGCTGGGAGGCTGCGGTGTTCACTGCCGCACCGGACCTCGGCAAACGCATGGGTATCCGCAGCCACAAGCAGTACGCCTTCTGGAACGGCGCACTGCCGTGCAAACTGCTACTGATCAAGGTCGAGTTGGACCAGTTCGTTACCGGTCAGCGCGCTGCCTCCACCGAGCCACAGCCTCAGCAGGCTCCGGTGGAGCAGGCACGTCTGAGCGAAGGTGGGCAGATGTTCGCCAACCGCTTGCAGAAGAACCTGCGGCAGCTCGGCAAATGGGCGCGTCGCGAAGGCATCGAGTGTTATCGACTGTACGATGCCGATATGCCGGAGTACGCATTGGCGGTCGATCTGTATCGCGATTGGGTGCATGTGCAGGAATATGTTCCGCCACGCTCCATCGATCCGGACAAGGCCCAGGCTCGCCTGCTCGATGCCCTGGCGGCTATTCCGCAGGCGCTGGGCATTGCGCGCGAGAAGGTGGTGGTCAAACGTCGCGAGCGCCAGAGCGGCACTCGCCAGTACGAGCGCCAGGCCTCCCAGGGTGAATTTCTCGAAGTCAGCGAGGGTGGCGTCAAGCTGCTGGTCAACCTGACCGACTACCTGGATACCGGCCTGTTCCTCGACCATCGCCCGCTGCGCCTGCGCATCCAGCGCGAAGCGGCCGGCAAGCGCTTTCTCAATCTTTTCTGCTATACCGCGACGGCAACCGTGCACGCGGCCAAGGGCGGCGCGCGCAGCACTACCAGTGTCGACCTGTCCAGGACCTATCTGGACTGGGCGCGGCGCAACCTTTCGCTCAACGGCTTCTCGGACCGCCAGCGGCTGGAGCAGGGAGACGTGATGGCCTGGCTGGAAGCGGATCGCGGCGAATACGACCTGATCTTCATCGACCCGCCGACCTTCTCCAACTCCAAGCGCATGGAGGGCGTGTTCGACGTGCAGCGTGACCACGTTGCACTGCTCGACCTGGCGATGGCGCGGCTGGCTACCGGCGGGACGCTGTATTTCTCCAACAACTTCCGCAAGTTCGTGCTGGACGCGAGCCTGATGGATCGTTACGCAGTAGAGGAAATCACGGCTTCAACGCTGGATGAGGACTTCCGCCGCAATCCGCGAATCCACCGTGCCTGGAAACTCCAAGCACGGTGATGACGGTTCTGCGCGGGCCTTAGGCAGGCCCGCTCTTCCTGTAGCGATCAGCGCTGAGCGGTGCTTTCGCTGCGCTGGTTGTACAGGCTGACCAGCACCTGATCCAGGATCGACGAGGCGCCCCATGGACGCGGGTGGTTGAGGATCGCCACCACCGCCCAGACATTGCCGTCGCCGTCTCGACTGTAGCCCGCGATCGCGCGCACGGTATTCAGCGTGCCCGTCTTCACGTGTGCCTTGCCGGCGACAGGCGTGTTGCGCAGACGCTTGCGCATGGTGCCGTCCACGGCCGCCAAAGGCATCGAGGAGATGAACTCGGCCGAGTAGGGGCTGCGCCAGGCGGCCTGCAGCAAACTCGCCAGTTCACGCGCGCTGACCCGCTCGGCACGGGAAAGGCCGGAGCCGTTTTCGATCACCAGGTGCGGGGAAATCAGCCCTTTCTTGGCCAGCCATTGGCGGATCACTCGCTGTGCCGCCTTGGCGTCATCGGCATCCGCTTCGTTGCGGAACGCCGCACCCAGGCTCAGGAACAGCTGCTTGGCCATGGTGTTGTTGCTGTACTTGTTGACGTCGCGAATGATCTCGGTGAGGTCCGGGGAGTAGGCCCTGGCCAGCAGGCGGGCGCTGCTCGGTACCTGGGCGACACGATCAGTGCCCAGGATGCTGCCGCCGAGTTCGCCCCAGATCGCCCGCACCGCGCCTGCGGCATAGCGTTCGTGGTCCAGCAGGGAAAGATAGGTCTGCGCGCTGCAACCAGCGGCGAGCTTGCCCGTGACCACCACGGTGACCCCGTCGCCGTCGGCAACGGGGTTGTACAGCACCTCTGGCCAGCCTGGGCATTTGGCTGCCGGCAAGGCCTGAACGCGGTTGTCGATGCGGACGCTGGCAATGGGCGGCTCCACCGCCACGTTCACCTTGCCCCCATCGTTGCGGACGATGAAGCGCAGCGCCTTGAGGTTGACCAGTAGCGAATCGGGGCCGACCAGGAACGGCTTGTTCTGGTCGCCGCCGTCATCGTCGAATACCGGCAGGTCGGGCTGGACGAAGTGGCTGCGATCCAGCACCAGATCGCCGGTGACCTTGCTCACACCGTTGGCGCGCAGATCACGCAGCAGCAACCAGAGCTTCTCCATGTTCAGCTTGGGATCGCCGCCACCTTTCAGATAAAGATTGCCATTGAGCACGCCATCCACCAGCGGACCGTCGGCATAGAACTCGGTTTTCCACTGATGATTCGGCCCGAGCAGTTCAAGTGCGGCGTAGGTGGTGACCAGTTTCATGGTCGAGGCGGGATTGACCGATACGTCTGCATTGACGATTGTCGGTGCCGCGTTGCCGGTAAGCGGCAGCATGACGACCGACAGCGCATCGTTGTTGATCTTGTTGGCCTTCAGCGCCTGTTCCACACGCGCAGGCAGCGTCTGGTTCACGCCGGCCGCATGAATCGGCAGCGCAATGGGCAAGGCCAGAACGGCCAGGGAGATACCACGAAGGATTCTGTTCATTTGCGAGCGCCTCTGAGCGCACACAGGGGGCTGCTGGCGATTCGATTCGGCATGCGATTTCCCACTGCACTAAGGGAACGATTGCGGGCCATTATGCCCGGCCCGTAGAGGCGCTGTGCCTCTATCCGATAAGCGTAGCTGCGTCGCAGGGGTTACTGCAAAACAAGATGGCGAGCCGTTGCGGCGGCGGTTCTCGGTCATCGCCTTGGCATCGGGTTGCTGTTAGAGTGCGCGCCGTCATCACGTTGAAAAAAGGATCGATCCAATGGCTACCAATCGTTCGCGTCGCCTGCGCAAGAAACTCTGTGTCGATGAGTTCCAGGAGCTGGGCTTCGAGATCAATCTCACCTATCGCGAAGGTATCGAAAGCAAGGCCGTGGATGACTTCCTCGAAGCATTCATCAGCGAGGCGATGGAAGCCAACGAGCTTGGTTATATCGGCGGTGAAGACTACGGTTTCGTCTGCCTGGCGCGCCGTGGTTCGGTCACCGAAGAGCAGCGTGCCAAGGTGGATGCCTGGCTGAAAGGCCGCAGCGAGCTTGCTGAGTACAACGTCAGCCCGCTGATGGATGTGTGGTATCCGGAAAACCCGATCAGGACCGAGAAGTAGTCTGCTCGTCGGTTCGTTGCGCTGCTGCCAGCTGGGCTTTCCTTCGTGAGCGCCTGGCCAGCAGCAGATGCAGCAGCTGCATCAGCGTTGCGATGAGCAACGCAACGCCCACGCCGAGGCTGGCATTGATGAGGCGTATCTGCGGCAAGTTCCAATCCTGCGCCAGGGTTTCTGCCAGCAGCAGGAAGAGCAGGGTGGTCTGCAGCACGAACAGCCCGTAGTGATTCGCCTGGAAGGCCCTGCCGAGCACAACCAGCGGCAGCAGGATCATCACCATCAGCGGCGGGTCCGCCAGGCCATGTCCGATGTAGATGAGGATGGCGGCGGCGGCCAGAATTCCAAGGCTGGCCTGCAGAGCGCGAACCAGGCTGCGCTCGAGGTCCATCTGCAATGTGGTGAACACCGCCAGCGTCAGCCAGTAGCCTCTCGGCAGCTGCGCCATGTTCACGATCACACCACCCAGCGCGCCGGCCAGCATGTAGGTCAGCGCGTGTACTCGCCATTGCCGGATCGGCGTCCGTCGAGCGTGCCGCCGCAGCACCCGCAGGATGCTCAGCAATCGCGGCATGTACGGCCACATACGCAAGCCATGCATGCCGCGCAGACCGAACGCCAGCAGCGTCACCCACAGACCGCCAAGCGCGAACAGCACGGCAATCGCATAGGGGTTGTTGAAATCGGCGACGCCATGCTGGCCCTGGCCGAGGCACAGGCAGATCGCCAGGCCAATGCCGAGTTTGCCGGCTTCGCTGCCATATCGTTGCAACCAGGCCAGAAGCAAACCGTAGAAGGCGAACAGGCCGAGGCTGATCAACGGGTGGGTGGCTGACCAGAAACCCAGGCCGGCACTGCCGGCGCCCAGTGCGATAAGGAGCAGCATCCGCAGCATGCCGAAGCGATGAAGCGGATTGGCCTTGGCGGCCTGGAATGCACCTACCGTCGCCCAGAGAAAACCCGGGTGACCACTGAACAGGCCCAGCAACAGCGGCAGCGCACAGCCGAAGCCTGCGACCATCGCCGCGCCCCAGGCGGGGCGCCCGGGATGCCAGTGAATGCTTTGCCGCAACAGACGCTTCATGGGGTCAGACCGGGCTGGAGCGACCGGTCATTTCTCCGGCCATTTCCGTGGCGTAACTGTCGGTCATGCCGGCAATGAAATCGATCATTCGCAGAAACGACTGGTAGAGCGGTAGCTCGGGAGAGGGTGCGCTGCGTCCGAGCAGATCGAGGATCCGCTGGTTCTTGAATGAAGGTGTACCGCCGCGATGCTGTTCCAGCGCCGCCCCGCAGAAAGCGTTGAGCAGGATCTCCAGCGTCGTGTAGGCGCCGATCTCGTGCAGGGTCTTGCGTTTGTCCTGGAAAATCTTCTGGCGGGCCATCGCTTTCGCCTGCACCACGCAGGCCTTGGCAGGACCGTGCATATGTTCGACCAGGTCGCCCGGCAGTTCGCCGCGCAAGAGGTTATTCTGCTGTTCGACGAACGCAGCGGCAGCGGCATTGGTCAGGTGCTCGATGGCCTTGCCGCGCAGGATCGCCAGCTTGCGGCGCCTGGAGTCGCCTGGGCCGAGTTGGCGATAGGTTTCCGGAATGTCGTCGCCAACCAGCGCCAGCAGCAATTCCTCGACCTCCGCGTACTCGAGCAGCTCCATTTCGAGGCCATCTTCGAGGTCGATCAGCCCGTAGCAGATGTCGTCCGCGGCCTCCATCAGATACACGAGGGGGTGGCGCCCCCAGCGCTGATCGGCAACCTTCGGCAGGTTCAGCTTGTGTGCGATCTGCTCCAGCAACGGCAACTCGTTCTGGTAGCAACCGAACTTGTGTTTCTTGTATCCCAGCGCCTCGGCATGGAGAGACGTCCATGGGTATTTGAGATAGGTGCCCAGCGTGGCGTAGGTAAGCCGGGTGCCTCCGTCGAACTGGTGATACTCCAGCTGCGTGAGCACACGGAAGCCTTGGGCATTGCCCTCGAAGTTGAGAAAGTCCGCCCGCTGCGCATCCGTCATGTCGTCCAGCCAACCGCGTCCCGCAGCCTGCTGAAACCAGCAGCGAATGGCATCCTCCCCGGAGTGGCCGAACGGCGGGTTGCCGATGTCATGGGCGAGGCAGGCCGACTGGACGATCATGCCGAGATCGGCGGGGCTGCACCACTCCGGCAAGTCATCGCGAAGGACTTCGCCGACGCGCATGCCGAGCGAGCGCCCCACGCAGCTCACTTCGAGCGAATGGGTAAGCCGGGTATGGATATGGTCGTTACTGGAAACCGGATGGACCTGGGTCTTGCGGCCGAGGCGGCGAAACGCGCCGGAGAAAATGATACGGTCATGATCCTTGTGGAACGGGCTGCGCCCCAGCTCGTCGCTGCTATGAGCGGACTTGCCGAGTCGTTCACGGGTAAGCAGTGTGTGCCAGTCCAAGACCATCTCCATATTGCCATTAGCGGGCTGGTGCAAAGCTACCATAACCGTCCAACCGCGAATCGCTAATATCGCACTATGCGACCCGCGCGCGCAGGCAGCTTGACCCAGTTGAAGCTGGATCGAGCTGCCAGTACAACAGGTGTTGCTCCAGCGGTTAGTGCAACTTTTCGCGCAACTTCTGCTGGCCTTTGATCAGGGGGTAAACCGTCAAGGCGACACGAGCCAGCTTGCCCAGCCTGCCCATCCGGCGACCAAACAGAGCCAGTACAACCGTGGCGGCAATCATCAGCGGGCCCTTGCCTGAAGAGGGGTCGGCAGATGAGCGCCGGGAAGTTACGAATCCCTTGATCTGCTGAAGCGGATGGGAAAGTGGTTGTGCGTGGTAGAGCATCTGCTGGCGATGCATTTCCATGCGAAGGCGCACCAGATCCTTGCGCATGCTCAACTCGTTCGAGGTGCTCAGGGGTCGACTCATGGCAATAGACGCTCCCGGTTACGCTCCAGCTCTTCAAGAGTGGCTTGGAACGGCGCTGCACATTTCTTGGCCAGTGAAATGGCTCGGCTGATACAGATGATCATGATCACTGCATAGATGGCGCACAACGTCAGGATTGCTGCCATTCGGTGGGTTTCCCAGAACGCGATCACGATCGCGGCCGAGAGGCCGACCAGAACCAGTAGGCCAAGAATCAGGCTGACGCCAGCCAGGAGGAAAAGCCGGAACGTCCGGGCTTTTTCTTCCTGAACCTCGATGCCCACCAGCTCCAAATGCCCTTGGAGCAGGCCGACGAACGCGCCGCCCAGCTTTTTCAGCGACGGTCTTGGAGCTTCTGAGCCGGGCTTCGCTTCCATCTGCGGCTCTCCCATCAGCGACGTGTGATCAAGCCGAGCAGGAAACCGAGACCGGCGGCGATGCCAATCGACTGCCACGGGTGACTATGCACATATTCCTCGGTGCACTGGATTGCTGCCTGACCCTGATCGCGCATTGAGCTTTCGCGGTCTTTCAACATCTCACGCGCCTTGGCGATGTTCGCGTTGATCTTGCTGCGTAGCTCTTCGGTCTGGCCACCTGCAGTTTCCTGCGTGTGCTTGAGCAGGCGTTCGGTGTCGCCGATCAGGGTATGGAATTCCTCGATCAGGGCGTTCTGCGCAGCCTGCAGGTTGCGGCGATGGGCCGACGTGTCGATAAGGGGGCGGGTGCTCCCAGCGGGCCCCTCGGGGATCGGGGTGTTGTCGCTGGTGCCGAAGGTGGATTCGGTAGACATTCGCAGCTCCTTTTCTGAATCTAGCGGCGACGAAAGGTCCCGCTGCCTCAAGTTTCGAGCATGCTGCCGCTGCAAAGGTTCCCGTTTCGTTGGGGATATCCGATTGATATGGGGTTGGCGGAAGAAAGATTGACTCGTCGCTATGGCAAATCTGGAAAATAACCAAAAGAAAACCCGCCGAAGCGGGTTTTCTTGTTCTACAGCACGATCGTGCTATAGCCGCTATTACATCAGCGGAATGGTGTAGCTGACGATCAGGCGGTTCTCGTCGACGTTGTTGCCGCGAGCAATGTTGCCCCGGGCAGTCGCGTTGCGCCATTTCACGTTCAGGTTCTTCAGCGCGCCTTCTTGGAAGGTGTAGCCGATGTCCATATCGCGTTCCCAGATCTTGCCTTCAGACTGGCCTACGCCACGATCAACGTTGTCGCCTGTGATATAGCGGGTCATGAAGGTTAGACCCGGGATGCCTACAGAGGCGAAGTTGAAATCATAGCGAGCCTGCCAGGACTTCATGTCTTCAAAAGCAAAATCGTTGATCTGAACATAGTTGACCAAGAACGGATCGGTAAACTCGCCGACGTACGCAAAACCTGTGTCTCCGCTCATCTTCTGGTAGCCGAGACCGAAACCGTGGCCACTGATGGAGTAAGTGACCATTGCGCCGAGTGCTTTGTTGTCAATGATGGAGGAACCATCGTCTTTCGAGCGTGCGTAGCGAAGGTCTGTCTTAAGTGACTGATTGTCTCCCAGCGGCAACACGTGAACGAGGTTAGTGCTGTGCTGTTTATAAATGTTTTCCAGCTCGCTGTAGTAATAAGCAGCTGTCAGATCATTGGTCAGCTTGTAGCTGCCGCCTGCGAAGAAGAAGTCGTCTGCGTCTTCGGTGATGCCAGCAGAACCGGAAGCGTTGGTGCCGGCGCCCTTGCCGCCGAAAGCCAGGCCTTGGTTATTCGTGGAGTCGCGGTGGTTTGCGCGGTTGAGATAGCCGCCGTCCAGAGTCAAGCCTGCAATTTCTTTAGAAACTACTTGTGCACCTTGGAAGGTTTGCGGTAGCAAGCGGGAGTCGCTCGAGGAAATAGCCATATTCTTAGGCTGCAATGTGCCAACCTTAAGAACGGTTTCAGAGACTTTGAACTTCGCAGCAAGACCCAAAGAAGAATAGTCGTCTGCGGGTTTGCCAGAGTCCAGCGGCAGCAGGCCAGTGCCGGTACGTCCTCCGCCAGAGTCGAGCTTGACGCCCACTAAGCCGAGAGCGTCAACGCCAAAGCCTACGGTACCCTCGGTATAGCCGGATTCGACACGAAGCAGGAAGCCTTGAGCCCATGCTTCCGCTTTGCTGTTCTCGGTATTGAGATTCTCGCGGAAATCACGGTTGAAATAGAAGTTACGCAGTTCCAGGCCAGCCTTGGTATCTTCGATGAAGGCGGCTTGAGCCATGGTTGGGATAGCCAGTGTTGCTCCCAGAGTGGCGAGGGCCACGCCCCGGGCGATGGGGGTCTTGAGCATTTCTTATTTCTCCTCGTTGGATGATGCTCTGAAGTCGCTCTTTACGGCGCCATGCAATAAAACATTACAGAGGTTTTTCAACCTTTAGACTTTAGTCGCCAAGCCCTGCAAGTCAACGTGCTAGACGGTCGCAGCCCTGACGGCCGTTTAAGGCTGTCGGTCGGTCACGCATCGAATATTCACGTCGCATGATCTGGCGATTAAACACTAAAGGGTCAACCGGGCAATCTGCGTCGCCGCGGGTGGCAGCATCCTAGCGTTTTGCTCGGGCAGAGTCGAATGGCCTGAGCATAATCGCCTGGTGAGTGGGGCCGATTTCACATTTTTGACTGCGTGAAGGCGCATTCACGCTTCGTAACTAAGATGGCTAACCACCTCGGCCTTGCTAGAATTTCGACATGAATAATTGCGAGATCGCCAATGTTGCCTGAATGCCAGCTTTTCGGAACTCTGGGTTGCCATCTCTGCGAGCAGGCAGAAGAGGTGCTCATGCCGCTTGTAGAGCATGGTCTGTTAGTGGAATTGATGGATATTGCCGAGCGCTCCGACTGGGTCGAACTCTACGGGCTACGGATACCGGTGCTTCGCCGCGTTGACAATGGTGCAGAATTGGATTGGCCGTTCGAGGCCGAACAAGTAGTGAGCTTTCTGCAGGCTGCCGCAAAGTAGGTCAAATGACATGCATAAAAAAACCGGCTCGTTGGCCGGTTTTTTATGGTCTGCCATTCAATAACAGATCCGCGGGATATGGTCGGAGCGACTGGATTCGAACCAGCGACCTTCTCGTCCCGAACGAGACGCGCTACCAAGCTGCGCTACGCTCCGAAGATGGCGCGCATTCTACAGAAAAAGTTTTGTTGCACAAGACGTTACGCCGGATTTTTTTCACACACCATGCTGGCCCGGTGAGGCAGCTGAAGCTTGTCGTGCTGTCTGATCCGAATCGACAGCACGACGTTCAGACTGATCAGAGTTCGCGTACGGTGCGAACCTGATCCTTGTTCACTTTGCCCGGCTTGCCGTCGAGCTGCTCGTATTCATAGAACCCCGACTCGTCGTCGTAATCCGGACGGTCCAGGGTCTGGATCTCGCGACCGTCGTTCAGGGTGATAACGCTCGGATTGGCGCAACCGGCCAATATGCCGAAGCTCAGCGCAAGAATGAGGGCGGGTAGAGTGCGTGTTTGCATGACGCTGTTCCTTCTGCGAGTAACGATAACCATCGGACGAAGCGCACTACGATGAAGTTCCCAGCTCTGAACGGCTGGCTTTGAGAAGCTCCGGTGTGTTGAGGTTGGCCAGGCGAGGATCGTCTTTCCTGACTTGCAGTTCACGCGCGCCGAGCTTCAGCAGAATGCGTTGCGGGCTGCGCTCCCCGGCACGCCAGAAGGCGTCTATTTCTGCTCGCATGCTGGTAGGTATGACACAGAACAGCGGCTCCCATTGTTCGCCGCAGCGGAGCATCACGGGTTGGTCGGGCGTGCTGATTGCTGCCGAGTACAGCGAATGCAGCAGCGGACGATCTACAAGGGGTGTATCGCATGGCAGCAGGAGCAGCCAGCGGTGGCTCGCGGCGGCAAGTCCGGCGCGTATCCCTGCGAGCGGGCCAGGAAATCCGTCTTCGTCATCGCTGACCAGGCGGTCGGCATAGCCGGCGTAACGCGCGTGGTTCCGATTGCAAGACAGCAAGAGCTCATCGGTCAGTGGGCGGGCAACGTCATGCAGCCAGGCGATCAGTGGGCGACCTCGCCATTCCAGCAGCCCTTTATCCTGGCCGCCCATACGCTGCCCGCGGCCTCCGGCCAGAAGCAGAATGGAGCAGGACTGGAAAGTTGAGTCGGTCATTGGGTGGCTCCTGAAGCATGCAATCGGACCGTGCCGGCAATCCTACGCGGCTGTGGCGTCGCTGTCCGTCCGGCAGATACGGACATGCAGCCGTTGTGTCGCTAAACCATCGAGAAATCCTGTTGTCTATCTCCTCCATCCGCTTTCTACAGAGGGCGGTGTGCCGCCTGCTTATTGGCCGAAATACAAGGAGAACAGACAATGCAGGAGAGAAACGTTTGGGTTGATTATGCCAAGGCGATCGGAATCATTCTCGTTGTCTACGGGCATGTCGCGCGGGGCGTCTTCAATGCAGGGCTGCCCATGAATGAAGGTGAATTCGTGCTTGTGGACAGCATCATCTATAGCTTCCACATGCCGTTGTTCTTCTTCCTTTCCGGCTTGTTTTTTTTCGATTCGCTGCAAAAGCGGGGTAGGGGCGGCCTGATCATCAACAAGGTGGATACGATCGTTTATCCATTCATTGTCTGGTCCTTGCTGCAAGGGCTGTTAGAAGTCGTCCTGTCGAATTACACCAATGGCCAGGTCACCTTGACTGAGGTGTTCTCGTTGCTATGGCTGCCGCGTGCCCAGTTCTGGTTCCTTTATGCCCTGTTCCTGGTGTTTCTGGTCTGCACGTTCCTGTATGCGAAAGCCGATCGCCGATACTTTCTACCGTTCGTGGTGCTGTTCGGAGTCCTGTTCGTCTTCCAGCAGGAACTGACGATCAACAACATGACGCGCTTCATCCTGGGGAATACGGTGTTCTTCGCGCTGGGGGTCTGGTTCAACGAAGTTAAGGCTTTTTTCCTGGCACGCTGCACGCAATTAACCGTGTTTTTCGGTGCTTTGTTCATTATCGGCCAGTATCTGTTTCATATCACATTTGGCATGAACTACACCGACGGCGGCCTGCCGGTGCTGGCTCTGGCAACGATATCCATCTTTTTTATGGTCGCGCTTTCGATGTGGCTTGGACAATTCCGTGTCGACTGGTTTCTGTTTATCGGCGCGTCCTCGATGACGATCTACCTCATGCATATCCTGGCCGGGAGCGGCGTGCGGGTGATTCTCAGCAAGTTCCTAGGCATCGACTCGATTGCTGCACATCTCGTGGTCGGCACACTGATTGGGCTCGTTGCTCCGCTGCTGGCTCAGATCGTGATCAATCGTTTCAACCTGCACTTTCTGCTTACTCCGCCAAAGCGAATCTCCGCTTCGCATCTGCGTATGCGCAAGGCCGTGGCGTGATGCGCATCCGCTAGGTCCTCCCGACAGCCGCCAGAAGATACTGGCGGTCAGTCGGGCTCAGGTGCGGGTTCAGCCGCAGCTGACGCGTTCTATGGTCAGATTTGCGTCAGTATTGAGGTTCAGTCTCTGGGAGTTGTACTCCAGTGTAACGACGTCATCGGGCCGAAGTATTCGGGCTACATCGGCACCTGCCTTGTCCCTCGCCTGTTCCAGTAATTCGGGGGTTGCGACCTTGCCGACAAGGCTGCTCACCGCCTCTGAATTGCATTTGCCGTGTTGCTGGGTATTGGCTTGCTGGGCATTGTCGTCCGGGGATGCAGTGGTTTGGCACCCACTTGCCAATGCTGCTCCGAGTGCTATCGATGCGAGAAAGCTGATTCGGTACACGAGTTCTCCTTTTGGTCGGTTCGCCGAAGCGCAACTATTATCAGAATTGCGAGCGGGTCAGTAAGGCGATTGAGATAACTGGCAGCTGTATTCGCCTGAAGCCTAAAAAAGAGGCTATGGGCGGGAACCGAAGCGGCGTCATTTCGTCTTATTGCTTGATGGCGCTTTGCAATCCTGGCTGAAGAAAAACAAGGAGTTTCCGCTATGTTTACCTCCCCGTTACTCAAGCGTATCGCTACCGTACTGGCTGCTTTGCATATCCTGTTGGTGGCACAGATTCCCATGGCGCAGGCTGCCATGATCGGAACGCCGGAAGTGGTCGCCGAGCATCAGCAGCAAGTCGACAGACAGCAGTTGCTGACCATGCTGGAAGATCAGGACGTGCAAAAAAAGCTCGAGTCTATGGGCGTTGAGCGTGACCAAGTGGAAAAGCGTATCAACAGTCTGACCGCCGCAGAGTTGGCGCAATTCAACCAGCAGCTTGACCAAGCGCCGGCAGGCGCTGGCGTGGTTGGTGTGATCGTGCTGTTTCTGGTGATCTTCATCATCACCGACATGCTCTGCGCGACCAATATCTTCAACTTCGTCAACTGCATCAACCGTTGAGTCTGCGGTTAGCCCTGCTTGTATTGATCGGCCTGCTCGGGGCCTGCGCTCGTACGACAGTCACGCTTGTCGACGACTCGCACCTCCCCGTTCGGGCCGAGTTGGCTGATGTACCGTTCTATCCGCAGGAAGACTTCCAATGCGGGCCCGCTGCGCTGGCCACGATGCTGTCGCAACGGGGAATTGACGCGACACCCGATGCGTTGGTCGAGCAGGTTTACATCCCTCAGCGCAAGGGCAGTCTACAGGTGGAAATGGTGGCTGCTGCTCGCTCCGCCGGGCTGCTGGTCTACCCGCTGCGCCCTCGTTTGGAGGATGTTCTGACCGAGATCGCTTCGGGTAATCCGGTGCTTGTGTTGCAAAACCTAGCATTCGACCGATGGCCACAGTGGCATTTTGCCGTGGTGGTGGGATTCGATCTTGAGCGGCAGGAGATCATCTTGCGTTCCGGTACCACGGAACGATGGGTTGGTGGATTTCGCGAGTTCGGACGATCCTGGGCCAAAGGCGGCCGTTGGGCTGTGCTCACCCTGACACCAGATCAGATTCCAGAGACTGCGCAGGAGGCCGTTTGGCTTCGCAGCGCCAGTGATATGGAGGAGGTCGGGCAGCGGCGGGGTGCCCGGCAGGCATACGATGCCGCTACGGCGCGCTGGGGGTCGGCGCTGGCGTACTTTGCCTTGGCTAACAGCCAGTACGGTTCGGGTGAGATGCACGCTGCGGAGGCATCGTTACGTGCCAGCGTGCGTGTGGACCAGAGGTTCGCGATCGGTTGGTTCAATCTTTCGCAGGTAATGGCCGAGCAGGGCTGCATCTCGGAGGCCCGGCAGGCTCGAGCCTGTTCGGCCCGGCTTGCACCGGGTGATGGCCGTCTAAAGGCGCCTTTGCCGGCTGCCGCAGAGCAGGCGGCTCGGCAATGCGCTCCGCCACCGTCGTGCCCGCTGCCTGTTCATTAGAACCCGATTCGGTCGCGCAGACTGTAGTACATGGCGCCGAGAGCGCTGAGCGGCGCCTGGAAGCGCTGACCGCCTGGGAACGGGTAGTGCGGCAGGCTGGCGAAAGCATCGAAACGCTCGGCCTGGCCGCTCAGTGCTTCGGCGATCACTTTGCCTGCGACGTGGGTGTAGGTGACGCCGTGACCGCTGCAGCCTTGAGAGTAATAGATGTTGCTTCCCAGCCGCCCGACTTGCGGCAGGCGCGACAGCGTGAGCAGGAAGTTGCCCGTCCAGGCGTAGTCGACTTTCACATTCGCCAGTTGTGGGAATGTTTTTAGCATCTTCGGTCGGATGATCGAGGTGACATCAGCTGGATCTCGCGCACCATAAACGACCCCACCTCCGTAGATGAGGCGCTTGTCTGCCGAGAGTCGATAGTAGTCGAGCAGATAGTTGCAGTCCTCGACGCAGTAATCCTGGGGCAGAAGGCTGCGAGCGAGTTCCTCGTCAAGAGGCTCGGTAGCTATCACCTGGGTTCCGCAAGGCATCGATTTTGCCGCCAGTTCATGGATCAGGCCGCCTAGGTACGCATTGCCTGCCACCACCACGAACCTAGCGCGAATACTCCCATCAGGCGTATGCACTACCGGCTGCTCGCCGCGCTCGACGCGGATCGCTGGCGAGTTCTCATAGATGATGCCGCCGAGAGACTCGATCGCCGTAGCTTCTCCCAAGGCCAGATTGAGCGGGTGGATATGGCCGCCTTGTTTATCGAGCATGCCGCCGGCGTAGCGATCAGACGCTACAACCTGCTGGATATCATGCTGGTCCAGCAATTCGAGATGCTGGTAGCCGTATCGCTCCCATAGCGCCTTCTGCGCTTCGAGATGGTGCATCTGCTTCTTGTTGAAAGCAGCAAACACACCGCCGTCTTTCAGGTCGCACCTGATGTTGTAGCGGGCGACCCGATCGCGGATGATCCTTCCGCCTTCAAATGCCATTTCGCCGATCAGCTTGGCGGCAGGCTCGCTGACGCTGCGCTCAATGCTGTCGAGGTCTCGGCTGTAGCTGTTGACGATCTGCCCGCCGTTGCGACCGGATGCGCCGAAGCCAACCTTCACGGCTTCCAGAACGGTGACGCTGAAGCCCTTCTCGAGCAGGAACAGGGCAGTGGACAGACCGGTGTAACCGGCGCCAATGACGCACACGTCGACCTGATGATGATCAGCTAGCGCGGGGCGAGATACGGTTTGATTGGAGGTTGCAGCATAGTAGGAAGCTGGATAGTCCTTGTGCGGCATATTGCAATCTCTGTTCTAAATATTTTACGCATGCTAGCGCTTAACCGGCCGCCTTGCCAGGTAGGCCCAGCGATACGTGTGGATTTCCAAATTTTCCAAATATCAGTGAGTTAGCAGAAAAAACTGCTTGACTCTTTTTTTCATCCATTTAGAATGCGCCCCCATCGAAGGCACATAGCTCAGTTGGTTAGAGCACCACCTTGACATGGTGGGGGTCGTTGGTTCGAATCCAATTGTGCCTACCAATTCGAAAAAGGGTCGCGCAAGCGACCCTTTTTTTTGGCTTGCTTGCCAGCGCATCGGTGTTCTGAAAGCATCGCCAGTCGTATTTCCCAGTGACTTCGGTCCGGTCGAGAGTGAGCCTATCAGGTGCCTGCCATTGTGCGGCAGGCCTGCTCGCCGGGTCGCTTTCCTGGCTCATCCCAACCCATGTGGCCTTTGGTACGGGTCACCACTAGGAGAGGAGGCGCCATGCCCACCATTACTCTTCCCGATGGCAGTCAGCGTTCGTTCGATCATCCCGTTACCGTGGCTGAGGTTGCTCAGTCCATTGGCGCCGGCCTTGCGAAGGCAACCCTGGCTGGCAAGGTCGACGGCAAGCTGGTCGACGCCTGTGATTTGATCGAGCGCGATGCTTCGCTGCAGATCATCACGCCGAAGGATGAGGAGGGGTTGGAGATCATTCGCCACTCCTGCGCGCATCTGGTCGGTCATGCGGTAAAGCAGTTGTATCCGAACGCCAAGATGGTAATCGGTCCGGTCATCGATGAGGGTTTCTATTACGACATCGCCATCGATCGTCCCTTTACCCCGGAGGACATGGCGGCCATCGAGAAGCGTATGGCCGAGTTGATCGACAAGGACTACGACGTCATCAAGAAGATGACGCCGCGAGCCGAAGTCATCGAGGTCTTCACGTCGCGAGGTGAGGATTACAAGCTGCGCCTGGTCGACGATATGCCCGACGAGCAGGCGATGGGCCTGTATTACCACGAAGAATATGTGGACATGTGCCGCGGCCCGCACGTGCCGAATACCCGCTTCCTGAAAGCATTCAAACTGACCCGCATTTCCGGTGCGTACTGGCGTGGCGACTCGAAGAACGAACAGCTGCAGCGCATCTACGGCACTGCCTGGGCCGACAAGAAGCAGTTGGCCGCCTATATCCAGCGCATCGAGGAGGCCGAGAAGCGTGACCATCGCCGGATCGGCAAGCAACTCGACCTGTTCCATACTCAGGAAGAAGCCCCTGGTATGGTCTTCTGGCACCCGGCTGGCTGGACGCTCTACCAGAACCTCGAGCAGTACATGCGTCAGGTACAGCGCGAGAACGGCTATCAGGAGGTGCGCACGCCGCAGGTAGTCGACCGCATCCTCTGGGAGAAGTCCGGGCATTGGTCGAACTACGCCGAGAACATGTTTACTACCTCGTCGGAAAACCGTGATTACGCAGTCAAGCCGATGAACTGCCCGTGTCATGTGCAGATCTTCAACCAGGGCCTGAAATCCTACCGCGATCTGCCGCTGCGCATGGCCGAGTTCGGCGCCTGCCACCGCAACGAGCCGTCTGGTGCGCTGCATGGCATCATGCGTGTGCGTGGCTTCACTCAGGATGACGCGCACATCTTCTGCACCGAGGAGCAGGTGAAGAAGGAAGCTGCCGACTTCATCAAGCTGACGCTCAAGGTCTATGCCGATTTCGGTTTTAGCGATATCGCGATGAAGCTTTCGACCCGTCCGGCGAAGCGTGTCGGTTCCGACGAGTTGTGGGATCGCGCCGAAAGTGCGCTGGCCGAAGCGCTCAATGAGTCAGGTCTGGCCTGGGAGTATCAGCCGGGCGAGGGAGCCTTCTATGGGCCGAAGATCGAGTTCACTTTGCGCGATTGCCTGGGTCGCAACTGGCAGTGCGGTACGCTGCAGTACGATCCGAATCTGCCCGAGCGTCTCGATGCCAGCTACGTGGCGGAGGACAACAGCCGTCAGCGTCCGGTGATGCTGCACCGTGCGATCCTCGGGTCGTTCGAGCGGTTCATCGGCATGCTCATCGAGCACTACGCCGGCGCATTCCCTGCGTGGTTGGCACCGACCCAGGCGGTGATCATGAATATCACCGACAAGCAGGCCGCATTTGCCATAGAGGTGGAAAAAACGCTGGTCCAAAGCGGGTTCCGTGCCAAGTGTGACTTGAGAAACGAAAAGATCGGCTTTAAAATCCGCGAGCATACTTTGCTCAAGACACCCTATCTCTTGGTTATCGGGGATCGGGAAGTCGAAACACGATCCGTTGCTGTGCGCTCCCGCGAAGGCGTCGATATGGGCTCCATGCCGCTCGAACAATTCGCCCAGCTGCTTGCACAGGCGGTTTCCCGGCGTGGTCGCCAAGAATCGGAGTAATCATTATTAAGCGTGAAATGAGACAGGATAGACGAGCTCAGCCCAAGGCACCGATCAACGAAAACATCACCGCGCGCGAAGTGCGCCTGATCGGTGTCGATGGCGAGCAGATTGGCATCGTCTCTATTGATGAAGCGTTGCGGGTCGCCGAAGAGGCAAAGCTGGATCTGGTGGAGATTTCCGCTGATGCGAATCCCCCGGTCTGCCGGATCATGGATTACGGCAAGCATCTCTTCGAAAAGAAGAAGCAGGCTGCGGCTGCAAAGAAGAATCAGCACCAGCAACAAATCAAAGAAATCAAGTTTCGTCCAGGGACGGAAGAAGGGGATTACCAGGTAAAGCTACGCAACCTGGTACGTTTCCTTGAAGATGGGGACAAGGCCAAGGTTTCATTGCGATTCCGCGGCCGTGAGATGGCTCACCAGGAGCTGGGGATGGAACTGCTCAAGCGGGTCGAAGCTGACCTCATTGAGATTGGTACCGTCGAACAGCATCCGAAGCTGGAAGGACGCCAGCTGATGATGGTCATCGCTCCCAAGAAGCGTAAGTAACCTCCCGGGCACTGGCAGGCCTGATGGTTGACTGTTGTTATTGAATGCGGAGTACGAACATGCCAAAGATGAAAACCAAAAGTGGTGCTGCGAAGCGCTTCAAAAAGACTGCTAACGGCTTCAAGCACAAGCACGCTTTCAAGAGCCACATCCTGACCAAGATGACCACCAAGCGTAAGCGTCAGCTGCGCGGTTGCTCGCAAGTGCATCCGTCTGACGTTGCAAAAGTGGAGCGCATGCTGCGCGTTCGTTGATCCGGTCAAGACTCAGAGGAATAACTCATGGCTCGTGTTAAGCGTGGCGTCGTTGCCCGTCGCCGTCACAAGAAAATTCTGAAACTCGCCAAAGGCTACTACGGTGCGCGTTCGCGCGTATTCCGCGTTGCCAAGCAGGCGGTAATCAAGGCTGGCCAATACGCCTACCGTGACCGCCGTCAGCGCAAGCGTCAGTTCCGCGCTCTGTGGATCGCCCGTATCAATGCTGGTGCTCGTGTCAACGGTCTGTCCTACAGCCGTCTGATCGCCGGTCTGAAGAAGGCGGCCATCGAGATCGATCGCAAGGTTCTGGCCGATCTGGCAGTGAACGAAAAAGCAGCCTTTGCTGCGATTGTCGAGAAAGCCAAAGCTTCTCTGGCTTAAGCCCCGGCAATCACGGATCCTCGGATTCGTTGCAAGTCATCGATAGGGGAAGAGCCTTGTGCTCTTCCCCTATTTCGTATCTGGAAGGGGCTTTTGCAAAAGTGCGCTTGGCGACGGCCCGGCATGGGTCGGTCAGTCAGTGCGGTTCTGCAAGAACCTCTGGAGGTTATGTACATGGAAAATCTGGATGCACTGGTCTCGCAAGCGCTTGAGGCCGTGCAACGAAGCGAAGACGTCGGTGCTCTTGAGCAGGTCCGGGTTCAGTACCTGGGCAAGAAGGGCGAGCTGACTCAGTTGATGCAGACGCTGGGTAAGCTGTCTGCCGAAGAGCGCCCACAGGCTGGCGCGCTGATCAATGCTGCGAAGAATCAAGTGCAGGACGTGCTCAATGCTCGCAAGGCCGACGTTGAGCAGGCTGCTTTAGGAGCGAAGCTGGCAGCCGAGCGGATCGACGTAACCCTGCCGGGGCGCGGTGAGACGTCCGGCGGACTGCATCCAGTGACCCGCACTCTGGAGCGGGTCGAGCAGTTCTTCAGCCATATTGGCTATAGCGTCGCGGAAGGCCCTGAGGTCGAAGACGATTACCACAACTTCGAAGCACTGAATATTCCAGGGCATCACCCGGCGCGTGCGATGCACGACACGTTTTATTTCAATGCCAACATGTTGCTGCGTACGCACACTTCGCCCGTGCAAGTGCGCACCATGGAGTCGCGGCAGCCGCCGATTCGTATCGTTTGTCCCGGGCGAGTCTATCGCTGCGACTCCGATATCACTCATTCGCCGATGTTCCATCAGGTCGAGGGCCTGTTGATCGACGAGGGTGTCAGTTTCGCGGATCTCAAGGGCACCATCGAGGAGTTTCTTCGGGTGTTCTTCGAGAAACCGCTGGGCGTGCGCTTTCGTCCTTCCTTCTTCCCGTTCACCGAGCCGTCTGCGGAAGTCGACATGCAGTGCGTGATGTGCAGCGGCAAGGGCTGCCGCGTATGCAAGCAGACCGGTTGGCTGGAGGTCATGGGCTGCGGCATGGTGCATCCCAATGTATTGCGGATGTCGGGAATCGATCCGGAGCGATATTCCGGTTTCGCCTTCGGCATGGGCGTCGAACGCCTCGCCATGCTGCGTTACGGCGTCAATGACTTGCGCCTGTTCTTCGACAATGACCTGCGGTTTCTCGCGCAATTTCGCTAGTGCCGCCGCCCGTCAACGCATATTTAGGAGAGCAGGATGAAATTCAGTGAACAGTGGCTGCGGAGCTGGGTCAACCCACAAGTTTCGCGTGAGGAGCTGGTCGCCCGTCTGTCCATGGTCGGGCTTGAAGTGGATGCCGTGACACCGGTTGCCGGTAGCTTCAGCGGCGTAGTCGTCGGTGAGGTGCTGGAAACGGCGCAGCATCCTGATGCCGACAAGCTCAGGGTTTGCCAGGTGAGCAATGGCCAGGAGACTTTCCAGGTCGTTTGCGGCGCGCCGAACGTGCGTCCCGGTCTGAAGATTCCTTTCGCCATGATCGGCGCCCAGTTGCCGGGCGATTTCAAAATTAAGAAGGCCAAGCTGCGTGGCGTCGAATCCAACGGCATGCTTTGCTCGGAAACCGAGTTGCAGGTCGGAGGCGACGACAGCGGCCTGATGGAACTCGCCGCCGATGCGCCGGTTGGTACAGATCTGCGCGAGTATCTCGGGCTCGATGATGTGTCTATCGAGATCGGTCTGACACCCAATCGTGGCGATTGCCTCTCTCTAGCTGGTTTGGCTCGGGAAGTCGGTGCCATCTATGGTGCCGAAGTGCGTCCGGTGGAAGTCGGCGTGGCCAGTGTCGCCCATGAAGATGTACGCCCGGTCGAGGTGTTGGCGCCGAAGGCTTGTCCGCGCTACCTCGGGAGAGTGATCCACAATGTCGATCTGACACGCCCGACGCCACTCTGGATAGTGGAGCGCCTGCGCCGTTCCGATATTCGCAGTATCGACGCGGTTGTTGATGTCACTAACTATGTGATGCTCGAGCTGGGCCAGCCGCTGCACGCGTTTGATCTGGATGAAGTCAAGGGCGGCATCCGGGTTCGTATGGCTGAAGAAGGCGAAAAGCTGGTTCTGCTGGATGGCCAGGAAGTCTCCTTGCGCAGCGATACGCTGATCATTGCGGATCATGAGCGGCCACTCGCCATCGCCGGCGTGATGGGAGGCGAGCATAGCGGTGTCAGCGCTTCCACCCGCAGCATCTTTCTCGAGAGTGCGTTCTTCGACACGATTGCGCTGGCCGGCAAAGCACGCTCCTACGGTCTACATACGGACGCTTCGCATCGCTACGAGCGGGGTGTCGACTCGCAACTTCCGCGGCAGGCGATGGAGCGCGCGACCAGCTTGCTGCTCGATATCGTCGGCGGGAAGGCGGGTCCCATCGTCGAGGTCGTCAGCGAACGCGATCTTCCAAATATTGCACCTGTAACCCTCCGCGCCGAGCGTATTACCCAGATGCTTGGGTTGGAGCTGGACGATACCGAAGTGGTCCGCCTGCTGACATCGCTGGGTCTTGTAGTGGTGGGCGAGGGTGAAGGGCGCTGGCAAGTCTCCGTTCCAAGTCATCGTTTCGACATCAGTCTTGAAATCGACCTGATCGAAGAGTTGGGCCGCCTATACGGCTATGATCGCTTGCCGGTGCGGTACCCGCAGGCTCGTCTCGCGCCTGAGGCGAAGCCGGAAGCGCGCGCAGAGTTGCCGTTGCTGCGTCGTTTGCTGGTGGCTCGTGGTTATCAGGAAGCGATCACTTACAGCTTCATCGACCCCAAGCTCTTTGAGCTGTTCAGCCCGGGCATGAAACCACTGGAACTGGCCAACCCGATTTCCGCAGATATGGCGGCAATGCGCGCCTCGCTTTGGCCGGGATTGGTGAAGGCGCTGCAATACAACCTCAATCGCCAGCAATCGCGTGTGCGCCTGTTCGAAGCAGGGTTGCGCTTTGTCGGTCAGCTGCCAGCGCTCGAGCAGGAAGCCATGCTGGCAGGTGTGGTGACAGGTAGCCGCGAGCCTGAAGGCTGGGCGAACGCCCGCGAAGCGGTGGATTTCTTCGACGTCAAGGCTGATGTCGAAGCGCTGCTCGCATTCGCTGGGAACGGCGGCGCCTATCGATTCGTTCCTGGTGAACATCCCGCCTTGCATCCCGGTCAAACCGCTCGGATCGAGCGCGATGGCCGGCTGGTCGGCTTTGTTGGAAGTCTGCATCCCGAACTGGCAGGTACGCTGGGGATCGATCAGTCGGTATACCTGTTCGAGCTGAAGCTTTCCGAGATCGCAGACGGCCGCATGCCGCAGTTCTCCGAGCTGTCGCGCTTCCCTGAGGTACGGCGTGACCTGGCGGTCCTCGTCAACCGTGACGTCGCCGCGCAGGCAATCCTTGACTGCATTCGCGGTGGCGCGGGCGAGAATCTGACGGACCTCAAGCTATTTGATGTCTATCAGGGGAAAGGTATTGATCCTCTTAGCAAAAGTGTGGCAGTCGGCTTGACCTGGCAGCACCCATCGCGCACTCTAAACGACGATGAGGTGAACGACGTAATGCAGAAAATCCTCACCTCCCTGGAAGAAAGGTTCAATGCCACGTTAAGGAAATAGCGTATGGGGGCTCTGACGAAAGCTGAAATGGCGGAACGTCTTTATGAAGAGCTGGGCTTGAATAAGCGCGAGGCCAAGGAACTGGTCGAGCTGTTTTTCGAGGAAATCCGACAGGCGCTCGAGCACAACGAACAGGTCAAGTTGTCCGGCTTCGGCAACTTCGACCTGCGCGATAAACGTCAGCGCCCAGGTCGTAATCCGAAGACGGGTGAGGAAATTCCTATCACGGCGCGTCGTGTGGTGACGTTCCGTCCTGGGCAGAAACTCAAAGCGAGAGTCGAGGCCTATGCTGGAACCAAGCCATAACGACGAGCTTCCTGCCATTCCGGGCAAGCGCTACTTCACCATTGGTGAGGTCAGCGAGCTCTGCGCGGTGAAACCTCACGTGCTGCGTTACTGGGAGCAGGAGTTTCCTCAGCTGAACCCGGTGAAGCGTCGTGGTAACAGGCGCTACTATCAGCGGCAAGATGTGTTGATGATCCGTCAGATTCGCGCGCTTCTCTACGATCAGGGTTTCACCATCGGAGGCGCCAGGCAGCGCATGTCCGGTGACGAAGCGCGCGACGACACCACCCAATACAAGCAGCTGATTCGGCAAATGATTTCGGAGCTGGAGGAAGTGCTGCAGGTGCTGAGGAAATAGCTTTCCTTGGCGCTAAAAAACTTTCACATTTTCAGATGCTTAATGTATAGTTCGATCCGCTTTCAGCAGTGCTGACAGCATTCGTCGGGGCGTAGCGCAGCCTGGTAGCGCACTTGCATGGGGTGCAAGGGGTCGAGTGTTCGAATCACTCCGTCCCGACCAAAATTCCCTAGAAAATCCAGTTACTTAACGGTGACTGGATTTTTTTTGTCCGGTCCGCGCGTGGCGGTGTGGGGACTTTTGGGGGGACTTTTTTCAACCCGCCTTCCTCCTCAGTATCGTCAGTGCCGGTCCCCTCGAATCCGTCGCCGATATCTTGTTGGCCTCATCGATCAGCTTGCCCAGTTCGGCCGCCGAGTAGTGGCTGGTGATGCTGCCGTTCTTGTGACCCAGCAGGACCTTCCTGTCTTCCTCCGTCACGCCTGCGGCGCGAAGCCTGCGACCGAACGTGTGCTTCAGATCATGCACGCGGATCGATGCAAAACCCGCCGGAGCCGTTCGCTTGAAGCGCTGCTCGTACATCGCGGCCGCCCGTTTCCTTGCCTTGCGCCACGCCGAGTCGTTCATGCGGTGCATCGGGGTGGCGTTGCCATCCTTGTCGGGCTGACCGTAGGGAAACACCCATACCGGATCCAGTCCGCGTTGGCCCTCGATGACCGATTTGGCGACCCGATTCAGCACGATCAGGCGCTCGTCGCCGTTCTTCACGCCCGCGTTTTCGTGTCGCCCGCCAAAATCGGCCGGGATAAGGAAAACGCTGGTTCCGAGCTCCGGTACCGGGATCTCCCAATCCCAGCGTAGCTTGACCACTTCCTGCTCCCGGGAGCCGCTGTTGACCTTGTAGAGCGCCATCCTCCTCAGGTGATCGGGCAGCTCTGCGAACAGCAGGCTCTGCTCCTCCCACGACAGCGGATGGGGCTGGCGCGTCGAGCGCCTGAGGTCCAACCGCGTAATCATCGGGACGGTATCGAGCCAGGGGCGTCTCGCTTCATCACGCCACTTGCGCGCGCAGAGATTCAGCACCCGTATGACTCGCTCCAACGCGATGTTTATGGTTCGAGGCGCCACGCTTCTGCCTTTTCCGGGGCATCCGCGCAGGCGACCGGCGAGCCTGTCCTTCACGTAGGGTGCGAGTGCCTCGTCGTCGATGTGGTCCACCGGTCGATCACCAATGTAGGGATCGAGCTGCTCGAGATACAACGCCGTCAGCCCTATTGATGGCTGGTCCTTGAACTCCACCAGATAGCGCGTAGCCGCTTCACGCCAGGTTCTTACCCTTCTAACGCCATAGATGTGCTGTTGCCTCAGCTGCTCCAGGCGATGTATCAGATATTGCTCCGCCTCCTTCCGGTCACCTGAGCCAGTGCTTTCTCGAATGCGCTGACCTCGGTAGATCTTGTCGATGTACCAGACGCCGTTGCGTTGGTAGAGACCGCTGATTGTTCTTTTCGCCATGGTTGTCCTCCACGGCGCCTACTGCAGGGCCGATCTTCCCCCTGCGCACCGCTCTTTTCAATGCTGGCTTTGGCGATATAGGCGTCTGCCCAGGCGTCGAGCTCGAGGCGATCGAAGCCAACGCCCTGGACCCCGATGGGAAATTCGCGAATGAAGGGGCGGACGGTCCGGTTGAACTCGCTGCGACACATGCCCAGGTATGCAGGGGCCGCATTGGCTCTCAGAATTCGTGGGGGAAGGAGCGTTAGCTGGGGGCTGCTGGTAGTTGCCATGACCTTTGGCACCGGTTGCTCGAACGACAGGGTGCCGTTGGCACCATCGGCTAGATGCTGGGCGTTACGCTGTATGTGCTCAACCGGCTCGGGCATGTTGGAGCGGGCCTGGTAGGAGGTGGAGGCTGATTGGCTGGAGGTCGAGGTGAGGAACGACGAGCGGATTTCTAGAGAGGTGCTGTACGAGTTGGTCTGGAGCGAACCCATGCTCAGGGTCGCCGAGCGTTACAGGGTGTCGTCCAGCTTCATGGCACGGGTTTGCCAATGCATGGGGGTACCGCGACCGCCGCGCGGTCACTGGACGAAGCTCAGTCACGGCAAACCCAGTCCACAGCCGCCGTTGCCTGCGCTGGGGCCTGGAATGCGCGAGTCGTGGCGCCGTGGCGAGAGGGTCGATATGGGCGGTCCTCGCTCACTGCCGAAGCCACCCGCACGGTCGCGTCGGCTCAAGGCCGTGGTTCGCGATGGCCCCGGTCCCCATCCGGTGCTCGCCGGTGCGAAGGAGGTTTTCGGGCAAGGGCAAGAGATCGACCAGGGTTTTCTCAAGCCCACCAAGCGCCGTCTCGCCGATCTCGTGGTGACCCGTCCGATGCTCGACGAGGGAATTGCGCTGCTCGATGAACTGTTTCGACGGTTCGAGCAAAGGGGGCACCCAGTCAGCCTGTCACCCGGCGACCGCATCTATTGTCGGGTTGGCGTGGATGTGCGCGAGAACCCGGGCAAGACCGCCGAACACCGCTATCCCTCGCTCTGGGCACCGTCGAAGCCAACCGTCGTCTTCATCGGGACCGTTGCCATTGGCCTGACGCTGTTCGAGCTGACAGAAACGAAGGAGGCGCGTTACATCGACGGCGAGTACCTGCCGCTTGAGCAGGCCGAGCGACACCGGCCTCGGCACGGATGGCCGCACTGGTCCTGGACAACCCAGCATGCCTTCGCGACGGGACGGTTCTGTCTGCAGGCCTATTCTCCCTATCCGCTGGCCGACTGGTCCGAAACCTGGCGCGAGCGCAAGCCCGGCGACCTGCGAAAACGGCTCGACGCCATCGTTCGCGCAGTCCGCGCAGCGGCGTCCCTGGTGGCGCAACGGGTGGAGGAGGGCGAACTTGCCGAGCAGATCCGTCGGCGTGAGCAGGAAGCGCAATGGCAACGTCATTTGGAAGAGCGGGAGCGCCAACGGCGCGAGCAGGCCAGGCAGGACGCCCGGGACGAGCTTTTGCAGATCATTACGAGCTGGGGCGAAGCGCAGCGTATTCATTCGTTCTTTGCAGCAGCAATGGCGCAAGCGCGACAGCGAAACGATGATGCGCGTGATGTGCTTCTCGAGCGGCTGGACCGCGCTCGCTCACTGATCGGCGAGCCGGATGCTCTGGCGGCGCTGCTTGGCTGGAAAACGCCTGAAGAGCGGTAGGCTCCCCACCCATAGTTCCCCGCGATCGTTTCGCGACTGGTATCGGCTGCTTCGCCGGGGAGGCAACCAGTACTATAATGCCTAATATCGTCTATTTTTCCATTTTGTAGGTATTTTAATACTGACGAACCGGGCGTTTTGCTCTAAATTCGGAACTACAGTACCGGTTATATATTAGGCAGACTATGGTTGGGGAACTCACGATCCAGACCCACGTCGCGGGTTGCTGGCGAGATGCGTTGGTGCTCTCGATCACGGACATTCGTCATGTGGGAGAAGCGAGATGCACGACCGCCTACCTGCAGCCGTACCTGGTCGACTTCATTGGTGACCTGGACTCGCTTCTCGAACCGGCAATCAGTGTAAACCTGCCGGTCAATTGGAATCTGGTCGAGACCAAGGGCTATCCGGCCTTCGTCTACGACCTGATGCCAGCCGGTGCCGCTCGGAGATCCTTGGAGAAGCGCTTCGGCGGCGAGAAGCCCGAGGGCGTCGATCTCGATTTCTTCCTGCTAAGCCGCTGTACCCCTTCGTCGATCGGTCATCTGCGCGTGAAAGAGTCCTTCGAACACGTGGACCAGACGCGCCGGGAAGCTTTTCCTCGCCGCGAGGTCGTGGATAGGACCAACGATTTTCTCGAGTACGCCTACGAATCGGGGGCAGCGCTGGGCGGCGCCACCGGTGCGCAGGGCGAGGCGCCGAAGCTGCTGATGGTCGAAGGCGTGGATGGGGCACTGTATGCCGACGCGATGCTGTCCGACGATCTGGCCAGGCGTCATTGGCTGGTCAAGTTCGCTCGCAACCAGGTAACCGAGCGGGACAAGAACATCCTGCGCGCCGAATTCCACTACTACCGGGCGGTCTCGCACCTTGGCTTGAACACGGTCTCGACCGACGGCCTCGTGCTTGAGGAAGCCGAGAAGCCAAGCCTGTGGATGCCACGCTTCGATCGTCGAGTCGATCAAGGGGCGGTCGAGAGGATCCCGGTCGAGTCGATCTACTCGGTCTGCGCAAATACCGTTCCGGGTTCAAGGATGAACCATGAGGACGTTCTGGGGCGGTTGATCGGGCTGTGGACCTCCAACAACCAGATTGACGAGCTCGAGGAGCTTGTCTTCGAGTATTTGCAGCGCGATCTGTTGAATCGGATCCTCGGCAACTCTGACAACCACGGACGCAACATGGCGATTTTCCGATCTCGCGGCAGATTCGAGCTGGCGCCCATCTATGATCTCGCGCCGATGGTGCTGGACCCCGAGGGCGTCACGCGGGTGACCAAGTGGAGGCCGGAACACATGGGAAGCCCGGACTGGCGAGCGATCTGCGACTATTTCCACGCCATTACCGATCCGGCTACGCTTTTCGAGCGCCTACGCGCGGCTGCGCAGAGATTCAGAGCGTTGCCCGACCTGTTGGTCGATTTACCCGCAGAGGTGCGGCAAGCCCGGACCATCCCCTTGAACAACCTGGACACACGCCTGGCGGAATGGGGGTTGAGATGAGCGCGCCCAACAGCGAGCAGCGAAAGCGGATCATCGAGGACATCATGCAGGGCCATGCGTCGGGAAGGGAAACGCTGGGGACCTCTATACGCCGGTTGCGGCTCGAGGTGACCGGTTTCGACCAGGCGACCTTCGCCGCGATGTGCAGCCTGTCCACCAAGGCCCTGTACCAGATAGAGACCGATAAAGGTAATCCAACCCTTGGCACCATCGAGGCGATCCTGAGGAAATTCGGGCTTCGCCTTGGGCTCGTTGCGGGCATACCCGCCTCGTCAGTTTCTCTGCGTGAGCCGTCGTCCGATGTGGCCCGCCCGGTCCGCGGAGCCAACCCGCGCCGCAAACACGTCGAACGGTGAACAGGGGCGATGGCGGCTCCGCCCGACAAGGGTGGCGAGCGAAGATAGGCGGACTCGCCCCGGGAAGGTCTGGAGAATGAGTCTTCGTCGTCTCGCTCGATTTTCATGGTCGCCCATGTATTGGTGCGGGAAGCGGCCGATACGGGCGCAGCGCGATATCGCGGTTGACGATGATCCGCAGGGGAAGACCGGGTCGCTGGGTGAGTGTGGGCCGTATGTCCACGTTTCGCCGTGTGATCTCCTGGCCTACCTGGTTGACCGAGTCTTGCAGGCTGTCACGACCCGCTATCACGATTCGATCCCCCTTGCGGCGGCTGGACGGGGCCGCCAGCTCGGCGCCAATGCCCAATAGGCTGGTCAGCGCCGCGCCGGCAACGACCCGATCCCAGTGCCAATCGACACCGTCCTCGAGGCCCGCATAGCCTTGGGGGTCACTTGCGATAGGGTTGTCGAGTTTCAGCGACGAGGTGTCGGGGAAGATAAGCCGGTGCCAGACCACGTCGACTCGGCTCTGTCCATGGCTGATCTGGCTGTCGTAGCGGCCAAGCAGACGAGCACCCTGGGGAATGAGCACATGCGCTCCGGTCGCGGTGTCGTAGACCGGCTCGGTCACCGTGGCGATCACGTCGCCTGGCAAGTCGGACTTGATGCCGGTTACCAGCGCCGCCGCGATCACGGTCCCCGCCATGACCTGATAGGGAGACGCCGGCTTCTGCACCAATACGGATGTGCTCATTTGTGCGTTTGAGGTTTTACTGAGAAGCGCCTGATTGCCACCGCGGCTTTGAACAGAGCGGTCAGGGTGATCCGGATCAATCACGGGTTCGCCGGCTGGCCGCGTGTGGCTGGCCTGGAAGAAGAGAGGCGAGAGGCGCGCTTGCTCGTCCTCTTCCGCGTCCGCCAGTTCGGCAGGCTTCGGTTCGACCTCGCCTGGGTCCGATGGGGCATGAGCCAAAGGATCTGTTGCCACGGTATCGGCTCTCTCGGTACGGCTATCCGGTGCCGGCAGGGGCGACGCCAATTGCGAATAGTCCTTTGCAAGTGACTCGAGTCGCTCCGGTCGCACGTTGTGATCGACGTTGAACAGTTCTCCCGCCGCATTTTCGCGTGTTTGGTCCGATGGATTCAGTCCCAGGAGCAGGGCAATGAGCGTCGCCGTCGCCAGGCTCCCGGCAATGACCAGTATCGTCCGTGCGTTAAGCCGCGTGACACGATCTGGTCGGGCGCGCAATGCCAGCGTCTCGGCCGCCACCTTCGTCTGTGGCCGCACTGGGCCTTCGTCCCCGGAGACGTCGGTCGCGCTCGTCATCGATGACCACCGGAGGGGACGTCGCTGCGCTCGATCCGAACGACGACATTCTTTTCGCCGCCCAGGCGGAGCTCGGCCGCGGCAAAGAGCCGGTCGACGACGTAGTACGGGGACCGGACGCGGTAGTTGACCAGCTCGCCATCGCCCGTGGCGCCAATGACGAAGAGTGGCGGGAGTTCGCCCTGCGCAATACCCGACGGAAACTGGATGTAGACCTTGCGCCCATCGTCGAAAGCGCGAAGTGGCTTCCAGGGTGGGTTGTCGCCGCGAATCACATAGCGAAACTGCAGCTGTTCGAGGGCGAGGCCGGCATCCGCCGGTGCCGCTTCGAGGGCCTCGGCAGCCTGCCTTTTGAGGGCCAGAAGTCGATCCTGTGGGTAGTCCCAGGATACCGATGCCATCCACGCCTGCTCGGTGGAGGTTAGTTCGACCAGATAGGTGCGCCGGTTGGTGGTGATCACCATGTTCGTCGTAATGGCGACGCGGGTTGGTTTGACGAGGATGCTGATTCGCAGACTCTCGCCCAGCCCGCTCGATGTGTCGCCAACGATCCAGCGTGCCGTGTCGCCGGCAGCGACGGCGATGAGTTCTTCACCGGGTTCGAGGTTGATCGCGGTCACTCGGCCGGGACTGGCAAAGACCTGGTACAGGGCACCATCGGAGAAAGGCCATACCTGAATCGCATTGAGGTAGCCCTCACGGGTCGGTGCAATTCGGGCTTCATCGTTGGCGCGCGAGACGCTTGCTTCAGGCGCGGCAGGTTCCGACTGACGGACCGGCTTCGGCAGTGGCTTGAGCTGTGATGGAAGCGCCAGCGGCTGGGGTATCGCCACTACCTCCACCGGCTTCGGAGGCTCCGCCATTTGTTGCGCTGCAACCGGCTCCTCCAGCGGAATTGCCGGTGGTGGTGCGTTTCGGCTTGCGCAGCCGGTTGTTACGACGACTAGAAAAGAACAAACGTAGCGCAGGTACTGCATCATCGTGGGTCGCCTCATGGAGTGGTGTCGAGTTCGCGGCTCCAGGACAGGTTGTCGACATAGATGCCCAAGGGATTCTGGCGAAGCTTCTCTTCGCTGCGTGGTGGCTTGAGGACGACCGTTAGCACGGCGGTCCAGCGCTCGGAACCTGCCGAGCCGCCATCGACATAGCGGCGCTCCGTCCAGCGCACCTGGAAGGAGTTCTCGCTGGCGCGGACAACGCTCGTGATCTCGACGGTGATCGACTCCTTGCCGATGCGTGAGAACGGATCGCTCTCGCGAGCGAACTCGTTGAGCGTGGTGGCGCCGCGGTTCGTGGTCAGTTGGTAGGCGCCAAGCCAGTTGCTTCGCACGACGATCGGATCAATGGGCAGCGCGCGGACCAGCGTGATGAACCGGGCCAGGTGGTGGGCAATCAGCGCATCGCCCGGCTGGTAGTCGGTCGCTGCTTCACCCACCGCGCGAACCTGGCCGGCACTGTCGACCTCCACCACGTAGGGAATGACCAGCGACTGTGCAGAACGCCAGACCAGGCCGGCCGCCATCAGCAGTGCCAAACCCAGGCAGCCGAACGCCATCAGGCGCCAGTTCCGGGCCTGGGCGCGGCTGGACCCGAGGCGCTCGTCCCAGACTTGCGCCGCGGCCTGGTAGGGCGTCGCGGGTGCTGGTGCCTGCGAGTAGCGCGTGCGAGCGCGTCTAAAGCGCATCGAGGCGGCCTCCCTTACCCATCCGACGGGTCATTCAGTCGAGGTCCCTGTGCCGAGCCGCCGGCATCCCCGCCGCGCAGGGTGTGGGCGACGGTGGCTGTCGTCTGTCCAATCTGAGGACGGCGCTGAAGGCGCGTGGCCCAGGCCGGTTGTGCTGTCGCGGAGCCTGGTTGCCCATCCGGACCTTGCGCCATGTTGGCTTCAGCCAGGGAGCCGCCTGCCATGCGCGACGCGCTAGCCGCCCCTGTTGCGCCCGTCACACCGGCGGCGAGGCGCGACCCCTTGAGCGCAGATGTTGCGCCGGTTGCCAAGGCCACACCGCCGGCGGTCATGCCGGCGACCCCTAGGGCGGCTCCGGCGGCCGCACCTGCGCCCAGCTGTGGTGCGCCCGAGACAAGTCCGGTCGCGATGCCGGGGCCGAAGATGCCGAGTCCCAGCATGGCGAGCGAGGCGAGCATCGTGGCCAGCGCATGATCGAGGGTCGGCTCCTCGGGAGTTGATAGGAAGTCGTCGAATAGCCCGCTGCCTATTCCGATGATCACCGCGAGCACCAGGATTTTTATCCCCGACGAAACGACGTTGCCGAGCACCTTCTCGGCGAGGAAGGCGGTCTTGTTCCATAGCGCGAAGGGCACCAGTACGAAGCCTGCGAGCGTGGTCAGCTTGAACTCGATCAGGGTGACGAAGAGCTGGATGGAAAGGATGAAGAAGCTGGCGAGCACGACGAGCCATGCCAGGAACAGCACGACGATCATGTCGAGATTGGCCATCGTCTCGGTGAATCCGGTCAGGTCGCCGATGCGTTCGAGCAGGGGGCGTCCCGCCTCGATGCCGAGAGCTGCAATCCGCCCAGGCTGCAGAAACTGCTCCTGCGTCATCGAAGAGCCTGACGCCAGCAGACCGAGGCCTGCGAAGGAGGTAAAGATGATCTTGGCCAGCCAGTTGAAGTTGCCGATGATGAAGGCGAACGCGCCTACATAGAGGGTCTTCTTGAGGAGCTTCGCAATTGCATCATCACCCCCATTGGCCCAGATCAGGCCGGCAAGGGTGATGTCTATGACGACCAGCGTCGCCGACAGAAAGGCGATCTCCCCACCGAGCAGCCCGAAACCGGAGTCGATGTAGAGCGAGAAGGTTTCGAGAAATCGGTCGATGACCCCAACATCGTTCATGGCTCCGGCTCCTCGAAGGTCGGCGGAATGTCCGGCAATTGCTGCAGCCGTTGAAACTCACCGGGCCGTGCCCGCCCTGAGAAGAAGCGCTGTGTTGCATCCGGTTCCGCATGGCGCGCGGCATCGCTGCTCGAATCCGCCCGCTGGCAGCCGCACGCCAGTACTAGCGAAGCACCCAAAAGAGCCGGGAAGAGCATCCATTTCGTCATGGCGCAAAGACCCGGACGGGGCGAGGCGCATAGGACGCGCCACTAGCCATGAAGCGTTTGCGCTGCTCTCGGGCCTCGTGCTCGGCGGCAACCTGGCGGGCCTGCCCGATGGTCACGGCGCGGTGCTGTGCGATCGCAAGCTGCTGGGCCTGGATGACCTGTTTGGCCTGGAGGGCCAGCAACTGGTTGGTCGCCTGTGTCGCCTGAAGCGCCCCGACTGCAGATTGGCTTTGACTGACCAGGTCGGCGAGCGCGTCTTCATCCGAGACGAGATCGTGCGAGAGCTGGGCCTGCATGCGAAGGGCGGTGCGCACGCCTTCGCGTGCCTGGATCCAACGCTCGATCGAATGGGCGGCCATGTCGGATCTGGTGATCGAGGCGGCATACCGCTCGGGGTACAGTCGGGCAAAGGCCTGGTCGAGCCTTGAAAGCTCGTACGCAAGCCCGTTCGCCTCGGCCAGCAGCTGCTCGCTTCGCCTGATCGATTGTCGCAGCCGGTTTACGACGTCGAAGTCCAGGGCGGCGAGGTTGCGCGCCTGGTTCAGCAGCATCTGCGTCTCGTTGTGCAGCTGGCTGATCTGGTTGTTGGTCATCTCCAGTGTGCGCACGGCGGTGAGCGTGTTCTGGGCAAGGTTGGTCGGATCGATGACGGTTATCGCGCCCGCGTGCTCGATGGTCGAGGCGCAGAGCAGAACCACCGTGTGTAGGACCAGCCGCTGCAGTGTCACGGCTGGTGGTCCTGTGCCGATTGATGCGATGCAAGCAACCCGGCCGCCCAGTCCAGTCCACGGCATTGCAGCCAGGCCTGTGCGAAGGGCGTTCCGCTCGAGAGCACCTGGTCGATCCGGCGCTGGTCTTCGGGCTTGGCTGCGGCCGCAAAGGCGAGGGCTACCGGGCCGAGTGCCAGCTCGAATAGGCGATTGCCCTGACGGGACTGGTAGTAGTACTCGCGCTTGGGGACGGCGCCCGCGATCATTACGATCTGGCGATCGTTCAGGCCAAACGCCCTATAAAGCGCGCGCACCTGTGGCTCCCGCGCTTGCGGATTGGGCAGCAGGATCCTGCTCGCGCAGCTTTCGATGACGGCCGACGCAATGCTCGAGGCGTCGATGTCCGCGAGCGATTGGGTGGCAAAGATCACCGAGACGTTCTTCTTGCGCAGTGTCTTGAGCCACTGCCTGATGCGGGCCGCGAATAGCGGCTCGTCCAGAAACAGCCAGGCTTCGTCGAGAATCAGCAACGTCGGCGCGCCATCGAATTGTGCGTCGAACCGATGAAACAGGTAGCCGAGCACCGCCGCGACGCTCGCCTTGCTCGACATGAGCGCCTCCATCTCGAAGCACTGCACGGGCGCATCGGCCAGGCAGTCCTTGTCCGCATCGAGTAGATGGCCATGTGGGCCGCCGAGCAGATAGGGCTCGAGCGCTTCGCGAAGGGTGGGGTCCTGCAGCAGAAGGGTGAAACCCGTGAGGGTTCGCTGGGCCTTGGGCACGCCGGCCAGGCTGAGCAGCGCCGTCCAGATGGCCGACCGCTGTTCGGGCCCAACATGGACACCCTCTTGCAGCAGGCGGGCCTGGACCCACTCGCTTGCCCACGTGCGCTGGCGATCATCATCAACGTAGGCCAGCGGCTGGAACGCAAGCGAAGCGTCGACCCCGAGATCATGGTGGATGCCGCCGAGGCCCAGTGTCGTCGCCCTTAGCGAACGGCCCATGTCGAAAATAAGAAGGCGTGCGCCCGCATAGCGCCGAAATTGCAGAGCAAGGGTTGCAAGCAGCACGGACTTGCCCATGCCGGTCGGGCCTGCGATCAGCGTGTGGCCGACATCTCCGACATGTATGACCAGCCGAAAAGGCGTCGAAGCCTCTGTCCGGGTGATCATCAGGGGCGGGCCGTCGAGGTGCTGGTTTCGCGCGGGACCTGCCCATACGGCCGAGACGGGCATCAGGTGCGCAAGGTTGAGGGTCGAGATCAGTGGCTGGCGTACGTTGGCGTAGGCATTGCCGGGAATGGAGGAGAGCCAGGCCTCGACTGCATTGAGCTGCTCGGCAATGGTGACGAGCCCGTGGCTCTGGATGGTTCTCTCAACCAGCCGACGTTTCTCATCGGCTAGCTCGCGGGTCTCGCCAAGGACCGTCACGGTTGTCGTGACATACCCAAAGGCGGTCATGTCTGCGCCGAGCTCCTGCAGCGCCGCGTCGGCGTCGGCGGCCTGGTTGGACGCGTCGTTGTCGACCAGCGCGCTTTCCTGCTGGAAAACGGTTTCGCGCAGGAGCGTCGCAACGCTTTTGCGCTTGGAAAACCACTGTCGGCGAAGCCGCGTGAGCTCGGTGAGCGCTTCCTGCTTGTCGAGGCAGATGAAGCGGGTGGACCAGCGGTACGCGATGGCGATGTGGTTCAGGCTGTCGAGAACGCCGGGCCAGGTCGATCCCGGAAAGCCTCTGACCGAAACGACCCTCAGGTGCTGATCGCCCAGCATTGGCGCGATGCCTGTCACGAGCGGTCGATCGGCGAGGAGGGCGTCCAGATAGAAAGGAACGGTCGGGACCGTTACCTGCTGCCGCTGCGTCGATACGGTTTGATGCAGATAGGTCAGCGTCTGCGCGTCATCCAGCCAGGCGGACTCGGGCATCGCGCCCTGAATCAGATCGTGGAAGCGATCGCAGTCGCGGACGAAGTCGCCAAGCTCGCGCTTCCAGTCCGCGCCGGGAGCGGCTCGGCCGGCGTAGAGCAGGCCAGATGCCCGCGCCCGGATTTGCTCGCCTGGCAGGTAGGTAAGGGTCAGGTAGTACCGGCTCTCGAAATGGCGGCCAGCCGCTTCGAACGTTGCCCTGCGTTCCTCGTCGACGAGCCAGGACAGTGCATCGGGAAACTGGCTGGTGGGGTATGCCTCGGCAGCGTGGCGGTCAGCTTCGATATGGAGCATCCAGCCCGATCCGAGGCGACGCAGCGCATTGTTCAGCCGAGCCGTTACGGCGAGCAGCTCCGCTTCGGTCGAGCTGTCCAGATCCGGGCCGCGGTAGCGCAGAGTTCGCTGAAAGGAGCCGTCCTTGTTCAGCACTATTCCCGGCGCCACGAGACCTGCCCAGGGCAGCCAGTCGGCAAGCCTGGCGGGCAATGCCCGAAATTCCCGCAGATTCAGCATGGTCGGCCTACACGTCCAGCAAGGGTGGGAATCTGAGGTGGCGGGCAAACACCGGCAGGAATTGCGGATCCAGCCGCGTCCCCCATACCGCCAGCATGTGGCCTGTCAGCCACAGTGCGAGGCCGGCCGGCCAGAGCTGCAGGCCCAAGCCAACTACGGCGGCCATGGTGCCGTTGAGAATGGCCACGTTGCGGGGCACGCCGCCAAGCAGGATTGGATCGCACAATGACCTGTGCAGCGGCAGTTCGAAGCCGGGGAGGTGTGGGCTCGCATCACTCATGCGATCACCGCGCCGCCGGCGAAGCTGAAGAAGCTGAGAAAGAACGAGGAGGCGGCGAAGGCAATGGACAGCCCGAAGACGATCTGGATGAGCTTGCGAAAGCCCCCACTCGTATCACCCAGGGCAAGCGCCAGCCCCGTTGCCACGATGATGATGACCGCAACGATCTTTGCGACCGGGCCCTGAACCGATTTGAGGATCATCTCCAGCGGCGCCTCCCAAGGCATCCCCGAGCCGGCTGCAAGGACTGGCGTCGCAAGACCCAGAAGCTGCAGCCCCCACGCAATACTCGAGATGCGAACGGCCAGGCTCGGACGAGTGCGTAAGAGTCGGTTCATACAGGGGGTTCCTGACGGTTGGTTGGTGTGTCGGCGAGTGGGACGCCGATTGCTGTCAGTCCGTAGCCCTGACGGTCGTATCCTGTGACCCACACCATCTCCTGTACGCGGCGTTCGCAGCCACGGCCGGTGAGGAACACGACGAGATTGACGGCTTCGGCGATCAGCGGCCGGGGTGCGGCGAGGGCGACCTCGAGAATCAGCTGCTCCAGACGAAGCAGCGCACCGTGACAGGAACCGGCGTGGATCGTGGCGATCCCGCCCGGATGACCGGTGCCCCATGCCTTGACGAGGTCAAGCGCCTCCGCCCCCCGCACCTCACCGACGACAATCCTGTCCGGCCGGAGCCGGAGGGTGCAGCGCACAAGGTCCTTCATCGTGACGACCCCTCGGATTGCCCGTAGGCACACGTGGTCGCGGGCCGTGCACTGCAGCTCCACCGTATCCTCGAGCACCAGGACCCGGTCGCCAGTGCGTGCAACCTCTGCGAGTAGGGCATTGGCCAGCGTGGTCTTGCCGCTGCTTGTGCCGCCGGCGATGAGGATGTTCTTGCGCTCGTTCACCGCCTCGCGCAGCACGTCACGCTGAGCAGCCGTTATGACACGGTCATCGACATAGCCGTCGAGGGTAAGGCTCTGGACGGCACGTTTTCGGATTGCAAAGGTGGGCGCGGGCGAGGCGGGTGGCAGAACGCCCTCGAAGCGTTCTCCGGTCTCGGGCAGCTCGGCACTCAGCAGAGGGCTCGCCGCATTAATGGCCTGCCCCATGTGTGCCGCTACTAGCCTGACAACGCGCTCGGCCTCGGAGGCCGACAGGGAGCCGATCTCCTGCCGACCCCCACTTAGCCTGTCGATCCAAAGGCGTCCGTCGGGATTCAGCATGACTTCGGCCACATCGGCATCATCCAGGGCGTCGGCGATCAGCGCGCCCATGGCCGATCGCAACATCGCTACGCTGCGCATGAGCGCCGTGGCGGGGAGGGCGGTCATGGCCGATCTCCCGACGCTGTCATGGCGTGATCAGCTGTTTCGAACGCCTGAACTTCACGCTCGATGTCGTCTATAAGACGTCGGCCCTTTTGCCAGCGTCTGCCCAACTGCTCGACGAATTGGGTAAAGCGCAAGCGACCTTGGGCTCTCGCGGCTTCCTGGTGCGCTTCGGGCACCGGCGCGCTAACGGTCAGGTAGTAGCGCACGTACAGGGCAACGGTCTCGATGAGGATGTTCTGGTCACGCTCCAACCGCTCGAACTGCCTCGACAGGCGATCCAGTCGTTTGCCCATGGCAACCTCTCGTTGTTCACCTGAAGCGGGTGACAACCAGCTGGCCAGTGCTGCGGCGACGAGGGACGACTTCGATACACCTTTTTTGGTTGCGAGCTCATCGAGGCGCCTGGCGTGCTCGGGCTCGATGAACAGGTTCAGCCGCGCCCGTCTCATGGGGAAACTCCATCGTCAGGACCAATCGCCGCCGATAGCCTCAGCGGACCTCCGGCTGGCTCGAGACCGGCATCGTCGTCCAGCAGCACAAGGTCATTGGCCAGCGGTCGAAGGTCTGGCGTCGGTACTGCCTCCTTCCACGCCCCGTCCAGAGCGCTGTGCTCGAGGCCCCCGGCATCGTCCCCTGGGTCGCTGAACGGCTGACAGGGCTTGGCTGGCGCAACGAGGCCGGACCAGTCGTGAGGTGCTACGGCTGGCGCATCCAGGTAGGGACCTGGGCAAAGAAACGGAGCGGTGCAGAGCCGTCGCATGAAGTTGCGATCCTCGTAGTAGCGCAGCTTCTTGGCGCGGATGGGCGGCACGCCGGAGAGCATCACGATGGCCTCGTCGACCGGTAGCTGCATCACCTCGCCGGGCGTCAACAGCGGGCGCGCCGTCTCCTGGCGCGAGACCATGAGGTGCCCCAGCCAGGGTGCAAGCCGGTGGCCCGCGTAGTTGCGTTGCGCGCGCACGTGAGTCGTCGTGCCAAGGGTCTCGGAGATACGCTTGGCCGTACGTTCGTCGTTGGTGGCAAAGGTGATACGGACATGGCAGTTGTCCAGGATCGAGTGGTTCGGCCCGTATGCCTTGTCGATCTGGTTGAGCGACTGCGAGATCAGGAACGCCCGCAGGCCGTAACCTGCCATGAACGCCAGCGCCGACTCGAAGAAGTCCAGCCGTCCCAGCGCGGGGAACTCGTCGAGCATCAGCAAAAGTTGGTGCCTGCGCTTGAGACCATCTGCGCCGTCGAGCGACTCGGTTAGGCGCCGCCCGATCTGGTTCAGGATCAGGCGAATGAGCGGTTTGGTGCGACTGATGTCCGACGGCGGAACGACCAGGTAGAGCGACACCGGATGCGCAGCGGCAACCAGATCCGCAATGCGCCAATCGCAGCGGGAGGTTACCTGGGCCACCGTCGGGTCACGGTAAAGTCCGAGGAAGGACATGGCCGTCGAGAGCACGCCCGAACGTTCGTTCTCGCTCTTGTTCAACACCTCGCGTGCCGCGGATGCGACGACCGGATGGGGGCCCTCCGGCAGATGGGAGGTGACCATCATGCGATGGAGCGTCAGCTCGAAGGTGCAGGCCGGATCTGAAAGAAAGTTGGCAACGCCTCGCAGCGTCTTGTCCTCGACGGCATACAGGACATGGAGGATGGCACCTACCAGCAGAGAGTGACTGGTCTTCTCCCAGTGGTTGCGCCGCTCCATTGCGCCTTCGGGATCGACGAGGATATCCGCGATGTTCTGGACGTCCCGCACCTCATGATCGCCCCGGCGAACCTCGAGCAGGGGGTTGTATGCCGCGGAGGCCGGATCGGTCGGGTTGAACAATAGGCAGTGGGAGAAGCGCGAGCGCCAACCCGCGGTCAGGTTCCAGTTTTCGCCCTTGATATCGTGAATGACGGCCGAGCCTGTCCACGTCAGCAGGGTTGGCACGACTAGCCCGACGCCCTTTCCAGAGCGGGTGGGGGCGAACGCAAGTACATGCTCGGGGCCGGCGTGGCGCAGATAGCGGCCCCGGTAAAGGCCCAGGCAGACACCCGCGTCCTTTGTCAGCCCAGCCTCACGTACCTCCCTGAGCATGGCCCAGCGCGCCGAACCATGGGTAGTGGCTGTACTGGACTGGCGGGCCCGCCAGATGGACATGCCGAATGCGAGCAACACGGCAGTTGCGCTGCCGCCGCTTGCTATCAAACCCGCCCTGTCGAAGGTAGATGGGGACGCATTGCCAAACCGAAACCACCAGCCGAACAAACGCCAGGGCTGATACACGGGATAGCCCCGCAGTTCGAACCAGGGGCGGCCAAGCTGCTGATCAAAGCCCAGTGACGACGCAGCCGACTGCGTCGCGATCCAGACGCTGGCGAGCACGACCGAGACTGTCGTCACCACCTGCCCGTACAGCACGTTCGATGCCTGGTTCACCGCCGTTGCGCTCCTTATCCATGCGGCACCTTGGCGTGCCGTATGGATAAGGTTCGGTAATCAGGTCACGGACATCAAAGACCGAATGAGCAAGGACCATGTCTCTTTGCGCATGCATCCTCGCTTAGGCCTTCTCACAAGATTGGCTTCACCTACGGTAGTTCGATCTGGCGTATGGAGCATGGAACCAGGCATGTAGAACGAAAGTCTTACAGCCCATGCGCCGGCGCCTCGAGGCCAATTCCGAGCGTCGGTACGGAGCTGCGTTTCGCGAATACATGGAGGTGAATCGTGAACCAGACCAGTTGCCCGGCTCCCAACGGTGCAGCCTCGAATATCGCTACAGGTCGATCCCATCGATTGGGTTCGCGCTGCCACACGGCATCGTGGTCCAGTCGTTTCTACGCTGGAAAATGGCCAATTCCCTTGAATCACTGTTCCGCGATTGTTCGTCGGGATGAATCGCCCATGCTCGCTAGACGCCGACTCGCTTAAGGATATGGCTATGAAGATTTTAATTACAGGAAGTAAAGGTCAGGTCGGGCGCAGTTTGGTCGAGGAGGGGGCCAAGAGGGGATTGCACGTAATAGGCCTCGGTAAAGCGGAACTTGATGTCAGTTGTCCTCGATCCGTTGCGAATGCAGTGCAATTGGCGAATCCGGACCTGATCATCAACGCCGCCGCGTACACCGCCGTAGATGCCGCGGAGGAACAGGTCGAGGCGGCATATCGCGTAAACCGAGACGGTGCCCATCAGTTGGCCAAGGAAGCGCAGCGCCACGGTATTCCACTCTTTCATCTTTCGACAGACTACGTTTTCGACGGAGCACTGGCGCGACCCTATGTCGAGAGCGATCAAACGAACCCTATTAGCGTTTATGGTGCGAGCAAACGGGCCGGGGAACTCCAGGTTCAGCAGTTTGAAAAGCACTTGATCTTAAGAACCAGCTGGGTGTTCGGCAGGCATGGAAGCAACTTCGTGAAAACGATGCTGCGCCTGGCAGGTGAAACGGAACTACGCGTCGTCGACGATCAGGTTGGCTGTCCGACCAGTGCGGATCGGATCGCGTCGGTTTTGCTCGACCTCGCATTGCGTTATCAGGCAGACGGCAAGCTTCCGTGGGGGCTTTATCACTACAGCAGCCAGCCTGCCTGCTCATGGTTCGAATTTACCCAGGCCATTTTTGAGCAAGCGGTCCGCGCGGGGATCGTCCGGCACCCACCTCGATTGACGCCTATCGCTACCGAAGCCTATCCAACCCCAGCGAAACGTCCGGCTTGGTCCGTGCTGGATTGCAGTCGTTTTACGGAGGCTTTCGGCATCCCCCCTGCGCTGTGGTCCGTGGATCTGGAGGCAGTCATCGACGCTTTGAAAAGCCCGTGTGGCCTGTTCGATGAGGCAGTTTCGGCATAGTGAGTGACCGCTCAGATCGCGCCGCTGAACGGTCATGATTTCCTGAAACTTTTTCTTACACGTTCAAGTCGGACTCATAAGGAGCTCATGGGGAACGGGTAATGCCGTCGCCGGGCGAGCATCCGCTGATGGACCGAGGATGCCGCGACACCTGATGGATGCTGGTGCCGCGACCGAAGTGCACGGACCCTTGGCGATGATCCGCCTCCGCCGAATGGCGGCCTGAGCAGCGATGCACGAACGCTGAGCAGGGAGTAGGGACGATGCTTTTCAATTCAATGGAATTCATTGCCGGTTTTCTTCCGGTGGTGCTGCTCGGATTCTTCTTGCTGACCGGATCGGGCCGACAACGGTTGGCGGTGACCTGGCTAACGGTCGTCTCGCTGGTGTTCTACGGCTGGTGGAATCCGGTCTACGTCCCGCTGCTGGTCGGCAGCATGCTGTTCAACTACCTCCTCGGCGGCTACCTGCGCCGGCACCCGTCGCGCCGTA